>Ga0207695_10000034_pt1 | contig 496728 bp, 418 predicted proteins | sample KBSC54metaG_FD_184354 | JGI IMG/M metagenome (GOLD analysis project Ga0207695, IMG submission 184354) | Corn rhizosphere microbial communities from Kellogg Biological Station, Michigan, USA - KBS C5-4 metaG (SPAdes) (version 2) | ecosystem: Host-associated > Plants > Roots > Rhizosphere >...
CTTGACCCAGAACTCAGGACCTGCAAAGCAACGAATCCAAACCTCCCCAGCAATGGCCATGGGATTAGCAGATCACGTCTGGGGTTTAGATGAATTGGTGGGTTTGATTTCAAACTGACCCACTACCCAATGTTTCATCAAAGTCGATCCATTGTCAGGGCGTTTACTTTAATTGAGCTACTCGTCGTAATCGCTATCATCGCGATTCTTGCCGCCATTCTCTTTCCGGTCTTTGCTCAGGCAAAAGCGGCGGCTAAGAACGCGGTGACGATATCCAACACGAAGCAACTCGCCCTTGCATCCGTCATGTACATCGGAGATTCCGATGACCTTTACCCCCCTATCGAGTTGAACCAAACGGCCGCCGAACTAGGGGCCTTCGCGGAGTATTCGAGCCCCACGATTTGCCAGTATCTCTATCCCTACACCAAGAACTTCCAGATCACCGTCGATGCACTCGGCGGCGTCAATTTGATCCCGGATATTAATACGAATGCGGCCTATTGCATGTCCGGCGCCGCTTGGGGACCTCTGTGGGAGGGAGGATGGGATTGTAACGGACCTTCGCCTTCCAGCCTGGATCTTTGGGATTGGAATAACACGATCTCGCCGAACCAAACCGGATTTCTCTATCAGGACTCGAACCATAATTGGTATCCAAGGAATCAATCTTCCTTAAACCATCCGGCTGAGCTTGCCCAACTCGCCGTAATCCGCGCCGACTTCTATCCCGACGGCACGGGCGCAAGAGACTTTCCCGCGATCAGTAGCACGTGTCCGAATTTGACGGCCCCGGATTATTGGGGGAATATGCTTCTCTCCGGGGCTCGAAAACATAACATGCAGATCGATACCGCCTTCGCGGATGGGCATGCCAGCCATAAACCCATCTTTTTGATCGCGGACCAAAACTGTCATGCGAACGGTGGCGCGGGCAGCGCGGCTCACCAGGCTTGGAATGCTAAGCCGGCGGTTAGCAACTTCACCGGCGTCCTAACGGACCCAAGCAACTAGCGGATAAAAATGAAGAAGGAACTCTCGCCGGCACTTATTGCGGCTAGTATTGCGGTGTTTGTTCTGCTGGTGGGAGGCATCCTTTTCTTTGCCATGTCCGATCATAAACCGAGCTCGCACCCGACCTATACACGGAAGAATATGCCGGGTCCTCCGCCTCAGAATTAGCTGCGTGCGATGAGCATTTCTGAGGCGGTCGACTTCGTTCGTCAGGCGGAGCAACATGCTTCGTCTGGCGATCACGCCGATGCGTTCCGCTGCTTGCAAGAGGCGATAAAGTTACTCGGGAAACAAACGAACGACCTAAGCGCGGTTGCCCTCCTCGCCTCGTGTTACGTAAAGCTGGGCCGCCTGCCCGATGCGGCCGCTTGCTACCGAAGGGCGATCGCGTTGGACCCTAGCGTCGCCTCTTCCCACCAGAACCTGGGGCTCGCCCTTCTGCACATGTCGAAGTTCGAAGCGGCCCAGGTCGCCTTCGAGCAGGCCATCGCTCTCGACCCGGCTCAGGCCTCCCATTCTTATGCAGGCCTCGCCTTGATCATGCTGCGCCGCAGCGAACCCGCCGATGCGGCGAGATTGTTTCGAAAGGCGTACGAATGCGAGCCGGAGACGGCAATGGGCAAATTCAACTTGGCGCGGGCTTGCTTTTACGACGGGTCGCTCAGTGATGCTGAGAAGGCCCTTGGAGATGCCGTGGGCATCGCACCGAACTTTGCCGACGCCCACCGGCTCCTCGCGCAGATCTTGCAGCAGCAGGGACGTTTCGTCGAGGCGGAAGCCCACCTTTGGAGGCTCATCGAATTGGAGCCAAATCGCGGGCAAGCCTACAAAGCGATCACCACGGGTCGGAAAATGAACGAACAGGACCGGCCGCTGATCGAGCAAATGCGGTCGGTGCTCCAAACCCACAAAACGACGCCGGCCGACGAGTGCGCTTTGCGTTACGCCCTCGGAAAGACGCTCAATGATCTTGGCGAGTACGAGGCGGCGCTAAAGGAATATGACGCCGCCAACCTGATCGCGGCCCGAGTCATGCTCGAAGGCCGTCCTTTCGAAAAGGCAAAACTCGACCGCGCTTACGAGCATGCCGCGACGGTGTTTACGAAGGAATTCTTCACCCGGCATCGTTACCTAGGTTCGGAAAGTGACTTGCCGACCTTTATCGTCGGCATGATGCGCTCCGGAACGACACTGACCGAGCAGATTCTTTCAAGCCATCCGGATGTCGGCGCGGGCGGAGAGCTCTCGTTCTGGACCAAGGGCGGGCTCGTGGGACTCGATCCAAGCAAGTCCTCCGTCGATGAGCGGCGCCTGCGCCAAACCCAAGAGGAATATTTGGAGCTATTGCGGGGATTGGCTCCCGGCAAGGCTCGAGTCACGGATAAGCGGAACAGCAACCGCTACTTCTTAGGGCAGATCCATGTCGCGTTTCCAAGGGCCAAGATCATTCACTGCAAGCGCAATCCCGTCGACAACGCTCTCTCGATTTACATGACGCCAAACTCATCCCCGGTCGAGTTCTCCCACGTCCGAGAGAACATTGTCATCGCCTACAAGGAGTATCGGAGGTTGATGAACTACTACTCAACCGTCCTCCCCGCCGGCTCGATCCTCGACGTTCAATACGAGGACTTGGTGGCCGATCCCGAAGGCGAAACCCGCCGCCTCATCGCTTTCCTCGGACTAGAGTGGAACGAGGCGTGCCTCCGCCACCAAGATAACAAGCGCTCCGTCAACACCCCCTCCCTCTGGCAAGCCCGCCAGCCTATCTACACAACCTCGGTCGAACGCTGGAAGAAATACGAACCCTGGCTCGGAGTCTTCAGGGATTTGATCGACTCCTAACCCGGACCTTCAACTTTAACCGCGGGACGATCACCGTAACTTTGAAGAATCCGGATGGCCACACCCTGAAGTTAGGTTTGGATTCGAAGGCCACCGACGAAGCACCCATTTTCTGCCTGCGTGGACAAGTCATCCGCGTGGAGATGCCTGACTGAATCGATAGCGAGCATAGTAGTTGAAGGCAACATGAAGGCATCCGAGCTTGAGACGGAGTTTTGGCGTAAATCCCTTGCGGCTTACTACCATCCGAAGGGAGACTTTCTCGCGGAAGGGTACGCGCCACCGGGAGGGAAGGTGGCGGACTTTACAATCGTCCGGCTCGGCGACGAGTTTCATCTCTTCCACATCGAGCGCCGAATCGGCGGTAACTGCGCCTGGCCCGGGCACGAAATCTACTTCGGGCACTCCAGTACGAGCGACTTCGTAAGTTGGGACTGCCATGAACCCGTGTTGCTTGTCCAGCCGGGCCGTTGGGATGGGGGCCACGTCTATGCGCCGTTTGTGTTTGCGCACGATGGCCTGTTTTACATGTTCTACACGGGCCTCAATTCTTGCAATGCGCAGCAGATCGGCTTGGCGACTTCCCCCGACTTGTTTCATTGGACCCGCCATCCGAACAACCCGCTGATTTGCCCAAGGGACTTCGATTGGGCTTTCTGGTCGGATGCTGAACCGTGCTCTTGCCGCGATCCGCATGTGGTCCGCATCGGGGAACTCTTCCATCTTTACTACACGGCCGTCACGCGGCCCGGCGACGGTTGCGTCGCCCTGGCCACGTCGCGAAACCTCATCGACTGGGAGGATCGGGGACCGGTAAAGACCATCGTTCAAGACTCAAATGGGTTGGACGAAGGCTCCAACCACCTAGAAAGCGCCTCCGTGTTCGAGCGTCAAGGCGAGTTCGTGCTCTTCTACAACCACATGCATGGCCTGCGCCTTGATCGTTCGCTTTCGCCGTACGCGTTCGGGGATACGGCCGGGCAGATTGTTTGGGCGGGTGCGTCCGGTTTGGAAAAGGTTGCGGAGCACGATGGCGATTGGCTGGTCGCCGCCTTCGAAAATAGAACCGAACGTTTAATCTTAGGTGTCCTGGATTGGCGCCTGCCGGACCTCGCTGTTCGGCGCATCACCGAATCGTCCGAAATCGGGCGGTTCATTTCGCCTCCCTTAAGCTAGACGCGCGTCCGAGCTCACTACAAAGCAGCGAGTAAGCTCGCGCCATGAAATGGGAGTACACCGTGGCAAGACTTACGCTGGCCGGAGTCCAGGCTGAGTTAGATCAGTTGGGCGCCGAGCAGTGGGAACTTGTGTCCGTCCATCTGAGCGGCATAAATTGGATCTGCTTTCTTAAGCGACCCAATCTTTAGGCGCAAGACCGTGATCATGGACGGCTTTATCACCCGTCATAGCAATTAAGATGCTGATCGCAATTCTGCTCTTGCAAGCGTCGCCGGACGCCCTCGCCTCCTTGTACAGTAAGGCAACGATCGAGAAACTATTGACCGTTGCCGGGCAATGTGAAGCTGGCGCAAAAGAGTTCTTCTCTCCCGCGCCGCCCGTGCCTCGTGATCGACTCCCGAACGACCTCGCGAAGAGTTGCGCTTACGCGATGGGTCCGGTGCTGAAGAAGCAGTTCGTGCCGTCCGGCCTCGACTCCCTCTGGTTCGGTATTCGGCAAAACTGGCCCATGACGGACCTGGTCGTGGCCAAGTTTCACTCCGGCCACTACGATATTGTGTGGGTCGATGACGAATTATCGATGAAGCTCTACGTCCGCGACACCGGGAGCGGGGAACGCCCCCTCGACAGGGACGGTATCGAAGAACTGGTCAAGCAGGAGGCAGTCGATCTGCTCCAGCTGCCATCCACCTGGAGCGCGACTTTCAAATTCAACACTGACGAAGTGAAGTCCAACGGGGTGTTCATCTGGCACGGCTCCGCCTACGACCCCACCGACAAGCCCAGTCCAACTGGAAGCTACGCGTATCGCCCCGGTTGGTTCAATCACGTCTGCTTCTTCACCGACGGGATCACAACTTGCCTATCGGTGCCGAGCGGCGGCGGGGGCGGTCAGTCCAGTTCACCGACGCACGTATCGCGGATCGGCTCCGGGGGTTAGGTTTGACGGGCTTTGGCGACGAAATGAGAGGTAGCCCGTCGCCGCAAAAGGCTTAGTCGGTGTGACACTTCGGGCGTCTTTCTGGCGCGCATAGCCTGGCGGATACGGTTATGGCGAGCTCCCATCGGGTTCGTCGTAACTATGAAACGCGCCTTTACGCTCATCGAACTCCTAGTGGTGATCGCGATCCTCGCGATCCTTGCCGCCATCCTGTTCCCCGTTTTTGCCCGGGCGAAGATGGCGGCGAAGCAATCGGCGGACCTGAGCAACACGAAGCAGATCCTGCTCGGCTTGAAGCTTTATGTTAGCGAGTTCGATGACACCTATCCGCTCGTTTGCTTCGACGACGGACATGGCGGAGGTATCCGCTGGAGCGGCAACGAGATCCTAGGTCCCTACGTGAAGAACCTGAGCATCTTCAAGGCCCCCATCGAGACCTCCGACCTGAGCCTGCTGCCCGCCTTTTTCAAGGCACTTCCCGAAATGAAGGACTTACACAAGGTGGGCGTCAACTCCTACTTCTGCAACGGCGTGGAGGTGTCCTTGAGTGGCTACCCAAGTTACTACCAGGAAGGTCATCGGCCCGCGATGCAGGGGGGGCTATTCGGCGTGGGCGCCATCTACTCGCCAACCTCTTTCAGCGATGGGGGCACGATGGCTCCGATCGGAACGACCACGCGAGACTCTCAGCCCGCCTATCCCTCCGAACTGATTGCCATCGGCGGAGGGGCCACGAGCGAGACGAGGACCGACGGTGTCATCTACGGCTTCGGCCCGTACTGCACCAACGCCGCCAACACGGAAGTGGCGATCGCCTGCTTGGAAGACTTCCAATGGGAACAGGAGACCACGGACGTGGGCGCGCGCGACATCCTCCGGGACTACAACGGTGGCGAGAATTACGGCCTCGCGGATGGGCACGCCAAGTACATGAAGGCGTCCTTTGTCGCTCCGACGCGCCTGATCAACCAGCACGCGTGGATTGTTAGCCCAGGGAACTAGGAAAGTCGGTTATCCTGTGTGACACTTGACGCTCATTTTTGGCGCGACCGATACCCCCGCTGATACTGTTTTCGACCTCCAAGCGAGGTGGGAAACTATCATGCAAGCCGAACTCCTTCACGTAGGGCCTCAACTTCGCGAGCTGCGAACTCAACTGGGAATGTCGCAAGCGTTACTTAGCGAGCGGACCGGGGTTTCCCGCCGAACCCTCATTCGTTGGGAATCCGGGCAAGTGCGGCCGCGCCGAAGCGAACTGGATCTCGTGCGATCCGCACTCGGACTCCCCGACGAGTCCTCGGAGGCACAAGGTGCATGGAACCGCGTGCTGAGAATGGCGCGCGGAAGATTGGGATTCAGCCACGAGGCCATGGGATCTTGCCTGAGCGTGCACCCGTCCACGGTGAGGCGTTTCGAAGAGGGCCGCATCTCGATAGCCCCCGAGCTGGCAATGGCGCGGATTCAAGCACTTCCCCTGCACGCTTCAGAAGTTGAGGCCCTTTTGTCGCCGCGAAGGTCGATGGAGGGAAGCGATTGGACTAACTTCGATCTCTGGCACGACCGTCTTCTGGGAAGCTTGGAACTTGGTCAGCCCGCTTGGTGGCAAGCCGCTTCAGACTACGCGCGGTTGCTGGGAGAAGCGCATCGACATGACGAGGCGCGCGAGGTGGCAAAGGCCGCGATGGAAAGAGATACCTTCAGCGGCGCGCCTAAAGCGATTCAGTTTGCCTTACGCTGCACGCTCGCCCGCGGCTATTTCTTCGGCTCTTGGCGGTCCGCCCAGCGGGGCGCCTATCACCTAAGGAGGCTGCAAGGAATGGCAGTTGGCCGGCGTGAAATCTGCGACCGCGAGGCGCTCATCGCGGAATGCCTGTCCGTTCAAGGGCGCTACGATCAGGCGCTACAGCATTGCCGTCGCGCGGTTTCGATCGCGGAAGGGATGGGAGGCGCGGTTTTGAGCTTGCGGCAGAGCGATTACGCGGCGGTATTGCTGCGAGGAGGGAAGCCCGAAGTAGCACTGACGATGCTTCCCGGCGCCGACTCCGATGGCCCCGTGGAATTTGCATCAAGAGCTAGACTTCTCTCGGACATTCAGGACGCCCTGGGTGAAGTCAATCGCTCCGTACATTGGCGCGGCCTGGCCGAATCGGTGATCGAGCGCAATCGGCTTCACGGCAGATTCAGACTTCTACCACGCACGAGGCCAATGATGGCCGCCTAAACATGACGCCATTCTTCACTGCGGGAGGAACCCTTTCCCGGGGCGCGCTCAGCTACATCTCGCGCGAAGCCGATGAGAAGCTCTTCCGAGCGCTAGATTCCGGCCTCTACGCGTTCCTTCTGAACTCCCGCCAAATGGGGAAGTCCTCCCTGGCGGTCAGAACCCTGGACCGTCTCCGCAACCAGGGCGTCACCTGCGCCATGGTGGACCTCACCCGCCTCGGTGGCCAAAACCTCTCCGCCGCCCAATGGTACGCCGCCCTCACCCGTGAGGTCATGGTTGGCACCGGTCTCAAATTCGACCTTGCCGCGTGGATGCGGCAAAACCTACAAACCGCCCCGGCCCGAGCCTTTTTCGACTTCCTAGAAGGACCACTCTTAGATGGTTTGCCAGGAAACATCGTGCTCCTACTCGACGAAATCGACGTCACCCAAAACCTGACCTTCGACACCGACGGCTTCTACGCCGGCATCCGCGAGCTCTACAACCGCCGATCGGTCGACGCAAAGCTAAACCGCCTGACCTTCTGCCTCGTCGGCGTCGCCCTCCCCTCCGACCTAATCTCCGACCCCCGCGTCACCCCGTTCAACATCGGCGAACGCATCGTATTAAGAGATTTCACCGCCGAAGAAGTCGCCGCCTACGGCCCCCAACTCGGCCCGCAAGGCGCCGCGATCATTGCTCGTCTCCACCACTGGACGGGCGGCCATCCCTACCTAACCCAGAGCCTCTGCGCGATCCTCTCCGAGCGACCCGAAGCGGATGTCGAGGCGCTAATCAAAGAAACCCTCCTCCAACCCTCCGCCCGGGAAACGAACACAAACCTGGTGGACGTCGCCCGAAGAGTCCTCCACGGCGGCAATTCGAATCGCGCTGACATCCTCACCCTCTACGAGCGCGTCTGGAAAAAACGAAACGTCTCCGACGACGAATCCAACCTCGCCTGCGCCACCCTAAAACTCTCCGGCATCGTGAAGTCGGTCGAAGGAAGGCTGCGAGTGAGAAACCACATCTACGCCCACGTCTTTAACCGCGAATGGATCGCCGCGGGCATGCCGGAACAAGAAGCCCGGCGCCAAAGAAGAGCCTATCGAAAGGGCGTCCTCGTCGCGTGCGCGGTTGGACTCCCCGTCGTGGGTCTCATCACTGCCCTCGCCGCCGTCGCGATCTCCCAAGCCCACCGCGCCGACAAATTCGCCGCCCTCGCCTCCGAAAAGGCCCTCTCCGAACACAAAGCCCGCGTCGAGCAGGAGCGCTCCGCCTTCAAAGCCTACGCCATGGCCCTCAACGACACCGCGAGAGCCTTCGAATCCGGCCGCTACGAGGAAGCCATGCAAAACCTCGTCGACCTCAAACAGCAGCCGGGGCGCGGGTGGGAGCTCTCGTTTCTCGCCAACCGTGTCAATCGCTACGGTCACGTGACTTACACCGGTAAATCACGCGTGGGCGGCATTGGCTATCGCCGCGACGGATCCCTGGTCACCCTCTCCGACGATCTGCGCCTGCGAATCTGGTCCAGCGATGGTTCCACCCTCATGAAGAGCATCGTGCTCCCCGAGTTCTACTCCGAACTTCGCATCGACTCCCCGGCCGACGTGGCCTATGTATTCACGAACCGAGGTCATTTGGCGAGGGTCCCCCTTACCTCCGGTCAAGTCGAGTGGAGCACGACCACCGGCATAAGGCGTCTCTACGCCCTGGACCTCCAGCGAGGCCCCGGCCTAGCATTTCTGTTCGATGCGACCGGAACCGGCACGATTCTCGGTATCGACAAGGCAACCGGCAAACTGAGTTGGAAGGGACACGTCCCTCAAGTCTCATTTAACAGCGGCGCCGTAAGCCCCGACGGGAAAACGATTGCTTTTGGTGGCGTGGTTGCGTTGGCGGGGAAACCAGACCGCACTTTGCTTGGCGCCCTGGACGTTGCGTCCGGGCGGACCCTGTGGATGCACGATGTACCAACCTCCGACCGCGTCTCCTTCGTCGCCTCTGCGGGTGACGACAAAACCTTTTGGTTTGGGCACGGATCGGGCAATCTGGATCGGCTAAACGTGGCCACCCTCCAAACCGTCTCGCACGTCAAGACCACCGACGGAGACGTGATGGCGGTAAGCCGCCTCCCTCACTCCGGCCGCTGGGTCGTCTCCGTCTACCGCGGTATCCGAATATTGGACGCGCAGGGAACCAAGATCGTCGACAACCTCGACACCCGCACCCAGGTGATCACCAGTGCCGTCCGCGCCGATGGCGCCTACGTAGCCGCCGCCGGCGTCAACGGCGAGGCAACCCTGTGGAGCCTGGGGCGATACGATCACGGCCCCGTTACCTCGGATGACCATTGGTTCGACCCCACCATTTCCCTCCCGCCCCCATTGGAGCGCAAAAACGGCTATTCCGCTTGGTCCCTCAGTGCAGATGGGCAAACCCTCGCGGCCGTTCAAGGGCGAGAGGAGGCGCCGGGAGCTTGGTCCGTGTTTCGTGCCTCGGACGGAAAGCGTTTGTGGACGATCGACGGCACCCTAACCGCCACCCCCGTTTTCACGCGGGACGGAAAGATAGTGGCAGCGGGCTTACAGAGCTCCACCCAAGTCCGCCTATTCGAAGCTCAAACGGGCCGGATCCTGCTCACCGTACCCGGAGCGTTCGCCCTCTGCTTCAGTCCGGACGATACAAAGATATTGGTCGGCGGAGGCCCAACCGACGCGGATCGAAAGTTGGTCCGCGTCTTCGACCTGCGAACCGGCCAGAAGACCCTGGACGCAAGGGTGAACGAAGATTTGGCCACGTCGGGCGCATGGTCTGCCGACGGAAACCGGCTCCTTTTAGGGGGCGAGGATCACATCATTCGGTACTTCGACATCCCCACCCACCGCCTCCTGACCAGCATGCCCGGCCACGACTCCCAAGTCACCCAGCTCCTTTTTTGCCAGGACGGCCAGCGCGCTCTATCGAGCGGAGATGACGGCACCGTGCGCATCTGGAAGCTAGGCATTGGGGACGCCGACCAAACCTTGGCCCTCCCCGGCGCCCGCGGCCGATGCCGTGTCTGCGAACTTCCCGGCGGCCGCATTTTGGCCAGTTGGAAAGACACCGCCGGGATCTTCGACCTCGAAACCGGCCAAACCCTGATGCTGTTCCCGACCGGCGAGCCGGGAATGCGCTTTTGTTCGACCAAGGATGGTCGGACGCTGGGCCTGAGCCGCTCCGGCAAACTCCTCGAACTCCCCCGCACCCCCTCCGAAGGAGCCAAATGAACCCCCTCCGCGCGGCCATCCTATACCGGCGAGGCGAGGAAGCCGAAACCCAACTGTTGCGCCTCCTAGAGCGAACCCTAACCCCGCCCGAATACGAACTCGAGGTCGACCCCCACCTCAAAATCGGACTCGAATGGGCGCGCAAAGTCGAGGAGAAAATCCGCGGCGCGCAAGTCGCCATCGCCCTCCTCTCCAAAACCTCCCTTACCAGCGAGATGCTGGAGTACGAACTCGAACTCGCCCTCGACCAAAAACTCCGCGACCCCCGCTACCGAATCCTCCCCATCCGGATAGAATCGTCGACCCCCGCCACCGGCGCCATCGGCGCCCTCATCGGCAATCTCCCGTACCTCACCTGGAGCGAAAAAGCGGACGAAACGATGTTCCTCGCCGAGCTGGTCGACTGGCTCGGCAGCGGCGAATCCGGCCTTCCCGAAGCCCTCCCCCCGGTAAGAACCATCGCTCCCGATTCCCCCTTCTACATCGTCCGCTCCACCGACCTCCAACTCAAAAAGTGCCTGGAAGAGCAAACCAGCATCGTGCTCGTGAAAGGCCCAAGGCAAGTAGGGAAGTCCTCCCTCATTGGCCAAGGCACCCGCATGCAGTTAGCCAGAGGAGGAAGAATCGCCACCACCGACTTCCAACGCTTCGCCAGCATGGACCTCTCGGACGCCGATAGCTGCTACCGAATCCTCGCCGCCGACCTCGCCCGCCAACTGAAGGTCGACTACGACTTCGAAAATGAGTGGCTCCCCGTCTTCGGCCCCGCCTACAACCTAAACAACTTCGTCCGCACGGTAGTAAGGTCGTCCCCCGCCCCCCTCGCCTGGTTCATGGACGAAGCCGACCGCCTCTTCCCAACTCCGTTTTGCGGCGAGTTCTTCGCCCTCGTCCGCAGTTGGCACAACGCCGACTTCATGGAGCCCGGCGGCGGGTGGGACCGGCTCACCATCGTCATCACCTACGCCACCGAGGCCCACCTGTTCATTCAGGATTTGAATCAGTCGCCGTTCAATGTGGGCGTGCGGCTGGAGCTATTGAACTTCACGTTCGAGCAAGTCCAGTCTTTGAACGAGCGCTATGGGTCTCCCTTTGCGAGCGCGGACCAGTTGGTTTGGCTGTACGAGCTGGTCGAGGGTCACCCCTATTTGACTCGGCAGGCGATGGATTATCTGGTGCGTGGGGGCTCCTTGCGCGAGTTGATGAAGTCCTGTTTTGATGAGTCCGGGCCTTTTGGGGATCATCTACGGCGGGTCTTAGTGGCGGTTTCGCAGTTGGACGGGGTTTTGGAGACGATGAAGTCGCATTTGGCGAATGTGTTGTTGGAGGATTCGCGGGACGTTCAACGCCTGCTGGCAGCGGGGGTTTTGACACGCCGGAGTTCCGGGGCTTTGGTAATTCGGGGGAAGCTGTATCAGGAGTATTTGAAGGGGAAGTTGGGGCGGTCTCTTTAGCGTCTAGAACCGAGTCAGGTCGAAGTTGCCGATGCCGAGCGGAACGGACTGGGCAAGCTCTCGAACGCATGCGTTGGGACTTCGGCGCAGAGTTGTGACGACGTCGGCAATCGGTTTTGACTTGATCGCTTCGGCGTATCGCGCTGCCTCGGTGAGCGACTCGAATAGGACATCTGGATTGTTGTCTGGGATGCGGCGGTGACATCCCGCCAACCAGACAAGGGCCTCCATTCGTCTTGTTTCGTTCCCACCCTTCAGAACCGCGATCAAGTCCCGAAGGGCAGGCGGCTTGTAGGAAGGACCGACGGCGAAGTTTGGCGCGAAGTAACTTACCCCCACCGCCTGATTGTCAAACCCTTCCGCGCGGACAAGATGGGGTGACTCGCCGTCGAGCCCGATCATGATCTTGCGGGGTCCGTTACCGTTAAGTCCAAACTCCATCTTCTGGACGAGGACCTTCCGCGAACTCCACGGCACGGGCTCATAAGTTACGTCGCTCGCCCGCATCCGCCAACCTAGCCTAAATTCGCTGCGGGAGAGGACGCTCCCCTTTGAATCCACGATAAACAAAAGCCCGGAATCGGCGCTGGGCGTGACGCCGCTACGCGAGTGCGAATAGATAATATAGTTCGCCGGATTCGATGAATCGACCTTCCATATGTACGAGCTTACGCTGACCGAAAAGGGCGGCGGTTCAAAACTGATCCTCGAGAATTCATCGTGTTTAACCCCGAGGTGACTTTCCACAAGTCGGTTAAACCGATCCTTGTCCTCCTTCGGGAGCCGCCCAATCTCCCCACCCGCCCAACGAGCCAGGTCATCCGCTACTTCTAAAGTCGGACCCTGAACGCGGGCAAAAAACAAATAGGCGAGCGTATTCAGCATCCAGTCATCCCGTTCCGCGATCTACTGATATGGAAGACGAGCCGGGCTATATGCGGTTACTAGCCGGCAAAATGCGCAGTGTCAAACCATGTAAAAACGATCTACCACACCTTGCTAGAATCCTTACTTAGAAGGACGCGTCCACTTCGTTCAAGGACTTGCTAATGAGGAAGAAGGGAACCGAGCTAGAGGAGCGGGTATGGCAGGCCTCGGATAGCCTCACGTTCCGCCATGGCGGATTCGGTGAGAAGCGAATCTCCTACGATGAATTCGTCGACCGAACCCGAACCGAACTACCAGAATGGCTGGCAATTCTGGCGATGGCCCACAACGAAACCGAGTGGCTTGTCGGACCTGACTACGCGACTTCGGTGTCGCGCAATATTTGGTTCTCGGCGATCACGCTGGACGACTACGATCTAGCCGAGACCGCGATGGAACGGTGCCTCGCTCATCCGATGCCCTTCGATCGCGGCGATTCAGTCGAGAATCCCATTCGCCTCTACGCAGCGAGATTCCTCAGAGACCGGAACTCAAGCGCCGCCGATGACCTATGCGCCCTAATCGACTCCGGCATCTATCGGCCGCAAGCCATCGCACGCACCGTCTTCTACATGCTCATTTCGAGGATGGAACCGTACTGCAACTACGACCAAGACTGAGCCGACAAGCCGATCAGCGAGGGGGCGCGGAAACTGGCGATCAAGTTCTCCGAAACGTACAAGGTCTCCGATAAGCGCATGAGGGCCGCCGAAACTCTGCAAACCTGGGATGAGTTTGGTCGCCATCTCACCTTCTGCGCAGGTTTCCAAGTCCACGAGGAGGAGCCGAAAGAAGAGCTGGCCGGTGGAGCCATTTAAGGCAAGGCAATTGACCGCTTATCCATCGCCATAAGCATCTCGTTCGCCATATCCTCGAGACACTTGCCCGCCGTCGGAACGTCGTCGCCGTTCGAGAGGAGGACGAACCCGCAATGGAGCTCGGGTTGCATGACGAGCAAGGTCTGGAAGCCGGGGAAGCTGCCGCTTTGCCAGATGACACGGCGACCGTTTCGCCTCATCATCTGCCAGTTCAAGCCTGCCGAATAGTCACCGACCGTGAACACCGGCCGATGGGTCAGCCGCACGGCGGGATCGCGCTCCGCCATTTCCCAGCGCACGTACTTCGCCAAATCGAACGCCGTCGATTTCAGGGCGCCCGCGCCGCCGACGCGATCCGGAAGAGGCACTGCCGCGCGTCCGTGGGCATCGTAACCAACCGCCAGACGCTTTGCTTGCGCGCCCGTCGGCGAGATGCAAGTGTCGCTCATCCCAAGCGGCTTCGCGATCTTCGACTTCACCAGCGATTCAAAAGGCGCCCCGTACACCGTGGACAAAACATCGCCCAGAACTTGGACTGCCGTGTTGGAGTATGACGAGCGGCTGTTCGGCGTCCACGTCAACTTGACGTTCGCCAGATCCCGGTAGAAATCCGCCTGGGAGTATCCCTTCCAGAGCTTAACCATGCGCCCGGACCAAGACAGGTCGCTTCCAGCGAAATCTGGCATCGCCTCCGGCTTGTCCGGAAGAATAAACGGCAGCCCCGAGCGGTGGTTGGTGAGATAGCGAAGTTGGATCGGCTTTCCCTCGAACTCTAAGTTGGGATAGCTCCCCTTGAGATACTTGCGGACGTCGTCTTCCAGCCGAACCTTGTGTTCGATCGCGGCCTGCGCCAACAAGGTGCTCGTAAACGTCTTCGTGACCGAGGCGATGCGAAAGAGCGTGTGCGGAGTCGGCCGGCGAGCTTTTCCTTTCTCGACCGTGCCGAAGTTGTAAAAGGTCGTGCGACCATCCTTCAACACCGCGACCGAGAGACCCACCAACCCCGAATTCGCCACAAACAGCTTCTTTGCCGCGCGATGAACGATCGGACCGACGGGAGGAGCGAAAAGAAGCGCGGCGAGGGGCATGGAGTGGATGATGCTCCCGGGTCAGGCCGAAAATATAGAAGATTCTTGCGCCCGCAAATACTGTCCGGGCGTGAGCCCATAATCCGCCCGGAACTGCCGGGTTAGGTGGGACTGATCGGCGAACCCGCACTCCATCGCTGCCTCCGCGATCGGAACGCCTTGCCGCAAGCGTTCCTTCGCGCGCTCTAACCGCAGGCGAAGATGGAAGGCGTGCGGTGTAACGCCCGTTTGGCCTCTGAACATCCTTAGTGTCGCCACCGGGCCGGTGTCGACAAGTCTTCCAAGAGTAGGCAGATCGACAGGCCGATCCAAATTCTCCGCGAGATGGCCCGCGATGATGTCGGCTTGCCCTTTCTGCCAAAGGTGCGGATGAATCGTCGGGTCCGCGCGCCAAGGGTAGCCCTCAAACGTGTCGAGGGTTCGCAGATTAATCTCCGCCATATCCAGGCCCGCAAAACGGCCCAGCAGCGGCCAATCCGGTGGCGTAACCATCACCCGCGCTAACGGACGGATCGGAACGAAGGAGAGAAACGGCTTCTCGTCCAAATCTTCAGGGAAGTCTGCGGCCCGATAGATATAGACCGTGCCGGTGGTCCACGGACCATGCGGGAGTGCGCGGTAGTCCACTCCGAAATAGAACCTCCGCTTGCCGTCCGCCCCCGACATCACCGCCGAGTTCTTTCGCGGACAATCCAGCCGCTTCAGCATTGCCGTGTCCAGCACCGCGGCGAAGATCGCCTCGGTGCTGGATCGGTAAGCGTAATGCATCGGCCGCTCCCACCCGATGAGGTTCAGGGAGATCGGCTCCGCTTGCAACTCTGTCCGCCCGCCATCCGGCGAACCATTGAGCAGGACCTTGCACCGATCCACCAGATATTCCAAGAAGACCCAGATTGGCAGATCGCAAAAGAGGTGTCGCGGAATCAGCCGGCCACTTCCGGAGGCGACATAGCGCCGGTAAATGCTGTCGCACGTGGCGATCGTGGCCGCATCGAATGCCGCCTCCGGCGCGGCTTCGAGCTGGCTCCAATCAATCTCATGGTCGACCTCCCCCACCCGGACGCGACGAACCCGCGAAAGGAGCACCTGATCGCGGGATTGCCTCAACTTCATCGCCAAGCCCATTGTACGAAAGGCGACAAAGAACCCGCCCCCTCGCGCAATTTCGGTCGCCTTCGGGGCCTCATCTTGCTTCCCAAGATTTTTGGTGAGCTTTAGGCCACCCGACCGGGAAGAACCGCTAAGCAGGTTCCGTCCCCCCAGCCTTGGGTTGCTTCCCAAATCATTAAGGAGCTTTACGCCATCCAATCTGGCAGAACGCCGGAAGCGGGTTCCGTCCCCCAGCCTTGGGTTGTTTACAATAACATTTAGGAGCTTTAGGCCACCCGACCGGAAGAACCCCGAAGCGGGTTCCGTCCCCTAGCCCTGGGTTGCTCACCGCAGCGAATGCGGAGGTGGGCTACCCAGGGTAAGGCCGTCCCGACAGGAAAAGTCCTTAGACTCCGGCCCTTATAGGGCCAAACCGATAGCGCGAGAGCTTCGCTTTTTTTGTCTTCTCAAAAGGCTATGCGTAGTGAAAGAAAACGCATCTACAACCTCTCGGAAATGAACCCCACCAACTCCTCATTCAGTCGCTCCGCATGCGTGAGATACAGCGCGTGCGCGACCCCCTCATACACGCTCAGCCGACCATTCGGCAGCAACCCCACCGCCTCCCGATTCAACTCCACACTCGTCGACTGATCCTCCGACCCCACGATCAAAAGCGACGGAATGGAAATCCCCGGTAGGTCCGGACGCAGGTCGGTGAAGGCCGCCGTCCTCTGGCACTCGACCATCGCCCGATGCCCGCAGCTTGCCGTCATCCCCACGAGCCAATTCTGCACAAGCGGACTCACGGGAACCGAATCCCCGTAAAACCCCGGCAGACCCATCTCCATCCACGCGAAGCGATCCCTACTCAACAACTCGATGGAACCCAACATTGCACAGCGATCCCCGCCCAGTGGATGGTCATCCGTCTTCTCCATAAACGGCAAGGTCGCCCCGATCCCAACCAACCGCGAAACCCGATCGGTCCCGTAGCGAGACAGGTACCGAACCGCCTCCGCCCCACCCATCGACTGGCCGACCAACACCGCATCCCGCAAATCAAGCGCCCGAAACAGCGCATCGACATCCGCCGCGAGCGTATCCATGTCGTAGCCCCCACCGGGCTGATCCGACCGGCCGTGCCCCCGGCGATCCAGCGCAATCACCCGATAACCGGCGCCCAGTAGGGACGCGAACTGCAATTCCCACATATCCGAGTTGAGCAGCCAACTGGACAGCAGCACGACCGGCTGACCCGTCCCCCAATCCTTGTAGAACAATTCGACGCCGTCTTGAGTTTGGAACCTAGGCATTTGTGTTTCTCCTTCGCCGTCTGACCGGCGTTGAGAATAGGTTTGCCCGGCAAAGGGAAGGGAAACAATTACCTCCGAGGTAATGGAACCACTCAAAGAGTTTGGCTACCATGAAGCCATGCAGACCATTCCGCCGGTGGGCGACCTCATCCGTCACTGGAGAACCCAGCGGCGCTACAGCCAGTTGGAGCTTTCGATCGAGGCGGAAATCTCCTCGCGCCACCTAAGCTTCATCGAAACCGGCCGCTCCCATCCCAGCCGCGAAATGATCCTCCGCCTCGCCGAGCCGCTAGAGATCCCGCTGAGAGAGCGAAACATCCTCCTCGAATCCGCCGGCTACGCCGCCCAATATCACCAGTCCGATTTCACCAGCCCCGAACTCGCCCCCGCCCGAGAAATGGTCGAAAGGATCCTCCAAGGCCACGAACCCTACCCCGCCCTCACCATCGACCGCCACAAAAACCTCGTCGCCGCCAACCAAGCCGCCACTAAATTAGTTTCCCTGGCAACTCCCGCGCTCCTCACGCCCCCGGTGAACGTCGTCCGCCTAAGCCTCCACCCCGAGGGCCTCGCGCCCTACATTCTCAACCTGGAAGAATGGCGCGACCACGTCGTCGCCCGCCTCCGCCGAGAAGCCGTCCTCACCGGCGACCCCTTCCTGCGCGAGCTCATTGAGGAAGCGGGAGGCTCCGACCGAAGAAAGGAATCCCCTCTCCCCCAACTCGCCATCCCTTTCCGAATCATGCTGGACGGCCAGGAACTCTCGTTCCTGAGCACCACTACCGTATTCGGCACCGCCACGGAAGTCACGCTCTCGGAACTCACCCTCGAGACGTTTTTCCCGGCGGATGCGGCTACGGCGAGGATACTAAAGAGCTAGTCCGAAGCTCCTTCGATCCAAGCGATCAGGATCTTCTCGAGGAAAAGCCTGGGATCAACCACTTGGACAAGCGCTGGAGTTAGATCGCTCGCTGCCAATTCTGCGAAGTTATCGGCCGAGGGCTTTTCCTGTTGGACTTGATCTGGCAGAATGAGAGCCAAGATGGAGATCGCATTCAAGGGGAAGGAAGCGGTCTACAACTACCACCTGACCGTCCCCTACCGCCCTATTGTTGCAGACCCGCGCAAGTCCGTTGGCGAGGGCGAGCTCGAAGGCAACCTGGTCATCCACGGTGACAATCTTCACGCCTTGAAGGCGCTCATGCCCCGATACGCGGGAAAGATCGACTGCATCTTCATTGACCCTCCTTACAACACTGGCAACGAGGGCTGGAGCTACAACGACGCCGTCAACAGTCCCCCCGCCAAAGACTGGCTACGGCAAGTTGTGGACCGAGACGACCTGCTCCGCCACGACAAGTGGTGTTCGATGCTGTGGCCCCGTCTGCGGTTACTGTGGGAGCTCTTATCGGACTCGGGAAGTCTATGGATCACCCTCGACGACAATGAGGTGGCCCATGCCCGAATGATGCTGGATGAGATTTTCGGCGAGCAGAACTTTGTTGCCACAATCATCTGGCACAAGATTTTTTCTCCGAAGAATAGCGCGCAGTTCTTCAGTGAGGACCACGATTATGTCCTCTGTTACGCGAAGTCCACTCAAGTTTGGCGACCGAACCTCCTTCCAAGAACAGATGAGGCCATCTCGCGCTATGCCAACCCCGACGGGGACCCGCGTGGTGTTTGGACCTCGGGGGACCTATCCGCCCGGAACTTCTACGGTGAAGGAACATATGCAGTGACGACCCCCTCCGGTCGAGTCATCACTGGGCCGCCAACTGGCACTTACTGGAGAGTCTCTAAGCAAAAGCTTGCGGAGCTCGACGCAGATACTCGTATATGGTGGGGCGATGATGGAAGCAATACACCTCGGCTGAAGAGATTCCTATCGGAAGTCAAAGATGGTGTCGTGCCGCAGACTATTTGGCACTACGAAGACGTCGGTCATACGCAAGATGCGAAGAAAGAACTGTTGGAGGTCATGGACTTTGCTTCCTCCGAGGAAGTATTTGTCACGCCGAAACCCGTGGATCTGATCTCCCGCATCCTCCGGATAGCTACGAAGCCCGACAGTCTAGTTCTCGATTCCTTCGCCGGGTCTGGAACGACCGGCCACTCAGTCCTCAGCCTCAACGCAAAGGATGGCGGCAACAGAAAGTTCATTTTGGTCGAGTGCGAAGACTATGCCGACTCGCTAACGGCCGAACGTGTGCGTCGCGTCATCAATGGCTACCCTTTTGACGGAACCCAGCGAGAGACACTGTTAGAACGCAACATCACGTGGACTGATCTAAAGCGGGTCGACCAAATCGTCAAGGTCGCTGAGACCATTCAATCGGAGCGACAATTCGACTTTGACAAGGTCCGAGCGGAGGTCAAGGATGGCAAGCTCCATGTGATTGGAGAGCGCACCATAAAGGGTCGGGTACCCGGTCTTGGCGGCTCCTTTTCGTTTTGTACGCTTGGAGACCCGCTTGACCTTGATCAGATGCTTGTTGGTGCGGGTCTTCCATCCTGGGCGGAGGTTGCCGCGTGGTTGTTTCACACGGCGACGGGGGCGACGATCCCATCGGCCAATCTTGCTCAGGGTGTTGGAGTGGATGAATGGTACGTTGCGGAGTCGCCCACTCACCACGTGTGGACAATTTATCGTCCTTCTGCCGACTTTCTGCGAAGTCCCGCCGCAGCGCTTTCGCTTGATCTTGCCAAACGGATCGGCGAGCGTCGGAATGGCAAGCAACACCTAGTTTTTGCCCCATTCCGCTTCGTTAGCACCTCCCAACTCCGTCCTCTAGGTGTGGAGTATGCGATGCTCCCGTTCTCACTAAACCGCGTGGAGCGGGACTAGACGGGTGGAACTCAAGAGTTATCAGCAAGCATGTCTTGAGAACCTGAGCCGATTCCTAGACAGGCTTCGGGAAGAACATCTGCGCTCTGAAGAGGCGGCCGAAAAGATTGCCGATCTTGGACTTTCGCGAGACGTGGTTCGGGAAGCTGTTGATTCGCCGAAGCGTGCCTGGCAAGCGCTACGGTGGGAGGGGGTCGTCCAACGGGACTACAGTTCCCGTTTCGACGGGTGTGATCGTCCGGTCGCAAGCATCACTTTTAAGGTCCCGACTGGTGGTGGTAAGACTCTGCTTGCCGCTCACGGAATCGGCTCAATCCAGAGTCGCTTTCTGAGCCGCAACACCGGCCTTGTCTTGTGGATTGTCCCGAACGAGGCAATCTTCGACCAAACGCGCAAGTCACTTTTGGATCGTTCGCATCCCTACAGACAGTCCCTAGAACGGGCAGGGGCCGGTCGTGTGCGGGTCCTTGATAAAGACAGCCCTCTGACCGCCTCAGACGTACAAGCGAACCTTTGCGTGATGATCCTGATGCTTCAGTCGGCTAACCGCGAAACGAAGGAAACACTTCGTCTTTTCCGCGAGCGGGGTAGCGTCCTTGGATTCGTCCCGCCTGAGGGGGACGCGGCGGCACACACTGAGTTGAAGCGACGAGTCCCCAATCTCGATGTTTATGAAGCTGATCTTAGCCACGGCTCTGCGTACGACATTGTCAAGGAGAGCCTTGGTAACGCAGTAAGAATTGCCCGACCGATTATCGTAATGGACGAGGGACACCGAGGATATAGTGACCTCGCGCGTCGGACACTTTACGGATTCAATCCGTCTTTCGTGTTGGAGTTGACAGCGACGCCGCGTGAAGCGGTTGGCGTTTATCCGAACGTGCTGGCGGAGGTTCGAGGGACTGACCTTGAAGCCGCAGAGATGATCAAGATGCCTCTGCGGCTGACCGTCAACCCCGAAGGCGATTGGCGCGAATGCTTGAGAACGGCTTTGGAACGTCGAAACGAGTTAGAGACCTCGGCCCAGGTATTTCATGGCAATTCGGGAAGATACATACGACCGATTCTGTTAGTTCAGGTTCAGCTTACTGGAAAGGATGTGCGCGACTATGGCAGGGTTCACGCGGATGACGTTGTCGAGTACTTGAAGGGATTGGGTGTCGAGCCGGCGTGGATCGCTAAGAAGACAGCCGACACGAACGATCTCAAGGGAGAGGCGTTACTCGGCGAGCGGAGTCAAATCCGCGTCATAGTCACCAAGCAGGCACTACAGGAAGGGTGGGACTGTCCGTTCGCCTATGTTCTCTGTACATTGGCGGCTTCGAAGAGCCTTGGCGCGATGACCCAGATGATTGGGCGGATTCTTCGACAGCCGAATGCAGAACGCACCAACGTGATGGATTTGGATCGTTGCTACGTTTATTGCAATCAGGTGGAAACGGGCAAGGTAATCGATACGATTCGACGATCTCTCGAAGGAGACGGCATGGGCGACCTTGTGGGCAAGGTGGTCATTGATGCTGCCGGTGCCAGCGGTACGAATACCCGAGTGGTAGTCCGGAAGAGGCGTCCGCAGTTCGCAACGGAACCGATATATCTGCCAATGGTGTTGTGGCGGGATGGCGACGAGCTACGCGAGCTTGTTTGGGAGTCGGACATCCAGCCGGGCATTGATTGGGAAGGATTGAATGTCGAACCGCTCGTAGATCGTCTTATGAGCGGGTTCGGAGAACGGATCGTCTACACCCGCGAACTCGGCATGTCTGACCTCCTGGGTGGTCTGACTTCAAAGGAAGTCATTGCTGAACTCAGCGATGAGCCCTTTGATCCCGTATACGCGACAAGGGCACTAACTGATGTCGTCCCAAATCCATGGGTTGCCCGATCGGTGCTGGGGAGAATCGTTGCGACACTCCGAGAGCGCGGCTGGTCAGACAAACGACTTGCCAGCGCGTCCGGACATTTTCTGGCGGAATGCCTTCGATGGCTGGCCGATCGTAGAGATGAGATGGCTGAAGCACATTTCAAGCAGGCCCTGGTCGATGGGCGGATCGTCTTTGAACTGCATGCCGCAGATCTGGATTGGGAGATGCCGTTCGAAGAGACTATTGAGGTGCAAGCTGGAGTCCGCCAAATACAAGGTCTTGATGGGAGCCCGGTCCAGCGCAGCCTATTTGAGCCTGAATTCGAGACGAATATGAATGACCTCGAACTTAGCGTCGCCGTCGAACTAGATTCACGTAAGGTCGTGGATTGGTGGTATCGGAGTATCGTAAGACCGTCGGGTTATTCCCTCTGCGGCTGGCGTAAGCAGCGCATCTATCCCGACTTTATTGCCACTGTTCTTTCGGCTGGAAGTGCGAAAGAGCAACTCGTCATTGAGACGAAGGGCACGCACCTGCTTGGCAATGAGGACACCGAATATAAACGAAAGGTGTTTGAGGCGTTGACGGCGGCTTCTCAAGAGGCTCAAACCGCGCGACTCGGCGAACTAGGTTTGGAGGTGCGGAATGCCAAAATCAGCCTGACGCTCGTGTCGGAGAATAGTTGGCAAGCCGAGATCGCCGCGCACCTCGGTCAAGTCGGATCGGCTCACTGAAGTTGACCAGACACTCTTAAATGAGGTCCTTTGGTAGATCGTACTTGCGCCGTTTCCTGCATTCCGTTTAGGTACATGGGACAACGCCAGTGACTTACCGCGCCGACCAATCTAGTGAGAGTTCAAACAGAAAAGGCGGCGGTAGCCACGATAGTTGAGTCCCCTAGATCAACGTCCAAAGTCCAGCGGTTCGCCTTGACCACAGCCCGACAAATCGCCAGACCAAGCCCGTTCCCCCCTGACTTAGCCGAGCGAGAAGGGTCCAGCCGGTAGAAGGGCTCGTATAAGCGTGCCCGGTCCATGGCCACCGAGCCAACTGCGTTCTCGATCCGCAGCACGGCCACCCCCGAAGAAACCGCAAGCGATATCGAAACCTCACCGCCCGAAACCGAATACTTCGCGGCGTTCTCGAAAAGGTTTCGGACCAGCACGCTCACGTGCATCGGGATCGAAGAAACCACAACCCCCGGCTCCACAGAAACACGAAGCAAAAGCTGCCGGACCTCGACCAAAGGCTGGATCGACTGGATCTGCTCTAAAACCACCGACGATAAACAAACTGACTCCCGCACCGAAACGACCGACGACTGAAGCTGGTGTAACAACAAAATCGACTCGACCAGTGAAGCCAACCGCTGAGTCTGGACCAGCGCCTCCTGCACCGTCGCCTGATTCTCCTCCGCCGACCGGGGCTGCGCCGAAGCAAGCTCGAGGTGACCCATGAGCGCTTGCAAAGGCGTCCGCAACTCGTGCGAGGCCGCCGCATAAAACCGAGCCTTCTCCTCCGAAACTTCCCGGGTTCGGTCCAAGAAGCCGTTCAAAGTCGAGACCAGCTCCAGCATCTCGCGGTCCTGAGAGGGAGCAACCAACTGACCCTCGCCGGCCGCCGCCTGACGCGACAACGCGCGGATCGGAGAAAGCGTGCGTCCGACGAGGAGCCACGAACCCAGCCCCACCGCGATCACGGAAACCAAGCTGATAATCAGGAGCCCCCGGGCATCCGGACCCTCGTCGTTCGGGAAATCCTGGAGGTTGACGTAGAGGGTGAGGTCGCCGACCCGCATGCGCGTCGTCAAGTTATGGGGAGGGTCCGGCCACTTCGGCGCATCGGAATCGCTCCGCCATAAAACGGCGCCCCGATCGTCCACGACGAGGGCGCCGATATGCCGCCGCCGCAGTTCGTCGAGCCCGTAGATCTTGGTGAGTTCCGTCTTCCAATCCGGGCTTTGCAGGCTCGCCGCACCCAGCTTGATCGCCCGGCCCACCGTCTCCTTCGCCTCGCCCGCGTGGATCATCCGCATCGCCAGCACCACAAAGTGCGACGAAATCACGAGGAACGGGACCATGACGAGGATGAACCCCAGCGTCATCCGCATCCGCATCGAGCGGATCACGGCGAACCCTCCATCCGGTACCCGACGCCCCGCACGGTCTGGATCAGCGACCGCTCCCCCGCGTCGATCTTCTTCCGAAGGTAGCTGATGTATACGTCCAGCACCTTGTCGTTGCCGTCGAAATCGTAGTGCCAAACGTGGTCGAGGATCATGGACCGGGTCAGCGTCCGCCCCTCGTTCCGCATGAGATATTCGAGTAGGGAATACTCGGTCGCGGACAAAACGATCGGCCGCCCGCCCCGGCTCACGACTCTGGCCGCGGGGTCCAAAACCAAATCCTCCACCCGCAAATGGGCCGGCCCGCCCGACTTCCGCCGAAGCAGCGCCCGCATCCTCGCCAGCAACTCCGCGACCTTGAACGGCTTCACCAAATAGTCGTCCGCCCCGCAATCAAGCCCCTGGACCTTATCCTCCAGCAGGCTGCGCGCGGTCAGCATGAGGATCGGGGTGGTGACGGAGTTGGCGCGCAGGCGCTCGCAAATCTGGAACCCGTCCATGCCGCCGAGCATGACGTCCAGCAGAATCAGCTCGTAGTCGCCGGTCTTCGCGCAGGCATAGCCGACGGCCCCATCCTCCGCCACGAAAGCCACGTACCCCGCCTCGGTCAGGGCCTGCCTGATGAAACGGGATACGCTCTCGTCGTCTTCAACGATGAGAACTTTCAACGGTTCTCTTCTATACCTGTCCGGTCGCCGTCAAGGGACAATCTTGCGCCCTTTCAAGTGCTCTTCCATCAGTTGTTGAAGGCGCTGCCGTTGGACAGGCGTGAGGATCGCGTGAACCTGGGTCATCGCCGATTCATGCAACGCAGCCATCTTGACCTTCACTTGGTCGGCAGATAGGGTCTGGTCTTGCTTGAGCGCCCGCATGGAGGCCTCGGCCCGCGCCATGATCTCCTTCATCTGAACCTTCTGCTCCACGGAAAGGTTCATCCCGTCCAGCAGGTTCCAAATGCTGTGCCCCTCTTCTCCCATCAGGGCGGAAATGCCACCGATCGCATTGAGCTTCTGGATTTGAGCCGGACTCAGCAAGCCGGTGACCGCCTTGACCGTTCTCTCCTGGACCGCATCGGTACGGGCGACCAAGTCCGCCTTCGGTCCCCCCGCCAGCTTCAACTGGATCTTCTCGTGCATCCCCTGCTGCAAGATCTCCATGATCTTGTTCGCCTGCGCCGGGGTGGCGTCGATGACATCCAGAACCTTCTGCAAGTGCTGGTGCATCGCCTCCATCTTCGCGTGAATCGCCTCGCCCGTCTTGTCCTGGGTCACCTTGTCTTGGGCGAACGCGGAAGGACCGCCTAGGGTGAGAATCAACGCCGCACCAACCGCGGCAAGCCATCGTAGTTTCATCTTCATTCTCCTCGCCGCGTCCGAACGGGCGGCTGTTGAAGACCACTATGGCGACGCAAGGTAAGAGGAACCTCGGAGACAGGTAAGAGTTCTCTTACGCTACATGCCCGGAGATAACGTTCGGTTTAGGTGGCAATAGGTCGACAGAGAACGTTACGCACTCGCGGGGAGCGGCACGAACATCCGATCCCCGCCTACAACAGTTTGGTCAGCGGGTTGGAAAGCTGGACGAAACCGTGTAGGCGGAGATCGCCCCGGGCGCTCTCCGTGACAGCGTAAGGCTGACCGCCAACGCTACGTCGTCGCGGGCAGCACCGGGGCGATGGAATGCCTGGGAGGTACCAGGCCCCTGAACGATTGGTACGTGACTTGTCGGCGGTCACCCCCGACCGTTAAGCAAGTCCCGCATACGCTCGTCCCTCGCGGCATCGACCACGGAGCGGCCGAATCGGTCTTGGCTGTGGGGGTTCGCGCCGTGCGCGATGAGAAGGCGGACAACGTCTGGCTTCCCACAGTTCACGGCCCGCCGCAGCGGAGTTTCCCCGTTCGAATCACGTGCTTCGATATTTGCGCCGGCCGCCAAGAGGGCTTCCGCGATGCCCACGGTTCCTCGTCGAGCCGCCATGTGGAGGGGAGTCATGCCGCCCACGCCGGTGACTTGATTTACGTTCGCGCCGTGCGCGATCAACAGTTCAATCGCCGCCCGCCCATCCTCCTCGTTGCCGCCGCCGTTGGCCACCCGGTAGAGCGGATTGTGCCCGCTGGTGTCCTTTGTTTCAACATCGGCCCCGAACTCCAGAAGCAATCGCAACCGGGGCACGTCCCAAGCGATGGCGGCCGCGCAGATTAGATTCCGCCCATGGTCGTTGAAGAGCGCAAGCGACGGATCCTCGTCAAGCTTCTCGCGCAGAGCTTCCGTAGGGAGAGCATAGAGATGAATAAGCGGATCCGCCAACGTCGCCGCGAGCTCGGCCAAATTCGCCAGCAACTGGGCAGACAACGCATCACTCACCCCTTCCTCTGACAGCGAAGCCCTCATGTGCCCGATCCACCGCTCCGCCTCTGCGGACCCGATGGCAATGTGGGCGTGCCGGCAAACCATACTTGTCTTGCCCCGCGCACCTGTGTAGACAGGTCCCCCGCCGGTCCGTTCGGACAAGAAAAGCGCCAGTCGCTCCTCCAAGGCCGTCATATTCTTCGGGAACAGCTCCCTCAGGCCCGGATCCGATTCGACCCGGTGATGAAACCGCGAGGATATCCGCCGGAATGCCTCGATGCCCCCCACGGCCTCGTAGACCCCCGCCAGCCCCTTGTCATGAAAATGACTCTTCATCCTATCCGAGCATATCGGAACTAACGATAGTCTGCGGTCCCGATCCTTTACAACTCGGGGTGAGGCAGGCCTTTCAAAAAACTGGATAGGGACTCAATCGACCCGCAGCGTAGTCCGAAGGAACGGGTTCACACCAACTTGCCCACGCGTACCGAGCCGATCCAGGTCACCAAAACCGGCAGGTCCATGGGGTCGACGGGGCTGGCGGGCTCCATCCACTGCAGGTCTTCGGTGCGGTAGCCCGCGATCTCTCCTTCGCCAAGTTCGACGGTCTCGTCTAAGAAAACGAGGCGCAGCCGGCCCTTCGTGCAAGAGAGCATGGAGTACCGGTAGATCGTCGCGTTGAACAGCGGGACCTTGCCGAAGACCTCGAGATTAACGAGGCCCGGACCCTCCGGCATGATGAACGACGTGGCCGCGCAGAACGCCGAGACCAACCCCAGCCGGCCAAGACGAAGGCGTTCCTTGGCGTCCTGGATCAGCGTGAGATTGTTTTCCGGATTCCTTGACCGCTGATCGTGGGTCATCGTCCAGAAGTTGTCTCCGGGTCGATGAACGAGCGCTCTGAGGGTAGGGGCCAGAACCGCCTGGGGCGGAATTTTCAGCCGGTCCGGCGAAGTATCCAACGCATCCGCGATCTTCCGAAACGAACGGGTGCCGATCGGCATTCCACGCTCTACTTGATAGATCGTCGAGATTCCTAATCCCGCGCTTTGGGCGAGGTTCGCCTGGCTCTTTCCTTGGATGCACCGCGACTGACGGACGTTCTCACCGATGACGCCCCAATCCAAAGATTCCGTTCCTTTTCTCGTCATTCCACTGTCCAAAACCAACGAAACCCGGCAAATATTCCTTGGCTTTTCTGTAAGTAATTTCGGGACCTCCTTGCCGCAAAAGAAAGCTTTCATACAATGCCTTTCAGCCCTATTTTCAGCTGGAAGCCATTGTCAAATCATGTTTTCACATCTTCATTCTCCTCGAAACCTGGGTCGATCTTTTCGGGCCTTTACGCTCATAGAACTCCTCGTCGTGATCGCCATTATTGCTGTACTTGCCGCTATCCTTTTCCCGGTTTTCGCGCAAGCAAAGGAGGCGGCCAAGAAGACTGCGTGCCTGTCGAATGTCAAGCAAACGGTCGTCGCCAACCTCCTGTACTCCACCGACTTTGACGATCACAGTTGCCCCTGCGTGGGGGCGGGCAAACTGAGCGCGGACGGACTTGGAGCCACTCTTTGGTACATGACGTTCGAACTGAAGTTCGACGGCTCCCCGGCCTTTTACGACCTGCATACCGGCTTTCTATCGCCCTACATGAAGAACTCGGCGGTGTACGGATGCCCGGACTCGAATCCAATTTTCCAAGGCGAGCTCATCCAAACCCTCGGCGTTCCCGCCCCGCCCAATGGCCCGGACGGTTATGGGGTGAACACTCACGTGATGACCGCGGAACTCCAGGATCTTGGCTTTCCCGAGATTCCGGTGCCCGCCATCACCTCGATGAGTTCGCCGGCCGAGACGATTCTCATCGCCGACTCCGCCTGGTACAGCGAAGACCCGAACCCGAACCTTTCGCCGAACTACTTGCTGGACGGGCCTGAAGATACGTTGGGAATTCAGAACATCAACGGCGCTTACGTCGGCACCCAGGGGCCGGGAACGTGGGCGCTTCATCACAATCAGGCGAATATCGGCTGGGTAGATGGCCACGCAAAATCCATGCCCATCATGCCTCGACCGTTGCTCATCGATGTCACGGCTGCGCCTGAAGGTGGTTGCGATCCTTGCACAAAGAACCACATCGGCGATGTGATGAACCCGAAACATCCCTACGGGGACCCATATGACGACTACTACTACATGACCGACAAGCCGAGCCAATGAGGTACTGTCCGCTTCTTCTATTAGTGTTAGTGGCCGGTTGCGGTTCGCCACCTCCCGCCCCGGTCGCTAAGTCGGTCGCGCCAAGCCAAAACCTAAAGGATCTCGTGAACTTAACCCCCGCCCAACGGGCCGAGTACATGCAAAAACACCCGAATACTTTGCCTATGTTCAAGTACAAGGGACCGGCGTCGCCCTAGCCACAGCTAAAGTTCAGGACCTTAAAACGCGCCCGCTACACCGCCCCCGACGACACATGTTGACGGGGGCGGTGTACCACGCGCACCTTTTTGCTGCTTCCGCCACCGCAGTAAAAATAGTCGCCGCCGTCGGACTCCAGGCCCGAAACACCAATGTCTTCGGGAAGGGTTAAGCGGTGCATGACTTCGCCAGACTTGGGGTCGATTCGGCGGATTTCGGCGTCGTCCCCCTCCCAGCCGCCGTGCCACAGTTCGCCTTCCACCCAAGTGACGCCGGTGACGAAGCGGTCGGATTCGATGGTGCGCAAGATGGCGCCGGTGGAGGGCTCGACCTGAAGAATCTTTCGCCCGCCGTACTGGCCCACCCACAGATAACCCTCGGCCCACGCCATTCCGGAATTGTCCTCCGTGCTCGGCGCGGGAACGGTGGCCACGACCACCCCGGTCGCCCGGTCGATCTTTTGGATCCGGCCCTCGCCGATTTGGTAGAGGTGCTTGCCGTCGAAAGCGGTTCCCGAGCTTGCCGGCGCTTCGATACTCTGGTCCATGTCGCCGCTGGCGGGGTCGATCGCGCAAAGCCGTTCCCCTACCGCGATCCAAATTCGGCGCCCGTCGTAGGTCAAGCCGTTTACGCAGTCGATGCCGGCAATGGGGCCGTACTCCCGAACGATCTCCGCAGGTTGGGTTTGCATACCCACACTTTATTCCCCCGGAAGCGCGCCGGGGAGTAACAAGCTTGTCGCGAACCCCAGCACGGGAGGGGTCATCCACTTGCACGACCTTCCGCCGCCGACCGATTGAATTTTCCCCTCGGCCGATAGCGCCTCCAGGCTCCGTTGCACTGTGCGTTGACGCGCGCCTAAAGCGAGGGCGAGCGCGGAACTCGACCACGATTCGCCGTCGGCCAGCAACGCCAACACCTCGGCGTGCTTCTGCTCGACGGGCAACGCCAAAACGGATACCGCGGTGGCGCGTCGCGGCGACAGCGAAAAGCCCTGCTTGGTAGCGACCACGTCGGCCAGTGGCCCCAGCAAGGTGCGCAGCCGGCCAACTTCCACTCGCAGGCGCAGTCGATCCAACTCGTCCTCGAGTCCGAGTTGGAACACCCTCTCGACCAACTCTTCACGCGGGACGTCGCCGGGCCACGCTTCGGCGAGGGCGCGCACCAGTTCGAACAGTACGGGGCGGGTCGACATGGCGGTCGCCGTGGTTGCATCTCGCACCGCCCGCCGGCAAGCATCGATAACCAAAGCGCCGGAGTTCAAAACGCTCTCGACTTCTTCGATCGTCAGCAGCCGCTCGCAGTCCCGCTCGATCAGTCTTGCGACGGGCCGTTCGAAGCTCGCGCGAATGCCTTCGACCTCGGCCAGGAGCGCGGGAATGCGGGCTCGGCGAGCGTACGTTTCGGCGTCGCTTAGATGCGCCAAGGCCTCGGCCGCGCGCAGGCGCCGCAAGGCGAGCGTCGCCGCGACCAAGGAATGAGAAGACCGCAAGGCCGGAGGCAGAGGGGCGGGGTCGAGGGTTTCGGTGACCCGTTCGGCCTCGTTCAACCGCCCAACCAGAATCAGCCACCTCAGGGCCAAGTACCGGGCGTGCGCGGCGTTTACTCCGTCGCCCCTTTGCTCAAGCAGATCGGCGGCGGCGGTAAGCGCTTTGTTGTCCGGCCCGAGATCGCGCAAAACCAGGGCGACTTCGGTCTCCGCCACCACGCATCGGGCCCTCGCGACCGGCTGACCGGGGCCGAACTCCTGGGCGGCGCGGCGGAGCAGAGAGCGGGCCAAACCGAAGTCGCCCAACTGTGCCATCGCGATGCCCCGCAGGGCCAGACACGGGGCGTCGTCGCGCAACGAAACCAGGTTCAAAGCACCCAATGGATCGCCTACCGCAAGGGCGCGGGCTGCCGCCGCCGTCGCTTCGTCCAACCGATTCACGCCAGTTTTGATACTCCCCATTTCAGATTTACGCGGTCATCTTTTACTCAGCGGTCCGCGAGTAACCGGCCCAAAACTCGCAAGGAAAACCAAGATGAACATCGCTAACAAATCGATTTTGATCACCGGCGCCAATCGCGGAATTGGCCGAGCCCTCGTGGCCGAAGCCCTCAAGCGAGGCGCGAAAAGAGTCTACGCCGGGACCCGCGTTCCCGTGGATTTTCAAGACGAAAGGGTGATCCCGGTCGCCTTGGACGTCACGAACAACGCCCAGATCCTTGACCTGCCCAACCAGATCGAGTCGCTGGACGTGCTGATCAACAACGCCGGCATCGCCCTTTACGACGACCTGACCTGCACCGAGGCACTGGACCAAACCCTTGCCGTCAATTTGCACGGCATGCTCAAGGTTTCGCGCACTTTGCAGCCACTGCTCCGCAAGAGCCAGGGCGCGATCGTCAACAACCTTTCGATGCTTTCCCTGGCCCCGGCGCCCGCCATCTCGTCGTATTCGGTCTCGAAAGCCGCCGCCTTCAGCATGACCCTGTCGCTTCGGGCGCTCTTGGCCGGCGAGGGTATTTCGGTTCACGGCGTACTTATTGGGCCCGTGGATACGGACATGAACCGCGGCGTCGATATCCCCAAAGCTACGACGCAAGCCGCCGCCGAAGGCATCTTCGACGGACTTGCGAAGAACGAAGATGAGATCTTCCCGGACCCCGCGTCCGCCGGCATTGCCGACGCCTGGCGCCTCAGCATCGCCAAGACCCTCGAGAAGGAGTTCTCTTCCTTTATGCCGCAAGCGCCGGCCATGGCCGCGTAAACCAGCCGACCGAATCGGAGAACAAAAATCATGAAAACCCAAGACTTCACCAACACCCTCACCGTCGACCAAACGCCCGAACAGGTGTTCGACGCCATCAACAACCCTCGCGCCTGGTGGTCCGAGAACATTTCGGGACCCACTAATCGGCAAGGCGAGAAGTTCCACTACGCGTACCGAAACAGCCACACGTGCGACATCGTCGTCGAAGACCTCATCCCCTTTACCAAGGTGGTTTGGCACGTCGTGGACAACCATTTCGAATTCGTGAAGGACAAGTCGGAATGGAAGGACACCTGCATCGTGTTCGACATCACCCAGAGGGGCGAAAAGACGGTTGTGACCTTTACCCACGTCGGGTTGGTTCCGGACTACGAGTGCTATGAGATTTGCGAAAAGGCCTGGACCTTCTTCACCGGCGACAGCCTGTACAAGCTGATCACCACCGGCAAAGGCGACCCCATAGAAATGTGCGACGCCTCGGCCGACGCAATGCCTGCCGTGCCGGTAGCAGATCAAAGCCTGACCTTTTCGTTTCGAGTCCCTGCGACGCAGGCCGAGGTCTACAACGCCGTCAACGACGTCCGCGCCTGGTGGTCGGAGGAGGTGGAGGGCGAAAGCGCCAAGGTCGGCGACGAATTTGAGTTCCGCTACAAGGACATCCACTACTCGAAGCACCGCGTCGCCGAGCAGATTCCCGGCCGCAGAGTGGTTTGGGAGACCCTCGATTCCTGCCTTTACAAGATGGAAAATAAGACGGAATGGACCGGTACCCGCTTGGTATTCGAGATCAAGAAGGTGGGGGTCGAAACGGAGCTAAGGTTCACCCACGTGGGCCTTACGCCCGAAGTGGAGTGCTACGAAAGCTGCGGTCAAGGCTGGGAGTTCTTCATCACCGACAGCCTTAAGCAGCTAGCCCTAACCGGCAAAGGCGATCCCGTCCTGGTAGCCGTCTAGGCCCCGATGGGCGCCCATTTTCTTGTCGCGAGAGGAAATGGGCGCCTTCCGGAGCCTTAGCCGGCAGCGGCCACGAGTCCCCCGTACAACCACCAGTGAACGAAGCCTGGGACCTTGTCCCCATTTTCCTGGAAGAAGGAACAACGTTCCAAGGACAGTTTGGAACAAACGCCAAAGGGCCCCAGTCAGTGCGGCAATGGCAAGATTTATTGCAGATGGCCGGTTGAGACATCGCGCAGCTTTCGTTTTACGCACTTTGTCGCTTGGGACTGGACTTGTGGCTTTGTCGGCCACGCCTGCCCTTGCTGTTGACCAACTTCACGAACGAACCAGTCGGGACTCGTTCATGCGCGTCCAATACACGTCCAAGGCAGAGTTTATCCGGGGGCTAAAGAACCATCCCAAGACCCTCAAGGCGATGGCAAAGTGCTTCGGCACCAATCCCGACCACCTCGTACAGTACATCCAAGATGACGTGCACCTTGGCCGTTTGCAAGCCACCCGTAGCTACAAGGTGTGGGGGCTTCACTCCGGACATGTGTACCAAACGCACGTCCGATACATGAAGGGAATGCCGGCCTGGGTTACGGACGACGGAACTCCGATCATCTGTTGGCGCTGCTCCAACCCGATGATGGACCACCTCCCCGCGGTGGCCGCCCCAGCCGCGGTTGTCGTGACCCCTCCTCCTCCCACCCCGCCACCCGCGGTGACTCCGCCGCCTACGCCGCCTCCGGTCGAAGTGGTTCCGCCTCCTCCTCCTGTGGTCGTACCGCCACCTCCTCCCGTTGTGGTCCCGCCACCCCCGCCTGCCGTCGTGGTTGTCCCGCCGCCCCCTCCTGTGGTCGTGACGCCGCCCCCGCCCGCGGTCGTAACTCCGCCGCCAGCAGTGGTAATGGAGTCCGAACACTATCGTTCGTTCGCCCTTAAGGTGGGCGCGCTACCGTGGACCGAATTCTTCGGCACGAACGAGACGATGCTGACCGCCGGGGCCGATCTCGATCTCTGGCACTTCAGTCGCACCAGCCATGCGGGTATCTATTTCGATACCGCGGGTGAATTTGAGAAGCACTCGCCGTACGCCTGGTACGGCGGCGGTTTGGAATTCCGCCAGGACTTGTCCGACCCGTCGAAGTCCTTGACTCCTTATGTGGGTCTCGGCGTCGGCTACTACGCCGGCCACATCGACAACTTCGGATCGGAGCACTACAACAAGTTCGGCGGAAAGGCCTTCATCGGCCTGCAGTTCCGCTGCGGAGCGTTCCTCGAGCTGCAGTACAACCAACTAGGGAAACAGTTCGGACGAGACCTAAGCCGCTTCGGCCTCAGCCTCGGCTATCGGTTCTAAACCGAGAAAGGTGGCTGGCATTCGGTGATTTGCCGAATGCCAGCCACCTTTTTGTAGCTGGCCACTAACCGCAGAACTTGCCGTCCGGATAGCCCTGGAGGATGCCAAGAGTGCGCAGATTCTGGGCGGCATCTGCCGCCCAGTGACCCTTCGGCACGTCAGTAAACGGGCCACGGTAGGTCATGATCCGAGCGATATCTGTGTGAACTTGCCCCGGTACCGACTTGGTATCGACGCCCAATTCCTGGAGTTCCGTTTGGAATCGCGTGAGAAGATAGTCGATCTCTTTCTCTCGTTGCGGCAAAGTCGGCTGGAACCGCTTTACTGCGGCTTCAAGTTCAGGCCACGATTGCCAGGCTTTTGGCTTGTTGCTCGAACCTACGTCAAGGTCCTCGCGCAGCTGATGCAGCCGATAGTAGACGGCGTTGATCGCCACGGCAAATTCGTATCGGCTGGGGGGAGACGGGGTTCGACGGCCGGTAAACGAACTCATGGAGGGGAACTCGTAGATCAGACCATCGTGGACCAAGTGGGCCACATATTCGTACACCCAATGATTCTCCGGCGTATCGAGAATCGAATCTGAGCCCGTCTGCCCAAAAGCGCTCCCACCAATCATCAATGTCAAGCCGACAAATCTCCACTTCATATGTGAAGAACCTACCCCCTTTGATGACTTCCGGCAGGGTGCCAGGTTTCAGGATGTCCAAGTAGAAGCGGGCATTCTATCCACACCACAATGAATGGCCCTATGTGAAAGCGGAGATGAATGCGGCGCACTCTCCCACTCCGGCGTAGCGCAGCGGAATCACAAACATATTCGCCGGATCTAAAAATATCTGCATATGTTGCTGAAGCGTCGGCAAGTCCAGGGTTTGCGCTTCTCCTTTGGTTCGGATGCCAATCCCTTCGATATGGCAAAGCTTGTAGGCGTTCCCGTCTGGAAACTTATTCACATTCCCGTATTTGCTCTTTGAGATGTAGCCACCGAAAAACGCTCCGAGTCCCGCCGATACGTGTGCGCTCTCGTTTCTCGCAGGCGCGAACGCGATTGGGACCTGCCCCCCTTCGAGTTGGTGTCGTACATCCTCCAGAGACGGTAAGTCCCCTAAGAAACAGCCCTTGAAGGCCCATTGTGCCGGAGAATTGTCGCAGACGACCAGCGTCCTGCCGCTGGAGTGAATGGTCCGTATGTTCCGTAACGAACCCTTTCGCACGAGCAGGGGCATTGAGGCGTCGAGACTCCATTGTCGAACAAGCGCAGACCAGTGCCGCAAAGCATCGTCCCTCGGTGTGGGTCTTCGGTCGCTGCATCGCCAATACTGGCCAAGCACCCGGAGATGCTCGTCAAAGTTGGGATCAGAATCGGTGACGATCGCTTTCCGACTAACGAGAGGATCGCCTTTCTTTGGAGAGCTCCGTTTCGTTAAACTTACGGGCAGCCAGCCTTTGCCGATGCCGTCTCGCCAGAGTCGATCGGCGTACTCCCGGGCCGGTATCGCTTGGCTTCTCCTCGGTGCCAAGCCGGCTTTCTCGGCGGCGACGTAGGCATCGATTACCGCCTCATAGTCGCCGGCACATCGGTGGAAGAGATCGATCATTACCGATCTCTGGGTCACCCGTCCCACTTGCGGCGGTGTCGTCATAGTCCCAATACTTTATCCCCGGACAACGGGTTAGTGTTCGCCTTCAATGCCCTGGCAGTCTGACCTTGACGTTCTTCGCGTTGGCACCGCCAATCCGAAAATGCGTGACCTGGCCACCTGTCCATTCAATGTCGACGGTACGGCCACCGCGGGCTTTGAGACCTTTCACGGAGCCTTCCGACCACGCCTTCGGCAGTGCTGGCAAAAGGCGGACCTCATCACCGCTGCTTTGCAGAAGCATTTCCACGATCGCCGCCGTGCCACCGAAATTGCCGTCGATTTGAAAGGGCGGGGAAGCGTCGAGCATGTTCGCGTAAGTCCCGCCTCCTCCGGTGTAGCTGATCTCGGTATCGGTGGCTGGGCGCAACAACGTCTTCAAGAGCCGCCAGGCGTGATCCCCGTCGTGAAGTCTCGCCCAGAAGCAGGTTTTCCAAGCCAACGACCAGCCGATTCCGTCGTCGCCACGGTGTTCCGCCGTCACCCGAGCCGCCTGCGCCAAGGCGGGCGTCCGATCCGGCGAGATCTGGTCGGCCGGATAGAGGCCGTATAGGTTGGAGATGTGGCGGTGATGGGGCTCGGATTCCTCGTAGTCTTCCAGCCACTCTTGGATTTGGCCATGTTTGCCAACTTGGAACGGCGCCAGCCGCGCACGTGCCGCCTCCACTTTCCCTCGGAATTCAGCGTCTATCCCCAACTCCCGAGAAGCCAAAACCACGTTCCCGAACAGCTCGCGGAGGATCGACGTATCCATGGTCGGCCCCATCGACGTGGCGAGGGCCCGCCCGGTTTTGGGGTCGATATAGTGGTTCTCGGGCGAGTTCGAGGGCGCGGTCACCAACCATCCGTGGGTTGGCTCCTCGATGAGCGTGTCGAGGAAAAATTCCGCCGCGCCGCGCATCGTCGGATAGACCTCGCGCAGGTACGCCTTATCGAGGGTGAAGGCGTAGTGGTTCCACAGATCCTCGCAGAGCCATGCGCCGGTGGTGTTGATGGAGCCCCAACTCGCGGCCTCGCCGGGAGAGGTGAAGCTCCAGGGATTCGTGATGGCGTGCGAGACCCATCCGTTCGCCCCGTAGTAAGCCTTCGCCGTCCGCTGCCCGTTCGGCACCATCCGCTGGATAAGGCGCACGAGCGGGAGGTGGCAGTCGGAGAGGTTGGCGGTCTCCGCCGGCCAGTAGTTCATCTGGACGTTGATGTCCAAATGGAAGTCGCCGGTCCAAGGGGTGTGGATCTCTTCCGCCCAAATGCCTTGGAGGTTGTTGGGCAGGGGGCTATCCGGTCGCGAGCCGCTGATGAGCAGGTAGCGGCCAAAGTTGAAGTAGAGGGCGGCCAGCGAGGGATCTTCGCTCCCTTTGGCGGCGGCGATGAGTCGCTCTAAGGTCGGTTCCGAAGCGTGAGGACCTCGGGGCAGGCGCAGACTCACGCGGCGGAAGTACTTTTGATGGTCGCGAACGCTATCGCTCAAAAGCTTGCCGAAGCTTTGCTTGGCGGTCGTATCTAGCCGAGACTTTAAGGTCCTCTCGAATGAAGGGTCGAACATGCTCGTCCCGGCGGAAAAGACCAGCATCGCCTCGTCCGCGCTCTCCACATGGATGCCCCTTGCGTCAACGCGGACCCTTCCTCCCGACGCGAGCACGCGCAAACGTCCCTCGAACCTGACCCCGGGAATCGCCGGATTCCCACTATCGAGTTGACCGCGAAGGACGCAGTCGCCTCCCTCGGCCGACACGGTGGCTTGCGATGAACGCGAAAGCCCCGCATCGAAAGTAATCCGGCCCGGATGGTCGGCGTGGTACCGGTAGACAACGACGCCGGCGGGCGCCGAGGCGAACGTTTCTCGGTCGTATCCGACTCCGCCAGCGCGGTAAGTCGTGGTCGCGACGGCACGATCCAGGTCGAGAACGCGCCGATAGTCGGATACGGACCCAGTCGAAGGCGAGTTAACAAGGAGGTCGCCGAACGTCTGGTAGCAGCCGTAGGCTCCGCTGCCGCTCCCTCCGCCTTTACACACGAAATTCTCCTGGACCAGCCTCTCCGCTTCGGCGTTGTCCCCTTGTAGGAGCCGCCGTCGAATTTCGGGGAGCGCTTTGTAGGCGTCCTGCCGGTCCGCGTCTTGGGGTGATCCCGACCACATGGTCGACTCATTGAGAACGACCCGCTCATGGTCAACGCCGCCGAAAACCATCGCCCCGAGCCGGCCGTTCCCCAGCACGGACGACTCCATGAAATTCGCCGCGGGACGATTGGACCAAACGGTAGTTTCCGGAGAGACGATTGAATTCGTGAGCGTTAGCGCGAGGAGCAAGATCATACGGCTTTCAAAATAGGATGACGCCGTCCTACGACCGTCGTCGCAGGACCGCTGAAGAAAGCCTCATTGTTAATGCCCGGGAAGGGGCGGGGGTGGCGGCATCGACGGCGCCCCCTGAGGCCCGCCACTCGTACCGACTTCCGAATAGTGCGGAGCGGTTCCCGAAACGGTCGCTCCGTTGGGCGGTGGGGGTGGTGGTTGCGTTGGCGCCGCGCCGGCGGGAAGCTTCGAGACGGGAACCTGGGTGTAATCCGGCGCGCTACCGCACCCGCAGACGGCAAGGATGGCGAGAAGGGAAAGATACTTTGGCATCGTTCGTGAAGCCCGGGGCCGATCGCTCGACCCCGGATTGATTTACCAGGCCAGCGGCTGACCGTTACAAGGCGTAAGCCCCGTCTCGTCCGACTTGGAGAAGTACGGATAGTAGCAGGCGCCCTGGCCGGATCCGACCCATGGCGACGGCGTGCCGTTCGGGTTGTAGGCCGACTTCATCAGCTCGTTCGCGTTGAACGACTTCGCGTGACCGTCCATGAGACACGTGTTCGCGACGCCGTTGTACCGAGCGATGATTGCGCCCTGGTAGTAGTTGTCGTTACGAATGGTCGGAATCTTCGTGCCGGGATCGAGGATCAGGTGTCCGAGCCCGTACCAACCGATGAACTGCTGGTACCAACCGTTGTTCGGCGCAGGAGGCGCGCCGCCGTCCGCGATGAACACCATCCCGGCCGGATTCGCGACCGAGGTCAGCGAGATTCCGCCGCCCTGGAACATCTCCTCCGCAGAGTTTCCTTGGTAATAGTTGTTGAGCGTGACCGATGCCGCCGCGCGACCGAGGTTGTCCCCCGATTTGAACGGGCTAATCGGTGAATAGTCGTAGGACGCGTAGAGGCCGTTCGTGGCGTCGGCGCCCGGACCCACATAGAGGTCCCAGTTCTTGATGTACGGCTGGAGCATTGTGATCCAGGTGCTCTCGACCCAGGCGTAGTTGTTGCCGGGGGCGTACCACTGCCAGTGCCAATCGTTGTTGCCGTTGTTCACGGCCGTGTCGTCATAGTCCCCGCCATACATGTGAAGGGCAAGGCCGATCTGCTTGGTGTTCGAGAGGTCCGCCGTCTTCTTGGCCGCGGCTTTCGCCTGAGCAAAAACGGGGAACAGGATGGCGGCGAGGATGGCGATGATGGCGATAACGACGAGAAGTTCAATAAGGGTAAATGCTTTCCGTGTCATATCGGTAACTCTTCGGTGAGCCTAGGGGCTGCTTTTCGGGCGGCCTTATGAGCCGTCTCGGGAACGATCCCGAGTTGGCGAACGGATGACGATTGCGTAGGTTAGCGCCGATTCACGTCTCACTGAACACGTGTGCGGCACACGTGTTCAGTATATCACCGGTTTATGCTTCTGAGTCCTTGTTTTCATTTGGCCTAGGGCAATGAGGATTGGCGGACGATCAAGGTCGGCTTCAGCGTGCGCTGTTGCGGGGGCGATCCGGGCTGGTCGATTTGGGCCTTCAGGAAGCGGTAGGCTGTCGCGCACATTTCCTCAATCGGTTGGCGGACCGTCGTGATGGGGCAGGCGCCCCTTTCCGTGCCTTCCGTCCCGTTGAAGCCGACGAGGGCGACGTCTTTGCCGGCTTGCAAGCCCAACCGCTCAAGAGCAAGCACGGCATCCATCGCTAGATCGTCGTTCACGCAGAGAATGGCGTCCGGCAGCCGGCCTTTCCGCTCTTTGAGGGCGTCCTCGATTGCGTCGATGGTGCTGGCAGAGATGTCGATCGTCTCCGCCTCGAGTCCTTCGCGCACCATCACGTCGCGAAAGCCTTCGTACCGATCGCCATCGGTAAGGAGCCCGGAAGTCCCCGGCGCCAGATAGGATATGCGCCGGCGGCCGGTGTTCAGGAGATGCTCCGTCGCCTCTATGGCCCCTGCCTTCAAATCGACCGCCACGTAACTGTACGCCTCGGTCCAGTAAGCGCCCATGCTCACGAAGGGAACGTGCACCTTCGAGTGTTTGTGACGCTGCGCAAAGGCCGCTGCCGCCGCGAAGCCGTCAAAGGCGATAATGCCATCGACCTGAAGCCGCAAGGCCCGATCGAGGGTGTGGTGGAACAAATACTCCTGGTCGGCATCGGACACCGCCATCGAGAGGCCCTCGTCGAAGAGGATGCGCTGCATCTCGTCCACCACCTGGCTGCGATAGCGGGAGTACTGCAGGCACATCCAAAACCCAATTAGGTCGGCTCGTCCGCTGCGCAGAGTTTTCGCGGCCGCGTTCGGGGTGTATCCCAGTTCCTGCGCCGCCTGGAGGACCCGTTCTCTGACTTCGGGAGAGATTTGAAAATCGAGCCGCCCGCTCAAGACACGCGAAACCGTCGTGCCCGAAATATTGGCCCGCTTTGCGACATCCTCACGCGTCGGCCGCACTCCCAGGTTGCGCGCGCTCTGTCTGGGCACGCGGTCAGTATAACCGCATCAGGTGCGGGAAACGGAGGCGAGAACTATACGGATTGAAACCTATTCTAGACTGGGAGCTGTGTGTGGACATGTCCTCCCCATGCTTGTATCCTAGGCTATGAAAGTGCTCATTGACGATAGCCTTCCCGAAACGGTCGAGGATTTCCGACTCGATCATGAAGGGTTTAATGGCATGAAAGCGTGGTGCCGTATACGGGTCTATCGACCATCCAGAAAATCTATTGCTATAGTCGCTACGCAGCCGTACGACGTGGAAGATTCTGGCGTGACACCGATGAACGCGGCCGAGATTGTCTTTGCGGCAGCTTGGAAAATACTTCGGGAGCCATGGCCTTCAATATTTATTTGTCATTTTGCTGGCGAGGTACGAGAGGACGCAGTCCGCAAAGAGCAATGGACTCTGACCATTTTCCCTTCCAGAGTCGATGGACCTCGCCTAAGCGAAGCTACTGATGCAGGTGCATTCATCTCGCTGGATGGAACTGGAACAGTGCTGGAATCCCGGTTCCATCTTAGCAACTTGACCGGATTTGTTCAGCCTGATTGGAAGCCGCTTACAAGGCGTCAAATGGAGCATTTACTAGGAGCAAAAATGCCTTCCAAACGATTTCCTGTCGTGGTCGAACCAGCGACTATAGAAAATTCTCCAACACTGCGGTGGATGACGGAACAGTTTCCGGATGAGTAGGGAGTTTAGGGGCCGGTCACGGTGTAGAAACGAGGCGTATGCCGGCGCCTCAAGAAGCGATGAATTTGCGAATTTAAATTTGAGGCGGACCGGATACTTCGTTTATGAATGCAAACGAGTGTCTGGTCCTCGGGCGCTTAATCGATGTAGATAATGGAGTCAGATGCCCTCGATGCCCTTCTTCGCATTGGTATTTGCCAAGTTCAAATCGGCGATCTATGTCGTTTCGTTCTGCTTATCCTTGTCCGCAAGGATGTTCCGGAGGGGATTGTTGATATAGTAGTTCGTTCGCCCAAGCCTGACTTTATACAGAACGCCAGAGGCCGCCAATTCATCTAAATACTTGGTCGCCGTTAACCGGGAAACATTCAAGGTCTCCATGAGGAGGTCAATGTTGGTGTAGGGGTGCGAGAATAGATGGTTAATGAGGTCCTGGCTGTAGAACTTGTGCTCGTCGCGTATTCTCCGTTTTCCCTCTTGAAGTACGGATTTGACGCGCGAAATGGTCAGACACCCATGGGCCGCCGCAAGCTCAACGGCGGTAAGCATGAAGACTATCCATTCTTCCCACGCGTCCTCGTCGTGTACGGCTTGCAGAAGGCGATAGTACCCGCCTTTATTTTGTACCAATGGGCGGCTGAGATACAGAACGGGAAGGTCGAGAAGAGACTCTTTGGTCAGATAGAGAACGTTTAGAATTCAACCGGTTCGGCCACTACCGTCGCAAAAAGGTGGATGCTTTCGAACTGATGATGGATGAGCGCCATCTTAATCAACGGGTCCGCAATAAAAGCCGAGTCGTCATTAAAGAATCTCTCCAGAGCCGACCACGCCTTTTAGCTCGGCAAGGCGGCGGCTGGCGAGGTTGAGGCGCTTGAGTATGGCCGGGGTGTCGAAGCGGGACGGAGACAGGTCTTGGAAATGTCTCAAAGCTTCACTTCGCTCGCGACGTGTATAGAGAATGGCGTTTTTCTATACACGTCGCGTAAAACATGCGCATGATTTGTGTAAATCATATACATTTCGGCGGGCGCCTTCGTAGGGCACCGGACGGTTGCACCGACTGCTCGCGGAAGGATGCCGGTCCAATCCGCTTTGCGAATAAATCTGAAGACGCACGATTTTAGGGCTGTCTAGAGAAGCCTGTAACTCAACCAAAGGAAGTGCCTCGCCCGGCGCTCGACGTGGACGAAGCAAGTGAAAACAAGCGATCAGCCGGCCAGCGCCTGGTCGATGTCCGCGAGGAGGTCGTCGATGTTCTCCAAACCAACCGACAACCGGATGAAGTCACCGGTCACGCCGGTCGTGAGCTGCTCCTCAGGCGAGAGCTGCTGGTGGGTCGTCGACGCCGGGTGAATCACCAGCGACTTCGCATCCCCCACGTTGGCCAGCAACGAGAAGATCTGAAGCTTGTCGATGAACTTCAAAGCCGCGTCGTTTCCACCCTTGATCCCAAACCCGACAATCGCGCCATACAGGCCGCGGTAGTGGTACTTCGCGGCGACCGCATGATCCGCATGGCTCGGTAGACCCGGGTAATTCACCCAAGTCACCGCAGGATGCGACGCCAAGTGCTCCGCGATCCGCTGCGCGTTCTGCGAATGACGCTCAAGCCGAAGATGCAGAGTCTCCAAACCCTGCAAAAACAGAAATGCATTGAAGGGAGAGAGCGAGGCGCCCGTGTCTCGCAGCCCTTGCACGCGGGCCTTAAGCCCAAACGCCACGTTCCCCAGCCCCGGAAAGGCGCCAAATGTCTCCCAGAACTTCAGGCCGTGATATGACGGATCCGGCTCGGTAAAGTTGGCGAAGCGGCCGCTGCCCCAATCGAAGTTGCCGCCATCGACCACGATACCCCCGATCGAGGTGCCGTGGCCCCCGATGAACTTGGTCGCGGAGTGGACCACGATGTTCGCCCCGTGATCGAATGGTTTCAGCAGATACGGCGTCGGCAGCGTGTTGTCAATCACAATCGGCAACTTGGCCTGCTTGGCGATCGCCGAGACCTCCTCGAACCGGAAGGTGTCGAGCTTGGGGTTACCAACCGACTCGGCGAAGATCAGCTTCGTTTTGTCATTGATCGCCCGACGGAAATCCTCCGGCTTGCTTGGGTCGACGAAACGGACCGTGATTCCGAACTTCGGCAGCGTGTAGTGAAGCAGGTTGTAAGTGCCGCCATAAAGGGAAGTCGCGGCCACGATCTCGTCGCCGGCCTCGGCAATCGTGGTGATCGCCAGCGTCTCCGCCGCCTGGCCGCTCGCCGTGGCGACCGCGTGCGAGCCGCCCTCTAGCGCCGCGATCCGACCCTCGAACACCGCGGTTGTCGGATTCATGATCCGGGTGTAGATGTTTCCGAACTCTTGCAGGCCGAACAACCGCGCCGCGTGGGCAGTATCGTCAAACACGTAAGACGTGGTCTGGTAGATGGGCACCGCACGTGCCTTCGTCGTCGGATCGACCGTCTGGCCGGCATGAAGGGCCAGGGTCTCAAAGCTGTGAGGTACGGGGGAGCTGCTCATGATTTTAGAAGCCTATCGCGACATTTCTGCGCGAGTCCTGTATCTTGAACGATGTTTTGCCGGGCCAGGCAATTTGGACTGGATCTTTCGTGGATATTAGGCCGAAGGCCTGGGCAACCTAGTGTAGGAGCGGCAACATGGCCGTGGCCAAGGCGAGAAAAATACTGATTCCCACGACGTCTTGGAACGCCGTCTCGAACGGACCCGCCGTCAGCGCGGGATCGAAGCCCATTCGCTTCGAGATGAGGGGAATCACGGTGCCTACCGCGCCGGCAATGTTTACAGACGCGAACATCCCCACCGTGACCACGACGCCGAACCCCAAGCTCCGATCCCAGATCGAACCGATGGCACCTAGTGTGATTCCGCACACCGCACCCAAAATCACCGTGGTACCAAGTTGGCGAGCCACCGCGTGACGCCAATGGACGAGGTCCACGTGCCCGGTCGATAGGCCGCGAATGATGATCGCCGCCGATTGGAGACCCGTATTGCCGCTAATTGCCGAGATGATGGGCATGAAGGAGGCAAGCAAGATCACTTTGGTGAGGGTCTGGTCGAACGCATGAATCACCAGGCCGGCCAAAAGCTCGATGAACATGGTCGCCAAAATCCATGGGATCCGCAGCTTCGCGATTTGGGCCGGAGACTTCTTCTCAAGCTCGTCGGCGTCGGTTCCCGTAAAGTGGGCGACGTCCTCCGCCCCCTCTTCCTGCAGGATCTCGATGATGTCTTCCGACGTGATGACCCCGAGCAGCCGGTTCGTTCCCGGCTCGACGACGGGCAGGGCGGTCAAATCGTAGCGGATAAAGATGTTCGAAACCTGTTCTTGGTCGACCATCGGCTCGACCGTAACCGGGTCCCGAAACATCAGTTCTCCGACCGTTGATTCAGCCGGCGCCCTTAGCAGTGAGCGAAGGTCCAAGGTTCCCGCCAAGGCCCCTTCTTGGTCAATGACGTAAACAAAGAATAGATGCTCGCCCCCATCCAGCGAGGCAAATCGATGAATCGCGTCTGTCTTGCTCGACTCTGGATGAACCGTAACGTATCCCGTCGACATGATTCGCCCCGCACTCTGCTGGGGATAGGCATAAAGCTTCCGGATCTGATGCTGGACGCTGCCTTCAACGAGGGCAAGAACGCGCTCGACATGGTCTAGAGCGAGATCCGCAACCACATGCACGCCCTCGTCCGGAGGCATGATCGCAAGGATTGCGGCGAGTCGCCCCGGAGACGTTGACCTCGCAAGGGAGGCACGGGTCGTTCCGTCCACCTCGTCCAGCACTTCCGCGGCTTCCGCAACTGAGAGCGCCTCGAACACGATGAGGTCTTCCTGGTCGGTAAGGAAGTACATCGCATCGGCCAGGTCCGCGGGATGCTGACGCGCGATGGTAGACGCAAGCTCGTCCTTACGATTCGCCCCCAGCGAACCTCGCAAGATTCCCGCCAGATGCTTGGCTTCATCCCGCACCGAAAGCAAACGCTTGCGCCCGGGAAACTTATCGTAGTTCTGTTCTGCCATCAAGCTCTCAAGAGACCAGTCCCTTTTACCTGAGTGGCCTTACGAGCAAAATATCCCCTAGTGTCTCGGTTCGGACGAGGTCCTTCCTCATTGACTCTTCATGCGCGAACCGAGATCTACCGCTCGTCTCTTCGACGATGTTCGCCCGCTCGCCGAATGAGTGTGAGTAGACCGATGACAAATGCGATGAGCCCGGGGGCGACTACCAAAAAGAATGCGGGGCGGCCTTCGGCCAGTATTCCGCCGCAAAGCGCTATCATTCCGCCATAAAAAAGCAGCCCGTATCCCTTGACCTTCCGTTCGCTATCGGAGCTGATTTGTTGCCGCGCCCGTGTATCCATTAATGGCTCTGACGAGCGATGATGGAGCCGAACCTGCATCCAGACGCATTCCTTACACCCTAGTGGCGCATCCAATACGCAAACATGATGCCGAGCGACAATCGTATATCCGACGAGACGGTTAAGAACGAGGCCCCGGCTAAATCCGGACCGGTCGCGCAAACGGCGATTCGGTTTGCGGCCGTTTACTTCACCTTGCTCTTCTTGCCTTGGCCGGTCTCCGCGCTCCTTGTAAGCGATCGGCTTCAAAAGGCGTCGGACTTGCTGCAAAGCGGCGTCACCCACGCCTGGAAGCCTTTGGTTGACTTTGCCGCGGCGAATATCTTTCACGTTGGGCAGCGCGTCGCTATCGCCTTCGCAGACACCAGAAGCGGAGACCGGCTCTTCGACTGGCTCGTGAACTTCTGGGTCTTGGTCATCGCGACCGCCGTAACCGTCGTTTGGACCGTTGTCCAACCCCGCGACGCAGGGCTGACGGGCGCTTACTTGCGGGTCTACCTCCGCTACACATTGGGGGCGGTGATGCTCACGTACGGTTCCGTCAAGCTCAGCCAGTTTCCTCCGCCATTCTCTTCAGTGCTGAACAAAACCTTCGGCGAGGAGACCCCGATGGGACTACTGTGGACATTCATCGGCGCCTCGACCGGTTACACGGTCTGTATCGGCCTGTTGGAAGTGCTCTGTGGAGCGTTGCTCTTGTTTCGCCGGACCACCTTGCTAGGCGCCTGCCTTGCGTTCGCACTGACCCTGAACATCTTCTTGCTCAACGTGTTTTACGACGTGCCGGTCAAGCTGTTCTCCTTCCATCTCGTGCTCGCCGCGCTGGTTCTGCTCGCCCCGGATTTGGGCCGGTTGGTCCAGATGTTCCTGATGAACCGGACCGTCCCGGCCCGCCGGGAAACCCATCAAGCCCGTCCCTACGTGCAGGTGTTCAAGATCCTCCTGCTCGTTTACTTGCTTGGCTGGGACACCGTCGCCGCAGTGGAAGGGTACGTCAAGCGGACCACCCCCAAGTCGCCGATCGAGGGGATCTGGAAGGTCGCCAGCTTTACGCAAGACGGCAGGGAAGTCAGCGAGTTGAATCAAGGAAAGCTCGTTCGGTGGCAGTGGCTAACGATCGACAAGTTCGGCGGCGCGGCGTTTTGTCACCTTTGGTTTGTCGATGGATCGGTGGCATCCGGTCAGGTTACCGAGAAGCCCGGGAACGTACTCACCTTCGCCGGTCCAGACCAATCGCAATCCTGGACCTTTCACTTAATGGGGCCAGATGAACTAACGGTTGGTGGCGTCCTGGCCGGCGTCCCGACGTCGGTTCAACTACGAAGAAACCAATCGTGGACCTCGCTCGTGCGCCACAAAACCCATTGGATCCAAGAAGCCCCCCGCGAACCGTAGGTCGGCGAGGGTGGTTTCACTCCTGCACCGGTTACGCAAACGCATAACGGGCGGACAGCTTCAAGGCGCGCTCACTTAAGGTTAAGCGCTTGGAATCGGGCAGGTAAGGCCCTTCCTACTGACTACCGGCAGGTGCGCCGGGAGCGGGTGCGCCACCAGCGGGTGTCTTGTCGGTCGCGCCGGAGCTACCTTTGGCGCCCTTTTTCGAATCTATCGGTCCATTGTAGTATCCCGGCGCGTCAACCTTCGCATGCGGGTCTGCGTCCGACGATCCGCAGCCAATCAGACCAAGGCTGGGGAGCAAGCAGACTAAGAGGAGAAAAGCGAATTTCGGCGAAGTTTTCATGATATAGCCAGAATCTAAAGAGCAGTCGATATGTTAGACCAATTCTACTTGAGGCCACTATCGGCCGACGGTTTCTGAGCGGGGCTTTGCCTATTACCGCCGGCCTTGGAGTTCGTCCCGTGGGGCCCCATCGGGCCGTTGTAATATCCTGGCGCATCAATGTGCTCGTGAGGATCGTGTTCGGGTTCCGCAGAGCTGCGGATCACGAATGAGATCGCCGCACCAACTGCTCCCAAGGCGATAATCGCCGCAAAGAATGTCTTTCTTCGTTCATTCATGAGGGTCGGGTTAATCTAATAAATTGGACGCGTATCTATACACTTTTACTACGAAGTTCCTTGAACTCGCCAAGCCAGGGTTCGAATCGCTTCCAGCGGCCGATCGACGACCGGTAAATCGGTTGCCTTACCTGCCAAACACTTGGGGTACGCACGGACTGCGACTTCGAATCGGCCCGAAGGTATGAGTCGTCCCAGTCTAGTTCTAAGAACTTGGCGACGCGACGAACCTCGCCCAGATTGTCGGTTACTACGCTCTCGTAGTCGACCTCAATGAGATTTGCGGACGGCAATACGCTGCGCCAGTGGTCCATTAGTCTCAAATAGCCGAGATAAAAATGGGCGATATTCCCCTTGTCGTGGGCGAAAGGAACCGCTCCGTTCAAAGGCGTGGTGTAGATCGAAAGGCAGGTGTCCAGCGGGTCGCGGCGACAGTGAATAAATCGGGCATTCGGGAACAAGGCATGGATGTAGCCCACGATCCGATGGTTTAACGGCATCTTGTCGATGATCCGGCATTTGTCCGGCGATCCCGCCGTCAACTCGGCCAAGTATTCCTCGGCCAAGGCCGGTCCGCGCTCCAAAATCGCATCACGCTCGGAGTAGCTGAACTTTGAGGCGTGCCGCGGCATGAAGATCAGTTCTCCGGCGGCGCCAATGTCGGGATGCCGAACTAGAAGCTGCTCAAGCAGCGTCGTGCCGGATCGGATCATTCCCACGATGAACACCGGCCGCGCGTCGCGATTTCCGTAACGAGCCCATCTCGCAAGCTCTGAATCGGGCGTGGTGGCGATGATCTTGTCGATAAGCGCGCTATCGGACTGGGGATCAAAGGGTTCCGTAAGGCGAGCCAGCATATGGCGGTTTGCCCGCTCGAAATGCGACATCGCCACCGCAAAGTTGTCCGCGTCTTCCGCTGCCTTTCCTAGCGCATATTCGGCCAGGGCCGCATCCTCGACCTTCAATCCGGACTTGGCAATTTCGGCCAGCTTTCCCAGGATTGCGTCGTCCGTTTCGTCCAGCCGTTTGCAGTACGCGTAGTCTAAGTACGAGCTAACCGCGTTCGGATAGTGCTTAATCGCGCGGGCGTATACGGCCGCCGCTTCGTCGAACGTCCCCAGCTCTCGTAGGAGCCTTCCAAGCATGGGAAGCGCTTCCGGATCTCGCGGTTGGAATTCATCCGCCCGACGCAAGACGTCGCATGCTTCCGCCGGAAGGCCCTCTTCGCTCAGTGCCTTGGCAAGAAACACCATGCCCGACGAGGTTACGGGGGCTAGCTCATAGGCGGATCGGAAGGTCGCCGCTGCCTCGATTCCCTGCCCCAGAATCGCCTGCACGCGCCCGAGTGAGCCGTATGCCTGAAGGCTCGTTGGTGAAAGGTTGATCGCATGGCGATACGCGCGCTCGGCCTCTTCTAGCCGGTAACCACTTTCGAGAGCCGCGCCAAGTTCGAAGTGCGCTTCGTAGTGCTCGGGCGCCCTCCGAACGGCTTCAGCGAAGATATCGCAGGCCGTTTGCCAATGGCCAGATTCCTTGTGGCATCGCCCCAATACTAAATAGGCTTCGATGCAGTTCGGATCGATCGCCAGCGCCTTGCCGCAGCATTCCGCCGCACCAGAAAGTTGCCCCGATCGAAGTAGGACATTGGCAAGCAGGGCGAGGGGCTCGGCGTCGCCGGGGAGCAGCAAGGCAGCGGACCTGAATGCCTGAAAAGCTTCCGTTTGGCGCCCCAGGACACTACAAAGCTTCCCGTGAAGGATGAGCGCTGGAGTGCATCGGGCGTTCCGTTGAAGAATCGAACGGGTTACCCCTGCGGCATCGACCAATCTGCCCGCTGCCGCATGAGCCTCCGCAAGCGCAATAACTTCCTCCTCAAGCTCCATGGTTTGTATGGAAGTAGCGATGCGCGCCTCTCAAAAGGTTGCGAAATCTCTGGGCCGTCTAACCTTAACGTTGCGCATCCGCTTATAAGGGATTTGGCCGCCCAAGGCGATCAAATCCCTCGAAATCAAATTGACCAGTTTTTGAAGCGCGGCCCCAAAAACTGGTCAAAACTAGCTCAGCGATCCCAAGTGTAGTACTTTTGGTAATACAGGCCGCTGGAATCCTGAGCCTCATAGCGCTGGCTGTTGCCTTTGACGAACTTGACGTGTCCGTCGATAAAGCAGACGTTGCCGCCTCCCTTGTACAGGTTTGCGGACTCGCAACCGAAGGTCACGCCGAAGCCGCCGCTGTGGATGACGCCGGTAAACCCGTCCGTGATGATGGCCGTTTCTGCCGGACGCGCAACCTGCGTCTGACTCATCGTGTGATTCTCCCACGTCGTGTTGGTGAGAGGGCGACCCACAAGATAGCTTCCTGCGAAAGCGTAAATCGGCTTGGCCTGCGTGCCCGCACTCGAGTCGGCAGCACCCCAAACCTCGGAATGCCATCCAATGTTGTTGACGGGGAACGTCATGCCGAAATGGGCGTGGAACCAAGTCACGGGCGCCCAGCTATCAAGGGCGCCGGCGCCATCGCAGTCTGGCTGGTCGGCGGCCGCGATCCAGTTTTTCTCGTTCCACATCGAATCGTTAAAAATGCCGACCGGCGGCACTTCGGTTGCGGAGGATGTGTTCGGAGGATAAACGGGGTTCCCGTTCTTGATGTAGGGCTGGAACTGCACGACCCAACTGACGCAGTCCGGTCGAAGCGGAACGCTGGCCGGAACATTCGTACGGGTGATGTAGGACGGCATTGTGTCGTCGAAATCGCCAATGTACATCTGCTCGGCGAGGTTCTGCTGCTTTTGACCGCTGAGAATGACGGCGGCCTTAGCGGCAACCTTTGCCTGGGCAAAGACAGGGAATAGAATAGCGGCAAGAATAGCAATAATCGCGATGACGACAAGTAACTCGATAAGCGTGAATGCTCTACGCATGTGGAAATACCTCACTGGCAAAATAATACTAAGCCCCCAATAACTGGTGACTAGGCAAATAGTGTAACACCGTTTCTGTCGTTCTACAAGGAATTTCACTTCGCGTTTGGCCTTGCCGCCAACAGAATCAGAGAATACTGACAACTTAATAGTGTATAAGGCAACTATTGCTAGTGCGCATGGCCCAACAAAGAAAGAGCGTCAACCACTGTTGAAATGTCTTCCAAGTCCCCCGATTATTAATCGCGGGAGTTGGAAGACGCACCTGACCCGTGAATCCATCGTCTTGTAGCTAGGGTAAAAAACATAGTGTGAGGGGGAACCACGATTCGGTACTTTTTGAACGCGTCTCCTGAACCGGTTGCTAATTGTTCTCCACCCCGCGCGCATCAAGTGCAGAAGGTTCACATTCTCTTGTTTCGAATTCAGACCCTTATACCCTGTGCGAATTGCGAGTAAGTTTCCTAGTTTCTAATTGGATAAGTGGGTTTTTCGGCTACCCCAATCCTCCACATGCCGAAGTTACTTTGTGAGGGTCGCCCTGGAACTACGGAACCTCCCCAACCTTTTCTAAGATAAGTAGTCGGTCCTGCGGGACAGGCGTTCGTGCCAGTGCCAAGCCAAAGGCTCTGCCACTGGCGAACAGGTTCGAGTTCCCCCGGCGTGGTGATTCGAAGGCATCGATGGAGCTGACGGCTGGATTGGGTCCATCTGGTATACGCCAACGACAAGCCCTCCCGAATGGAGTACGCGTTGCTGTCCGGAATTCGGTAAGGCCACGAAACAATAAGGTCCCTTCCGTCGGCCGCAGAACATCTGCGCACTCATCAGGGGGCACTTGACCGTGTTGGACGAGCACCATTGCATAGAGTCGTGGGCGCCATGTCTGGTTCGCCTTTGGCACGGCGAAAGCGTCTCCCTTTTCGTCCATCCGAGGGGCTGGAAGTTGATCTCTTTCCAGCGACCTACATGATCCGAAAGCTTTCTGTCAATCCACGGTGTCGCCGTAAAGCCTTTGGATATAGGAGATCTGTCCGAGGTGGTAGCTGTTGTGGATGGCAACCCAATGGAGCCAATAAAGGATCGGTCCGGATTCCCCCCAAAACACCGTGAGATTCTCTTCTAGGCGCTCGTCAGAGATGCCGCGAAGTACGGAAACGAGGCGTGACGTTTCTTCTTCAAGGGTGAGGACAACCTGCTCCCGGGTTGAGATTGCGTCAATTCTAGAGAAGATTTGGAAGTAGACCTCGTGTGGAGGGCAAGTGCCGGTTTCAAGGATCTCTGCCCAAATGCCCGTGACAAGGGCGCACTCTGCGGCTACTTCCAGCGCTGACCTCGCCGTTCCGCAAGGTTTCCAGGAAAGCCTTTCGTCAGGTGTTCGGCCAATCGTGTAATGGAGTACCTTCACCGACTTTTGCGTCGCGATCGCCGCCGCCTCTTGGATCCTCATTCCGGGCATTATAGTGGGTCTCGAATCCCGGTGAGGCTCTGAGGCTTCCCCGTACACAAACCAGAACGGAGAATCAGTTGAAATACGTAAAATCACCGGTATGAAGTTGTCGGTCCCGCTTGCCGTCTTCACTCTTGTTACGAGCGGGCTGCGGCCCCAGCGCCCAGAGCCTTCGCCAGTAGCCGACCGGAACGCAGCGGAACCTGGAGCCGCGGCGTGGCTCAAGGCCAACCTGACGCCATTCGAAACGGACATTCCGACTACCCTCGAACTAAAACCTTTGCTCGCGAAGCTCCAACCCGCACAACTAATCGGCCTCGGCGAATCGACCCATGGCGACCACCAATCGCAGGTGTTTAAGTCTCAACTGATCCGCCATCTCATCGCCGATCAGGGGCTCCAACAGGTTGTGTTCGAGATGAATCGCAGCGCGGGCCAAACGTTGGACATGTATGTTAATGAAGGGAAGGGCGACCTGGCCGAAGTGATTCGAAACGGCGGCGTGTTCAAAATCTGGCAAACCGACGACTTAGCCTCGCTCATCGCCTGGATGCGGGCGTACGTCAAAAAATCTGGAAAGCCCATTCGGATCCACGGAATCGACTGCCAATCGCCGGCTAAGGATCTGGCCGTCGTCATCTCCTTCCTTGAGAAGGTCGACCCCAAGTCTGCGGGGCGAACCAGGAAGATTTATCGGTCTTTGTTTACTTCCGATAGAGAAGGCAAAACTTATTTGGCTTGGCTGAAATCTAGGGCCAAAGCGGACTACAAGCTTTTCTCCGAACCCGCATTGGCCCTGGAGCGGCTCTTGCAGACTCATCTCGCCACGTGGTCCAAGGTTGCCGGCTACGAAGACGCTGCGTATGCGGCCCGAACTACGGTTCAAGCCTTTAATGTTTTTCAGCGGGAGTTTGGACCCCAGACAAATAACACGTCGAATGCGGACGCTGCTTACTTCGGTCGCCGCGACCGGTTCATGGCCGAGAATCTTCTGCTGCGAATCGGAAAGCGGCGGGCTTGCCTCTGGGCTCATAACGGTCACGTATTGGGCAAGCTTCCCGATAGCTTTTTGAGGCAGGGCTTCGTCTCATTGGGATCCCAACTAAATGGCGCGCTCGGGGCAAGTTACGTGACCGTCGGGTTCACGTGGTCCCAGGGCGTCATCCATGCCAAGACAATTTCGACCGATTCTCCCGACATGGTCGCTTTGCAAAAGGCGGCTGTTCCGCAAATCGCCGTGAATGCCAACCGCGAGGGAGACCTGGGCGAGTTTTTGGGACGCTTTGGATACGACCACTTCTATGTCGACCTGCGCCGTGCGGACGAGGCGACGAGAGCATGGGGCAAGATTCCCTACTATCGTCCCGACATCGGCTGGGCGTTCGACCCCAGCAAGTTCCTAACCGACCCCGAAGAAGCATCCGCCACCATCCCCGGCTTCGACATTTTGGTCTACTCGCGTAAGCTCTCCCCCTCAACCCTTTGGTTCCCGTGAGGCGGCGGCGGCTGAGGACTCAGGTGACGGGCGCCATGAACCTTTAGAGCCGTGCAGGGGTTTAGGACAAGAGATTCGTCACCGCATCGGGATGGATATGCCAACCGAGAAGACCCGCAAGTCCCATCAGGACACCGAGCAAGGTAGGGATCAGCGCCAGCCAAAAGAGCCATCTTTTTTGGGTCAGCGACGTGATGGCAAGCAGTGTGATGGAGAGGGCGAGTAGGGCGTCGGAGAGGTCGAATTGGTCGTCGCGGTAGTTTAGGGATTCGTAGTCCTTGTCGTATCCCTCCGCCTTTTTGCCGTACTCTTCCTTCTTAGAGTCCTCTTCTTTGGCCTTTTCCAGCATCTTCTTGGCGGACGCTTCGGCGCGTGCCTTAGCTGCGGTTGGAAGGATGCTCAACTCGATCTGAAGCATTTCCGCAGACGAGGTGAGCATTTTGGACTGCGTGTTCTTCGCCTGGTAATAACCCCAAGCGTCAATTTTGTCCGCCTGATCTTTGGCCATTGCCTGGCAGATATTGTCGTCTTTCACCTTGCAGACGCCCATGAAACTGGCAAGCAGCGCGATGGTGACGGCCACCTTGGCATTGAGCAAACTCTTGGCCGCCTCTTCCGCCTTTTCCTTGATTTCAACCGGGCTGATGTCCATCGGCGGATTATGTACGAGTCCAATTGCAAAGGACTCTTCTGACCTTTAACCGACCTTCAAGTTAGGGCCATTTGTGGTTGCTTCTTCGCAGATGTGCAGCCCTTGCGTTCCAAGAGACCAGAGCGCTGGTCAAGCATGCGATCTCTAGCCGCACAGGACCACGAATAGTTCTTGTCTGAACGGGAGCCGCTCCTGGGGTTCAAGCGCAGCCTAAGGTGATGCTTGCAGAAAATGAAGCCAGAGCGGATAACGGGGATGCCCCCGGGAATGACGTGGAGCCCCCTGGTCTCGAATATGGCGGCCTCGGAGGGACTCGAACCCCCGACGCCCTCCTTAGGACGGAGGCGCTCTATCCCCTGAGCTACGAGGCCGCGAACTGGATAAAGATACCTCCCGGCGAGGATCGACCTTGCTGTAGGTATTTCGTGCCAGCGGCAAACTCCGGAAAGAGAGCGTCGCATACTGACCTCAACATGAAGAGGCCCCTGATATGCGCGCTACTTCTGACGCAAGCGCTAACCATCCAAGCAAGCCAAGCTGAGTCGCCGCAAGAGGCGTCGGCAAGGCGGTTCGTTCAGGACTTCTACAACTGGTATGTCCCCGCGTCTGCGCACGCCAAAGGGCCGGCTTGGGATTTGGCGACGGGGTCGATTCGGAAGGGATTCCGGGCGAAAGGGAAGCAGTGGAGCTTCAGCCCTAACTTGACGAAGGCTCTGCATGAGGATTTTCTCGCGAGTTCGAAGAACAAGGGTGAGATCGTCGGGTTGGACTTCGATCCGTTTCTCAACAGCCAAGACCCCGCGAGTCGCTACGTCGCACAAAAGGTCGAGCAGAAGGGCAACAAGTATTTCGTCAGCGTCCACGGCGTGATGGCCGGCAAGCTCGCCGCCAAACCCGACGTCATAGCTCAAGTGGAAAAGCAGAAGGGAACCTGGCACTTCACGAACTTCATCTATCCCGGTAACGGCCACCTTCTTACCGTGCTAAAGAACCTCAAAAGGGATCGCCAGAAGCACTAGGTCCGAACACTGGATCCGCGAACCACCAACTCCACCGGGATTCGAATATCGTGCGGCGACCGCAAACGCTCCGAAGCCGTCTGCCCCACGCGGTCGATCAAAATATTCGCTGCCGCCTGACCCAACTCAAAGAACGGCTGGTCGACGCTGGTCAAAGACATCGCCTCCGTGTAATCCGGGATCGAATTGCCGTAGCCGGTAATCGCCAAATCGTCGGGGACCCGAACCCCCTCGTCGTGCAAAAAGCGCAAAAGCGTAAACGCGACCAGGTCGTTCGAGCACACGATCGCGGTGGGCGCGGTTTTGCCCCGCCCCAAAATGTGCCGGATCGTCAAAGCCATGATCTGGGCGTCCAACCCATGGAAGAACAGGCTTAGACTCGCGTCGATCGGGATGCCCGCCGTCTCCAAAGCCAAAACGTAGCCATGCCAGCGGCGCTGAACGGTCTCGGCGAAGACGTCGTCGGTCAAAAAGCCGATCCGGCGATGGCCTTGCGCCAACAAGTGTTCGGTAATCAACCGCCCGCCCTCCAAGTCGTCGAACCGCACACAGTCCGCCGACAACCCCAAAACGCGGCGGTCCACCAAAACCAGCGGCACTGCCTTGTTCAGTCGGGTTAGCGCATCGGAGTCGGTCGGATTCTGGGGCCACAGCACCACCCCCGCAGTGTCCTCGGCCAGCCGTTCCAATTGCGGCACGGGGTCCAGCATCGCGCCCTTCGGAGGGTCCGTATTGATTCGGCGCGTGGTATAGCCGGCGTGGTCCGCCACCTGCATGAAGCCATCCACCAAGTGCCGAAGGTGCGGCGACGAATCCGAGTGGATGTTGATATGGAACGCCTTATGTCCCACCCCGGCCGAAGGCATCCGGACAAACGAACCCCGCTTGCCCTGGGTAGAAATCTGTCCCTCGGTCTCCAAAGTGGCCAGGGCCTGCCGCACGGTGTTTCGTTGAACGTTAAAGCGAATGCCCAAGAGGCGTTCGGAAGGCAATCGGCCGTCCGCTTTAAAGTCGCCGCGAAGAATCTGCTCCTTGAGCACTTGGGCGATCTCCTGGTACTGAAACAAACGTTCGGACCGAGGCATGCGTGGCTAGATTGTATACCAGGATCTCAAACTGGACCAGATAAATAAAGAAATTGCTACCAGATGTTGCGGAATTCCCAAATCTGGTCTACAATGCACTTGTTTGGCAGATCATTGATGCTCGACCAAATTGGCAAGGCTGTCTATACCAGTTGCCTCACAAAGGCACGATTGGCATATTGAAGCGACGCATGCACGTGGCGTCCACGTACAGACAACCCTGCCGATTGACTCGCGAATCGACGACCGCCCGACGAGGAGAGGTCATCCACCATGCGACCGACGAAGAAAGCATTTACTCTCATTGAACTTTTAGTGGTTATCGCGATCATCGCGATTCTCGCCGCGATTCTATTCCCGGTCTTTGCCCAGGCAAAGCTCGCCGCCAAGAAGACCGTCGCCCTCAGCGGCGCCAAGCAGATCGCCCTCGCGTCGATCATGTACGGCGGGGACTTCGACGACACGTTCTCCCCCTGCGCGATCGAGAACACGCCGGGCATCAACAATCCGGGTTCGGATGAGGAAGCGGGCAACTGCTTCTATCACACCGAGCCATTCGACTCCCTTTTCGAGCCGTACACCAAGAGCGCCGAGATGTGGGCCGCTCCGGCCGATACTCATCCGCTCACCTCCTTCTGGGTCGGCGATAGCTGCCTCTGGGACGGTAAGTTCAAAGGCCACCAGATTCGAAAGACCTTCGAAATGGTCACCGAAATCGACACGATGGAGAAGGGCGGCTGGCTCGACCGCAACACCGGTATCTCCGGCGCTTGGTGGGACGTAGGCACCTACTCCCCCGTCCGCTCGCAGACGATCTTCTCCGACCCGGCCGATACCGTGACCTTCGCGGAGATCTGGCCCCCGAACGGCCAGGGTGGACGCGTCGGCGGTCTCTCCGACTCGATCCTCTGGCAGTGCAACGCTTGGAAGTTGGCCGGCCGAATCCCCCTCAGCGGCGCGCCTGGCGATCGACTCCCGACCGGCGGCGACAATTGCGACGATGTCACGCACGTGACCGGTTTCGACCCGACCCCCGGCTATTCCGGCCAAGCCAACTACACGATGGCGGACGGTCACGCGAAGGCCCTCGGCTGGGGCAAGCTCCGCGGCAACGACTTCTACATGTTCAAGTTGCAGAAGCCGACGCAAACGTTCGTTCCATGAGAAAACTCGCCATTCTGACCGGCATCGGCGCCGTCCTCCTCGGTTCATCGGCCTGCGGAAACGCAGGCAAATCTCCCGAGGAGATTGAGGCGGCAAAGTACCCGCCGGTCCAACAACTTAGCGACGAAAAAGCAAAAGAGGTACGGGCTCGATTTGGCGGCTCGGAACCCCTCGGTGCGCGGAGCCATCCCCAGCCGGGTGCAGACGCCGGACCTGGCTATAAGTAGCCAGTCCACCTTTTTCCGCAGCCGGAGACCCTTCCTGGCTGCGGATTTTTTTATCTGATGTTGAAGTACTTCGCCGCCGGGTGGTGGACGATGATTGCGCTCGTCGACTGCTCGGGGACGAGCATGAATTCCTCGCTCAACTCCAACCCGATGTCCTGCGGCTCGAGCAACTCGAACAGCTTCCCCTGATCCTCAAGGTTCGGGCAGGCCGGGTAGCCGAAGGAGTATCTGGCCCCGTGGTACCGAGCCGAGAAGAGGAGCCGCATGTCCGATGGCTCCTGGTCTGCTATTCCCATCTCATGGCGAATCTGCCGGTGCCAATATTCGGCCAACGCTTCCGCTGTCTCGACGCCCATTCCATGGGTGAACAGATACTCCTGATAGTCGCCCTTGGAAAAAAGCGCCCGTTCCCGAAGGGAAACTTCCTCCCCAACCGTCACCACATGGAAGCCGACGACGTCCGTGACCCCCGAGCCGACGGGCTGGAAGAAGTCGGCCAAACACTGCCGCCGAAGATCGCGTTGCCGGGGAAAATTGAACCGGGTGCGCTCCGTGCGCCCGTCGTCCTGATAGATGATCAGGTCGTTCCCTTCGCTCGCACAAGGGAAGTAACCCCACTTCACGCGCGGCTTCAAGACGGTCGATAACTCCCGCTTTAGCCGCTCAAAGATTGGATCGGCTTCGGCGCTGAGCCAAGCCGCAAAGTCGGGGTTGGACATCCCATCCGGCCGCCGGAACTGCCACTGTCCGCGGTAAAGCGCGATCGGATTGACGTACTTGAAGATCTCAAAGAGATCGAATTTGGTGTGCTTCTTGGCCCCGTAGAACGGAAGCGCCGGCGGCTCGGCAATGGGCTCGACGTCGGAGCGAATACCGGTGAAGACGTACAGCTCAGGATCGAATTCGCCGACGCGGTGGCTCTGCACCCGCGGAGCATCCGGCTCCTCATCGGATTCGGAAGGGACGACCACCGGGCGCTCGACGACCGCAGTTGCCGAGCCATCCTTGATCGACGCCATCAGCCGAAGCCCCTCGAAGGCGTCCTGGGCGTAGTACACGCTCCCGTCGTAGATCTCCCGTAAGTCCTGCTCGACGTAAGCCCGGGTCAAAGCGGCCCCGCCCAAAATGACCGGCGTCGCGCTGAGCCCCCGCTGGTTCATTTCCAGCAAGTTGTCCCGCATGATCAAGGTGCTCTTCACGAGGAGCCCGCTCATCCCGATCACCTCGCAGGAGTGCGCGGCCGCTTGGTCCAAAATCGCGTTGATCGGCTGCTTGATGCCGATATTCACCACGCGGTAGCCGTTGTTTGAGAGGATGATGTCGACGAGGTTCTTGCCGATGTCGTGAACGTCGCCCTGCACGGTCGCGAGCAGGATCGAGCCTTTCTCGTTCCCCTCCGCCTTCTCCATATGCGGCTCTAAAAACCGGACCGCCGCCTTCATCACCTCCGCGCTCTGAAGCACGAAGGGAAGCTGCATCTTGCCGGAGCCGAACAGCACGCCGACGGTCTTCATGCCGTCCAGCAAGATCTCGTTGATAATGTGAAGCGCGGGATAGAGCGCCAATGCATCGGTCAGATGCAGGTCAAGGTTCTTCTTGATCCCGTCGACGATGTGCTTCTTAAGCCGATCCTCGACCCCAAGCCCCTCGAACGGGTCGGCGGCCGTGTTGGCCGCCTTCACGTTCTCGAACCGAGCCATCAGCTCGATCAGCGGGTCGTACGAGACCACCCTTTCTGAATCTAACGGCTGATCGCTCACGGCATCAAGGATACCGGAGGGTGTCGCCAGGCTCTCGCAGGCCTATCTTTTCGACGTCAATGCCCGAAAAAACAAACGCAAGGTTAGGCGCACACCGTCAACATTCGATCGAGGGCGAGCTTGGCCCCGTGCTTAACCTTCTCCGGCACGATGACCTGGTTCACCACGTTGCCTGCGATCAGTTCCTCCAACGTCCAAGCCAAAAACGAGGGATGGATCCGATACATCGTCGAGCAAGGGCAGATCTGGGCATCGAGGCAGAAGATCGTCTTGTCCGGGTGCTCGTTTGCGAGCCGTTTCACGAGGTTGATCTCGGTACCAACCGCCCACACCGACCCGGCCGGCGCGTTCTCGACCTTCTTGATGATATATTCGGTCGATCCGTAAAAGTCGGCGGCTTCCACCACCTCAAGCGGGCACTCCGGGTGGACGAGCACGTTAACCGAGGGATAAGTCTCGCGAGCCAAAGCGATCTGCTCAACCGTAAAGCGCTGGTGGACCGAACAATGTCCCTTCCAGAGGATAAAGGTCGCTTCCCGAATTCGTTCGGGTGTGTTGCCTCCGAGCGGCTTAAACGGGTCCCAAACGATCATGTCCTTGTCGGTGTCGTAGCCAAGCTTCACGCCGGTATTTCGGCCAAGGTGCTGGTCAGGGAAGAACAGGACCTTACTGCCTTGAGTTAACGCCCACTTGACCGCGGTTGGAGCGTTTGTAGAAGTACAAACCGTGCCGCCATGGTCGCCGACGAAACCCTTCAAGTTCGCCGCCGAATTGATGTACGTGACGGGAATGATTCCTTCCGGTTCCGGGGCAGTGGCAACGGCAGACGAAGAAGCGCCTGCGCCAGCCGGCACCCTCGCTAAAACCTCTCCAAGCTGCTTCCAGCAATTCCGAACCTGGAACAGGCTCGCCATATCCGCCATGGAGCAGCCCGCCGCCATATTCGGCAGGATCACTTTCTGGTGGTCAGGGGTGAGAATATCGGCGCTTTCGGCCATGAAATGCACGCCGCAAAACACGATGAATTCGGCCTGTGGCCGAAGGTTGGCGTCCTTCGCGAGCTTGTAGCTGTCGCCGCGAAAGTCCGCATGCTTGATGATTTCGTCACGCTGATAGTGGTGGCCGAGAATGAGAAGACGATCTCCGAGTATGCGTTTAGCTTCGGTGATCCGTGCGTCGGCCTCCTCAGGCGAGAGGTCGGCGTACTCCGGCGGGAGCGGGGCCTGGTACATATTTTCTTCTTCTGGAGCCTCTTCGTGAGGTCTCATCGAACCGCCTACAGTCGGCAATGCCAACGGGGATGTTGTAGACGTTTCATCTATATTCTACGCGGTTTTGAGAGCCGGAATTTCTGGTCACCGGCAGCCACGGTAAATGCAAACGGGGCCCTGGTCGCGACCAGGGCCCCGTTTGAGTTTGCCTATCCGATGTTACTTCGGGCGCTCCTGCTTCGAAACTTCCGTCCGAAGCGTGTCGCCCGCCTTGATGTTCACCGACTTGCCGGTGATGAAGTAGCCACCCGCCAAACCGAGCGGACCAAGCAGAACCGCGCCCGCCCCCGAGGCGATGGCGGCGTGGTCGGTGCTCGCGCCTTGGAACGGCTTGCCCTTATCTCGGGGCTCCAGCGCGAGGCCGTTAATCGGGTTGATCGCGATACGGATGCGCGCATTCTTCCCGAAGTGGTCGCTCTTATTCACCGCTTCAATGACGCCGTTGACCGGCGTCCCTTCGGCAATGATTACTTTGCCATCCGCGCTCGTCACGCTGTGGGCGATCTTAAAATGGATGGTGTCGCCGGCCTTCGCGGATCGCGAACTCACCGGATCCATGAAGCGCAGCATAACTTCCGTGCCCTCGGGCACGACCTGCGCACCTGCGAAACATGCCGCTGCGAAGAGCGCGCAAATTGCCAAATTCCGTGTTGCCTTCATCTTGTCTCCCAACTGAGGCGTTGTCTGTTCCTCTTGAAACATTGGACCGAGTACCCGTGCCCGCCTGTTCCGCAGCCTTCCCGCAGACCCAATCCGGAGAACGTCCATGCTACGATCGGATGTGGCGTACCGCGATTACCGACACTTCCTCGATACGCTGGAGGCCCAAGGGGAGCTCAAGCGTATCACCCGGCCGGTAAGCCCGCAGCTTGAAATCACGGAGATCGCCGACCGCGTGATGAAGGCGGGCGGTCCCGCGCTCCTCTTCGAAAACGTCGTCGGATCGCCGCATCGCCTCGGCACGGCGAACCCGCTCAGCGCCGTCATCGGCCACCCCTCCATCCACGATCAAAAGCCGGCGAAAAACGATCTGAAGTACGACTACCCCGTGGCGATCAACACGATGGGAACCCGCAAGCGGATGTCGCTGGCCCTCTCCTGCCAAGACTTCGAGGAACACGCCGAACGCCTCGCCGCCCTCCTGAAACCCGAAGTCCCAAAGGGCCCCGTTGAAGCGCTCAAGAAGCTCCCCTGGCTCCTCGGCGAGCTCAAGCACGTCCCGCCAAAGACCGTCAACCAAGGCGTGTGCCAAGAGATCGTTATGCAGGGCGACGAGGTCGACCTCACCAAGCTCCCGATCCTCACCTGCTGGCCGGAAGATGGTGGACCCTTCATCACTCTCCCCCTCGTCTTCACCCACGACCCGAACACCGGCAAGCGCAACGTCGGCATGTACCGGGTCCAGCTTTACGACCGGAACACCTGCGGCATGCACTGGCAGATGCATAAAACGGGGATGCGCCAGATGGAAGACGCGGGCAAAGCCGGCAAGCGGCTAGAAGCCTGCGTCGTCCTCGGCGGCGACCCGGTCTACAACTTCGCCGCCATTTCGCCCCTCCCGCCCGGAATCGACGAGATGCTCTTCGCCGGCTTCCTTCGCAAGGAAAACGTCCGGCTCGTCAAAGCGAAAACCGTCGACATCATGGTCCCCGCCGATGCCGAAGTGGTCATCGAAGGCTATGTCGATCCGACGGAAAGGCGCTTAGAAGGTCCCTTCGGCGACCACACCGGCTACTACTCGCTTGCGGAAGATTTCCCCGTCTTCCACGTCACCGCGGTCACGATGCGCCAAAAGGCGATCTACCCCGCGACCATCGTCGGCCGGCCGCCGATGGAAGACGGTTGGATGGGCAAAGCCGTTGAGCGGATCTTCCTGCCCATGATCCAACTCACCGTGCCGGAGATCGTGGACATGAACCTCCCCGTCGAGGCGACCTTCCACAACGTCGCCTTCGTGGCGATCAAGAAGAAATTCCCCGGCCACGCCTACAAGGTGATGAATGCGATCTGGGGCCTCGGCGGCCTCGCGTTTACGAAGTTTGTCTTCATCTTCGACGAGGACTGCGACGTACAGAACCTCCAGGAAGTCCTCTTCCGTATCGGCGCTAACTGCGACCCCATGCGCGACACCCTCATGAACAAGGGACCCGTCGACCAACTCGACCACGCGAGTATGGAGGAGGGCTTCGGGGGCAAGCTCGGCTTCGACTGCACCCACAAGTGGTCCGGAGAGAACGGGTTTAACCGCCTCTACCCGAAGCTCATCACGATGTCGGACGACGTCAAAACCAAGATCGACGCGATGTGGCCCAGCCTGGGGCTTTAAATAAGCCCCATCGCGTGCCGCAAAGCTGCGCGCGACTGTTGGACCTGCGATTCTGCCGTCACCTGCTGAGTCTGCGCCTGCACCAAGGTCGCCTGCGCCGTCGTCACGTCAATGAACGTTCCGATGCCTGCCCGGAACCGTCCTTCGGCGATTCGAACCGCTTCCTGACCGTTCGCCACCGCGCTCTTTGCGATCTGAACCTCTTGCTCGGCCGTCCGCAGATTGACATAGGCTTGCGCCACGTCCTGCACGATGGTCTGCGAAAAAGTCGTCAAATTCGCTTTCGCGGTGAGGACGTCGGCTTGAGATTGCTTGACTAAACCAGCCTGCCGGCCACTGTCGAAGAGGGTCCAGTTCACCGTGATGGCCGCGCTGAGGCCTTGATCGTTAAACGGAGTATTGTCGCCTTGCGACCCTCCGGTCACGGCGAGCCCGACGCTCGGTGCATTGGTCGTCCGCGCGGACGAAACTTCATAGCCGGCCGCCCGCAAGTCTTCCTTGTACTGCCGGATCTCAGGCCGGTTCTTGAGTGCGGTATCGACGAACGCATTTACATCGTCGCCCTGCGGAGTCGGTTCGGTGCTCTCGGAGAGCATCAACGGAGTCCGTGCGTCCACCCCCATCTCCACCGCCAACGCGATCCTCGCCGTGAGTGCCGTGGACCGGGCCTGTGAAAGCGCCAAAGTCGCCGTCGCCACGTTCGTCTGAGCCGTCACAACGTTGACCGGCTCGCCGATGCCCGCGGAAAGCTGAGCTTGGGCAAGCGCCAGGGAAGCTTGGTCGCTGGCCAAATTGGCCTCTTGAACCTTTATCAGCGCGAGGTCTTGCGCGTAGGTGTAATACGCGTTTTTCGTGGCTAAAACCAGGTCGTTTTGAGCCCGAGTGTAGGCATGCTTCGCCGACTGTTCTTGCGCTTCCGCCTGTCGGACCAGGTCCAGCGTGTGATTGAAATCGAAAATGAGCTGATTCGCAACGATGGAAGTGTCGAACCCAGGTTGACCGTTGAAAAACTGGCCGTGGAGGTTCTGCCGATTCGTGTAGCTGGACGTCAACGCGACATTCGGCCCGAGCAGCGAGCGTTCCTGCAGGGTTTTCCCCTGCGCCGCCAACACCGCCGCCTGGCTCAATCCGAGCGTAGGTTGGCGCTGCAAAGCGACCTTGGCCGCTTCCTCGGCGGAAATCGGAGCGGTTACCGGTTGCGGAACGCCCGGCGGAAAGTTGCCGAGCGTCACGGCCGGAGGCAGGGGGACGACGGTCAGGTTTGGCTGAATCGGAGGCGTGGGCCGCTGATCGGAAACCGGCGGCGGCGCCTGCTGCTGCTGCGGGTTCTGAACCGCGGGGGTTTGCCCGCCGACAAGAAGAAGCGTAATTAAGGGAGTCATCGATTCGTTGCGTCTATCAGGTCGGTCGTGGCCTCGAAAGGAGGAATGGGGGGCATGGCCTGCTCTAATTCGGCAACCAGAGATTTGGGCTCGCTCACTGGGCCCAGCGCGGGACCCAGGCCTTCGATAAGCTCGTGAAGCGTCGAGATCAGCCGGTGACGATGGGCGTCTGGGAGTTGGCTCAGCGCCGCTTGCGCCCGGCGCACGCGGATCTCTTGTCTCTCCCGCATGAGCTTCTCACCGGCCGGACTAAGGGCCAGCCGGCGCACCCGTCGGTCCTGCTCATCGGTCTCTCTCACGATGAGCCCCATCTTTTCCAGCCGGTGGGTGGCTTGGCTGATCGCGCTCGGCGTAAGGCTGTGCTCCTGGCTCAGATCCGCCGCAATGCGGGGGCCACTGGAGAGGCTTCGCACCATCCGGAGTTGAGCCACCGAAAGATGGCTCAGCGGATCGGTCACCTCGTGTCGAAACAGGAAGCGCATCACTTTCGGAAGCATCGACTCTAGGCGGATGGCGTCCTGTTCAAGCGAATCGGGCAACTAGTCGTCCTCCCCGGCAGGCGCCGTCTGGTTGCGCGAAGCATCGTCAGTGGGCTCGTCACGATCCGGCTTCGGAGCGGGATCGTTCTTGTGCCGCCACTGGTACAGCTTCTTGCCAAGGTCGTCGAACATCGTGTATACGATCGGGACGATGAAGAGGGTCAGCATCGTGGAGGTGGTAAGTCCACCCACGACGGCCGTCGCAAGTGGGGCTTGCGTCTCCGAACCCTTACCGATTCCCATCGCCAGCGGCAACATACCAAGGATGGCGGCCGAGGAGGTCATCAAGATCGGTCGAAGCCGGGTTGGCGCCGCCGTCAGAATCGCGTCGTCCCGAGGCATACCCCTACCCCTCAACTGACTCGTGTAGTCGACGAGCAGAATTCCGTTCTTAACGACGATTCCGATAAGCATGAGGAGCCCAATAAAGGCGGTTAAGCCAAACGCCCTCCCCGACAGGAAGAGTCCAACCAAGACTCCCATCGCGCACAAGGGAACCGAGGTGAGAACCACGAGCGGGTAGATGAACGACTCGAACTGCGAGGCGAGCAGCATGTAGATGAGGGCGATGGCAAGAAACACCGCGCTGCCGAGTCCGGAGAACTCTTCGACGCGTCGCTTTTGGTTCAAACCGAACTGGTAGCTCATGCCGTTTTTCCAGTCCATCTTGTCCAGCGCCTTCTGCACGTCGGCTTGGATCTCGCTTTCGCTACGGCCCTGTTCACGACCGGTGACCGCGATAAACCGCTGGCGGTTGATACGGGTCAGCTGGTTCGGACCCAATGCGTAGTGCGGGGTCGCGACCTGGGAGAGCAGAGGCTGCGTGATCGGTCCCGTCGATGTGGCGGCAGGCGCGTTCGTATTCGTAGCCTTGACCGAAGGGAAGACCGGCAGCTTCAAGAGTTGGTCGACCGTCTTCCGCTGGGATTCGGGTACCTGAACGAAGATCGGATATTGGAAGCCGTTCTCCAGATAGTAGTTGGCCTGCGTGCCGCTCGTCGCCGTAGTCAGCAGGTTCGCGATGTCGGTGAACGTGACGCCGAGCATGTTCGCCTTGTCCCGGTCGATTGTCCACTGAAGCTCCGGGGTCGCCTCCTGGACACCAAGGTCGACGGATTGGAGGCCAGGAATCAGACGCATCTGATCCATAACCGCCTTCGACTGGTTCATAACCGCGTCCTCGTCGTTCCCGAAGACGTCGACTTCCATGTTCGTCGCGCCACCCGTAAGGATCTGCGTGACGAGGTCGTATGGGGTAACCAACGCGCGGATGCCAGGGATCTTCCCGAGGTCCCGCTGAACCATGATGATGTCGTCTTGGGTCGAGTGCTTGCGATTGTCCTTCAACTGGACGATACCGCCTCCCTGGTAACCGATCGAGACCGCGCTCGTTCCGCGAATACTCAGGTTGGAGCCCGCTGCCGAGAAGAAGGAGTCGACGTCCGGATTGCTGAGGATCTTCTTCTCGACCGCCTTCATCGTGGCGTTCGTGTCGTCGAAGGAGGAGCCGACGGGAAGTCGGATGGTGACCGTAAAGTTGCCGCTGTCCGTCTGCGGAAGCATTTCGCTTCCGATGTAGGGCACCAGCATGAACGAGAGAACGGTAATGCCGATCGCGCTTCCGAGTACGAGCCACCGGTGGCTGAGCGCGCCGCGCAGCATGCGGTGGTAACCCGCATCCATCTTGTTGAACTTATCGCCAAACCAGTCGAAGACGCGAGTAAGCGGACCCGTCTTCTTGCCGCGCTGAGCCCGTAACTCAGGATGCGCTTCCTCTTCGACCTCTTCTTCGCTAATGAGGCGCGAGGCGAGCATGGGCACGACCGTGGTCGCGTCCAAGAGCGAGACGGCGATGGAGAAGATGACGACCAGCGCGAACTGGGTGTACATCTGACCGGCTTGCCCCTTGATCATGAACAAGGGAACAAACACGACCATAACCGTGAGGGTCGAGGCGACGACCGCGGAAACGATTTCGGTCGTTCCCGTGATGGACGCTTCCATCGCGCGCCGTTTATGGCGTTCGATATGGCGGAAGATATTTTCCAAGACGACGACCGCGTCGTCCACGATAAGGCCCGTCGCAAGGGCCAAGCCACTCAAAGAAATCGTGTTGAGGGTGAAGCCGCAGAAGTAGAGAAGGGCGAACGTCGAGACGATCGAGATTGGAATCGACAGCGCAACCACCAAGGTGCTCCGCACGTTGCGGAGAAACAGCATGAGGATGATGATCGCGAGGGTTCCGCCGATGATGGCGGTATCACGCAAGTCGTCGATCGAGTTCTGGATAAATCCAGACTGATCGTAAACCACCGAAAACTTGAGGTTCGGGTAGGCCTTGTTCGCCTCCTTCACCTTTGCCATGACGTCGCGGGCCGTGGTGACCGTATTCGCGTCCGTCTGTTTAACGATCATCAAGCCGGCCGCGGGCAAACCGTTAAGCCGGGTTACGATGCGGATTTCTTGGTAACTATCCGTAACTTTCGCGACCTGACCGAGACTGACCAACGAGCCGTTGAAGGTGCCGATCGGGATCTTTGCCGCGTCCGAGGGTTTCGCGAAGTACCCCACGCTACGGATCGTGTATTCGGTATGTCCCTGCTTTCCAATACCACCCGGCAGGTTCGTATTCTCCTGCATGATTCGCTGCTGAATCTGCGACATCGAGATGCCGTAGGCCTGCAGCTTGATTGGGTCGCAGTCGATGATGATCGCGCGTTGGCGGCCACCGGTTACCGTCGCCGAGGCCACGCCGTTGACCGACTCCACCATCGGTCCGATCTCGTTGTCCAATTCCTGGCGGAGCTTGACCTGGTCTTGCTCGCCCGACACCGCATAAACGAGGATAGGCAGGGATGAGGGGTCGAATTTAAAAACGAGCGGCTGGGTCAGCGTCGGGTCGCCCTGGGGGAACGAGCCTTCGGCACGGTCGACGAGCTGGAGGACTTCGACGGCGGCTTGGCCGATGTCGGTGCCCCAGTTGAACTGAATTCGGACACTGCTCGAACCCTGCGTGGTGGTCGAGTCGATTTCGTTGAGGTTGGTTGCGGAGCCGACCGCTTCTTCGACGGGACGCGTGATCTGCGTCTCCATCTCTTCCGGCGCAACGTTCGGCCAGGAGGTCGAAACGACAACCGTCGGGATGCTGACCTTAGGCAGCAGGTCGATGGGAAGCTTGCCCAGACAGATTGCGCCTAAGAGCACCAGCGCCGCGATACGCATCGTAACCGCGACCGGACGCTTGACGGAAAACTCAGCGATTCTCATTTGCCCATGCCTCCGGCGGCGCTACCACCCCCAGTGCTTCCGCGTGCCGCGCCTCCTGAGGTTCCCGCCGGTGCGGAGGTCGCTCCCGTGGTCACGGCCGGCGCGGTGGACATTCCCGTCGTTCCTGCCGGCGTGGTCGTAGTCCCTGTGGTCCCTGCCGGCGTGGACGTCGCTCCCGTCGTTCCGGAGGGCTCGGCAGAAGACCCCGTCGTCCCCGCCGATCCTCCAGAGGTTCCGCCCGGCGTCGCTGAACTGCCGCCGGTTCCGGTGCCGGTGACGGCGCCACCAGCAGTGGAATCTGCCGCACCCTGATCGCTGCTATAGCTCGAGGTGCCCTTCTTCTTAGATTTGCCACCTGGGCCCGAGGCTCCGCCATCCGGCGGGCCGGTGCGCACCTTCTGTCCATCCTTGAGCGCTTGGTAGGTTTGAACGACGACCTGGTCGCCGGCCTTGACCCCACTGAGAACTTGGAAGCCAGTCGTGTCGGAAACGCCCAACTGGACAGGAACGATGTGGGCGATGAATTGGCCCTTCGTCGTTCCCGGGCTGACGGTAATGACCGTCGACGGCTGGCCGTTCGTACCGGTCGTAATCGCTTCGCGCGGCACGACGACATCGGCATCGACGGTGCTGAGAATGACGTGCAGACGCGCGAACATTCCCGGCCGAAGCATGAACTTCGGATTGTCTACCTTCACGCGAACCTCAAACTGTCGGCTCACGGGATCCGCGGAAGGGACGACCTGAGCGATCTTTCCTTGGAACTTCTGGCCGGGCATGGCATCGACAGAGAATGTGACGGGCTGCCCCGCGTACACCTTGTCACTGAATTCAACGGGAAGCGTGCTGGTGAGATAAACCCACTTCAAATACTGGATGGTCAAAACGGGAGTACCCGGAGACGCGATGTTGCCCGGATCCGCGGTTCGCTGGGTCACGACGCCGTCGATGGAGGACTTAATCGTCGTGTAAGTAAGGCGAGCCTGAGCTTGCTTAAGCTGGGCGACGTTCGTATCGTAGGTCGCCTTTAACGCCGCCAAATTCGCCGCGTAGGAGGGAATAGTGGAGAGGTTGGACTGCGCGTACTTCAACGTCGAGACGGCCTGGTCCATCTTCGCCTTGGACGCGGCCGAGGTTGAAGTTCCCTGAAGCTTGACCACCTTAAGCTGGTTAAGCGCCGCATCGAGTTCGGCGGCGGCGGACTTCAGCGCGGAACGCGCGGAATCGACCTGCGCCTGAGCGACATTGACGGCTGCCTTGGCGACATCGGCCGCGGTTCGCTGGTCATCTACGTCTTGCGCGGCAACAAAGCCTTGCTTGTACAGCGTTTCGTAGCGCTCGTACTTCACGTTTGCGTTCGTGTAGCTCGCTTGGGCGCTGTTGAGGCCGGCCAGGGTGTTCTCGACCATGGAGTTGGCTGCGCGGACCTTGCTCTGGTTGTCGACGACCACTTGTTGCTGCTGAGCGACCTGAGCGGCCAAGTTCGCGTTGATCTGCCCGTAGTCGGCCTTCGCGCTGTTGAGGGAGGCCTGGTTCTGCTCGACCTGGGAATGAGCGTTGACGTCGTTCGGGTTTTGGGTGAGCTTGGCCTGCACGTAGCGCTGGTTCGCCTCCGCGACCGCCGCAGCTTGCTGCAAAACTGCCGCCTGAAGCTCGGTGGGATCGATGCGCACCAAGACGTCGCCGGTTTTGACCGGGTCGCCTTCGCGAACCTGCAAGTAGGTGATAGGCCCAGCCACGTTTGGCGAGAGCTTCACGTCAAACGGAGTGTCGATCGTCCCCACCGCTTCCAGCGAGCTGATCAGCTTCCGAGGCCCCGCGGTAGCCAGGAGCACGTTTTGTGCCTGGCGTCCAGGGGCATTTGTCGCCAAAGATTTGTCGGCCGCCGCTTTCGTCGTGAACCGCCAAACAAGCAGGGCCACGAGAATGCCGACAGGAATGACGATCAGTAATATCCGTTTCACGCGTTGAACATCCTTAAGGTCGCTTAACTATCTCCGTGTGTGATACCACTGTGTACGCTCTTCTTGCGCGAAAGTTCACTGGAATTTATTGCATCAAGGCGTCTTTTCGAGAATTCGACGGAGAACTGGACTTTTCGTTCGCAAGGATCCAAAGTTCAACGCGGCTGTGCCGGAATCGCTTCGTGGCTGTTCGCAGGGTCAAAATCAGCCGAACGCCAGGTTCGATCAAAATGGATTTGTAAGATGCTTAGAAAGCTCCTTTGGGTTCCCGCAATCGCGACTTTTGTTTCCGCTGTGCCCGCGCAGAGCCTGCAGGAGAAGTACCGCCTGCCGAATGGGTTGACCGTGATCCTGCGGGAAGACCACACGGTGCCGATCGCGACCGTCAACCTTTGGTACAAGGTCGGCTCCAAAGACGAGCCTGAGCATCGGTCCGGCTTTGCCCACCTCTTCGAACACCTGATGTTCATGGGCACCAAGCGAGTCCCCACCGGCCAGTTCGACAAGATCATGGAGGGGGGCGGGGGCGACAACAACGCCTCGACCGCCGAAGACCGGACCAACTTCTATTCCGAAGGCCCCTCGAACCTCCTGCCGACGCTCCTATGGCTGGACGCTGACCGCATGCAGGATCTCGGCAACGCGATGGATCAGCACAAGCTAGACCTCCAGCGCGACGTCGTTAAAAACGAGCGCCGGGAGCGGACCGAGAACACGCCCTATGGGAAAGCATATGAGCTAGTCAACTCGCTCATGTTCCCGAAGGGGCACCCGTACGACCACAGCACGATCGGCTCGATGGCCGACCTCGACGCTGCGACCGTGAAGGACGTCCAGGATTTCTTCGCGACCTACTACGTCCCAAACAACGCCTCCCTCGTGGTCGCCGGTGACTTCGATCCGAAGACGGTGAAGGGGCTCATCGCCCAATACTTCGGCACCCTGCCGCGCCAAAACGACCCCGTACACCGCATCGCGGTTCCCGTCCAACTCGGCGGGGTGAAGCGGATGACGATGATCGACAAGGTGCAATTCCCGAAGACGGTCATGGTCTGGCATAGTCCCGCTGCCTATAAGCCTGGCGATGCCGAGATGAGCTTGGCGGGCGCCGTGCTTTCCGATGGCCTCACGAGCCGGCTTTACCAGCGGCTCGTGGTGCGGGACAAGCTCGCAAGCGACGTCAATGCGAACCAGGATTCGAAGCTGCTTGGTTCGCTCTTCACGATCGACGCTACTGCCGCCGAGGGGGTATCCCTCGACCGGCTCGAAGCCGCCATCGACGATACGCTGAAGCAGTTCGAGAAGGAAGGTCCGACGAAGGAGGAGCTTCAGCGAGTGGTCGCGAAGATCCAAACCGGGATGGTATCCGGCCTCCAGTCGATCCAGGCTGTCGCCGACAAGTTGAACGAATTCGAGTTCTATCTCGGCACCCCGAATGCGTTCGACCAGGTTCTCGCCGCGTATCGCCAAGCCACTCCGGAGTCGACCAAAACGGTTGCCCGTCAGACGATCAATCTTTCTTCCCGGCTCATTCTGAGAATTGTCCCCCAGGCGCCGGAATCTACGACTAAGGTCGACCCTCGCGGTACGAAGCCCACGGTCACGGCGGAGAAGGGCTTCACCTCGCCCAAGCCGACCCAGTTCACGCTCTCGAATGGTGTGAAGGTCTACTACTGGAACCGCCCTGCGCTTCCCTTGATGGCGCTCGAGACCCGGTTCGCCGCCGGAGGCGCCGTCGATGCGCCCGGCAAGCTAGGCGCCGCCGAACTTACCTCGCGAATGCTGGAGCAGGGATCAGGAAGCCTCAACGCGGGCGATTTTCACGACGCCCTCGACCAACTCGGCGCTACCTTCTCGACTTCGTCGGGACAGTTGAACAGCACGGTCGGACTCTCGGTGCTCTCGCCCAACTTCAAGAAGGCGCTGGGCCTGTACGCCGACGCGATCATCCAGCCGCACTTCAACAGCGCGGATTTTCTCCGAAGCCGCCGCGTCACCATCGCCGAACTCCAACAGCAATCGGATGACCCCGATGCCGTGGCCCGAAAGGTCTCGCTGCGCGAGTTCTTCGGCGCAACCAACCTCTATGGTCGCTACGCAAGCCCCAAAACCGTGGGCAGCCTCACGGTTCCAGATCTCAAGGCGGATCACCGCCAGATTTACGACGCCGCGAACGCCTCCATCTTCGTCGCGGGCAGCCTAAAGCTAGAGGAAGTTCGCGCGGACTTGGAGAAGGTCTTCGCTGGTTGGAAGCCCCGCCATAAAATGGTGCCGCCCCCGATCCACGTCACCCCTGGCGACCAGCTCAAGGTGTTCGTGGTCGACAAACCCGGGGCGGTTCAGACGGTCGTCCGATTCATGATGCCCGCGCCCGTCTTCGCCTCCCCCGACCGTCAGGCTCTGCTCTCTCTGAACACGATCCTGGGTGGGTCCTTCACGAGTCGCCTCAACCAGAACATCCGCGAAACCCACGGCTACGCGTATGGCGCGGGGTCGAACTTCATCTTTAACCAGAATGTCGGCTACGTCATCGCCACGTCGGCGGTGCGAACCGATGTCACGGGGGCCGCGATCACGGAGTTCCTCTCCGAATTCAAAAAGATCCGGGCGGGCGACATCACGGACGAAGAAGCGCGCAAGGCTGCCTCGACCCGTCGCTCCGAGATCGTGGGAAGCTTGGCCACGCTACCGAGCCTGATTGGTCTCGCCCAAACCTATGACGCGAACGGCCGGCCGTTTACGGATGTCGACCTAGACGTCCGCCGGCTAATGGGCCTGAAAACGAGCGACCTGAATACCGTCGCGAGCGGCGCGCTGCCGTTGGAGCACGGGGTCCTGGTGCTCGTGGGCGACAAGGCCGCGATTCTGAAACAGCTTGCCGGCCTCGATCTCCCGCCTGCCGTGGAGGTCAAGGCCGACTAGTTGATCGTTCCCAACTACGTTCCGGAACCGCTCGAAGTCGGTGAGTCCATCGCGGAGGAGCCATACATGTTGCGCGTGGCCTTCATTCGCCGGGTGACGCTCTACCACCTCGCCGGTCTGTTCGTGGTTACGGGGTTGGGGGACCTTCCGTGGCCACGCGTCGGTCTTTACATCCCCCTTGGCCTGCTCGCGGCACTCTTGATCGGTCTAGATGTTTGGCGTATTCTGCGCCGAGGCCAGCCCAACGAATCTACGGTTTCTTCCATGTTCTTACCTCTGACTGGCGTCCTGGCGGGCTGGACGCTGCACGAGATGATATGGCTTGGCTGGCCATGCTTCGCGCCCCTGATCGGGGTGGGATGCGCGGCCTTGTTCACCCTGATCGCGGGTCGCGACTTTAGCTTCGTGGGCGCGATGCTCGTGTGCCAGATCTTGTCGAGCGTCGTGCTCGCCGCGTGGTCGGTCCACTTCAATCTCGACCCTCGCTACGCCGCGACCGCCCTTGCCGCAAACGCGATCTACCTTTTTTACTTCGAGTACGACCTCGCGAGCCTGCTCGCGAGGCGCCGGCGAGGCGAGGAGTTGGGCGCAGTGGTCGACCTGTATCGCGACATCTTCAATATTTTCGGCTATATCCTCCGCGTCTGGCGGCACTGGCGGAAGCACAAGATTTGGGAAGCGGTTCGTTAGCCTTTTTGCCCGGAGGGGTACAACCACCAAATGACCCGCGTCACTTGCTTCATTCGTCCCCACCACCTTGAGTCGGTGAAGTCGGCGATTGCGGCGACCGGCGTCAGCGGTCTGAGCGTCTCGGATGTGCGCGGCACCGGCAACTCCCCGGAGCGAACCGACTGGATGGGAACCGACGGCTTCATCGCGATGCCGATCCGCTCCCGTGTCGAGGTTGTTGCCAACGACGACATGACCGACGCCATCGTCGCCGCCATCGCGGATAACGCCCGCACCGGCGAGCCCGGCGACGGCAAGATTTTCATCGAGCGGGTTGAGGACGCCGTCCGAATCCGCACAGAAGAGCGCGGAGACGCGGCGATCTAGCCCCATGCCCCGCGTCTCGCAACTCGTTGTCTATCCAATCAAATCAATGGGCGGCGCGGTGCTAGACCGGTCCGAAGTTGGCCCGCGTGGCCTGCTCCACGACCGACGCTGGATGCTGGTCGACGAAGACAACCGCTTCATGACCCAGCGGGTGATCGCGAAGATGTGCCTCTTCCGAACCTCCTTCGATGAGCATCATCTGCGGGTTCGGGTGGGTGAGGAAAGCGTCGTTTTGCCTTTGATTCCTCAGAAGGAGCCATTGCGGGTCACTGTTTGGAAGAGCGAGTGTGACGCGGTCCGAGTCTCGGACGAGGCGGACGCGTGGTTCTCCGAGAAGATGGGCGCCAATGTCCGCTTGGTCTACATGCCAGACGACTCGATTCGCCCAACCCATCCCGACTACACCCTGCCCGGCGACCATGTCGGCTTCGCCGATGCCTTTCCCGTTCTCGTGGCCTCTCTTGCATCGCTAGAGGACCTTAATTCGCGCTTGGAAGCCCCGCTCCCGATGGACCGCTTCCGTGCGAACATCATCCTTGAAGATTGCCGCGCGTTCGAGGAAGACGAATGGCCCTCGATAGAGATCGGCGATGTCCGTTTCCGGGCCGCGAAGCAGTGCGGCCGATGTTTGGTCACCACGACGAACCAGGAGACCGCCGAAGTCGGTACCGAGCCTTTGCGAACGCTCGCCAAATACCGCCAACAAGACAAGGCCGTTGTCTTCGGCAACTACTTCGTCCCTGAGACGAACGGCCACATTTCAGTCGGCGATATCGTGCGGATCGGGTAGTCGGCGCCTGAAATCGGCCAGAAAGCCCTAAGCAAACATTACGCCCGCGGCCCTAGTGCTTCGCTCCGATACAGGCTCCTTGCCCCTGCGCGCACCTACTCCGGCCAATCTGGATGGGTGAGGATCGCGATCTCTCCCGGCGGCAGGGTTTCCAGCTGTGTGGAGACCATTTCAGCCATCGGACCTAGTGTCAGCGCATCATTTCGGAGCGTGTGCAAAAAGATGACGCCAAGCTTGCGACCCGTAAGGTTTTGCTGAAACCTCATACTGCGGTCGACAGTGATCATCACATCAAAGCCCGCGGCTTCAGCGCCGGCAAGCAGCTTCCCGTTTTTGAGTTCACCCCAACCCAAGCGGCTGGTGTGGATTACCTCGTGCTTGGGCAACATGCGCTCAAATCGGCGCGGCATACAATGATCCAAAAGTAGCTTCAAGCCACGAGTTCCAAACCAAGTGCCCGCTTCGCTTGGTTGTTTTCCCACCTAAGCACCGGTACTACTTGCTGGGGGGTTAGGTCTGGGTAGTCGTCGTAGAACTCGTCCATTGGAACGCCGGCGGCCACATTATCGAGCAGCATCACAACTGGAATTCGCGTACCGGTGAAGCAGATGTCTCCACCCATGATGTCAGGATCGCTGCTTAGGATGTTTTGCAGTTCTCGGGGAATGGTCATTTTTTCTGCCTCCTTCTTCATATTAAGCCGTTCTACGCGGAATGCGTTTCCATCTGGCCGCCGGTGGACGTAGCCACGGAGCGCTGGGATAGTATTTCGACTATCGACGATGGTTTGGCGGCATGCCCGGCACCATCGCGTCGACGCTCTGGTCCCGGCTACACGCTCCGCGGTTGATGGTTGGGGGTTTGTTGGCGAGTTCGTTAGGCTGTCCCACGGCGCCTCCCAATCGGTCGGGGCGTGGGCTACACGGCAGAGCCGTATAGGATGCCCCGCCGCAAGGACGGGGCCGACAAACGACGCTTAGATCACGCCCTGCTCGCGCAGGGATCGGTAGTGGCACTCTTTGAACTTCTTGCCACTTCCGCAGGGGCAGAACTCGTTTCGGCCGACTCTTGACCAGTCGATGTCCTCCACGTTTCGCAACGCGGTCGGGGTGATCGTGGTCACGACCGTTGACTGAAGAGGCAAGCCGTGGGATTCCAACTGCTCCGCAGTGAGGTTGTTCGAATCGAACTCATCCTCGTTGACCTCAAGCTCTTGCGTGAACGACTGATAGTCCGGCTGCCGTTGCATCCGCATGAGGAAGATCGTCTTTGCCGCCTGATCGCGGATCGCCTTGAGGGTGCCTTGGAAGGTGTCGTACGTCTCGCGCTTGTAAGCGACGAGCGGATCGACCTGGCCGTAGCCCCGGAGGCCGATGCCTTCCCGGATGTAGTCGACCGTCTGGAGGTGCTCCATCCAGCGATCGTTGACCGCCTTCAGCATCACCCACCGCTCCAGATCCTTGATCTGCTCTCCGGCCTCGTCTGCCTTTGCCTCGTAGGCCTTTCCTGCTTGCTCCTGAAGGAACGCGACGAGTTCCGGTCCCGGCTGGTACTTCTCGACGTCCGCCAAGGTGGCGTAGTCGACGAGCGGGAAGATTTCGTTTGCGTCTTCGTACAGCACCGAGTGATCGTAAACGCGCTCGCCGTTCTCCTCGATCATCCAAGCGTTCTCAACGAGCTCGCCCATGAGTTGCTGGATGAAGTCGACAATCTCGCCGCGAACGTCCTTGCCGAGCAGGATCTCGCGTCGCATGCCGTAGATGTGCTCGCGTTGCGCGTTCAAAACGTCGTCGTACTCGAGAACGTGCTTTCGGGCCTCGAAGAAGTGGTTCTCGATTCGCTCCTGCGTCTTCTGGATCATCCGCGATAGGAAGCCGGCGGTGACCTCTTCCATCGGCGGCCACATCTTAAGCATCGGGTTCTCGAGCATCGCCGAGTTAAAGATCCGCCAAAGCTGGTCTTCGAGCGCGACGAAGAACTTCGACTCGCCCGGGTCGCCCTGGCGTCCCGCACGGCCTCGAAGCTGGTTGTCGATTCGCCGGCTCTCATGCCGCTCCGTACCAAGAATGTACAGACCGCCGAGCGCCCGAACGACTTCCGCCTTCTCGCGTCGCTCCTGGTCGCTGAGAGGCAGCGGAGGCGCCGCGCGCTCGTTGCCGCCTCGTCGGTAGCCACCGACCGAGTCGCCGTATTGGCCGTCGTTCGTCTGACCGCCGTCGCCACGAGCCTGCTTGATCGTATCGTCCTCGACGCGGCCGCCGAGCAAGATGTCGACGCCACGACCGGCCATGTTCGTGGCGATCGTGACCTGGCCGAGTCGGCCCGCTTCCGCGATGATCAGAGCCTCTCGCTCGTGGAACTTCGCGTTAAGAATGTTGTGCGGGATGCCGTGCTTCAGGATGTCCAAGAGGATTTCCTTGCTGTTCGCACCCGACAATTCCCACTCGCCAAGACACCAGTCGAGCCAGTCTCCCTTGAAAATATCCGTGTTCAGGTCGATCTGGCCGAGCAGGGCAGAGACCCGCGGGCGATCCCAATCCTGGAGGTCCGAGTCGTAAACCGACTTGGCGTCCTTCGCAAGGTCGCCCTTCAGGTCCTTCTTGATCTCCAACCGGTCCTTCAATCGCTGGCTGATGATGAGCCGCTGGAGCAACTCCGAGGTCAGTCGCGCGGAAACCCGCTCGGACATCTCGACCGATCGCGTACCGACGAGCACGGGCTGTTGCTTCGTGTGAAGCCGAAGGATCTCCCAGCCGATGCCGCGGAACTTCGCTTCCATCGTCTTGTAGATGACGTCGGGTTGGTCGGTTCGCTGAGTCGGCCGGTGAGTCGGTACGGTGACGACGTCCAGGCCGTAAATCTTTCGGAACTCGTCCTCTTCCGTCTTGGCCGTGCCGGTCATACCGGACAGCTTCTCGTAGAGGCGGAACAGGTTCTGGAAGGTGATCGTGGCGACGGTCTGGCTCTCGCGTTGGACTTCGACGTTTTCCTTCGCTTCGAGGGCCTGGTGGAGACCGTCGGAGAAGCGTCGTCCGTACATCGGCCGGCCGGTGTTCTCGTCGATGATGACGACCTCACCCTTCTGCACCATGTAGTCGATGTCTTTGTCGAACAGCGCGTAGGCTTTGACCGAGGCGTTGACGTGGTGGAAGAGTCGAGGGTCGGAGGCGATGTTGTCGATGCCGAGCAGCTCTTCGACGTAGTCCATGCCCTCTTCGGTCATGGACGCGGAGTGGTTCTTCTTGTCGGCCGTGTAGTGCAGCTCCTTCTCGAGCAGCTTGACCTTCTCGTTGATCTGTGCGTAGACCGACACGTCCTCCGCCGACGGACCCGAAATGATATGCGGGGTTCGGGCTTCGTCGATAAGGATCGAGTCGACTTCGTCGACGATCGCGAAGTTCAGCTCGCGCATGACGAGCTCCTCTTCCGCGAACGCCATGTTGTCGCGAAGGTAGTCAAAGCCGTACTCGTGGTTCGTTCCGTACGTGATGTCGCAACCGTAGGCGTCTCGTCGCGAGCATGCGGTCAGGCCGGCGTAGCGCGGGTCGGCGTGGTACGTGCCGGGGGTGAAGACGTAGGAGCCGCCGAGCTCATCGCTGTCCTGGCTCTGGCCCTGGATGATGCCGACGCTCAGGCCGAAGAAGTTGTAAACCGGACCCATCCACGCCGCGTCACGTCGGGCGAGGTAGTCGTTGACGGTAACGAGGTGGGCGCCTCGGCCGGAGAGGGCGTTCAGAACCAGCGGAGCGACGGCAACGAGGGTCTTACCTTCACCCGTCTTCATCTCCGCGATTCGGCCCTGGTGGAGGACCATGCCGCCGAGGAGCTGCACGTCGAACTGGCGCATGCCGAGCAGTCGCTTGGAGACTTCGCGTACGACGGCGAAGACCTCTATCATCACCTTATCGGGCGATTCGCCGCCCACGACCCGCTGCCGGATGGCATGGGCTCGCTCGCGAAGTTGGTCGTCGCTGAGGGCTTGGATGCTCGGCTCAAGCTCGTTCATCTGCTTGAGCTGGGGCTGAAGGAGCTCGACGTCCTTCTTGCTCGTATCAAAAAGTTTTCGTAAAAAGTTCATGGATTCTCGATTGCGGTCGGGAGGGCGCGCTCATCTGCTCAAAAGGCACGACGAGACGCGAAGAGGCGGTAACCGGCGACTAGGCGATCGAGGAGGGACCGTCGCGGGATCGGCGACAGTCGGAGAACCCCTCGGGGATCGAGGGAGGCGGCGCACCCAGGTCGGGCCTGACTTGAATCTCGTCTGCCCTAGGTGCGGCCGTGATGGCCGATTTAGGCTCGGGTCGAGCGGTAACCGGATTCAGTAGCGCGTAAAACGCCCGCGAAAAGTGGGGATCGGTGCTCGCCAAAAGCGAGGCGATGGCCACTTCGTGGACGGCGTCGGCGGTCACGGAAGACCGGGCGATCTCCCGATGCATCGCGTCCAGCGCCGCCGGCAATCGACCCTCTCGCGCAAGCCGCTCGACATTCGAGGGCCCGTGGAGGAGCAGAAGCAGGAGGGCGGGGATGATCGGAAGCATGACGCTTACACGCAGTTATTGAAATTATAGACGCCCTGGGGGTACCGCTCATACCGTTGTCCGTCCGCGAATGCGGCGGCGATCGTCAAATCAAGCTTTTCTGTGACAGATTTGACAACTCAGAAACCTAACCGCGCCTTTCGGCGGTAGTGTCCGCCGTGCGTTCATTTGCCTTCGCCCTGCTCTTGCCGCTTTTGTTCGCGCTTGGCCGCGCTCAGGCGCCCACAACGGTGGCGGCGAAGATGACCACGCCGCCCGTCATCGATGGGACGATCAACGAGGACGAGTGGAAATCCGCCTCGCGGATCGAGGGCCTCGTGGACCAGAACACGGGAGCGAAGGCCGTGGACACGGGGACCTTTTGGCTCGGGTACGACGCGAAATACATCTACTTCGCGGCCCGAATGGCCGACTCGTCCCCGGGTTCGATCAAAGCCACCGAGTACCGCACAAACGTTCCTCTACCCGGCGACGACAACATCGAGCTCGACGTCGACCTTTCCGGTTCGATGAACGATTTCAGCCAGTTTCAAGCGAACGCCAAGGGAGGCACGAACATCACGATCACCGGTGGCCGAGCCCTCAAACGCGAGTGGGTCGGCGAGATTCACGCCCAAGGGCGCATCACCTCGGCGGGTTGGGAGTTGGAGATGCGGATCCCATGGCAAATCCTCCCGATCCCTAAGCCCGGGGTGCGGGATGTTCGCTTCAATATCGTTCGCTTCCTGTCTCGACTCAACCGCTACTACAACTACACCTACTCTCAGTCGGACGCCATCAAAAACACCCCGATCTGGCACAACGTCGACCTGCCAAAGCCCGTTACCGACCGTTCGATCAAGCTGCTGCCCTACATGTACGCCGGCGGCGAGCAGGGCACGGGGGTCGTCGCGAATGCCGGTCTCGACATGAAGACCTCCTTGACCGACCAGATCCAACTCGTCGGCACCGTCAACCCGGACTTCCGGAACGTCGAGAACGCGATCTTGAACCTGGACTTCAGCCGGTTCGCGCGGCTTGCCGCGGAGACCCGTCCGTTCTTCCTCGAAGGCTCGCAGTACATGAACAGCGCCCTCTACGCGAGCCAGGTCATTCAGCGCGTCGACCTCGGCGTGAACACGTACGGCAAGCTCGACGACAAGACTCAGTTCGGTCTCATCGAAACCCACTGGCAGGGGCACGAGAACGACGTCGTCTTCAACACGTCGTACAACCCGAATCCGGAAGACAGCTACCGCGCGACGCTCACTCAGAAGATCTCGCCGGGCAATGAGAACGACGCCTTTCTGGCTCGCTATCAAAAACAGCTCGGTCCCTGGAGCCTCTTCGTGCGCGACATGGGCAGCACGGATCGCGTGAACGGGCAAGGAAACTACGCGTCTTACAGCGTCGGCTATGGACAGCGTGGTTTGGGCGCCTTCATCGGCTATGACGAGGCCACAAGCAAGTTCAATCCGGCGCTCGGCTTTACGCCGGAGGTCGACTTCAAGGGACCCAGTGGAGGCGTCATTTACGATCAACCCGCCACGAAGGGTCCGCTGCAGGACATCACCTACAGCTTCAGCGACCTCGAGTACACCCACATCGACGGCTCGCCCTACCGCCGCGATCCGTCGGGCAGTATCAACGTGGTCACGCGCAACGGCATCATATTCGCCGGGAGCGTGGATCGGCCCACCTTCGAAGGAAGTCACGACCGAATCGATTCCCTCGGCGTGACCTATCCGTCCGGCAACCCCCGCCAGAACGTCGGCGTCACCTACACCGGCGGCGAGATCCAAGGTCAGGCGTACCGAAACATCAACTTCGCCAGCGCGCTTCACCCTTGGCAAAAGCTCCAGCTGAACCTATCGCTGCAACACGTCGAGCTCGGTACCACTCAAGATCAGGCGATCTTTACCGGCTTTTATGACTTGGGCCACGACCGGTCAATTTCCGGTCGCCTTGTCCAGACCGCGGGTCATACCAATTTCTATCTGGCATATCGCCGCTCAGGAAACCGAGGCGCGGAGTACTACTTGATTCTTGGCGATCCGAACGCGTTGTCTTTTCGGGCGAGCTTGATCCTGAAGATGGTCATCCCGTTCAAGGCCTAGGCCGATTCGCGACATGTGCTGGGTCTCGGCCATTTTGAGGGCAACGCGAGGCCACCGGATTTTGTAAATTATCCGTTGTGATCGCGGCGGTCGTGGGGGCTTTGATAGTGGGATGCCTTTTGGCGATCGTCGCCGACATGAGCGTGGCGCTGTTGCTCTTTCGGGGGTGGGAATTGGCTTTGCCGCTGCCGGGGGAGCGGCGGCCCTTAGCGGTATTTCCCCGGGAGACGCTGTTGCGAGGGCCGTTTCTCCTTCTCGGAACGTTGGCTTTAGGGTCCGCCTACTTGGTCGCCGCCGTGGTTCCAATTCCGCTTGGTGGGATTGGCTGGGCCCTCAATATCGTGGTTTTGGCGGTGGCCGGTATTTGGGCTTCAGGGATCGTGATTGCGGTGGCGCGGTCTTACGCCGCTCTGACCTCCGGCCCCGACCTTCTGCCGGGAGACCCGGACTACGACTTCGTCGCGGCGTTGGCTTTGAAGTCGAATATGTCGTTCCGATCCATGCGAGTGAGCCAGAATGCCCGACGTGAGGAATGGCCACATAAAACGGGAATCCTTGTTCTTAGCGAGGCGGAGAGGCTTGAGTTAACGCCGGAGGAACGGCAGATCGTACTGGCGCAGCGTCTGGGGACGCTGCAATATACGCAGTCCGTGAACAAACAAGCGCTGATAAGGATGGCGATTACGCTTCTTGTGGCTCTACTTTTGGGTGGAATTGTCGTCCACTTTTACAAGCATGCTCAGCCGGCATGGCTTCTATTTTTTGGCCCGTTCTGGAACATTGTCATCTTCGGTCATCAAGCCAAGAGAAATGAATATGGCCTTTTGCTGGCGGACCAATTTGCCCTCGATACGACCGGCGATTACGCAAAGGTTGAGGCAGCGCTGCGGAAGGACTTCCTATTGAATCAAAGTGCTTCCGGTGGCTCGGCGCCGGTGAGTTTGATATCCAGTCGAGTGGAAGAGACCTTGGAGGAGCGAATGGAGCGGCTGAACTTGGCGGCAGAAGGCCTTCGGATGCTTCCCGATCGGCGCTAAGATGTCGCCGTCTGGAACGCACGGATCACAACCCAGCCAAAGGCGAACTTCTTCAGCGTATATTCGAACACCGCAAGCCGGGGGCCAGCAAGCGTTTTAATGCTCACTTTAGCTCCAGCGTGCCCCGGATCCCAGGAGATGAATTTCTCCTCCCAGTTCGAAGCGGACGGCGTGCGGGGCACAAGGCAAATCTCTGCACTCGTTGGGTCAGGGGCTGCTTTCCAGGTCAGCGGTCCGTTCCACCCCGCCAGGGCAAATGGTGGGACCTCGGCGGGCATCACGAAAGTCGCGGCCGTGTTGTTTTCGACAAAGTGGAAGCGGGCTTCAAAGGCGGCGGCGACTACTTGTTCGGCGTCAGTCTTCGGAAGTCTGAGCGAGCCTTTCGGTTTTAAACGCGCTCGGAAGACCACCCAGGCTCCTTCGTAGCCATCCGTGCGGGCGAGATTTACATAGGCCAGCTCGCGAGTCTCACGGCTGGCCAGTGGGTCTCCTAGCCGTTCCAGCATAAATTTAACCGCCCGAGGATCGGTCGAGTCGGCCAAGTAGTAGACCGGAACGATGGAATCTGGATGAGGCGGGCGGAGGCAGGCGAGGAAGTAGGGAACCACCTCCTTCGGCGCGCCGAATTCTTTTACTAGGCGCATGAGGTCGTTACGGATGAAATACTGCTGCGGAGCGTGTTGCAGGGCGGCGAGCAATTCGCTCCCCCTTTTGGGGCTCGACACCTGCTTGAGGGCTTCGAAAAGGGCGTCGTAGGTTCGGAGTTCCGGGCGTCGGTCGGGCGACCAGCCGCTTGGTAGGCCATGGGAGTCGATCCGGGTGCTTTCGCGTTGATAGGCACGGAGAATAGGTGGAAATGCTTCGTCGCCCAAAGCCGTCAAGCGCGCGAGACCGCGAGCATTCAGTTCGGCGTGCGCTGCGAGCAGACGTTCCGCGGCGGCGGCCTTGTTAACGGTCTGGAGCAAAGAGATCGCGGCGAGTAAGACCATAGCGTTCCGATCTCTTAGATCGCAACCGAGGAGCTGGTGTTACTAAAGCAAATCCGGCAAAGCGGACCGAAGGAAGCTCAATCCTTCGGCTCGGGCTTAACCGGAATGCCCCGGGAATGCGTGTACAAAAACACGCCCTTGTTTGCGATCAGGGACCCCACGACGCCCATGATCAACAGCAGGGCGATCCGCAAGAGGATCACGGTCAGCGAGTTGCCGACGACGCCCACTTCCAAAACTTTCGCACCCTTCGTCCCCAGCGCATCGCGCGGCGGAGTCGTGAACATGTCGTTCGCAAGGCGAAAAGTGTTCAGCAGCAATCCTACGCCGCCAAGAAAAACCAGGATCCCTAAGATGGAACCCGTCGCGTCGCGTCGTCCATGATCGCTTGCCACTTCGAACTTGTACCCCTTCCGCTTCTTATAGTGCGTGACCAACGCGTGATGTGCGAGTCACAATTTGATGCAATGGTCAGTGCTGAGTTCTTTTCAAGCATGCCCAAGGTCGAACTGCACGTTCACCTTGAAGGCTCCATCCGCCCCGAAACCGTTCTCGAACTCGCGCGCCGCAACGAGGTGACCCTGCCCGCCAACACGTTGGACGGGCTTCGCGAGTGGTATCGTTTCCGCGACTTTCCTCACTTCGTTCAGATTTACGTGGCGATAACGAAGTGTTTGAAGACGGCCGACGACCTGGAGTTCATCGCCCGCGAGTTCCTGCAAGGGCAGGCCGACCAGAACGTACTGCACAGCGAGGTCACTTACACCGCCTCGACGATCGAAAAGTACGTCGGCATTCCGTGGCCCGACCAACTGGCCGCGATGCAGCGAGCCATCGCCTTCGGCAAGGAGGAACTCGGCGTCTCGATGTCCTTGATCCTCGACATCGTTCGCGGCGATCCCGCCGAGCGGGGACTCCAGGTTGCGGAGTGGGCGGTCGATGGCCATAAGAAGGGCGTGTGCGCACTGGGAATCGCGGGAATCGAGGGCGCCGTGCCCGCTTCGACCTACGCCGAGGCGTTCAAATTCGCCGAGCGCAACGGTCTCCCCGTGGTTTCCCATGCCGGAGAAACTAAGGGGCCGGAATCCATTTGGGATGCCCTTGAGCACACCGGATGTGTCCGCATCGGCCACGGCGTGCGCTGCCTGGAAGATCCGAAGCTCGTCACCGAGCTCCGCAACCGCCAAATCCCGCTGGAAGTCTGCCCATCGTCGAACGTCTGCCTCCATGTTTTTCCCTCGCTGGCGGAGCACCCGTTGCCCCGGCTGATGGACGAGGGGCTGTACGTCACGATCAACTCCGACGACCCTCCGATGTTCAACACGACGGTCTCGGACGAATTTGCCCGCTGCTCCGAGGCTTTCGACTTCAACGAAGACATCCTTTACAGCCTGACTGCCAACGCGGCTCGCGCCGCCCTCCTCGATCCCGAAGAGAAGCGCGCCCTCACGGACCAGATAAGAATGGAATTCAGCGATATGGCCGAATAGACGGCCAAGGTTGCCGCGTCGGACATGTCAGTGCTTCATTTGCTTCTGGCCTTTTTGCCAATCGTGCTTCGCGGAACCGCGCCCAAACCGGAGATCGATACCTTCGCCATGACGCCGTCCCAGTTTTGGCGGACGGCGTTTGGGGAGAACCCTTGGCATGCGCTCGCCGGCGATGCGGATGGGGACGGGCACGCGGATCTCTTGGCCATCGGCCCGGGCGACGAAAGCCGGGTCGAAATGGCGCGTACTTCGCCGTTCGGCAAAGCGACCAACAGCAACGTCGCACGAAACAGCATGGGCAAAGGATTGGTAGCTGCCGCCTGCGCGCCGCTCCTCCCTGGTTCGAAGACGGCGGACGTCATCGCCATCTTCGACAACGGCTCCGTGCGTATGGTCTGGAGCATGGAGCCGGGTACGAACACGTACCGTCGCGACGATCTCCTCCTCACACTGGACAAGAATTTGATTCCGAAGGGACCGGCGCGCGCGGTCGTTGCGGATTTCGACGGGGACGGCCGTCCGGACGTGCTCGTCCTCGGCAACGATGGTCAACTGCTGCTTCTTCAGAGCGTGGCCACCAAGGATGCGCTCCCCCATTTCACGCCGAGGCCGCTTGCGTCCTCCTTGGACGGCGTTCTCCAGTTCGCTGCGGGCAATTTTGGGGAAGACAATATCGGCCGGTGCGTGTGGCTGGATAAGACCGGCGAAGTCTGGACCGCATCCCTGAATCTTAAGAAGGGCACTCTGGGTTTGAAGCGGCTCCTTACCCGTGCGAGCCGTGAGGACCACATTGCCGTTGGGCATTTCCGAGGCGGCAAGAGCGCGGATATTCTCGTCAGCCAGTTCCTCTTCACAAGTGGAGATCCCGAGAGGTCCGTCCAAATTCCAGGAATTCCACCCCTCGCCGTCACGAAAACCGACACCGTTTGGATGGCCGCCGATTTCGACGGCAACGGCAAAGACGATCTCATTCGGCACCGCCACTCGACCGAGCGGTTCGGAGCCGACGACGTCTACGTGAGCTTCTCTTACGATTCGAAAGATTCGGCGAGGGGCTACTACTGCTCCGGCAACGACGGTCTCCCCGACATTTGGAAGACCGGCCAAGTGAAGCCGGCGGGAATGGATCTGTCGCTGCTCGGCTGCCAAGTTGGGCACCACGACATCGTCATCGAGATCGAGCGGTTTGAAAACGAGCCCCTGGATCGGCTGCAAAGCAACCTCGCTCGCGACGCCCAGTACTTCGCTTCGTTGCCGATCCCGAACGCGGATGGCACGACGGGGATCGCCCTCCATTTCATCTATCGAAATCCGTGGCCGCTTAGCCGCAAGGACGAGATCATGGGGGACTTCGATGGCCATTTTCCGCCCGTCGAGCATCGGGGAATCGTGCACTCCGTCTTCATGCAGAGCGGCGGACCGCTGGTCAGTGCGATCAATGGAATCCGGGGGCACAGCAACGAAGGTTGGCGGGAGTTCCTGCATGAGTTCGGCCACCAGCTCGGCCTTGTCCACGACGGCTACTATCCGAGTTGGAGCCCCGGCTTCGGGAACGACACCGGCTCCGTCCTGTATCCGAGCCTGATGAGCTACACGTACTCGTATGCCGTGAACGACAATGGCGACGCGATCGGCTATTCGGACGGCTCCCTGGCTTCCTATCCGGCCAACCAGCGGCACCTCAGCGAGAAACTGCCGTTTCCGATCGCGAAGACGCACTTCCTCGGCGCGGGGCCCTACCATTTCAAGATCAAGGCCTCGCCCGATGGGAGAAGCACCCTCGTCGATTGGAACTGGAACGGCATCTTCGGCGAAGACGACGTCGCCGCCAACTTGATGTATTCCCACGGCGTCGACTTCGGCCCGGCGTATTTCGTGGCCAAGACGACCTATGCCCCCGTGCTCGTGGCCCATGTCGCGGGAGGAGCACTCCGGCCCCTTCTCGTATATGGAAGCAATAACGTGCTTGGGGCGCGCAGTTGGTACGGCGCCAACCGAGACACGGAGGGAGACCGTTGGAACGCGGAGATCGCCGACCTCGGAGCCGGTATCACCGGCGATCCATCCGCGGCCTACTTAGGAAATGAAACGACCTGGGTTGCTTATCCCACTGCCAAAGGCGCGATGCTTCGGTCGATCACGATCAGCGACGGCGGCCTGATCCAGTTTGGAGAACCGACGCTTATTCCGAACACGATCGGCGCGCAAACGACGCTGGTCTCGCTGGATGGCCGGCTCGCGCTTTTTCTGTGGCGAAACAAGCTCACGCCCGTCGGAATGAGCATTCTGCGACCAAACGGAAAGGGGCTCCTTATGTCCGCCGAGCATCCGACCGACGTTTTCAGTGAGGTTCCGGTGGGTGCGACCGCCGGCCCGGTCACTCCCGAAGGTGCGTCGATCTGGATCGGGCGCATTCAAATCGATGGCCAGCCGAACGGCGGTCAAACCGAGGTGGTGCGCTACGTCCTCACCCCGGGCGGTTCGATGGTTCCTGCGTATCGGTCGTGGGTGGCCGGCACCTACTCCCGGCACCGCATGACTCTTCTGTGGCGGCCCGAGGCGGGCCTGCTTCCCGAAGGACGACTGTATCTCCTGAGCGGCGGAACCCAGCAGGATCAATGGATTACGATGAACGTCCCCTATCCGGACGTTAGCGGAGGCTGGCTGCTGCGCCGGTATCACAGCCCCGGCTTCACCAGCGCCTCCGCCCCCGGCGCCTGCTTTTTCCAAGACGACATCGTCTACGCGTACCGTCAAACCGACAACGCGCTAAGGGTCGCCTTCTACGGCTCCGGCGCAACGCCTCGCCCGATGGGAGACTTCGACGACATCGGCTACATTCGCGACTACGGCCTCAATCACTCGCTCGGGTCGCTGGTGAAGTGAGGATAAGCGGTCTTCAGGTTCACAGGATTGTCCGTTTGCACAGCTTTATTCACTTGCCTTATTGAACGTGACTTTGAACCTGAAATGCCATAATCTCAAGAAATAGAGGCAAACCGATGACCATTCCAAAGGAACTACAAACCATCCTCGATGCCGATCCCAAAATCATCAGCGGGGCTGTACGTTTCAAAGGCACCCGCATTCCTGTTCAAGCCCTCTTCGACACCATCGAAGACGGCAACGGCCTGGCCGAATTTCTGGAAGGGTATCCCGACGTCACCAGGGAACAGGCGCAAGCCGTTATCCGTTGGGAACAGAACAACGCTCGCCGCACCTTTGGCCTTGAGCTGAGCATCTAAATTGCGCGTCCTGCTGGACAACAACGTTGATCCCCGCTATGGCCGTTTGCTGCACGGCCACGAGGTCATCCACGCCCGGAAAATGGGATGGGCCGAGCTGGAAAACGGCAACCTCATCGCCGTAGCCGAAGGCGCGGAATTCGATGTCATGGTGACCGGCGACAAGAACATGCAATACCAGTAGAACTTGAGCGGGCGGAAAATCAGCATCATCGTTTTGAACTCCCGGCGCATCACCTGGCCGAACATCGAACCCATGGCCCCACAAGTTTTGGAGGTGCTGGCAGACTTACCGGCCGGTTCCTTCATCACCGTCAACCCAGAAAGCCAAGAATGACCGCCGTTTCGGAATTCCCGGCGCTGCAGGAAGCCGCTCCGACCAACTCCACGGTCAACGGCAGCGCCAGGCGTTCGCTTCCATCTTTAAATGCTAGGGGTGGAACCTTTAGCGAGCCAAGAAGAAAATCCCGCCGGCACCCAGTTCCGAAAAACCGACCCCATCCTCACTGTGAATGGTTAGCTCGAAGGTGTGCGCCCCGCTCTATTGGGAGACGAGGTAGCGTGCCATTTTCATGCGCTTATTGAGCTCCGCCACGTCCTTGGGCGTTTGTCCTTTTGCGTCTAGCGCATGAAGATCTGCGCCGGCGGCGAGGAGAATGTCCACGTTCTCGATGCACTCCTCGGGTTGCCGCGCGCACATGTGCAGCGGCGTGTAGCCTTCGAAGTCGCCTGGCATCAGGTTGCGGGAGCGAGGGTCGGCTCCGTTCTTTAAGAGGAGGCGGGTGGTCGTCGGGGCGTGCTCCGACGACCAATGGAGAGGCTTGCCGCCGTAAAGTCCGATCTCGTCCGCATCCACGACGGCTCCTGCTTTTAGAAGGGTTTCCACCACCTCGACATAGCCGTTGTGGGAGGGCCAATGCAGCACGGATTCTCCGATGCATCCGCGTCGATAGACCGCAAAAGGGTCTTTTCTGATGTGCATCTCGACTCGGTCAAGCATCCCCAGACGGCAGGCGAGAATGATGTCGATCCCGCAGCCGAAGGTCGGCGGATGCCCGTGGTCCCTTTGCGCCGAGGCTTCGAGCAAGTACTCGGTCAACTCCTTGTTGCCGCTGTAGTGGGCCGCAAAGACCGGGGGATAGTCGCTTTGGCGAACTGGGTACACGTCCGCGCCGGCTTCAACCAACAGCTTCGCGATCTCCAACGAACCCTTTTGGGCCGCCACGTGCAACGCGCTCTCCCAGCCGTACTCGTTGCGGCGCCAACCCATGGCGAGGTCTGGGTTCGTGCGCAGCAGCCTCGCTACGCGTTGCGTGTCTAATTCGCCGATCGCGGCAAATAGCTCCTTGTTGGGATCGGGAGCTTCCTTCTCAAGTGCGAGGCGTAACTCGTTCCATGAGATAAAGCCGTTCTCGCGGGCAATCACGAGCTGCGCGGACACGAGCCGGAACTCGTCATCGGCTTTGAAGTGTTTGAGCACGCGGTCGCAAGCCTCGGCATTGCCGGCGCGAACCGCTTTGAGGAGCTCTTTGGCCTGGGTACGAAGCTGCCCCAAGTCGAGCTTAGTCGTTGAATCGTTCATATAAACCTCCGTCGTTCCCGCCTACGGTTTGCGAGCAGGCTGAGACAAAGGTCTAGCTGACGTTCAACTGAATACAAGGGTGGACACCGTCCTTTCCGCAAACCCGGATGCGCCCCAACGCGCAAGCACCATTATATGTCAGAAGGCCTTAGTTGGTCGGCGTAGAATGGAGAACATGACTACCGTCATTCGCGACTCCAACCTGCTTCAGATCCCAGCCGAACTCGCTCAAGAGCTTGGTCTGCATTCTGGTAGTGAGGTTGAGGTTACGCGAACCGCCAATGGCTTTGAAGTCCGACCTGCGAAGCCAGGAATGCGCCGAGGAGCAGACGGGCTTTGGCGGACTCACGAGCAGCGAATGGCGATTCTGGATCGACTGGAAGGACAGGGACTGCGGTTGGGAATTACGGGCGGCGTTGACGATCTAATTCGAATGCGAGACGAGGAAGATTTGCTGGATCTTGAGGAAGAGTCTGCTTGACCTACGTTCTCGATACGTCGGCGCTGTTGGCGCACTACCAGCTAGAGCCCGGCTCAAACGAAGTGCGGCTCCTATTGGAGGATGCTGAACAAGAAGTCTCCGTATCAGTTCTCACGCTGTTTGAATTCGAACTATGGCTACATCGTCAAGGCTTGTCCAAGGAGGCGCGACGGCAAGCCGTGCAGGACTATGCAGACCTAGTCGACGCAGTTGTTCCGTTGACTGTAGAGATCACGGCTCTGGCGGTGGAACTCCGAACACAAACTTCTGGGCGACTTCCCGCCGTTGATACAATGATTGCTGCCACTGCAGCTATTGCCGGCGCAACTCTTGCTCACAGGGATGACCATTTCGCCGTTTTGCCAGCCGGAAATCCGATGCAGGTCATGTTGCCACCAAAGAAACTGGCGCCATCTTTGGAATAGAACCCGTGACCTCTCCGTTACCGAAGAAGTGCTCGGACGATGCTGTACATGAGTCCTGCATGTCAGGGCGGCACCCGCATCGGAAACGCTGACCACTCCGACAATGTGGCGCCTCGACTTGTTGGCGCCAGCGACACTTCGGCCCCTCTTCACGTCGTAATCGCCTCACCAAAAAGGGGCCAATCGTTCGACCTGATACAATCCAACCCATGATTCTCCCCTTGCTCGCGGGTGCGGCGCTGTTCGCTCCGAAGCCGTTCGATTTCTATAGCTTCGGACCTTACGACGGCTCAATCCCGCGGCCGGATGCGGTGCTCGGTTACGCACCTGGGGAGCATCACACTAACTTTCGCGATCAGGAGCGGGTGGTTATGGCGATCGCCAATGCGGCTCCTGGGCGCGTGAAGATGATCCAGTATGGGAAGACCGCCGAGGGTCGGCCTCTGCGCGTGCTCGCGATCTCTTCAGCCCGAAACATCGCCCGACTGGAGAAGATCCGTGAGGAACATGCCGAGCTCGCGAAAGGGAAGGGCGATCCCGCGAAGACGCTCCCCATCGTCTGGATCAACGAATGCATCCATGGCGACGAAACCGCCAGCTTCGAATCTGGGATGTGGACGCTCTTCAACCTCGTGGCCTCTCGCGGCGACCTAGGAAAGGCGCTGGACGACGAGGTCGTGATCCTCAACCCGGTTTACAACCCGGACGGCCATGAGCGGTACGTCGTTTACTACAACAGCCTCGCCACCGGCTCCTCCGACTCTAACGCGTTCGAAGGCTTCGAGCCGTCGACGATCTACGGTCGGCTCAACCACTACCGGTTCGACATGAACCGCGACCGGGTCGCCTTCAGCCAGGACGAGACGCGGCAAGAGTTCGCCGAGATGCTGAAGTGGGGGCCGCAGGTTTACATCGACCAGCACGGACAGGTGAATTCCTACTTCTTCCCACCCGAGCCGATGTCAATCAATCCCAACGTCGACCGCGCGCGCAACGCGAAGTGGACGGACATCCTCGGCCGCGCGACGGGCAAGGCGTTCGACGCCCACGGCTTCGGCTACTACGTCAAGGACGAGTTCGACCTCTACTATCCGGGCTATCTCGACGCCAGCACGACCCTCAGCGGCGCGATCGGCATGACCCACGAGACCGACGGTGGCCGCCGCCTCGCGAGCGAGCGGGAAGACGGTAGCATCCTCACCCTCCGCCGCGGCATGGAGAAGCACTTCCTGAGTGCCCTGACCGTGGTGAAGACGGCGGCGGAGAATGCGAAGCCCCTGCTCGCCGACTACGCCAAATTCAAGTCGGACGCAAACTCCGGCGCGTTTGCGGGCAAGTTCCAGCGGGTGGTCGTAACCGCGCCGGACACCCGGCCGCTCATACGATTGAAGCAAAAACTCGGCTTCGCCGGCATCGAGTCGACCCTGGCCGCTCCATTTAAGCAGACCGACGCCCACGACTACTGGACGGGCAAGTCGGGCCCGGCCAGCTTCGACGGCGGGGTCTTGGTTATCGACATGGCCCAAGCGCAGGGTCCCTTTGCGAAGGCGCTCCTAGAGCCGGGCGGAGCGTTCGAGCCGGAGTTCATCAAAGCCCAGGTCGCCAAAAAGAAAGCGGTTCCGGATGGCGAGACCTACCCCGGCCCTGAAGGCGCGGAGTTCTACGATTTCACGGGTTGGGCGCTGCCTTACGCACACGATCTTCGGGCTTGGTGGTGCGAGAGCGCTCCGTCAATTACTCCGCTGAAGGAGTCACGGATGACTCGCCTGAAGCTCGCCCCGAGCCAGATTGGCTACGCGCTGCCTTACTCGGACGACGAGGATATTCTCGCTGTCTACGATGCACTGGACGCAGGGCTTCGCGTCTCAGTGGCAACGAAGCCGATGGCGGTCGGAACTCACAAACTGCCCGTCGGAACGTTCCTTTTCCTTGCCGACCGGAATGACGAGGGCTACGAGAAGAAGCTCGAAGCGACTCTCCAGAAGCGGGACGTAACCCCGGTCGCCCTGACCAGCGGCTACCCCGAAACGGACCGGTACGGACCCGGAAGCGGGAGCGTCGTGGGGCTGAAGAAGCCCAACGTAGCGGTCGTGATGGGCTCCGGAATGAGCCTGGCGGAAGCCGGGCCAACCTGGTATCTCTTCGACCGCGTCTTTAAACTCCCCTTCACGCTCATCAGCGCCGACTCCTTGAACCGCGCGAACCTCGGGAAATACACCTCGATCATCGTCCCGAGCCGCGCTGGGGTGACCCTGTCGACCCGACTGCGAGACTGGGTTTCGGCCGGTGGCCATCTGGTGCTGCTCGATGCCGCCCGCTGGGCGATCGGCAAGGAGAACTTCGTCGAGCTGAACGAAGCGAAGGGCGACAATCAAGATCTTCCCGGCTCTTTGTTCAAAGCGCTGATGGACCCGCGAAGTGCGCTCAGTTACGGCTACGGCACGCCGACTACCGGCAAGATCGAGATCGCAGTCCCCGTTTCCGGCAGCAAGTTCTTCGAGGTTCGCAAGGAGGGCGGTAGCGTCGTCGCGTTCTCGGAGGATGAGAAAGCCACCAAACTTCTGAATGGCTGGAGCTGGCCGGACGAGACGGAGAAGGCCCTCCGTAACACCGTGTTCGTGCAGGATGCGCCGGTCGGCGGTGGGCATGTCGTGCTCTTCACCCAGGACCCGACCGAGCGAGCCATGTGGCCCGGCCTCTACAAGCTGGTGTTAAACGCCGTGTTGTTCGGCGGTTAACCGGGAAAGGTACTCTCAACCGATGTCCCAGAGGCGCTATGTGGTCCCCAAGCGAGACCGATTTCCTTGGCTCCTCTTGTTGGTGCTGGGGGCGACGATCTTCCTGTTCTGGTTTTCGCCCCAAGTGCGGAAGCCGGCGCCGGTAAGAATTGACTACGCCCCGGCAAAGCGGTGATTCAACGATGAAAGTTGCCCTTATCGGATACGCCCAGAGTGGACGAAGCAGTCTCTACCGGGCCGCCGCCCGCGGTCTCGCGAAGGGCGATGTGACCGCCATCCCGGTGCCCGATCCCCGTTTCGATGCCATTGTCGCGCAGGTAAAGCCGAAAAAGCAGACCCCGGCGACTGTCATTCTTCAGGACGACGTCGAGGCCGTTCAGGGCATGGGCCGCGCCCTCTCGGTGAAGCTGATCGACGCCGCGAAGAAGGCCGATTTGCTCCTTATCGTGGCGCGCGGCTTCGAGAATCCGACGGTCGCTCACCACTCTGAGACGATCGACGTCATCCGCGACGCCTCGTCGCTGGAGACCGAGCTTGTTTTGGCGGACCTGGGAATTATCGAAAACCGTCTTGAGAGACTGTTGAGGTCGAATGCCGTCAAGACGCCTGGCTCGCCCGACTATCTGGACAAGCAAGCCCTGGAGCGCTTCAAGGATGAGCTTGAGAACGGGGTTCCGATTCGCCGCTTGACGCTGACCGAGGACGAGGAAACGTCGGTCAAGACTTACGCGTTTTTGACCGCCAAGCCGGTCGTCATCGTGGCGAACATGGGTGAGGATCATGCCGCCGAAGCGCCGGCTGAGATCGCCGCGAAGCTCGCTCAGTGGAGCGCCGAGGGCACACCCGCGTTTTCCGTCTGCGCGACGATCGAGGAGGAAATCGCCCAACTGGACGCTGCCGACCAGCCCGAATTCTTAGAGTCGCTTGGCCTTACCGAGCCGGCCAGCCACCGGGTTATTCGCGCCGTTTACGACGCCATGGGCCTCATCACCTTCTTCACCGCCGGCGAAAACGACACCCACGCCTGGCCCCTTCGTCGAGGCTCGAATGCCGTGAAAGCGGCGGGAACGATTCACAACGACATCGCCAAAGGCTTCATCCGCGCTGAGATCGTGCACTACAACGATTACATCGCCGCTGGCTCGCTGGACGCCGCCTACTCGGCGGGCAAGATGAGTCTGGAAGGGAAGGACTACCAAATCCAGGACGGCGATCTTCTCCACATCCGCAACAAGTCTTAACTGACCAAGAAGTCCGAGACCGGGATCGGTAACGGCTTGTACTTCTCCTTCCAGAGGACGGGCTTGTATGGGAAGGCGCGCTCCGTGAGGAACGCCGCGTGGCCGTCCCGGTCCTGGATGGTGCCGATGAGGGTCACGTACTGCGACGTGACGATCGCGTGTCCGTCCCGTTGGTAGACATCGTCGAAGCAGGTCACGTTGAGCAACCCAGTCTCGTCCTCCAGATCGAAGAAGACGACGCGCTTGCCGCTTTGGGTCGGCGGAAATCTTAGTCTTATGGGGTTCCCAACAACGATCACCTTGGAGCCGAACGGCATTTTTCGAGCGTCGCTGGTGGTTAGCCCGCCCTTCGACTTGACTCGCTCCCGCTCGTAGATCATGAGGTGCTGGTGGATGTCCAGCTCGAGGTACGCCCGCTCGTGCACGGCTTTCTCGACGCTGGAGAAGTCTTCGATCGACTCATCGATCTTGGGTTCGAGGATGTCAAGGGGCAGGCAAGGGTTCGGTCCATCCGGCCTTAGTGAACGCATGTACTCGATCGCCTGGGGCGCGGCCCAGAGCAGGGCTCGGCGGTTGGTATGGAACTGGTCGAAACCTCCCGCGAGGATCAGGGCTTCGAGTTCGTCACGGTTCGGTTCAACTTTAACGACGAAGTCGAAGAACGATCCGAAGGGGCTCAACGAGGGCAGTTTTCTGCCGTCCTGGAATCTCGATCGGTCGGGCATTTTCTGAGCCGTGATTACTCCTCCCTCGTTTTCATAGGCTGCGGATTGCAACGGGAGCAGAGCAGTTTTCTCTTCTGCGTCATAGGCGCCGCCATAGCCTTGAGCCTCCAAAATCCGCTCGCGAGTGGGTGCTGAGAGTCCTCTGAGTTGCATCAACCCTACACGAACGGCTCCGTTTGGAACGGTCAGTCCCATCACTGGGTCGATAGCAGCTTCCACTTCGAAGAGCTCCTTGCTCTTCGCGATGTCGAGCGGCAGGATCTGCACGCCTCTCGACCGCGCTTCGTTAGCGATGGTACAAGGTCCGTAATAGCCTGCCGGCTGGGCGGAAAGGAGGGCTGCGAAATACTCCGCCGGATGGTTCTGCATCAGCCAAACGGACCGGAGGCTGACTTCCGCGAAGGCCAACGCGTGACCCTGCGCGAAGCCGTAACCTTTGAATCCGGCGACGTACTCGAAGATCGCTTCCGCGACGTTTAGCGCGTATCCGTTGCTTTGAACCCTATCGATGAACTCCGTCCGGATCGTCAGCCCGTAGTCTTCGCGGCGGCGTTTGTGAATCTTCTCGCGGATGTCCTCGGCTTGTTCCGACGTGTAGCCGCCGAACGTTTGCATGAGCTGATCCACTTGCTCCTGAAAGACGATGATCCCGTAGCTGATCCCAAGAATCTTCTCAAGATCGGGGTGGGCGAGTTCGTATTCTTTGCCGCGGTGGCGGGCAATCAACTCGTTGATCTTGACGGCGCCCCCGACTCCTGGGCGGATGCCCGCCTGAACCAGCGAGGCTTCATGGAGGTTATCGGTCTGTAGCCTGATATGCGCTTGCCGCATTGCGGGGCTGGCGGATTGCGGAATTCCGATTAGCTCGCCCGACTTCATCGCCCGAAAGACCTCCGGATCTTCGGCCGAAAGGATGTTCGAAGCGGAAAAATCTATATTGCTCGCTCTTAACCTGCGCTGGACTCCACCGAGAACATCCTGCCCGCGCAGGCAAAGGATGTCGAACTTATCGAAGAAGTGCTTAGAGGTTCGCTTGTCCCACTGGATCATGCGTAGCGGGCTCGTCGAGCCGCTCTCGGGCGCATTGAAGGAAGCCGATCCCATGACGGGCACGGTATCGCACAGCGGATTTGCCGTAATCACCACTCCAGATGAATGGAGTCCGATGTGGGTCGGGACGTCCATGAGCCGTTCCGCCAGTTCAAACACCCACCGAAACCGCTCGCGAGGAATGCTCGAGTTTCTCAGTTCAGGGCGACCCTCCAGGGCAGCTTCGAGTTGGTGGGCCGGCACGCCGCCGTGGATTCGCTTAGCGAGAAAACCAATCGTCTCGTCCGGCAAGCCGAAGACTTTACCGACCTGTCTGACGATGCCCCGCGTCCGGTAGGAACCGATAGCTGCGACGGCGCCGACGCGCTCCATTCCGTATTTCCGCACCAGGTAGCCGCGCACGTCGTCTCGGCGCTTGGCCTCGAAGTCGATGTCGATATCTGGACGTTTCCCTCCTTCGGGCAGGAAACGGTCAAAGTGGAGGTTATGTTCGACCGCGTCGATCCGTGAGAAGCCGAGCACGTAGGCGACGAGGGAGTCAATAACGGATCCGCGGCCGCTTAGGCCGATTTCATGCTCCTCGGCGAATCGGCACATGTCCCAGGCAACCAAGAAGTGGGTGGCAAATTGAAGCCGGATAATTCGACGGACTTCCTTCTTGAGCCTTGCTTTGTACTCCTTCTTCAAGCCGTCCCGAAAAATCGTGTGAGCCCGTGCGAATACGATGTTGTGTAGGGCACGATCGTCGTCATCAAACATTCGGGGGAGACGTGTGCGCTCGGGCAAAACATACGCTTCGCATAGGTCGGCAACTTTTAGCGTGGCGGCCAACAACTCGGGCCGATCCGCGTAGAGCTGCGCCATCTCGTGGGGCGAGCGCAAGAAACGTTCGGCATTCAAGCTTCGCTCGGGTTGCCGGGTTACCTGGGGTTGAGTGAGGTCGCGGCGAGCTTTGCGACCGATCACTTCGTCGATCAAGCAGAGGCTCTCGGCGCAAAGCAGCACGTCTTGGGCAGGGAAGTGGTCGCGGCGATCTTGGGTAACGATCCCTCCGGCGACACAGGTCGTTTTGGTGGCCTCCGCTAACTCTAGTAGCCGCCTTTCCACCGACATTTGCCAGGGGAGATAGGAACGCTCGACCTCAAGAAAGACATTTTCTCGACCGTAGATGCCGACTAGGCGCTCAACGAGGCAGTGGGCCGCTTTATCGTCTCTTCGTACCAGCATCCGATCAAGCGGGCCGACGTCGCCGCCTGTGAGACAAATGAGGTCTTCCGAATGCTCCGCCAACCTGTCCCATGAGCCGAGGGGGAACATGCGCGGCTCTCCCAAGTGGCACGCGGTGATGAGGCGGGACAATGAGACGTATCCGCGCTTGGTTTTCGCGATCAGGACGATCTCACCCCCTTCAGGCACTTCGACGGAAGTTCCGACCAGGGGCTTCACTCCGCTAAGCTGGCAGGTGCGTACGAATTCCACGCTGCCGGTGAGGGACATCGGATCTACGAGTGCCGCCGCCGGAAACTCGTAGCTAACGACGATATTCGCAAGCTCCTCCGCCAGCATCAAGGAGCGGCCATACGCGTAGCCGGAAAGGCAATGAAGGGGAACATAACCCTTCTTCGCCGGGGGAGGTGCAATGGGGACAAAACCTTTACGCTCCTGCTCCTCACGTTCGTAATACTGAGGAGGCAAGGCTCCGCAGGCTGCGGCAACCTTCTCATCTCGGATTTTTCCGTGCTGTAGGTGCCAGTCTTCCGAGTGATCTTCCTTAACGGCTGCAGGCCCACCTTCGCTCAGCTTTCCGAGAGTTGGCGCTAGCTTTTCTTCGACTTGACGGAGGCCGTTTTGGTCGGTGAAGCGACGGAACTGGCGGTACGGCTCGCCGTTCCACCATTCCCGTGCCTCACGCCACACCGCTTGCGTCTGGTTATCCCCAGGACCAGCGGTTTGCGACACTGTAGGCTCTCCTTACTTTCTTCCAGCGTGCCTCTTTGATTTCTGAGCCTCGGAGCACGGCGGTATCGCCAAACGCGCTGCGCGCATTAGCAATGGCATGCTCGATGCTTTTTGCTTGATCTGACTTAGATTTTTGGCCATCGAGATCGAGTTGAATCCGTGCCGCGCGTTCGACGTCTGGAAGCCGAACCCTTACCGCTTCAACCGGGTATTCGGGCAATTTGGCCATCATCAGTTCAAGTGCGTTAAGAAGGTTTTTTGTCGAACGTGCAGGCTTCGAAAAAGTGCGCCGTCTCACCTCGACCGAGGCATCCTCACGTTCGAGAAATAGCTCAACACGGTTGACTGAGCTGTCTTGCTCTTTTAACTTTTCTCCGAGTTCATCGCAAGCGACACGGAGACCGTTGTGAAGCTCCTCAATGACCTCGGGAGCGCCATCGAAAACGAAGCGAGATGCAAGCGAATTGGCCGGGTAGACCACATCCACATGCCTCGCCCCATTTCCCATGACGAGCTGTTTGAGGTCGTAAGCAACGTCTCCAAATTGGGCTATTAATACGTCAAGGGGCAGGTTGGCCACTGTTCCCACTTGCGAGTATCCAAGCAGGATGAGACGGGCCACCAACTCCTCTGGCAAAGGGAGCACGACGGTTGGAAAGGGGGCGACGTATCGGCGAGGCATGAGCATCGCTATCTCCGCCGGGTCCCCGCGAAAAGCCGCCTCGCGAGCAACCCAACGGGAAGTGGCAAGTCCGACGCGAGCGGTGAGATTGAGGTGATTCTTTAGTGTTTCTATCAGTCTTTGGATCACTTCACGTGGTCGTGGATGACCGGAGAGGTCCAAATACGCCGCGTGCTGCCCCGCAGGTTCGACCGCATCCGTGAATTCGGTCGCCACCTCGATCCAAGCCATCTGCGCGGCAGAATACGTCTCCTCCCTCCATTCGACGAAGTGCCCTTTGCCCACTAAAATCGCTTTCGCTTCGGCCAACAGCGCCCCCACCCGGACCCCCTGTTCGCGTGCGGACGGACCGGCATCCAGAACCACTTTCTCGTGATGGATGACGGTGTACGAAGTCGCTTCCGGATGGACTCCGATATAGAATTCCTCCACGGTTAGAAAGGCAATGAGGCGCACTTATTTGAATTGAAAATGCAAAATAATCCGATGTCTTCAAGATTAGAAGCGTAGACTGGCTAGGGGGTTTTCCGCCGGAATAGCGGAATGAACAGCGCCTAGGCCTCTGAGACCGGCAACAACAAAAATGGTTTTTAGTTGTTGCCCGCCTAGGTTGGCGCCGCTCCTCAGAAATCGCGACGCTCGGCCTGCCTCAACTCATGCCGGATCTTGTCCAAGTGAGTGACCCAGTCCATGCCTTGTGGTGGCATCATGTCCTTGGGAATGAGGTCCGCAAGGGTTCGGCCGCTGATGGCGGAGATGCCAGTCCAATTTAGAGGTGCGGTGTTGGCGTATTCGTCATCGAGCTTGCGGAAATGCCAGGCATCGCCGCTACGCTCCAGCATGTAGGCACCCTGAAGCAGAAGGCCCTTCATTAAGAGAGGAATTCGACCCTCCATGAGGCATTCGTGCAGTGCCCACGCTTGCGGTATTTCGTTCTTCCATAACGGCTTGCTCAAGCCCAAGTCCTCGACCAACGTGGGGCCGGCTCCCGGCCCACCCATCGGGATGAAGCGTTCGGATTCCATATATCTCGAATCATGTGGAGGCATCAGCCCTCCCCGGACCAGTCGCCTCGGATCAGCAGAAGGGAGATGATCGAAGAACCATGAATACAAAACGCCGTTGGCCTCGATTCGGAAATCCCAATGCAATCGGGTGGCATGATGACGTCTCCAGACGTATCTGAGTAGAGGCCCGCCACCTTCGAAAAGGCTTGCTTGCAGAAGGGGAATGGAAAAGTAGGGTTCCAGCATGTCGACATAATACTATACGTATGTCTACATATCCAAGTGGTTTTTCGGCCCTTTCTGGCGCGGAATGCCTTCGCCAACTTGGCTGAGGCGATTTCCGATTCAAGCTGTACTGCTTCCATCTCGCACACCTTCTATGAGCAAGGACTCTTCTGGAGATTTCGAAAACTCGAAGATGAGTACGCTTGATTCTCTGACTCGACAAGTCTCCGAAGACAGGCAAATCCTCTCCGATCTCAGCGCAATCATGCCGAATATTGAACTGCTCGAAGTCACCCTCGACGATCTTGAGGAGTTGGTGGCGATCCGGATCGCGGCGATGCGGGAGAGTTTGGAGCGGGTGGGGCGATTCAATCCGGTTCGGGCTCGCGAGCGTTTGGTAAGTTCGTTCCGGCCGGACCACGCGCGACTTATCGTCTGCGGTGGAGAGCGCGTCGGTTTCTACTCACTTCGCGCGACGGAGGCGGACCTCCAGTTGGATCACTTATACATTCTTCCTTCGGCACAAGGCCAGGGAATCGGGTCCTGGGTGCTGCGGGGCCTTCTCGTTCAGTCGGATCGGAAAGGCGTTCCGATCCGACTCGGAGCCTTGAAAGAGAGCCCCGCCAACGATTTCTATCGTCGACACGGATTTGAAGTGGAAGGGGAAAGCGAATGGGATATCCACTATTGCCGAAAACCACAGCAAGAGCTTTACGTTAATGCTGAGCCTACGATGTTGTTGCCTTCGTGAAGGCGCCTAAACTGCCTGTCAAGCAGCTTGGATTTCTTGTTTTTCTTGATGAGGCAGTTCTTCCATAACGACACGACCCGGGCGGCCGAATTTGGCCGGAACCTCGAAACTGATGTGTGGTGACACCCCAAGGGATACGAGCATGGCGAGCAATCGGTCGATCGAAAAGCCTGTCGTGCGCCCACGGAGGAGCTTCGACAGATCAGGCTGGGAGATACCCATGATCTCCGCAGCCTTCACCTGAGTGAGCCTGCGTCTTTTGACGACCATGTTGATAGTAGAGACGAAGTAGCTCTTGTGTAGCAGGTCCTCAGGGTCTTCTAATCCGAGGTCAGCGAACACGTTCCCACTACTACGAGTGAACTTCACTTCTTCCGCTTCTGGGCTGACTTTCCTCGTTGCCCGTTTGCTCTCTGCGATTCCAGCCATTGCTTATGTAGCTCCCCGGCATCTCTCAGCCTGGCGTTGATAATGTCGATTTCCCGTTGTGGCGTCTTAATCCCCTGCGTGCTTTTCTTTTGGAAGCTATGTAGAACGTAGATCGCCTCCTCAAACTTGACCGTGTATACGCATCGGTATGTGTCGGTGTTGTAGTCCTCGACGATTTCAAGGACACTTGCCCCATATCCTTCGCCTTTCATCGGCTTCACTATTTTGGCCTTGCCGCCGTCCTGTGCTTCGCGCAAGGCATGTCCGATCTCAAGCTGTACTCCCTTAGGCAGATCTCTCAGATCATCTAGGCTCGTGCCCATCCAGACAAGATCCTTGCTCATTTCATATGGTGAATATACTATAAACGGTAACCACGAGGACGTCGTTGCAGGAAAGGGGCGGAGATGCCCCTACAGACAAGAGCTTTACGCCAAGGCTTCGCGGACGAACGCGACGTCTTCCGCCGACAAGGCTCTTCCCTCGGCACCCAAATTCACCAAAACCTGGCGCTCGTTGCGGAAGCCGGGGATGACGCAGGCCACGTGCGGATGCGCCAGAACGTAATTGAGCGCGACCGAAGCCAGATCTTCGATCGAGTCGCCGAACCTGGCCTTCAGCTTCGCGAGCTTGGGTTTCAACTCCTCAATCGCGGAAGCTGAGAACGCGCCGGAACCCTTGCGGTGGTCGCCGGGTTCGAACTCGGGGGGCTTGGCCGGGTCGTACTTGTCGAGCAGGCGGGCCTGAGCGAGCGGGCTGAACGCCACGAACGTCATGCCTTCCGAAGCCATCAGTTCGCTGACCGGCGAGCCTTCGCGGATGAACTGATCGTCCAGCGCGTGTGCCCAGCTTTGCAGAACGGAAGGTTTGACCTTCGGTGTAACACGTATAAAGTCGTTCGACGAGTACGCGGACTGGCCCTTGATGCGGACTTTGCCTTCCTCGACCAACCGATTCAGCGTCTCGCAGGCGTCGTCGAGATACACGTCGTTATCTCCGAAATAGCCGTGGTGGAAGTAGTAAACGTCGATGTAGTCGCGGCCGAGGTTGATCAGCGACTGTTCGCACTGGTGGCGGATGTGCGCGGCTTCGTAGGCGTTCTCCGCCGTGCCGGGGAAGTGGCCGACCTTGGTCGCGACCACGTAATCCTCCGACTTCAAACCCAGCTTATCGAACGCGCGGCGAAGCATTCGCTCGGCGCGACCGTTGCCGTAAACGTCGGCGTTGTCGAAATGGTTGACGCCCTTGTCGACGCCGGCTTTGATCGCGGCGACGATTTCGCCTTCGTCGACGTTCGCCCAACCGTTCGGGTTACCGTTGACCCAGTTCAGGCCTCCCATCGTCCAACAACCGAGGCTGATCTCCGAGACCATGACCCCGGTCTTTCCTAGCTCACGCATTTCCATCGGTTCCTAGCTTGGCATGGACGCGGGCGTACCGGAGTTGCGATAAATGACGAAGAGTGTCCGTGCGGGTTAAGGATTTTAGTAAACTGACGTCAACGTGCTCAGAAGGATTTCGATCAAGAACTTCATGTCGCACGCGGACTCGACCTTCGAGTTGGCGCCCTGCCTCACCGTGCTCACGGGGCCTAACAATTGTGGCAAATCAGCCGTCGTCGAGGCTCTCCAATGCGTCTGCGGTAACGGTCGCGGCGACTTCATGGTGCGTCATGGCGAGCGTAACACGAGCGTCCTGATCGAGACCGACGAAGGCCATACGATCGAATGGCGACGCATTAAGGGCACCCCAAGCTATGTGGTGAATGGCGAGGAAGTCTTCCGGAGCCTGCCGGGCAACCTCCATCAGCTTTTGCGACTCCCAAGAGTCCCCGCGAAGGAAGGAAACGACGAGTTTGATGTCCACTTCGGCGAGCAGAAGAAGCCGATCTTCCTCCTGAACGACTCCGGAAGCCGCGCCGCAACCTTCTTCGCTTCCTCCTCCGACGCCCAATATCTGGTGCAGATGCTAGACCTCCACCGGCAGCGCACCAAGACCGCAAACGACTCGGCGAGGCGGCTGCGCAAAGAGATCCAAGAGATCGACGACGAACTCGTCGAGTTCAAACCGCTTGACGATTTGGCCTCTAAACTTGCGGCCCTTGAGGCAAGTCACCTCCAGATCCAAGCGAGAAATCAGGCGGAGCGAGACCTGCGGCAAGCCATCAAGCTTCTCGAAGAGATCCATGAGAAGCGAGCTCAGGCGAGCCAACACCTGGCAACCTTCGCCGCAATGATGCCACCGCCAGTGGTCCGGGATGCTAAAGGCCTTCGAATCGCCATCACCGCGATCGCCGAAGCAAGATTCAACTCCTCGATGCAGCATGAACGAGCGGAGCTTCTCACCCGTCTGATCAGCCCACCCAACCTGAACGACACGGCGGGGCTGCTTGCGGCGATGGATGCCGTGGATAAAGCGAGCTGCCATGCTCGCAAAGTCGAGCAGTTTGTTAGCGCCCTGGCACCTACCGCACCGCCTCCCGAACAGCGAGCCGTGATAGACCTCGCCAAGGCAACCGAGGGCCTGCATTCGGAACTCCGCCTTGTTCAAAGGGCGAACCGGACGCGTGACGCTCTAAATCGCCTCGCCGCCATGACCGAGCAAAAAGACACGGTCGCCCTTCAAGCCAGCCTCAAAAACCTAAGCGGTGAGACGGCAAAATCCGAAGCCGCCAAACGAGTCCAGCAGGAAGCCGAAGCAAACCTTGCCGCTGCCAAAAAGGCGATCGAGAAATGGGCGGAAGACACCCGGTCCTGCCCAACCTGCGGCGCACCTTTAAATGCCGACGAAATCGTCCGTGAGCTGGAGGCGGCAATTGCGTAGCTACGAAGGAATCCTCTTGATCGGCGACCCCCATGCCGCGAGCAAAGTCATCGGGTTTCGAAAGGACGACTACCCCGAGACCGTCCTGAGAAAGCTCGAATGGTGCCTTGACTACGCCGACGCGAACAACCTGCTCGCCGTCTGCCTCGGCGATCTCTTCCATCACCCTCGCGACAACGCGAACTGGCTCCTGACCAAGCTCATCGGCATCCTTGGCCGCCACGAACTGTACGGAATCTACGGCAACCACGACTGCCGAGAGGGCCAACTGACAAACGATGACTCGCTCAGCGTCCTCGTCAGCGCCGGCGTCTACCGGATGCTCACGAAGGACGCCCCCTGGACAGGGCTCGTCGCGGGAAGGCAAACAAGGATCGTCGGCATCAGTTGGAATCAGCCGCTTACCGGCGTCGACCGCGACGCTAAAGACGAATTCGTAGTGCTCGCCACCCACCATGACATGGGGCTCGCCGGCTACGAAATGGGCCGAATTCAGCCCGCCGAACTGGAGGGCGTGGATGTCGTAGTGAACGGTCACATCCACCGTCGTCTGCAGGAAATGAGAATCGGCAAAACCCGCTGGCTGAACCCCGGCAACATCGCGCGGGTGAGCCGATCCGACGCATTTCGGGCGTTCGTCCCCTCGACGATCGTGCTGAAGCCCCAAGAAAACGGCTTCCACGCCGAGTGGATCGAGATCCCCCACCAGTCCTTCGACGAGGTCTTTCACGAGGGCGTCGAGGAGGAAGAGGCGACCGGCAACGAATCCGTATTCGTACGCGGTCTAGCGGAACTCCAAGCCCGCCGTACCCAGACCGGAGCTGGTTTGCGAGAATTCCTCGACGGAAATCTGGAGCAATTTGAAGAGGAAATTCGCCAAGAGATCGAGAGCTTGGCGGCGGAGGCATTGGGCGCTTAGCCCTTGAGAATCATGAACAGCGAAACCCAAACCATCGAGCAGCTAAAAGAGCGCTTCGAGCGGCTTAGTAAGGCCAAACAGAACGCGGAGACCGAATTAAGGGTCGCCGACGAGCGCCTGCGCGCCGCCAAGCAAGCCGCCATGACCGCCTACCAAACCGACGACCTCGAAAAGCTCAAGCAGATGCTCGAAGAGTGGACGGCCGAGAACGACCGGTCGCGCCTTGAGTACCAGCGAAGCCTCGATGGCATCGAAGCCGAGCTCGCCAAGATCAAAGGACCGGCGTGACCGAGGAACTCCGCTCGCCCGCCGGGCTTCGCCGTGACCTCGACAAGCTCGAAGCCGTCCGCGACCGTCTCGTGCGCGACAGAGCGACGAAGTCCAAAGACCTCGAAGAAGCCAATCAGAGAATCGAGCTTGCGCCGAAGGTAGAAACGGCGCTCAGAACGCTCAGCGACTCGATGTTCGCCCACTTGGTCGGCGTGATCGAGGAAAAGCTCAGCGTAGCTCTCCAAGAGGTTCTCGGGCAGCCGATAAGACTGAAAGCCATCGCTGAGTACAAGCGGAACGCGGCGAGTGTGGAATTCCACATCGAGCGGGATGGAAAGAAGGAGGACATCGTCCGCGGCCAGGGCGGCTCGGTCGCCAATGTGCTTTCTGTCGGGCTCAGGCTCTTCGCGCTCGCGACCCTCGATCCCGCCGAGCATCGTCCCTTCCTGGTCCTTGACGAGCAAGATTGCTGGCTGCGGCCCGAGCTCGTGCCTCCGCTGGTGAAGATCGTCCACGAAGCTTGCCAGGCACTTGGTTTCCAGGTCCTGATGATCTCGCACCACGATCACAAGTTGTTCGAGGACTATGCGGATCGGGTTTTCCGCCTGGTCCCCCAGCCGGACGGCAGTGTCGCGGTGGAGAAGATGGCGGATCGGATCGCCGATAACGAACGGATGAATACCCCGGCGTTGGGTTAGGGACCGGCGAGGAACTTCGCGCTTCGCGCTGCGGCCGTTCGGTAGATCGGCTCGATGTCGCTCGGACCGTCGATCATGACGTCCATGTTTCGCACGATTCCGTCTTGAAGGGAATAGACCCAGCCATGAACGGTCACACTCTGGCCTTGCCGCCACGCGTGCTGAAGAATTGTTGTGTGGCAGACGTTGTACACCTGCTCGATAACGTTCAACTCGCACAGTCGGTCAAGCCTTTCTTGCTCCGGCAGCGGCGCGAGCTGCTCTTCATACTTCTGGTAGGTGTCCTTGATGTGGCGGAGCCAGTTATCGATGAGGCCCATCTCGCGGGTTTCCATCGCCGCCTTGACGCCGCCACACCCGTAGTGGCCGACCACCATGACGTGCTCTACCTTCAAAACCTCGACCGCGTATTGGATGACGGAGAGGCAGTTGAAGTCGGTGTGGATCACCAGGTTCGCCACGTTACGGTGCACGAAGACTTCGCCGGGTAGGAGCCCGACGATTTGGTTGGCGGGGACCCGGCTATCGGAGCAACCGATCCAAAGGTATCGGGGAGCTTGCTGCTCGGCCAGTTTGCTGAAGAACTCCGGATCCTGCCCCTTGATGCGTGCGGCCCACGCGCGGTTCTGGTCGAGAAGCTCTTTAAGGTCATCCATCGGCTATCGTAGATGCTACCGCCCAGGAGCCTTATGAGCCTCAACTACGCCCTCATCGCTCACGCGAATGCGTTCCTGTTCGCAGGCGAACCAATGCCGGGCTGGAGCGATCTACCCGGGACTAGCAACATCTCCGAGTACGACATGGGGCTTTTTTGGAACCGATCCGTGACGTTTGCGACGCCCCAGGCGTGGGCGGAGTGGCTTCAGGTTAGGCAGGTAACGAAGGTTCAGCTCTTTTTGGAATCCGATCGACAGCCGTTGTCCGGCGGTAAATTTGGGATTCTTACGGAAGGTGTTTCTCACCGAATGCTCTGGTCGCCTGCCCTCGAATCCTCGGATGGGCAACGAGGTCCTGCGAGCCGCTATGTTTGCCGGGGTGAAGATTTCGATCCGAGGGAGCGCGGCATGGATGAGGCCGAAAGCGAATTTCGCCGGGCTTTTCATGAGTTGGTCGCGTTTCTAGAAATGAAGGGGATTGGGGAATGGGCCGATCACTTTCGACGCGGTTTGACCCTGCTTGAGCAGGAATATTCGCCCACGCCCGAAGTAGAGGAAGTTTTCCCACGCGTTGGCTATGAGGATCGGGCTCGTCGTCTCTACCAAGTTATGTCGGCGTCCAGTGGCATGTCCGACCGCATGGACTTTTGGGACGAGGTGCACTTGGATAGCCCACAGGACTTTTCTCTGGCTTGTGAACATGCACGATGGATGTGCATCTTAGCCGCATTGAGTAGTTACCCATAATGCCGAGACTTACCTTATCCGCCAGGGGTGGCTTTGGACACAATTTGCCGCTTGCGATTATCGGATCGCGCAACCGAGCCTTACACTAGCGAAGAGCGGGTGATTTGGCAAAATGGGCAATCCTGTTGGTTCAACGATCATACGAATCGGTGGCGCGATTTTCATCGGCGCGCTACTGGCGGTCATCCTGGGCTACCTGATGATCGCGAGCATGAATCGCCACCCCAGCAACTCCTCCGGCTTCGAAGGGTTTGGGTTCGGTGTCGCTCTCCTCATGCTTGCGGGCGCCGGGTTCGTGGTCGGATTCTTCGTTGGCCTGTGGCTGATGGGGAAGATCGTGGACAGCCCGAGTTTTCGGATCCTGGGGATCTTCATGGCCCTCGCCGGATTCGGCGCGGGCGGATACGCTCTCAGTTGGTACCTGCGCATTCAGTCCTCCGCGGTGGATGGCGCTGCCCGTGCCCGCGCCGCGGCGGACGAGCATAAGATGGCGATGGCGGCCTATACGAAAGCTTTTCTCAAAAAGGCCCCTGTCGACGTGCCCCCGCTCTATGGGGAGTTCTACTACCCCGACTCAGAAATCCTTGGAGGCACGGAAGACTATTCGCGAGTCGAGTTACTCGCTCCCGATCACATTGAGAAAGTGGTGGACTACTACCGGTCTCGCGCTACGGAGTCCCAACCCAAAGATAAGGGGCTCACCGGCAAGGGCGTCCGCCCCGGTGACGGAAGGAAGATCTATTTCTCGGTGGAAAAAAGTGGAGCAAGGGCCATGATCATCCTCGTCGAGGAGATCACGGGGCCATTTCGAGAACCCGCTACCCCGCCCGCCCCCGCTGCCGAGCCCACCGATCCCGGCGCCGCCTTGGCCGCCGATCCAAACTGGGTCCCTGCATCCGGAATCCCCGAACTGACTCAGTCCTACGGCTCTTTGCTATACGCCGGCGCTAGCACCAACTTCCCGTCTGTCAATTCTCCCCATCCCGAGATCCCGGCTTCCATGGCCGCCCTCACCACCACCGACAGCGTCGACACGGTCATCGGCTACTACCGACCCCTAACCACGGCGAGCCAAGACCAACCCGGACGCTATGTCGGGACGACCACCCGTGCGGACGGTCGCACCGTGTTCATCACCGTCGAACGAAAGGAGCCTTACACGATTGTTACCCTGTCGACCTTGGCCGACCAGCCGTCAAGTTCCACGGGGTGACGGCGACGTGCCACTTACTTCTGCGCAAAGTTGCCGCGCTCGTACTTTGCGGGACCCGAAAACCAACCCAACCGGCGCATAACTGCCGCCGTAAAGGGGTCGTCGACGGTCACCCCATGAACAAGCTCGGGAGTTGGATGCCAAATCTCCACGGCTGTTCTCTCATGGGACATCGTCCATCCCGTCTTCTCGGGCACGACTCCATGGCGCTGGCAGGTCGCCCTTACTTCTGATGCGGGGCAATCAGCTCCTTCAAGGAGGACGGTCCAGGGCATTGGTAGCTCCGCGGCGATAAGTTCATCGGGGTGAGCCTTCTCCCCAAGCGAGTGATGCCATGCGGCGACATCCGCCGCCATAAGACGCGGCACTTTTCCGGGCAACATTTCGTCCACATCCAACCGCAACGTGTATGCCAAACCGAGCCATGTATCTCGGGACTTATTCCAAGCCCCCGCCGCCGCATTCCAGGAGGAAGAGTCTTGTCCAGGCTGCACGACGCAACCGCGCCGGATATCGATATTCCCATCTTTGGCAAGTCTTTTCAGTACATGCGCGGCGCGAAGCATCTGATCGATTGCGCGCGATACCAGGGTGAGACGCTGGGGCTCAGATAGGCGAACGAGGATGTCGTTTCGTGAGAAAACGTGGGCCACGGCGTACCAATTAGTACTCTCCGACTCAGTGAGCTCCTTTAGCAGGGCCTCGCCGAGATCGTCGAAGGGGCGATCTTGCGGGCCTACCGTGAATGTGGAACGCAATCCCATTCTTGCCGCCATGTAGGTCACAAAAATGGCCGTCGCCGCGTCTCGGCAGAACTCTTCGAATGATAGCTGGGTGAGAATCCCGGTCTTTGCCGCTACGGAGATGTCGCAGATCTCGCCGTACCTGCGGTTGCCCTCGAGTTCGGTTTCCAAAAATTGGACCAATCGAAAGAGCTTGTTGTATCGCCGACGGGAGATATCCAGCCCTGCCACGCTTCGTCCAACGCGATCAAGGCGCCCGTCGCGGAAACTCAATGTACCGGTTGCCGGCGCACCGATCAACCGGCGCGCTTCCGTAAGCAACGCTTCGATCTCGACCCCTTTGGATTGCGCATCGGATAACGGCGGCTTGCCAATCAAGTAAGCGAGCACGTTCGCGCTTTTGGTTAAAGGAGAGGGTCGAACAAAGTCGCTAGGCATGTAGGAAATGCCTCCGGCGCGCTCACGCCACTTTTTCTCGCATGGAGGGTTTGGAATGTATTCGAGGACGAGGTTCCGGACATCCTCGGGTCGACTTCGCGCCTGAATTGAAGCGAATAGAGGTTCCGCCCAAACCGGCACTTCGACATTCATGGTTACCTAATGAAAATTAAGCGGGACGCAGATGGGCTCGAACCACCGTCAAGCCGGAAAAGAGTGCCAGCCGCTCTGCCACTGAGCTACACGTCCCGCCAAAATTATACGCGTACCGACCTGACCAGATCGGCTTCATCTCCACTGCGATGGATCACGGGATCGACTTCGACCGCCGATACTCCAACGGCGTCATCCCGAATTCCCGATGAAACACCCGGAAGAAGTAAGACGGGCTCTCGAAACCGCATTGGGAAGCAACATCGGCGATCTTCAGCGAGCCCGAAGCGAGGAGCAACTGCGCGTACTCCAAGCGTTTCTTATTCACCAAATCGGTCGGCGTCATCCCGTATTTAGCCTTCGTGGCCCGCGTTAGATACGAAGGGCTGACGCAGGCCAAGTCTCGAAGCGCACCGACTCCACCCCGCAGATTGTCGGGCTCATCTAAGCCTGCGACCGCCTTGGAAAGCCAATCCGGTACCACCGGCCCAGGCGCCGAGGGCTTTAGCGCTGCCAACAAAAAGGTGGCCAGCGCCCACGGCGAATTATCGTTCAAGTAAGCCTCCAGGGCGAAATCGAACGGCTCGCGGGAGCGGCCCTCCATCACCCGTTCGGGCTGGGTGAGGCCGGTAAGCGTCTTAAACGCCTGCCAGGCGGGGTCGTGGAACGCGACATTGATCCACGTCATCCCGGTACGAACCGGTTGGATCGCGTGCCAATCCTCCGTGCCCACGTACCAAGTCTGTCCAGGTCGAAGCTCCAGCCGGCGGCCATTCAGGACCTGACTCCCACTTCCATGCAAGATGTACATTAACTCGTGGAAGTCGTGCCCATGAAGCTTGATCGGCTTGTAGGTCTGCCGGAGCACCGGATGCAACGGCTTGTCCCCCGCGTAGTTAGCGAGCTTGAAAATTCGCATGGTCAACAGAGTGCATAAAATGGACGAACTAGGATACTGACTTGAATTCAAAAAGTCTGTAGAGTGACTTCCATGTTCACTTTCTGTGACTTCGAAAGGGGCGGTTGGACGAATTCGAAGTGGGTAGCCGGCTTCGTACTATCAATGACTGCGGTGTCTGCTTTTGGCGCGCCTCCGCTTATTGCCGTACGGGCCAAGCGAATGCTTGACGTTCGACGAGGGGTGATGGTTTCGGATCCCGTAATCCTGATTGAGAGTGGCCGCATCAAGGCCCTTGGCTCCGGACTTGCAATTCCCGCTGGCGCGGAGATCACGGACCTGGGGGACACCACGCTCCTTCCCGGGCTCATCGACTGTCATACGCATCTCCTTCAGAATTTCGATCCGCGCTTTTGGGACGAACTGGGCCTCGTACGCAACATCACCGAAATGCCGACGGCTTCGAGAGCGTTACTTGCGGTGAAGACGGGCCGGGAAGACCTCGAAGCCGGCATCACGACTGTGCGCGACGTCGGAAATTCTGGCCTGAACGGAGCGGTCGCATTACGGAACGCGATTGAGGCGGGGTGGTTTGAGGGACCTCACGTCGTCGCCTGCGGACGTGCCTTGTCACCAATCGGCGGGCAGTTCGGATCACTGCCGCCCGCGGCTCAGGGCCTCGTCGATCAAGAGTACGTTCCCATCAATGGCGTGGAGGAAGCCAGAAAGGCGGTTCGGCAATCGCTGTACGAAGGAGCCGATTGCATCAAGGTGATCGTCGATCAACTTCCGGTGATCCTCTCCGTAGAGGAACTCAAAGCCATCGTCTCGGAGGCCCACCGGCTGGGGAAGAAGGTGGCCGCGCACGCGATCGCCGACCAAGCGGTCGACAACGCGATCGAAGCCGGCGTCGACTCCATCGAGCACGCCTACACTTTGACGGATGCCCAGGCGAAGCTCATGGCCGCGAAGGGAATCTTCCTCGTCCCGACGGACCATCCTCGAGACGCGTACATGTACGGCATGGTTCTTACGCCCGAGGAAAGAAAGCGAGGCGAATACAACTTCGGTTGGCTCACACGCCACAACCGCGAGCGCTTGCAGCGAGCCATGAAGGCCGGCGTGCGCGTCGCGGCCGGGTCCGACTCGTACCAAAACACCACCCCGATCACGCGAGGCCAGGCCAGCCGCACGATGTTCGCCGCCTACGCGGAAGCCGGGATGAGCAACCTCGAAGTCATCCGAACCGGAACGACGAACGCGGCCGAATTGATCGGCTTAGACAAGGACCTGGGCGCATTGGAAGCCGGAAAATACGCCGACATCATCGCCGTAACTGGCGATCCGCTGAAGGACATCCATATGCTGGAGAAGGTCCGATTTGTGATGAAGGCCGGCAAGATTGAGAAGAATAATCAAGCCGGAGATTGATAGGATGAGCGCCGGAATGAAGCCCTGAAAAAGCCAACAACGCCGTTGACCAAAGTTCACTTACTTTCTATGCGATACGGCTTGTCGGGGAATAGAGCACAGGGAAGTTCACCGAACTAGCAAGAAAGCATTCCTCATTGGCCCGATGGTGGAAGGCTTCCGCTTTCTCAAGATCTGAGCCGGAGGCAAAGGTCACTACGGGGCGTAATGCCGCTTCGGTAAAGCGCATTTTTTCTCAATCAAATTCTAAGAGATCCGACGTTCGACGTCGGCAAATATACTGAGTTGCAGCCATGCCGGTAGACGACTCCGTAGCTTGGCTTGCCCCTGAATCTGCAGGTCGCCGCTATTGATTGCCGTTCCGTAGGACAGGTCTCCCATCCAAATATCGGTCATTGTAGCGACATCGCTGGTCACAAAGAGATCGGGCTCTAAACCTGGGTCGACCAAGCATAGGTCGACTTCGTCTTGGTTGAGGATTAACCACCATTTTCGGCGGTTAAGGGGCGCATCCGGGTACAGAAAATGAACTACCACGCGTTCCTCGGGGAGATGCTGGAAGTCGATTCGGCGCCGCATGTCCCACATCAAAAGTCCCGCGTCCAGGTCCCTTGCCGTGAGTTCATTTCGAATCCACTGCTTTCCCCATTGGCCGAGTTGTACAACGATGGGGCCAAGTTCTCGACCGGCTGGCGTTAGCTTATAAACTTCGTGAGCGCCTCCGCCATCCTGGCGCTCGACAACCCCGGAACGCTCCAGTTCTTGCAAGCGCTTCGATAATAGGCTGCGCGACATGAGGGGCACCCCACGGTGGATGTCGCTAAAGCGTTCGCTTCCGATAAACATCTCCCGCACGATAAGCGGGGTCCACCTTTCGGCAAACACTTCGCACGCTTTCGCAACGGGGCAGAACTGACCGTAACTCGCTTTCCTCGCCATTTTGGTTCTTAGCGCGAAATACCTATTCGTGCCTGGTACAGATTTTGAACCATTTCGCCATCCGTGGGGTGGATACGATTTCAATCGACGACGTTTGCCCTACAAGCCTACGGGGGGCACGTCGCTATGGAGAAAGAGACATGTCATTGACCGCTCAATCAAGAGATCAATTCACGAATGGAATCAACGTTACCAAGTTGGGGGAGGTGATCGGCGCAATCCAAGCGAATTCGGAGTTAGCCCAATTCAAGTTTCGCGCGCAGAACGACTGGCATTGGGGTACTCAGAATGAGGCTCGCATCTCCGACTTCTTCGGGACCTCTCGGGAGGTCGTCCACCGAGAGCCATTTAGCCTTGGAATGGACGAGCCCGCGGTTCTACTCGGCGCCGATTCTGCGCCAAATCCGGTCGAGGTATTGCTGGCCGCGTTGTCCGGTTGCATGACATCGACTCTCGCTTATAAGGCCGCCGCGCAGGGTCTTCCGTTGGACGACGTTTTCAGCGAGTTCGAAGGAGATATCGACCTTCAAGGCTTTTTGGAACTGAATCCAAGTTCCCCCATCGGCTATCGGGAAATTCGCGTGAAGTTCAAGGTGAAAGGAGACGGCGACGAGGACACCCTTCGCGCCCTGCTTCAAACATCGCCGGTTTACAACTCTCTCGTCAACCCGGTCAAGGTGACCGTCGAGGTGGAGAAACTCTAATGAACGCAAACAAAGCTTTATGGGAAAAGGGTGACTTCACGCGGATTGCCGCCACGATGCGGGAGAGTGGAGAGGCCCTCGTCAAATCCATCGGGGTTAAGCCAGGACTCTCCGTACTTGACCTGGGCTGCGGCGATGGCACGACCGCCATTCCCGCCGCAGAACTCGGGGCAAGAGTCTTGGGCGTCGATATCGCCGCCAACTTGGTCGAGGCGGGCAACCGCCGTGTCGCAGACCTCGGAATAACAAACATCCAGTTTCAGGAAGGTGATGCTTCGAACCTGGATGGCGTTGCCGGCGAATCGTTCGACCTCGTGATCAGCATCTTCGGCGCCATGTTTGCCCCGAATCCTGAGCAAGTCGCGAAGGAGATGGTCAGGGTAGCCCGGCCTGGCGGCAAAATCGTGATGGGGAACTGGATCCCGAACGATCCCACCTTGGTGGCCCAGATTCTAAAGATCTCGTCCGCCTATGCTCCGCCGCCACCGGCCGGCTTCGTTAGTCCGATGATGTGGGGCGTCGAGGAAAACGTACTCCAGCGTTTCCAGGTGGCAGGCATCGATCCCGCTAACGTTTCCTGCGTGCGAGACACCTATAACTTCGTCGCTCCGTATTCGCCGACCGAACTGGTGGCCACTTTCCGCGACTTTTATGGTCCGACGATGAATGCGTTCCAGGCGGCGGAAGCAAGTGGCAAAGCGGAAGTGCTCGAGGCCGAGTTGAACGGCTTGTTCCTCTCACAAAACCAGTCTCCTGACCCGAGTGCTACGTTCATTCCCGCCACGTTCCTTCGCGTGACGGTAACCAAGTAGCGCGCATCTGGGGCTCCTGGCCTGGAGCCCTCTACACAAATAGTCGCCTTCACGGGAGCGAGCAATCGAACCACTTGCAAGCCGCCGCAAGGGAATTAAAATGGCCTTGTGAGCAGAATCGACTGGAACGTGCCACATACCGAAGAGGGTCTTCAGCTGACTTTGCGACGGTTGGAGGAGTGCCGGGCGGCAGGAGACTTAGTGGAGACCGGCAACGGTTTACTCGCCCTTGGCTTCTTGGTGAAGTGGGTTCGGTCCGATACGGCTAAATCGCCATTTGGGCGAGCCCATGAGTTGGCTCTGGAGGCCCTGGAGGTCTTTCGCCGCGCCGGAGACAAGGGAGGCCAGGTTCGGGCGCTCGTCGATGCGGTCGCAATGGCCGATCCGGCGTCCCGCGAAAGCATGTTGTCTGAGGCGGAACAGCTCGCGGAAGGACTTGGCGAGGGCTACGTGGCCAGAGTCCTCTTCGCCCGCGCCCGTTCGCTGGCCCTATCTGATCGGAGCCGGTCCACGGAGCTTCATAAGCGCGTGCTGGAAATCTATCGGCGGATGGGCAATGTTCAGGGGCAAGCCCAATGCCTCTTCAGCCTCTCCATTGGGGAAGGCACTTCGGCCGACAAGCGGGACTATGCTCTGGAAGCCGCAAAGCTTAGTCGAGAGCTGGGAGACCCTAAACAGGCCTCGCGGTGCATGAATTTGGCAATGATGAACGCGGAAGAGGTTCAGCCCTTGGTGGAACTGGAAGAGCTCGCCCAGCAGGGGCTTCAGGATTCCCTGAACGCTGGGAGCCGTGGGACGGAGGGCTACTTCTATGGTCGACTTGCCCTTATCGCGGCTGCGAAAGGGCAAATCGAAGAGTCCGAAAAGTACCGTCGCTGGGCCGCCGAGATTCAAGAGTCGGACGGCTTGACCCCACGCGAACGCTGGAAGAACCAGGTCGACATGACCAAGATGACGATCGCCATGATGAAGGCTCAGGGGCACAAGGACTCGGCTAAGACGTTTCAGGAAGAGCTCAAACGCCTGAAGGCGTCGAAGCCGAAAGCCTGATCGTTATCGCTTTGCGACCATGTTCGAAGTTGAAAGGTCGGATCGCCTCAACGTCCGTTTTAGGCAAGGCGGTTCATTGCAGAAGGTTTTCAAGAAGAGCTGTTGTAGACTCAAATCATGATTCCGTTGCGCAGATTGGCTCCGATGTTTGTGGCCGTGTTGGCTTGGGGATGTTCTTCTTCTCATCCCGCCGCGCCAACGGTGCCGACGATTTCCGTCGACCTCGGAACCGTGGATGTCGGCGACATGAAGGATTTTCATGCGTCGATCCAAGCCGACGATCGTATCAAGAGCCTCCTTGGGTCAGGCTCTACGCTTCGCCCCAATAGCGATACGATGAATCTGTTTTGGGAGGGCTCGGGGCCGGGCTACATGCGCTTGGGCGGCTACACCCGTCACGTTGCCAACTGTGAAGGGTTCGGTACCACCGCTTCTGTGATGACGGACGGCAAGGAGACGGCACTTCTGGACCTGAAAGTAAAGGTGCGCCGCGCATTCCAGATTGTGCCAATCACGGACGGGAGCCGGTACGCGCTGAAGGTTTCACGCGGATTCGATCTGCCATCCGTAGTCGACCACTCCGAAGGCATCGATGCCAAGGTGGAATGGACCGGGCCGGAATCGGCAGAATTGGTCGTGACGAGAACCAAGTCCGCGCTTGTCCCAGGTGGGATGATTCGGCTGATGGACCGGAAGACGCGCGACAGTCAAGTCGTGCTGCTTCCTTTGCCCGCTGTGCCTACGAGTGGCTACAGTGTCGGCAGCCTTGTGCAGAGCGACGGCCGGATGACGATCAGCGCGAATGGCGACCTGACTCCCGACAAGAAGGACGTCGAAGTCGTTCTGGATCCTCCCGGCGCCTATGAGATTCAGAGCCGGAGCTATAAGAACGGCAAGCTGACGCTGACCCTCGTTCCGCTGACCCGAACGCCGACCGACCTGTGCGTCGGGTTCCGGCGGCACGGCAAATGGGCCGAAATCGACCGATATCAGGTGGATTGAGGTCTTTGCGGCCTACGTGGAACGGAGGCTTTCCCGATGAAATTCAAGGGGAGTCTTCACCGCTTTGGAGACGGATCGGCCCTGCGCGGCATAACCAAGGTATTGGTTCGTCGTCTCCCATTCGCCGCGGCACTTGTAGATCTGCGCGAGGAGTTCGGCCGCGCAAACGCCATGCTGGGTGAAGCCGGTGCGAATAGATTCTTCTAGCGTGGATTGCATTAAACCCATCCCCCAATCGCCGGTTCGCGAATGGTACATGGCAATCGCCCTCACGATTCGTTCGTTAGTTGCTATGCGCACGTGCTGAAGCCCGTAAGTTTCGACGGATAACTGGTCGAGCAGATCCAGGGCATCATCGGTCCGGCCGGCCGAGGCCAAAAAGTAGGCGCGAGACATTCGCGCAAGGGCCCGTCCCAGCGTGTCCTCGACGTGCCTTTCGCTCGATTCCAAATCCAGGATACCTTTTGGACTTTCTCCGAAATAGCAGTTCACGATGCCTTGAAGGCGCAAACGGTTGGCTTTGGCTTGAGGGGTTTGGGAGTGCTCGGCGATGTCCACGGCGACTTGGCAAACCCGGTAGGCGTGCTTGGCCTTGGCTTGCCGGGCATAGACTTTCCCGAGCTCGAGCGCGACTTCCGAAGCAAGCCCGTCGTCCTGAGACAGTCGCGCATGTTCGAAAGCTTGAGCGAGATAGCCGGCACAGATCGACAAGTCCTCCTCGGCAACGCCTTTCCAATAGAGCGACCAGCCTCTCACTTCGGGAGCTTTCCGGTTTGCGATCTGCACCAGTTCTTTCAGCTCGGAAAAGTCGATGCCGCGCACCAGATTAGGGGTCGTCTGAAGCAGTTGAAAGAAGCTCCTTTCGTCCCAATGCGCGAGCCACTTCAGTGAAGCGAAAATCGGATCACTGCTTGCCTCCCGGGCCGGCGCCTGAAGTTCGATCTCTAACCGTTGCGCATCAAACCACTCGCCTTCGGCTCCCGGCAAGAACACGGAAGAGTCTCGCAAGGAAGGATTTTCGTAGTCGGACTCAAAATGGAATTTTTCGCTTAGCCTGCACCAACTAGGGGTCGATACGATCGTCTCGGGGCCCAAGTGAGCTTTGAGTTCATAAATCGCCTGTCTCAAGCCGTGCTTCGACTCGGACTTTGGCCAAAGGAATTGGGTCAGGTCGGAGCGAGAGACTCCGCGCGGAGATTCGATAACGAGTACGGCAAGAAGCGCTTCCAGTCGTCGTGACTTAAGCTCAATGACTCGTTGGGACGGATCGACGAGTCGAAACTTACCAAACAGGTGGATTCTCCAACCCGAAGTCATCTGATTGACGATGATTGACGCTCCCTTTTCATTATAACCACGGTCATCCGCCACCCATCGGGATGGCTAAGTGGGAGTTTATGAATAAAGCAGTCTTGCGGAATGTCACGGTGATGCCTTTGAGCGGGAATTCGGATCGGTCTCGGTTCCGTCTCCTCTGGGGAGCGGCTTTCGCCCTCACATGTCTTGGTCTCTCCGGTTGCGGCGGCAGTGGAGGTTCGACGCACTCCAGCACCTCTCCGTTCGCCGGCAATTGGTCGGGGAGCTACTCCTCATCGGGCCAATCCGGAACGGCGAGTGTCCAGATTGCCGCGGACGGCACGTACTCCGGCAGCGGCTTTGACAATACGGCCAACGAAAACTACACGGTGCAAGGCGCGATTACGACCTCGGGAGTCGTCACCGGGACATTGACGGAAGGCTCGCTAACCGCCGCTCTCAACGGCACCTGGTCGATCACAAACGGCCATCTTGGCGGCGCCGTCACCGTCAGCAAAAACGGCGTGCAGGGCGCTACGAACAATTACGACATGACTAAAACCGGCTAAGGCAGGGTTGGGAAGAAGGCGGTCGTACACAGGTAAGGATTCTGAACACGAAGTCTCTGCAAGCCACTTGAGCTCGCCGAAGTTAGGTGACTGATCGAAGCAAAGCCACACGCGGCTCCCCGGACGTCTGCTCGCGCGTCACGGCACGATCCAGCTATTGAGTCGTGACGGCATCAACCGATTCCAAGACGGCCTCGACCACCCGCCCGGCCAAGTCTGCGTCTTGGAGGATGGGGTATTCGGCTTCTAGGACGCCCGTGATCCGACGGTTTTCGCCGACGGAGCGGATGATGCGGTCGAGGGCCTGGTCGCTGCCTTCGATCAGGTTACCGAGGCGCTTGCGCAGCTGAAGGTGGTTGCGCAGGAAGATGGCCTCGTCGCGCATTTCGCCCCGGATCGTGTCGCTGACCACGCCGACCATGTACTTCACGTGGTCGGTCAAGTCAAGATACTTCCAGGCGTGCCCGGCGTCCTCGTACTCGTCGAAATCAAAATTCGATATTTGCCCGTCCGGATAGCGGGTGTCCTTCGATACAAAACGCCAGGATCGCGCGTATCGTGCCCGGAATGGCGCGGAGAAGCGGTCAAGGACCCGGTCGTAGGCGGTCATGTCCTTCGTGATATTCGCCGATACCGGCAGGACCAGGGGGGCCTCGACGGCGCCGTCCCGGCGCAGCACATCGTTGATGAGGAACCGGCTCACCCGGCCGTTTCCGTCGGTCAGCGGATGGAGGTAGACGAAGGCGAAGGAGATCGCGGCGGCGCGGACGAGCGGATTTGAGCCCTCGGTTCGACTCAGTACCATTTGGAGCGCGCGCAGCATCTCGCTGAGCATCTCGTAGGGAGGTGCTACGTAGTGAACCACTTCCCGGAACTGCACCACTTGGCCGACGAATATTGGCGACTGCCGGAGGCCGTGGTGGAGCGCTCTCGAGCCGAGGATCTCCCGTTGAAGCTTTAGGAGATCATCGCCGAAGATGTTGGACATCTTCCCGAGATTGACCTCCATGGCGGAGGCGAAGCGCTGCTCGCGATCCGGATTGTGCTCGCCCTCGATCGTGAAGCTCGACCGGCTTTCCTTGAGGGTCAGCCAGACCGCGCTGCGCCGCAACAAGTCTATGCCGAAGTCATGCTCCAGGGCTGCTAGGGCCGCCCTGATGTCAACCTGGGATAGGGATTGCTTGACATCATCATCAAGAACGACCATAGGGCAGAATGCCCTCGTGCCGGGCATGTTGTCGCGAACGCGCCAGCGACGCACGTGAGTATTGCCACGCAAACCGTCCAAAAAAGCTTGGAGGGCCGCTTTTTCGGACTCTGTCACTCGGACAGTCATGCGCTTCCTTTCTCCTTTGGACCGCAAATCTGGAGCAACCCAGTACCGGTCAGGTTCAAGGATGGGAACATATGGAGCGTTGATCGAAGCAGGAGCGTCCAGCAGGTTTCCCGTCAGCCACTCGTACAACCAGGCGGCCCGACGAGCATTGCGGCCAGCGGGCTCCCGCCTCGTCCACTGAGTAATTTCGGCTTCGCCGCGCGCGGCAAACAGCCTCGAAAGGAGCTCCAAGTGGATCCTCTCGTGCCTAAGCATAAAGTCTAGGTGACCCGCTAGGGTGTTGGTCGGCGCGTATGAAGCCTGGAACGTATTGTTGTGGATTCCGTCAACGCTTCGAAAGACGTTCACGCGCCCGATGCGAGAGGTATATCGTAGAGGCTGAACAAGCTCGATGCCATATTCCCGGCTCAACCAAGCTGATCCCACTAGGTCTTCGTTCGAAGCGCTTGAAACTATCAATTCGCGCATGATTTCATCAATTATCGTACGAATCCGCGTGAAAACGTCATCCAGCGGCTAAAAGCGCCAATTCTCCGGGCAATTCGAGGTAAGCGCTGTCCACCGCGGCCCGGGCACAAACGCACCGACGCGAGTTCATCGAGCAAGGCGAGGGCGGTCACCAGAGCCCGTGCGCTAACCGTTCCAAGGCTAAGCGCTCGGCCAAAATACCCGTCAATATCGAAATGGCAAGACAGATAGAATCAAAACTGGTCGGTCATGAAGTCGGGGGCTCCGTAGCATAGGTTCAAAATCCGAAGCCAGATTCAAAGTTTCCCCGCAGAACCCCTTGGAACCCCATCGCGCCCCGCCCCAACACCCCGTTTTTTACCCCGCAGAGCTTGGAGATTGAGCCTCGGACATCGCGAGGGGCACCGGACTAGGTTAGGGCGTCATCCACGGCAAGACTGTCTGCTGGTATGTGGAGAATGCCTTGTAGAAATCCTCAGCCCAATCGACGGACTGACGAACCACGACCGCGAGTTCGTTGCGGTCGTACGTGAACTTCTTGCAGTTCGCTACCTTTGCATACACGTCTTCGAACATCCACGTTGCTCCGCGACCTGTTTGCTGAAGCACGACAACGATGCATTCGGCCATCTTCGCCACGTGCGGCATTTCGTATAAGTGCCCCGACGGTTCTGAATTCTCGACGACAACGAATTTCGATGATAGAGCGTATCTCAACACCTTTTGAATTACGCTTTCGCCAAGTTTGTCGGGTTGCTCCTTTATGATGTACACGAAATAACCGAGCGTTTCCAACTCGGCTTGAATGTCCTTGAGCAACAAAAGACTATCGTCTGTGTCCTTGCCCAACACCAAAACCGAATCAGAGTTGTCAAGGATGAAATTGGCTCGTTTCCAGACCAATTCGTCGGCAGCGCGCACACTCGCAATCAGTTCGTCGGCGGCGGTTGAAACGGGCAATGTAAGACACCATCGAATGAATATATGTGGTTCATCATCGTTCTCGATTGAGGCGGATGAAATCGGATGGCCCTCCACTTCGAGCCGCGTCACCGCCCGCACAACAGCTTCTGCGAAGACCATTGCGTGATACTTATGGTTCCAATACTTCGTGTAGATATGCTCGCTGACTTCGATCAGGAGCAAATCGCCGAGACGCCTAAACGACGTCTCTGGGAAGTCTGAATCCAAAACGGAGAACACACCTTCCTCCGCGATGATCGACAAATCCGTTCGCATGAGGTCGTCAAGGCTCAATTCGGAAAAATCGTCATCCATTTGCTTCACTTGTCGTTGTAGCCGTTGCCCTAGACCCAAAGCATAGCTTGTCTACCTAAGTCGAGACAATTATGCAATTTTAATGAGTTAAGTCGCATTGAGGAAGTCTTTTTCTCGTGAAATTTGGGACAACGTCGTGGCCGATCCACGGCCTGCACGTGTTTTCGCGAACGCACGTCGGTAGGGAACCCTCCAAAAAAGGAGGTGTTTTTTCGGCTGGGGGTACCTTTTCCAAGAGACACCGGGGGCCTTCTTCTTGAGAACTCAGAGAATTCTCCCGATTTAAATCGTGCCGAACGCCGTGCGCACGTCTGCAATCCCGATACTCAGAGCCCTTGGCATGAGAAGGCAGACCGCGGATCGTCTGGCTATAGTGACTAATCGCAGAAGTATGTCGGGGGCTAACCCAGGCTCATTTGCCCAGGGTGGCCTAATTGCTAGTTGCAGATCGCAAGAACGTGCTTTCGCTCAACGGATTCGGCGCGCTCGGTGATACGGCGCCAGTGTTCGTTTATCACACTCACACCAGACATGTCGGCCGGCGAAATCAGGCGATCAGCAATTCGCTCTAGGTTCGCTCGCCGCAAGCTCGTTGCGTCTCGGGCAGATCGCGTCAATCCTTGCACAAGCGCGAACGCTGTGTCTTCCCAATTGAAGCTGGGCTCCCCAAGGGTCATTTGAACGCCCTTTAACCAGTTTCTCGCTTCATCTCTGTCGAGGCCATTTTCCCGAGACAGGATCGTGATCGTCTCGTTGGGAAGCGGGACCGGGACTGTCTTAAGATATTGAACAGCCCGGAGAGCATCCCGTCCATGATCAAGTGCGTCTACAACCGTCTGCCGAATGGCAGATCGTAAATCATCGCGGTCAATCCGACCTTGGTGCTTCCTGGACAACGAGCCATGAACGGACGAACCGTGCACGCAACCGTTTTGGCAGATCGCCCTGAAGCTCATGGAGTCGAGTCCAAAGGGCACCCGGCCAACTTCGCTGTTCTGGACCGAGACGCCGACGCCGTAGTCAGAATCAGGGTAGCTCTGGATGTAATCGGGAGCCAGAAGCATCGTGCGGAAGCTGTCATCGTCGCCGTCCGTATGGCACGTCAAGATGTCTTCGAGTGCCCCTCGCGGGAATGCCTCGATGACCATTTGGAGGGCGTCGGCATTGTCCAAGATCGCGTACCGGTCGCTACAAAACGCTCTGACTTGCGCCAAACCGTCCTGTCCGCTAATCAATCGCACCAGGAACTTCCGGCTCCCTAGACGACTGATTTCGCGATTCAAATGGTCTGCGGCTTGAGCGGAGTAGCCCTTTTCCGAAAGGTAGGAAAGCATCACGGAAGGGCAATCCGTGTACCGTGCCAATCCCGAGAGAGCGAATGGCGTCAACGACATTCCCTCAAGCCTAAATTCACCATCCAACCGAATGTCTCGGGCATCCATCCACACGTCTTGAGTCGTGCTTGCCTTTTCTCGCAGGTCACGAAGTAACAGATCAACGGGCACACACCGCCTCTGCCATGCCTCTGCGACATGTCGGTGCCCTTCGGTCGAAGGCTGTCCTAGAGCATTTATGAACGGTGACTTATCTTGAATTGTCTGCACTGGTTCTCCTCGTCCCCGTTGGGGGACGAGTTGTTGGCAACAGGCAAGGTACTGGGCTAACCCGCTGGCAGGTCACCGGCGACGACCGGAGGTGACTTCGGAAAGAGGGCACGGCTGCCAGAACTTGTCCATTTCAACCTTCAAGTCTAGTGCGCCGCGCACATAATCGAGTTCATCCATGCTGATGTATCCCAGTTCCTCGCAGCCGGGTATGCCAAGATCGGCCCAACCAAATGCCAAGCGCTCGCCGGGATCATATTCAATCAGGAACCAGGTTGCGGCCGCGTCCGGCGTGAACAGCTTGACCGGCACAATTGGGTCGGTCAGATTCGACGACGAGTTCAAAGGCGGCAAGAGCTGATCAAGTTGTAGCATCAACGGCCCAGGGACAGATCACTTCCAGGGCTAACCCCGCCGGAGGCATGGGTTAGCCCTCAAAGCCTTCTACGCGGCAGTTTCCGTGACAAATACCCATTGTGTTGACCACGTCTTACGTGCATGTGTGTGGCAGGTAGACTCGTCGGAGATCGTGTTCCCATGAGCAGACATCTTTTGGTACTCGGTTGCTCACAGACGAAACGCGAAACAAGCGGAGAGCTCCCGGCAATCGACAGATATGACGGGCCGTCGTACCGGGTTTTGCGAGGGTTCTTGCGGGAGCACGCCTGGCCGGAAGAGCTCTCCGTGGCCGTATTGTCCGCAAAGTACGGCTTGTTCGGCGCGTTGAAGCCGATAGTGCATTACGAGGCCAGGATGCAACCGGCCGACGTGCTGGAGCACAAAGACGCTTGTCGGGCCACTCTTTCAGGTTGGGCCGCGTCCCATTCGAAAATCCATTTCTCGCTTGGCAAGGATTATCTCCCGGCGGTGCGGGAGTCGATTGACAAGGACCTCAAAGGCAAGGCAGACATCTTTGAAGGTCCCATCGGGATGAAGTTGCACCAAATCAAGGGTTTCCTTGGAACGACGCAAGCAAGACGAAGAACCAAGCCCGCCGTAACACCAGGCAAAGGCAGAGTCACCTACTTCTTGCCCGATTGGGATGATCTACTCGACCCTGACTTTGACTTTATCAAAGACAGCTTTTCGGGAGCTTCACGAAGCGAACGAAATGACAAGCACTGTTGCATTCTGATGAAGCCAAAACGAATGTGTGATGGTGTACTGGTCAGCCTCGCTCAACATGTAACCTCCAAGGGTCCCTTGCGTCGGATCAACGGGACCGAAGCAGGGTCCTTGGCACCAAGGCACCTTCGCAGTCAATTCGGCCTCCAAGACGATCAGTGGCTTTTTGGCGACTGTGGAGCCTTCAGCTATTTGAATGACGAGGATCCGGCCATTCAGGTCGAGCAGGCTGTTTCACTGTACGAAATCCATGGGTTTGACTTCGGCGCTTCGGTCGATCACATTCCGGTGACATCGGTAAATCGGGACGGGCAGACAATCGTCTTGACGGAAACACAGCGCCAGGATCGGGTTGAGATCACTAAGGTCAATGCGGCAAAGTTTATCAGCCTAGTGAAGTCCCGAAACCTCGGATTCACACCGGTGGGCACCATTCAGGCTCTGTCGCCGAAAGCGTATGGAGACACTGTTCGTAGCTATTGCGAACTGGGATATGAGCACATCGCCATTGGCGGACTTGTCCCCCTTCAAGATGCCCTTGTCTCCGAAATCGTCACCGAAGTGATGACCGCGGCAAGGGCGATGGGCAAGCGGCGGCCGTGGGTACACCTTTTTGGTATTTTTCGCCCCAAACTACAATCGACATTCCGAAAGCTGGAGGTCGATAGCTTTGACAGCGCAACCTACTTTCGGAAGGCCTGGCTTCGATCCGATCAAAACTACTTAGCCAAGAGCGGAACTTGGTATTCGGCTCTCCGCGTTCCGATGACAAGCGATGCGCGCACAAGGAAGAAACTACAAGTCGATGGCGCCGATATCCTCGCACTAGAGCTTGAAGAAGCTCATGTACTTCAACAGCTTTCCGAATTTGATACGGGTCGCGCCGAAGTCGAAGCAGTGGTGGACGCGTTGTTGTCGTATGACGAGCACCTAACGCGGTCGAGCGATTCCAGATCCCTCAGAGACAAATATCGAAAGACACTCCGAGACCGTCCTTGGAGGCAATGTGACTGTCCGTTTTGTTCCGAGACGGGAATTCATGTCTTGGTGTTCAGGGGCGCGAACCGCAATAAACGTCGCGGAGCGCACAACACCCTGATGCTTTACGGTTCATTGGCGGCTGAAACATGATCTCAATCGACGAGTTTCTCGACTTGGTGCGTGATACACCCGGAGTGAGACGAGATCTTCGAGATCTGGCAAACGTTGCTCAGCTCGATGCCGTGTCTCACTCCGACCAGCGCATGTTGATGCTTGCGGCAGGCCCTGGCTCCGGTAAGACAACTGTGCTCGTCCTTCGTGCCCTCCGCTTCGTATTGGTTGATGGTTTTCTTCCTGAGCATCTGCTACTCACAACATTCACTAAGAAGGCTGCAAAAGAGCTGAGGACAAGGTGGCTGGACTGGGGGACGGCATTATTGAGTTCCTTGGCTGGCCGGATAGACGATAGGGCTATTGATTTAAATCGGTGCCGAATTGACACCATGGATAGCCTCGCTCAACAGGCTCTGGCCGAGCATCGCTTACCAGGAAGCCTCGCGCCAGTCGTTGCGGAGACGTCAGCCAGCAAGTTGATTCTCAAGCGAGCGGCTTTTGGGCAGGCATATCGAGACCCAACAATAAGGGCCGTTCTAGACCAACTGTTTCTTCGGTATACGTTTGACGGCGGTCCTCCCTCGAATCAAGGTGACGCCCTTGACGTGGCCAAGCGACTATGTGATCGTCTCGTCCAAGACCGGGTTAATCTTGCGACATATCGAGCTTCTGGTGTTGCCCAAGATCGCGTGTGTCAAATTCTTGACCTTTATACCGCACGTATGGTTGAAACGAACGTTTACGACTTTACGACACTTCAGCAGTCTTTCCTCGACAGGCTTATAGACGGCTCTTTGGCACAATGGCTTGCCGACATTCGCGTCTTGATGGTTGATGAATACCAAGACACAAATCCACTTCAGGAAGCCATCTACTTTGCGATCATAAATGGAGCGCAACCTTCGGCGACAATCGTTGGCGATGACGACCAATCCATGTACCGGTTTAGAGGGGGATCGGTAGAACTGTTTACAGAGTATGCGGTCAGGTCACTCGCTATTACGGGTCGCGGAACAATTCGACTGGACATGGTTCGTAATTTTCGGTCCACTCCAGAGATTGTTGACTTCTATAATCGTCACGTAACTACTGATCCGGCATTTGCAACCGCGCGCATAACACCGTCGAAGCCACAGGTTGTAGCAAGCAGAGCGACAGCAAACATACCTGTCTTGGGAATGTTCCGAGCAGATGCCAACCAGTTAGCGAGTGACTTGGCTGAGTTCCTTTCCAATTTGGTCACCAATCGTCGTGTCGTTTTTGGCGATCCGGCTGCCCCACACGAGCTAACAATGACCGCAGGCGGAGATCTTGGAGACGCAGTTTTCTTAAGCCACACCGTCGAAGAGGTTCGATATAACCGCCCCCGTGGTAACCAACCTGCAAGTATCGAAACACGTTTCGCTGGTCTCTTGAGAGACAATCTGGTGGCAAGGAACCGCCAGGTATTCAACCCGAGAGGAAGAGCCCTTCGTGTAATTCCCAATGTTCAAGTCCTGCTTGGGCTTCTCCTCATTTGTGTAGACCCTGATGCTACTGCTATCAATGATGTCTGGCCAACGAACGAAGCAAGACACTTTTTGGCTATGTGGCGGCAGGCGGCCACGAACTTTATTCAACAGGGCCCTGTTCCTAATGACCGCGCAGGATTGAGGGGTTTTGTCGCGAGTTGGCAAAATGCTGCACGGGGAAGCATCCAGCAAGAATTCCCAAGGGATTGGCCCGTTCTAGAACTGCTATTTAAGCTGATCACTTGGATTTCGGCATTTCAGTCTGATCCTGAACATCAGGTTTGGCTGGAAGCGATTACCCGAATTGTTAGTAGCGTTGGAATGGCATCCCCTTATGGAATGAATTTGCTCCAAAATTCGGCAGCGCTAAACCAGGGCCAGCACGTTCGGCAAAGTCGGCTTAGTCTAATTCGCGATGCACTGCTTCCGATAGCAGAAAACGAAGTGGATGTTGACGAGGAAATCATGCCGAGCGTACCCAGGGACAGACTCCAAATTATGACGATTCACCAATCTAAGGGTTTAGAATTCCCGTTGGTCATCGTTGATGTCGGCAGCCACTTCAATAGTAACCATGCTGGCCATAGATTTCGCAGGCATCCTACTCAGGAGTCCAACGTGGTGCGGATGGAAGATGATGTCGAGCCGTTCCTTGCTTCACCTTTAAGAGGAGCCAGACTCCCGTTGGATCGTACATTTGATGACCTTGTGCGTCTCTACTACGTAGCGTACAGTCGACCGCAGTCGGTGTTGCTTTTGGTCGGTGCCGAGAATTGTCTTACGTATGGTTCGGGCGCAGGATTTACGGCTCGCGCTATACCGAACATAGCCTTGGGGTGGCACCGTGATGGTAGTTGGCCTTGGAGGCAACCATTTCAAGGACGAACACCTCCTATTCGAGTCACCCCGCCGATCACATTGATTTAACTATGGAACTTGAAGTCAGACGACCCGAGCATATTGTTCCGTCTTACTCACTGACGGGAGACTTGCTTTCCTATTTGAGGTGCCGACTGCAATATCGCTACCATAACGGAAGCTCATTGCCGCCGTCGCGACCGGTGCAGTTGTGGTTCGGGGAGTTTCTTCATGGAACGTTGGAGCTATGTTTTCGGTACTGGAAGGAGCTCACGGACGCTCGTCAGCCAGTTCCGGCATTTCCGTGGCCATGCAATCCAAAGGATTGGGGGCAACCGGCGCCAGCTTGGGTTGAAAACGACATAGGTCGCTTTGCGGATCTGGTTGAGTCTTCATTGCGACAACAGGGAAAGCAGGCGCGGAGTTCAGATGCTCGTAACTCTGCATACAGACGTGTTGAGATCGCGGTCAACGAACTTGGTCCGCACTTGTTTGAGCTTATCGCCGCAGCCGAGAAGAAGGTTATTGGAACTCGCCCAGTTCCTGTCGGTGCCGTGCCACTAAGATGTGCAAATTACGAAGTCCATGGCGTCATTGATGTTCTGACTCACGTGACCCTTAGTGGTGCTGCCGACCACAACCTGATTCGGGAATGCGTTCAGACAGCGTGTCCTGGCTTGAACGGCACGTACGAGGTGATCGTTGACTACAAAGGCGCGAGACGACCTTTGGTTGGGGAGCCGTATTGGGACCAAGGTGATTGGCAAGTCCACACATATGCTTGGTTAAGAAGTCGGCAACCGGATGCCGATCCGGTAGCTGCCGGCATCTTGATCTACATCAATGAGTTAACGCCAGGTTCGGCGGAAATGATTGCACTAAAAAGTGGGATTCAAAATGGAACTACTGACATTGTTCCGCTTCCTGGATCGCAGGATGAACAACTCGTTCGCATGTGGAGGCCAGGTTTCAGCACCGACCAGATTTCACTGGCATTTAAACTTCGGCGCGCAATTCGAGTTGTTCCAATCAGCAATCAGAGTACAGCTCGTGCTTTGTCGGAGTTTGACTCAGTGGTTCGTCGAGCAGAAGAAGATATCGTTTCCGAGGCTTCCGATGGGAATATCCTTCGGGCTTGGAGCCCTGACTGTGATGATGACGATACATGTTCCGCTTGCGACTTCAGACACTTTTGCCCTAGACCCGCCGGAGCACCTGCAAACTACGTCATTCAAGCACCCACAGCCCCGTAATGCCTCATTCCGTGCGGCTTTTGGAATGTACGTAGTTTATGACGGCGGCACTTCCGATTACGCATCCATACGGAATCCATTTGGAGTAATCGGGCGCACCACCAAATTTGAAGTCCGGCAGCACCCGTTGAACGAAGTGATGCGCCGCCATGAGGATCATAACGGCGAAACCCAGAGCACTTTGAATTCGGAAATGTAGGATCGGTCGCTTGCTTGTTCTTGGCTTGCCAACAAAGGCGCCCAACTGCTCCTTGTCCTCGGAAGTCAAAAAGACACCTTCAATGTATGAAATCATTGACTGGTTTCGGTCGAACCAGGTCGAGGCGTCAATTGTATGAACGATTAACCACGTAGATACGATCACGGCCAGCGAGGTCGCAATATCGAGTCCAAAGATCTTCTTCTCGACAAGCGACAGGAGAGCTAGGGTAGCCCCAAGTGTCGTGACTGGCTGCCAAACGAGCAGGACGTGCCGGTTGATATTGTTCCAGAGCTGGCCGTACATCGCCAAGAGGAACTTCTCGCGCGGCCCCTCGTTCTCAGGAGGCTTTTGTGTTTCGATTCCGTCTTGAGGTTCGTCCGGCATGGTGGCAGTTTATCCGTGGACATGATTCGAAAGACAAAACCTGAATGGCTCGGGGCGGTCCCGTGACTGAGATCGGGGCATCGAAGTAATGTTTTAGAAGTTGTTGGACGCTTCAGATCGTCGGCTTACCTTGGCGGATGCCTCCGCAATCAGAAAGCGTCCCAACAGTTCCAAGGGATCGACGCCTATGGCTCTGGCCAACTCGACGAATTCGATGACGTCGAGGGATCGCGTGCCGCGCTCAATCCGACCGATGGTCGTGACCTCCAAGCACATTTTGGACGCAACGTGTCTTTGGGACAGCCCAGCAGCCTCTCTCGCCTGCTTGATCGTGTCGAGGAGGATCTCAAACTCCAACGTTGCCGTTGATCTCTTGATCCGAGTGCCCAATTAGACATCAGGGTTGCATTGGTGAGCGATGGCAAGATACCATCATATATGGTCGCGCGTGTGTCCGTGACCATCAAAGGCTACGAATCATGTCTAACGGATTCTCAAACAAGAGACCGCCGCAGAAGAACAGCTACGAGAGCTGGCGGAGCGATCCAGTCTATGGGCCAGGCCGCGAGTCGATCCAGTGGTTTATGTTAATCCTTGTGCTGGGGGTCGCAGGGCCAGCCCTTTTGGCCGCCGCACTTGGCGCCCTACAGATGGCGATCCCGTTCATCGGCTTCACGGCGGGAATCGCGTTGCTCGGTTGGGGAGTGTCAGCCGCGATCAAAGAAGAAAAGGCGAAGGACGCGAAACGCAAGTCCGCTTTTGACTATTGGTTTTACCATCGCCCGACAGACACCTGGATTCCGGCAAATGGACCGCACTCATTCCGGTTGTGGTGGTCTTTGGATTGGAGTCGCTGGCTAACCCGCGATGAAGTCGAAAGCCGCATTCCATTCACTGAAGGATTTAATGCGCGTCTTAAAGTGTACGATGGACGCCAGTCAGCTCGACAGGTTTGGCGAGACGAGTGCGAGGTATGGACAATACACCCCGCACTCAATAAGCGCACGGTCACGAGCATTGCGAAAGACGACATTCAGTTCATGAACTTCTAGCCTTCACGGTTAGAACGTTACGCGGCTTGTTTGAATGCGAAACGCAGGTCAAGATCGCGACACCATACTGTCTGGGGTGAAGGTATGTCGAGTCGGACTCTGTCCTCTTCGTGGCCAAAACCGATTCCCGCGTTCTCGAGATCGGCCAGATCGCGCCGAAGCACTTCGGGGTTGACATCCATGAATTTCGAGTAAGACTCCAACCCCATGTCTTGTATCGCAGAAAAGAGTCCGAAGAGTGATTTCGACCGTCGTCGGCTGTAAGTGTCGGCAAGTCGTCGAGCTACAGCCATTGTTGATGATGGCCTCCAATTTCGAATCAATTCGTGCAAGTCTTGTTGCAGAAGATTTGGCGCGCGAGTCCGCGCGAAGTGCTCAAGGTCACGTGCGCGCATATTGCCATCGAAAATCGTTTCACGAATACGTCGTCGCTCCGCCGTGCTTTCAAATTTCAGCACACCTTGCGAAAAGTCGGACATAGCTTGGCGAATATCCGGCGCTGGTCGGCGTCTCATGTTTTCCGCACGGGTCTGTTCCTGCTTATCGTAGAGAATTCTGGACTTGGTAGGTTGATCAACAACCAAAGAAACTCCGTTTGTGTGGTCGTCCCGAAACATAATCAAGTCGCTTGATCGGCGTCGGCGGACAAACGGATGAATGTCCTTAATCAGTTGTGAGGGGTCCCCGACCCTCCACGCATGGCTCATGTCGATTCTGCTAACCTGCCAGTCTCCCACCGCTGGCAATTCTGTATCGAGTGGCAACGACGCGATTGCCCGACCAACCAAATCGTGGGCAATACCAACTTCGTCGGCATCAATTGTCCCTATGTTGTGTCCAAACACCAAGGTGGGGTAACTCGCTTCCGCTGATAGCCAGGCCGACCTACCGGATCGCCGCGAAAGTGAAAAGCGAACGCCCATGTGGGTGTAGCGATCCCTTCGCTCGAACACGTCTCGATAGGACTTCGTAAGGTTTTCCCAGTGATCCTTTACTCGCACATCAGGGTCAATGGGAGTATTCAGGCGCACCGTGTCGATCATCGCTGACCGCCCGCGATCTTGACTGTCTTTCGTGCAATTTGTAGGTCATTCTCCACCTCTTTAGAGCAGTAGGTTGTGTTTTCGATCATTTCTAATTCCTTGGCTTCCGCATGAGCCAAAAAATCTTCGTGCGGATGCTCCCGAATCGGCTGCCGAATTCCGAGACGATGGAGAAACGTCGGTGACGCGCGATGGTCGAATTCAATCGACCCTAGAGCCCAACCATTCCCGAAGGATTCGACCGGAATTGGTCTTCTCGCAAATATGCCGAAAGTGCTGACGAACCAGGTCGGTGCCGGGTGTGCCGGCCTATGACCGCCTGTGCAACTCCGGCAAGGAACGCGTCGGTAACCAGGCCGGCTCGGCAACTGTGACCTGAAACTGCATCCGGGTTGATCCCGGCGCGCTTTGCGAGCTTCTTCATGATGCGCGCAACCCCCCGATCCGAAAGTGCCGAAGCGGAAATCGTGTCGTTTCCGATCACGGAACGGAACAACGGTCCTGCCGATATATTGGAGGCGGATAGCCAATCCTCCATCGCCCTGACCGGGCATGTTTCCTCTCGGTGGCCGCGTATGACTGCAACTTCGACCCCGACGCCAAGTTGATCGCCCTTTGAGCGAGCGAGCCGCAGAACCATCCCTTCGGCAACGATCCGAAGATCAGCGACATCGAGACCGGCAAGTTCGGACCGACGTAGCGCCGCACCATAAGCGGTCAGAAGAAGGGCCTTGTCCCGAATGGATCGCATATCCAACCCCCAATCCACAAGGATCGCTCTGATCTCACGTACTCGGATCGGTGTTTTCCGCGTTTGCGCGCATCCGAGCGTTCGGCGAATGCCCGCCATGGTGAGCCGTACGACCTCGGATGCGGTCGGTGTTGGCATTCCGGCCGTTTTGTGAGCGACCGAGATCGAAGCGAGGTGTCGCTGAATCGTCGCCGGTTTCTTTGTCGCCGCCAACCAAGCGAGATATTCGGCAACGGTATCCGGCGCCGCGGGAAGTGCCCCGAGTTGTCGAGACTCGCAATACCCAGCGAACGACTTCCAATCGGTTCGGTAAGCGCGGAGGGTATTGTCGGCACGTGAGGCCGCGATGAAGTCGTGGGCGCCCTTGGTCGGTGTGCGGACTGTGAAAAGGACGTCTTCACGGGTGACGAGCGAAGTGTCTGGAGTGTCTTCCATGGCGTCCGATAAGCAAAGGTTATCGGACACGAGGCTAACCCGCAGCCGTGACCGCGCGGCCTTTCCCTTTAGAGGGTGAGACACGGCCCTGTAAGGCCATCTCCAGACGAGCGACATCTTCGACCGAGTAGTAATTGACGTTCTTCTCTCCCCGAGACACCGGAACGAGACCAAGTACTCTTATCAGCCTTTTCACGTGAGGGACGCTTCGATCCAACAGGCTCGCCAACTCTCTCGCCGAAAAAGGACCCTTTTGACTGGCGACCGGCTTAGGCTGATCGGCAAGACGTTGTTTGCGCCGAATTCCCAACATCCGGCCGATCTCGTCGCGTACCCCTTGCATCTCTTTCCGGCGGCCTTAGCCGGTCGCCAGTCAAAAGGCGTATAGCGCTTGCAATTCGGCTTTGACCGCGCCAACTGTTTCCGGGGCAGAAGCGATTCGCTCGCGAACGTCGGATAGGTCGGGTGTCTCACCAAGCGCATCAGTTACAGAGCGCAGTTGTCTCACCAAGTATCGGGCTCGGTCGGACCGGAGTGTGTGCTTGCCATCCGCCGCAACCGCGCCGATTTGAACGAAGGGCACTTCTTCGACGCCTTGCGGCATGTACTCGCGCTGGTCTTGCAGGAGCTTCTTCATGTGCAAACGATACACCACGATACACCAGGCCAAGCTACTTTCTGCGGTGCAATCAATGGCATGGAACCTCTTCAAGTCATCGAGACGCTGCTATCGCTGTCGGCCGACCGCGAAGCGCTCATCGCTTCGTTGATACACAAAACCCTGTTGACGGCAACCCCATCGGACGAAACACTGGAACCAGTTTCCCCAATGCCCACAACGGTAGTAACCGAGTCGGACACAAAACTTCAGACGCCGTTCGATTCGGCAGATCTCTTTCCTGTCGGTGCGCGTTTTCGGAAACGCAAGGCGATGAATGGCAGATCGCACGTGGTGGTAGCCGTCATCAAGGCCGAAGGAATCAACGTTTGGTTTGACCGGGATTTCAGAACGAAAGCGTGGTCGGGAAGCTGCCGAAAAAAGACAATCGACAGTGTGGCGGCGCGCAAGTTCTTGGCGGAGTTTGAGCGGATATGAAGACTCCCATTCGGTTTGCGGCCCTGGCCGCAGGAGCGGGGCTTGGAAGTTACGGAGCTGAATTGGCTGGTGCCCAATGCGTGGCCACAGTTGAGATCGACGACGCCAGAAGGAAATGTCTTGCCGTCTACCACCCTAAGGCGCGCCATCTCGCTGACCTCCGATTGGTTCAGGGCCGCGACCTTGACGCTCCGAACCTCTTGATGATTTCGACGCCTTGCCCCAGCTTTAGCGTGGGCAACCGAAAGGCATCAGGTCTTAACGACTCTCGCGGGGCATTGCTGTTCGAAGCTATTCGTCTTGTCGATTCTGTGCGGCCAGAGGCCATCGTGTTGGAAAACGTTCCGGCAATGCTATTTGCACCGCGAGCCCTTGATGTCCTTTCCAGCCTCAATCTGATTGAGTTCATTGGGTATCGACTCATTCTTCGAGAGACCTTAGACGCGCAAAGGTGGGTCGCACAAAGTCGAAAGCGCTTGTTCTTCGTTTACGTCCGCCGGGATGTCTTGACTTGCCGAACTCCCTTTTGTATGCCGACAAAGTCGGCGCGCCTTGAGTCTGTTTCTCCGAACTGGCTTGGAGATGTTCTCTCTCCAAAGACGCTGGCCGCTCTTCGTGACCGTATCAATCGGCACGGGAAACCGGGATTTGAGCATCTAGCCGACGCCTTCATAGGCGATGCGCCAGAACCCGCTGAATGGGCCGGGAAGCCCATCTTTCATTGCAACCACAGTAATTCAAGTTTTGGGGTGGGCCACATGGTGACGCTCACCAAGACAGGTCGCGCAATCGTCCGATGGAACGGACGGGTTCACAAGTTGTCGGTATGTGCTTGGGAAGAACTGATGGGGCTTCCATCGGGGTTTACGGCGCCGGTTGGATCCGACGCACAACGCCGGCAAGCCTGCGGCGATGGCATCGTTGCACCGGTAGCTACGGCCGTGATCGGATGGCTTGGCAAGGTTTTGGCTTCTTAGGGAGAAGCTAAGACAAGGCCGACAATTACCATGGAAACGATCACAGGCTGCCCGATCCTCCATTGTCGACTCTTTGTCGGCAGGTGTGGCAGCTACGAGTGTCAGACGAAAGGCGGTGACCATGGCGACGCCTACTGAAACGACGGCGCCCGAGGTCGCTGGCCGCGCCTACGACAATCTTGCGGTAAAGCTCCTCTACACCGTTGATGAGGTTGCCATTTTGCTTTCGGTTGGCAGGTCAACCGTGGAGAAGTTGATCCATGAAGGTTATTTGGCGAGCGGAATTGTTCAAGGGACTGGCCGCGCACGCCGAATAAGTAGAAAGCAGGTTGATGCGTTTGTCGAGAGCTTTGATGGAGCGTTTCCGACTTACGGCAAAGCATCCAAGCCGACCAGAAATCGACGGAGCAGATTCTAGGTCAACTCCATCGCGGATCGAATGTCGTCGTCCGTTGCTCGGATGTAATACTGCATCGTCGTCTGGAGCTTTGAGTGTCCCGCGATTTTCATTAGGACCTGAGGCTTGACGCCTTGCCCACCGTTGGAAGAATTTGCCAGCAGAGTTAAAAAGCTGGATCGGAAATCGTGGTGGGTCGGAACCGGTTTACCGTCGCTTCCATCGAACCCGGCGGCGATGACAAACTCTTTGATGAGCACCGAGCCATTCTGTGCGCTATAGGACACCCCATTTCGCAGACAAAGCCGGGTGCTCTTCTGCGAATAGTCCTGCGGCATTGCAGCCCGAAAGACGCCGATCAAGTCTTCAGGAATCGGAAGATCCCTGTTCCCGGCCAACGATTTGGGGCGAACGACCATCAGCCCCTTTCCAACGACACTTTGCAACTGTTGGCGTATTCGGATGACGCGGTTTTCGATGTCGACATGCTTCCATTCAAGGCCAAGGCACTCTCCAAATCGCAAGCCAAATCGCATGCCGAGCAACACCGGCCAAAACATCGGGGTTTCCTTCGCCGCGTCAACCAAGCGGTCCATTTCGTCGGGAGTCAGAATCCGCTTGGCAAGTTCAAGCTCGTCTTCGATGACAGCCATGTCCTTGATCTTCGCGGCCCGGCAAGGATTGACAGAGATCAGGCCCTGATTCATCGCCCTCGTCAATGACGACGCCACGGCCGTCTTGACTCGCACACCGACATGGATGCCGTCTGACTTCTTTAAGTCGTTGAAGAAGACCTGAAGCACTGGTGCCGTGATTTCGTCAATTCGAACGCCACCGATTTTCTTAAACACTCTAGTCGTCAGCCAGTGGCGGTAATTGTCAACCGTCGTGGGCGCAAGCTCGTTTGGCCAAATTTCAGACAGGCAGTGCTCGCTCCAAGTCTGGATAGTCCAGCCCCGCTGATTGGCACCCTCGTTCCGGTTGAATTCAGCAAAGGCACCGTCCCGTGACGCAATGGCGTCCTTTTCGGACGCGCGGCTGCCGTGCTTGCGAAACAGTGTGCCATTCCGCCGAGTCAAGACGACTTCCCACTCCCATCGTCCGGTGGTCTCGTTCCGCCACACGTTTCCGCTCTTTTTATCTCTCGGAGCCCGACGCGCACTTGCCATTCTGCGGAGAAGTATACCCCGCAGAAAACCCCGTATTGCGCTAAATTGAACCTATCAAAACTGATCGGTCATGAACATCTGAGGGACGCCCGGGACATTGCGGCCCATCAGGTACAGATCGATCTTCGGGTCGCGAATCGGGACTTGGAGTTGGTCGGTCATCAGGGAAGTCCCTAGCCACTCAATCCCCGGGGGCAGCGGCAAGGACGACGGCCCCGCTCGGAACAGCCCCTCGCGCAGAGTTGAAGTCTCGTGGCAGAGATACCCGCCCCGATACTCCGTGGGGACTCGGTAGTTCCACTGCCAGTACGCCCAGCGGCGGGCGTCGCGGCGGAGGCGGTTCGAGTGGCCGCGCGCCCAGTTGTCGTAGAGGATCTCGATCTCCTCTGACTCCATGATCCGGCCTTCGGGCTCGGGGTTGGTGACGATCTCGGCGCGGACCACGTGATCCAACGGCTCAAAGCCGTTCCGCTCGTAAAGCGAGGTGTCCTTCGCAAAGAGAAGTGCCCCGCGCTCGCCGATCCGCTCGCCCTCGGCGACGATGCGCTGAATGAGTTGAGAGGCATGGCCCTGGCCTTGCCGGTCCTTGCGCGTCGCCACGCCGGCGATCCCAAACGCTCGCCCCCATCCAAAGATCAGGGGCGTCGTCGTAAGAATCGAAACCATTTCCCGACCCTCAAAAAGTGCCCATTTCCGATTGGGCTCGTACAGCGGCTCGGCGAAAAACACGTCCACCGCCCGGTTGAAATCCAAAGAAAATACGTCGCAAAGAAGCTCTAGAAAAGCGCGACCCTCGCTGTGGCGGATGGGCCGAATCTCCGTCATGGTGTCGTGGGGTTGGTGATGACGGGCCGTACCGTGACGCGCACCTTCACCTTCGAAGGCGTGGTTGAATTCACGCCGGGCGGGAGCACGAGCGTGGTCGTGAACTGCTTATCCTTCGTTAGCCCCTTCAGGTCCACCGGCCCCGTCTCGATTTGGCTCAACCGCGCCAGCGCGATGCTCGATCCTCGAATCGTTACCGCCGTAGGCGCCGCCTCGTAGTTCGTCACCGCATAACCTCGATTGGCCTGTCCGACGAGCTTGACCAGCACGATTGCGGTTTTTTCTTGAAGCGGAGAGGTGAAGGTCGGCGTTACTTCGGCTTGGTACGAATCCTTCTTCAGGTCGCCCCGCTCCTCCGATATCTGATGACCGCTCGCATCGTAAAGGAAGATGTCTTGTAGCTGCGGGGTCGGGTGAGCCGGATCCTCTTGGGCCAAGTCGAGCGTCACACGTGCTTCGGCGACAGACTTCATGATCGACTCGGCGCCGCTCACGGTGACCGTCTTCGGCATCACGTTCCGCTCGGTCAGAATCGCCGTCTTGTCCGAAACCTTGCCTCGCGTACCGCTTTGGACGGGCAGCGTCCGGTAAACGACGGGCTCGATGCTGAGTTGGACGGACGGCGTGTTCTCAACCGCGATGTCCTTGATGCTGAGCGGCAAAGCCACGCTGTAATAAGCCTTACCGCCGTGCGCATGCGCAAGGTTGACCTGCCCGACGAGTTGGCTAGGAATCAACTTCAGCCGCTCCGGCGAGGCCACGACCGCGACTTGGATCGACTTCGGCGGATTCAGGAGCGCCAGTTGCGGGCTTAACCCCGGCATGCTGAGCGAGACCTCGAACTCTTTCGGGTTGGGGTTCGCGTTCTGCGCATAGACCACCCCCCACAAAATGATAGAGAGGAACAGCGACATGATCAGGATCGGCATGTTCGCCTTGGGGGCGTCGTCGCGTTCTTCGATCACGCCTGGCCCTCCGCTCCATTCCTTTTGCGCAGAGTTCGTCGCGGCTTCGGTTCCACGTTCTCCGCCTCGTCATCCAGGTTTCGGAGCTCGCGATTGAGGATCTGGCGCAGCTCCTGCACCGATCCGAGCCGACTAAGCCTGCCTTCGGAGGCGACGCTGATCGTGCCTCGCTCCTCACTTACGATGATCACCAGGCAGTCGAACTCCTCGGTAACTCCCACGCCCGCGCGGTGGCGCATGTGGACGTTCGGATCCAGCCGTTGCGAATCGCTGAGAGGCAGGCGGCAGGCCGCCGCCACGATCATGTCGCCATGAACCAGCACCGCACCGTCGTGCAGCGGATTTCCCTCGTAAAAGATCGAGCCGAGAAGAGGCGCCGAGATTTGGGCGCGAAGCATGACACCGTTGGCGGCGATTTCGGCCATCGGCGAATCCTTCTCGACCACGATCAGCGCCCCGACCCGGCCGGCCGCCAACTCGGCAACGGCGGCTACCAATTCCTCGACCGTTCTGGCTTCCGCCCGCTCTTCCGCCTGCCCCGTGACCGGGATGCGAGCAAGCAAGGTGGCCGGGCGCCCAAAGCCCTCGATAGCGGTGCGAAGCTCGGGAAGCAAAAGGACGACCAGCGCGACCGGTCCCATGTACGCGGCCTTATCTAGAAGCCAGTGCAGCGTGTTCAGTCCCAGCCGTCCGCTGACGAACAGAACGATCAGAAATCCGATGACGCCGAGGATAATCCGCCACGCCCGCGTGCCCCGAACGAGCATCAGCAGGCGATAGATCAGGAAGGTGACCAACAGGACATCGATGACGTTCGCGGCGATATCGCGCGACGTCATGTCTCGAAGGGTCGTGAAGGGCTTAAGCAGGTCTTCCAATTGAAACTATTACATTAAATTGTAGCCGTCTCGGGCCCCTCGACCTAGGCCCGGAGCGTGCCGGAATGCCTTCTCGGGGCCCATAATGAACTCCACTGTTCATAAACCGTTCCGGACAGGGAAAAAAGCCGCATGGACGAGCCCACCGCAAGACCTTTAGAGGAAATTCGTTACGATATAGACTCGATCGATTCGCAACTCGTTGCGCTCCTCAGCCGGCGAGTTGAGCTCGCTCAGGAGGTCGGCCGCAGGAAGGGTCGGGACAACCGCCCCTACTTTACGCCCGAGCGCGAGCGGCAGATCTACGAGAAGCTTAAGACGATCAACCCGGGTCCTCTCCAGAATCGCCAGCTGGCGGCCATCTTCCGAGAGATCATCTCCGCGGCCCGCGCGGCGGAGAAGCCTTTGGTCGCGGCCTTCTGGGGCCCGGCGGGCACCTACACTCACCTCGCCAGCATCCAGACTTTCGGGACCAGTACCGATTTTGTGCCGAAGGACGGCATTCCTGATGTCTTCCAAGCGATCGAGCACGGCAACGCGGACTACGGCGTGGTCCCGGTGGAGAACTCCGTCGCCGGCGTCGTCCCGGAGACGCTCGATATGTTCCCCCAGACCAACGTCAAGATCTGCGCCGAGGTCTATATTCCGATCCACCACCACCTCGTATCGACGGCGTCATCGTTGAGCGATATCCAGCGCGTTTATGCCTTCGGGCAGCCGGTTAACCAGTGCAAGCAGTGGCTGAAAGGCCATTTACCTAACGTAGAAATCATCGATACCGCCCCCACCGCACGCGCCGCACAGCAGGCGCTCACGGATCCTAACGGCGCCGCCATCTGCAACTCGCTCGCCGCCGAGTTGGTCGGGATTCCGATCCTGGTCGAGCATATTGCCGACAACCCCTCGAACCGAACACGCTTCCTCGTCCTCGGCTACAACGAGCCCGCGAAGACGGGGCGCGATAAGACGAGCGTCATGTTCAACCTGCGCAACCGCCCGGGTGAATTAGTCAAGGCCCTCGGCGCTTTCGAGCGGCATGGGGTCAACTTGATGATGATCGAGAGCCGTCCGGCGCAGCGAGCGACATTCGAATACATCTTCTACTGCGACTGCTCGGGGCACCGCACGGACACAAACCTCCAGGACGCGCTTGCCGAACTGCGTGAGAACGCGCTCGAGACCATCGTGCTCGGTTCCTACCCGTACCGCGATCCGTTGGACGTCTAGCCTATGATTCGGCTCGCGACGAGAGAGGATATGCCGCGAGTCTGGGAACTCGTGCAGGAGTTGGCCGAATACGAGCGGCTGAGCGAGCTGGTCGTCGGCGATGCGGGCGGTTTGGTTCGCTACGCCTGCGACGAGAACCTCATCGAGGTCTTTGTTTTGGAGACGGACGGTTTGGTCGTCGGCTACACGATCTCGTTTGTCACCTTTTCGACCTTCCGCACTCAACCCGGAATTTGGCTCGAGGACTTGTACGTCACTCCAGAGCAGCGCGGAAAGGGTTTCGGCAAGGCGTTGCTTCAGAACCTAATTTCGCTCACACGCGACCGAGGTTACGGCCGCTTGGAGTGGTCCGTCCTCGACTGGAATGAGCCTTCGATCAAGTTTTACGAATCGATGGGCGCCGAAATTTTGCCTGATTGGCAGGTCTGCCGTATGATCCCGGACGAAGTCGCGCAGCTGTAGGCCGCTTCGGCGTCTCCGACGCACGAGCGCGACCGGCTAGGAAGGGGCGCCGAATTGGATTCGGCGCCTCCCCATAAGACGTCACGGGTTCAGTGTAAACGTTGCGGTCGACGTGGACGATGCACCAAGTCGGGCTTTCACCGACACCGTCGCGGAAGAAGTAACTTTCGTCGTCGTCAGCGTAAAGGTGGCGGATGCGGCCCCCGCCGGGATGGTTATCGTGGCCGGGACCTGCGCGGCGCCGCTGCTCGATTGAAGGTAGATGGTGAATCCGCTCGATGGCGCTACGCCGGCTAGCGATACCGTCCCCGTCAACGAACCTCCGCTCGAAACGGATGACGCATTGAAGTTCAGGTTTATCGCCGAGGAGTGAACGGCGACGCTCGCCGTTGCGAGGGATCGGCCAGGCCCCTCGGCGATAATCCCTGCTCCGCCATCGGAGCCAACTACCGGCGTCGAGAACTGGAACGTCGCCGAGGACGCTCCTGCCTGGATCGACACCGTACGCGGCAGATTGATGAAAGAACTGATCGATGCGAGCGAGATCACGCATCCGTCCTTTCCAATCGGTCCATTTAGATTCACCGTGCCGGTCATCGTGTATCCGCCGATCACATCGTGCGGCATGACCAGCGAAATGAGACGGGCGACTTGAACCGTATAGGTTCCGTCCGTAGTACCGAACGGGGTTCGTGCCGAAATGGTGGCCGCAGTATCGGCCGAGACGACCGTCGTGGCCGCCGTGAACGTGACAGACGTCGCTCCCTGCGGCACTGTGACCGTCGCTGGACCCTTAAGAATGGCCGAGCGGTTGATCAGGGAAACCGTCAGGCCGCCTGCCGGAGCCGGGGCGGTAAGGGTTACCGTTCCGGTCGCGTTCGCGCCGCCCGGTCCCGCCGACGGAGTGAACGAGACCGATGCTGCGTAGGGCGGGGCGATGGTCAACAAGGTAGAAACCGAAGCGCCTCCCTGCTGAGCCGTTGCCGTGATTCTGGACTGCGCGGAGCTATCGACCGTCGGCACCGTGATCGTAAAGCTCACTTGCGTTTGGCCTGCGGGAACGGTTACGGAAGACGGGAGCGTGAGTCCCGACCGCGAAGACGATAGGTTGTAAGCGGTGTCGATGGGGACCCCTACGGCCAGGGTTACGCTGCCGGTTACCGATCCTCCGCCCGAGACCGTGCTTTGGCTCAACTGGACAGATTGGAGAACCGGGAAGATTGAGAGGCTGACGGTTTTGCTTCCGCCGGGATAGGTTGCCTTTAGGTTGTCGGTTTCCGCCGTCTTCCCACTCGCGGTCGACACGGTAAAGTTCACCGTTCGGGTTCCCGTAGGTACGGTCAAGGTGGCCGGGGCGATCAAGTTCGGCGAGCTGGACGTTAACGTGACCGTAGTCGGAGAAGTTGCCCTTGCCGGCAGCACAAGGGTTGCGGGCACGTTCCTGCCGCCGAAAACTGAGGTCTGCTGCAGCGAAAAGTTAGAAGCCGTATTGTTCAGCAGCCAGAGGCTTCCGCCGCTCGCTCCGCCAATTGCGGTAGTCGCGAAGATGTCGCCATAGCTATCCGTGGAGAGGGAGCCGACCGGCAGTTGGGTTCCCGTTAGGATGACCGTGGAGTTACCGTTGAAGTCGTTCTGCCAGATCGTCCCACTGTCGGCGGAAGCTCCGATGACAAATCCATTTGGATCGAAAGCCGGTGTTCCCGTAGGATGCTGGAAGGCTAGGCCGCTAAAGTCTTCAAGAGAGAAGTATTCCGACGCGCCACCGTAGCCAAACCAGCAAGTACCGCCACCCGGGGTCCCATCGGCCAGCGTGGAGTCCTTTGTGAATCCCAAACTACCGCCGAAGCTTTCCAAGAAAACCAAACCTTGCGGATGGTATCCGTCGCCGGCGGCGCCGAAGTTGTGGAGGACCTGGTAGAAGCCGTTGATGCCCGTCCAGAAGGTTCCGCCGGACGACCCGTCGCCGACCGTTAGCGAGCCGCCGTTGGTGGTCGTTCCATTGACGTAACCGGAGTCGTCCATACCAATTTGGCCTTGCGGCGCTACGCCATCGGAGCCATTGGCGTTCAGTTCTAGGTTGAAGGCTCGCAAATCGCCAAAGTCGTGAATGATCGAGTAGTTGCTGCCGGGGTCGATCATCCACAGCGTGCCCTGACCAAACGCGCCGCCGGCAACCGTCGTGCCGAACATGTTGCCGTTGAAATCGAACACGACGTTCGAACTCGGCGTGGTCCCGTCGGGACCCGCGGCATCGGTCGTTCCCCCATTGGTCGCACCTCGGGTAATTCCTGTGCCGCCGAAGCTGTGGAGGACGGTGAATGTACTTGCGGCGGGAAGTTCCCAAACCGTGCCCAATCCGTAAGTGCCACCGTATAGCGTGGTGCCGAAGATATTTCCGTTTTGGTCGACGGTTACCGTCGATTTAGGGTTTGCGGCCTGGACCGAGTCGTTTCCGAAATCGTAGAGGTCCAGGTACTGGCCGAAGATGGTGTACTCCCACAGCATCCCTTTGCCGTAGGCGCCACCGTTTTGTGTCACGCCGAAGACGTTTCCGTTACTGTCGACGGTCGTTCCCGTATTAAGCGTCTGTCCGTCGGGACCGGTGCTTCCGTTCGCATTCGTCGTTGTGCCGCCGAAATCGTGTAGGTCAGACGTCGAATACGTGGCCTGCCCCATCGCCAGACTCGCTACCGCGAGGCTAAGTCCAACTACTAGACTCCGGGCCTTTCCCACCCGGTTCTTAAATCTTTTCATTTGCCGCAAATCCCCTCATTTTGCCGAGCGCCAACAAGGTTTTCTCCTCTGACAGATCTTGACCAACCACCTCCCCACTCCGTCAACGCTTACACGGCCAAAGATGGCAATGTTCACTTAAGCGTGAAGTTGCGTAACGAGAAACCCGGGCAATAAAAAATGGCCGCGAACCCCCATCGGAGGGGCGCGGCCACCTTGTTCCTGTTGTGGTGAGTGATCAGACTTCGACGGTCAGGTCGAGGCTGATCTCCGCGTTGAGCACGCGCGAAATCGGACAGCCTGCCTTCGCGGCGGCCGCGGCCTCTTCGACGGCGGTCTTATCCGCTCCAGTCGCCACGACCTTGGTCGTGAGGGCGGACTTCGTGATCGTGAGGTTCTCCATCGTGATCACAGCATCCGTGTCGATGGAATCGGCCACGATGCCGCGCTCGCCGAGCTGCGCGCTGAGCGCCATGCTGAAGCAACCGGCGTGAGCCGCCGCGATGAGCTCCTCCGGATTCGCGCCGACCCCGTCCTCGAAGCGCGTGCGGAAGCTGTATTGGGTGTTGTCCATCACCTTGCTTTGCGTGGTGAGGGCTCCCTTACCGGTCTTTAGGTCGCCGATCCATTGGGCGTGGGCAGTTCTTGTCATCTTGTTTTTCTCTCCTCGTTCGGAATCTCCGAAAGGCTACCGCTTTGGAGCCACGGCTGGGTTAAGGGGCCCGGAATTCCGCAGATTGGATCGTTCAGTGGGCCGTGGGGGCGTGCCCTCGGTCGCGCTCTCCCAAGTAAGCAGGTATTGCGGTTGGTACGGTAACGCGAATGCTGTACCTCGGACGAATCCTTTTGGAATGTTGCGATTGAAGTCGCTGGTTATCCGCCTGAATAACGCATGATCGGAGGTCGATAATCCTTGTTGTAGGCCGCGAGACTAATAGAACAGTCTGCGCGCCAAACCTAAAGGACACGATATGAAAACTCTCCCTCAATTCACGGTTCGCTCACTGCCCATCGCCTTAGTGGCATTTCTTGCTTTCGGCGCCGCACAATCCGCTTCGGCTCAGGCATCCGCTTCGGCCAACGCCACCGCCACGATCGTCCCCGCAATCACAATCAGTAAGACCAGCGACCTCCAGTTTGGTCTCATCGTTGCCGGCCCTGGCGGAACGCTAATGGTGGGTACCGACAGCAGTCGAACGGTAAACGGTCCTGCGGGCTTGACGAATGCAAGCTATCCAGTTAGTGCCGCATCATTCACCGTTACCGGCGGCGCGAACCTGACTTACTCGGTCTCGCTTCCGACTTCGGTTTCGCTGAGCGGACCTTCCTCGTCCACGATGTCCGTCAATGCCTTCACCAGCAACCCGTCCTCGACCGGAACGATCGGCGCCGGCGGCACTTCGACGCTCACGGTAGGCGCAACGCTGACCGTCGGCGCCGCCCAGACAGCCGGTTCTTACACGGGCACCTTCTCCGTGACCGTCAACTACCAGTAGTCAAAAGTGCGAACTATTGAGGATAGAGAGGGAGGGGTTATGCCCCTCCCTACACCTCGGACCACCTCAAGACGGTATTGCTAGAATGAAACGAAGATCGATGCGAACTGAGGCGGGTATAGCGATTACCTGTTTCGCATTGTTCTTAGGAAGCGCCTCAAACGCATTCGGTCAAAAGAGCGCTACGGCGAATGCTTCGGCAACGATCATCCAGGGCCTAACAATGACCCGGACTAACAACTTAAGATTTGGAGCGCTTATCCCCAGCATTTTGGGAGGAACCGTTACGGTTAGTCCGACGGGGACTCGCAGTGCTACGGGAACGCTGATTCTTCTTACCTCGACCAGCACTCCATTTTCGGCCGCATCGTTTACGATGGTTGGCCAGCCAAGTCTTAGCTATTCCATCGTGCTCCCAACTTCGGTTACGCTAACGCGTCAGGGTGGTTCGGATACGCTACTTCTCAACAATTTCACGAGCAACCCTTCGGCAACGGGAACCTTAAGTGCCTCGGGTACGGGAACCCTTCTGATCGGCGGCTCGATCGCTATCCCGGCAAGCCAAGCGGCCGGCTACTACCTCGGTTCCTTCACCGTGACCCTAACCTACCAATGAGCCATTTCACGAAAAAGCACTTCCAAAGCGCCGGAATCGTTCTGCTCTTGGCGGTTGCGGCCAGCGCGTCCGCTCAGAGGAGCAGCAACTCGTCTGCCAGCTCGGATATCTACATCGTCCAGTCGACCGCGATCTACAAAACCGCGGATCTCCGGTTCGGTGCGATCGTACCGGGCAATACGGCCGGCACGGTAACTCTCTCCACCACCGGTTCTCGAACCGCCGTGGGCGCCATCGTGCTCCCTTCGAGCGTGGCATACGGTGCGGCCGGCTTTGTCGTCCTTGGGACGCCCGCCACCCTGTTCTCTCTTTCCCTACCGAGCACCCTGACGCTGGGTAGAGCGGGAGGATCGGAGACGATGGTGGTCTCCTCGTTCGTGAGCAACCCATCCTCGGGAGGCATGCTCAGTTCGGGTGGTTCCTTCAATGTTCTCGTCGGCGCAACCCTCGCCGTGGGTGCGCACCAAACCTTTGGTTCCTATACCGGGACGTTCAACGTGACCGTCAGCTTTCCCTAACATGTTTACTTCACTCCTCTTCGCCGCCATCCTTGGCCATCGTCAAGCCCCGGCTCCTACCCAAGGGGTCGGCGATCTTCTCATCGCGCCGACGCGAGTCGTTCTCGACACGACGAAGCGAAACGCCGAAGTCAATCTGTTGAACACCGGTGACAAGGCGGCCACCTACCGTATCTCGTTCATCCACCAGCGAATGAACGCCGATGGCAAGTTGGAGGATGTGACAACGCCAGGGCCGGACGAGAAATTTGCCGACGACTTGGTTCGCTTTACGCCCCGCCAAGTCGTCTTGGAGCCTCACGTAGCTCAACTCGTAAGGATCCAACTCCGCCTGCCCGCCGATCTGGCCGCCGGCGAGTACCGCTCTCATCTACTATTCCGCGCGGTTCCCGCCGCCATTGCGGCCGACGAACCCGCCGCCGGAGCACCCGCGAAAGGTATCGACATCAAGATCACGCCCATCTACGGCGTTTCGATTCCCGTGATCGTACGAAGCGGCGAGACATCCTCGACGGTGACGATGCAGGACCTTCACTTGGTTACGACGCCAGAAGGGGTCCAAGGGGTAATCGGCAAGCTTAGCCGGACCGGCAATGCATCCTCCTACGGCCAACTCAGCGTTTCGTATGCGCCTCGCGGAGGCTCGTTCAAATCTGTCGGGCAAGTTAACGGCGTAGCGGTCTATACGCCGAACGCAAGTCGAAACTTCGGGGTGAGGTTAACCGTACCGGACGGAGAGAAGCTTGCCGCCGGTACGATTCGCGTGACCTACCGCCAAGTTCCCTCGGAGGGTGAGCGAGTCCTCGCCGAGGCTACTTTCGACGTCCCTTAGTCGAGCGCCAACATGAGGCTCTTCGCAATGGGTTGCGCGGCCATGCTCGGCTTCGCGGCCGAGCCGTCCGCCGCGCAAGGCCGGATTGACGCCCCGAAACCGGCGCAGCAAACTGCGGCGCCGGCGACGGGCGCGAGCCAAGTGAAGATCGTTCAGCCTTCGGAGGATGATCTCCTCCTCCTCTCGCTTCACCTCGATAACCTTGTCCTCGCCGACGACCTGGAAGCGTATCAGCATCTTGCCGCGACCCCGGGGCCGGTGCTCTTACCGTTCGGCAACATTTGCCGGCGGCTCGAAGTCGCCGCCACCGTGTCGATCGAGAAGGGAACCATGGACGGGTTTCTTGTCCGGTCGGACAAGCGCCTTCACCTCGACGCCGTGACACGCAAGGCCTCGTATGGCGGCAAGGAGATTCTGCTCGCGCCCGAGGACGTCGAAGTTCACCGAGACGATATCTATCTCGCCCCGCGCGCGATCAATGCCTGGCTCGCCCTTGGCGTCGTGGTCGATACGCATACCTCTTCGATCCGGGTCCACCCGTCAGAACCGCTGCCGATGCAGCGACGCATCGAGCGGGAAAGGCGCGCCGCTCAGGCAAGAGCGCTCTACGGGAGCTACGCCGATCCCACCTACCCGTTGGTCGGCAACGGATATCGTAACCAGGGGGCCCCGGCGATCGATCAGTCCTTCGGGCTGAACTTCACGCCCAAGCTCGGGCTCAGCTCGCTTTCGCTAACGAGTGCCACGCAATTCGTCTCCGACTTCGCGGGCTTGGGAGTGAGCGGAGTTGCCAATCAGGGCCTGACAGGAGCCGTTTCGGGATCCCATCTTGCCATCGGCCAGGCGGACGCAGATGCCGGTCTTCTCGGCGGGCTCCACGCGCGAGAGTACTCCGTCGGCCAGATCTACACCCCTTCGATCCCGCTGGTTACGGATTCGCATCTGGCGACCGGCCTGATGGTCGACAACTTTCCGCTCTACAAAAACAACCGCTTTGGCGTCACGTCTTTGGCGGGCGATTTGCCACGAGGCTGGGATGTCGAGCTTTACCGTGAAGATGCCTTGCTGGACTATCGTCAGGCAAGTGACAGCGGCCGCTACGAGTTTAAGGACATTCCGCTTACGTTCGGCCCCAACCGGCTGCGGCTCGTATTCTACGGCCCACACGGAGAGCATCGGGAAGAAGAGCACACCCTCAACCTGAACGAATCGCTCGTCCCGAAGGGCCAAAATTGGTACCGGGCATTTCTGCAACCGGGGGCGAGCGGCGAATCGCGTCTTGCCCTACAAGACGATTTCGGTCTCACCTCTCGACTCGCCGCCAACGTAGCGGTGAACACCCTTCACCTTGCGGATGGGCCCCACACCTATGCCTCGGCGGGACTGTCTGGTTACGGTGGCTCCTTATCCGGTTACGCAGGCGTGGTCGCCGACCCTCACTCCGGGACCGCCGAGACGGCAGGCGCACAGTGGCTCTGGAACCGTACCGCAGTCGATTTCAAGCAAACCTTCGTGGACGGTCTGCGCAGCGAGACGATTAACCCTGAGATCAATCCGATCCGAGTGGAATCTCTCCTTCGGTTCTCCAACGTCTCGATGCCCGTTTGGAGCCATCTGGCGCCTACCGAATTCGACGTCCTTCGCCAAGAAACCCTGACCCACACCCAAGTTTGGGAAATGCGCGACCGAATGTCGTTTCAAGCTCCCGGCTTTGGCGTCACCAACTGGCTCTCGTGGCGCTCGGAAACGGGCGAGACGGCTCAGCGGCAAGGGGAACTCCTGTTCAACAAATGGAAGGGCGGCAACCTGATGCAGTGCCAGATCGACTATCTATGGAACGGCACGCCGACGGTCCAGCAACTCTCGCTGCAGACGACCCCCATTCTTCGCGACCTTCGCAGCTTCACGGTTCGTGTCTACGACACTGTCGCGGAGGGAAACCCTGGGATCGGCGCGACTTTGACCAAGACGATTGGCGGCTATGCTTACGGCGTCTCCCTCGACTATTCCGCCCGCCATGGCTTGGTGTTGGGGCTCAATGTTTCCCTTGGCATGCTGAGGAACGGCCACAGTAGCCGCTGGCAGTCATCCGCGCAAAGCGAAGCAACCCGGGGCTCCGTGCTGGTCAGGGCCTTTATGGATACGAACGGAACCGGGAAGTATGAGCCGGGGAAGAAGCTCGTGGAAGGGGTCTCTTTCTTTGTGAACGCCTCGCCCTACCGGAAAGCCACCGGCAAGGACGGTACGGTGCTGATCGACGGTTTGGCTTCCTTCCAGCCCGCCGGCATCACGCTTTCGGAATCGTCGCTGACGAACCCCCTGTGGTCCTCGAAGATGTTGGGCGTCCGCGTCATTCCCCGGCCCGGCGCCCAGCCTATCATCGACTTCCCGATCGTCGCCACCGGGGAGATTTCGGGGACCGTGTATCTGAAGACCCCGGCGGGACTTCGCGAATCCAGCGGCGGCTTCCTCGAACTCGTGGACGAGAAGGGGAACGTGCTGCAGAAGCAAAGCGCCGCTTACGACGGCTTTTTCACCTTCTCGCGAGTCCCCGCGGGCCGGACATTCATTCGCGTTTCCCCGGCCCAACTCAAGCGGTCCGCGAGCACCTCGGAGCCCGTGCCTATTGTCGTTTCCCCCGACGGCGGCTACATTGACGGCCTGAAGGTCGTTATCTCCCAAAGTCAGTAGGGTCTTAAGACGGCACAAATGCCCAAAGTCGCATCTTTGCGCGACATGACGAAAGGGGTCATCGTAGCGGATCATTAATGGTAACAGTGTAAACGCACGCTTCGATCTCTTGACTACAATATGGCGGCTAGATTTTTCGATCACCTTCCTCAGCCATGTTGCGTTATCAGCGAAGGCCACTTCTCTCGCACGAACGCCGCATGGCGAGCCGCATTTGGCGATGTCAGTTCCCTAGAGATCGGCGACGTGCTGGCTTACGCGCGTAAGCAAGAAACCGTACGTTTTGAGGTTCGGGGCCGTCCAGTGTGGTACCGGTGGTACTTAGTATCGCCTTCCGAAGACGCCTCCGACGCCATTCTTGCCGTCGACGTGACGGCGGAGTGCGAAGCCCTCGACAAGCTCAAGCTTTTGGATCGTTACCTGCCCGGCGTCGCCTTCATTTACCGAACCCAGGCGAACGCGCCTGGCAAGTTCGAGTTCGTGAGCGACTCGGTGCGGAGCATCTACGGCGTCTCGCCGACCGATATTTACGAGAACCCAGGGCGGCTGTTTTCCCTTATTCATCGGGCCGATTTGCCGAAGTTCTTCCGCGAGATGGAAGACTGCCGGCAACTTATTCGGCCGGGAAAGATCGAGTTCCGGGTGCGTGGTCCGAACGGGATTCGCTTTATCCGGGGTACTTGGAATCCGGCAGTTCAGATGGATGGTTCCATCATTTGGACCGGCGTGTACATGGACATCCACGATGCCCGAGTTACCGCCGACCGGCTGCGAGAGACGTCTGAGCGGTTCGAACTCGCGGTCCGGGGCACCAACGACGGCATTTGGGACTGGGACCTCGTACACAATGAGATCTGGCTTTCCCCCCGCTGGAAGGCCATCCTCGGCTACGCCGACTACGAATTGCCGAGCACGAACGAGACCTGGCGGCGGATGATCCACGAGGAAGACATCCAAGACGCGTGGGACCGAGCGAACGCGGTGATCGAGGGGAAAGCCTCCGAATACCTTGCCACCCACCGGTATTGGCATCGGGACGGCAGCTTCCGCTACCTACTTAGTCGGGCCGCGCTCCTCCGCGACCAGTCCGGGCGAGCGATCCGAATGGCCGGCGCGGTTACCGACGTCACTGAACTCATCCAAGCCCGTGAACTTGCCGAGGCCGCGAACCGGGCGAAGTCTGAGTTCCTTGCCAACATGAGCCACGAGATCCGGACTCCGATGAACGGCGTCCTCGGAATGGCGCAGTTACTGCAAGGGACGGAGCTATCCAAGAATCAGCGGCACTACGTGGACGCCATTCGCTCCAGTGCGGACTCGCTGCTGACCATCCTGAACGACATCCTCGACCTCAGCAAGATCGAAGCGGGCAAGCTGAAGATCGAGCCCATGCCGAGCCGGCCGGCCGAGATTCTGAAAGACATGGTCGGCATGTACCGGCCGATGGCGGCGGCGAAGGGGCTGACCCTAAATACGGCCGTCCAACAGCCGCTTCCGTGCCTCCTGCTCGACCCCATCCGCCTCCGGCAGATCGTCACGAACCTAATCGGCAACGCGATCAAGTTCACCCATACGGGCAGCGTGAGCGTCCAGGTGAAATACGCCGACGGGCACCTGCACGTCATCGTTCAGGACACCGGAATCGGGATCGCGGAAGAGAACGCGCGGACGATTTTCCAATCGTTTAGTCAAGCCGACAGCTCTACCAGCCGTCTGTACGGCGGTTCGGGACTCGGGCTCTCGATCGCCCAAAGCCTGGTGAGGCTGATGGACGGCGAGATTGGCGTCACCAGCGAAGTCGGCCAGGGAAGCGAATTTTGGGTGATTATTCCCGCCGACGTCTGCGCGCCCGAGCACGCGCCTGAACCGGAAGTGATGCCGGACTGGAATCAGGACGAGCAGCAGATGCACGGACGAATTCTTTTGGCCGAGGATAACGAAGTCAACGTGCTCGTCGCCCAGACGCTGTTAGAAGACATGGGCTTCGATGTCGATGTCGTCGCGAACGGCGTGCAAGCCGTGGACAAGGCCGTCGAGATCAGCTACGACCTCATCCTCATGGATCTCCACATGCCCCTGCTCGACGGAGCGGAGGCCTCCCGAAGGATCCGCGCCGCGGAGCAAGGCGGCAAACGCACCCCCATTTTCGCCATCACGGCGGCGGTTCGTAAAGAAGACCGGCAAACGTGCGCCGATGCGGGGATGGACGATTTCATTACGAAACCGTTCGACATCAACCAGCTTCGGCGCATGCTTGCCGGCTTATTCCTTCGCTAGACCGGTTAGTGGGCGGCCTCGCGATAGGTCGCCCAAAGGCGCTCGAACTCGGAAACCAGCTTCTCCATTGCGTTGAAGCCGCCATCCCAAAACGCGGGACTCTTGAGGTCGACCCCGACGATGGACATCAGTTCCTGAGGCGTTCGCGACCCACCGAGTTGCAGAACCTCGGTGTACTTGTCCGCAAAGCTCGGCCCCTCCGCCTTCGCCATCTGGTAGAGCGACAGGACCAGGAGCTCGCCGAACGAATAGGAATACACGTAGAACGGCGCGAAGATGAAGTGGCCGATATAGGTCCACCACATCCGGTGCTGCTCGCCGAGCTTTACGCTATCGCCGAACATCGCCTGCATCTCCTGCTGCCAGAGGTCGCCGAACTGCTCGGCGGTTAGTTCACCTTGGCTTCGTCGCGAGTTGTGGCACTGCTGCTCGAAGGCGAACATCGCGGATTGGCGGAAGACCGTCGCGAAGATCCCCTCGATCTTGTCGGCGTAGAGCGCGATCTTGTCCTTCAGCGTCGCGTCGGCAACGAGCTTTTCGAAGACAAGCATCTCCCCGAAGGTGCTGGCAAGCTCGGCGAGGGGCAGCGTGCCATGGAAGTTGAGATAGGACTGTGCGCGGCTCAAGGAGGCGTGAACGCCGTGACCCAGTTCGTGGGCCAGCGTCATGACGTCGTCCATCTTGTTCAGATAGCTCTGGAAGACGACGGGATGGGTGTCCGGCGTGTTGTAGGCACAGAAAGCGCCGCCCTGCTTGCCCTTGCGGGGTTCGGCGTCGATCCACTGCTCGTCGAAGAACTCGGCCGCCTTCGATTGCATCGTTTCGCTGAACGCGCCGAAGGCATCGAGCACGATCTTGCGGGCCCGCTCCCACTCCACCGCACCTTCGCTAGCGAAGAGCGGCGCGTAGCGGTCGATGTGGGTGAGTTCCGGCAAGCCGAGGATCTCTCGCTTAACGTGATAGAAGCGGGCGACGAGGGCGTAGTTCTCGCGGCATTTGGAGACCACTAGGTCGACCGTCTCTTTGTCGAGCTCGTTGGAGAGGTGCCGGCTTTGCTCGGGATACTCGTAACCTCGGAGGCGATCTTCGACTGCCTTGTCCTGGAGGAGATTGTTGTAGTTGAACACGAGGACGCGCTCAAGTTCCTTTAAACCGACCGTGATCGTATCCGCGGCAATCTGCCGGACTTCCCGGTTCTCGTGGCGCAGAAGGGCGAGCACCTCTTGCTGCGTGGTCTCCTTCGGCTCCTCACCCGGAAGCTGGATCTTGAAGACCTGGTTCGCCGTGAGTTCTTCGAAGAGGCGAACCCAGGCCCGGCCGCCGGTATTAGCGGTCTCTTCGAGAATGATTTCCTCTTTCTCGCTCAGACGATAGGGGCTGTAGACGCGCGTGGCGGACACGAAATGCCCATAGTTCGCAAGTTCGGGCTCGGTCATGAGCCGGTCGATGATCTCGCTCTTCGCGGCTTGAAGTTCTAGTTCGAAGAACATCACCTTGACGCTGAGCTCGGTGCCTTTCTCCCGCTGCTTCTGCAGGAACGCGCCATATTGGGCGTTGCCGCTGTCCGTGGAGAACAAGAGATTTGAGAAGCCCATCGGCTTGGCGATCTCGTTGTAAATTGCTTCGATTTCCTCGATCGCTCCGGCGAGGGTCTTGGCGTCAAGATCTGGCGAATCGATCTTGCCTCGGTAGTTCACAGCAAAGGCATCGGCCCGCTCCAGCCCGACGCGCCACGTCTCCTCAATTTTGGGATCGTCGATTCCGGAAAAGAGGGCGGAAAGGTCCCATCGCACCTTCGGCGGCGCGATCTCGGCGGCCGGAACGTTGTCTTGCGCAAGGCTCATGGTTATGATTACACCCGTTCGGAGCCCGGTCGTTAGCGTGCCGGTGCTTTTACGGGGCTGGAGACCAGCGATAACGCGGGGGGCGCGGCACCCCATATCGTGATGCCTATGCGTAAATTCTCGGGTCGATCCCGGATGGAATCGTAGATAATAGCCGGATATCGAAGGTTCGGCCACCAGGCCGACCGAAGATACCGGGGCCACGATCCGAGCCGGAGATCGACCCCGTTCGAGGGGTCGCAGAACTTACGTTAACCGGCCGTGCCGCCGAAGAATCTCCAAAACCTCCGCCTGTGGCAAACGCGGAATGGTCAATCCGTCTCGCCCGGTCATCGTTTCGGCCGCGAAGAGAACGTTGATGATCGCTTCCTCAGTTCCATCGACCGCTGCGGCGAAGAATGCATTCAAAGCTTGGTTATCAAGCGGCGTCACCGGAGCCGGGGCGGTGGAGAAGGCGAGGAAGATGTCGCCCGAACTGTTCTCGCCGAGCCCGCCGACCCGTCCAATACCGAGGGAAATTCGCCGCGCGAGCCGGCGAACCTGGTGGGGAAGGAGTGGTGCGTCCGTCGCCAAGATCACGATAATCGAGCCTGTACCGTCCGGAATCAACGAAGGGAGGTTATCCGGCCTTAAGGTCTGCCCAATGGGGATGCCGGCGACGGTCAACCTCGAAGCCGCCCCGTGATTCGCCTGCACGAGAACTCCCACGTGGTAGTCGCCGACTACCCGGGAAGCCGTACCCGTACCACCTTTCCAGCCATGGCACTTCATGCCCGTACCGCCGCCGACATTGCCCTCAGCAATCGGACCTGACGCGGCAGAATCCAGAGCCGCAAACACGTGCTCCGGCCGCACGTGGAAGCCATTCATCTCGTTCAGCCCCATATCGGCCGTCTCGGCCACAACGGGAAGGGAGAAGAACGAATCCCCATACCGATTTGTGGAGGGGTACCGCTGACGCTCCTTCTGCCAGGCGATCACCGCATCGCGAACAATGCCCACGCTGTGGGTGTTGGTGATAAGAACCGGACCGTCCAGGAAGCCGGACTCGTTGATCCAGTGGCTGCCCGTCATCTCGCCGTTCCCATTCAGAACGTCGATGGCCGCATAGCAGGGTTCAGTGGCTTCACCTCGCGGGAGGATCGCGGTGACCCCCGTTCGGACCGACGAGCCTTCGATCAGGGTCGTGTAGCCAACTTGGAGGCCGGGAACGTCAGTGATGGCGTTCCATTTGCCCCGCTCCCCGAGAAACGGAATTCCGAGCTCGAAGGGGCGGGGCATGGTGGTGGTTTAGAGTCCCTTGTCGGAAACGAACTTCACCAGGTCGGCGATTCGGCAGGAATAGCCCCACTCGTTGTCGTACCAGCTGACGACCTTCACGAACTCGCCGAGACCGATGGTGTCGACGGCGGAGAAGATCGAGGAGTGCTCGTTCCCCTTGAGGTCGCTGGAGACCAGCTCCTCTTCGGTGTACTGAAGAATGCCCTTCATCGCGCCCTCGGCGTATTCCTTCATCGCGGCATTGATCTCGGCCACGCTGACCGACTTGCTGAGCAGAGCGGTGAAGTCGACGACGGAGACGGTATTGACCGGCACGCGGAACGCCATGCCCGTGAACTTGCCCTGGAGCTCGGGGATAACCAAGCCGACCGCTCGCGCGGCGCCCGTGCTGCTGGGGACGATATTCTGGGAAGCAGCACGCGCATCGCGTAGATCTTTCGCCGCCGTGTCCTGGGTCTTCTGGGAGTTGGTGAAGGCATGGATCGTGGTCAGCAGACCCTTCTCGATACCGAAGCGCTCGTGGAGAACCTTTGCAACCGGAGCCAGACCGTTGGTCGTGCAGCTCGCGTTCGAGATTACGTGGTGCTTGGCCGGGTCGTAAACGGTGTCGTTAACTCCGAGCACGATCGTGAGATCCTCGTTCTTGGCCGGCGCGGAGATGATGACCTTCTTGACGCCGTGGTTGCGGTGGGCGACGGCCTTGGTCGCGTCCGTGAAGAAGCCCGTGGATTCGACGACCACATCGACGCCAACCGAGTCCCATGCGATCATGCCCGGATCTCGCTCCGCAAAGACCTTGATCGGCTTGCCGTCGACCACGATCTCATCAAGAGTGGAAGAGACGGTGCCCTTATAGTCGCCATAGGTCGAGTCATGCTTGAACAAGAAGGCATTCGTCTTCGTGTCCGTTAGATCGTTGACAGCTACGACCTCGATCTCTCCCGGATACCGGGCGAGGATGGTTCGAAGCGAAAGCCGTCCGATGCGGCCGAATCCGTTAATTCCGATTTTCAATGCCATATGTTCTTTGCCTCTGACCTTGGGACGTCATTGGCCCGTGCGAAATACGCCCTAGTTTACCGAGAGTGAGGCAGGTGCTATCTGGGCTCGCGGAGGATCTTCAGGCTGATCAACCAGCCGATCAAAAGGCATGCGGCGCAGCCCATAAACGGAGCGTAGCGCCCGAAGCCGTGGCCGAGGCCGATCTGTACGCCAACTGGCTGAAGCTTCTCGTAGAGAGTCGACCCGATCGGAGCGCCGACGATCGCGCCGAGACCTTGCGCCGTCATAACCGCGCCGATATTGGTGCCGCGACGCTGAGGGTCGATGTCGGACACGCTCGCCATCCAAGCTGGAATCGTTAGCAGGAACCCAATTCCCAGGGGAATTCCGCCCACCGCCAGCAGCCAAACCTGGCGCATGAAGGGGAAGATCATTCCCATTCCGATTAGGCACATTCCGGCAAAGCTCAGACCAAGCCCGAGGTGGACCGCGCGTACCCGCCCGATCCGTTCGCCTAGCTTCGACATCGGCACGCTCGCGATGGCCATCGCAAGGGCCGCCGGGAGAATAAGGAATCCAATCTGGGTCTCGGTGAGGTGAAACTGGTCTTGGGGGAACAGCTTGAAGATCGCCATCGGAAATCCGATTCCCGCAAAGGTGACCGCCGAGAGGATCAGATAGCTCGGGATCTGCTTCATGGACTTAATGAAGTCCGCGATGCCCACTTCATTGGTCTCTTCACCCGGTGGCTTTTCTCGCTTGAACCACGGGATGAAGCGACCCACGCAGACCGCGACCGCGCCGAACATGCCCGCCGCCAAGATCAGTCCCGCCCACTTCACGTGCGCCAGGTCATTGACCGCGCCACCAAGGGGAAAGGCGACGGCGATGCCAAGCATGTAGCAGAGATTCAAAAGCGACATCGCCTCTTGGCGCTCGCTGTCGTCCACCGCTTCGTTCATGGCTGAGTAGGCCGCCGGCCACAGCATCGCCGCGCCTAAGCCATCGATGGCTCGAAGCAGGATAAAGACCATGACCTCGCCCGGGTGACCGGAAGAGTGCGGTACCGCGAGGCTAAGCAGGGAAGTGCCGACGCTCATCGTCGGTCCGAGCAGCATGAAGAGCTTTGGCCCGAACCGGTCCGCGAAATGCCCCATCGGGCTCTTGAAGACCGCCTCGATGAAAAGGAAGGCGACTAAGACCAGGCCGACGGTCGACTCGCCAAAGTGCCGGTCGTCGCGCAGGTAGACCGTCATCGTGCTGATGTTCAGCACCGCATAGGCAATCTCTGCCAATAGCGCCACGAGCAAAAGCCTAAAGACTTCCGGCCGTCGGATGAGCGCCCGCTTCTCTGTCGGTGTCGGCAATACTGCGGGGCTGGCCATGGTCGAAGGGGAATTGGTCTTGGATAGCGAGCCCATCATTCCTAACGAGATGCTATCACGCGGACTCAAGGGCAAGGGTTGCGATTTCCTAGGACCTTAAGCAAGCCCCAACCTATGACTGCAGTTCAATCGATTCCGATCTGAATTAAATCGGCCGTAATCGCCGGCGGAATTCTTGCCGCCGTTGTCGGAAGCCACCTAAATCGTTCAATGCATCTCCCGCGCAGTTTTTGGTCGCCGTAGGCGACCAAAAACTGCCATCTCTACCCGTCCGCCGCTTTGAGCGTAGCTTCAAACGGCGGACGGCCTCGCGAAACCTCACGAGCGAATACCGCAAAGGGGCGAGCTTGTCGAAAAGCTGCGGTCGCTTAAAACCCAAAATGGGCTGTCTCGCAGGCATAAACCTACGAGACAGCCCATTGCTGATAGATCAGCGCTTAACGAACTGGAAGCCGCGTCGTGCCTTCTTCCGGCCGTACTTCTTGCGTTCCTTGACTCGGGAGTCCCGCGTCATGTAACCGCCGGCGCGAAGATCCTTTCGGAGCGTCTCGTCGAGTTCGACGAGGGCTCGGCTGATGCCGAGACGAACGGCGCCGGCCTGACCGGTGATACCGCCGCCCTTCGCGGTCGCCTTGACATCGAATCGGCCTTCCATGCCGAGGTGAACCAGCGGACTCTTCACCAGGATCTCAAGGACAGGTCGTCCGAGATACTCTTTGAAGTCGCGTCCGTTGATCGTTACTTTCCCCTCGCCTGGGGTGATCCACACGCGGGCGACCGCGCATTTGCGCCGCCCGGTTCCGTAATTCTGCTGCGTGGCTGCCATCTGGGGTTCTTACTTCTCCTTCCGTACGTTAAGGGGCTGGGGGTTCTGCGCGGTGTGGGGATGCTCGCTGCCTGCGTAAACCTTCAGCTTCTTGAAAAGCGCTTTGCCGAGCTTCGTTTTCGGGCACATGCCCCAAACGGCCTTCTCGACCATCTTCACGGGATCGTTGGCGAGCATGTCGCCTCGGCTGACGTTCTTGAGTCCGCCTGGCCATCCGGTGTGCCAGTAGATCAGTTCGTCGGCCTTGCCACCGGTCAATACGACCTTTTCGGCATTGATGATGACCACGAAGTCGCCGCAGTCGGCGTTATAGGCAAAGGTCGGTTTATGCTTGCCTCGAAGTACCTGAGCGACCTGGGCGGCCAATCGGCCGACCGGCACTCCGGCGGCGTCAACGACGTGCCAGCTTCGCTCGATGCTTCCTTCTTTATTTGTGTATGTGCGGTTCATTTCTTTCGGTTGCGTCCCCGTATAAAGGGGTCATGCTGTCGGGGGCGCCGATTACTCGGGGCCGCAACGTATCGATTGAAGCTGCTATGGGTCGCCGGCGGATGCCTGACGATTGTCCTTTGGATGACGGCCGTATCGGATGCGCATGAGACAAAGTCCCTGCGCGGGCAATACTACCGGCCAATGAACACGGTTCCGCTCCTCGGGGTCGAGAAGCCTGCTGACCTCTGCAACGTCTCGGTGACCTCGCCCTACTTCCAAGAGCGCGCCCGCCATTCTCCGCATCATTCCGCGAAGAAAAGCCGTGCCGACAACGTCCAGCCACACCTCATCTCGAAGCTCGCGTACCTGGAAGGAAAAGAGGATGCGGCGTGTGTTTAGCACTTCGCTACCCAACTCTTCGGTGTACGCGCGGAAATCGTGATCTCCCTGGAGCATCGAGGCGCCGATCCTCATCGCTTCGACGTCCAAGGGACGGCCGTAGCGGAAGTGGAATCGGGCCCGGTGCGGATCCGGGGTTCCAGTCAAGATTCGGTATCGGTAGAACCGGTCCAAAACGGAGAAGCGGCTATGAAAGTCCGGCTTCACCTCGGTGGCACTCTTGACGCAGATGTCGGTGGGGAGGCGCTTATTCAGCACCGGCACCCATTTATCGAGCGGCATGGTCGACTCCGAGTCGAAGTGACATACCTGCCCGAGAGCGTGCGCGCCACTATCCGTGCGGCTCGCTCCGACGATTTCGATTTCCTCGCCTGAGACTAGGCGAACAGCTTCTGTCAAGGTGCCCTGAACGGTTCTCCGTTCAGCCTGCGGAGCCCATCCGCAGAAGTCAGTGCCGTCGTACTGGACGACGAGCTTGATCCTTCCCATTCTTTTCCGGCCTTAGCCGAATTTAGCTGCCCCGGTGAACCGGGGCGACATCTTATACGAGTTCGAGAACGCCTTCGGGGGCGCCGTCGCCGCGTCGCGGGCCGATCTTGGTGATCCGCGTGTAGCCGCCGTTTCGGTCCTTGTAGCGCGGGCCGATGACGTCGAACAGGTGAGCCACCAGGTCTTCGCCGTTGATCAGGCTTCGGGCGGCGAGGATCGCGGTCTTCTCACCGGCGGTCTTACCGGCCAGAAGCTTTTCCGGCTTGGGCGAGCTGCTGCTGTGACCGACGAGGACCTTTCGAGCGCGGCGACGAGCCTCGAGGCCGTCCTCCATCTTCGTGAGCGTGATCAGCTTCTCGGCGAGCCGCTGAAGCTCCTTTGCCCGACCCATCGTCGTGCGGGTGTAGCCATGGCGGATGAATTGGCGCTGAAGATTGGTCAGCAGGGCCATGCGCTGATCCGACGGCAACCCCAGCTTTCGGTGATCGACTTGGTGTCTCATTTTCTCTTTCTCTAGTTCGTTTGAGCCGTGTCTTTAGACCGGATCAGAAATCTTCGTCGTCCTCGTCGTCCAGGCTATCGAGGCTGGAGCGGTAACCACCCTTCGGCGGCTTGAGCTCGAGACCGTGCTCGGCGAGCTTATCGCGGACTTCCAAGAGCGACTTCTTACCAAAGCCGCGAATGGCGGTGAGGTCGGATTCGGTCGCGATGGCGAGGTTCTTCAGGTTCAGGATGCCGGCGCGTCGCAGGCAGTTGAACGTGCGCTGGGAGAAGTCCAACTCTTCGATGCGAAGGTCGGGAACGTTCTTCAGCAGTTCGTCGGAAGAATCTTCGGGGATCGCATCGTCGGCTTCGAAACCGGCTTGACCGAGGTCGAAGAACATGCGGAAATACTTATCGAGGATGTGAGCCGACTGCGAAAGCGCGTCGTTCGGCGACACCGAACCGTTGGTCCAGATGTCGAGCACCAATCGCTCGTAGTCCGTTCGCATGCCGACGCGGGTGGCTTCGACGGTGTAGTTCACCTTCTTGACCGGCGTGTACTGCGAACCGCAGGGCACGACGCCGATGAGGCCTCGATACCGCTCCTGCTTCTCCGGGAGGATGTAGCCGGAACCCCAGCCGACGAACATTTCCATGTTCAGGCTCGAGGCGGAGTCGCTAATCGTAGCGATATAAACTTCGGGGTTGACGATCTCGACGCCGTCGGGGCAGACGATGTCGGCGCCGGTAACTCGGCCCGGGCCTTTCACGTCGATTCGCAGAACCTGCTCGGTTGCCGCGGCTTCGTGACTGGCGCGAATACCGACGTCCTTCAGATTGAGTACGAGTTGGGTCGTGTCTTCCTTGACGCCGGGAATGGTGGCGAACTCATGAAAGACCTTATCGATTCGGATCGCAGCAATGGCAGCGCCCTGAATCGAGCTCAGCAACACGCGGCGAAGCGCATTGCCAATGGTTTGGCCATAGCCCCGCTCAAGCGGCTCGAGCACGAACTTCCCGTATTCTTGTTGAAGGTCCAGGGTAGAGATTTGAGGCATATCGGTTGGGGTTTTTCCGTCGGTTGGTCGAAAATCTAATTGAATGTTAGGGCGCTGGACGGCCACGCATGGTCAAGGCGAACCTTGACCATGGCCAGGATCATCGATCCTGCGTCCCTAACAAGCTATACGCGCCGTCGCTTCGGCGGACGGCATCCGTTGTGCGGCAGTGGCGTGACATCCACGATGCTCGTCACTTCGAGGCCGGAAGCCTGGAGCGATCGGATCGCCGTCTCTCGGCCGGAGCCGGGACCGCGAACCTGCACGTCTACTCGGCGAAGGCCGTGCTCTTGCGCCAGCCGACTCGCCTTGTCCGCCGCAACCTGCGCAGCGAACGGAGTACCTTTTCGGCTGCCTTTGAAGTTCACGTTGCCGGCGCTCGCCCAGGAAATGGTGTTGCCCTGAGGGTCCGTGATCGTGATGAGCGTGTTGTTGAACGATGCCCGGATGTGAGCAACGCCCACCGGGATATTCTTGCGCTCCTTCTGCTTGCCTTTCTGAACTGCTTTACGTGCCATTACTTCTTAGCCTTCTTTTTGCCGGCAACCGTCTTCGGCTTGCCCTTACGGGTCCGAGCGTTGTGGCGCGTGTTCTGTCCGTTGACCGGAAGGCTTCGTCGATGTCGGAGACCGCGGTAACAGCCGATTTCCATCAGGCGGCGGATATTGCCGTTGACTTCCCGTCGAAGGTCTCCCTCGATCTGATACTCGCGATCGAGAATTTCGCGAAGATGACCGATTTCCGATTCGGTGAGATCCTTCACCTTCTTACGGGGGTCGATGTTCGCTTTCTCAACGAGCTCATGAACGTTGTGCTTGCCAATGCCATAGAGCAAAGGAAGCGCGTAGAGGACCGCCTTCTCACGCGGTAGGTCGATACCTGCAATTCTCGCCATGTAATTCTTAAATTCCTACTGTCAGCCTTAGCCTTGGCGCTGTTTGTGTTTCGGCACTTCGCAGATGACCCGCACAACTCCGTTGCGCTTGATGATCTTGCACTTATCGCAAATTTTCTTGACGCTCGCTCGTACCTTCATTCAAATCGCCTCTTTCGTCCGTCTGTTCTGATGGGGATAAGTTTTGTGTGCTTATTCCACTGGTCAGTCCTTACCGACGCAAGAAGGAATGATACCCAACGCTGAGCGCAGGGAACAACCCTTCGGAGAAATACCGTGCATGAACGCAACGGTTTTGCCATTCCCGGACCCGGTTTAGACCGGGTCGGCGTTGGCCATTTGGGCTTCTTTAGCCAAGATCGCCGCCGCAAGGCTGGCTTCCGGCGCATCGGCCTCGATATCGAACGATTGCACGTAGCCAGGAAGGTCGAGCTCGGTCCCGTAACGGTTGACTTGCTCTTCCAGCATGATGCTGTACGCCTTGTCATAGGCATTGGAGCGGTCGCTAGTGCGGACCTGTTCGTTCAGGCTTCCGTAGTCGATATGCTGGACGCGGTTCGCGATCACATGAGCGACCCGGTCGCGGCTGATCGTCGCGCAAAAGCGATAATCTCCCCGCGTGTCCTCTGACACGTAGGATTCCGGGAAAATCCGCTCAATGTCGTCGCGGATGCGTGCCCTTACTTGTAAGAGCCGGGGTTCGTCACCGTGCTGCACGATGGAGAGAAAAGAGTCGCGCAGGAATATCCACATTTTCCAAGCCTTCCTACCCGAAGATTACGCGAGTTTCCGTCAATTCGATGCAGTAATTTGCAATTTCGACCAGGAAAATCACTTATACCGGTAAACGATGCGGCCCATCGTCAGGTCGTATGGACTGAGCTCGACGCGGACGCGGTCGCCGGGAAGAATTCGGATGTAGTTCATCCGCATCTTGCCGCTTACGTGGGCAAGGATTTCCTGCTCCGTTTCGTCCAGCTTGACGCGAAAGCGGGCATTGGGGAGGTTCTCGAGGACAACGCCTTCGAGCTCGATTCCCTTTTCCTTATCCTGTTGCGGCTTATACGGAGGTCTTCGTCGGGCCATGAATCATATATTGTACCGGTTTCTCGGCGGGTTCAAGGCTTGGAAGCCAGTTGGCGTGCTTGACAAACTTATTGATCGGCGTATCCTGGGTGATTGGTTCGAGGGAGCAGATGAAGGAAGCACAAATTGTTTTGGCCGGTCTGGGCATCTTCCTGATCCTGCTGCGGCTCATGCTCGGCCGCCTGTTTAGCTTCTCGTTCCGGTGGTATCGCGTTTCGGACGGAGTCACCGCCCACGGGCCGACGTACAGCATTTCTCCATTCCTATGGATGGGATGCGGGGTCCTGCTTTTGTCCATGCTTGTTGGACGAAGACTGCGGTAGCGGGCGGTCAAGAAGATCGAGCGGATCGGGGCCGAAGCGTTTTGCGCCCGTACTCAGGGTTTTTAGGGTGAGTTAAGGCAACCGCCAATTTTCTTGCCGGAGGTCGTAACCTAGATCGACTATTCGTTGGAAGTGCCGAGTATTTGACGTAACGAGCGAATATCCTTTCAATATCGCCGTAGCGGCGAGACCGGTGTCCGGAACTCCGATCCGTTGTCCCTTTGCTTCGAGCTTCGTGTATAGTTCGCCAGCAAGACAGGCTTCTTCGAAGTCGAACCCCACTATTTGAAATGATTTGGCTACCTCCGCGTGGAAAGCCGGAAGCTTGATGTGCATCAGCTCCAATTCGAAACCGCGAGTGATCTCGAATACCGTTAAAGAGCTCAGGCGCAACTGGCTGGTCCGCAAGTAAGCCGCAGTTTTCCGCAACGTATTCACGGCCCAAGGTTCACGACCATGCCTCTCTGCCCGTCGAATATCGACGTATGCAGTCGTATCGAGAAGAACCTCAGACACGAGTTGGAGGGACCTCTTCATTCATCGCCCGAGCGGCCGCGACGATCCGATCCCATTGCTCGTCCGTGACGTCGTCAAACAGTCCTGAACTTGGAAAGAGGCGGTGGAATTCCTCTAACTCAGCTTCGGTTAAAGGTTCGACTTCCTCGGCTGGCGCCGGAGTCGAAACTAGACCTGCCGTCGTCCCGCCCCGAATTGCCACCAAGACAGCTTCCGCGGGCGTTATTTGCTCGCGGAGGACGATGGCTTCAATGATCTGAGCCTCGGGGCTGTCGTCAGGAATGTGGAGCGGGATGTCAAAGCTCATGGATGCCGGTCACCAGCACTAATATAGACGTCCGCGATAAATCTGCGTGCGCTACTCCGCTGTCAAAATCTCAGCCCCATCCCGGGTGATCGCGATGGTGTGCTCGTAGTGGGCAGAAAGCTTCCCGTCCGCCGTCACGACCGTCCACTTGTCATCCAGGAAGTTCACGCGGTACGTGCCTTGATTGATCATCGGCTCGATGCACATGGTCATGCCTTCGCGGATCAGGTCACCCTTGCCCGGCTTGCCGTACATCGGGATGTTGCTCGGCTCCTCGTGAAGCTTCTGTCCGATGCCGTGGCCGACCAAGTCGCGAACCACGCCGTAACCTCGAGGCTCGACGTATCGCTGAACCGCCGCCCCAATGTCGCCAATTCGGTTTCCGGCTCGCGCCTTCGCCACACCCTGAAGAAGGCTCTCCCGGGTCACATTCATGAGGCGGTTTGCTTCCGCACTGACCGTTCCGACGGGGTAAGTCCATGCCCCGTCGGCGTGCCAGCCGTTCTTCACCACGCCAAAGTCGAGCGAGATGATATCCCCTTCTTCAAGAGGTACCGCCGTGGGGATGCCGTGAACTACTACGTTGTTCACGGAAATACAGGTTGCCGCGGGATAGTCGCGGTATCCGAGGAAGCTAGGAATGCCGCCTTCCTCGATGATCAGCCGGTGGGCCAGCGCGTCCAGGTCCTTTGGGGAAGTCTTGCCGGGGACGATCGACTCGGAACAGAGGCGAAGGGTGCGGGCGACGATTCGGCCCGATTCCTTCATGAGATCGATTTGCGCGCGCGTCTTAATTAGGCTCATGCCGGGCAGCCCTCAACGATTTGGGCGTAAGTTTCTTCTGGTCCGACGCTACCATCCACCTTTTGCAGCGAGCCGGTGCTTTCGTAGTAGTCGATTACGGGGGCCGTCTTTTCCCGGAAAACCCGCAGCCTCTCAATAACCGTCTCTTCGTGGTCGTCCGACCGTACGAACAAAGGTCCGTTACAGCGGTCACAGAGTCCCTCGCGCTTCGGTGGCTTGTTGCGCGCGTGGTAGAGTTCGCCGCACTTCGTGCAGCCGATACGGCCCGTAAGGCGGTGAACGATGATCTCCTCGGGGACAACGATCGTGATGACCTTGTCCAAGCTAAGATCCATCTCGAAAAGCAACTCGTCCAGGGCCTCGGCCTGTTTGACCGTGCGAGGGAATCCGTCGAGCACGAAACCGTGCTTTCGCGTGTCTTCGGAGCGAAGCCGCTTCGCCATCATCTCGATGGTGACGCCGTTGGGAACAAGCTCGCCGTGATCGATGTAGCGTTTCGCGAGGCGCCCGAGATCCGTTTCGGCCTCGATCTCGCGCCGGAAAATCTCGCCCGAAGAAAGGGCTCGAAGGCCGAGGCGCGACGTTAGAAGCGCGCTCTGGGTGCCCTTGCCCACGCCGGGAGGGCCGATTAGGATTAGCCTTAAACTCATCAGAAATTTGGAAGAGCTTTGGATTCTGGTTCCGGAGATCGAGGGGTGCGACCGAAGCCAACACCGCTCGATCCCATTCCGATCACCAAAAGCCCAAAATCCAAACTCTTAGGAGCCGTACTGCTTCATCAGCAGGTTCGCTTCGATTTGACGCATTGTTTCGAGCGCCACGCTAACCAAGATCAGCAGCGAAGTACCGCCGATGGTGTTCACGAGGTTCGCCGGAATTCCGGAAACGCGCCAGGAGACGTACTGCAGCAGCGCGACCACGGAGATGAACGCGGCGCCCACTACGGTGATACGCGAGATAACTCCGTCGAGGAAGTCCTTCGTTTGCTTGCCCGGACGTACGCCGGGAATAAACGAACCGCCTCGCTTGAGATTGTTCGCGATGTCCTCCACGTTGTACTGAATCGCCGTCCAGAAATACGTGAAGAAGAAGATCAACGCCGTGTAGAACACGGACGCAACGAGTGCTTGAACCAGGCTCGGTGAGTTGGGGTTCAGCCAGCCCGCTACGTTGATCAAGAAGTTGCCCAGAGGCGTCTTCTGTCCGCCAACCATCGTCGCGAACTGGTAAGGCATACCGATCAGCGATACGGCGAAGATGATCGGCATAACGCCGGCCATATTTACCGAAAGCGGAAGGTAGCTCGTTTGGCCCCCCATCATCTTGGTGCCCACCATTCGCCGCATATGTTGGACCGGAATCCTTCGCTGGGCGGTGGTGAAGTAGACGATGAACCAGGTGGCGGCGACGAATAGTGCGACCACGATGATCACGCTGTAGAAGTGAACGATGCCGTCTTGATAGCCCTTCCACAACCGCTCGGTTTGGTTCGGAAGGGACAAGATGATGCCCGCGAAAATCATCAGGGAGATACCGTTGCCGATACCTTTCTCTGAGATCTGCTCACCCAGCCACAGCATAAACATGGCGCCCGCGGTCCAGAAAAGCAGCGTAATGAACTGCAGACCGAGGCTCATGGTTGCGATCTGAGGCGAATAGGCCCCCAGCATCTTCAGGAAGCCGACTCCTTGGAGAAGGCAAATGACGATGCTAAGCAATCGAGTTTTCTTATTCTGCTGAGAACGGGCGTACTCGCCGCCGTCCTGCATTTCCTGCTTCCACTTGGGAACCGCAGTGTACAAAATCTGGATGATAATCGATGCCGTGATGTAGGGTTGCAGACCAAGCGCGAAGATCGACAGGCGTCGCAGAGCGCCGCCGCCGAACGCGTTGATCGCGTCGAAAAGCGATCCTTCCATCGCCTTCTGAACGTCCGCTGCCCGAACGCCGGGAATCGGCACGGGTACGTGAACGCCAAAGGCGAACACGGCGAACATCATCATCACGAACGTTAAACGCTGACGAAGTTCCGGATCGGCCCAAGCCAACCGGATAGTATCCCGGAGCGACATGCTCAGTGCCTTGTCGCCCCCGCCCCCTCCAAAACCGGAGGGGAGACTCACAGCGAGACCGCCTGCCCGCCCTTAGCCACGATCGCTTCCGCAGCCTTCTTACTGAACTTATGCGCAGTGACGTTGAGCTTCTTACTCAAGTCGCCAAAAGCGAGCACCTTGACGCCGTCGGTATTCGACGGGACGATGCCTTTCTTGTACAGGATCTCGGGCGTTACTTCCTCGCCGTCCTGGAACAGGTTTTCCAGGTCGTCAAGGTTGACGATGGCGTACTCCTTGTGATTGATGTTCTTGAATCCCTTCTTCACCGGAAGACGTCGCTGAATGGACGTCTGGCCGCCTTCGAAGTTGGGGTGAATCTGACGTCGAGCCGACTGGCCTTTGGTGCCTCGGGTCGACGTCTTGCCCATGCCGGAGCCGATGCCCCGGCCGATTCGCCGTTTCTTAAAACTACTTCCCGCGGGGGGATTAAAATTATGAAGACTCATGTCCTACCTTCCGTAATTCCTTGTGAAGCCTAGTGGGTTTCCGGTGGCTTCTTGTCCTTTCGGGTCGCGTGCTTTCGCACTTTGAGCCCGTCGTAAAGAACCTTGCCCGTCGTCGTGTCTTCGACCAGCAAGAGTTCCTTAACGTGATGGATCTGGCCGCGAATGCTCGGGTTGTCCTCGTGCTCGACAACTGTGTTCAGCTTGCCGAGACCGAGAGCCTTTACCGTCGCACGGAGACGCGGGTTGTGGCCGATCGTGCTTTTGATCAACTTAATGCGCAGCATCCGCTTCCTCCTTACGTGCCTTTACGATCCAGGGCGTCAACTTCGCCGGGTCGAGACCACGGCGGGTGGCGACATCCTCGGGGCTGCTCAGGCTCTTGAACGCTTCGATCGTGGCGTACGCCATGTTGATCGCGTTCCGGCTGCCTAGAGACTTGGCAAGGACGTTATGAATACCGCATGCTTCCAAGCAAGCGCGAACGGCGCCGCCGGCCTTGACGCCGGTTCCCGGAGCTGCCGGGCGAAGCATAACGCGGGCCGTACCGGACACCGCCACGATCTCGTGAGGGATCGTCGCGCCGACCATCGGCACCTTGAACATGGCTCTACGGGCCGCTTCCTCGGCCTTACGGATCGCGTCGGGAATACCTCGGGCCTTTCCAAGACCGACTCCGACCGAACCCTTGTTGTCTCCCACAACGACGAGGATCGACCAGCTAGCGGTCTTACCTCCCTTATGGGTTTTAAACACCTTGTTGGTCCGCACGACGCGAACGTCCATTTGCGGTCCTTCGGTGTTGCGGCTCTCTCGCTTGCCGCTCAGGCGATTCATCATTCGCATCGATTAAAACTCCAACCCTGCTTCGCGAGCGCCGTCGGCCAGTGACGCGACGCGGCCGTGATACTTAAAGCCGCCTCGGTCGAACACGACCGTCGAGATACCCTTCTCTTTCGCTCGCTCCGCCAGCTTGGTGCCGACGGCTTTTGCGCCCTCTACGTTGCCCTTTGCGCTCAGGTCCTTTTCGACCGAGCTGGCCGCGACAAGGGTGTTCCCCGTGGTGTCGTCAATGATTTGAGCACTGATGTGCTTCAGGCTGCGGTAAACCGCCAGTCTCGGCTTCTCGGTCGTCCCCGTAAGGCTCTTCCGAATCCGGACGTGGCGAGCGTTGCGCAGCGTAGATCTAGTTTTCTTGCCCACTTAATGCTTCTCCTTATTTCTTCGCTGCCGCGCGCTTACCGGCCTTCAGCTTAATAACTTCGCCCTGGTAACGAATTCCCTTGCCCTTGTACGGCTCTGGCTTTCGGACCTTTCGAACGTCCGCCGCCATCTGCCCTACGAGCGCCTTGTCGATGCCGCTTACGATGATTTGCTGCGTACGCGACTTTTCATCGGCCTTCACCGTGAAGAGAACGCCCTCAGGCGCCTCGACGCGGACCGGGTGGGAATAACCCATGTTGAGGAGCAGGTTGGCTCCCTCCATCTGGGCGCGATAGCCGACGCCGACGACGTCTAGCGTCTTCGTGTGGCCCTTCGTTACTCCGTCAACCATGTTCGCCAGGAGCGTTCGGGCCAGACCATGCTGACTTCGTGCCTCGCGCAGGTTGTTGGGACGCTCCAGCGTCATCACGCCGCCCTCCTGCTTCACCGTGAGCAGGCGAGAGATCGGCTGAACGAGTTCGCCCTTCGGTCCCTTGACGGTGACCTCATTGGTTCGCTCGTCGACCGTAACGGTAACGCCCGCGGGAACGGGAATAGGTCGGATTCCAATTCGTGACATGGTTAGTACACCTCGCAGATGACTTCGCCACCCATCTTGCGTCGGCGTGCCTCTCGGTCGGTCATCAATCCTGCGCTCGTGCTGACGATTTGCGTCGTCAAGCCGCTTCGCCGGGGCTTCAGCTCGGCTACCGGTTTGTAGACGCGAAGGCCGGGCTTGCTTACGCGAGCGATGTGGCTGATCAAGGACTTGCGCTTCGAGTCGTAGCGCAGAGTCACCTTGATGGTGGGGAACTTCGATTCCGTCGAAATCTCGTGGCTGGTTACATAACCCTCGGCCTCAAGAATCTTGACGATTTCAACTTTGATTTTGCTGTGCGGCACGTCGACGCTCGTAAGGTGAGCCTGAGCTCCGTTACGGATGCGCGTCAGAAGGTCCGCGATGGGATCGCTATGCATATGGTTTGACCTCCTACGTCCTTACCAGCTCGACTTCTTCACGCCCGGCAACTCGCCCTTATGTGCCTTCTCGCGAAGACAGATTCGGCAAAGTTGGAAGAAACGGAAGTATCCGTGTTGTCGCCCGCAAAGCTGACAACGGTTGTAACCACGCACCTTAAACTTAGGTGTTTTACGCTGTTTTTCGATTAGTGCTTGTTTAGCCATTCATTCTCCGCCGTTATCGAGCCGGTCCTTAACGCCCCTTGGCTAGGGTGCGCAAGCCAAACCCGTGGCACGGTTTTCGGACACGATAGAATACCCGATCCCCCAATAGGATCTGCTAGCTAACGTTTAGCCGCCGTTGGAGGTGTAAACGACGTCGTCGACGCCGATGTAATCGCCGTTCGTGGCTCCAAAGCCCGCGGCCGTCGCGAAGGCGCGAAACGCAAATCGGCCGGTGGCGCCCGCCGAGGGAAGGCCCGAGAGCGTTACCGACTGCTTCGTCCAAACCGCAGGATAGCCGCCGACGCCAAGTTTCGGATTCACCGTCAGGAGCAGGTTCGTGAAGAGGCCCACGGAGGTCTCGGTAGAGCCCACATCCACTTTGGTGCCGCCCGTGCTCAGGCGGAGTTCGAGCCGGTCGGGATACTTGCCGTTGCTTCGGGTGTAGAACGTGATCGTATCGCCGTTATGGAAGTGGACCGGTCGGGCGCAGAGCCAGACGCTCATCGTTCCGGGCGCGCCGACGGACAAGTAGTTGCAGGCAATGAATCCGGAACCCGCATGCGCGGTAAAGCAAGATCCGTTGCCGAACATCCAGCTCATGGCTCCCAGCGGGTTACTGTTGTTGACCACCGCCCATCCGCGGCCGAGCAGCTTCGCAAGACTTGAGTCTCCGTTCGAATCATGGATGTCTTCGAAGCCCTCCGTGAACGACTGCGCCCACAGTGTAGCGCCACACCCGGCCAAAGCCAGGGTGAGCAGGATGCGTCGATTCAGCAATTCCATCTCTGCAAATTCCTAGTAGCGGCCCGTTGAAAAACTTCGGAAGAGTCCGTCGAAGGAAACCGAACCCCAGCCGGTGGCAAAGTCCCATCCCCGCGTCGCCGTGCCGGGCGTCTTTCCGTCCTGAAGCGTTCCGATATTGCCCGAGGTGATGTCATACCAGATGTCTCCGCGTCCGTTCTGCGCGTAGATCAGGTCTTGGAGCCGCCCGAGCCGCCAGCGCCCGCCCGCCGGGGTCGTCCCACTGTACTGGAATAGCCGTTGCTCGACGGTCGCTAAGCCGGCGGCAAACAGGGGGGACGAGGCACTCGTTCCATCGGCGGACACCTTCCCGCCCTTAAAGAAGAAGTAGTACGCGAAAGTCTTGGAGTCTGCCCCGGCCGCGTGCAGGGCCACGTCGGGAAACAATCTCTGGGTCACGCCCGCGGGAGCAAGCTTTCGAATGGCTTTTTGGTATGCCGGGGAAGTGTTGAATGCCGCCGTATTGGTGCTCCAGCCGCCTCCACCGCCATGGCCCGTGCTATCCAGACTCCACGCCACCTCCGCCGCTCGCGCGCCCGTCGTACTGTTGACCGTTGCCGCCGTTCCGCCGACGATTAAGACCTCCGGATCGCAGTCTGGATAGTTATAGGGCTCAATCTTGGTTCCCGTATCGCCGGACGCGGCAAGGTAGGTGATGCCCTGAGCCGTCATCGAAAGGTGCAATTGGTGGCAAGCCTGGGCCCCAGAGTCCGAAAGCTTCCAACTGTAGCTCTCCGAAATGACGTCCGACTTGTTGTCCTGCGCCTCTTGGGCAAGCACGTAGTAAAGATCGGAGCCGTCGTAGATCGTGATGTTGGCCAGGGGGGCCATGGCCAGCATCATCTGGTAGTCCAGATCGCCCTCGCCCATTTGGTAGTTGTTTTGCATCCCCACCCCGCATTGCTTCACGGTGATGTTTTTGCCGGCTCCTGCAGCAGGATAGGGCAAACCGTAGGTGGAAATGAACCGGGTCGCATTCGTCAGCGAGAATCCATCAAAGCTGCTGATCCCGAGGTTTCGGCCTTCGCCGTGGAATCCCGCCGTCATCACGGGTTGCATCTTATATAGGCCTTGGGCTAGCGCCGGAGTCAAGGTCGTCGTCGTTGAAAGCGCTTTCGGCCGCGTGTATGTCTCGATGCCGGAAACCGATAACACCGCATTCGCGACATTTATCGGGAGGCTCAAGGGCGTCACGTTCGCGCGAAAATCGTATTCGCCCGACGCGTCTGGATTCAATCCGTGAAACTCGCGCAGGTCCGTGCCGAAGGCGAGTTCGATCTGGGAAGCGGAGCCCTCTGCCAAAACGGACATCCGGTTATCTGCGACGAGGGTTACGGCAAGGCCGTAGGATTCGAGATATTTCACAACCGTCGCCTGGTCGTCTTTGCTCGCGCCGAACCGTTCTCCGACTTGCTGAGGGGTAAGGAACTCCCGGCTCGGCGAACCGGCGCCGGCCTGCCGGTCACAAAAAGCCTGGAGGCCGCTTGAATCTCGGGAGCGAAGCGCAATTCCGAACCGGATAGTTGCACCGGGGGAAGTCTTTCCGATCAGTTTCGATTGCCCTACGACGGGCAAGACCTCGCCGAAATCCTGCACCGTCCGCCGAAGCAAAACAGAGGGTGAAACCGGCAGCGCCGACGCAAACACCCCTAACGCCAGAAAGGAAACGAGGGCCGTCATACGGGTCAATCGGATGTGACAACGGTCGCAGCTCAGTCGAAAGCCGCGCTCACTCTGGTCCGAATCACCGTGAACGAAAACCATTCAGATAGCCGTGAGCCCTCATCCCGGCCCAACAACTTTGGGAAACAAGGCTCGCGGCCCTGCTATTCCATTATCAGACGGTTTTGTCTTAACGCCAAGTGCGGAATTTCCGGCACAAAAAAGCGGACCAGGAAAGTAGTCCTGGTCCGCCTGAGAAAGGGTGAGCTTTCCTTAGTTATTGTTGCTGCCGACGACGGCGACCGATGCCGAGTCCAACTTGTAAAGGAACGGGGCCGTACCGAGTCGCTGGGGCAGGATGGCCCGCGTCAGTACGTGGAAGGTCCCGTCGCTCTTTACGTACTTGGTTAGGTCGATGTTGAACGTGCCGCTGTGGCTCGACGTGCTGTTGAACGTCGTAGCAAAGAGCGGGAACGCACCAACGTAGTCGTAGACCTTCGTGTTCCAGTTGTACAGGTAGATCTGGTTGGTTGCACCAACGCCAGCCGTGTTAACCAAGGCCGAAACGTTAAGCGTGCCGGTGTTGAGCGTAATGCCGGCTGGAATCGTGAACTTCCACCAAGCTTCCGTACTGGCCACTTGGCCCGTTCCGCTAAGCAGCTTGCTCTGAATGTTGTAGGTGATGCCGTCGGAGGAGGTGAGGCTGGCGACCGATCCACCCTGCACTGTCCCAAACGGATTCGCAAGGCTGACGACGCCGAACGTGTTGGAGAAGGGCGGCGGGAATACGCCGACTGGTTCGCCAATTCCCGTGGTGAGGTCGTAACCGATTCCGGCCCTGAGAACGACACCGCTGGCCGTGCCCTTGGTGGGGTCGATAACGACGATGGAGCCGAGCGTTACGTCGCGAACGAACTTAGACTGTCCGATCAGTCCATACTGCCGAGTCAACTCGATCGGCGAGCTGGCTTTCCAGTCGCCGCGAAGATTCGCGATGGCCGCGCAGACCGGCGTCGCCAGGCTGGTGCCACCAACAACGAGCCAACCGTTGGAGTAAGTCTCGTAAACGGCAACACCGGTTTCCGGGTCGGCAATCGCCGACATGTCTGGGTTGCCGCGGAAGTTTCCGACGACGCTTTGAACGCCGTTCTGGTAGGAAGGGCGGGGAACGATTGTGCTGGTGCCTGCGCCCGCAAATGCCCAGCAGGTCTCACTAGTGACCTTCTGGTTAAAGATGTTGATCGTCGTGCCACCGACGGCAACGACGTTCGGCGAAGCCGACGGATATCCATGCATCCATGGCTGGTCGCCGGTGGCGCCGAAGTACGTGACGCCAGGATGCGTGTAAACGGAGTCCTCTGACTGCTCGCCTGCGGACTCGACGGCCGCACCAAAGCTCATCGAGACCTGGTGAACGCCTGGCAGGTTCGCGGCGACATTTACGGCTTGGTCGAGAGCGGCAAAAGAGTTGTCTTGAGCAAGGACAAGGTAGATCTTCGCCTTAGGTGCGACCGAGTGCGCCCATTGCGTATCCAACGCGATCTCACCTGCCCAACCTGCGTCTTCCGCAGGCTTAGAGCCAGAAGCATAGACGACGGTCAGGACCTTGTTGGCCATGCTCGTTTCCACTGTGCTCGTCTCCGGAGCGAGGCCGAACTGGTTGCAGAACTTATTGAAGTCCGAAATCGTAAAGTTCGAGTGGAACGCGTCGACGATCGCGATGGCGCCTTGTCCCAAATTCGCCGGAATATTGTAGGCGCCAAGAACATCCGCGGGGTGATAACCGAAAATGCCGGACTGGAACGGGTTCGGACCATGAAGGTCGACGTTAGGGCCAGTTGACGGAGACTTCGGCGCCGTGTTGATGATGTAGTTGGTGTGCATCGTCCGCAGGTTCTCGCCAGCCTTCGGAAGATTAGATGTTGGGATCAGCCAGTGCGCCGGATACGAGATCGAGTGGACCTGTGCGGAACCCACGACCGCGATGGACAGGCCGGTCAGAGTTAATAAGAGCTTATTCATGGGACTTTCCAGTAATCTTACGCGAGGCAACTGCTAAATATACTGGCCTCCTGGCCGGTTCCCGCAATATATGCCATCTCTAGAAAACTTTCGCATAAAAGGTGACGCCTTGGCAAGGGGGTTCCGTTCAGGCCGAAACCCCGCGTCCAAGCGTTATTACTAGGGAACGTAGATCGCGTTCAAGACTGCCTGGTCTATCCGATAGGCAAAAGGACTCATTCCAAAGCGGAGCGGCCGCGTCGCGGTGGTCGCAATTTGCACCGTACCGTCCGCCGCCACGTACTTGCTCGGGTCGATCGACACGTCTGCACCGACGAATGCGGTGCTCAGATTAAATGTCCCAATGCTCTCGAATTTGTTGCTCAGTACATTAAGCGCATACACGGTATTCACGGCGCTTGAGATGCCCGACGCATACAGATGGATGGACAGTGTGCTCAGGTTGTAGCCCGCCGGGTTAGCGAGGCCGTATGTGAGCTGCGTGCCGGCCCCCTCGCCCGATCCGGCCGAAAAGGCGCTGGAAAGCACGAGCGTCTGGCCATCCTGCAAATTTAGGTTCGCGACAGACCCGCCGATCGTATAGCCGGTTGTTACTTTCATCGCGCTAGCCGAGCTCGACTTCGCGACGGAAGGGGCGCCGATAATCTCTCCGATTCCGGTTGCCAAGTCGTAACCCGCGGCGGCCTTTAGAACCTCCCCAGTTGGCTTGAGGGACGTTGGATTCAATGTGGTGATACTTCCGGTGGTGACGTCGCGGTCGAACTTGCCCCCGAGAAGACTGTAGAAGAAGGTCAGTTGGGCTTGCGAGTTGCTCGCAAACTCTCCCCGGACATTCGTCATCGCAGCCACGAGTGGGCAGGCAAGGCTTGTGCCCCCGGCGACGATCCATCCCCCTTCATATGTATCGTAAAGCGCCACGCCCGTGTTGGGGTCGGCGTCCGCGGAGACGTCGGGCGTGCCTCGGAACTTACCGACGATGCTCGACACCGAGTTCTGAAACGCCGGTCTCGCGACGATCGTGCTGGCGCCCGCCCCCGCACTATTCCAGACGCTCACCGAAGTTTCCACCCCCGCCGAGATGTTGTCGGAGGTACCTCCGACGGCGACGACATTGGGGGAGACCGCGGGGTAGCTGCGAACGCCCGCCACGTCACCCGTGGCGGCGAAGTAAACGATTCCCGCTTGGGTGTAGAAGTGGTCTTCGGTTTGCTCACCCGCGAATTCGCCGTTTGAGCCGAAGCTCATCGAGATTTCCTTGACGTCGGGCAAGGAGTTCGCGATTTGGACCGCCTGTTCGAGCGCGACCGAGGAGTCGGACGCTGCCTCGATGAGATAAATCTTCGCCTTCGGCGCGATCGAGTGGACCCATTGCGTATCGAGAGAAATCTCGCCCGCCCAGCTTCGATTATTGGCGGGAACCGTGCCGTTCGCGTACACAACCTGAAGGACCGTATTCGTCGAGGCGGTTAGGTTGGTCGACGTTTCCTGGGGCAGACCCATCGCGTTGCAAAACGTGTTGAAGTCCGAAAGGAGGTAGGGATCATTAAAGGCGTCGATGATCGCGATTGCGTGGCTGCCACTTTGGATCGGAATCCCGTAGGCGTTCGTGATGTCGGAAGGGTGGTAGCCCTGAATGGGCTGCAGGAAAGACATCGGGCCGTGGCCATGCATGCTCAACAGAGGGCTGATCGGGTCGTCGATCGAAGTGTGCCGCCAGACGCCTTTGTTGATCAGGTACTGCGTGTAGCGCCGGCCGGCAGGATCGGTCGCCTGACGAACGTTGGTCACGGGAACTAGAATGTCGGGGCCAAAGGCGCCCGCCTTGGGCGCATCCGACACTGTCGTCTGGGCAAATCCAAGGGCCGCGCCCAATAAGAGCGGCAGAAGTAGTGCGAGTCTGTTCATGCTGGCTTCCGTAACTGAGACGTCAGGAGTGCGAGAAACTGCCAATCCACGTCTGAAAATTCCTCTGAATCACTAAACCGCCGTTTCCAAGAGAAATCGTCGATCTTGCGGAGACGATGAAGATACTAAGGGGCAAAAGACGACCCGCAGGGAGCTTAGTTCATAAAAGCGGCCTTTGGACTCGAAATGGTATCCTTTTGTCATGCTGAACCTAGATCAGCAGGAAGCGCTGTCCAAGTCTCGCGGGAGACTCGACGCTATTAGGGGGCATCTTTGACCTCCCTCGCCTGCAATCCGAAATAGCCGAACTGGAAGAGCTTTCCGCTCAACCTCCTTTTTGGGACGATCCCGCCTCGGCCAACCGTTCGTTACAGAAAATGTCGCGTATGCGCGGCGTCGCCAACCCGTTCCTGGAACTCGATAAGGCCTCCCGGGACATCACGGAGCTTTATGAAATGCTTCGGGGCGAATCCGACCCGGAGATGGAGGCGGAAGCCGACCAAATGGCGGTGGACTTCCTCAAGAAGCTTGACGCTTACGAACTAAAGACCCTCCTGTCCGGCGAGCACGATGCCCGCAACGCGCTGCTTGAAGTCAATGCGGGAGCGGGTGGTTCCGAAGCGTGCGACTGGGCCGCCATGCTTCAACGCATGTATGCCCGGTACGCGGACCAGCACGGCTACAAGATGGAGATCTTGAGCGAAACGCCGGGTGATGTCACGGGTTATCGTTCCATCCAAATGCTGATCTCGGGTGAGAATGCCTACGGATTCCTGAAGGCGGAGCACGGAGTCCACCGGCTTGTCCGGATCTCGCCGTTCGATGCCGCGGCTCGCCGCCATACGTCCTTTGCCAAGGTCGAAGTGCTGCCGGAGGTCGAGGAATCGGAAGTCTCAATCAATCCCGACGACCTAAAGGTCGAGACCTTGAGAGCCGGAGGCGCGGGCGGTCAGCACGTCAACAAGACGGAAAGTGCGGTCCGGATCACTCACCTTCCGACTGGTCTCGTCGTGAGTTGCCAGAACGAACGCAGCCAGCACAAGAACCGCGCCAGCGCAATGTCCGTGCTCTTGGCCCGCCTCAATGAGCTGGAAAGGCTTCAAGCTCAAGATAAGGTGACCGCGCTCAAGGGAGATGGCGGGCCGGCGGCTTGGGGTCGCCAGATCAGGAGCTATGTCATGCAACCCTATACAATGGTTAAGGACCATCGCACCGGCTACGAAACCGCGAACGTCACCGGGGTCCTCGATGGCGAGGTTGACGGAGCGATCGAGGCCTTCCTCAAGAAGGCGCCGGCCGAGGATGACTTTATCGAATAGCCGGACGCGGTGGGGCGATAATTGTCATCGTTCCCGCAAGCCCTCGCTGTGACTATTGACCTATTGAGGGGGCGAGCCTATAGTATTGGTGGGGCTGGTCGCCGAGCTTGCTCTCCCCTTGTCGGCGTACTGGCTCTTTTTTGTGCGTGGCACTCCGTCTCCTGACGGATTCGCCGTTGGGAACGTCATCATAAATATCAACTCACGATGACCCCATCGCTGCTTATCTCCATCTTCGCCTTGGCCCTCGGTCCGCAAGCGCGACCCGGGATCTCACCCTTTGCGCCCGGCCGTGCGCCGATATTTCCGCCCTTCACTTCCCAGCAGTTCCAAGATGCGGTCGTGAAGGTGGAGGAGTGCCTTGCCGCCCACGACTTTAAGGGGGCGGAGCATGCCGCCAGTCTGCTTCCCAAAGCCGATTTCTCGATCGACATGGACTTCAAGAAAGCGCCAGAGGATCTGCGACAGGCGTTTATGACCTCATACGGGCGGGCGGTGAGGGATTGGCATATGCCAGAGATGTATCGATCGGCGACGCCGGACGTGAAGATCACTTTGACCCCCCAACTCGCGATCGATCCCCTGACGAATGCCCCGGCGAATTTGGCCGTCTTTTTCTCGGATAAGCCGGGTACCCCCCGCCTTACGGTCGTCATCGGATTGCGCCGGGATAAGCCGGAGCGATCCACCACCCCTCGCGACATTTACAACGATGTCCGGTTCGCGATCGGCACTTATCTCGGACTCACGACCCACGATGTCGCAACCTACTTAATGATTCCCACCGCGCAGGTGGATGAAGAGCGGACGCTCGCGCCTCCCGAGTATCGTGCGGCGGTCCAAGCTATTGGACTTTCGCGTCAGCTTCGCTTTGCCGTCCGAGACCATCGATCCGTTGGTATTTCGGGGCACCCGGAAGCGGAAATCACTCCCAAGGGCTTCAATGGGGACGCCTTACAGGGCGATAGGGTGCCGCTGCCCGTTCAGGTCACGAACCGAGGCAACGGGGTTCTTACCGTGAACGCGATTGGCGACTGCGGTTGTATCGTGCCCGAGAGCGGACCCGCGGTAGAGGCGGGAAAGACCGGGACATTAAGCCTTCGGCTCGAAACCATCGAGTATGCAAACCCGATCGAGCGCCACATCTACGTCTTCACGAACGACCCCAAGCACCCCATCCACACGATTGACGTTCACCTGGATATTTCCCCCCGCTACCGCCTTGTTTTTCCACAGGGGAATACGTGGGTGTTTGACACGGGTAGCCAGGAAGGGGACGCGTACCTTTGGTTCCCCGACGGGGCAGATTTGCTGGTCATCGATGCCCGGATCGTCGGTATCGAAGGTTCCAAAGCTACGTACGAACCCTGGAAGGGCGAGATGGCGGATCCGGAACGCAAAGAGGGCAAGAAGCCTCGGCACGGGTACCACGTTCACATCACAATTCCGGACAAATTGCCTCCCGGCCGGTCCCCCGTGAACCTGAGAATGCTGACGTCCTCGGCGGAATTCCAATCGATCTCCGAAACGATATTTGTTCAGCGCGGCATCGTGTCGCTTCCGGATCAGCTGTTTATGGGTGAGGTTGGCAGCCTCCCGATTGAAAGAACGCTCATCCTTTCACGGCCGGGGCGCCCGTTCCAAGTGAAGTCGGTTTCCGTCGATAACAAGCACTTTAAGGTTCGCGCGGTACCCGGGGATAAGGAGGGCGAGCAGAAGCTCGTCGTGAACTATCTCGGGGATGCCCCTCCGGGCGGAATCGGTGGTTACATTAATGTCGTCACCGATGATCCTAAACAGCCGGTCCTGAAGATCCTTTTGGCCGGATCCGCGACGTGAAACCCTGGGCGCTCGCAGTAATGAGCGCCGGCGCGATCGCGGCGGGAATCGCCGTCACCGGCGGCGCTCCGGATCCGGCTCGGCCCAGTAACGAGTGGAGTCTTATCATTGCGGGCGCGACGGACGGATATTTGTCGCCTTGCGGATGCACCTACCCGATGACAGGTGGTATTCGCCGCCGAGCCACCGCAATCAAGGGAGCGGCAGCATCCGGCCACGCGGTCTATATCGACACGGGCGGGCTCGCGGTCGTTCCAGGCCCTCAAAGCCAGTTAAAGGCGGAAACGATGGCGCAGTCTCTCGCCAAGATGGATGCGGCGGCGGTCGCGCTGACTGGCGGGGATATCCGGCTCGGCTCTAGTTCGCTACAAGCGGAGTTGGGGCTCGCCAAGGGCCGCGTGGTAAGCACCACCCTGTCCACTTCGTCGCTGGAAGGGGTTGTCCCCACCGTCGAGAGAGGCCCCTTTCTCATCGGCGCCACCACCGCAAATACGGAAGCGATTTTGGCTGTTCATGGACGCTCCGACGTCGACGCTGCCCGGTTTCTCGTTTCCGAGGCGGAACGTGCGGGAAAGATTCCGGTCCTGATGCTTGACGCTGGCCATATCGACGCCGTGCGCGTCGCGAAAGCGGTCCCGAGTCTGGCCGTCATCGCATATCGTCAAACGGGCTGGCCGGATAACCATCTGGAGAAAGTCGGCAAAGTCGCCCTTGTAACGCCGGGCGAGCGCGGCAAGGCGATCATTCAGCTGGACTTCCAAGGATCCGCGGTCGCCACGTATCGGACCATGCGACTTGGGCCGCAGTACACCGACGATCCAGCCATTTCGCGGTACTTCAAGACTTATTTACAGCGCGTCGATCAAGCCAATCTTCTCGACGCCTTGCCGCGCCTTCCTTCAGATCCGTTCGTCGGCAGCGCCGCGTGCGGCAAGTGCCACGCCGGCGCGGAAAAGGTTTGGCAGCACAGCGGACACTTTCACGCCTACGAGACGCTAGAGAAACAGGGACAGGCCCGGGATCCCGACTGCGTCACCTGCCACGTGGTGGGTGTGGACCGCGTTGGCGGTTTCCAGTCGCGGCTTCTGACCCCCCAGTTGTCGTCCGTCGGATGCGAGTCCTGCCATGGCGCGGGGGCAGGTCATAGCGCAAGTCCTAAGACGATTCATTTTAAGAAAGTGGTTAACGCGACGTGTGTTTCATGCCATAGCGCGGAGCAGAGTCCGGGATTTGACTTCGTCAAGTACTGGCAGAAAATTGCTCACAAATAGCCTGAGATGACGGTTCGAGCTATTTTTCCGAACGGTTGAAAACGGGCGATAATCGGAGCTTTCCGAAGCTTTTGAATGTTCCTATCGTTCGAAGCTTTCCTCTCCTTGGGCCTTGACGCGGGACCGACCGGGCATCACAATCTAATGCGTTCGGAGGTTTCGGCAAGGATGCTGGTATCGCGAAGCATTAAGGACGGAACCGTGCTTAACGAAACAGAAACCGTCACTCCCATACCGAGGCTTTCTGAAGTTCTCTTCGAATCGCGCGAGCGTTCTTTCGCTTCGATCGCGCCGATTCCCTCCAATGTTGAGGCCATCGAGGCCGCTTTGCTCTTCTGCACGGGAGCCAATGCGTTGGTCGCCTTGGTAGGCCCAAGTGGTTGGGGGAAAACGCACCTTCTCAACGCGGTCGCCTATCGCCTCTCGATGGAACACTCGACGGGCGTCGATTCGCTCAGCGTTTCCGAGTTCTTAGCCGGCCAAGGCCGGACCGATCCCAGCCATCTGATCTTGGACGACGTCCAGGAAGTGTTTGCGCGACCTCGCCAGCGGCAGTCGCTCTACATGGCGCTCGACCGGAGGGTGAAGGCGGGCCGGGCGACGATCCTTGGCTTTACGCACACCAAGCCGAACCGCCAGATCAAGGCATTCCTGCCGTACGTTCGCGATTGGGGCATCGCCTGCATCGGCGAGCCGGCGGCGGATGAGCGCGTGGTGCTCCTCAACCACATGGCCACGGCGGAGGGCTTGAGCCTTTCTCCGCGCCTGGTCAAGATTCTCGCCCACCAGCTTCACGGCAACGGCCGAACGCTGAGTGGGGCGCTCAAGCGGCTTCGCAGCCAAAACGACTCCTGGCTTGACGCCGACGCGACCTTACGCGCTCTGGGGCTCATGGACCCCTTCTTTGCCGACAACAGCTCTTGGGACCTTAAGATCAAGATCCTTCGTATCGCGGATCAGGCGAAGTCGCAATTTCCACGCGTCAACCATCAGGACTTGGCGATCTACACGATGCTCCACATTGCCGGTCTGGGCGAAGCGGACGTGGCGAGAGCGGCAGGAGTCAAGCCGGCCGCCGCCTTCCAGCGGGCTGCCCGCTTCCAAGAGCAAGCCGCGAAGTGCGACACCACCCCGGCCTATGTCCGACAGTTTGTCGAACTCGTGGTGAGTTCGCTTGCCCAAGAGTAAGGGGTTCTCGACAACTCAAGCCCCGGTCTTGGCGTAGAGTTGAGTATGGCAATGGGTGACTCCTCCCGATCCTTTGAACTTCTCGACAAAATCTCTGAGCAAGCCCCCAAAGACAACCCACGCCTCCTTAACTACGTAGCCGCCCTTCGCACTTCGCTTCAAAGCGAGCAAAAGGATCGGGAAGAGTCGGACAAGCTGTTGGCCGAGTACGAGGAGGCCTATAACAAGCTGACATCCCCGGCGAACCGGATCGGCGTCTTCATCGGGTGGCTGCAAGAAGACCCGCTCCCCGTTTCCGCGGAGGAAGCGCCCGCGGACGAGGATGCGCTGCCCGAAGAAGGCACCCTGGCAGATCTCGTCGGCGGGGCGGCCAAACCCAATTTGGCGCTTATTGCCGTGGGTGAGCAGGAATTTGTCGCGCAAGTCGACCCCAAGGTCGATCGGCTGTTCCTCGTGGCGGGCTCTCGCGTCAAGGTGAACGATGCCTACGCGGTCGTTGGGTTCCTGCCCCCGAGCCGCAATGGCAGCATGATAAAGGTCTCCGATGTGCTGGCGGACGGCCGGCTGAGGGTCGGCTCCGATACCCCAGGCGCGGACGGCGGCCGCATCGTGATGCGTGGCGAACTGCTGAAAGAGGCCTTGATCAAGGCCGGGGATGAGGTGCGGCTCGACCCGAGCGGGCGTATCGCGCTGGAGCACTACGAGAAGCAGGAGAGCCGGGACTACTTCCTTGAGAATGTCCCCGTGATCCCGTGGGACAAGGTCGGCGGTCAGAAGGAAGCGATCGGTCTCATTCGCGAAACGATCGAGCAGCCGCTGCTCCACCCCGAAATCTTCGCCCGCTTCGAGCAGAAGCCGATCAAGGGAATCCTCCTTTACGGCCCTCCCGGCTGCGGCAAGACCCTCATCGGCAAAGCGACTGCCTACAACCTTACGCAGGAATATTCGAAGCAGACCGGCAAGGAAGTGAAGGAATACTTCATGGCCATTTCCGGCCCGAAGATCCTGAATATGTGGCTCGGCGAAACCGAGCGTATGGTGCGTGAGATCTTCCGAACGGCCCGTGAGAAAGCAAAGGAAGGGCGGCTGGTCTTCATCTTCATGGACGAAGCGGAGTCGGTACTCCGAACCCGTTCCAGCGGCCGGTACCTGAACATTTCGAACACGGTCGTCCCGCAGTTCTGTGCGGAACTCGATGGGCTCCAGTCTCTGGAGAACGTCGTGCTGATGCTCACGTCGAACCGGCCTGACTACATCGACCCGGCGGTACTTCGTCCCGAACGGATCGACCGCAAAGTCAAGGTCGGCCGGCCGGACCGGGATTCCGCGCTCCAGATTCTCGGGATCTATCTGCACGATCGAATTCCGCTCGATCCCGACCTGCTGCGCAAGTGGGGCGGGGAAGTGGACTGCGCTCGCAAGGAACTGATCGAAGGGGTCGTGGACCAGCTATGGCGAAAGAACCGGGAGACTGAGTTCCTCAAGGTCTTCCTGCGCAACGGTTCCTCGGACACGCTGTACTTCAAGGACCTCATTTCCGGAGCCTTGCTGAAGAGCATCGTGGACCGAGCCAAGAACTACGCGATTCGGCGGGCGATTGCCGATCCCAACCATATCTCCGGCGTTTCGCTTGAGGACCTGACGCGGGCGGCGAACGAGGAGTACAAGGAGAACGAGATCTTCCCGCGCGGCGATACGCAGGAAGATTGGCTCCAGCTTTTGGACTACGCGCCCGAGAACGTAGCCTCTGTGAAGCCGATCGGCGCCCATCGTGGAGAGGAATTGTCCCGCAAAGCGATCGTTTAGCGTATCCTTCGCCTCATCTGGCGGCAATTCGTGCGAAACCCGCCCGAATTGCCGTCAAAGAAGTACGACATGGTTGCCGCCTACCAGACCCTCGTTGCCGCCTTCATGCTGCTCGCGAAATCGGGAAAGCTCAATCCTGAGCCGCCGTTTCGTCCGGTGGCGCAAATGACTGGCGCGGATACTTCGGTTGAGATCGCCCGAATCAGCGTGATCCAAAGCCAATCGGCCTGGGTCGATCTTTGGCATGAGCATCGGCAGTCGTTCCAGCTCAACGTGCCTCCCGGCGCTCCTAGTGCCGATGACGCAGAGCGTCCTCCTGTCGATTTCAAAAAGAATGTCGTGGTCTGTATGTTTGGAGGCGCCTCCCAAAATGTGAGTGGTTTCGACCTCGCGGATGTGGGCGATGTGAAAAACGTCGCGTACATCCGAATTCGCCCCCACCTCTTGCCGGCGTCCACCAACCTTCAGCTTCAACAGAACGCCTACATGTTCCTAGTCGTCCCTCGCACCCGACGGAAAATGGTCGTTCAGATCGACCAATCTGCCCTCGTGGACCCGTCTGCGGCGAACGGAAGCGTGTGGCGAACGCTGGCGACCCTTCCCCCGACCTCGAAAGGCAACTAGAAGACGCGAATCACGACGGGTCGTTTCTCGACCGGCACGTCCGACCAGCTTGTCGCGCCGAGCAAAAGCCGTTCGGTTCGGTCCGCCATCGCTTCGTCGACCGCGCAGATGGTGAAGAGGGGTTCGCCTTGTTTTACTGCCGAGCCCACGGCAACGTGAATCTTCACTCCGACCCGGGGATCGATGAGATCGTCCTTCCGTCTCCTTCCGCCGCCCATCGCGATGACGGCCACCCCCACGGATTCGGCGTCGATCTCGGCGACGTAGGCGGTATGAGAAGCTTTGATCGTTCTTTGGACCGGCGCGACCGGCAGCGCCGCGTCGATCGAGCCCCCTTGGGCGGCAAACCACTCCCCGGCCTTGGCCAACGCCATTCCCGAATCGATGACGGATCGGGCCATTTCCCGCCCTTCTTGGGAGGTCGGAACGAGATGGACACTCGCGAGGGCGATCCCCGCGAGTTCAAGGATTAACTCGCGCACTCTTTCCTGCCCCGCGTTTTCCGCTTGGTTGCGAAGGATGGCGAGAGACTCCTCGATCTCAACCGCGTTACCCACGGAGCCAAGCGGCTGGGTCATGTCGGTGAGGGCGAGGTGGCAATCGAGGCCGCACGTCTTTGCGGTCCGCGCGAGCCCGGCGGCGAGGTCGAGCGCGCCTTCGGCCGTACGCATGAAGCCGCCCGAACCGCTCTTTACGTCGAGCAGAATGGTCTCGGCGCCGCCCGCGATCTTCTTGCTGAGGATGCTGGAGACCAATAAAGGGATCGACGCGACGGTTCCGGTCACGTCGCGAAGCGCGTAGAGGGCCTTATCCGCCGGTGCGAGGTTCGGGCTTTGCCCGGTGATCGCCACCCCGATCCGCTTCGCTTGGCTTTTGAGCTCCTCGATGTCCAGGTCGACCCGGAAGCCGGGAACGGATTCCAATTTGTCGAGCGTGCCCCCGGTGGTACCGAGGCCGTGTCCGCTCATCTTCAACACCGTCATCCCGCAGGCGGCGAGGATCGGGAGCAGAATGATCGAGGTTTTGTCCCCCACGCCGCCGGTGCTGTGCTTGTCGAACCAGGGCTTTGGCAGCCCGCTGAGATCGACCCGTTCTCCGGACTCGGCGATGGCTTGGGTTAGCCAAGCCGTCTCCTCGTCATCAAGCGGGTTTAGGTAGGCCGCCATGAGCCAGGCCGCGAGTTGGTAATCCGGAATGTCCCCGTTGGCCGCCCCGGCCGCCAGTTCTCGAAGCTCGCTCTCGGTATGCCGAAGGCCGTCGCGCCGGACTCCGATTACATTTTGGAATCTCATGACGACGGCCTGGAGCTAGTGAGCATCGGGAGGAGGGGCCGCCGGTGCACCCTTGGGCTTGCGAAGGATAAAGATCGCGGGGACCGTACAGGCGAAGATCAGGAGGATGAGGAGGAACCCGTCGTTGTAGCTTTGGGTCAAGGACTGCCGCGTAACGATTCCATCCAGTATTTTTCGGGCGCCGAGGGCCGCCCGGTCGGGACTGAAACCCTTCGCCTGTAGCGCCTGCGCCGTCCCCGCCAACCATTGGGTCACGACCGGGTTGCCGACGTTAAGGTGGCTGACGTTGTTTGCGCGGTGGAACGCGGTGTGGTTCTGAAGGTATGTGCCCAGAATCGCGATTCCGAATGAACCCCCAAGCTGGCGCGACAGGTTAATCAAGCCGGATGCCTGTTGAGCCTCCTTTCCGGTAACGCTCGCGTAAGCCACCTGGTTAATGGGCGTGAAGAGGAAGCCAAGGCCGAAACCGCGAACCATGAGGGCAAAACGAGTGTCTGGTTCGCCGCTCAAGACCGTCAGATGGCCCAACTGCCACATGGAGAACATGAAGATCGCCACGCCAATGAAGATCAAGATTCTCGGGTCGATCTTGCTGTTGGGGCCATTCAGGAGCCGGCCGCAGATGATGGCGCTGGCGGCCGTAGCCAGCCCTCCCGGCAACAGCGCAAGGCCGGTCTCCGTAGGAGTGAAGCCAAGAATCGTTTGAACGAACAGGGGATAGAGGTAAACGCCGCCGTACAACCCGAAGCCGAGGGCAATGAAAAGGCAGATGGCGGACGTTAAGGTCCGGTTCTTGAGGACCCGAAAGTCGACGACCGGATGCTCGTTTTTGGGCGACAACTCCCACCAGACCAGGCCGATGATGCAGGCGCCCGCAATGATCGAAAGCCGCAGGATCATGGCGTCCTGGAACCAGTCGTTCTGCTCGCCTTCCTCTAATACGTACTGAAGGCAGCCTAATCCCACCGCCAATAACCCAATGCCCCACCAGTCGACCGACACTTTCCTCTGCATCCCGGGCGGGTCGTTTAAGAAGGTCGTCACCAGAAAAAATGAGACGAGGCCGATCGGCAGGTTGATGAAAAAGCACCAATTCCAGGTGTAGTTATCCGTAATCCAGCCGCCCAGCGTCGGACCCAAGGTGGGCGCGACGATGATTCCCATAAGGAACACCGCCTGGACAAGCCCCTGCTGTTCGGGAGGGAATATTTGGCGCAGGGTTGCCTGGGCCGTCGAAAGCAGGGCCGCTCCTCCGGCGCCTTGAAGGATGCGCCAACCGACCAATTCGACGAGGCTATGCGACGTTCCGCAGAAGAACGAGGCGACGATAAAGAGAATGATCGAGAACGCGAGGTAACGCTTGCGTCCGAATCGCGAGACGAGAAACGCGGTCATCGGCAAAACGACGACGTTCGCGAGGATGTAGCCCGTCGAAACCCAGCCGATCTCCTGGTTGGTCGCGCCGAGGTTGCCCGCCATCTGGGGGAGGGCCACGTTGACGATGGTGGTGTCGAGCACCTCCATAATCGCGGCCGTGATGAGGCCAAGCAAGATCCACCAGCGGTACTGGCTGACCTGATCCTCAACGGACATTCCCGCGCCCGGTCGATTTAGTGCTCTCGAAGCGGTGGCCATTTCATTTCTAGCTGAAGCTCGTCACCCTCGGCAAGGCCCCATTGCCTTCGGTGTTCCCGGTTGGTTTGCTTTCCAAAAGGATACTTCCTACGGACCGACCGTCCGACGGCACTGCTTTGTTCTATACGTTGCCGAGGGCGATACCTTCAGAATAACGTCGTGCTCCTGCTTTTGGCCCTGTTGGCCGTTACGACCGTCGACATCAATCCAAAAGAGATCCTCAATACTTTCGATCCCCGCGACGCTTTGGGAGCCGCCGTGGATGGGCACGAGGAGGGTACGGCCGAGCAGGTTTACACGCCGAAGAATCTCGCGGCCATGAAAGCGGCGGGCTTGCATTCCTTGACTTACCGGCTACGTACGGAACTCGGGTGCGAGGCTTGGCACTGGAACCCGGAAGGGTCGTGGAGCGAAGCGGGGAAGAGCCAAGGCTACTGGACCTCCACCAGCGCGCCGGGCAAGCGAATCGACGTGAGTTGGGGCTATCGCCTTCCTCGCCGCGGCAACACGATCGACCAGGCGAACAACGACGGCTACTCGCGGATCGACGACGGCGATCCCGCGACCTTCTGGAAGAGCAATCCATACCTGGATCCCGGGTTCTCGCACGACACCCTGGCCCTGGATCAGTGGGTGGTGGTCGATCTGCAAGCCCACGCCAAAGTGAACGCCGTCCGGATCGCGTGGGCGAACCCTTACGCCGTGTCGTACAGGATCCAGTTTTGGGCGGGTAAAGATCCGGCGGACGGAATTCAACCGGTTCGGGGAGCGTGGGTTACTTTCGAAGGCGGCGACATAAGGGATGGGCGGGGTGGCATCAAGCTTGCTCATTTCGGCGCCGGCGCCTCCGTTCGATTTCTTCGAATTCAACTTCGAGTGTCTTCGCACACCGCCGAATCGCGCGATTCCCGCGACCCGCGCGACCGAATGGGCTTCGCGATTCGGGAACTCGAGATCGGCCGGGTGGAGCGCGGCGCATTCGTGGATGCGGTGAAGCATCGCTCGGATAAGCAACAGACGCCGGTGTACACATCCTCGACGGACCCTTGGCACCGGGAGATCGACCGAGACCCGCGGACGGAGCAGCCTGGCTTCGACCGGGTGTATGGCTCAGGCCTGACGAACGATCGGCCGGTGCTCATTCCGGTCGCAACACTTTATGCAACGCCCGAGGACGTCGAGGCCGAGGTCCGCTGGCTTCGTGCCCGCCACTATTCGGTCCGAGGGATCGAGCTTGGCGAAGAACCGGACGGACAGTACGCCGATGCGGAGGCCTATGCCTCGCTCTACTGCCTCATGACCCGAGCGGTTCGTCGGGTGATGCCCGGTGTGCCATGTGGCGGTCCCTCCTTTCAAACCCTTGCGGAGGACGAAGCCGCGTGGCCCGATCCCACGCGCAGAGGGACTTGGCTGGGGCGCTTTTTGACCGCCCTGAAGGCGAGGCGGAGCGAACGCGAGTTTGGCTTCTTCAGCTTCGAATGGTATCCCGCCGAGGATCATTCGGACAGTGTCGAATCGAAGCTTCAAAACGCTTCGCAAGATTTGGAGGACGCGATGAGCCGGGCCGTCAAGTCTGGCCTTCGCCGAGACGTCCCGTGGTTCTTGACCGAGTACGGATATTCGGCCTTTACCGACCCCGTGGAGGAGCAAATCCCGGCCGGTCTATTGAACTTGGACATCGTGGGAGAATTCCTCACCCTCGGTGGCCGCGCCGCCTATCTATACGGCTACGAGCCGAATGAGCTGATCGAGGAAAGTTCGGGCCAGTGGGGCAACTTGGCGATGTGGCTGAAGGACTCGGAGCATAACGCCAAATACCCTCTATCGATTTTTTGGACGGCAAATCTCATGACGACCAAGTGGTGCTCCCCGCTTGGCGGCCGGCATGAGCTTCTGAAGACGGTGTCCTCGGATTCGGACACCATCGCCGCCTACACGGTCCGTCGGCCCTCCGGCTCCGTCGCCGTTCTTTTGCTAAATAAGAGCGCGACCGCGTCCCGGGAGATCGATTTGCGCCTCGCGGAACGCTCGATAGCGAGCGGCACTCTGTATCAGTGGGACAAGCGCCAGTACAAATGGCAATCCGCCGGAGCGAACGGTCACCCCACAAGATCGGATCCGCCGATCCGCCTCCCTCTCCGCGGAAGGCTCGTACTGCCCCCCTATTCGGCTACCGTCGTGGTCATCGGCGGTTAGTTTAAGGGCCGGACGAAACGGGTGTCACGAGGATCCATTACCGGCAATCCTGCGAATTTTAGGTTCAAAATGGCCTTCATCCGCGATCGTCGTTTACAAGCTTAGTTGCGTGTCACGTTTAAGGGTGAACCGGCCCTCAAAGTCCGTTAGGACCCTACTTGTTCGGACAAATGCGGACGACGATAGAAGTATGAAAGAATTCAACGATGCAAACAACATTGTTGTAAAGATGTCGGCAATGGAAGAGTGTGAGATGATCCTGGACCACCTCCGACGCTCCGGGGAAAATCACCTCGATCCGAATTTTCTTCGCATCCACGCCGCCAGCCTTTTGCAACTCATCGGTGAGATTGCTCGCCGCCAGACCCCTTCCGTCCTGACGCCCTATAACGACGACATTTTCTTCCTATTCCAGGGCGCGCTTCCGGCCAAGGTTCACTCGAACTAGCGAGTAGCTTGGCCGGGAAAACCGGCCACTACCAACGAATCAGGTTGGCGCCCCAAACGAGCCCCGCCCCGAAGCCGACAGTCATGACGACGTCGCCCTTCTTCAACCGGCCTTCCGCTTCCGCTTCATAAAGGGCGAGCGGTACCGAACCTCCGCTCGTATTACCGTACTTTTGCACGTTCACGAACACCTGGGACATATCGAACCCGATGCGCTTGGCCGCCGCCTCGATGATTCGCAGGTTCGCCTGATGAGGAACAAAGAGGTCCACTTCCTCCGCCTGCATTCCCGCCCTCGCAAGCACGCGGGTACAAGCATCGCCCATGGCGTTGACGGCGAATCGGAACGTTTCCGAGCCCATCATCGTGATCTTTTCCTTGCGGCCCTCGGCCTGAGGCGAACCCCAGGGGTAGCGTGAGCCGCCGACCTCGATCGAGATGAACTTCGCGCCACTGCCATCGGACATGAGTACGGTCTCGATGAGGCCCCGATCGGTGTTTTGCTCTCCGCTTAGAACCACGGCCCCAGCCGCATCGCCGAAGAGGATGCACGTGGATCGGTCGCTCCAGTCCACTTGTTTGCTGAGACAGTCCACGCCGATGACCAGACAATTCTTGGCGCGTCCGGCCTCTACCATCGCCGACGCATTGGCCAGCGCGTAAATGAAGCCCGCACAGGCGGCACTCACGTCAAAGGCGCCCGCGTTCGTGGCTCCGATCTCGTTTTGAACGTAGCAAGCCGTCGACGGCCAGGGGAAATCGCCGGATACCGTACCGCACAGAATGAGTTCGAGGTCGAGAGGGTCGATCCCGGATCGCTCAAGCGCTTCCCGCGAAGCCTGGAGGGCAAGGCTTCCCGTGCCTTGCTCGGGACCGTCGCACACGTGGCGTTGCCGGATCCCGGTTCGTTGGACGATCCATTCGTCGTTCGTGTCGACGAACTTCTCAAGATCCGCGTTGGTGATGATCTTTTCGGGCACGGCGTGGCCGATGGACTGAATGACCGCGCGTTGGATCAATTCCCGGCCTCCCCTTCGCCGGTTCCCAATTCTTCTTTAACTGCCTTTCGTATCGTGTCTACCAATTCGTTCTCCAAAGCGCGTTGCGTGAGCAGCAACGCATTCTTGATCGCCCGTGCGCTGCTGCGCCCGTGACAGATCATGCATAAACCATTAAGGCCGAGGAGCGGGGAACCGCCAATTGCGGCGTAGTCCATCGACTTTCGCATCGGGGCCATGACTTTTTTCACGGGCCAATACATTGCCCTCATGACCGGGTTCGTGGGAATCTCCGCTCGAATGGTGTCGGCAATCAATTCCGCCAGACCTTCGCTCGTCTTCAACACGATGTTCCCCACAAAGGCATCGCAGACGACGACGTCGCACTCTTGCGCATACATCGTCTTGCCCTCGATATTTCCCGCAAACCAAGGGTACTTGCTGAGTAGCTTGTGGACTTCGCGGGCGAAGATGTTGCCCTTGCCCTCTTCCTCACCGATATTGAGGAGGTGGACCTTGGGATTCGGCCGACCCATGAGTTTTTGGGCGTGGGCGCGACCCATAATCGCGAACTCCACGAGATGGATCGGGTCCACATCGGGGCTGGCCCCAGCATCCAAAATGGAAAAACCGCCGAAGCGGCTTGGCAACGGACTCACGATTGCCGGACGGTGAATGCCGGGCAGTTGCCTCCAGCTCAAGAGGGAAGTGGCGGTCGCCGCCCCGGTATTCCCGGCCGACACCATGGCCAACGCGCGCCCCTCTTTTACGAGGTTGCACGCGACCATCAGGCTGCTGTCTTTCTTCTTCCGGTAAGCGTCGAGGGGCTTTTCACCCATCTCTACTTCCTGGGTGGCGTGGATTAATTCGATATTCTTTGGCAGCGTTGGCGGAAGTAGCGGCTGCAGCTTCTCTTGGTTGCCCACCAAATACAATTTGTAGTTAAGGAGCGGGGCCGCTTCGAGTGCGCCTTGAACGATGGCTTCGGGCGCCTTGTCACCGCCCATCGCGTCGAGAGCGATGCTCAAGGGGCATCTTCCTCTTTCTTAAGAAGATTGGCGAGCCCTTCGAACTCGGGTCGCCGGTGAGCGGCTTCGATCACGATTCCACGTGCTGTGGCTTGCGGACAATCGCCTTCCCAGCCGTGCTCGCAGAGCGACTGCATCGGCATGGCGAGGAGCAGGCCTTGCCGGATCAAATTTTCGGCGAGCAAGACGTTGCCTTCAAACAACTCGAACGGCTCGTCCGGAGCGACCTTGGCGTGATCCTGCGGATTGAGCGAGCTTGGAATTCCCTCGACGGGGAACTGCTCGTCGAGTTCGAACTCGAGGTCCACTTCGAGGGGGCCGCTGCACCGCGCGCACTCGACGACGATCCGCGTCTTAAAGCTTCCCGTAATAAGAAGAACGTTTCCTGTGCTAACCGCTTCGAGATATCCCTCCAGAGGACGGATGAGGTCGAGATCTTCTTCTTCCGCCAGCTCGGTTGAGATGTCCACCGCGAGTTCGCGACCCGGGTGCTGCAGGACATCATTAAGATCGAGTAAGTCTTCCCGTCGCATGATGTCGGTCGAGTGTACCCACGCTCTTCCGGCGAACCTTCATCGCTTAAGTCGGCTCACTCGGATCGGAGGCGCTAGAGATCGCTCAATACGTCCAAATGTTCCAGAAATTGAGAATCTTTTGACGACGTCTAAGAAGTTCGCACGTTTTTCGGGTTACGTCCCGTCTTCCGGGGGTCGAGCGAACTTGCTATACTGAACCGCCAGCTACCCTTGGCTCGGCTCTGACACGTATCGAGGTGAATCGTCTTTTGAAGAAATGGGCTTATTTGTCCGTGGCCACAGCTTTGGTGGCAGTCGGTTGCGGTGGTAGCAACGGCGGAGGTCACACGACCCCAACGACGGGTTCGACACCCGGTACCAGCATCACAGTGAATATTGGGTCGACCAATTCCAGCGGCCAGTCAATCGGCGTCGCGGAGTTTCTCTACTTAACAGGTCAGGGACGCGCCTTCGGCGACCTTTCCGCCGTCATTCAGCACATTACGCTGGAAGACGAAGTCGGCGAAGTCAGCGTAGCGCTCGGTCGAAAGGTCACCCTGCCTCTCACCCAGTTTACGAGTCAGGCCTTGGACGTCGATGTGCCCTTTACGGGCCAGAACGCGCGTCTATTCCAAAGCTACTCGCTAAACTTCCTTGACTTCCTGCAGGAAGGCGCGACGCCGACGCAAACGCCGACGGTATTGAACCCGCCGCCGCCCTTGACGTTCTCGGCTCGCGTCCGAGTTTTCCCGGGCCGAATCACGAGCACGCCGATCTTTATCGACGACTCGATGTTCTCGACCACGGGCGTTATCACGGGTGGTGACGATACGATTACGTTCAACCCGCCTGGCGTGCCTGCCAACCAGACGAACTTTGCGCTTCGCAACTTGAACGCGCTCGGTCAGCTTCCGAGTTTCATTTCGGACTACGTGAAGTTCGACGTTTCGCATATGCCGGTGGGCCAGCTTCCGCAACTGTCGGATGGCGAGACCGCGGGCAAGATCTTCGCAAGCGGCGACAACTTTGCCGTGGCGAACGCCGCCACCTCCGGACGGTTCGAGGTACTGACCACGGTTTCGTCGGAGCCGCTCGTTGGCAACTTCGGAGCGCAGACGGGCAACACGCCGGGAACTTACGACCTTAAGTCGAACAATCCCGTGCTTGGCGCGATCACCCCGATCGTTTCGATCCAGGGTATTTGGCGAGACTACGCGACCGTTATGTCGGGCTTCCAAACGTTCGACATGATCTCGTTCCCGTCGATCCTGGACAACAGCTCGCAGGAATTCGTGATGATCGTTCGTGCCGCTGACAATACGATCAGCAACATGTACTTCGGTCTCATGGACTACAGCGCCGGCAAGTTCCAGGCGTTCCCGATCAAGGACATCGTCACCGCGACGGTTTCTGGAGAGCTCGATGGAACGATCTCTGGCTACATGACGGGCAGCGGAGCGCCGACGAACTCACCGGATTCCGTTCGCTCGGGTTCGTTTGCCTTCACGACGGGATCCCGGCCTGCCGGCTTCCCGGCTTCTGGAACCTTCGCCGTCTTCCGCAAGTAGCATGCTGCGCCCGATTCTCTCCGGTGTCGAAACAGAGTACGGACTCTTGATCGACGGCCGGGGAGCGGAGGACCAGGTAGACGATTCCATGGCACTCGTTCGGGGCTACCCGGGCGAGTGCCATGTTGGTTGGGACTACCGATATGAGTCGCCTCGCGCCGATCTGCGGGGTTTCAAGCTTGAACGGTTAGCCGCAGACCCGGTCGACGCGCGTTACGATACCGGTCGCAAGTACGGCGAAGCCCATGAAGTCCGGTCGGACCGCGTGCTTCCGAACGGCGCGCGCTTCTATAACGACCACGGGCACCCGGAGTATGCGACTCCCGAGTGTTGGTCGATCCACGAACTCGCGCGCCACGATTGCGCCGGCCAAATCGTTGTCTTGCGCGCGGCCAAGGCACTAGCGGCCAAGCTCGACGCCGGCGTTCACATCTACAAGAACAACACCGACTTCCACGGCGCCTCTTACGGCACGCACGAAGGGTATCTCGTTCCTCGCTCCGTAGGCTTTGAGCGGCTCTTCCAAGGTTTGTTGCCGATGCTCGTGGTGCGGCAGATTCTATGCGGCGCGGGCAAGGTTGGTTCGGAAAGCGGTGGCCACGCCACCTACCAACTGAGTCAGCGGGCGGATTTCTTTACCGAACCCGCCAACGCGGAGACGCTGTACCGCCGACCGATCTTCAATACGCGCGATGAGCCGCATGCGGATGCCGCCCAATGGATTCGTCTGCATGTCATCTGCGGCGACGCCAACATGATCTCGGCCGCCACCGCGCGCAAGGTCGGCTTGGTGAAGCTGGTCCTCCATTTGATCGAAGCGGAGCAGGCGCCGGTATGGCGGTTTGCGGATCCAGTCAAGTCGGTTAAGGAAATCGCTCGGGACGAGACTTATGCCTTCGACATCGGCCTACAGGGCCGAAGTAAGACGAACGCCTACGAAGTGTTCGAGTCTTACTTCGCGGCGGCGGAAGCGGTTCTCGAACTCGACGACGAGATGCGTTGGACGATCGATACCTCTCGCGAGTTGCTAACTGCGCTGAGGGGGCGCGACTTCGACCGGCTTCGGCAGGATGTGGACTGGGCGGCCAAGCGCCACGTTCTGGACCAGGTGATGGCCGAATCCGGGACCGACTGGCGTGACCCTTCGTTAACTGCATACGATCTGGAGTATCACAACGCGGATCCCGATCAAAGCCTTCATTCCGCTCTCGTCGACATGGGCGAGGTCACTCCGGACCCCGATGTGGCTTCCTTGCTCGCTTCGCTCGAAGGCGTCGACGAGCCGACGCGGGCATTAGCGCGAGGCGCCGCAATTCGGAAATTCGACGCCGAACTGCTCGGCGTCTGTTGGCGAACCCTCACATTTCGAGGGGAGAAGGGGCCGATCGAGATCGATTTGCCGCCGGCGGCGACGTACCCTGCGCAACTGCTGGCCGCAGAGGACGTAGGAACTTTTGTTGAACTCTTACGAGGTGTTTCTTAAATGACAGACGGTGACCGACTTACTCGCCCGCTCGCGCCCGCTCCCGGAACCAAGCAGGGTGACGAAGGGGGACCGAGCGCGCCCGACATTCGCAGGCCGGAGGGTGGCAACGAACTGCTGCGCCGGATGAAGAAAGTCGATCCGGACCAGGCGAAGCGATACCGCCAGCGATCCGGCCAGTGAAGGAATTCGCGGAGTTGATCCGCCCTCCTGAGCCGTTGCCGTCGGTGCGCTCTATGTCAGGCATGTCATTGCCGGACATGGAGCGTTTCGAGACGCACGGCACGACCGTGCTCGCGATTCGTTACGATCAAGGCGTCTTGACACTGGCCGACCGGCGGGCGACCGCCGGCAACCTGATCATGTACGACATGGCGGAGAAGATCATGGCGTTGGACGACCGCGTCGTGGTTGCCATCAGCGGCGCTTTTGCGCGTTCCGTCGAGGTCTGCCGAATGCTCAAGCATTCCTTCAAGTACTACCGGCGAACGGTTTTGCAGGAGATGTCGCTGGAAGGAAAGCTTGCGGAGGTTTCGCGGGCTCTCGCTGGGAATGCGCCAATGGCGATGCAGGGCATCGGTCTGTTTCTTCCGATCGTGGCCGCTTACGACCAGAAGAAGGACGACTTCGGCGTCTATTTCTTCGACGGCGCGGGCGCCCGCTTCGAGAACGGCTCCTACGCCTGTGCGGGTTCCGGCTCGGAACGCATTAGGGGTGTCTTCGAGTACATTTCGCGCCAGAAGGGTCGCTTCGAGACTCGTCCTTTGAACGAGGTTCTTGAGGATGGCCTGTATATGCTGGACATCGCCGCAGATTTAGACAGCGCTACTGGTGGATTCAACAAGACTCTGCCGGTGATTCGCGTCCTGGATCGGAACGGTAACCGGGAGATTCCGGAAGCCGAGCTCCGAGCGGCAACCGAGAAGGTCCTCGCCGGCCGGTAAGTTAAAACAAAGACGGGCGGTCTCGCGAGAGACCGCCCGTCTTTGTTTTAACCCAGGAACTTCTTCAACCAGGCCGTCATCTCGCCCAGACGGTGCAACCTTAAATCCGGGGGGCCTGAACGGCTCATGCCGTGCGAGGTCGTTGACGGATACCGGACGAACCGGGACTCGACGCCTTGTTGCTGGAGCGCGGTGAACACCTGCTCGCTCTGCTCGATGTTGCACCGCAGATCGCCCTCGCTGTGAACGATGAGGGTCGGGGTGACCACGTCTTCGAAGTAGGCGATCGGCGATTGTTTCCAAAGCGGCCGGATCTTCTCCAGGTCGCCCCAGGCGACGCCGCGGAAGTAGCCATCTTTGTTGAACGGGAAGTCCGAGTTGCCCGCCATCGAGACCATGTTCGAGACGCACCGGTCGGCGATCGCGCACTTGAAGTCCTTCGTATGCCCGATGACCCAGGTCGTCATGTAGCCGCCGTAGGAGCCGCCCATCACGGCCATTTGGCCAGGGTGGATGTAGGGTTGGTGCTGCATCCATCGGGTGACGGTCTGGATGTCGTCCCAGTCCTTATTCCCCCAGTCGCCCCGGATCGCCCCGCAGTACGCTTCGCCGTAGCCCTTGCTTCCCCGCGGGTTTGTGTAAACGACGGCGTAGCCTTGGGCAGCGAGAAGCTGAAACTCGTGGAAGAACGCCCAGCCGTACTGCGCGTGCGGCCCGCCGTGGATCTCAAGACATGCCGGGTATCGCCGGGGCTCCAAATAGCCGATCGGCTTCATGACCCATCCGTGAAGCTTTGAGTCGTCCGTCGAATCAAGCCAGAATTCTTCCGGCTCGCTCAGTTGGATCTCTTCGTGGAAAGCGCCGTTAAGGTGCGTGAGCACCTTCGGAACCATTCGACCGGTGCCGAGCTCCGGTTCGACGATCGCGACTTCCGGCAGCTTGGTGGCCGTCCCGTAAACCGCGGCAATCTTCGAACCATCGCGGCTAAGGTTGCCGACGCTGATCGCATGGTGGCCATCGGTGAGAAGCATCACCTCGCCTTTAAGCGAGACGTAGCCCACTTGGACCTCGCCGTGCCAACCCACTTGGACGTAGAGTCCGGAGCTATCCGGCGCCCACTCGACGGTTGCGGCGAAGCCGGCTTCCTTCGTGTCGCTAAGGGTGCCGACGGCCATATCGTAGTCTTGGCTACCGGTCAGGTTCGTGACTTCGCCGCCACCGGCGGGGACCAAGTACAGCTTGGTGTTTCGCGTTCCCCAGGGATCGCTTTCATCGACGTCGCCGGCGTAGGCGATGGTGAGTCCGTCGGGCGACCAGCGCGGCACGCTCTTCTCACCCTTCGGCAGACCCTCAACCTTCCAGGCTTGGCCAATCAAGTCGATTCGCCAGATCTGATCGTTCGGCGGCTCGGCGAAGGGGCGGGCGTTCGCGGTGTGGATAACCGCCAACTCCTTGGAGTTCGGCGACCAATCGAAACCGTAATTGCCGTCTGGCGCTGCGTCGCAGATCCAGTCCTTTCCGTCCAGCCCGACGAATTTCCCGGTTTCGACTTCGACGACATAGAGCCGGTATCGCTGCATGCCGAAATAGCCGTCGCCATCCAGGCGGTACCAGACGCTATCCGTGACGAGCGGGGGAAGGGACAGGCCCTTTTCTTCGCGCTCCTTCTTCGCCGCGGCGGTTTGCGTGGGCAGTTCCTCGCGGAAGGCAAATGCGATCATCGATCCGTCCGGTGACCAGCGCATTTCGCCGACCGATCCTTCCGGGAGCTTCGTCAGCTTCTTCGCTTCGCCGCCGTGGGTGGGGAGGAGGTAGATCTGCGAGCCGGGTTTGTCGCGGCCGGAGATGAAGGCGATTTGGGAACCGTCGGGGGACCAACGGGCTTGGCCGGCGCCGCTTTCGCCCTGAGTCCACTGGACGATCCTCCCTTCGAGGTCGACCATGAACAGGTTCGTGATGTACTTGTTCTTGTCGTTAACCGTCTTATGGGTGAACAGGACGCGGTCTCCGTCCGGCGAGATTTGCGGGTCGCCGACATAGACAATTCGGAGCAGGTCTTCGGCCCGAATGGGACGCTTTGGCATAAGCGTCAGCTTACTTCTTAGGCTGCTGTCTCGTCCGGAGTGCGGAATAGCAACCGTTGAATCCCAAAACCATGCATGATCGTCTCAGGGTAGAGACGGCATGACTTCAGAACAATTGCGCTTGGATCAGGTTGGGGAAGATAGGCTGAACTGGAAGCGCTGGGGGCCATATCTGAGCGAGCGCGCTTGGGGCACCGTTCGCGAGGACTACAGTGCCGACGGCGCCGCCTGGGAATATTTCCCTCACGACCAAGCCCGCAGCCGGGCCTACCGCTGGAATGAAGACGGCCTCCTCGGGATCTGCGACGACCATCAGCACATCTGCTTTGCCCTCGCACTGTGGAATGAGAAAGATCCGATCCTGAAGGAGCGCCTCTTTGGCCTCACCGGCAACCAAGGCAATCACGGCGAGGATGTTAAGGAACTCTACTACTACATCGACAGCACGCCGACCCACACGTATATGAAGGGGCTGTACAAGTACCCTCAGGCGGCTTACCCCTATCAAAACCTGATCGAAGAGAACGCGCGACGTGGCCGTGATGTAGGCGAGTACGAGCTGATCGACACCGGGGTCTTCAACGAGGAGCGGTACTTCGACGTCCAGATCGAGTATGCGAAGGTGAATCCGGAGGACATCCTCATCCGGATTCGTGTCTCGAACCGGGGTCCGGAAGCCGCCGCCATCCACGTCCTCCCCAATATCTGGTTCCGCAACACTTGGGAGTGGAACGATGCCGACGAGTGTCCGCAGTTATATCGCTCCGGCTACGCGCAAATGCCCACGGTGGAGCTCGATGATATTTTCCTTGGCCGTCGCCGGCTCTATTGCGGACCCGCCCAAGGGAAGTCGCCCGAGCTTTACTTCACCGAGAACCAGACGAACAAAGAGAAGGTTTTTGGTGCGGCCAACCTCTCGCCGTATGTAAAGGACGCCTTTCACCGTTTGGTGGTTGACGGCGAAAAGGGCGCGGTCAATCCGGCGAATTGCGGCACCAAGGCGGCGGCGCACTACACGTTGAACATTGCCCCAGGGGCGACGGAAGAGATTCTGCTCCGGTTGACGGACAAGGACTTTGGCAAATCTACGCCGAAGATGCCGTTCGATCCGGAGTTTAACGACCACTTCACCCAGCGGATCAAGGATGCCGACGCGTTCTATGATGAGGTCATTCCGGACAGCCTTTCTGAGGACGGCAAGAACGTCATGCGCCAGTCGCTGGCCGGGCTTCTGTGGTCGAAGCAGTACTACCACTACGCCGTCGATCGTTGGCTGGTCGGCGACAGTGCCGAGCCGCCTCCGCCCGCCTCTCGTCTCGAAGGGCGTAATGAGGATTGGCGGCACATGTTTGCCGCCGATGTGATCTCCATGCCGGACAAGTGGGAGTATCCGTGGTTCGCCGCATGGGATCTCGCTTTCCACTGCATCTCGCTGGCTTTGGTTGATGCTAGTTTTGCGAAAGATCAGCTCGTGCTACTACTACGCGAGTGGTACATGCACCCGAGCGGGCAGTTGCCGGCTTACGAATGGTCGTTCAGCGACGTGAATCCCCCGGTCCATGCCTGGTCTGCGCTTCGCGTTTTTCGGATTGAGAAGAAGAGGAAGGGCGTGGGGGACTATGAATTCCTAGAGCGCATTTTCCACAAGCTCCTGCTTAACTTCACCTGGTGGGTGAATCGGAAGGACCTTGAAGGCCGCCATCTGTTTCAAGGCGGCTTCCTTGGTCTGGACAACATCGGTATCTTCGACCGGAGTGCGCCGTTGCCCGGTGGCGGCCACTTGGATCAGGCCGACGGTACGGCGTGGATGGGTTTCTATTGCCTCAACCTCATGGCAATGGCGCTTGAACTCGCTTTGGTAAAGCCGGCCTACGAGGACGTGGCTTCCAAGTTTCTGGAGCACTTCACCTACATTGCGCGCGCCATGACCTCGATCGGCGGCGACATGGAGATGTGGGATGAGGATGACGGCTTCTTCTACGACGTGCTTTGCATGCCGGACGGAGAGCACCGTGAGCTTCGCGTTCGCTCCATGGTCGGCATCATCCCGTTATTTGCCGTGGAAACTTTAGAGCCCGAAGAACTAGCGAAACTCAAGGGTTTCAATGAGCGACTGGAGTGGTTTATCGGCCACGGGCCGGACCTTCAGGACAACATCGCTTCCATGGACGCGCCTGGCCGGGGCCAACGCCGGTTGCTTTCGATCGTCGACAAAGAGCGCTTGGAAGCGGTGCTGAAATGGATGCTCGACGAGGCCGAATTCTTGTCGCCCCACGGCATAAGATCGGTGTCGAAGGTGCACGAAAAGCACCCATACCGTTTGAACATCGAAGGGAAAGACTACGGTGTCAACTACCAGCCGGGAGAGTCGAATACGGTCTTGTTCGGCGGCAATTCGAACTGGCGCGGTCCCATTTGGTTCCCGGTTAACTATCTGATCGTCGAGACGCTTCAGAAGTTTGACTACTACTACGGGCACGACTTCCAAGTCGACTTCCCGACCGGCTCTGGCAACAAGATGAACCTGTACGACATCGCGGGGGAGATCTCGAAGCGCCTCAGCCGCGTGTTTCTCCGCGACGAGAACGGTCGTCGTCCGTGCTTTGGTGACGACGAGCGGTATCGCACCGATCCGCATTGGCGCGATCTCGTCTTGTTTAACGAATACTTTCATGGCGATACGGGGTTTGGATTGGGTGCGAGCCACCAAACCGGATGGACCGGAATCGTCGCCAAACTTCTTCAGCAATCCGGCGAATAGGAAAACCACATGTCGACCCTCAACATCCTCACCCAGGCCCAACTGGCCGAACACTTCAGCCACAAGCCCCTTAGGGGCCAAAAGGCGCTGGTTACCGGCGCGAACTCGGGAATCGGGGAAGGGGTGGCCCGCCATCTCGCCGCCGCCGGAGCTTCCGTCGTCGTTAACTACGTGACGAATCCCGACGCCGCCCACGCGATCGTGGACGACATCAATGCGAATGGCGGAACCGCAATGGCGATCGCCGGCGACGTCAGCAAAGAGGCCGATGTCATCGAGATGTATCGGCAGATGTTTGCCGCCTACGGCACCATCGATATCCTGATCAACAATGCCGGCTTGCAGCGCGACTCCGCGTTCCAGGACATGACCCTCGATCAGTGGAACTTCGTCATCGGGGTGAATCTCACGGGCCAGTTCCTATGTGCGCGGGAAGCCGTAAAGGAGTTTCTGCGTCGTGGCGTGGTACCTGAAGTCTCAAGTGCGGCCGGAAAGATCATCTGCATGAGCAGCGTGCACGAGGTGATTCCGTGGGGCGGCCACGCGAACTACGCGGCGTCGAAGGGTGGCATTTTGATGCTCATGAAGAGCCTGGCCCAGGAGCTTGGTGGCAAGAAAATCCGCGTCAACAGCATCGGCCCGGGCGCAATCAAGACGCCGATCAACCGCCCTGCGTGGGAAACGCCCGAAGCGGAGCAGAAGCTGCTGACCCTCATCCCATATGAGCGAGTTGGCGAGACGCCGGATATCGGCCGCGCGGCGGTCTTCCTCGCTTCCGACGACGCCGATTACATCCACGGAATTACGCTGTTCATCGACGGCGGAATGACGTGTTATCCCGGTTTCGCCACGGGCGGTTAATTTCAGTCCCTGCGGGTAATCGGACGGTCCGGTTATCCGCAGGTTACGGGCTCTCGTCCGGACGGCGGTACGTCCGGCCACCGGCAGGTGTAGACCAGCCCTCGGCCTCCGGGCCGACGGGGTGGCGCGCGGTAGCGCTGAGACGATGCCTCGGATACCACATATGAATGTTAAGGGCCGATCGTCGCACGGTAGTTGAACCTGTCGTTCGGAGCCGCATCTCCATTCAGGGTGAAGTCGCTGACTTCACCCGTTTGCTGGATGTTGTCGGCCCATTTGAAGTCGATGGTGGCGGCCCTGCCCTTGATGCCGAGGACGGCGCGGGGAACGCTCAACATCAACTCGTTTCCTGCGACCTTGTACGGGACTTTTCGCGCATCCGTCCACTCGTATCGGTTTCCTTTGTTCTTCTGAAGAATGCCGAGTGACCGGTTAACGACGAAATCGTAGCCTAGCCAGCCAGTTTTGTAGTCGGCGTCCACATTCAAATAGAGAAGCATCCAGTTCGAGTCAGTTGGCGGCGTGAGCGGCGCTGCCGTGCGCACATAGAAGTAAACATTGGTCTTGTCGTAGGCGACCTTGGCGGTGACGATATCGTTGCGGCCGGTGTCGTTCTTATAAGTCAGATTTCCCCAGCCCGCATGGTCCCGGTGCACAGGATCGCCGATCTCATCGCGGTATTCGGGCTGGACCGTAAACCACTGGTCCAGTCCCTTGCTTACGTCGATGGTTCGAGCGGTATTTGGAGCGAGAGTCCTGACCCCCTTGTATCGCCGAACGAAATCGGCAAGCTGATAGTAGTAGTTGTCACTAAGGAGTCCCTTCGCGGGCTCGATGTCTCGGCTGAATTCCGCGTTGTATTCATCGACGAAGAAGCTTCCGCCCACCGGCATGGGGCGCCCGGCCATGGTGCCGGCTTGCTCTTGCTTGAAGCGGGTGGCCGTCCACTCGTTCCAACCCGTGATGAAGATGAACTCGGGGTCAATCTGTAGGCCGCGCTCGATCTGCTGGGCGAAGCAATCGCCGAATGGCGTTCTCGGGGTGAGGCTCAGAGCATCGACGGGCGGTTCATGCTGGGCCAGAGAGCTTCGGCCGATGCTTGAGGTCGCGTGCTGGCCGACCGTGACGCTGACCTGCTCGGGGAGGTGAGAATCCTCGTGCCAACCGAAGTTCTGAGGGAAGTTGTCGAGCCAAGGCCATTTGTCGTGCCCATCGCCAAACCATTGGCTAGGCGTCCACGCCCAGGACTCGCGCACCGAGAAGAACTGAGCGAGATTATCGGGCATCTTGTCCCCTGCCTCGTAGTGCGCCATCATCAGCGGCTTCCCCTTCCACTGAAACCAAAGGTCGGAGTACAGGTTCTTGGCGTACAGGTCGTTGTAGATCGTATTCCAAGCCCCATGCCCCGTGAAGAAGGCGATCTTGGGAATGCGATTGCCCTGTGCCTTCATCTCCTCCAGCACTTTGCAGAGGGGGATGTACACGTCTGGGTAAGTGGGGCCGTTCGTGTTGTCGAAGATAAGCACGTCGATGCCCGCATCGCTGAGCATCTGCATATGCTTCCGAATGACCGCCGGGTCATCGGACTGGTAGTAGCCGAACCAGGGCTCCCCCCACCAGTGGGCGCTGCCGTAGGGGCCGAACGCCGGATGCGCTGGGTCGGCGGCGAGCAGATTCGTGTTGTCGTAGATCTGAGCGCCCGGCACGTGGTTGGCGAGGAAGTAGAACATGCCGACCGTCTTGTTCGGCGCCGGGGCGCGGTGCGATACGGCGCTTGACACCGGTCGTCCTAATCCATCGACGGTCACCCAGGTATCAGGAAAGGTATCCCTCGCCGGGGCAGTCTGCGAAAGGGCGAGGAGGAGCCAAAGCATGTCTCCATCTTACGCCGGTCGAATCTAGCCGGACCGAACGACGCGCCGGTACTCGCGCGTGCCTACGCCATAAATCTCTCGGTGCAACGTCGATAGGCGCGAAGCGCTGCCAAGGCCGCATTGCGCGGCCACTTCGGCGAGGGCGAGGTCCGTCGAGGCGACCAGGAGACGCGCTTTCTCAAGCCGAAACCGGTTGATCTCGTCTAAGATTCCGCGTCCTACGTAGGTTTCGAACCGCCGTTCAAGGGTCCTGCGACCCGCCGGAACGTGGCGAACCACGTCCGCCACCCCGATGCCATCGGTTGCCTTTTCGGCGATAAAGCGCAGCGCCTGCATCACCAGCGGATCGCCGAACGCAAACCGATCCGTAGACCGGCGCGTGACCACCCCGACCGGACCAAGCCGCGTCGGCGACTCCGGCGCCTTGAACCCATGCAGCAACCGGTCGAGGGTCTGCGCCGCCTCGTAGCCGAGCCTCCGCGCCGGCGTGGCGATGCTCGAGATCGGCGGATATCCAAGGCCGGTTAGGTAAGGGTCGTCATCCACCCCCAGTAGTGCGACCGCGCTTGGGACGGGAACTCCGGCGACTTGGCATGCTTCGCTCGCTAGCAGCGCGCGTTCGTCGTTGTCCGCGAAAACGGCGACGGGTTTTGGGAGTGCTTGCACCCATCCCACGAGCTCGCCGTCGACCCCGCCCATCGTCCAGGCGCGGGCGGAGGGGAACCGCTTGGGGTCCGCCGCGAAGGTCCGGACCGGATAGCCGGCTGCTTGAAGGGTCTCTGAATAGCCGCGAAGCCGCCACTCGGAAAACGCCAGTTCCGTGTTGCCGATGAAGGCGAATTGCTCGAAGCCGCGTTCTAGTAAATAGTCGGCGGCCAACCTTCCGATCGCTCGATCGTCCAGCCCGACCCTCGGCCATGGCGGCTGGTGGACCCAAGCCGCGACATCGACAAATGGGACGTTCAAGGAACGGATCGCCTCCCCGATTTCCGCGTTCCCAACGAAGGCCAGGACTCCATTCGGTTCCCAGGCCGCTACCTGGGGCAGCAACTCGACGAGCGGATTGATGAAGTGGCAGACCCAGTTCCGCGACGGGCCCGCGAAGTCGCGCACGCCCATCAAGACGTCATGGTTGAAGCCGACCAGTCGCTCCATCAGAAGCGCGATCCGAAGCGGAGCGTCCACCTGGTGAACCTACCTGATAATCTGTCGCGATCCCAAATATGTTCGACGCAAAAGCATCAAAACGAGAAGCTCTAAGGAGTGCGATTTACTACCATGAGGGCTCGGCCAGAGTTGGCCGAAAGGAAACGAAATGATCGGCCAACGAAGGATCGATACCAAATTGCGCACTCGTCTCAAGCTCACGGCCGCCATGGCCGGCCTGTTTGCCATCGCCCAAACCGCTTCCGCGGGCGTCTTGCTTCAAGGTTTCTACTGGGATGTCCCGTCTCCCGCCGCGGGGACCTCGACCGCACCGTGGTGGTGGGATCATCTCGGCGGCCAAGCCAACGCCCTGAAGCTCGCGGGCTTTTCTGCGGTCTGGATCCCGCCGGTTCTCAAGGGCGCGGCCGGCGGCTATTCCGATGGCTACGATCCTTTCGACGACTACGACATCGGCTCCAAGAACCAGATGGGGACCACCGTCACCCGGTACGGCTCCCGCGAGCAGCTTGAGCATTGCTGCGCCATGCTCCGCTCCAACAGCCTCGACATCTATTGCGACATCGTCGACAACCACCGCGACGGCGACCCCGGCAATTATTCGTATTCCTATGTCGATGCCTACGGCAATGCCGGGCTCGGCCGCTTCGGTAAGAGCACCTACGACTTCCACCCGAACGTCTCCCAAGATCCCGATGTACCAGAAGGTTCCGGCGAGAACTTCAGTGCCTTCGGCCGCGACCTCGCTCCGATCAACGGCCTATCGCATTGGATCTTCAACGGTTTGAATAGCTCCGGCGACTGGCTAACGAAGGCGCTCGATCTTCAGGGCTACCGGTTGGACGACGTAAAGGGAATCTCCACCGACTGGCTCAGTCCGTTCCTTAACTACGGCGCCATGAGCGGCAAATTCGCGGTTGGTGAGTACTTCGACACCACGCTGAGCAACGTCCAATACTGGGTGTCGACGATGATGAGCGGCCGCTCTAGCGCGTTCGATTTCCCCCTCCGCGACGCGCTGAAGAACATGTGCAACAACCCGAGCACGTTCAACATGGCCTCGCTGGACCACGCCGGCCTCGCGGGGGTCGACGCTGCGCACGCGGTGACTTTCGTGGAGAACCACGATACCGACCGTTCCGACCCGATCGTTCAGAACAAGGCTCTCGCCTACGCGTACATCCTGACCTCGGAGGGTTATCCGTCGGTTTTCTATAAGGACTTCTCAACCGATTCCGGTTGCTACGGCATGCAGGTTCCGATCAGCAACCTGATGTGGATCCACGAGAAACTGGCCAGCGGCACCACCACGCAGCGGTACAAGAACAACCTCGTGTTTGTCTATGAGCGCACGGGCGGTTCTCACCTCCTCGTTGGCCTGAACAATAACACCGGCTTCAACTACAATCTGACCTGCGCGACCGGCTTCGGCGCGAACGTCCACCTGCACGACTACACTGGCCACTGCCCAGATGTCACGACCGATGGGAGTGGGAATGTGTCCATTAGTTTGCCCGTCGCTACGAGCGGAAACGGGTACTGCTGCTACGCTCCGGCGGGCATCACGGGGTCGTTCACGGCGCCTCAACTAAGCACGACCCAGGAGTACGCCGGCGCCTCGGACCTCGATATCAAGCCGGCAGATAACACGGCTTTGGTCACGGTCGGTCGAATCTACGTCGCCGCCGGGAAGTCGATCTCCGAAGCTCTGTTCTACGACGTCACGGGTTGGACCGCCTCGACGCAGATCTATCTGGAACTCGACAACCCTTCAGGCGGAATCGTCACGACGAAGACGTATCTGTCGGGCACCACGCAGGGCACGGCGATGAACGCCACCGCTACGACGGCGGGCTGGTACACGATGAAGATCCGCTCGTACAACACGCCGACCGGCAACGCGAAGCCGGCTTACTGGCTAAGGGCCACCTATACGGCTCCGCAGACGTAAGTCTTTTCATGGGCCACCGGGGACTGATTCCGGTGGCCCATGAGGATATTGAATTCGGCCCGGACGTCATGTACAGTGGATGCGGCCTCAAGGGGCCAAGAAGGTGAACAAGATGTCTGTGCCTGCAGCTTTAGAGCGGATTGTCGCGAGCGTCCCCGACATCGTCGGGGGCGAGCCATGCTTCATCGGAACGCGAGTCCCTTTGGAGACGGTGGTCGACAACCTTGCCGCTGGCCACACCATCGACGAAATCCTTGAGAACTATCCAGCCTTGCGGTCGGAGCATGTCGAAGCGGTGTTACGTTGGGAGGGCGATTTGGCTCGAGAGGCGGCTGGGTTAGCGACTCGCGTCTCGTGAAGATTCTGCTTGACTCAATGATGCCGGTGAAGATCGCTCGACACCTTCAGGGCCATGACGTCACCCACGCCGCTAAAATTGGCTGGCAAGAACTGTCGAACGGCAAACTGTTGGCTGCTGCGGAACAGCAAGGTTTCGAAGTTCTGATCACCAAAGACAGCAATATGCCGTATCAGCAGAGCCTGGTTGGGCGCAGCATTTGCGTTGTGGTCGTAAGGACGGTGACCCAGGACTTCAACGATCTCGTTGCCTTGGCTCCGGAAATCCTCACTCTGTTGCCGACTCTTGAGCCTGGCTCGATTGGTCGGGTCACTGTCGATTGAAGGACGACGACGGGCCGCGACGTAGAACGGATTTGCTGGCCAACAATGTTGTTGACCATTAAACCTAGCTTCAGAACGCCGGAATTACGACCGGGTCGCCATCTCTAAGACTCGATTCGTGCGCGCAAATCCCCGGCGCCGTCCAGTCGGCCGCGATCGTCGCGTCGACCCGCGATGGACGACCTTCCACGATCGCGGAAATAAATTCGTGGACCAAATGCGGATGCGAACCTCCGTGTCCACCATCCGCGAACTCAGATAAGGAAGGCGGCAACAGGTCGGGGCGAAAAGGTACGGGCGAGCGGTCAATCGACACGTGGCGACCCCAGCGGCCCGGCTGCAGAGGATCAAGCGTATAAACGGCAGGCTCCTCGTCCTCGATCTGTTGCCACTCGAAGCCCATCGCATCCCCGTACACGCTGAACGCCTCGGTGTAAGGACGGGCGGTTTGGAACCAGGAGCGGGTGACTTCGGCGGCGATGTCGGAATCGCGCAGACGAAAGATTGCCGTTTGCAAGGGAAACTCGTTTCGCCCCGGAACCTGGATGTCTGGTCGCAACCGACCCGAGCCCATGCAGCAGACTTTTGTCGCACCTCGACCGGCCAAAGCCAGAAGTGGGCCGATGGCGTGGGTGATGTAGTGCATCGGCGGGGAACCGCGCCAGTAGGCGGGGTATTCGCCCTCCAAGTCCTGGAAGTAGGTGCCGCGCAGGAAGGTCAGATTCCCAAGGGCTCCTCTCGCGTGGAGATCCTGGGCGTACAGGAATTCGCGGGTATAAACCGCCGTCTCCATCATCATGTAGACCTTGCCAGCCTGCCGACGAGCTTCAACGATCTGGTGCAGATGGTCGAGCTCCGTCGCCATCGGCACCGCGCAAGCGCAGTGCTTGCCCGCCCCGAGCACGGCCATCGTCTGCACGAAGTGGAAGGGAACAGGAGTCAAGAGGTGGACGGCATCCACGCTCGCATCGGCTAAGACATCATCCAAGGTCGCGTAAACGGACTCGACGGAAAACCGGATGGCTGCAGCCGCTAGTCGCTCGGGATTCGCGTCACAGATGCCGACAGAAGCAACGGCAGGATGCTTCTGGTAGATCGGAACGAACGACGATCCGAAGCCCAACCCCACGACGACGACCCGTAAGCCACTCACGCCCCGAGTCTATCGCGTTTCCAACAAATTTCTCAATAAATGAATGAATCATTCAGTATAATAGTCGCGTGCCAAGGATAGCGACCAAAGAAAGAGCAGGAACGATTGCGGATGCCGCGCTTCAAGCGTTTTCCCAATCGGGTTACCGCCGCACTCAGGTCTCGGACATCGCCAAGATTGCCGGCGTCGCGCCAGGGACGATCTACCTTTACGTCGCGGGCAAAGAGGCCTTGTTCGTGATCGCCCTACAAAGAGCGCTCCGTGAGCCAATCGACGGCAATCCCGCCACCCAAGCCGAACTGCTCGATGCCGTAAGAGCACGTTTCACCCCGATGAGTCTCGGTAACCGCCTCCGAAGAGCCATCGCCGTCGGCTCGGAACTTCCGACCCTTGAAGATGTGGTGACGGAGCTCTGGGCGGGCGTCGCGTACCTAAGCCCCGCGATTCGCCTAATCGAGAAGTGCGCCCAGGACTGGCCCGAACTTGCAGAGCTCTTCTTCGGCGAGATTCGCCAGGGGTTGGTTGAAACCCTCGGCGCCTATCTCCGTCGCGGCGCCGAACTGGGTTTCATTCGCCCCGTCCCCGACCCCGAATTGGCCGGCCGACTGATGATCGAGACCGTTGCCTGGTTCGCCATGCATCGCTTCGGCGACATGCAGGGCCGCTTCTACGATCCCGTCGCCGCTGAAGCCACCGTCCGCGACGCCCTCGTTCACGCCTACGGACTCCCCACCTCTCAAGGAGCAAACCCATGACCCTCGTCGAGAAACCCCAACCTACATTTGATGTGCAGCCTCTCTCCGAGGGCAAGCCCAAGCCGCCGAAGGAGCGCTCCTACTGGATCGACAACCTCCGGATGCTTTCGATCTTGCTCGTCGTGAACATGCACGCTTGCGTGACTTACAGCCACGTCGGCGGTTGGTACTACATGTCGCCGAAGGAGCCGTCGCTCCTGGAAAAGCTACCGATCGCGCTATGGCAAGGGCACTTGCAGTCATTCTTTATGGGACTGCTGTTCTTCCTCGCGGGCTACTACTCGGATCGGTCATTGGCGAAGAAAGGACCGGCTGGCTTCTTGAAGGACCGCGCGTTCCGGCTCGGCTTGCCGACCTTGTTCTACATGCTGGTGATTGACCCGCTGATGGTGTGGGGCTTCTTGATTCCCGCCGCCGAGCGACCGGCATTTCTCGACTTCTACCAACACTTTGTCCTGTCCGGAAAGTTCTTGAGTGCAAGCGGCCCCATGTGGTTCGCCTTCGCTTTGCTCCTGTTCTCGATTCCATTCGCCTTCCTCGCCAAGCCGAAGAACGAATCCGAGCGTGGTCTGACGCTGGCTCCCGCGACCCTTTGGAAGCTGGGAGTAGGGATGGCGATCGGCTCCTTCTTGGTCCGGCTCGTCTATCCGATCGGGACCGACTTCATGAACTTCCAGCCCTGCTTCTTCACGCAGTACGTGGTGGTGTTCTTGTTGGGAAGCCTCGTGAGCCGGCGAGACGCGCTTGAGCAGATCGCGAAGAGCAACCTCGCCCGAAAAGCCGGGATCTTGGCGCTGATTCTTGGTCCGCTTGCCCTCATTGCGGTGACGGTCCTCGGTGGTCCAATCCCCGAAAAGGCCGCTCCGCCGATGTTCGGAGGCTGGCACTGGCAAGCTCTCGCGATGGCTCTTTGGGAGCAATGCACGGGAGTCGGCCTTGGCCTCGGCGCGCTAGCCCTGTGCTACCGCAAGTTCAATCTGGGCGGCAAGGCATGGAAATGGCTTTCCGACCGCTCGTTCGGGGTCTACCTGCTTCACCCACCCATCTTGATCGCCCTTGCCATCGCGATGAAGTCGTTGAACCTCGGCGTCATTCCTATGGCCTTGGTGTTAACCGCCACCGGTTGGAGTTTGGCCAACGTCGCCGCGAGCATCGCGAAGAAGACTCCTCTCCTTCGCGCGCTCGTTTGAACCGACTACGCGATCGGCAGATGCACGTGCTGCCCGGTATCTGCTGATCGCAAGCCTGCTTCCAAGATTTCTTGCGCATCCCGGCTCGTGGCCGCACTGCAGCAACCCTTGATCGGCTCCCCAGTGACGAGGCAGTGCATGAAGTACTCGGGACCGTTTCGTAGCGGATAGACGAGCGGTTCAGGCGTGATCTCCTCCGCCGGTTGGCCGGGGCGGTGGATGACGACCTTGCCGCCGAGCATCGCGCAGATTCCCTCCGTGCCGTACGCCATCGTGTAGGGACCGGGGGCGTAGGTGACCTCGGTCCAACTTGCTTCCACTTGGGCGAACGCGTGCTCGTACTGCATGAGGATGATCGCGTTGTCGTCCGGCACCGGATAGTCCTTCGCGAGGACGCCTCTTATCCCGGTAACCCGTTGGGGCAAGCCGAGAATGAGCGCCGCGATGTCTGCGCCGTAGCAGCAGTAATCCATGAGCGCACCGGCGCCGTTTCGCTCGGCATCGTACAGCCAACCCCAGAACGCGGGGTCGCAACCGATCTCTTTCGGGCCGTTGTGTGCGTTACGGCGCTTTAAATGCAGAACGCGGCCAATTTCTCCGCCGATGACTCGTCGCTCCCACTCCTGATAAACCGGATCCCAAACGTGGGGCCAGTTGATCATGAGCTGCTTGCCGTACTTCCGGGAGGCTGCGACCATCCGGTTCGCGCCGTCGAGGGTCGCCGCCATCGGCTTCTCGCTGATGACATGGGCTCCGGCAGCCATGGCCGCTTCCACGATGTCCGGGCAGGTCTTGTTGTCGCTGGCCGCCTGGACGATATCGAGCTGTTCTTTGGCGATCAGCTCCTGCCACGAGCTATAGGCGACGGGAATTCCGTTCTCGAGTGCCTTCTTGCGAAGCCGCTCATCTTCCTCGCCGACGCCGACGATCTCGACGTCCGTACGCTCCCGCCAGTACCGCAACTCGCCCCAAACGTGGTCGTGAACAAGAGAACAGAATCCGATCCGCAGCTTTGCCGACATGGCCGTAGCTTATTCCGTTACGCGTTCCGTTCGCCGCTTAGGCGGGGTTCCTAACGATCGGCATCAGCGCTCTGATTGCCCCAAGGTGATAGGCGGCGTGAGCGATATTCGCGATCGTTGCCGTCCACTGACCCTCGTCGGCCGGCAAACCTTCGCTCTCGTAAACCGTGAGCCCAAACCGGTAGGCGGCTTTTAGCTCCCGCCCGACTTCTGCCCACTCGGCATCCGAGAATTCCTGCCGCTTCCAACTCCCTTCCCAATCCGCCGTCGGGTTATCGCCGCGCACATGTCCGTTGAAATGCTCCAGATAGTAGAGGAGATGAACGGTGTGAGCTCCGATCGAATAGGGCTGACCGGCGACTCGCCGCGACGCTTCCTCGGCGGTGAGTTCGGCGACCGAGTTGAAGATGGCCTCGCTCCCCTGCACGAACCACGTCCCACTTTCTCCGGGGGCGACTCCGTTGAAGACTTCTCGAAACAGCACGGCCGTGGCCTTCTTGACATCAGACATGGCCGTATTGTAGTCGAGAACTCGTCGTCTGTCTACTGGAATAGTGGGCGCATCGAAATAAGGCTAGCGACCCAACACAAATTCGATTCTCGATGTCTTTGCCACGTCAACTAACGGCAACAAGAGTCCGTCCCCGAACGCCCTCTTCGTCGTGAAGTGCTCCAACGACGATCGTGACGTCACGACCTAAGGCATTAAGCATATCGGCCAACTTTTCGATGGACACACTGCGGAAGCGTCCGCGCAGGAGTTTCGACAAGGTCGGCTGGTCGAGCCCTACGATTTGGGCCGCCTGAATTTGGGAGAGTCCCTTCGCAGCGATCGTATCGTTTAGGGTGGAGACGAGACGTGCCTTTCGCTCCATATCATCGGCGTTCGCCTTTCCGAGCGCGTGATAGACGCTACCAGTGGTACGCACTACTTTCACTTCGTTTTCTTGGTCGAGTTCTGTTTCTGCCACTTCTCATGCTCCTCTCTCGCCACGCTCAGGCGGCGGTCGATCATATCAAGTTCCAGCTTAGGAGTTTCTGTGCCGCGCTTCGACTTCTTTTGAAAGCAGTGAAGAACGTAGATGGCCTCTTCGAACTCCACCGTGTAGACGGCGCGAAAGGTATCTGTGTCGAAATTCGAAACGATCTCTAGCACGCTCGCGCCTCCATAGCCGCGCATAACCTTGGCATCGCCGGGCATTCGGCCCTGCTGTGCCTCATACAGGTTAAAGCCAATATCATCCTCGACATCAGAAGGAAAACTTCCAAGGTCCTTCTTGCTGGATCCAACCCAAACGAGAGGCTTCAGGTTTCCCATCTCTATGGATATTTTACCATAGAGATGGGGTGTTCTTAGAAATCAATAAGTGCAGTGCATGCCGATCACGGCATCCTCACCGCCGTCGCGATCCAGATCGCGCAGTTGGGCGAGGAATGTGCCGAAATGGTGGGTGGGGGCGTAGCCGACTTCCGACCATCCGGTTTCGGTTGACGTGCCAGGACGGCGGCGGATGTCCATTTTGTACTTGTCGACCAAGTCTCGATAGCCCGGGAAAACCAAGTCCAGCGCGGCTTTGGGATCGGTTTCCCAGGCGTCGATGATCTCGGTGGGAATCGCGTTCGGACGAACGGCGTCCACGACGATGCCAGGGGCTTCACCTTCAAACCCGGCCTCTAACCGCTTCAACGACACGGCGACGCATTCCAAAACGTCCTCGCGATCCACGCCGCCGTACAGAAGTCGGGTGCCGTAGCCGTTCACCCAGTTGTAGCCGTAGGGTGTCAAGTCAGCCGGACGAACGGCCACGTAGCCGACGCCATTCGCGCGACGGTGGTACTCGCAAAGCTCCTCGCCGACGCGCTTTGTGAAGCCGTATTTGTCGTAGTGGCCGTGCCAAGCCTGCGAGGAAAGAAAGACAAACTTTTTGATTCCGGCAGATCGTGCGGCTTGGAATGCCCAAAATGTGCCGTCGACGTTCAGCCGCCAGAAGTCGATCTCCGTCTTCTCACGGTGGTGGATGCCGTGCCATGCGGGGAGATGAAGGATCGCGTCGCAACCTTCCGCTGCCTTCTCCAATCCGAAGCCCGACTGGACATCGCACTGGAAGTAGGGAAGATCCTCAAAGTCTGGATTGCCGGTCGGCGCTCCGATATCGGAAAGGACAAGGTCGTAACCCAAGGTGAGCAACTTGGGGACGATGCCCTTACCGATGTTGCCGGTAGCACCCGTAACTAGAACGCGCATGACTCTATTTTGCCGCACCCTCCTTGCCGAAACGATTCGGAGCTAAATTAGAGGGGTGATAGCAAGCCTCATTCTCCTGGCAATGGCCCGCCAGGATCCGATCGAACTTAAGGTCGAAGCTGGTCTGAAGAAGCTGACGCTGGCCCGAAAAATCGAGCTGATCGGTGGATATCAAGGTTTCGACATCATGCCGATCCCGGAGCTCGGACTGCCCAAGGTGGTCATGAACGATGGGCCGCTGGGCGTGCGCGGCGATAACATCTCGAAGCCGGCCACCGCCTATCCCGCCGGCGTCGCTTTAGCCAGCGCATGGGACCCCATGCTCGCCCATGACTTTGGCGAGGCGGTCGCGCGTGACGCCCAGGGAAGGGGAGTAGGCATTCTCCTCGGCCCCGGCGTGAATCTGGCACGCATCACTCAGAACGGACGAAACTTCGAATATTACGGCGAGGATCCTTACCTTGCCTCCCGCACCGCGGTCGGGATGATCGAGGGGCTTCAGGGCCAAGGTGTGGTTGCGACTGTCAAGCACTTCGTCGCCAACAACCACGAGAACGACCGCTTCCACGACTCCTCCGATATCAGCGAGCGCGCTCTGCGAGAGTTGTACCTAAAGGCATTTGAGGTGGCAGTCAAGGAAGCGAAGGTGGGAGCCGTCATGTGCAGCTACAACAAGCTGAACGGCACCTATACCAGCGAGAATTCTTGGCTCCTGCAGGATGTTCTTCGCAAAGAGTGGGGCTTTAACGGACTTCTGATGAGTGACTGGGGCGCCGTTCACAGCACGCTTGAAGCAGCGCTGAATGGAATGGATTTGGAGATGCCAGGTCCGGCGAACTTCGATCCGAAGAAGGTCGAACCGCTGGTGACGAGCGGCAAGATTCCGGTCGCTGTGATCGACGAAAAGGTCCGCCGGATCTTGCGTACCGAATACACCTTCCATTTGGATGAGCCGCCCAAGCCGCCGGTAGCGGTTCTGGCTGTCCCGGCCGCTACGCCGGCGACGACTTCTTCGGTAACGACGCCCCCTGTTACCACCCCCCCGGTCTCAGCTCCCCCGGCGACAACGCCGGTAACCGCGCCTCCTCCCGTCGTTCCCGACGTGCCGGCCGCTCCGCTTCGCGACGACCCTCGCAATGCGGTAATTGCCCGCCGAATCGCGGAAGAAGGGACAGTGCTGCTCAAGAACGAGCGGAAGTTGCTGCCGCTGGATCCGCTCAAGAAGATCAACGTTGTCTTCCTCGGCTACAACGCGCTGTATCCCGTGCCGGTAGGTGGTGGAAGCGCCGAGGTCGTGCCGCTGCACCAAGAATCCTTGCTTTCGGCGATGTCTCATACGTCGATCCAAGCCGTCGGACTCGATTCGGCAGATCCGGACATTGAAAAGGCTCTGAACTTCCGCGACTATCGGTCGGGCGGCATCACGTTTAACAAGGAGCCTGGTGGACCTGTCCTGAAGCGGCTCAACGACGGTCTGACTTCCCGTGACTACACGAGCATCGACCCGAGCCCGGTGGGCATGGGCGTCTTCTCCGGCAATGCGACGGCAACCTATCGCCCGGCGACCACCGGCGCCTATTGGTTGGTTAGCCGCTGCCAAGGCAAAGTTAGCGTCGGACTCGGCTGGAGCCATACCGTCCAGCACACGGATACGACGAAGCGAACGATCCTGAAACAGATGGTCTTCCTGGAAGCCGGGCACGACTATCGGGTCTCGGCGCGGTTCACGCACGAAAGCGGGGATTTGCACATCGCGTTCGGGTTCGTGCCGGCTGTCTCACCATTGGCGGACCCGGCAAAGGTCGAGCAATTGAGAAAGGCGGACCTCGCCGTGATTGGCGTGGGTTTCAATCCTTACTTGGAATCCGAAGGGACCGACCGATCGTTCGACTTGCCGATGGAGCAGCAGGAACTGATCCGAGGTGCGATCAAGCTTCACAAGAAGATCCTGCTGGTCGTGAACTCTGGGGCGGGCGTAAATCTTGAGCCATTCGCGGGTAGCTGCGACGGGATTATCCAGGCCTGGTATCCCGGCCAAGAGGGAGCGGAAGCTCTCGCGAACATCATTCTCGGCAAGGTGAATCCGAGCGGGAAGCTCGCGACCTCATTCCCCAAAACCTTGGCCGGCACCTACTATGTGGACGCGTATCCACCGAAGGACGGCCATGTGGCCTACAAAGAGGATCTCCTCATCGGCTACCGCTGGTTCGACACCAAACGCGTCGAGCCGCTGTTTCCGTTTGGATTCGGCCTGACGTACACGACATTCTCGATTCCGCAAATGAAGGCAGCCGTCGTCGGCGACAACGTGATCGTTGAAGCGATCGTGAAGAACACGGGTAAGCGCGAGGGCGCGGACGTCATCCAGGTTTATGCCGGGTTAGAGGCGCCCACCCCGGACCTGCCGGTCAAGGAACTCAAGGCGTTCGTAAAGGTGCGCCTGAAGCCGAAACAGGATTCGCACGAAACGATGTCGATCCCGCTACGCGAGCTGGCCCATTGGGATACGGATCGCCACTGCTGGCATCTACGTAAGGGGAATTACACGGTCTACGTCGGCGAATCGAGCCGGTCGGTGAAGCCGATTTCGGTCGTCGTCCCGGACGAGAAGATTTTCAACCCTTAAATTGATGGTGGTTACGATCCCAAGGTCGTAACCACCATCAATCTCGATCAGAACTTGACGCCGATCGTGTGGAGCTCGAAGCCGCCCTTTTCCGCCGTCTCGCGGGAGTAGATCCGGCGCCCGTCGAAGAGAATCTTCGACTTCATGCACGAGCTGAGCCGCTCCATATCGAGCTGACGGAACTCGTTCCAATCCGTGGCGAGCACCAGCGCGTCCGCCGAATCCGAAAGCTCGTAGACGTTGTCCACGTACTCGATGCCCGGATAGAGCTTCTTCACGTTGTCTGCCGCGACCGGATCGTACGCCCGGATGTGGCCACCCTTCGCGAGGATGTGGTCGACGATGACGAGCGCCTTCGAATCACGGATATCGTCCGTGTTCGGTTTGAACGCGAGACCCATAAGGCCGATGCGCTTGCCTTCGAAGCCGCCGAGCCGCTCTTCGATTCGCTGAAGGAATCGCTGAACCTGGGCGTCGTTGATCTCCACAACTTCCTTCAGCAGGTTAAAGTCGTAGCCGAACGTCTGGGACGTCTTGATCATGCCTTGGACGTCCTTCGGGAAGCAGCTTCCGCCCCAGCCGAGGCCGGCCTGGAGAAACTTGGATCCGATGCGGTCGTCCATTCCGATTCCCTTCGCCACGTCGCCGACGTTCGCTCCGCTCAGCTCGCAAATGGTGCTGATGGCATTGATGAAGGAAATCTTCATCGCGAGGAAGGAGTTTGCACCGTACTTGATCAACTCGGCGGAGTTCAAATCGGTGGTGAGGAACGGAGCCTGGAGCGGCTGATACAGCTCTCGCAGGACGCCGGCCGCCTTATCGTTCTTCGCGCCGATAACGATGCGGTCCGGCTTCAAGGTGTCCTGGATCGCGCTGCCCTCGCGGAGGAATTCCGGATTGCTGACGACGTCGAACATGTCAGACGCGGCGCCTTGCTCGGAGATGATCTTCTCGACCATGTCGCCCGAGCCGATGGGAACCGTCGACTTGTTGACGACGACCTTGTAGGAGTTGACGTGCTTACCGATTTCGGTCGCGACCGCCTTCACCATCGAAAGGTCCGGAGCGCCGTCCGCGGCGGGCGGGGTGCCGACCGCGATAAAAATAACTTCGCTTTGCTCCGTCGCATAGCCGATCGAGTCCGTGAAATCGATGAAGCCCGCTTTTATGCCGCGCTTCAGCAGGTCCTCGACGCCTGGTTCGTAAATTGGGGGAATGCCTCGTCGCAGAAGTTCAAGTTTGGCGGGGTCCTTGTCCACGCAGATAACGTTGTTGCCAAGCTCGGCAAGCACAACGCTCGTAACAAGTCCTACATAGCCGGTTCCGATGATCGCAATTCTCATAAGGTCTAGCCCCGGCAATTTTAGCAGAACGGCGATAACGCGTGCCGGGGCTACGGGCCTAGTGGCATTAAAGTTGTCCATTTGGCCGCGCGCTCTTTAGGTTAAGACCGTTAATGGGAACTTTGACCGTGCGCCCCTTTCAATGGTCGGGCGGTATGCCAAAATGATCGCCATGCGCAATCGACGTGTGTTGGTGACCGGCGGCGCCGGGTTCATCGGGTCGCACGTTTGCGAAAGAATCGCGGCCCAAGGCGACCTTCCGGTCGTGCTCGACAACCTCAGTTCGGGTCTGGTGGAGAACCTTCGAGGGATCAATCACGAACTGATCGTGGGTGACGTTCGCGATTCGCACATTGTCAAAGAAGCGCTCGAAGGCACGGACGCGGTAGTACATCTTGCCGCGGAACCTTCTGTTCCGCGCTCTTTGGCCGCGCCACTAGAGACGCACGAAATCAACTACGTCGCCACGATGACGCTGCTGGAGGCGATGAAAAAGTCGCCGCGCCGGTTGGTCTACGCGAGCTCGGCGGCGGTATATCCGCAGACTTTGGATGACGTCGCTCGGGAAGACGGTATCGCGGAGCCCGCGACGCCTTATGGCCTCGACAAGTTTGCCGGCGAGCATCTTATCCGGATGTATCGCAAACAGTACGGGATCGTCGGCACGGCTTTACGTTTCTTTAATGTGTACGGCGAGCGGCAGAATCCGAAGAGCCCTTACTCGGGAGTCATCAGCATCTTCCTAGATAGCCTTCTGGCTCGGCGAACGTGCGTCATCTTTGGCGACGGTCAGCAAGTTCGCGATTTCGTGTACGTGAAGGACGTAGCCAACCTGATCTACCGAATGTTGGGAGACGAGGGAACCATCCTCCTTGCGAACGTGGGTACCGGACGAAGCACCTCGCTGCTCGATCTGCTTCGTACTTTGGAAGAAGTGTACGGACTTCGGGCGAACGTCGAGCATCAAGCAGCCCGCTTGGGCGACATCAAGTTTTCCTGTGCGGACATTTCGCGGGTTTCCGCCTATGGCGGATGGGCTCCGCGCGAGCTTCTGGCCGGACTACGAGAAATGGCCACCACGCTGGCGCCGACGTCTTAGCGATCGGTGGATCGGAAGTGAATGGAGATTCCGTTCATCTCGTAAGTTTTCCGAAGCGGTAGTCCAAGCTTCTCAAGGACCCGGTTCGATGCCAGGTTTCGTACGTCCGCGATGCCGACGATTTGGGCCAGCTTTAGGGTTTCACGACCGTAAGCCATGAGGGCCGAGCCCGCTTCAGTCGCGTACCCCTTGCCCCAGAAGGGCTGCGCCAGTCGATAACCGATTTCCACGCATGGCGCCGGGCAAAGTTGTTGGCCGATCGCTTCGACGTGAGCTGCGGGAAGCATCCCAAGGACGGCGAAACCGACGCATGACTGGGACGTGCGCTCGATAATAACCATCCATCCAGGCAAACCTTCGGGGCACCCGGCCGCCGGGCTCCCATGTCGTGCATCGGCAAGCATGCACTCCATCCAAAACGCAGACTGCTTCGGCGATAGCGTCTTGCCTTGGCCGATGTAGCGCATCACCTCCGGGTCTTCACCCAGAGCTACGATATCTGCCAGATCACCGGGAGAGGTCGGTCGCAGGATCAAGCGATCGGTGGCAAGGGTGGGGATTCTGGGCATGGGGCGAGACTTTACCTCTTGGGCGAACGTCGAAAGTCCGGCTTTCCTAACCTGGCGCGGGTATGTTTACCGGGCAAGATGGATCAAGGCAGCAAGATTTTCGTCGCTGGACACCGGGGACTCGTGGGGTCGGCGATCGTTCGCCGACTGCAGGCGTTGGGCTATGACAACCTCGTTCTGAAGACCCGGCGCGAGCTGGACCTGACCTCACGGGAAGCGGTTTCCTGCTTCTACCAAAGCGAGAAACCGGACTTCGTGTTCCTCGCGGCCGCGAAGGTGGGGGGCATCATGGCCAACAGCACCTACCCGGCGGAGTTTCTTTTCGAGAACCTTGAGATCCAGGCCAACGTGATCGACGGAGCCTACCGAAACGGGGCCAAGAAGCTCTTATTTCTCGGATCTTCGTGCATCTATCCGAAGCTGGCGCCGCAGCCGATCAAGGAGGAATACCTCCTGACCGGTCCGCTTGAGCCGACAAACGAAGCCTATGCGATCGCTAAGATCGCGGGGCTGAAGCTCTGCGCCGCGTATCGGCAGCAGTATGGATTTCCGGCAATCAGCTTGATGCCGACGAACCTCTACGGGCCTGGAGACAACTTCGATCTTCAGAAGTCGCACGTTCTCCCCGCGCTGATTCGTAAATTCCACGAAGCGAAGATTTCTGGGGCGAGCGAAGTGGTGGTATGGGGAAGCGGCAGGCCTCGGCGCGAGTTTCTCTACGCGGACGACCTTGCGGACGCTGCCGTGTTCCTTATGAACAACTACGAGGATCCGGAGCTTATCAACGTGGGCGTCGGGGACGACGTCACGATCGCCGAGTTGGCCGACCACGTCAAGGCGGCGGTTGGTTATCAGGGGAACATCGTGTACGACGCTTCCAAGCCGGACGGAACTCCGCGCAAGTTGCTCGACGTTTCAAAGCTCCACGCCCTCGGCTGGTCTGCGAAGATCCAACTCGACGAAGGAATTGGGCTCGCATACAAGTGGTTCCTTGAGAACTACTCGTTGGAGCCTGCCGGAGTTTGATCGTCGTCTCGATGGCCGTCTTTTCTGCGGCCACTCCCTCTTAGGCCGCCCTTATGGCGGCTTACTTCGCGTCCGGCGTCTTTGGGAATCGAGATCGTGTCCCAAAGGGAGATCAGAGCGAAGAGTCCCACGATTCCGAAGGTGATTCGGAAATCGCCAAGTGTCGGCGTCGAGCCGGGCTCGTGTCTGATCCAGGAAGCAAAGTGAAGGCCAATCGCGCCCATCGCCGGCCCGGCGCCAAAGGTTAGGCCGCCGGTGGTCGTGGCGAGTACGTTGGCCCCGCTCATCATTTCCTGCGGAACGTCGGCGAAGCCGAGGGTAGCCGTCGCCGTGAACTGCATGGATCGGAACAGGCCGCCAGAGAACAGCAGCAGCGCGACGATCGGATAGGGAGTGCTTGGCGACAGAAGCGAGATCGCCGCGAGGGTCACCGCTGCGAGCACCCCGTTCACCAAAAGGGTGTTCTTAAAGCCGGCCCAACGTAGCACCGCGGTGGTTGCCGGCTTCATTGCGAGGTTTCCTGCGAACACCCAGAGCACGAGCAAACCCGATTGAGTCGCGTTGAGCCCGAATCCGACTTGGAACAGAAGTGGAAGCAGATAGGGGGTCGCTCCGATCGCGCAACGGAAGAATGAGGTTCCGAAGATCGTCAGCGCGAAAGTGGGGATTTTCAGCGCGTCAAGACGCACCAAGGGATAGGGCGCGCGCCGTAAATGGCGGATTGCGAGGGCGCCGAGTACGAGCCCGATGACGACCGCTAGGACAACCTTGAAGGCTGTGGTCTGAGGATCGGTCGCTTGGTCAAGGCCCACAGATAGGGCCAAGCAGGCCGAACTGGTGAGGAAGAAGCCCGTCCAGTCGAACGGCGGACGTTCGGGCTCGCGCAGATTTGGCACGAGTTTGAGGGCAAAAATCATTGCGATCAGCCCGAGAGGCACGTTTAGAAAGAAAATCCAGCGCCAGTTCGCATGGTCGGTTATGAATCCGCCAATGGGTGGACCAAGAATTGGCGCCACCAAGCCGGGCCAAGTAATCATTGCGATGGCGGTGATGAGGTCGCGTTTCTCGGTGTTTCGAAGCACCACCAGGCGGCCGACCGGCACCATCATCGCGCCGCCGATGCCTTGCAAAATCCGCGCCATCGTGAATTCCGGCACGTTCTGAGCGAACCCGCACAGGACGGAGGAAATTGTGAACGCGGCGATGGCGCTACAAAAAGTCGTACGTGCGCCGTGACGGTCGGCGATCCAACCACTCATCGGCACGAAAACGGCCAAAGAGAGCAGGTAAGCGGTGATGCCGACGCTGAGACCAACAACGTTGGTCCCAAAGGTGTGCGCCATTTGGGGGATAGCGGTCGTAATGACCGTGCCATCCAGGTTTTCCATGAAGAACGCGCCAGAAACCAGCAGCGCAAGAGCGATCGCGCGTCGGGAATCTGTCATCGCCCGACGCGCTCAACTATTGGATCAATGGTGTCGGAACTAACCGCTTGCCTTGCCTCTCACGGTGACAAGGTGACCGGCATCCACAAGGGTTCGCTCTTGCTTCGCCAGTTCGAGGTCGTGGCTGACCATACGATGAACCAGTTCTTCGAACGCGACGCGCGGGGTCCAACCCAGCTTTTGCATTGCCTTGCTCGGGTCGCCTTGCAAGAAGTCGACTTCCGTTGGACGGTAGTAGCGAGGGTCGATCAGAACGTGCTCTTCCCAATCCATTCCGAGCTGGTCAAACACGCGGACCACGAACTCTTTGACCGAGTAAGAATGGCCCGTCGCCACCACGTAGTCATCCGGCTCATCTTGCTGAAGGATCAGCCACATGGCTTGGACGTAGTCTTCGGCATGGCCCCAGTCGCGCTTGGCGTCCAGGTTGCCGAGAAAAAGCTTCTGCTGCAGATCCATCTTGATTCGGGTCGCCGCGCGGGTGATCTTGCGGGTCACGAACGTCTCGCCGCGCCGTTCCGATTCGTGGTTGAACAGGATGCCGTTGCTGGCGAAGAGTCCGTAGGCCTCGCGGTAGTTAATCGTCTGCCAGTGGGCGTAAAGCTTGGCGCAAGCATACGGCGAACGTGGATAAAACGGTGTCGTTTCGGACTGGGGCGGCGGGGTCGCGCCGAACATTTCAGACGTACCCGCTTGGTAGTAGCGCACGGCGTTTCCGGTACGGGTACTGTAGTCTCGAATGGCTTCCAGAATTCTTAGCGTCCCGAGCGCGTCAACATCGACCGTGTACTCAGGGTGTTGGAACGAGACGCCAACATGCGATTGGGCGCCGAGATTGTAAACCTCGTCCGGCTGGACCGACTCCATGATTCGGCGCAAACCGGTGCCATCGGAGAGGTCTCCATAGTGAAGTTTGATGTGGGCGCCCGGGGTGTGTGGGTCCACGTACAGGTGATCGATCCGGTCAGTGTTGAACGTTGAAGCCCGGCGGATAATGCCGTGAATCTCGTATCCCTTGCTGAGCAGGAGCTCCGCAAGGTAGGAGCCGTCTTGCCCGGTAATGCCGCTTATGAGTGCCCTTTTCATTTGAAATATTAGCGGCGACCGCACAAACTGCAATTGAATTCACGAAAAATCCAGGCTTTTTGCACGTCGCAATAGCTATTTTGAAGCTCAATAATTATACCAGGCCGTTTTTGGGCCCAAATCCCCTTGCCATTTGACTGCGCGATACCGGACAATGTCTGTAGTCGCTGCTGACTCGAAGATGTCGAAGTCGTGGCGGCAGATGCTCGACAGACGTCCTCGACCACATTGATGGCCGGTTGTTGTCGGGCAACCTTGCGTTTGGGAGGGTGAGTTTGTCAGTTAAGTATCGAAATCGGAGCATAGGAGCGCGACAACGGAATCGTGATCGATCCAAGTCGACGCTTGAATTTTCCTCGATCGGTCACGCGGCGGAGACGAAACATCAAGAAGTCCCGGCCGTGTCGGTGCGGGAGGTCCCTGCACCTTCGAATTTGACGACGCCGATGGTACTCCTGTACGTGCCAGGCGAACCTGTTCACGACGCTATAGCCTTCCGACTCATCAAACGCTGCTTCGACATCGTCGTGGCGACCGGTGCACTTATTCTTTTCGGCCCGCTGATGTTCGTTTTGAGCGTTATGATCAAGGCTCAGGACGGAGGCCCGGTCTTCTATCGGCAGACCCGAATCGGCCGGTACGGCGTTCCTTTCGATTTCTATAAATTCCGCAGCATGCACGTCAACGCGGACGAGATTCGGAAGAAGTTGCTTCACCTGAGTGACGCGAAGGGCGCCGCCTTCAAGATGAAGGATGACCCTCGCGTGACGAAGCTCGGAAAGATCATGCGGAAATATTCGCTTGACGAGTTGCCTCAGCTCTTCTCGGTGCTCGGCGGCCACATGTCCATCATCGGCCCTCGGCCCCATCTCGGGTCTGAGGTCAAGACCTACAGCCCGCCTCAACTCCGCCGGCTTCTTGTCCGGCCGGGACTTATTTGCACCCGCGAAATTTCCGGCCGCTCAAAACTATCTTTTGAAGAGTGGCTAGATTTGGACCTCAAATATGTCGAAGAGCGAAGCATCATGCTGGATGCGAAGATCTTCCTGATGGCGATTCCTGCCGTTCTGAAGGCAGACGGGGCCTACTAAGAATACGGGGGCTTGTCCCGGGATTCATAATGTCGCTTGATTCCAACATCGCACGATCGCATGTGCGCCGCGAAATATGATCACCGAATCACCTGCCAAGACTCCTGACGCGCCCACCGCAGAGAACGCTCCGCGGACCCCCCGCCGCCTCGCTCGTGTCGCTGGCCTGGATTCCATTCGGCTTCTTATGGCGGCCTGGGTTGTGCTCAGCCACTACGGTTTCTTTTCCTTCCACGGTCTTGCTCCGCAAATACACATTGCGGACAAGCTCGATCGGGCAATCGGCTCTCTTTTCTGCGGACCTGCGGCAGTCATCGTCTTTTTCGTGATCTCTGGTTTCTGTATTCATATTCCTTTCCATCGAGGCAAGGATCTGAATCTGGCCTCCTACTTCGTGCGGCGCGAAGTCCGCATTGGAATCCCAGTATTGGCAACCTCGTTCATCGGGGCGTTCGTCGTCCACGATCCGGGCTTCTACTTCATCTTCTGGAGCCTTTTTTGCGAAGAGATCTATTACGCGATATATCCGCTTCTCTTTTCCTATCGGCGCAAGGTGGGAAGCTGGACGCCGATCTTGGCGTTCACGGTGGTAGTCGCAATGCTCAGCCTGATCCTATTTCTTCCCACTGCATCGGAGCCGATCGCATTTTACGGGATGGGCTACAAAGCCACTTGGATGCTTGGCTGGCCGGTGTGGATCCTGGGGTGCATTTTGGCAGAGACCTGCGACGATGTTCGCGAGTGGACAAAGCCGCGCTTAAGCATCTGGTGGTGGCGAGGTCTCGTTTGGGGCACCACGGTTGGGTTGATGTTCTTCCGATTCCACGGGCATCACTGGAAGCGCCTCGGCGATGTCAGTTATGCGATTACGCTGCCGTTCTTCGGAATCCTTGCATTCTTTTGGCTGAAGCAAGAGATTTCATACTTCTCGACGCATAAGCCGCCGAAGTTCATGGAAAAAGGCGGTATGGCTAGTTATACGCTTTATCTGACCCACCATTTGAGCTTCGCAATTTTGGGTGTTACGCCACTGTTGACGCACAAGAACCCGATTGTGTGGTGTGAAATCGTGCTCACCGCCGCTGGCGTCACGACACTGTTATATTTTCTCGTTGAGGGTCCCTCGCACCGGCTTGCACGGTCGCTTGGTGACCGACTAGATGGCATCAAGGCTAGGCGCGCAGGCGTCACGCTTGCATAGTTCTATGCCGGTTGAGCTACAAAAAATGATCGCAGACTCCCCCTTGAATAAGAACGAACCACAAGCGTCCGAACCACCGGCGCAGGCAAAGCCCAAGGGTTTGCCGCGCGTAGCCGGACTGGACACCATACGATTCCTGCTCGCACTTTGGGTGGTATTTGGCCACTTCGGTTTCTTCCCGATCGCCAACGCCCTCCCCGGCGTTCCGATGATCGACAAGGTATGGCGAACGTTCGGCATTCTGTTTAACGGCCCTGGCGCGGTGCTCGTTTTCTTCCTCATTTCGGGCTTCTGTATTCACATCCCATACCACCGAGGCAAGTCGTTAGAGTTGCGCTCGTACTTCGTGCGTCGAGAAACCCGAATTGCGATTCCGGTTCTGGCCGCATTTGCGATAGCGTTTCTGGTCAACAATTTTCACTTCGCGGGCGTCCTTTGGAGCCTTTTCTGCGAAGAGATCTACTACACGCTCTATCCGTTCCTGCTTCCGTTGCGACGCAAGTACGGATGGAGGCCGATCCTGACCATCGCCGGGACTGCCGCCGTGGCGACCGTCATCGGCTATCAGATTTTGCATCCGAATAACAAGGAGTTCCTGAACTTCCCTGGCATGGGCTACGGCTTTACGTGGATCCTCGGCTACCCAATGTGGCTGCTCGGCTGTCTGCTGGCCGAGTCCTGTGACGTGGTCAAGCCTTGGACGAAGGCGAGAGCCGCTATCTGGATCCCGCGCGGCGGCGCCTGGTTCTTGTCGATTGTCTTCCTGTTGCTGCGGTTCCACCATTTGCCTTTGCCAGGGATCGGTCATCTGCCGTACATCACCTATCAGTACACCCTTCCGATTTTCGGCGTCGTCGCGTTCTTCTGGCTAAAGCAGGAAATCTCGTACTTCTCAAGCTATCCACCTGCGAAATTTGCTGAGGCGGCCGGGGGTGCGAGTTATACGCTTTACCTAACGCACAAGTTGGTAATTCCGATCTTGGCGACGAGCGAGTTCGCAACGCATCACTACGTCGGCGATTGGCTCAAGACTTATGCGATGGTGGCAATCTTTACAACCATCTTCTATCTCCTGATCGAAAAGCCGTCGCACAAGTTGGCACGTTCGCTGGGTGATAAGTTTGACGCATTCGGAAAGCGGCCTGTTGTAACGACCGCGTGAGGACTGGCCCTAACCAATGAGTCTTTCCTCCAAACGTCCCTTGAAGCTGCTTCTCCTTAACGAGTTCTTTTATCCTGATTGCCAAGGTGGCACCGCCACGGCGACCGCTAACTTGGCGCGTGCGCTCCACGACTCAGGGATTGCCGAGGTTTCGGTTCTTACCGGCCAACATGCCTACCGCGAAAACAAGCGGTATGCGGCAAAGGAGGACTGGCGGGGCATCGATATTCGCCGCGCGCCGGCTCCGAATTGGCTTCGGAAGCGTATGTTGCAGCGCCTTGCTGGCAACGTCCTTTTCGCGCTCTCGGCCGCCCTGAAGTCAATGCGCATGTCGCGTCCAGACGTGGTAGTGGTCACAACTGCGCCACTAACAATGCCAATCACCGCTTCTTTCCTCCGAAAGTTTCGGAAGGTCCCCTACGTATACGTGATCTACGATCTCGACCCCGATCGTACGGTGGCCCTCAAGCATCAATCAGAAAACTCGCGGCAGGTCAGAATCCTTCGGGGCTATCAGCGCAGGTGGCTTCAAAATTCGGGTGCCGTCGTGGCTATCGGACGGTGCATGCGCGACACGGTAATCGAGCGGTACCAATTGGATCCCAAGCAGGTTCACGTGGTGGAAGTGGGTGCGGACCCAAACGTCGTATCACCCGGACCCCGGGCAACGCAGTTCAGAAAGGTCAACGGGCTAAACGAATTCATCGTTCTGTACTCGGGCAATTTGGGGCAGTATCACGACTTCGACACCCTGCTCGATGCCGCACAGCAGATTCGCGACACATATCCAGATATCAAGTTTGTGATCGTCGGTACCGGCCACAAGCGGGACCATATCTTGGCGGAAATGCACCATCGCCACTTGACGAACATGGCGATGTTTCCGTTTGTGGACGAAGAGCACTTGGCCGATCTGCTCGCTTCCGCGGACGTGCATCTCGTTACTCTGGAGGCGGGAATGGAAGGTCTATGCGTGCCGAGTAAGTTTTACACCTGTCTGGCTTCCGGTCGGCCCGTGCTCGCCTTAGTGCCCGAAACGAGCGAAGTGGCGTACGTGCTTGAAGAAGGCAAATGCGGCGTGCACGTTCATCCCGGCGATCCAAGCGCCTTGGCACAGGCGGTTGTCGGTTTGAGAGAGTCCGCAGATCTTTCCGAAATGGGCGAGCGGGCTCGGAAAACCTTTGAAGATCGGTTCACGATAAGCCAAACTTCTCAACGGTTGGCAACCGCCATTCGCGCGGCTATCGACCGCAAAGCTTGACCAGATAATTTCATGGCATACGACGTTCTCGAAGGCTCCGACCCATTTAAGGGGCCTTCATTTTCGCTAAAGAGCCGCATTCGCCGGGGAATCTGGGGCATCGTTTGCGCCCTCTTCTTTCGGCCCACACCTAAGCCGCTCGGCCAATGGCGAGTGTTTCTGCTTCGTTCCTTCGGGGCACGCATGGGGTCGGGGTGCAACGTCCATCAGTCGGTAAAAATATGGGCGCCTTGGAACCTTGAGATGGGAGATGAGGCGACGCTCGCCGAACGAGTGGTCTGTTACTCCATGGCGACGGTTAAGCTCGGGAAGAAAGCGGTTGTCTCTCAGGGCAGCCATCTGTGTGCGGGCACGCACGACTACACGGATCCTAGCTTCCCCCTAAAGGCAAAACCGATCTCCATTGGTGAGGAGGCTTGGGTTTGTGCCGACGCCTTTGTGGGACCGGGAGTGACCGTCGGTGACGGCGCCGTGTTGGGGGCCCGTGGAGTTGCCACGAAAGACGTGGCCGCTTGGACAGTTTGGGCGGGCAATCCCGCTAAATATATCAAAGACCGAGTGGTGAAGGGAGCCAAGAACAGTTGAACAAGATCCCCGTTTCTTTCTTTGTCCTAACGAAGAACGAGGAGCAGGACCTGCCCACGTGCCTCAAGTCTGCGGAGCGATTCGGGGAGATCATCGTCCTCGACTCGCTGTCGACGGACCGGACGGCGGAGATCGCCCGGGAATTCGGCGCGACGGTGGTCGAGCGGCCGTTCGACAACTGGTCGGCCCACCAGAACTGGGCGATGCAGAACATCCCCTTCAAGTACCCGTGGATCTACTACTCGGACGCAGACGAAGTGCTGCCGAAAGAGTTGGTCGATGAGATCGAGAAGGTCGCCGTTGCGGACTCGCCCAACTCTGCCTACCGGCTGCCCCGGCGCGACTACTTCTACGGTCGTTGGCTGAAGCACGTTGTTCCCAGCCCATTCAACATCCGGCTGTTCCGACCATCCAAGATTCGGTACGAACGGCTGACCAACCCGGTCTCCATCGTCGATGGCCCGATTGGTTTGCTAACCCAACACTTCAACCACTACCCCTTTAGCAAGGGTATGACCCACTGGTTCGCCAAACACAATTCCTACAGCACGCAGGAGGCTCAGCAAATCGTGGCGAACATGGGCAAGGGAGAAAAACCTAGCCTGATGATCGCACTCCGGGGCAAAGACGTCTATGAACGTCGAGTCCATCAGAAGGCGATCTTCCACCGCTTGCCGATGCGGCCCCTGGTAAATTTCTTGATCTTGTATGTCGGCAAACTTGGTTTTCTGGACGGCGTTCCGGGCTTCCGTTACGCTGCTTTGCGGACCATCTACGAGTATATGATCGTGCTGAAAACCAAGGAAATCTTGGGCAAGCGGGACAGCCTGCCCGGCTAAGCTATCGCACGACAATAAGTTCGCCCGGCTTCTTGCCAGGCTGAATCACGTCCGGCCCGGCACTAGGCATGAGCTCGGTCAACAGTTTTACGCAGAAGTTCTCGTTGTAGTAGCCGTTTCGGAGGCAGCGCTCGTGACCCTGACGGGCGATCTTTGCGCGGAACTCTGGGTCCTTCATCAGCCGATTGCACGCCTCGGCGCACTCCTCCGCGGTATCCCAGAAAACAGCCTCTTCGTTCTCGACGTACATTTCGAGGTGCTCGGAGGTTCGCTCGCCACAAAAGACTCCGGCGCAGGCGGGAATTTCCACGCTTCGGCGGGTGTGCAGGTCGCGGTTCCCCTTGGATAGCAAACCCAAAGAGACCTTTGCGCCGATGATGGCGGCCGAGTAGTCAGACTCGGTCTTCGTACCCGCACCCTTCCAGTTCGGCTGGATTTGGGGCCACTCCTTTTGCGACTCCCACTTATTGCCGTAGACGGAGAGCGGTACGCCGAGCCGGATCAAGTCGGTGATGAAGCCGCCCCGACGGTCGAGGCCGGTACCGATGAAGACGACGTCGTTGGTCCACTTGGCCGCTTCCTCCGTCGTCAGAGAGCGCGGCCGATGGGCCAATTCGTCGGCGGTGGAATGGACAAAGACCATCTTCTTTCCGCCCAGAGCCGCACCTTCGACTAGGTTTTCCTTACGCTTAACGCCGATCACATCGTACTCAGGCGTCGCCTTGCGGAAGAGGAGCCAAGAGAGGCGGTCGCGCGAGCCGTAGGCGTCGTCGACTGTGTAGTCGAGCACCGGTGTCCGCTTCTTGAGTTCGCGTACCAGTTTGGGGCCGATCCAGCGGCCGCCGTCAACGTAAACCATGTCCCGGGGCACATCCTTCGTCGCCGCGAGCAGGGCCTTGGCAACGCCATTGGCCGCAAGCAAGCCGCCTGTTTCGTAGTGAATGCGGGTCATCTTGGGCCCGCCGGGGAGGAAGGGATCCGGATCGAAATGATGGACGGTGTGGCCCAAGCGCTCTAGCGCGCGTGCACGGAGAAGGGAATTGCCTTTTTTCGAACCCAGATAAAGGATGTGCATTTTTAATGCCCGAGAAGGATCTCGGTTTCTTCGATGAGCGCGTGGAGCGCCATCATGTGGATCTCCTGGATCCGGTCAGAGCCACGGCCGGGGGCCATGACGACGTGATCGCAAAGCGGTAGCATCCGCCCGCCGCCGCGGCCAAGGAAGCCGACAACCGTGCAGCCGGCCGCGCGTCCCGCGTAGGCGGCGCGCACCAGGTTTTCGGAGTTGCCCGAGGTCGACAGGAGGATAAGCATGTCGCCGGGCTTGGCAAAGGACTCGACCATTCGGCTGAAAATCTCGTCAAAGCCATAGTCGTTGCCGACGCAGGTCATGTGCGAGGTATCACCCAGGGCGAGCGCGGGGTAGGGGCGGCGAGAATTGCGGAACCGTCCCGTCCATTCTTCGGCGAAATGGAGAGCATCGGTGAAACTGCCGCCATTTCCGGCCGACATCACTTTGCCGCCGGATTGAAAAGTCTCGCAAAGCTTGGTCGCCAGCACCCGAAGGGTGGCTTGCGCATCCCCGTCGGCGATGAACGTTTGCAGACAGCTCAAGGCGTCGGCGAATTCTCTTGCGAAAGCATCTTCTTGCATACCGGGCATACTACCAGCCGCGTCTCAGCCCTTCGGGACCGATGACGGCGCCTCCTCGTGATTCAAAATTCGATCTGCCGCCGCCAGTACGTCGGCCACCGGAATCGATGTTAGACAAAGATTTCCCTTATCGCAGGTCTCCAGCATGCAGCCTTCGCAATCGACAGCAACCCGCAGCACGGTGTGATTGCGCCCGTACGGCGACCAACGCCCCGGCCAGTCGCGAGCAGAAAACACGGCCACGCAAGGCACCTTGGAAGCTGCCGCAATATGCATCGTCCCCGTATCATTACCTACATAGAGAGTGCAATGCTCGAAGATCGATGCGGACTGGCGGACGGTGAATTCGCCGGCGCAGTTGATGCCGTGTTTCACCTGATCGACGATCTTCTGGCAAATCTCGCGCTCTTCCTTGCTGCCGAACAAGAGAAAGGACGCTCCGTAGCGCTCTTCCAGGGTTCGGGCAACTTCGATGAACCGCTCCGTGGGCCAAAGCTTTGACGGCATTTTGCTGCCGGGGCCGATCCCGACCACAGGCCTGCTCAAATCAACGCCGCGCTGACGAAGCCAGTCCGTCCCAAACCGCCGCTCCTCATCCGAAAGGCCAAAGTCCAATAGCTTCTCTGGCGACTCAGAGGATACGACCCCGTCTTGCTTCAAGTGGCTGAGCAGCACATCCGCGACGTTTGGCACCGTGGGAAGGGGTTTGGCCCGCGGATACTGAACCACGCCTTTGTAGCCTTCCATCCCCAAGATCTGCTTGATCCCTGCCAGCTTGAAGAACATCGCGTCCCGCTTGAGCTGCTTGGCTGAGCGGGCAGAAGGGATGTAGATCAGCGTGTCCACCTTCGCGCGACGAAGCCGAAGTATGGTCGCAAGGATGTCGGGAATCGAAACGCCGCCCGATCCAAGCGTGTACGTCAGCTTCTCGTCGAACACGGTGCCCGGCCTCAACACGTCTGTGCCCTGGGTCAGGCGACCAGCGTCATGTTCCTGGGTCAAATAGACGATCTTCGCCTTCGGAAACTGCTTTCGGACCGTCCACAGCGCCGGCAAAGCCACGATCGTATCGCCGAGGTGGCCCATGCGGAACACTGCGATAACGCGCGGCTCTCTGGGCACTACGCCACTCCGGAGCGGAACTTGGCGGTCTCGCTCTCCAGCGTCGACAGATAGGCGTGAACGCCTTGCTCCAGCGTGTGGAATTCGCGCTCGTAGCCCAGGCCGCGCAGTTTCGAGACGTCAGCTCGCGTGGCGAACTGATACTTGTCTTTCAGGCTCTCCGGGAACGGGATGTACTCGATGTGCCCCGAGCCGACTTCAGCGATGACCGCATTGGCGAGGTCATTCCAGCTTCGGTTCGTGCCCGTGCCTGCGTTCACGATCGTCTGGACGGGCGGCCGCGCCTGCCAGAAGTGCAGGTTCATGTTCACGAGGTCTTCAACGTACACGAAGTCGCGAGTCTGCTCGCCCGCGCCGATGTTGCCGACCGCGCCGAACAGCTTTGCTACGCCGCTGTTCCGGACCTGATTGTAAAACTGATAGACCATCGACGACATGCGACCCTTATGGGCTTCGCCATTACCGTAGACGTTGAAGTAGCGTAGGCCGACGACCGTGCTCGCCGCCCCAGGGGTAACGCGGCGAACGTACTGGTCAAAAATGAACTTGGAGTAGCCGTAGATGTTGAGTGGCGCCTCGGTGCCTTCGTCCTCGATCGCGATCTCGATGTGGCCGTAGACGGCGGCGCTAGAGGCGTAGACGAGGGGAATCTTCCTGTCGAGGGCGTAGTGGAGGATCGCCTTCGAGTAGTCGAAATTGTTCCGCAGCATGTAGTCGCCGTCGTACTCCATCGTGTCCGTGCAGGCACCTTGGTGGAAGATGCCTTCGATGGGGCCGTCGAACTTGCCGGCGTTGAGCATCTCCAGGAAATCCTGCTTCGGTACGTAGTCGGCGAAGGACTTGTCGACCAAGTTGCGGTATTTGTCCGCTGACTTCATGTTGTCGACGATGAGAATGTCCGTCAAGCCGAGCGAATTCAGACGCCGAAGAATGTTGCTGCCGATGAAACCGGCGCCGCCAGTGAGAATGATCATGTTAGAGCTTGCTGATGGCCGCGGCCAAGTTGGTCGTACTCAGGCCCGGAACCAGCGGGACAAGCACGATGCTTCCCCCATAAGATTCCACCACGTCCGCTCCGACGACGGTTTCCTTTGTGTAGTCTCCGCCCTTGATCAGGGCGTCCGGCCGTATGGCCGTAATCACGTTCAGAGGCGTGTCCTCTTCGAACACGACGACTGCGTCGATGCATTCAAGCGCCGAGAGCACCGTCACCCGTTCGGGCTCTGGCATAAGCGGCCTTGACGGACCTTTTAGGCGCTTGACCGACTCGTCAGAGTTGATCGCAACGATGAGCCGGTCGGCGGTCATTGCCGAATCTTCGAGTAGCCGCACGTGGCCGGCATGCAGGAGATCGTAACAGCCGTTGGTGATGGCCACCGTCTTGCCCTCACGGCGCCAGGCTTCGGCGAGCGTCACGAGGTCTTCGAGCGAGTAGAGCTTTCGCAGTCCGTTCGAGCGCTCTTGGGCCGTGACGGCGGCGAGGAGGTCCGGCCGCGAAACCGGCGTCGATCCCAGCCGCGCGATGACCTGGGCCGCGCCGAGGTTCGCGACCGCAGCGCTTTCCGCGAGGGAGAGGTTGCAACAGAGGGCGGCGACCAAGCAGGCGATGACAGTGTCGCCCGCTCCAGAGACGTCGAAGACTTCACGCGCGACGGTCGGCATCTCGTGCAGACTTTCCCGCTCGACAAGGGCGATGCCGTGAGCGCCGAGGGTGAGGGCGACGAACTCCAGGTCCAGGGCCTCCCGAAGGCTCTGGGCGGCTTCGATGACGTTGCTGGACCAGCCCATCGCTTGAGCCACTTCGACCATCTCGACACGATTCGGCTTGATCGCGGTCGCGCCTGCGTACTTCATATAGTCGCGACCCTTCGGATCGACGAACACCGGCACCCGGTGCTTCTTCGCGATTTCCATGAGTCGCCCGCATAGGTAAGGGGTGCAGACGCCCTTCGCGTAGTCCGAGAGGACGATCGCGTCGATTAGATTATCGGTGAGGATTCGCTCGATTTCAGCGAGGAGCAAGTCGGAACGGGCTTCGCTCGGCTTGGGAACGACTTCCTCATCAAGGCGAACTACCTGCCGGTCGTCCGCCATGATTCGGGTTTTGGTGACCGTGCAGACGCCCTCGCTGGCGACGAGGCCGCTGACGTCGATCCCTTGGGATCGGCACTCTCGCTTCAGAACCTCCGCCGATTCATCCGCCCCGACGAAGCCGGCGAGGAATGACTTGATGTGGAGGGCCGAGAGGTTGTTGGCCACATTGGCGGCTCCACCAGGAGAGTCGGTTCTCTTGCTGAGGAGCACGACGGGTACGGGAGCTTCGGGGCAGATGCGGCTGCAACTCCCCCAGATATACCGATCAAGCATGACGTCGCCGACGACCAAAATGCTCAATCTCGGGAAACCATGGAGGACCGCCTCCTTCACCGCGATGGGGTCTTTAAACATATTTGGGTTGGGCGATCCGCCCGCAACTCACCCGCAATATTACCGCGTAGGATCGGTTACCTTCTGGGTCTACTTGGTCTCTTTAATCGCGGCGAGCAAAGTCTCCGCCGAGTGGCGGACAGTGAAGCGTTCGTTATAAGAGTACAAAGCCTTCTCCGACATTGCCTGGCGTCCTGCCGAGGGGATTGCGATCCAGCGGCGGAGGAGGTTGGCGATACCGGCGTCGGTATCGTCTTCAACGAAGCCGGCGCCATCTGCCTCGATCTCGCGCCAGATGTTAACGCGGTTCGTGATAAGCGCGGGGAGTCCACAGGCGAGCGCTTCCACGATGGCGATGCCAAAATTCTCCTGGTGGGAGGGGAGCACGAAGGCTTCGGCATGACGGAATGCGCCCCACTTGACGTCGCCGGAAAGCATGCCGACCCAATGGATTCTGCTCCTGAGCGCGGGTTCAGGGACAAGGGCGTCCATTTCCTTGCGGTAGGCATCCTCGACGGGGCCGGCGAGGACGATGTGCAGGTCGGGACGCTTGTTCGCTTGTTCGCGGAAGGCCTTCAACAGCATATCGACACCCTTTTTGGGGTGGATTCGGCTGAGGAATAGGAGGAAAGGCTTGTCCGCCAACTGTGGAAAGGCAGCGGCGAACGCGGCTTTGTGAGCTTCTGGATCGCCCTCCGGCCCCGCCGTCCCGTACTTGACGACGTACTCAGTCACGCTGTACGGCTTGAAGGCCTCGCGGGCCAGTCGCCGTTCTTCCTCGCAAGTGAACAGAACCGCCGTAGCGTCTCGGAGGACCGGATATTGCCAAATCCAGAAGATCTGCTTCTTGAGCGCTTTCAGCCGGGACTCCCGGTTGAAGTAGGGGTCCAGCATGCCGTGAGGGAACACCCAGTACGGCCGCCCGAGCTTCTTCGCCGCCTTGCGGACGACCAAGCTCGGGGACTGCCAAATTCCATTGGCGATGATCGCGTCGTATTCCTTGCCGTGCTTGAGGAGCCACTCCATCAGCTTTGGTGTACGGGCGAGCGCGCCTTTGCCAGGACCCACCGCGTGGACGCGGATAGGCGACTGCCTCAGAAACGCCGCGTTTGGCTCGTCGGCGGAAAGTACTTCCACGTCATGGCCCATCGACTTCAAATACTTGCCACGTTGACGGATACCTTCGGAAGGTCCGCCCTTTTTGGGGTCGACGGTGGATATGACGTGCAGGATGCGCATGGACTTATGTTCGAGCCGGGAGTCGAAGCGCAGCTCGGATGCCCGCTACATCGGCTTCGAAATCCCACTTCGAAATAATTTCCCAACTCTTGTCGCCCATCGCTCGACATCGTTGGGGATCCTTGACGACGTCCCAAAGCGCTTCGGCGAGGGCATTGACGTCGCCGACGGGGAAGATTCGGCCGTTGACGCCGTCCTGGATCAGGTCCGGCCCACAACCGACCTCGTTCGAGACGACCACGGCGCGGTTCGCGCACATGACTTCATTCACGACCAATCCCCACTGCTCACGGGCGGAGGGCAGGACGAAAACATCGCAGAGGTCAAAGTAGCGGGGCAATACTGTTTGGTTCTGAAAACCCACAGTTTTCACGTCGTCTCGCAGTCCGGAATTTGTGATTGCCTCCTCTAGCTGGTTGCGATCTTCGCCGTCGCCAACGATGACAAGGTACGGCTTCGGCTGCCGGTCGCTCAACTTCCGGAACGCCTCGAAGAGGTCCATAATCCGCTTACGTCCTGTAAGTTTCGAGGCGTACAGGATGACGGGTCGGTCAGGGGCAAGGCCAAGTTCAGCTCGCAGTTCATCGCGCCCGGCAGCGGCCGCGAGTGCCTGATCATGGAATCGCCCATTTTCGATCGCGTATGGAACACTGAACATCTTCTCCTCGGGAACCCCGTGGCTTAGGTAGTACTGGCGGTTCAGGGAGCCTACGGTCAGGAAAGCATCGCCGAGTTTCAGGACGAGTGGTACGACCTTGTCCTTGAGGCTGCCCTTCAAGCCCTCGCGGACCACACCGAAGGGTTGGCTCTCGGCCCGGATCAGAGTACGGATGCCTCTCCGCTTGGCAATGAAGAGTGCTCGCATGCTGGTTCGGTGGGCATAGCCGTGGCTCCAAATCGCGTCGAAACGTTCGCGAACGAGAATCTTTTCGAGGCCATTGTTCCGGATGTCGGCGATATTCTTCTCGTTTTCGGTGGTTCGGGGCAAGAACTCGTGGTCGTAACCTTCCGTCAGTGGCACATCCCACTTGATCTCCTTGCCGAACCCGGGATCGAAATATTTCCGAACCGAAAAGTCACTCATAAAAAGCGCATGGAGCTCGATGTCTGGCTCGCTCGCAACGCGTCGCAATAGAGGAGCTTGGTATTGGATGGGGTGGGTAACCAGATAGGCGAGTTTCATAAGCTATTGCGGGACTCCTTTCAAGAGGCTGCGCTCGCGGGCTTGGTTGCCTGCGATCGGACCAAGTCCTTATCGTTCCCTCGCTCCCGTGTAGCGAGGCGAGCCAACCATACGAGAAACGAATACATGATGACCAACTGCGGAAAACCCCGGAAAACGAAGGGGATATAGTCGGTCATAGAGCTATTCGACAGCGTGTAGTACAGCAAATAGAAAAGGTTCATGAGCGCCGCAGGGCTAAATTGGATCTCGCGGTAAGAGATAAGCTCCCCATCGCCTGACTTTCGCTGAGTCATCAGGGGAATCGTGAGCATGTCGACCAGGAAGAAGACTGGCATGCAGACAACCACCAGCATGAGCAGGAAGACTTCGCCAAAGATGAACTCGCCGTCCGCGAGCAGGGAGGAGCCACGGAATCCACCCAATCCTTGGCCGGTGTAGAGATAGTAGAGCTCGTCACCCTCGGAAATACTGGTCGTTTGGGTCTTATCGATCGGAATGCCGAAGAAGTTAATGACGGGGTCGGGCAAGAAAACCAGAGAGTGAGCGAAACAGAATGCCGAGAACTTCTCGCGTTCCGTCTCTCCGAGGTGGCGCGTGATCGCGAAGTCGTTGTCGTGGAACTTCGTGTAGATAAACCGGCCGAGAATGATGTTGTGAACATAGCGTTCATCCCAACCCGTGGTGGCTTCCGCACGTTCAATGACAAACTCTTCGATCGCCTGAGTGTCTTGGTACTTCGCGAGCGAGAGCTGAAGTAGTTCGACGCCGCTGACCTTTCCCTTTTGGGATCGGACGATCTGCATTGCGATGGCCAAGTTGGTAACCATCGGCATGAGAAAGACCCCGACTAAAAGTGCCGGCACCAAGACGCGGGGTCGAAGAAAGTTGCGCGGAAGTCGACCCGAAAGGACGCCGATGATAACGCAGAGACCGCCGGTTGCTAGCGGAATGGCGAACGTTGCCCGGCTGTTTCGCGCAAGAGCCAAAGCGAGAATGAACACGAAGTACAGACTGAGGGTAATCGCCGTCCTTCGGGAAATCTTAGCTCGCTCTTTATACATGAACGAGAAGACTTGCAAGAATGGGGCGTACGCGAAGGGAATGATTCCCGCCAGGAATTTCGCGAAAATGCCCCCTGTCTCTTCGGCGTTTTTGCCCGCGATGATGTAAATGTACATCATGCAGAGAACTCCAGCGAAGCCCATGATCCACATCTGCTTTACTGTGGGTTCTCGGAACAGCCCCATCGGTCGCATGATCTTCATGGTCATGGTGCGGCGCGCACGATTTAAAGCGGATATCTTGCTGTAGAGGTAGTGGCCCACAACGAATGACATTCCGCCGAGAACGCTATACAGGAAAGACGTAACCGGAAGGGTTAGATTGTACGTAAGCGGTTCAAATTCAAGGGTCTTCGCGAGGAGTGGTCCCGCCAAATTCGCACCCGCAAACAGAAGAACCATCCACGAGGAGAGGGGACGGTAGCGCATGTTGGCCGGTCGAATCATCGCGATCGTAACCGCCATACTCCCCACGAGAGCCAAGATCGCGCAAGACATGTTATCCGCATCCGCTGAAATGAGCACCTGGCCCATAAAGCAGATCAGGAGAACCAGGGCGGTTACCACGTAGAGTTTTCGGTATGCCTTCTTCTCTTCAACGCCTTCAAGCTCATTGAAGCGAAGCATGCGCACAGCTTTCCGGCCGCGAGGAATGCCGTTTGGCAAATCGGGCGTTGGGGCTTCGGGGTATCCGCCTCGGGAACTGCGCATGTTTATCTCTTTCCCGTAAATCGCTTTAAGAGAGCGGCTGACCGATCTCGTGCGAGTTGAGGCAAAGTCCGCCAAAATGTTAGCAGGATTACGCCCTCCGAGGCTAAGCCCAACAGGGCCATCGGCAATCGAAGGGGCGGCAAGACGGCAATCACGACGACGCAAATGCCGGCCACAAGGACGGAAACATTGGCCAGATTACACATCTGCCTTGGCCAGGTGAGCTCGTTCGATTTAAACCACTTGCTCGCCTGTCGTATGTATCCCTCAGTCAGAACGACCTCGGTGCCCAGCAATCCGAAGGCGAACCCGGGCAGTTGGAAGAAGTAGGCGATAACCGCACTGACGGCGATTCCGACAAGGGAGCCGGTCGAAAGAATCACCTGCGGCTTTAGGAGATTGTTTCCTTTGACCACCCCGATCGCGGGCTGGCCAACGGCGGTCACGAGTACGATCAAGCTCAGTGCGGCAAAGGTCAGAGGCTCGAAAGCGACCTTCTTGTGCAGCCAATGCTGGAAGATTGTCGGGGCGAGGAGCTGTAGGATGATCGTGGCGGGGGTCATGACCGCGATCACGACGATCCAGATCGTGGCCAGAGAGGTCGACACCTTTGCCTGGTCGCGGGTGTTGGCAAAGTGCATCATCTCGGGCATCACGGGCCCGGTTAGGGTGGCAAGGCCCTGCTGCATCACGTTGGCGCCGGTTCGCATGGTGGTGAAGTCAGTCACGACTCCGGCGCCGAGGATAGGGGCAATGGCGAGTCGGACTCCGGTTTGTCGAAACCGCTCCACGACGCTTCGATAAATCACCGACTTGGAGCGAGCAAGTCCCTCCAATCCGAGCTTGTGATTCGCTCGCGTAGGCCCCATTTGCATCTTGTAGAGAATTCGAGCCATGTCGATACACTGCGGAATGCCGTAAACCGCGATGGCTAAAGCCGTTGCGATGGCGGCGGAGATCAGGCCACCTCCCATTCGCGCCGCAACCGCCGGGAATGCGGCAAGCAGAAGCGAGCTCAGCACGTTCCACCACGAGATGCGCGCGTAGTAGCCGAGCGAGGAAAGCGCGCGGACCACATTTCCTGCGAGAGCCGCGAAGCCGCTCGTCGCGACCATCGTAATGGCCAGACTGATGGTCACCTCATTTCGGAAGGCCATGCTTTGATCGGTGGGCACGCCAAGAAGTCCATTTTGTAATCCGAAGAAGATGCCCACCAAGCAGATGAGAATCTGAATCAGGGCGAGTCCGATCCCAATTGGAAATCCCGACCAGAGGATTTCCCGACATTCCTCAATTCTTGTTTTGCCGACGCGAAGGAATTCGGCTCCCAAGAATTCTTGAAATCCGACTCCGGGAATAGCGATCATCGACGTAACGGTCTGGATACCGATCCAGACCCCGTAAGTCATCTTGTCCCAGCGAGAGAGGAAGACCGGGACCAGAGCGATCTGGACCAACAGCATCACCGCGATCTGGCACCAGGACGCGATGTTGCCGTGGATGATGCGCTTGCCCGCGCTCATTCGGCCAAATTCCGGCCGGTTGAAGGATTCATGTAGGAAATCAAGTTATTAGGTGAGCCAAACGGCCTGAGAGGCGAACTACGGTGGGGCCTCACCCGTTATTATTCCATTGCAAGCGTCGATGTCGAAAGGTAAGTAGGCCCAGATGCTGGTAAAATTGCTGTGTTCAGGCTGATATTACTGGGCAGGATGCCCCTTCTTCAACTCTGTTTAGCAGTCCCAAGGAAGGGATCGGCTACACTTCACGAGATCGGAAGACGGAGAACGAGCTGCCGTAATACGACGTGATGTTCGCAGGCGGAATCTTTATCGCGACTTAAAGTTTCAGTCAGACAGAGTTAACGTGGTCAACCCCCTAAGTCTTCTTCTTGCCGCCGTCCTTTTGCAGGGCCCGGGCAACCAACCGGTTGCGGGCGCTCAAGGCCCCGACTATCTGCTTGGTCCCGACGACGTCATAACGGTGACGACGGTCGGACTGCCGCAGTTTTCCGGCGATTTCCTTGTATCGCAGAGTGGCTACGTCACCCTGCCCATTGTCGGTCTCGAAAATGTCACCGGTAAGACTCTTAGCCAGTTGACGTCGATCTTGATGACGGGGTTCAAAAAGCGTCTGAAGAACCCAGAAGTTACCGTCAACCTAAAGACGGCGAGGATCGATCGCGCATCCGTGCTCGGCGACGTAAAGTTGCCCGGGGTGTATCCCGTTCGGCCCGGTTTTCGGTTGCTGGATATGCTGTCCGCTTCCGGCGGCCTCATCCCCGGCGCCGTCCCCAGCGACTACATGGTTAATATTGTTCGCGGCACGGAGCGGAAGAGCGTCGCTTTGAAGGATGTCCTTCTCGGCGACCCTAATGCGAACGTTCCGATCCTGCCAAGCGACACGATTTCGCTTTCATCCGACTCGTTGGTGCCGGTGAATGTAATCGGCACGGTGAAGACACCTGGCCTGTACCGGCTTCGGTCCGATATGAACGGTGTTCTCGAAGCCTTGGCCCAGGCCGGAGGCACCCTCGACGGCGCGGCCTTAAGCCATGTCACCCTCCGTCATCTGTCCGGCCAAGAGCAAATTCTCGATTTAAGCAAGCCCTTGCTGAGCGGCATCGCCATTGATCTTCCTCGCCTACAAGCAGGAGACCTGATTATCGTTCCGCAGTCCCAGAACCGCTTTGCCGTACTCGGCGCGGTGGATGCTCCCGGCATCTTTCCATTGCTGGAAGGCCATAGCCTCTCGCTCGTCGATGCGGTGGCCCAAGCGAAGGGCTCGGACGCGAAGGAATCGCGGTTCCGATACATCGGCATTATCCGGAACGAGGACGGCAAGTCGGTGAAGAAGGTTTACGATTTGGGCAAGTTCCTGAAGTTTGCGGATGCGACCCAGAATCCGGACATCCATCCTGGCGATGTTATCTATGTGCCGGTAAGTAATCGAATCAAGCCGGAAGAACTCCTGCGAGACCTTGCGCCGCTGGCAGTGTTTGCAACGCTCTTCCGATAAGGCTATGATTTTACGATCGTGCCTCGATGGAGTTTTTGCAACACAGACTGGATTTGCTTGCCTGACCGTCTGCCGAGCCCTTGATGGATTGAACATGTGCGAACTGAATGATTCGCGCCCTATCTCATGAGTCTGAAAGAAGAACCAACAGTAAATTACGATCTCGACGAGTCGGAGAATACAAATCCGGTCGAACTCGTCGACGTCCTCCGGCGCCGATGGATTGCCCTGGTAGTGACGTTGATCGTCGTAACGTCGATCGGGGCTTTGTACACGAAGACGCGCCGGAAGGTTTACACCTCAGGCGCGAGCATGGTCGTTTCGACCCAAGCATCCATGGGTGGCGGAGGTGGCGCGAGTTCAATCCTTGAAAGTATCGCCAGCTTAACCAACAGCAGCTCGGCCCAGACGCAGGCTGCGATCATCTCGAGCCCCGACCTTTTGAGGGCGGCTTTCGATCGAATGTCAGAGAAGGAAAAGCTGCGCCTTTATGGAGAAGGCGCAAAGGGAATTCCAGACTGGGGCTTCGACGTCGACCAAAAGAAAGATACGGACGTGATTAGCATCACGGTTCGGTCGTACAATGCGGTCCTTTCCGCGAAGTTGGCCAACGCAATCATTGCCACTTACCTTGACGATGACCAGCGTCGCAATACCGAAGCGGCGACGAAAGCGCGCCAATACGTTCAGAGTCAGCTAACCGAGATTAAAGGCCAGTTGATGGGGTCGGCCAAAGAGTTGGCGGCCTTCCAAGAGTCCCACAAATTCATAGACCCGCTTTCTCAGAACCAGGCGGCGATCAAGCTGATTACCGATTCGCGTTCGGCCGCCGACAAGGCAATGGTTGCGGCGATGGGCGATGCACGTAACGTCAGCGTTCTTGAGAGCGAAATTCATAAGCTGGCCCCGGAAGTCCGGCTCGGACAGGTAGTCGCTGAGAACCCCGACTACGGGCAGGAACGAACCCGCATCAGTACCCTTCAGGGACAACTGGTAACCACCAAACAGACGTTCCAGCCTGACTCTCCTGAAGTTAAGAATCTCGAGAGGCAGATTGCAAATGAGGAGGAGCTTCTCCGCAAACTGACTCACACCATCGTTACGTCACAAACTAGCGCGCGAAATCCTTCGTTGGACAAGCTCCTCGACGCGTACGGTATTGCGACAGCGCAGAAAGCCGTCGATGAAGCGAACTCGGTTTCTCTTCGAAACTTGGTCGCTCAACACGAAAAGGCGCTTGACGTTCTGCCAAAAAATAACTACCAGTTCGCGGCACTTCAAGAGGAAGTCGTTAATAAAGGCAAAACCTACGACCTCCTGACTCAGAAGTACTACGAATTCTATATCGAAGAAAATTCGAAGATCCCCCACGGCTTTGCGATCGCGACAGCGGCTCCGCCCTCAGTTCCTTCCTCCATTTCAATGGCGAGAGGTATCGCGGTCTCCGTTCTCCTTGGCTTGATCCTCGGCGCCTTCGCGGCGGGTCTCTTCGAGCGGCTGGATACTCGCATCCACGAGCCGGCGACGGCCGAAAAGCTTTCGGGGCTAACCATGCTTACCGCCGTCCCGGAGACGAAGTCGACGGAAGGTTCCAAATCGGTCATTATCGGAACGGTTACGGAAGGCGCCTCGGGCTTCATTGAAAGCTATCGACTTCTCCGAAATAACATCACCTTCGCCGCCGCAGACAAGGACATGCGAATCCTCGCGGTCACCAGTGCCGGTAAGGCGGAAGGTAAGTCGACGACCGCTCTCAACCTGGCGATCGCGATGGGAATGGACGGCAAGCGCGTCCTCCTGATCGACGCGGACCTTCGGCGTCCCGCCTTGCACACCTACATCGGCGTGTCCCGTGAAATCGGTCTTACAAACGTTGCGAAGGGAATGATCCCCCTCGACCAAGCGGTCGTCAAGACGCCATATGAAGGCGTTACCTGTCTTCTATCCGGTCCGCTACCGCCGAATCCTACGGAGTTCTTGAACTCCCGCCATGTTCGTGCCCTCGTCGAGCAAGCGGCCGCGGAGTACGACATGGTCATCATCGACTCGCCTCCCTGTACCGGTCTTAGCGACGTTCAAGTCGTGAGCACCCTGGTCGATGGCGTTCTCCTGGTTGTCGCGCTTGACACGACCCAGAAGCATTATCTCGGCGCAGCGGTCCGGCTTCTTCGCCTGGCCAAGGCTCCGACGATCGGCATGGTTTTGAATCGCGTCCGGTACAACCGAACGAGCTACTACTACTCGTACTACTACTACTACGGGTACTACGGCGAGGACGAGGAGTCGGGGACCAAGAAGCGCAAGGGACGCAAGAAGCCGCCGAATCGCGGCACCGGCGCCTAGTACACTTCAGAAGGGGCAGATGCCCCTTCTCTCTTTTTGGGCCCTTGCGGAGGGCCAATATAGAAGGACTCCATGCGCGTTGTTCTCTGCACAATCGGCAAGTTTCATACTTTCGATCTCGCCCGGCAGCTTGAAAAGCATGGGATGCTTGAGGCGATCTTCACCGGTTACCCGCGCTTCAAGCTGAAGGACGAGCGGCTCGACCCTTCCAAGATCCGGTCGTACCCCTATCTCCAGACGTTGTATATGGCGCGAGGCAAGATTGGCTTGTCCGGCGAAAAGGCCTCCAAGGAGTTGGCGTACTGGAGCCACGTCACGTTGGCGAAGTATGCGGCCCGGCACATGCCCAAGTGCGACGTCTTCCTCGCCCTCTCTGGCTCCGGCCTAGAAGCCGGGTTGGCCGCTCAGCGGCAGGGGGCAAAGTATATTTGCGACCGCGGCTCCGCCCACATTCGGGCGCAGGAAGAAATCCTCGCGAACGAGTTCAAGCGCTTGGGTTTGCCTCGCCAGGCCATCGACCCCAGGAAGATTCAGCGGGAGGAGTCAGAGTACGCCGCGGCGGACATGATCTTCGTGCCGTCCATATTCTCCTTGGAGTCGTTTGTGAATATGGGTGTGCCGGCGACGAAACTTCGAACCCTCGCCTACGGCGTGGATCTCTCCAAGTTCACTCCGGCCGGCTCGCCAGATCCTGAGCGGTTCGATATCCTGTTCGTCGGGGGCGCCTCGGTTCAGAAGGGAACGCACTACCTACTTGAGGCATACCGTCAGGTCAAGCATCCGCGAAAATCGCTCCGGTTTGTTGGGGCTGTGCGTGAAGACGTCGAGGCAATGGTTAAGAAGGCGGCGGCGGAAGACCCTAGCATCGTTCTTTCCGGCCACTGCCCCCAAAACAAACTCAAGGACATCATGAGTACGTCTCACGTCTTGGTCCTTCCGAGCATTCAAGATGGCTTCGGAATGGTCATGGGCCAAGCGATGGCTTGCGGCTGCCCGGTCGTCGCGTCTACCAATACCGGTGCGCGCGACCTTTACATGGACGGAGAGGCAGGTTATATCGTGCCTTCGCACAGCGCCGAAGCTCTGGCCGAGGCGCTACAGAAGATGGCCGACAATCCGGCAGAACGAGCGAGGATGTCGGAAAACGCCTTGGTCGCCGTGAAGAAACTGGGAGGATGGGATTCTTATGGCGACCAGGTCGTGAAGGTTTTGACGACACTCAGTTAGCGGATCGTTTGCGGCCATCCGCGATCGGGACATTACACCCCGTGATTTTGTTGTCCCCGAGCAGCACGTTCACCGGATGTCCCGTGATCTTGATCCCGACCTGCGCGCCTCGAATTGAGTTTTGTTCTACGATCGCGCCGTCGAAGTCCGACTCCGCATCGGGCGCGGTCCGGCTTTGCAGGTGAATGAACGCCCCGTCTTGTAGGTCGTTCCCGCGCATCACCGTTCCCGCGATCATGATGGGAGATGGCACGATGTCGGTCTTCACCGCGATTGAGGCAAGGAACGTATTCCCAAGATAGGCTCGGGGTGAGTGCCAGACGTAGTTGGCGCCGTCCACGAACTTGTTGTTCAGCCATTGGACGTACCAGGAAGGCTCAAGGCCCTGCTGATAAATCATTCCATAGTTCGTGAAGTTCACGACCCGAGCCGCGACGTTGCTATCGACCGTTACTTCTTCTGAGGAACCATAAAGCTGAACTCCAGGTCCCGCATCGGAGAAAGAGTTCCCAAGGATCAGGATTCGCCGAAGCATCGGCACCACGGAAATATAAGAGGTGCCATCAGGAGCGACCTCGAAGGGACGATCGACCTCAAACTTACCGCCCGAAATGGCCGTGACCTGCCGGTATTGCCCCTTGCCCTTGCCCGCCAAGACGTATAGAGCCGCGCCGATCCATTTCGGATCGTCCTTATCCTCGGCTCGGTTTACCGTCACCGATCGCTCACTCGATTGAGTAACCAGACCCTGGAAACAACCGTGGGGGGCGTCCGTGGTCATTGCCTCGCGGCTGCCGCCGTTGAACTGCCGGAAGACGCAGCCCTGGAAGACCATATCCTCAGTAGCAACGAGTCCCTCACCCTTTGTAGCGCCAAAGCCGCCACCGACGGCCGTTGGGTCTACCCCTTCGACCGTATTTCGCTCAAAGATGAGACGCTTAACCCCTTCGATCTTGTACCAGCCGAGGTGGCCAGCGCCAAAAATGGAGTCGTGAATCCAGCCGTCCCGCGCGCCATGCAGGAAGAGGGGACGGCTCGCCGTGTAGAGGTCGCAATGGGAGATCTCAAAGTGATCGCCTGTTAAATAGAGCGCGTCACCCGCTCCCTGATCGTAGGTCGCGACCCGCTCCAATTGCTTGACCATGTCCGGGACCTTGAGCAGCCCGGTATATCGCAGCAACCGCATCCGAACGTGATCCAGACGAATGTGGTCGTTATCCCCCTTTCGCCCGTCGACCACCGCGTTCTCATAATCTTTCGCCATCAGGGTCAGATTCACCAGTGACGTGTGCTTGTGCATCGTCACGAGGTTCTTCGGCATCGGATCGGGGGCGTTAAAGAGTAGGTAGGTCGAACCTTCGGAATCCCCCTCAAGCCGCACGCCGGCGGGAATCGAGAGCGCCTTCGTGAGCATGTAGTCGCCCGCCGCAATATGGACGGTGCCGCCATTCTGCCCCGCCTGATCGAGGGCGGCTTGAAGCTGGTCGGCCACGTCGGTCATGCCGTCCGACTTTACGGAGAAAGCAACCGGACCGCCTGGTCGCTCGGGAGATTCGATGTCAATACCGACTGACTTCGTAATTTCGGCCCCGTTTGCCGAAGGAAACGCCATCTTCAGCTTGTAAGCCCCGGCTCCCAGGCCCTCGGGAAGTACGGCATCGACTTCGTACGCCTGGCTCTTTTGGAGAGACAAAGCTTTCTCGCCTCCGGGACCCTCAAGAGTGACCTTAGGCGGACCGGCTAGCGCCAAGCACATTCCGAAAATGCGTGCCAAATGTTGGCTGCCTTGCTCGCCACGGTCAACGACCGCGCTTGCCCAATACGGAACCGGGTCGTTCACTACGATCGGCAGGTTCGGTCCCTGAAGTACGGCATGATACGCACCCGCCTTCAAAGAGGCAGGCAGTGTGAACTGGACGCAAGTCGCAGACTTAGCTACCAGCGGTACGTCTCCGGAGCCATCCAGTTTTACGGATTGCACGGCGTTCAGGCCCGCTCCGTATACCATCACGGTCTGACCTCCCAAACTAGGCGAGGACATCCAGTAGATCGCACTTCCATTTGCGCCTTGCGCGTTTCCGGGCGAATCGGCCGCAGGGTGCGCGGAGGCACAAGCCTTGGTCACGACTACCAGCGCCACGACGCCCACGGCTAGGGCGCCGCTGGTAGCGCCGATTAGCGCTTTGGGGGAGAATTTTCTTTTCACCATGAATTCACGATCGTTGCGGCCCCTTCCAATGGGAAGGCGATTAAGTCAAGTTGCCTCGCAGAGCCGCCAAATCAGCCCCTACGGGAAAGGAGAGAGGAAACCCAGCCGCCCTTCTTCTTGTTCTTTTGCGGGGCGTCCTCAATTAGACGCTCTAATTCCGGAAGGGGATCGCCGTCCAGGATGGCTTGACCAGATCGGTTGACCAAAACATCCCGATACGCGTCCGATAGTTCTTCGGGAAGCTCGCCAACACCCCGCTCCAGGATTCCGTAATCCTTTGGCGCGTGTGCGTCGGTGGCCAGGAAGTGCGCCCACTGGCGGCGCAAAATCAATCTGGCGGCGTCGTTGGCCGCCGGACCGTATTTGCCGCGCAGACTACCAACGTTAACTTGGCAGACCGGGCCTCGTTCAAGAATGGCGAGCAGCGTATTTGGGTCTTGTTGGAAGGAAAAGTTACGCTCGGGGTGGGCGAGGATCGGAGTTACACCCGTGGATTGAAGTTCAAAGAGGAGGTTGCCGAAGTCGAAAGGAAGGCTTGCGCGAGGAGTGTCCAGCAAAACGTATTTGCCGGTACCCGCCAAGGTAATCGGCAGACCGCGTTTCAGGGCGCCAATGATCGCAAGCGTAGGATAGAGTTCCGCTCCGGGCACGACCTTAAGTTTTATGCCGCGCTCTCGAATGGCTTTGTTCAGTGCGTCCACTCTCGGCAAATGCTCTTCCGAAGCCTCGATCTCACGCACCGTGTTTACGTGCGGGGTGGCAATCATCACCCGGGTCCGACCCTGATCTTCCGATTCCGCCAATTTGAGCGATTCGTCGAGGTTCTTGCATCCGTCGTCGACGCCGGGCAGAATGTGACAGTGGATATCTACCATGCAGGTAACCAGTTTGACTTAGAAGGCCCCCGTGGCTAAGGGCCGCTCGAAAAGAAGGGGCAAAGACTGAAGTCTTTGCCCCTTCGAGGTCGGTGAGGTTGGCGGGCTCCGGCTTAAGTAACTATCCGCCTAAGAACCTGGCCACCAAGCCGCCCAATCGCCACCGGGGTTGCGGGGCAACTTCTTCAATCTCATCTTCCGGATAATACAACTCGATGAGCTTAGAGCCCAGCGCGTAGTCCATTTGGGGGCATTCTTGGTTTCTCACGAGAAGATCCCCTGCCTTATAGACCGCTCCATCCCAAAGGAAGGAACTTGTAACCACCCGGTAGTGAGTTGCTTGTTCCAACTCGTCTACGTTATTCATTAGTCTTGCTCTCCACGATAAGCGGCGGATTTTCTCTATCCTGGCCGCATGCCATTTTCTGGCACGCAATCATTGTGACTTCGTGCATCTGCGTTCACAAGACCAATGGGACCCTTGGGAAGATGAATTTTTGCCGTCGAACCCACAGTAAGTGCTCTGGGTCGAAAGGCTCTTCCATGATATCATGCCGATGGACATGGAATTGCAAACCGCTGACAAAAGGCTTGACGAGGCAGGCGGACTTCATGTTCCGGGCTTTTCTCAGGTGCCGGGCACGAAAGAACGGCGAAAGCACCGAACCTGGTGGCGGCGACGCTCCGTGCGACGGATGGTGTTCGCGTCGGCACTTATATTGCTGATCGTGGTCCTAATACTCGTGCTCGTCTTCGCGAACTGACCATCCCGCAGTTTGTGCCGTTCAGGCGAGCACATGGCTCGCTTCGCCCGACACGATTGTCCAAATTTTGGGTGATTGGGAGACTTTATGGGCCTCTCAGTGGGTGAAAAGTCACGCGCACTTTAACGGATAGGGTACATCACCTTTGTGGTGGGCCCGGGAAAGAAAAAGGGAAAGCGAAAGAAGCGGCGTTCGGGCCCATTCAGCAAAATTGCCGCTTTGAAGAACGATATCAATAGCGGCCTTCCTTCGGTGCGGGAGATCTCGCGGCAGAAGTTGCGAGAGCTCTATTTCCAGATCACGCTACTTACACTTTCGTTCGTTTTAGTATTGGTGATCGCCTACCTGCTTTACCGCCACCACTAAAGGCGGTATGCGCCTCATTTCGTTTACACTCCTTGAAGTTTCCCGGCGAGGCTGACCGGGGGTGTTTCGAACATGACTGATCCCGCCAAGGTTCCTTTTCATACGCTCGCCGACGGAGCCAAAATCCCGGCCATTGGCCACGGCACGTTCGGCTCGGATAAGTATTCACCGGCTCAAATTGCGCAGGCGGTCGTCGAAGCGGCAGAAGTCGGATATCGACACTTCGACTGCGCGGCGGTCTATGGGAACGAGGCGGAGATCGGATCCGCGCTAGCGGATGTCACGTCCTCTGGTATCGATCGCGCTGATCTGTGGATCACCTCGAAGCTCTGGAACGACCGCCACGCCGAAGCCGATGTCATCCCGGCTTTCATGCGCTCCCTTCAGGATTTGAAGCTGGACTACCTGGATTTGTACTTGATCCACTGGCCATTTCCGAACTTCCATGCCCCAAAGGTGGACGTGACGGCCCGCGATCCGCATGCCAAGCCTTACATTCATGAGGCGTTTATGCGTACTTGGCGACAGTTGGAGATCTTGGTCGAGCGCGGCCTGACGCGTTATATCGGTGTCTCTAACATGACGATCCCCAAGCTCCGGCTTGTGCTTCGCGATGCCCAGGTGAAGCCGGTTGTAAACGAAATGGAGTTGCATCCTCACTTCCAGCAGCCTGAACTTTTCGACTTTGTGCGCGCTAACGGAATCGTGCCAATTGGCTACTCTCCGCTCGGTTCGCCGAGCCGCCCCGACCGGGACCGGACCGCTGAAGATACGGTGGATATCGAAGATCCTGCGATCCTTCGGCTGGCAGAGCGTCATGGAATCCATCCCGCTGCCGTCTGCGTGAAGTGGGCCGTGCAACGAGGTCAGATTCCGATTCCGTTTTCGGTGAAGCGATCGCAGTTCGAGTCTACGCTTGATGCCGTAGTAACCAAGCCCTTTGCGGAGGCCGAGATGACGGAGATCGCCGGCATCGATCGCAACTGCCGGCTAATCAAAGGACAGGTCTTTCTGTGGAAAGACGGACAGACCTGGGAAGATCTTTGGGACATCGACGGCGAGATAACGCCTCCATAGTTCCGCACTAATTTAGTTCAGATGCTTCTATCGCGACTAGCAATTTCCCCTAAATCGTAAGCAAATCATAAGCGGTATTCGAAGGATTGGTTCACAATAACCCGGCATGTGGGAATTGCGGCTCCTTGGCGACTTCTCCCTGCTGCGGGGTGACGTTGAATTTCGTCGCCTGCGGGCTCAGAAGTACGGCCACTTGCTCGCCTATTTGGCGCTGCACTCCGATCAAGCCCATTCTCGCGAACATCTCATCGACCTCTTTTGGCCGGAGGCCGGCTTCGAGGAGAGCCGAGCTTGTTTGCGCAACGCGCTTTCCTCGTTGCGTCGCCAGCTCGACTGCCCCAATCTCTTCCTTCCCGGACCCCGTGAGATGCTTCATCTCGATGCAACTCAGATCCAGACGGATGTCGCAGCTTTCGAGCGTGCCGCCCGTACGGGGGACTCGCAGGCCCGTAGCCTTTACAGGGGGCCATTTCTCCCCAGTTGCTATGACGATTGGGCCCAGGATGAGCGGAACCGGCTTGAGGCACTATTCGAATCGCTACCCGATTCGCTCCCCGCGGGGACCAGTCCTACGAAGGAGGCTTTGTTCCGGGAGACCGCTCCAAGCACCCCCGGGCTCCCGCATTGGCTGACGCCGTTCTGTGGCCGCCGGCGCGAGGTCGAGGATCTGAAGCGGGCGATCGCCGCGGGTGATCGGCGGCTTATCGTTCTGCTTGGTTTTGGGGGGACGGGCAAGACGCGGCTGGCGGCGGAGGTGGGCCGTCAGGTCCGGGACGAAGGCAAAATCCGGGTTGCGTTTGTGCCCCTTACCGACGTCTTGGACGGAAATGAACTCTCGACCCGTTGCGCGGAAGCGCTTGGGGTCCCTCGAATGCCCCTGGAGAACTTCCAAGACCGTCTGGATCGGGAATTGGGGGCCGAGCCAACACTCTTGATTCTGGATAACTTGGAGCAGTTGGTCGAACTCGGGGCCCCGGGTTGGATCGCGTCGAAGCTCCTTGCTTTTCCAAATCTCAGCTGCCTGGTGACATCCCGTCTGCCGCTTGGTGTGCTTGGCGCATTCAACTATTCCTTGGCCCCGCTCGATTCGGAAGATGCCGTCCGCCTCTTCTTGGACCGGGCGCGCCGGGTTTTGCCGGACTTTCCGGATTCAGCGGTCCTTGAAGAAATCTGTACCCAGGTAGATCGGATACCGCTCGCCATCGAGCTTTGCGCTTCGTGGGCGAACGTACTGTCAGGCAAGGGAATCTTGAGCACCCTGGGCGAAAGGCTTCACCTTCCCCCGGGCCGACGCCCACTGGTGGGGGATCGGCATCGAAGCTTGGACGTTCTGCTCGATTGGAGCTGCCCCCCATCGGGACCGATTCGAGATGGTCTAATTCGCCTCAGCGTGGCGCGGGGTGGTTGGAGCAGGGAAGCCGCAGAGGCCCTGCTCGGTGAAGATGCCGGGACCGTTCTGCTTCAGTTATCGGAGCGCTCGCTCATTCAGTCCGATTTCGTGGAAGAAGAGTTTCGCTATCGCATGCTCGAAACGATCCGGACTTACGCCCAGGAGGTTGCCTCGCCTGAATTCCTTGAGGAGGCCCGCCGGCAGCATTCCAAATACTATCGCCGACGCGGCGCCGAGCTTGCGGAGGAGCACGCAAGCAACGCCCTGAAGGCATTCGGCGAGTTGGAACTCGATCACGCGAATATCCGGGCCGCGTTCGAATATGGCCTGAGCGGCGACTCGGAGACGTTTACGGAGACCCTAATCGGTCTCGACCGGCTGCGGTGGGTTTGGTGGGTACGCGGCTACGAGCCGGATTTTGAGGCCCTTCTCGAAATGGCGAGCCGCCGTATCTCGGAGCCGTTGCCGGATTTCACCCGGGCTTTGGTGCATGCGGCGGCGGCCCGGCTCCACATGCATCTCTATGAATTCGAAGCGATGATCGAGACGGTACAGCACTCGATCGACATCTTCCTGGCTTCGAACGAATCGGTCCGTCTTTGCGACGCCTACTTAATGGCCGCCTTTGCCCACGAGAGCCTTGGTCATTTTCGCGAGGCGGAGGGCCTTTATCGGAAGGCGATCGCTACCATTCCTCCTGAAGACGGGTGCGCGGTCCATAGCCGGGTGGCGCACCTCGGCTCCCTGTTCCTAACCGAAGGCAACCATGCGGCGGCAAAGGAGATTTACGACCAGCTTTGGGCGTTCTGGGACAATCGCGATGACGGCAAGGGGCACCTTGCCGTCATCGCCCGCAGCATCGGCTTTTGCGAGATGGAGGACGGGAAGCCTGAAGCGGCTCTCGAACGGATGCGGTTCGCGATTTCTACCTTTAACGAACTTGGAGAGCGTCAGCAAGAGGCCCAGACTTGGGACAATTACGAGTCAATGCTACGCAACCTTGGCCGGACTGAGGAGGCGGATGAAGCCCTTCGCCGCTTCGAAAGCTTCAAAGCGACGAAGTTTTATTCGTAGTCGTTCAGACCGCCCTGCCTTCACCGGCTGAATTTCATCGCGCTTTCACGATTGGAACTACGGCTTCGAGTTACCATCGAAGAGTCCATGAAGATCCTTATCGTCGAAGATGACCCCGAAATCTCCGCCTTTGTGCGGGAAGGATTGGATGAGGCCGGCTATTTCACCACGGTTTGCCGAGACGGTGAACGTGCGCTGCGGCTCGCCATGGGGGGAACGTTTTCGGTAATCCTCTTGGACGTCATGCTCCCGTCGATGGATGGCGTAACGGTTTGCCAGCATCTTCGCTCGCAAGGGTTAGCGACCCCGATCCTGATGCTGACGGCACGGGATGCGCTCGCCGACCGAGTCGGCGGACTCGACGCCGGGGCGGACGACTACTTGACGAAGCCCTTCGAATTTCAGGAGCTTCTCGCCCGAGTCCGGGCCCTACTTCGGCGCGACAATACGAAGAAGCAGGCGCGCATTCAGATCGACGACCTCGTAGTGGACACCATCAGCCGCATTGTCACGCGGGCCGGAGTAGAGATCCCGATGACGGGCAGGGAATACGCGCTACTGGAAGCCCTCGCCAGTCACGCGGGTCAGATCCTAAGCCGGCAAGCGATCATGGAGCGGGTTTGGCTGGACGACCAGAGCGTTTCGAACACCGTCGACGTGTTTATCAAGAACCTGCGCCGCAAGATCGACCAGGGCAGCGCGACCAAGTTGATTCACACCGTGTACGGAATGGGATACGTTCTCCGGACCGAACAATCGGTTGAGGCGTCGGATTGATCCGCACTCGCCTGATCTTTTGGAATGCGGTGATTTTCGCCGTCGCGCTGACCTTGATCGGCGGGATCGTCTTTGTGACGACGAGGACTGGGCTGTATCGCAACGTCGATCACGACTTGGCCCTTCGAGCGGAGTTCCTAACCAATGGCTGGCGTAGCCGCGGCGGGCCGTTTAACGGCGGTCCTCCCCCCAATGGTTTCGGGGGTGGGTTTCGGGATGGGGATCATCATCACGACGGACCGCATGATCACCCGGGAGATGGCCGGTTCGGCCCAGGAGATCGCGGGCCCGGAGGCGGACCGCCGACGCCCGGAGGCCCCTTTGGCGAACAGGCGCTTAAAACGCTTCGCCAGATCGACCCGATCGAAGCCGAACGCGTGGCCTTTTCTGAGCGGCTCGTCATGCCCAAAATCTTTGGTCCGGAAAACGAGCCAATGGGACGCCACTCGGACATACCGTTCGACAAGGCCTTGTTGCTTCGGAGCCTTAAGGGTTCAACGGAATACCAGAACGTAAACATCGACGGGCATCGGATTCGTGTCCTGTCCTTGCCGCTCATGCGATACGGAAAGCCCTCGGCGGCCGCTCAGTTCGCGGCAAGCCTTGATCAAGTAGACGACAGCATCGCCCGGTTAGGCAAAACTCTGCTTGCCCTTCTACCCCTGGCGCTCATTGCGACCTCATGTCTGGGGGTGTGGCTTACCAAGCGGGCGCTACGTCCAGTACAGGCGATTGCGGAAGCAGCGGAACGAATCGAAGCCACCAACCTCTCGGAACGACTTCCCGTGAGCGGAGCCGATGAATTCGCCCTCCTGTCGGGGCGATTCAACTCCATGCTGAGTCGGATCGAGGAGTCCTTCTCCCGATTGGAAAAAGCCTACGAAGCACAAAGAAGATTCATTGCCGACGCCTCGCATGAGCTAAAGACGCCCCTCACCACGATCAAAGGGCGCGTGGGGGTTAGCCAGGTCGGAGCGCAAACTCCGGAGCGCTATGCCGAGCACATGAAGTCCATCGGGCGAGCCGCGGACACGATGAATTCGATTATCACCGACCTCTTGCTGCTTGCGCGCTCCGACGAGGACCAGATCGTCCTGCGAAAGGCCCCATGCAATCTTCATGATTTGGGTACCGATGCGGCGGCTGCCGTTTCTCCGCCAAATTCGAACCGGATCAAGATCGAGATGCCGGAAGACCTCGTCATCGACGCCGACGGCGCGCTTCTGTATCGAGTCTTCTTGAATTTGCTCTCCAACGCCGTTCGTCACACGCCGGAGGACAAGGGAATCCGGCTGGTGGGGCGACGCTTCGGCGATCGGGTGATCGTTGAGGTGATCGACCAGGGGGAAGGTATCCCGGCGGACCACTTGGGACTAATTTTTGAGCGCTTCCATCGGGTTGACGTCTCCCGCGATCGTGCGTCTGGAGGGACCGGCCTCGGTCTTTCGATCGCGCGCTCGATCGTGCTGGCCCATGGGGGTGAGATCGAAATAGAGAGCGAGCTTGGCAAAGGAACGACAGCTCGCATAACGCTTTGACCCTGCCGGCAGAGTTTTCATCTTTCCCTCACTTTTAGGGTCGAAAATCACTTCATCACCGGGAAGCGACGCGCTTCACCTGGGGATGAAAGGAATCGAACCATGGCCGCACCGTCTTATTTCATTGGGAGCAACCTCCCGGCCCGCGCACCCAACGCAAGAACCGCGGATCGGGCTCAAGCATTCGAAACGCTCTACCGCGAGAACCATCGCCGAGCCTATCAGTACGCGTATCACCTCGCAAAGAACGCCGAAGACGCGCAGGACCTGCTTCAAGCGGCCCTTGTCAAAGCTTGGTCTTCGTTCGATTCTTTTGACGGCCGCTCCGGATTCGCGCCTTGGTTCAGCGCGATCCTCGGCAATACGTTTCTTGATCAGCGTCGTGCCCGCCGGCGTCGCGTAGAGTTGGTCTCCTGGACCTCCGATTCGGCGGCTGAGAATGCGCGGACGGAAACGCGTGGTGTTGACTCCGAAGCGCTCACGATCGACGGTCTGCAGAAGCAAGTTGTCTATGCGGCGATCGAGAAGCTACCCCTGAAACAGCGCAGAGTCGTGATCCTCTGCGACATTCTCGACATGACCTATCGCGAGTGCGCGGTAGCAGAGAGAATTCCGGTGGGAACGGTTCGATCGCGGCTAAATCGGGCGCGCAAACAGTTGGCTGCCTTAATCAAGAGCGGGAAGTGACAGACGGTTTCCGGCCGCCGGCAGCGCCACGCGCGATAGGACACGCGGGCAAGCCGAGCTCACGTCACGCGTCGCGATTTAGGGGCCAGTTTTTTAACCCGGAACGGGTTATCTGTTCAGCGAAGGGTTACGCCTCTGGGCGTTACCCTGGTGCACCGGAACCCGATGCATCCCAACCCTGAAAGCGGTTGAATCCTCTCCGGTCGAAGAACGCATAGTTTCGAATTTTTCGGATCATGCAGTATTACAACCATACGCTTGTTTCCAATATGAACCTGAAGAAGGCGCGAGTGGCTCTCGGTCAGCCGGGAGGCTTCAGTCAGTCCTCTACGCTTAGGGGAATCAAGAGAGTGCGACCGTTTAGGTCAACTCCCACGGCAGAAGAATGACCCTCTTGGACCGTTCAATTTCCGCATCCAACCGCTTTCCCAGTTCGTGTCTCATGGCTTTTTCGAGCATGTCCTGAAGCCAATCCAATTGTCCGTAGTAGTCGGCGATCATCTTCCAACTCCAGAGTGTCATCATCGCAGTCGCGTCCGCATACATCGAATCGGAAACGAGTTTAATCTCGAGTGGAGCATTCCCGAGCGCTTTGTACTGGCTTCGCAGAGAAAGAGCATCTGCATGAACGGCACTGTTTTGGCCTTGAAACGAAGAAAACATGAGATCGGCGAACTGGCCATCCACGAAAGGCGGTCGATTGTCCCTAACCTTTTCAGCCATAGCTGTGAGGGACAAAGTGTGCCACCGGCTCGACCTGCATCCATGAACCGTTTTGGCGTCGGTGCTCAAGCGTAACTTGTCAGCATAGAAAATGTCGTATTCGGCATCCGTCATACCCTGGGCCCTCTTGAAGGCCCGTCTTGCAGTGGCAGGCCTGGCCTTCAACATCTTCTCATACGCCACGTCGCCGTAAGCGGAGAACTGCTTCGCAAGTGCATTAGACGTTTTGTCTCCAAGCGCTGGGCCGACCTTCAAAATATAGAGGAGGTTGACCGTACACTCCGCCGCGGATCGGAACGGAAGCTGGCTCTCTTCGAATAACCCAGCCTTGATCAGGGATCTCGTGGCTATTGATAGCCTCACGATCCTCAGACTCAATCCTGCGAGAACCTGAACGTCCGTCAGGCTGTCAGTCCCAGCGATTAGAAGCTCGAACTTCTTACGTACTTCCATATAGCACGACTCAACGACATCGGGAACGATGAAGTCGATCGGCACTTTGTGCTTTTCATCTTCCAATTTCATGGCGATATTTATACGATTTGCAACCTTGAGTTTTTCATGAAAAAGATCATTCTTCTATTTAATTGGGCATCCTACGAGGAACCTACTCAGCCTAATCTTCTCGACAATGAAATAGAAAACCGTTGCTATCTATGTAGGCTCTATAAATGACGGTTCCCGGATGAAGAACAAGGAAGTACGCTTGATCTCCAGAAACGTCTGGGCACCTCGTACCTGGCTCAAAGCGTCTCGCAGAAGGACACGCTGGATGGGACTTATCCCGATGAGCTTCGTGTCAAACCTTTCGCTGAACTGAAAGCCCGCGCCGGTTTGGGGAAGCGGATCCTGCCGTCGCGGCCTCAAAATCGTGTCGGTCGCCGGCGATCCTAGCTAAATGAGCCCGTGCCACCAAGGCCGCGGCGCAACCAGAGCCTTCTCAACCGCGTGAGGTCGGGGCTCGAAATTGTCATCAAACGACAATTCGGATAGCTGGCTAATGCGTTCTCGGAGGATGTCCGCCTCGCGACGGATCGCCTCGGAGCGAACCAGCAAATCGGCCAAAACGCAATCTTGCGACTCGCGAACCATTGCAGTAAGCATAAAGTTGGCGGTCACGTTTTTACAGTCCCCCCTAGGGGTGACATGTAAAGGTTTTATGTGACAAGGCGGGCCTAACGGCCTACCTTGGGCTGAGGCGGGAGCGCCAGCAAATCGCGAAACTCACCGAGCCAAGGCTCGTATCGCCGCCATCGGTCGATCGACGATATGTAAAACGGTTGCCGGACTTGCCAGAAGCTGGGCGTCAATACCTTTCGGTCATTCAGCTCCGGATGAAGGCAGGCTTCGTTCCAAGGCAACCCGCAAAACTCAAGCATCTCCCGAACCAACGTCTCTGGATTAGCAATCAGATCTTCATAGTCCACTTCGAGAAGTCGATCCGAGGGGATGACTTCGCGCCAGTGACCCATGATGCGCAGATACTCCTTGTAAGTCGCCACGATGCCCGCTCGGTCGCCGACGAAGTTGGCGCTCGTTTTCATCGGTGTCATCCAAATGGACATTGCGGTATCGATAGGTTGCCGGCGGGTGTGAATGATCCGCGCATTTGGAAAAGCGCGGTGGATAAGACCAAGGGAGAACACATTGGCCGGGTTCTTGTCGACGATGCGCGCGTAGCCGGGAGCGAAATTCGCGAGCAGTTCCAAATACTCATCCGAGGCCCGGCGAAGTGTGCGCATGTCGAGCGATTTGCGTTGAAAGTCCACCAACCGATGCTCGTTGGCTTGCCAGAAGGACTGTTCGCCCGCGCCACCTATCTCGGGGTGGCACGTGAGGACTTGCTCGACCAAGGACGTCCCTGAGCGCATCATGCCAACCACGAATATCGGCACGTCGGACCGGCTGTTCAGGGTTTGGATTTCAGATAGGAACTTCTTCGTGAACGCGGCGATGTTGGCATCGACGACCGCGGATTGGATGGACACGCCCGTGATTGCCGGGGGAATACTCGCTCGTAGAAGCTCGTTGGCCCGCTCAAAATGCTGGTTGGCGGTTGGATAGTCGCCAAGATTGTCGTACGCCTTTCCGAGTGCGAACGCCAAGTTCATCTCCTGGTCGGGAGCCAGACCTCCTTCGACCCTAACGGCTTCCATTTGGTCGATAAGTGGACAGTCCGTTTCGGTGATTCGCTTTGAAGAGGTGAGAGCGCAGTAAGCGTCGCCTTGTCTTGGCTGAGCCTTGATGGAATCTTCCAACGCCCGAGTCGCCGACTCGAACTCGCCTTGGCGCAGGAGGGCGAGCGCCTTCACGATCAAGATAACTTCTGGGTCCGGCGCCGCCTCTATGGCGGTTTTCCAATGGGCTTCGGCCTCTTCGATACGGTCGAGATTCGTTAACGCGGTTGCGGCCGAAACATGGGCGGAGCTGGATTGGGGGTTCCGTTTCAGCGCACGAGTTGCGGCTTGGAGGGCGCGTGCAAAGCGACCCAGTTTGAGTTCGATCGCAGCCAAGAGGACGGCGCCATCCTCGGTGGGCAAGGCGTGGAGGCATCGGCGAATTGCTTCGGCGGCTTCGAAGTAATTCTCCAAGCGGAACTGAGTCACCGCTCGGGTGTAGTGGAACTCGGGTTGATCCGGCCGCATGCTAATGGCAGCGTCCACGCAACCGAGCGCTTCCGCGAGGCGACCCTCCTGAAGGTAGCAGCGGCTGAGCGCCTCAAGCGCTTCGGCAGACTTCGGGTGGAGGATGGCGTTTTTCTCCGCATAGAGAGTGGCGCTTGCCGGGTTATCCGAAGTTAGAAGGAGTCGAACGAGCCACGTGAGGCCGGAAAAGCTTGTCGGCTCGATCTGGAGAGCATGTTGAATGTGCTCCATGGCGATGTCCGGACGTCCCGTCATGTCGGCCAAGGCTCCAAGTACCACCATCGCTTCGGCGCAGTTTGGGTCTTGCTCGAAGGCCCGTCGGCAAAGTTGCTCCGCGGCTGCCGCCTGGCCGCTTAAGGCGGCTTGCCAGGCCTCCGTCAACAACCCTTGAATCTCAGCGTTCATAACGATTTACAACTCTCTCCAGCCGGTACGACTTTTCCCCTAAACGGGCGGCTATACTCCGCCGCAAGGCCCTTGCGAATAGACGCTTGGGACGCTAAGTCTACGGTCGAAACCGCACTCAGACCGTACCTCGGAAAGCTTATGATCCCACCCCGAACGTTCACCGACGAACACCTTCTTCAGATTGGAATGCCGATGGGAGGAATCGGCGCGGGTTGCGTCTGCCTCAACGGCGTTGGCGGCCTGCAAGACTTCTCGATCTTCCACAAGCCCGCCACGACGGCCCTCCCCGACGGATGGGAGGCGACCCAATCGTGCGCGGCGATGATTCACGTTCGCGGCGATCATTCCGTCACCCGCCTTGTCGAGGGACAGGTGCCGCGTGGGAAGATATACGATCAGGGCCTGCAGGGCCAAGGCTTCCGCCACAGCGGTTTCGAGGGTCTGCCCCGGTTTAAAACCGCTCGGTTTTCGGGTCAGTATCCGTTCGGCACGGTCGAATTAGCCGATCCGAAGGTACCGGTCGAGGTCAGCCTTGAAGGGTGGAGTCCGTTCATTCCGAACGATGACGTCAACTCCGGCATCCCGTGCGCGATTCTGCGCTACCGGGTCCGCAATGTCTCCGAGGCTCCTGTCGAATTTGCCTTTTCCTTCCACCTCGCCCATCCCGCGAACGGAGGCTCGGCCGAACGCAACTCGCGGAATCGCGCGCTGCCTGGATTCGGGGTGGAACTGTACAACGTCGAAGATCCCGAGTCGGTCGCGTTCGGCAGTCAGGCCATCGGCGTCATCGGCCACGATCCGCGCATCAAGGCAATGTGGTTCCGGGGCGGTTGGTTCGATTCCGTCAGTGCACTCTGGCACCAGGTCGAGTCCGATACATTTTCTGTAAACGACGGGTCGCTCAGTGAACTCGGAATGGCGGGCCGGAACGGTGGTTCGCTCGAGGTTTCGGCGACGCTCGCGCCGGGGGAGTCGGTCGACATTCCGATCGTTTACGCTTGGTACAACCCGAACTGCGACCTCCGTATCGGTGGCGTCAAGGGCAGTGATACGGGGCCGAACTGGCATCCGTTCTATTCCACGAAGTGGACGAGCGCGGCCGATGTCGCCCAGTACGTCGCCAAGAGTTACGAGAGCTTGCGGGCGCGGACTTCCGCCTTCCGGGACGCTATTTTCTCCTCCACGCTTCCGCCGACCGTTGTCGATGCGATTGCTTCGAACCTCGCGATCCTGAAGTCGCCGACGGTGATGCGGCAGGCGAACGGCAACTTCTGGGGATGGGAGGGTTGCTTCACAAAGGTGGGCTCGTGCCACGGCACCTGTACCCACGTTTGGAATTACGCGCAAGCTTTGCCTCACCTCTTTCCGGCGTTGGAACGGACCATTCGCGAGCAGGAATATCTCCGTTCGATGGATGAGCGGGGCCACGTCAACTTCCGCGCGGCGATCCCGGATGGTCCGACGCCGCACGACTTCCACGCCGCCTCGGACGGGCAGCTTGGCGGCGTCATGAAGCTGTACCGGGATTGGCAGATCTCGGGCGATAACAAGTGGTTGGCCGAGATGTATCCGCTCGCCAAGCTCAGTCTGGACTACTGCATCGCCACCTGGGACCCGGACAAGCGTGGAGCTCTTTTCGAGCCTCATCACAACACCTACGACATCGAGTTTTGGGGGCCGGACGGCATGTGCACGAGCATCTACCTCGGCGCGCTGTGCGCGCTGGCGGAGATGGGATGCGCGGTTGGGGATTCCAGCGCCGAGAGCTACGCCGCGTTAGCGGAGAAGTGCGCCGCCTTCATGGATGCCAAGCTTTTCGAGGGTGGCTACTATCGCCAGCATGTCATGTGGGACGGCCTCCGGGATACGTCGATGGCGGAAGAGATGGCCAAACCCGTGCCCGCTGGCGACGAAATGGCAGCCCTGATCGCGGCCGAAGGGCCGAAGTATCAGTACGGCTCGGGATGCATTTCTGACGGTGTCATCGGCGCCTGGATGGCGAATGTGTATGGCATTGAAACTCCGCTCGACAAGGAGAAGGTGCGCGAGCACTTGCGCTCGCTCTACCGCTTTAATTTCAAGACGGACCTGTCGGAGCATGCGTGTCCGCAGCGCCCGGGCTACGCCCTCGGCGCGGAGCCGGGCTTGCTGTTGTGTACTTGGCCAAACGGCGGAAAGCCGACGCTGCCGTTCGTCTATTCGGATGAAGTTTGGACGGGGATCGAGTACCAAGTCGCCACCCACATGATCTCAGAAGGCCTGGTCGAGGAGGGGTTGAAGCTCGTCGAGGCGGTTCGCTCTCGCTACGACGGCAAGGTCCGCAACCCGTTCTCCGAATACGAGTGCGGCATCTACTATGCCCGCGCGATGGCCAGCTATGCGTTGGTCGGGACGCTGGCTGGTTTCAGCTACTCGAACGTCACGAAGACATTGCGGGTCGCGCCGAAGTTGGATATTCGACCTTTCCGCATGTTTTTCTCGGTCGCGACGGGGTTTGGTTCTTTGGTCTTGACGGAAGACGGGCTGACGATCCAGATGATCGAGGGCGAACTGTCGATTTCTCGAGTGGTGCTTGGAGAGGGCGACTCGGCGCGTACGATCGAGGGTTCTTGGGTTGCGAAGGCCGGAGAGACGGTCCAGGTGGCGTAGCACGCCACCTGGATGGGGTCGCAGCTATTCGGTGATCCCGCGGCCCCTCAGGAACTCTACGCTCATGCGGACGGATTCCAGGGGGTCGCGTTGGCATGTGTCTTGCTCGATCGCTCCGAATTCTGGGGCGGCCTCGGCGCAGGCGGCAAGAATATCGTCCCAGTCTAAATCGCCCTGACCTACTTCAAGGAAGATGGGATCGGCGCCGCCGAGCTTGCCGTCCTTGAGGTGAACGGTTGGCAATCGGCCTGCCATCTTGCGAATGTATTCGGCCGGATCGGCGTTGCCGAACGCGACCCAGTAGACGTCCAACTGGGCGGAGAGCAAAGGCGCCTCCGCGTACAAAATGTCCAACCCGGGCTGGCCCTCCTCGGGCGTGAATTCGAAGGCGTGGTTGTGATAGGACAGTGTGATCCCCGCATCGCGAAGCTTCGCCCCTAGCGGCTCGATCTCCTTCGCGACCGACGCCCAGCCCTGGCTATACCGATCCTTACCTACGGACGAGATCACCGCGTGCCGGCATCCCAGCGCCTGGTTCTCCGCGATGATTGCCTCCGGATCGGTGGCCAGTTGGTTCATGCCGCAATGGTTGGCGCTGACCCCAAGTCCGAGGTCGTCGAGACCCTTACTGAGCTCCTCCGCCGTGACCCCGAACGTTCCGCCGACCTCGACAAAGTTGAGCCCGATGTCCTTCAGCGCTCGCAAGGTTCCCCAAAGATCGGCGGCGATCAAGTCGCGAACGGTGTAGCACTGGACGGAAAGTTTCACGTCTCTCTTTTAGCACCTTCGACGCCGCGTTAGACTGGGCCTATGCCTGCCGTGTCCGTTTTTATGGACGTCGAAGACCCCGTCAATCCGCTTGCCGACGATGCGGCGCTTGAGTTTGCTCGGCTGTTTACCGAGGCGGGCGTTCGCGGCTCGTTCTGCCTTACCGGAGAAAAGTGCCGGACCCTCCTTCAGCGTGAAAGGGCGGACGTCCTGGACGCCTTTCGCCCTCATTCTCTCGGCCTTCACACCAACACGCACTCCTACCATCCCACCACGATGGAGCTTCTTGCCGACGTCGACTGGTCCACCGGATGCGTGGCCGCCTACGAGACGGAACGTAAGGGCTTTGTAGCGTTCGAAGCCGCCTTTGGACGACCACCGAGCTACTGGGGTGGCGCCGGCAACACCTGGTCTCCCGAGATTACGGATGCTCTGAAGCTTCTCAAAATCCCCGCGTACGTCTATGCCTTGACCGAATTCCCGAACGGCGCGATTCACCGGTTCAACGGAGTCTTTGCCCTCCCGCAGTCCTTCAGCATCTCTGAGAGCGACTGGATGGACGACGGGCGAGCCGCCAAAGCAGTCGAACGAACCCTGGGCCAACTCAGAGAATTCGGCCAACCGTGGGTGGGCCTCTTCGTTGGCCACCCGACGAGGATGCGCTACTCGCAGTTTTGGGATGCGGCGTTCTTCGCGGGCCATACACCCGAGCATCCCGTCCTCACGGATCCCGTCACGGACGACGAATACGATCGGGCAAAAGTCAACTTAGCGGCGTTCCTGAAGAGGCTCCGCGAGGACTTCACGGTCGTCGGAATAGAAGAGGCGCTTGGGTTGTCGTGGCAAGTGAGAGACCCTAGCCCGGAAGAGAAAGAACACTTCACGAAGACCACCGCCCGCAACCTCCGCAATGCCGCAAACTGGCCGGTTCACCGCAAGGACCTCAATCCCGCGAACATCGTCGCCAAAACCCTGGCCCTTGCCGATTCCGCGCAAATTGCTTACATCGCAAGTTAAGGACCCGTGATCTGCGAAAGGCAGCGACCGGATGGTCCAACTTTCTTACGCGATCCGGCGATTAACTACTTGGCGGCGGCCCCAGAACCGATGCTTGCAACGGTGCCGCAAAACGGGTCTCTCAGATGTCTAGTTCTTTCAATTCCAAAGCGATTTCGGCGTCACGCCGAGCGACCGCTTGGCTTTCCCCACGTGCCGTATTGGCCGGGGCCTTTGCCTTGCTTTCGCTTGCCCTGACCGCGACTCCAACCTACGCGCAGAACGCCTCCGCGCTCGCGCTCGCTACGAATTCCGTCGTGGGCGGCACCTCCGTAGGCGCCCGCGTGACCATTTCCGCTGCCGCCCCGACCGGTGGACTGACGGTAAACCTCTCTTCCTCAAACACGGCGGTCGCTCAGGTCCCCGCCTCGGTGAGCGTTGCCGCCGCCGGTCGCAGCGCGACATTTAACGTCACCACCTCCGCCGTCGCCACCGACACGCCGGTGACGATTACCGCTACCGCAGGCACCGGAACGATTACCGCCACCTTGACCGTGAAAGCCGGAACGCTTTCCAAGGTCATCCTCAACCCCAGTTCCATCGTGAGCGGAAAGTCCACCTCCGGAACCGTCTTCCTGACCGGCCCTGCCGCGGCCGGTGGCACGACCGTAACCCTCGCGAGCAACTCGACCTCGGCTCAGGTGCCGGCTTCCGTACTGGTTCCGGCTGGCGTCAATACGGGCAAGTTCACCATCACTTCGACCGCGGTTTCCGCGACGACGACGGCAAGCATCTCGGCCACGCTCGGCAGTAACACGATCTCCGCGAATCTGACGATGACCCCACCTCCGGCGCTGCCGAAGTCGGTGACGGTCACCCCATCGACGTTCCTCGGTGGTCTTTCCGAGACCGCGACGGTGACGATGAACGAAGTCGTCCCCGCTGGTGGCGTTACCGTCACCCTCACTTCCTCCACATCTTCGACCGGAGTTCCGGCTTCGATCAGCATTCCGGCCGGTGCGACGACGGGAACCTTCACGGTTACCTCGAAGCCGGTTGGCGCCAAGACGAGCTCGATCATCACCGCGACTTCGAACGGTAGCTCCGCTCACATCACGCTGATGCTCGCCCCTCCGGCGCCGCAGTCGCTGACGATCGCCCCGAACAATGTCGTGGGCGGCGTGGCTCCGACGGCGACCCTCACGATCAACGGTGCGGCCCCGACCGGCGGCCTCGTGGTGAACGTGACCAGTTCCCAGTCCTTCGCGACCCCTCCCTCGACGGTAACCGTTCCGGCGGGCGCGACGACCACGACCTTCACGATTCCGACCCTGGGCGTCACGAGCACCGGCACGGCCGTCATCAACACGCTCGCCAACAGCGGCTCGGCTCACGCCAACATCATCGTCACCGCGGCCAAAGTCTCGACGCTCACGATCGCGCCGAGCCCGATCATCGGTGGTAACACCGCGATTGGAACGGTTTCGCTCAACGGCATCGCGCCGGCGGCCGGAATCAGCGTCATTCTCACGAGCAGCAAGACGACGGTCGCTACGGTGACGAGCCCGGTCGTCATCGCCGGCGGTCAAACGAGCGCCACGTTCAACATCGCCACGAAGCCGGTTGCCGCCGATGCGTCGGTGACGATCACGGGTATGGCGAATAGCTTCACCGCGAACTCCGCTCTGACGGTGAGCGCGGCCACGATCAAGAGCCTCACGCTCTCCCCCAACGCGGTCACGCAGGGCACGAACTCGACGGGCACGATCACGCTGACCGGTAACGCGGCCACCGCGGTTGCGATCATGATCGCCAGCGACCAAGCCTTTGCTGCCGTCGTAAGCCCGATCACGATCGCCGCCGGATCGAATACCGGTACGTTCACGGTCACGACCGGCAATGTTTCGGCGTCCTCCGTCGCGAACATCACCGCGACCTTGGGTGGCTCCACGGGAACCGCCGCGTTGACCGTGAATCCCGCCGTTACGAACGTCACGATGACGGGCCAGCATTCGTTCTCGCCGACTTCGGTCACGGTGGCCGCCGGTTCGACCGTTACCTGGTCGAACCCCGACTTCGTGAACCACACGGTTACTTCGGATACCGGGGTCACGGGTTTCGGTTCAGATACGCAGTTTCCGAACGGGCTCCCGCATAACTCGACCTATAGTTGGACGGTTCCGGCCAACGCGACCTCGGGAACGATCTTCTACTACCACTGTAGGTTCCATGGTGCGGCCGGCAACGGCCACGCGATCGGTCCGGGTATGGCCGGTAGCATCGTCATCAAATAGTTTCTTGAACGCACCTTGAACTTCCATTGAGATGGCGCTCTCTCCAACGTTGGAGAGAGCGCCCTTTTTCTTTGTAGTAGGCTCTTGCCCGTGAGCGACCCGGAAGCACAGGGAACCGTCAACTTTTTCGTTGCCGGCGGCACCGTACCCCCGGGGGCGCCTTCGTACATTGAACGTGTCGCCGACCGGGAGCTTTACGAAGGTCTCCGGGCGGGCGAGTTTTGCTATGTTTTGAACTCCCGCCAGATGGGCAAGAGTTCTCTGGCGGTGAGGACGGTGACCCGGCTTCAGGCGGACGACATCGCTTGCGGCTTCGTCGATCTCACCCGGCTCGGAGGCTCGACGGTCACCGTGGAGCAGTGGTACGCCGGACTACTGATAGATACCGGTCGAGCCTTTGGCCTGCGCGCGGAGGCGGCCGCTTATCTTCGCGACCAGCGCGCGATTGGGCCGTTGGCCCGGTATCTGGGCTTTCTCCAAGAGGTCGTTCTCGTCAAACTCACCACCCCCGCCGTGCTGATGATCGACGAGGTGGATGCGGTGCGCAGTTTGCCCTTTCCTTCCGACGAGCTCTTTGCGGGGATCCGCCAACTCCACAACGGCCGCGCGTCGGACCCGGCTTTGCGACGGTTGACGGTCTGTCTCCTCGGGGCCGCGCTTCCTTCGGACCTTATTTCCGACATGCGCACCACGCCCTTCAATGTCGGCCTCCGCATCGGATTGCGGGATTTCACCCGCGACGAAGTGAAGCCGCTTGCGGCCGCGCTTGGGCCGGAAGGGCCGTCGGTGATCGTACGCGTGCTTCGATGGACCGGAGGCCATCCCTTTCTTACTCAGGTTCTGTGCAGTGAACTTGCTCTGCTGCCGTCGCCGCGGCCGGCGGATGTGGATCGGATCGTTCGTAGCCGGTATCTAGACGCCCGGGCCCGGGAGAGCGATACGAACCTTGCCGACATCGGGAATCGCCTGCTCGGCCGCGGCGATCCGAATATGACGGATGGGTTGCGCGCGGACACCCTCACCGCTTATTCGCAGGTGCTCTCCGGCGGGGTGGCGGACGACGAGGCGAACCCCGCGCTCGCGCGAGTGAAGATGAGCGGTGCGGCTCGCCTTGAGAAGGGACGGCTTGTCAGTCGAAACCACATTTACGCCAAGGTATTCGGCCACGACTGGATTCGCGAGAACATGCCGGGCCAAGAGCAGCATCGACAGATGCGGGCCTTTCGACGTGGCGTCTTTCGGGCAAGCCTCTTTGCTTCGATCATCGTGGCCTCGCTCGGCATTCTGTCGGGCATGGCGATCCACAACGCCAACGTGGCTCAGCGGGTCCGTTTCGAAGCTCAACGGTCGGCGAACGACGCGACCCAGCAGAAAGAGCAGGCGATCCTTTCCCAGCAAATTGCCACCGAGCAGTTTCATCGGGCGGAAGCGTTGATGAAGAAGCTGACGATCGCGGAGAAGAAGGCAGAAGCCCAGGCCGCCCTCGAACATAAACTTCGTCTCGCCGCTCAGGCCGCGGAAGTCAAAGCGGAGACCGCCCTGGCGAAGTTGCTCAAGCATAAAGTTTCCCACTAGACGCTCGTAAGTGAGATAATCGTCAGGAGTGTCTTTATGGCGTGTTCTGACGATCTCTCGACGTATTCGCTGGATCAACCCTTCACCGACGGCGACCGATTTGGCCATTGGAACGTCGTTTTCGCCGGCGGAGGGTCCGTCACCGTCGTAGAGCGGGACGATCATCGGGCGATCAAGCTGGAGCCTGCGAAGGAGGACTCTGAGAACCCAACCCGATCTACGCTCGTCTTCGGTCCGACCTTCCAAGGCTCCTACGAGCTGAACCTCTATCTCACCACCGAATCCCAACTCCGCAGCCCGGCGGATTCGAACCCTTGGGAGATGGCCTGGGTGTTTTGGAATGCGAGTGATCACCAGCACGCCTACTATTTCATCGGAAAAACGAACGGCTGGGAGTTGGGCAAGTTGGATCCGGCGGGGAAGGGCGGCCAAGTCTTCCTTGACAGCGGCAACACGCCGGTCTTTACGGTTGGCCAACGCTATCTCCTAAACGTCAAGGTGCAGGGCGGTCGGATGATGGTCAGTGCGGACGGTGAGCTACTTTCGGACACGACCGATGACAAGGCCCCATACGTTAGCGGCCGCCTAGGGCTCTACGTCGAGGACGCTTCCGTCGTGTTCGATGACATCTCTGCGGCAAGTGCCGAACTCCCGTAGACGTAGGCCGCGGACCTATCGAATGCCGGGAATGGCCCGGCGGGGCGAGAATTACAAGGAAGGTTTGGTCCTGAAAGACTTTTCTCTTAAGAAAAACGGTCCAGCCCGCTTAGGTTCGGACGGTGGTCGGTTATTCTGATTCTTGGCTTGCGGAATAAAGTCGCCCTTATGGTCTGAGATCGTTTGGGACGGGAAGCGTAGAAGCCGAAAGGACGTCACACAACAAGGATGGATTCATCGGAGGCTACCAAGAGGGTTCTCATCGTTGAGGATTATGCGGACGACATCTTGCTCATGGAGCGAGTTTTCCGGCAACTGCCCGTTCATGTCGAGACCATGCACGTGGTCGACGGGGGCGAGGCGCTCAAACTCAGCGAGGTTTGGCAGCCCCTGGACGAGTTCTTCGACCTCGTCCTTCTGGATTCCCGGTTGCCCGGGGCGTCGGGGCTGGAGATGTTGAAAGCCCTCCGCCGGTCCGACCCGCTCGGGAAGGTCCCCATCGTTCTGCTTATCGGCGCGGCGGGGGACGACTTCTCGGATGTCGCCTTGGGTTATGGGGCGGACGCCTGCATCATCAAGCCCTTGGAGCCGGCGGCGTTCATGGCCAAGGTCCGGAAGATCGCGGCCACCTGGCTGGATCTGTAGTTAACGGGGGTAGCGGAAGTGCCCGACGATCTTCCACGCCCTGAGTACGTCCTCTTCCTGCGGGCCGGCGCCGATGTTGTGGATCACGAGGGGAAAGCCTTCGCGGTCTTTTTTGTCGGTGAGGATTCCGGTGTGGTCGAGGCCTGAGTCGAGTTTCCACTCCACGATGTCTCCCGCTTTCCATGGTTGGGGGTCTTTTGCGGATAGGGGGCAGGTCCGCCCGAAGCGTTTGAAGAAGACGCGCTGGTTTGGTACGCGGCGGTGGTCGATATTCGAGTCCGGCGTCTTGCGCCCCGGATACCGAGGGTAGAGCGCCCAGTGGCTCTTCATGTCCTCGTGGATCAGTTTTTGCAAGTCATAGCCGGCGTTTCTGAAGGCGCGGACAAGGACGTCGGTGCAGACTCCCTGGGCTTTTGGCACGTCGCCATTCGGGTAGCCGATCTTCCGGTACGCGGGATCGTAACGAGTTCCCCAGGTCAGCTGGTCGCGAGCCCCCGCGACGATTCGCCGCGCTACGCTTGATTGCCCCTGGAGCACGAACGTGGCGCAGAAGATGGCAAGTAAGGGCACTTTTTCGAGTACGTCATTGAACCCAAACGGGATGCGTTTGGGCCTTATGGCGCCTATGAAATATTCTTAGAAACGCGAGGTTGGGTGCCCCGTTTCATCGACGGTACATCGCGCCAAGGCGCACTTAAATGACACTTTCAATTGCTATCGCCCTTCTCGCCACTCAAGCTACTTACCCTCCCGTCAAGGGAATCGCCATCCACTACTGCAGTTGCAACGCCCCCTGCCCCTGCATGTTCTCCAAGGGGAAGGATATGGACGGCTGCCGTATCGCCGCCGCGTATCATTTTTCCGACGGCGGGTACATCGGCAAGGACTTGGGCGGCCTCAACATGGTCGTCGTCTCCTACCCGCCCGAGCTTGAGGCGGCTAAGAAAGACAGGAAAGGTCCCGACGCCGTCGTGTATCTCCCCTCGGGAGTTACCTCCACGCAGGAGAGGAATCTGAAGTTCGCGCTGGTCGAGCACCAGTGCCGTTTCGCTTGGATGAAGCTCGAATTCCGGAAGCGCCCGATTCAATTTCGAGCTACGGGCGGTGGGTATTCGTTTGAGATCCCCGGGGTTCTCTCCGCGAAGACTTTGCCGATGAAGGGCGCGGACGACAGACCGATCACTGTCGATAATGTGGACTTCCAAGAGGGCTCCCGGTGGAGCCTCGGGGTTGCCACCAACCGCTACACCGATCCGTCCGACAAGAAGTGGCGTTGGAACCTCTCCAACCGCAACGGCTCCTGGACCAAGTTCAGCTGGGACCGAATTGATCACCCTTAGCGGGCGACTTCAAGCAGATGGTTGATGAAGCCTGGCCTGCAGAGAACGTGCGAGGATTTCAAGTCCTGTACCGCCCGAACTTACTCTACCGTGCGGCACCTTGTACCTGCGAACAAGAGTCATGTCCATTTCGTCCACTCGCTCGGGACGACAGCTGGTGCGCTACCCATCTGAAAGATGGTATCGACTTTCATCGGTGATTCCATTTCAAGGGCTGCAACGTGGTGCATTACTCTTTTGACCTCGTCACAGCCCATGTCAAGGGCAAATTCTACGCCGAACATCCGAAGGAAGAAGAAAATCATGTCTTCAGCACCATCGAAAGCAAACTCGTGCGGCAAGTCATAAACAGAAGAGCCGTCAGAAAACGCCGTGTCAGCTGGATAAGCTTGGCGAACAAGAATTTCCCAATTTTTATGTTCGCCATATCGAGCGTGACGGGCAAGAGGGCGCAGTGACTTCCGTGCCTCTGTAATGAATTGATGCCCCAGTTCTTCAAGTCGCAGCAGTAGTGCCTCTACCGCGATCTTAGCAACGAACCTACTCGTTACAAGACCTTTCGGCGGCGGTACTCCTGCCGGAAATCTCATAGTGCCCTCGGATCCCGGCCGGAGAACTGAAATAAACTTCACTAAGTCTTTCTCATGCAACGGAGCAATTCGCGGGAATTCCTCGTTCATGTCGAGCTGCACTTCAAGGTGAACTCCGTGCGCGAACAGGAGTCCAGTGGCAGACGGAACTAATCCGCTGCTTTTCGAGGGGATTCGCATTTGGGAGCGGTTTATGGTTACAAATTGCGACTCAAGAAACGGCTTTTCAACCTTGGTGCCGAAATAGTTGTTGCATTTGCGGCAGACTACAGGATGGCCCAGAATATGAGTAAGGTTCCCAGCTGACTCGGGCAGAATATGGACTTTGTCCAACGGAGTCGAGATCTCATTCTCACAGTAGATGCAAGTGGGGTTCATAAAAATAGTGACCCTTGTATCTCGTGGGGAATGGGTAGAACGCCGATGATGACCCAGGGGTTTGGGGCTACGAAGTGAAACTGTTGAGTGGTTCCCAGATAGAAGTGCAAGTCTTTAGGTGCGAACTCTTCAAGGTATTTCTGGCGAACCTTGGCCAAAGCTCGGGACTCGTTACCGTCCTCAGAACGTAGGCAGTTCCAGAAAAGAGCTCCCGTTTCCCAGTCGAGAACTTGCAACTCGCTTTGTTTGCCCGTCGCATCCATGAACTTATAAGAAAAACTGTAGGGAAGTTTTGGGATCACCTTGAAGGTGTTGCGCCACTCGTTGTCCTCGAATAGGTCAAGCTGGCTGTACGCTTCGCGCATCTGACCAAGTTTTTCCTGACTCCAGTGCCGCTCTTCTTCCTCCCAGGTGAAGTCGAGGATCTTGCTCGGTTTGAACACCGCGAGGGACGTTTGGTTGGCCTTTGCTTCCGCGATCAATACATCCAGGCGGTCATAGACTTTGGCCCTTCCGAGTAAGAGTTGCCGACGTTCGCTCCACTGGTGTTCGGTGCCTACATGGCCTGCTGGAACTAGTTGCGCCGAGTCAGACGGTCGATGGGTCTCGGGGCGGGGGTCGGAAACGTTACGGACTAGATCGCATTCGACCCAGTCGTACTTGGCGTACTGCTGGGTCTCTTCAAGCCTTCGAAAGGGAACGGGATACATCCGAACCCAGGAACCGTCCTCACGAACGCCCGCCGTGCAGACTGTCTCCCCGTACTTGCGCGAAAGAGTGGGGTAAGTCTTGACGGTTATGAGGATTCTTTCTTTGGCCAACGGAACCTCACAAGTGTTGTGCTCCAAACCGGTTCTGGAACAGGGCTTCCATGGCCTCGGACACGCAATGGCGATGACATTGATGAGGGTGGAGTTCGTAGCACGTCAAGGCGACCCTTTGACCATGTTCAATCCAGGTCTGAATAGTCTTTAGCGCCTGTGTCTGAGTCGGCAGATAGACACGCTCGTATTCCTCGAAGAGCCGGTCATAGTCACTCTGCGACTTCAACTCCTGTCGTTGATCGGAGGAGATTCCCAATTCTGGCAGGTGCTCATACCAAATACCGACGCCGGCACAAGCATTCGCAAGGGTGCTTTTTGCAAAGCCGTATTTTCGGCTTATGGGATTTCGACGCACGTCACAAAGGACGTTCACGCGCGCTTTTAGAAGTAAGTTTAAGTAGGCCTCTAAGGATCGCCCTTCATAGCCGATGGTGAGAAGCGACTTACTGTCCTCCTTGCTCTTTGCCGCTTCGATTCGCGCCAGCGCCTCGTGATCGCCTCTGAGCAATTTTGAAGCGATCTCACTTCTAGTGGCATAAAAAGGAAACCGGCGGTAGGTATCCGCGACCAAATCATCACCACGCAGCCCGTCCAAGCTCCTTGCGAAGGCGGTCAGCAGGATATCGGATTGGACAGAGTTTCGGCCCTTATCCGTAAATCTCCAGTAGTGTTCGTTTTCCTCGATCAATCCGAGAGCAATCAGCTTCCGGCGGTCGGCATATGAGGTGAACGAGAACGCTCCGCGCTTATAAGGCACAAACTCATATGGCCTTCCAGAATCAGGTTCCTGACAATACAGGAACAGAACCTTCTGGAAATCCTGATTACCCAGCAACCCTCCAAAAGCGTCGAGGATACCGAGCAGAAGGCGTTGGCGATCGCTCAAGCTGATGCCCTCAGAGGACAACGAGATCGACATTGCGGTGCGCACAGCCATTCTTCTGTTTGGTTCTCCTTAAATGGTAGACGTTAGTATACATTGTGTTGCGCGCTACTTTCCATCTGAGATGAAACCGGTGACGACTCATTCATTCATAGCTTGAGACGTTTGCCGATCCAAAACAGGTGCGCGTCTCTCTCGCGCATATACGCCCTGATGACTTAGTCATACCCCTCTTGAGCGACCGTCAGCAATCAAACTCTTAGGGTACAGGTTGCTGATGGGATCATGGCTTCGCGCAGATCAGGGTGGTTCGAAACCTCTCTACTGCCGAGTGCGGGCTGAAGCCTAGGGCATCGAAGGACGAAATTAGTGTGAACGTGAATTGCCGACCAATTTGCTGGAAGAAGGCAAGCAAGTCTTGGAGGTATAGCTTCGAAACAGTATTGATCGCTGGAAAGGACTTCGTGAAAGCAGGCGCCTCCTCGTTGCCGGTGGCCTTCCGGCCAGGAGGGTCGCGATCATGGATTTGGGGATTCACTTGGACACTGCGCGGTGGACTGGCGAACCGTAAGAGATACGGGCAACATGAGGTGGAGCGGTTCTTCTCGGCCTTCGATCGTCACGATCAATAGCTCGGCGGCCCGGCGTGCGATGGCGTCGATATTCATATCCACGGTGGTCAGGGGCGGGTTAGTGATGTTCGAATACCACGTGTCGTCGTAGCCGACCACGGAGATGTCTTCGGGCACTCGAAGACCCGCTTCGCGGATCCCCTCGATAGCGCCGTGGGCGGCGAGGTCATTGCAGGCAAAGATGGCCGTGGGCCGATCTTTGCGCCGAAGCAACTCGCGAGTCGACGCATACCCGATGGCCCGCGAGAAGCCGCCGGGGAGAATGAGTTCGTCGGCTGGCTCAATGCCGGCATCCCGCATCGTTTTCTCGAAACCCTCGCGTCGTAACTGGCTCGTGCAAATGTCCATCCCTCCGTGCAGGTGAGCGATTCGCCGGTGGCCAAGGTCGATCAGATGCTGGGTGGCGAGGCGGGCTCCGGTCGAATCATCCGAATTCACCGTCATCGCCGCGAGATCGGGGCGCTGGGTGATCGAGACCACGGCGATCCCTTGGGCTCGGCACTCTTCGTAGATCGGGGTTTCCGCCGGAGGAATTACAAGCACGAGGCCGTCGATTCTCCGGTCGATTTTCTCCGCCGCCCGTTGCCCCTCCTCTTCGGCGACCGAGGTGTAGAGCATCAGGTTGTAACCCTGGCGTGAGGCCACCGCGGCGACTCCGGCGGTTACGACCGAATAGAACGGATCCGCCGTCGCGAAGGAGTGGATATGCGGCAGCATCAGGCCGATCACGAAGTTCCGGCCCGTCGCCAGGGCACTGGCCCGAGGGTCGCGGCGGTAACCCAGTTCCTCGGCGGCCTTCAGCACCCGCTCGCGCGTCGCCTCGCTGACACGAAGGGTTTTGCTCTTCGCGCCGTTTAGGGTGACGGAGACGACGCCCGTCGTGGTCCCCGCCCGCGCGGCGATGTCACTCATCGTGACATTCATGTTTTCAATCCGATCAAGCGCATGATCTCGGCCTGATCCGCATTATAGGCCGGATTTAGCTAGCGCCGTCGGTTGGCTTTGTCGAGGGCCACGCGTAGCGCTTCGTTCTTCTCCGCCAGGTCGTCGCGGACGCGTTTCTCCGCTTCGACATCGCCGCGGAGGGCGTTCGCGCGGGAACGCAGCCGTTCCTTCTCTTTCCGTAACTCCTCTGCTTGGTCGATGGCGTGAGCCTTCTCCTGCTGGAGCTGGGTGATCTTCCCGCGCAACCGCGTGTTGTCTTCCCGCAGCTTCTCGACCTCGAGATGAAGCTGCTTCATCGACCTTAGCCAGGCCTTGGCGCTTTGGATAGGGTCGAATTTAGGCACGGTTACTTAGTGGTCGGAGTGAGGATGAGAACCCAATCGTGGTCATAGCCCACGGGTGGCGACACGGTCGTTCCGCCTAGAATCGGACCGAGTTGCGTCGTCGATCCGGTGACCGGGTCAAATCGTGCCGCCGTGTACTTGCGGTCCGCCGCCAGATTATAAACGGTTACCGGGAGGGGCATGAGCGAATAGATGAGGCGAACACCTTCGGTGATTCCGGTGCATTGCGGTTCGATTTCGACTCCATCCGACTCGATTTGACCCCAAGGCGCGCATCCGTAGGGACCCAGGGTTAGCGCCTTTTGCCAATTGTGATCGTCGAAATCTGCCCTGTCCCAACCCTCTACGGGGACCGTGCTGCAAGTCCAATCGTCGCCGGTCAAATATTGCACGGTCGCCTTCTCTTTGTACTGGACCGCCAAGGTTGCGATCAATCCCGCCGGGTTCTTGGCAACCGGCGCGGCCTTGTTTTCGGCGCGGATGGCGAGCACGAAAAGGCCTTTTTGAAACAGCGAGAGGGGAATTGTCACTTCTGAGGCATGCCGCCAGTCGTTCGAAGATCCGACTTTGATGCCGTTGACATAAGCTTCGGCCGTGTCGTCAGCGGTGAACCGCAGGGTAGCGCTTTCAGGCGTCAGGCTCTCGATCAGGTTCACCCGGCACCGAAAATAGCGGACTCCGACGGGAGCACTCTTGGCGGGATTTCCTTCAGGCGTCCAGATCCAGTGACTATCCTTGAAGCTCGCGTGCAAGCGAGATGCATAGGAAGCCCACTCTGGATGGGGCTTGAAGTCCCACCACGGATACCGTTCGAAGAGCCGCTTGCCGTAACCCTCCTGCGCCGAGCCGGGCAAATGCATCGCCTTTTGAGAGGAGATCACGCCATACATGCCGCCGTGAGGAGATTTGCCGTGCGGATCGCCGGGGCGGTTATTTTGCCAGATTCCGTTCGCTCCGTACGTATGGCCGGCGGCGCCATTGGTCATCATCAGCCAGAACATGGCTCGCGTCCACCGGGTGGGGAGCGAATCCATCAGCATCTCGTAGGCGGCCTCGCCATCAATCACGGGCATCGTCGGCTTGGCATTGTAGGAAGCCACCGCTTGCTTGCGGGTGACCGCCGCGCCGGACTCTTGGGCGTGCGGAGTCTGGAGCATGTCGAAGTCGAGCAGGCTCGGATCGTCGACCGCGTCCCGCGACGTGTAGGTTTTTGCCGCCGTTGGGTGGATGGTCAAGACGCGGTGGAACGGGTCGGTTTTCTTGATGTAGCGCACCACCGAAGTCCAGTCGCGAACCTGATTCCCGAACTCGAAGGGGAAGCCTTTGTCGAGATACCAGGGCAGATTCGCCTCGCCGGCGGCGCACCAGACGACGGGCATCGCGCCGTAGCGGGCGATCAGGTAGCGCCAATGGCGCGCCAGCCGCTCCGGCCCCATCCACTTCATGTAGTAACCCCATGCGCCGACAATGCACGGGGAAATTCCTTGGTCGACGAGGTAACGAATCCGCTGATCCGCCCGGTCGAAATAGGCGGGGTTGATCGCCGAATAATCTTGTCGCCAGGGAAAGCCTGCTTCGTTTGTGCCGCGAAGGTCGAAGGGGAAGCTGTCGGGATAGAGTCCGGCGACGATTTGGACGACGTTGAATCCCTTCGCGACTCGATCGCTAGCCAAAGCCTTAAATTCGTCCGGCCAACGCAAACGCTGAGCGAGACCCATCCACCACGTATCCGCAAGCCAAAAGAACGGCTTACCGTCGCCGTAGTCGAGGTGTCGTTTTCCCGAATCGACCTTTAGCGGTCCGTGCACGAATAGGGGATTCTTTCCCGTGTACCGCGTGATCTCGACGGTCCCATGCGCCGTGCTTAACCCGATGTCCGCGGGGTCGCTGCAAACGGTGAAGAAGGGATGCTTGCCAACTAGAGGCGAGGCATACCGGACCTTCCAAACCGAGCCGCCATCCCAAAATGCAGGCACCCGGAAGATGTGCCCGCGGGGATCCTTGAAAACGACGTCCAGATCCACCTGATTGAACGGGTCCCGATGCGCGACCGACGAACGGAAGGTCAGTTCGACCGGAACGTTGGCTGGCGTCCAAGGCGCGTGGACCTCGGCGCGGCCGGCCATGCTCGCAGAAAGGAGCGAAGCGCCGAGGATCCATTTTAAGTACGCAAACATCGCCGTACCGCGAGTTCTACCTACTTCGCGACAGCGGGCGGATCTACGGCCACCTTGGTAAACGTGTAGGTGTAATCAAGCACGGGGGTCACACCCCAGGCCAGGATGCCGCTCAGCTTGCCGTCCGCGCCGAAGGTAACCGGTCCGTTCAAGGTTGCCGCGGCGCCGGTGGTCGGGGTCGACACGGAGGTGATGTTGCCCTTTCCGTCGATCTCGCCGACAACGTGGAAGGTGGTGTCTCGGCCGGCATCGAAGTCGTGGCCGTCAATGATTCCGTCTCGGGAGATCGTCCAGGTGGACGTGCCCGCATCGGCCGCGTTGGTCGTGTTTACCCAGGTGCCCGAATAGGTTCCCGCGAACTTTGCGGTCGCCGGTGTAGAGCCCGAGCCTCCACATCCGGCAACAGCCAGAAATATTACTGGAGCTAAAAAGAATTTGCGCACGGGCCAGTGTAACGCCAATGGCCCGCTTCGCGCAAGAACTCGGCTAAGAAAGTGGCAAGACCATCGAAGGAGCGGGCACTTCGTGGTCGGAAGAGGTCTCGACGACGGCAGTGCCAACCGCGAAATACTCGACCACATGGCTTCCCCAACCGTGACTGCTCTCGTTCACCTGAGCGCCCACGATGCCAACCGCGTTCTCGGATTCTGCTTCCGCCTGCATGCGGGAGAGCGCCAACTCGCGGGCGTCGTACAAAGCCTGAGTGAAGTTCTCCATCTCGACGTTCTTGCCCATCCGCTTCATCGCGGTGAGCATCCCTTGGTGGGCGACGTGATAGACACAGGTGCCCATCACAAGCGCCGCCGGGCGGTAGCCGGTGCGGAGGAGAGTCCAGAAATCTTGGCCAGAAAGATCCGACGTGAAGGGGCGGTTGTGAACGGTGCGGTAGTTACCCCCGTCGCGATGCTTGATGGCGGTGCCGATCGCCATGAATTCGGCGAGATTCTCTCCCCAGCTTTGCTGGGTCACCGCGAGTCGAACGCCGACGATTCCGTCCGCGCCGAGCACGTCCGCCTCTTCCTCCATTCGCGTCATCGCCAGTTCGCGGGCATGGTACATCGCCTGGGTGAGCACGTCGAGCTCCTGGTTCTGGAACATGTTCGCGATCTGCAATCCCACGTGGTAGATCGAGCTTCCCATGACCAGGCCGAGGGGATCGAAGCCCGCCTCGCGAACGAGGAGGAACTCATTTACCGAGAGGTCACTGGTGAAGAGCTTCGGCTTGGAGCCGGTGCCCCGCATCTCCTTGAGGCGTTGGACGGCGGCTTGCGGAAGTCCTTGTTCTTGTCCGGGTTGGTAGGGGCTGCTCATATGATTTAGTCTCTTTCGATTAGTCGCGCAAGGAAATGAAATTGGCGATCTGGTGGGATTTTCGGAACGGCACGGGGTCCGCGCCGATGGCGGTTCCGTAGGCCGTGCACTGCAAGATGAAGCCGCCGGTTTGGTTCTCACCGGCCTCGATGACTTGGATGTGGTTCTCGAAATCGACGCCGACCACCCCTTCAGCGTGTAAAAGCCGGGTCTCATGCATGAGCCGCTCCATCGCGATTTCGCGCGCGGTGTAGAGACCCTGCGTCGCGGAGGTGATCTCCATATTCCTCCAACTGGTCATCGCGCTTTGGCCACGCCAGTCCATCAGTTGGAACCACGCGCAGGTGCCGAAGACGAACCCAAGCGGCGCGCTTCCGGCTTGGCGGAGCGCCCAGTGATCTTGCCCCGAGAGGTTGCTGACGAACGGCTCGAGTACGGGGGGCGCGACCGTGCCGTCGGAGATGCGCCGCACGGCCGTCCCGACCGCCATAAACTCGATCATCGAGGGACCGACGTTACTTTCCTGGCGAGTGAATCTGACTCCGACCACGCCATCGGCTCCGAGTAGCTTGGCTTCCTGTTGTAAGCGGGAGAATGCCAACTGGCGCGCGTGGGTCCGCGCTTCACTGAGGACGGTGATCTCACCGGTGAACCAAGCCCATCCCATCGTCGAGTTGGAAACCAGACCGACGTGATAGATCGTGCTCCCCATCACTTGGCCGAGCGGCTCGAAGCCGCATTGACGAGTGAGCAGCAGTTCGTTTGGGCTCAAATCCGAGGTGAAGAAGGGTTTGCCGTCGCGGTTCCGCTGCGCTTCCTCGGTGAGCCGGTCGATCGCGTTGAGGGGTAAGCCTCCCCGGGCGATGCTTTCGCGGCTCGCCTCATCACGGGCCAGTTTTTCAGGGTCGACGCCCTTTCCGGAACCAAAGATGTTCATGCGAGTAGTCCTAGTGATTCCGCGAGGGCGCGATGGGTTTCAATGCTTTGCGCGGCTCTCGCTTCCAATGCCTTGGCGAGTTCCGCAAGACATGCGGCCATTGGGATCGGGTCCGTTTTGAGGGCGATGCCGCGAACGATCTTTTTCTTGCTGGCGACGAGCGATCCGTTGCCCGGATCCTCGATCTTGTACGCGGTGTCGTCGAGGGTGATCTCAAGCGAGACGATGTGCTTGCCGCCGAAGAATCCTTTCGTGGCGGTTTTGGTTTGGCCGGGGAAAGTCTTCTCGAATGTATCGGCGAGAAGCGGCAGCAACGGTCGCTGATCGGACTCGAATTGGCGAGCCAGGGCCGCCGCCACGCCCATCTTCACCCAGCCTTCGTCTTCGAGGTCGCCCGACATCGGTATCAGTTTAACCGGCGGAAGGCTCGGTGGCGAAAAAGCCCCATCGGCCCGGTTCGCGACCGAACGCCCAATAGAGAAAGTCCGTATCGACCGTCTCTCCGCCCAACTGGTTTATGAGCAGGGCGATCTGGCCGCGATGGTAGAAAGCATGCCCGACCATCTGCATCACTTGAGTCTCGATGCCGAGGCGAAAGGTGCCCGTGTTGTACGGATATTCGAAGTCCGAAACGAGCTTTTCATCCGTGAGGTTCGCCAGGTATGCGGTCCAGCGTGATTCCCATTCTTGAAACCTTGCCGGCAATTCGGCAAGTGGAAAGTTCTTTGGCCACCAATCGACCTGGCACTGCCCCGCGTTAGTCATTCGGTCGAGCCAGTTCTCTCGGCAGGCGCAAAGGTGAGCGGCGAGATCGACGGCTTGCGTGAAACGAGCGTCCCCGCGCGCGACCTTAGGCGCCCCGGCGAGCATAGCAAGCATCTTTTGGTTGGAATCCTTCTCTTGCTCCAGCCAGAGTTGGTAGCGATCGACGATGCTCATGCGTCCGGTTATACACCTCCCGCCGCGGAATGGCCATTCGGCATCAAATCTCTCAGCCAAGCTGAACCTTGGCTGATTGGGCCGTCTCTATGGTTCGTGTGGAGAGAGGTATGAGCGACAAGGAGCTAGCTAGAGCGGTTGCGCGAGACAACGAAGCGGCCGTGCTTGCCTTCGTAAAGCTCTATCACCCCGATATGTTCCGCTACATGCGAAGCCTCGGGCTTAGGCACGAGGACGCCGAGGATCTTGCCGTCGAAACCCTTCTGATTGCCCAAAGAAAGGTTGGCAGCTACCGGGGGGAGTCGTCCCTTAGAACCTGGATACACCGGCTGGCCTACCGTCATTACGTCCGCTGGAATCAGAAGCAAAAGCCAACGAGCCGACTGCCCGAGACCCTCATTACGGGACGCAGCGCCCACGCCGCCATCGACGATGCCGAATCGTTGCGCGGCGCGATCGCCAACCTGCCGGATACGTTGCGGCAGCCGTTCGTTCTCCACGTCGTCAACGACATGCCGCTCGATGAGATCGCCGTCATCCTCGACGTCCCGGTCGGCACCGTCAAGTCTCGACTTCATTTTGCCCGGGCCAAGCTCCGCGAGCTTCTGGCCCCTTCCACGGAGGAATCCCATGTCCCGATCATTCTCGAATCCGGAAGACGAACTCGATAACTTAGCGCAGTCGCTCAAGACGGAGAACTCACGCCGAAATCCAGGCGAGGTGGCGAGGTTGCTAGTCGATCGTGCGCACCGCCGTCGCCGTGTTAAGGCACGCCTGACCACATTTGCATCGGCGGGCGTCTTGGTCATCTCATCGGCGGTATTCGTTTTGGCGCCGAGGCGAGCCATGGCGTCGCTGTCCGAAGTTTTGAAAAAGACGGATCTGCAAAAGGTCTTCTTTACGCGGAGCCACAACTGGCTGACCCTTGACGATTCGCACGAGATGGAATCGACAATGTCCCTGTGGCAGTTTTCGAACCGCTCGGTGACTCAGTCGTCTTGGCGTTCGGCGAGTCCCAAGGTTGATCCCGGGGCCACGTTAACCACTTACCCTCCCTTCGAATCCATCCTGTGGATTTACGAGAGCGGAAAGTCGGTGGGCTACGATCCCCAGTATCACAACGCCATGATTTATCACGACGGGCCGAGCGAGCACCTGCCGGCGCCTAGTTTGACGAGCATGGTCCAAGGCGCAAAAGTGGTGGAATCGTCGCCCGGAGTCCGCGCCCACGGCGGCGTATACGACCGCTATATCGTGGAGTCGACCACGAGCACCGGCGTCATGCGGGAGGTTTGCTACTCGGATCCGGCCACTGGCTTACTGCGTTTCGTCGATACGCCGCGTCAGTCCCGGAAGCACCTCGACGTGACCAACGGTCCGGATGGAGGGCTGAAGCAGATTATCGGCCAGAAGCCCGACGATTGGTTTGAGAACTCTATGGAGATTCGCTATCCTTCGGAGGCGCAACTCGAGGCCGAGGCACCGAAGGTTCCGTCCGATCCACCGCCGGTAGATCAAAGCGAGCTACGGAAGCGGTTCATGGCGACGATTGCCAAACCGGAAAGCACAAAGACCGTCGGTGGAATTCAGAAGTCCCTCTACGCCGTGATCGTAAGGAGTCAGGGCGATATCAGCGTCGTCACGCGGGGTGGGGCTCCGCGCAGCCAAGATGACCCCCACGAGGTCGAAGTGGTTGGTCTGCCCACGCGGAAGTTCCACGCTCAGCCGGTCTATGCGAGCAGCCCGCTTATCCTTGCCGATAAGTCCGGCCATCCTCTGAAGTTCGCCCGGCCGCGGACGATCGAGGGCAAGGAGTTTCAGGTGGACACCACCCGGCGGATCCTTCTCGGCAAAGTTCCCCGAACCATCACGGTCAAGGTTCCGGTTTGGCGCTACGACACTTCGCATCCGGTCAAGGCGCCCCGAAACTGGGAGAATTCAACCGTCTATCCGAGTAAATTCGTCGGCTACGCGACCTTCACCACCGATCGCATCTTTGAGATTCCGCCCGGAATCGCCAACGGCGCCGCCGGGGCGCAGATCCCAAGCGACTTTGCCGACGATGAGAACGATAGGGCTCCGTAACGTTTGTCGCTCGTTCGCGCCGTCACATGCCCCGGCCCCGAGGTGATTTGTTTGGCGGCGTTAGGAGTGGGGCGCGGCGCGCTTGAAATAGAAGCCGGCGCCAGGCCCGTCTCCCGTGACCGAAACCAATTCCCACCCGTTCTTGGTCGCGTGCAGGAGCATCGCTTCGCGGTTATCCATCCGGGTATCGGTCTTCTGTTCGGTGTCCCACCAGGAAAGGTGGAAGCCTTTATACGTCACCATCGCGTGATCAACCATGACACTATCTTGGCTGGATCGGGATGTTCGTGGAGCCGGGTCTGTCTCATAAGTCGACTCGGGCCGAGCAGCGCCTATTGTTCTTCCGCGCATTCCCCAACGCAATTTTTGCCCGCCGAAGCTTTAGCGAGGTGGGCAAAAATTGCAACCTAAACCCTCCGCCGCTTTGGGCGAAGCTCCAAACGGCGGGGGAGTCGCAAAACATTGTTAGGGGCAGTCTCAGAGGCAAAGCCTTATGAGACAGCCCCGTGCCGGTCTTAGTGTAGGGCCGCGCGCTTGATACCCTCGACGCCGAGTGCCTTGCCGAGGTCGTAGTGGGCTTGGTTCGAGATGCGATGGTAGTCCTCGTCCGCCGCCGCTCCGAACTTCTGGTCGATGTCGGCCATAACGGCGACATGGATGTTGTGGCTGACCGCCTTGTCGAGGAGGAAGCAGGTCCAGAACGTGCCGTCCTTGTCCATACCGGCCTTGACGAGAGTGGTCGCGAGTTCCTTACCTTCGAGGTTCGCCTCGGGCAGTGCGACCCCGGCCTTGGTCGCGATCTTGAGGGCGTCCTTGACGGCAAAGTCGAAGATGGCAACGAATTGGTTGACACGCTTCTCGCCGTATCGCTTGGTCAGGCTGCCGATTTCCGCCTTGACGGTGTCGGCCCCGACCATGCTGGTAAGCGCGGTTGCGATGGAGAAATTCTCGCCGCCGCCGGCTTTGACCAGCGATGCGGTGACCGTGAGTGCGGGATCCGCGGCGTAGCTCGGGCCGCCAAATCGGGCTTTGTCTTGACCAAAGCTGAGGGCGGTAACGGCGAGAAGGGGAATTATGGTGAGCATTTTCATGGGCGTTTCTTGCGGTCTCGAACGGTGGTCGAGACTCGGCTACCCATCCCTCTACAACCCGGCGCGGCCGAACGATCCCGATTTTGGGCGGCTTCAGGCGTTGTTCACGGACACTTCAGGCTCGCTCGTTTTGTGTCGGAAACTCGTCATCTTGCGGGGCCTGCGGCGGTCTATCCTGAGCCTGTGGATCCAACTTTGTCCCGGCGCGAAATCCTGGCCGGCTCGGCCGCTTTTGCTCTTGGCGGGCTAATTCCCGCGAGGTCTTGGAGCGTTCGCTGTGTCGATACGATGAAGACTTCTCGAGACCCCGCCCGTGAGCCATTGGATGACCACCGTCGCGCCCTGGTTCGAGCCGAGCTCGCCGCCATCGCCGACCTGGGCGCCAACTACGTCGCGATCTGCACTCCTTACGATCCGGAGTTTGTACCGCTTCTCCGATTTTGGGTTCGGGAAGCTCGCGCGAAAGGGCTGAAAGTATGGTTTCGCGGGAATTGGTGCGGTTGGGAGGGGTGGTTCGACTATCCGAAGTGGGTCAACAGCTACGATCGGCACATTGCCGCCACGGTTGATTTCATCCGGGGCCACCCCGACCTCTTCGAATCGGGCGACTCCTTCACTTTGGCGCCCGAACCGGAGAATTCGCCCGTGCTTGGCGACCCACGAGCGAACCACCGTGCGCCGGAGTTTCTGGCCTTCCTGCGTAATAGCTACGACGCGACTACGGCGGCCTTTGCGGCGCAGAGGAAGAGGGTCAACGTCAATTGGCTCTCGGTGAACGGTGACATTGGCCGCGAGATTCTGGACCGCGAGACCGCGAGCCACATTGGAGGTCTCGTCACGATCGACCACTACGTGAAGGACGTCAAGCAGATGATTCAGTACGTGGACGAGATCCACCAGAAACTTGGCTGCAAGGTCTTCATTGGAGAGTTCGGTGCGCCCTTGATCAACATCAACGGCGACGGATGGTCGGAGAAGGCACAAGCCTCGTTTGTGCGAGAGATTTTCGAAGCGCTCTGGCAACGCCGCGACTATGTTCTGGGAATTAGTTACTGGGTTGGCGCGGGTGGCCCGTCCGACGGAACGCGGCTGTTCGACCAGGTCGGCGACGGCTATCGTTCAAGAGCCGTCGCCAGGGTCGTGCGCGATTACTATCGACGGTAGTTTCTACGGGCTCTTGGGCCAGTCGCCGGTCTTTTGGAGGCTGGTGAAGGCGGCGAAGAGATCCGGCTCAAGGAGAGTGCCGTCGTCGAGCTTGTTGAAGTTCGCGAACGCGTCCGGGGCGATGCCGCCGTTCCTCGGGTCGCGGATCTCGGGGCAGATGGCGTAGCGGGTGCCGTCGGTCGTGGTCAGCTTGGTTACGTACCCTTTACTGTACAGGTTGTCGATCTCCGACGTGCTGCGGATGTTCGGGGTGCCGTCGAGCGAGAGACCGTGCTTCTTCTGGAGGTCGGCGAGGGCCTTCTGGCCTTCCTTGGTATTGAAAGCTTTGTCGGTGAAATTCACCCAAACGTGAATCCAAAGTCCAAGTGGGTTCTTTCCGTTGTAGCCACCGTTATTCGCATGCAGGAAAGCTTGTCGCGAATTCGGAATGCCGACCGGGTTGCCGCCGCGGCGAGGGAAGATGTACTCGGCAAATGAGTCGGCGATCTGGTTAGCGAGCTTGCCGGCAGAGTTCTTGGTGAAGAGGCTGCTACTGTTGCCGCCGAGCACGACGAAGAACATCGGCGATCCGCTCGCGCCGTAGCCGGCGGTTGTGGCGATCATCCGCACATTGCGTTGGTAGGAGAAGTTGGGTTTATCGACCACCGCCTGCGCGCTGGGAGCCTGGCGACGATTCACGATTTGACCGGGGTCGACCCCGTTCGCCAGGTAGTAAGCGTCGGTGAAATCGTAAATCCGGTCTGCGACGGAAGCGTTCGCCACTGCGAACGAAGAGAGAAGAAGAGCCGGGGCGAGCAGTTTCTTGAGCACGCCTTAAAGAGGTGCGACGCGCCTCGGGAAATACATCCAACGGAATTTTTTTGAGAAGGAACGCCGGGTTTTGGTCAAGGCGCTCCCCTATCATGCCCTTACACCAGTTCCTTTGTCGCCGGCTCGTCCGCCAAACCTCGCGAAGGCGGAAGGGTGTGGTGAAATCGTCTATGCGCTGACCAAGTAAGCGCTGAAGGCGCGGACCATCGTGAGCCAGGGGCGAAGCGGAAGCGAAGGCCCTGGACAGGATGCCGCGCAGATTCGGAGGGCTGAAAGTCCGGAATAAATTGCGAAGTAGCGGACTGTCCGTCCAAGAGCGGTTGGCTCAGAAAATATCGCTCGCCTTCAGCGCGCAGGCAATCGAATGGTCACATCCAGGGCCTTCAACCCTGGCTCACGATTTACCGCGCCTTCAGCGCTCCGTTCGATCGGCGCCGTTAGGCTTTCTTTCAGAACCGAAACCTTGCCCCTGAGTTCGTGCGCGATACCACGCGTTCGCTCTTGTATCGGGCTGATACAAGAGCATCATGGGGCCCCCGCCATCTCCAAGGAAACCCTGCCTCAGCTTGACCAGCTAAGACAGCGTTTACGTCCGCCGGCGACCGGATTTGGCTACGCCTTCGCTTTCATCTTGATGTTGAGCGCCGTGATATCCAGAACCGTGCCCATCTTGCTCTTGAACTTCTTGTTGTTGAGCTTGTCGACGTTGATGCCGCTGTCGGTGACAAATTTGATGAGGTCGGTGGTCTTCATTGTGCCGGTGTGGCGCAGGCAATCGGCGACCGCCGCCGATACGAATGGGGCGGCAAAGGAGGTGCCGGACCAGAGGCCGAGGGTGCCGTCCCACCATTGGCTCGTCAAACCCACGGCGGGGGCGGCGGAGTCGGTGGTGCCGTCCCAATTGCTGAAAGAGGCGAGCGTATCGTCAGCGTTCAAGCCAGCTACGCACAAGGACTTTTGATGCCGCGCCGGGAACCAGGCGCCTTCGACCGCGGCATTACCGGTCGCGCAGACCACGAGCAGACCCTTAGACGCGCACCACTCCGAGACGTCATTGTAGGCAGCGACCTGGGTAGGGCTGCCCATGCTGAGGTTCGCGACTTCCGCGCCATTAACCACGGCGAAGGCGAGGCCTTGGATGACCGTCCACGCCGTGGCGTTGCCGTCGGAATCCGCGATCTTCGCGATCACAAAATGAACCTGTGGAGCCACCGCGTCGGCGAGGCCGGCGACCATCGTGCCGTGTCCGAGCCCCTCATCGTAGATGCCGTCGGTGTTGGAATCGACGTGCTTCGGAGCATCGTCAGCGTTGCCTCCAAAGGCGTCGAAGCTGGCGTCGACCTTCTTCCAGAGCGCCGATTGCTTGCGCGAGAGCCCAGTATCGAGGATCGCCATCTTCACGATTCGACCGCTCGAAGCGGCAAGGGTCGCGTTCCAGCCCACCTGAGCCAAGGCGTTCGCATTCTTCGCGACGACGGCCTTGTGGTCGCCGATAACGCCGAGCGAGCTTCCTTTCTTAACCTTCGAAGCGAGGGCGTTTTCCGGGTTCTGAGCCCCAACATTGTCTTCCGCCCAGACCACGTTCGCGGTGTCGGCGATCAAGCGAGCTTGCGCCGCGTCCGAGGTGCCTGTGGTGACTCGGTAGAGGGCAAAAGGCGCCCCTGGCGTACTGGCTACGAGCGTGACCTTGTTCCGAACCGCAACGGCGGAGGGGCTGACGCCCGGCTTAAGTTGGGCGATGATGTCCGACGGGGTGGAGACTAAGCAGATAGTCGACGCAAGCAAAGAAAAGATCATGTTCGATAGCCTCCGAAGAGGGAGAGCGATGCCCAAAAATATGGGTGTCCGCGCCAAGCGCGAACGGTGCATCTCGCATCGCTCACCGCCTCCGAAAGGTCGGAAGTAGCCGCAATACGGTTATACAAGGTCTCAAAGAAGACGGAAGCCGCCTCGTCGTCCAGGGGCCAAAGACTCGCAAGAACGGCCTCGGCGCCCCGAGCGAGGAAAGCCCGGACCATGCCGTCCGGCTCTTGCCGGGCGGCGTTGGAAATCGTTCCCGTCTCACATGCCGAGAGACAGGCGAGGCGGGTTCGAAGCGGGCTGCGGGCGATTTCCGCGGCGTAGACCGGCCCATCCGAGAATTCCAGACTGGAAAACATCGGATTCCCGGAGTTGTGCCGCGCGTGGCATATCACATGAACCAGGTCCCAATCGGACCCCATCGAGGCCAAAACCTCCGCTCGGGAGCGGAAGATTTCGGCCCCGGGAAAACGTTTTTGGATTGTCGCGACCTCGGTCACGGCGCTCGGTAGGTCGCCGCATGCATCGACCCAGACCGCAACCCGGTCAAGCTGGCCGATGATCTGTCCGCCGGAGAGGGATGGGTGTAGCATCAGCGTCGCCGCTTCTTCGGAATCAAGAAGGGCATCCCAAGGGACGCGCCACAGCAGACCGTCCGGACAAAGCCGCAATGGACGCTCGACTTGGTCAATCCAAGGGTCTACGAGTGCGGTGCGAAGCTCGGCCAAGATTTGCAGAGCCTCTTCGGCGGGAGCGTTGCGGTCAGCGGTGGGCACTTCCAATTCAAAGGCGAGCCAACGGAGGCTCTCCTCTAATTTGTCGGCGGAAATCGGCAGGGCGGTTGCCCCTTCTTCGTGAATCGCCCACAGATTGCCGTTCAGCTCGGCCAGGATCACTCCGCTGCTTGTCGGTGGGGGCAGATCGAGCACATCCAAGACGGCAAGGACGTGGGTGGTCTCTGTCCAAGTTCGTTGCGACGGTCGGGCCGGAGCCGCGGCGAGACCTCGGGCATCGGGGATGTTTGACTCCGACGAATCGAAGGCGAACTGCTCGCGTAGCCTCTCCCATTGCTCAATTTGGTTCGGGTCGAGCCTCAACGATTCGCTGTGCAAGATTTCGTCAAGCAGGGTTGCCGCCCGGGTCTGGCGGATGGCTTCCCGTGCTTCCGCCACATTCTTCTCGGTCGGCTTGGCGAGCAGGTGGCTAAGATACTTGCCCAGGGCCTCGGACTTGTCGCGGAGAAACCCCATCCGGGCCGCAACCGACGAGGTGGCCAGCCGATCCCGAAGCATCTCGGCAAACATCCGCCGGTAGTGGGAAAGCGGGTTCGGGGAGTGGGCGGCTCGCAGGGCGTGAATCCGCCACGCGAAGCGGCGGAAGCCGTACGTGCGCATCAGGATAGCGACTCGCGCCAGGTCTTCTTTCGCGGTTTTGCTTGACACCTGAGCCCGGGCGAGCAGGGCGAGGCAGAGGTGGTAGGGCGATCCTTCGGCTTCTTCCACCGCCTTGGCGGCAAACCGCGATGCGAGGTGAGTTTCCCGTTGCAACTCCGCCCTGGCGGCGAGGGCGGCGGCGCGCCAATGCCGGTTGCCGAGGGCTCGATAACGGGCGGACGCTTCGGAATAGTATCGGTCTGCTTCTATCGGGTCGCTCGGAGCAAGGACTTCGCCGAGCCCAAACAGAACGTGCGCCCGGTCCACTGCGGGCAAAGCGTCGCGCTGCTGAAGCGCCTCCCGGTAAGCACCTGCGGCTTCATCCAGCAAATTCAGCCGGAGGCATGCATCGCCGATGGACTCTTCCAGTCGGGCGCTATCCGCGGGGCTCCCGACTAGGCGTTCCCTTAACGGGAGCAGGGCGGAGAGGGCCTCGTCCGATCTGCCGGAGATAATCGCGAAGTGGGCGAGGTTCATCTCGCAGAGGGACGCCAGGTAGTTCAGTCCGACCTGTTCAGCGAGGCGTTTGCCGGCCTCGGCTTCCCGTCGGGAAAGTTCTGGATCGCCGCCGTACAGATGCGTAGTCGAGAGGCCGAGCCTGGCCATGGACTCTTCGCGGACTAACCCGGCTTTGGCAAGTTCGGGGATGGCCCGTTCGAACAACTCTCGTGACTCGGCTCCCCGCTCGGCGTGGAGAAGAGCGTTGGCGGCGTTGAGGCGGGCCAGAGCGGCAAGCTGTGGCCTCTGCAGCGCATCGAGGCGTGACGCTAGGTCTAGGCCGAGCTCGACTGCTTCGTCGATGCGAGCGGCCCGGGCCAGTGAGTCGACGGCGCCGATCGCGTAGCTCGATTGCAGAATCTCATCGTTGGATAGGGTCGCCGCCTGCTGAAAGGCGCGGGCGCTGGCCATGAAGTGGCCCTTCATTCGGTCTGCGGCCCCTTTGGCGCGGTACGCCAGGGCCGGGTCGTCGCCGAGATCGAGGAAGGCTCGCCAGTGACCGGCGAGGCGGAGGGCACGTCCGGCGTCAGCGGCGTAAACGAACTGGAGGCGGCCGAAGTAGGCGGCGCATAGTCCCGTCTCACCCCGGTGGGGGCGGAGAAGCGCGCGGACGTCTTTGGCGGTCGCACTCGCCTCGACTTGATCGATGAGCGAATTAAGCACGGCCGAGGAATTCCGACGCGGAGGGGATTTCAAGTTCGATCCACGGGCCTCGGAGCAGGAACTCCGCATCTTCGAGGTTCGGAACGTTCAGCCGGAACCGGCCCGCGGGACCGCATGGGGAGCGCTCGCCGCGGTATTCGACCTCCCAGCCCTCACCGGGGGCCCGGCCGGCGACTTCCCAGCCGTCCTTTGCGGGCGCGTAGCTGACTCGAACGGAAAGGTCGTCCGCGCCAAGGTGGAGTGAGAAGCGTTCGGTGGTGGCGGCGCGAGCCCCTGCGTTGGCAAGGCTGCTGCCGAGGAGCCGGGCGAGAAGCCGGTTGCGGACGGGCTGCATCAGGGCCTGGGCTCGGGCAATGAGATCGCGCGGGGCTACCGTGTAAGACAGGCGAGCCGCTTCGATCACTTTTCGAAGCTCAAGCACCTTTGCGGTGCAAGCGGGGCAACTTTCCAGGTGCAGGGTGGTCTCTGGCGACTGGCCACCTTCGGCCAAGATCGTGAGTCCGTCCTCAAATTGCTTGCAGCTTCGGTCCATGTCTGTTCTTAGAGAGTGCGCCCTGGGTTTGCTTGATACATCGGGCTAAGGAATTATCCAAAAAAGCCGTCCGCCTCCATGAGCTTGCGAAGTTTCTCAAGGCACCGGGCACGTGTCGGGCCGATTGCGCCGAGGGGGATTCCTAGTCGGCTTGCGATTTCGGCGTACGGGGTGTCTTCATCGGCGTAAAGGAGCTGGAGTAGATCGCGGCACTTCGATGCCATTTGTCCCAGCACCTGACGCACGTGCATGGCATCGGCGGAACGCAGCGCCTCCGCCTCCGCGCTTGCTTCCTCATTCGCCACGATTTCTTCGAGGGGTAGGTCGGTTGTGGTCCGATCTTTGATGCGCGCCAGGCGAAGACACTCCCGCGCCGCCGTCGTGGCCATCCATCGGGGCAGGGCCTTACCGCTCTCGATGCGATCCAAGTTCCGGTGAAGGGTTTGGAAGCACGTCATGAAGACGTCGGCGGCATCGTCCTCATCCAGCCGGTACCGGCGGGGGATGGAGTACACGAGGCCCTGAAGGCTCTCGACGAGTCGGCCCCAAGCGTCGGTATCTCCCCGTCGGGAGCGCTCCAGCAAGCGGTCAAGTTCGGAGTCGCTCTGCGTTTGGTTGGATCGCGAATTGATGGGATTTATATTCCGCGCCAACGACATGCCTTCTAGTTGGACGCCGCGGAGCGCCCTTTCGAGCGATCCGCGGCGTCATTTTTTAACTTATCGGCAACTTTGGTGCCGCCGATTATGCCTAACCTTTGGCTCCCGCCGTGACCGTGCGCGACGGTACGCGTCCCGTTTGCATGCTTCCGATTCGCAGGAAGTGCATGACCGGACCCGTCATGAAGGTTGTTACCAACGCCATCACCACGAGCATCGCGAAGATCTTAGGTGAAAGCACCCCGAGGTCCAAGCCGAGGTTGAGGGCGATCAACTCGACCAGACCCCGCGTGTTCATCAGTGCGCCGATCGCGACCGATTCCTTCCAGGACATGCCGGTGACCCGTCCGGCGAGTGTGCTTCCGCCGAATTTGCCCAGCACGGCAAGGCAGAGGAGGCCGGCGCAGATCAAGTAGTCATGCGCGCCGCTAAGCAGGCCGATCTGGGTGCGCAGACCGGTAAAGACGAAGAAGATCGGCAGTAGGAAGAGTCCTGAGAAGTACTCGAGCCGCGCATGAAGGAACTTACGGAATTCCTCACTCGGCGGCATGATCGCCCCCGCGAAGAACGCCCCGAAAAGGGCGTGAATCCCGATCGCCTCCGTGAACAGAGCGCTTACAAAGACCGTGGCGAGCACTGCGACCGTCATATTCGGCCCGGGATCAGCCGCGTTTTCCAACTTGTCGACCAGCCGGATGAACAGCGGCCGCACCAAGGAAATCATCACCCCCACGTAAACCAGGGCCAAACAGAGGGTGATCGCGGAAGCACCTAAGCCTTGCGAGCGGGCGAGCGCAACGATGAAAGCCAAAGCCGTCCAAGCCGTGATGTCGTCCACTGCCGCGCAGGTGACGGCCGTATTGCCGAGGGCGCTGCCGCTGAGGCCGCGCTCCTGGATAATCCGGGCGAGCACGGGGAAGGCGGTGATGCTCATCGAGATGCCCATGAAGAGGGCAAACGGCAAGAACGTCGTGTGCGCCCCCATGTACTCCTTGTAGAGAAACAGGGCGGCCGTGCAACCCAGCGCGAAGGGGAGCAGGATGCTGGTGTGGCTGATGAGAATCGCCGACTGCGCCTTCTGCTTGATCAGCCGGGGATCTAACTCCATGCCCACGATGAACATGAACAGCAGGATTCCGACTTGGCTGAGCATCTGAAGCGAGGTCAGCGCGCCCTTATCGGGCGGAAACAGAAATTTAGAAACTTCAGGCGCCGTCCAACCCAATAGCGAGGGACCAAGCGCGATGCCGACGAACATTTCTCCGATGACAGCCGGCTGTCCGAAGCGGCGGAAAAGCCACCCGGTAAGGCGCGCGGCAACCACGATGACGACGACCTGCATCAGGAGCAAGCTCAGAGGCTCATGCAACGTGGCAAGGAGCGTTTTACTTTGGCCGAGAGCTTGGCTACCGGCGCCGTGGTTCTGCGCGCCGACCCGCAGCACGGCAACGAGGGCGGCCGCCAGAGCGCCGAGCATTGCCACATAGGTCAGCAGCGACTTCGTGAACTGGTTCATGATTCGTGGTTTGAATTATCTGCCGAATCAGTCGATTCGGCATAAACAAAAGCCGGTTGCGCTAAAGTGCGCAACCGGCCAAAGAGGGCTAACCGAAGAAACCCGCGGCGGCCGTGCGAGGCGCGGTGCGGGGAGCGAGGATCTCGCCGATCGTTCGCTGGCAATCCAGGATGTGGAGCTTGGTCGCCGCGTCGGTCGTCTTCACCGTTGCTCGCGAAAGCTGACCCTGGAGGTCCTTGAGACTACCGAGAACCACGCCTCGGAGATCCGATGGCGCGCTGGCATCCTGTTCGACCTGAAGCTTCGTGCGCATCGTTTCGAGGTATGCGCGCTGCAAGTTGCGGCGGTAGATGTCGACGGTCGGCGACGTCGTCATCAGTTCACTCCAGATTCCGCCTTGGATGTCCTTGATAAGTTGCGCCACGGTGTACTGCGTCGGGTCCAGGGCCACCGCATCGCCCATGCGGGTGATCTGCGCGGTCGAAGTGATCGCACTGAGCACGTATCGCTGAGTTTGAAGGACCTGAGCCTGCACGCCCGCCGGCTTGATCCGCTGGAGGATGTCCGGCGAGATCAGGTTCTTCGGGGTGGTGAACGCGTTGTCGATGAGGAACTTCACCGCGCCCGCCTGGCGCGCAGCCGTCACCGGCGTGAATACGGCGCCGCCGCGTCCCGCATGGTAATCGGTCTGAATCACGCCACCGACGAGCTTGGCGACGTGGCCGAACTCGCGCAAGCGCTGCGACCAAAGATCGGCATACGTCTCCGCGAGCAGGTCGTAGTCTTCGCCGAACTTGGTCGTCGCCGGGATCAGCATCTTGGCGATCCGGTCGATGTTCATCAGGCCGTATCGAGTCGCGGCGACGGGATCGGAACCCAGGTCCTCGGTCTGGACGGTCGGGTCGGACTGAGCGGAGAGGTCCTCGCCACCGAACCGAAGCATCGGATCGATGATCTGTCGTGCGGCAATCTTATCGAGCCCACCTTTCTCATCGTCCGGCTTCTGCACATCCGGGAACGGCTTATAGCCCCACTCGATCGCGAACTTGTCGTACGGCGCGATAATCGGGATCAGCTTCGCGTTGTCGCCGGGCTGGGCCACGTAGTTGAACCGGCCGTAGTCCATGATCGAGGCTTCGTCGCCGTACTTGTCGGTGAACTCCTTGCTGCGGAGCTGGTCGACCGTGTAGGAGGAACTCGCTTTGTGGTTGTGCCGCAGACCGAGCGTGTGGCCGACCTCGTGGGAAACGACGTACCGGAGAATCCGGCCCGTCAGGTCTTGGGGCAACGGAAGTTTCGCGGCCAGGGGATCGAGGTCCGCGACCTGGGTGAAGTACCAAGTCTGCGCCAGCTTCATGACGTTGTGCCAAACGATGATGTGGGCACTGAGGATCTCGCCCGTGCGAGGGTCGCTAGTGTGCGGGCCTTGGGCGTTCTCGGTCTGGGTCGGGGCCCAGCGGATGACGCTGTAGCGGGCGTCCTCCGGATCCCAGTTCGGATCTTCCTCAAGGGTCGGGGCATCCTTACAGATGATCGCGTTCTTGAAACCCGCCTGTTCGAATGCGACGCTCCAGTCCTCGACGCCCGCCTTCAAATAGGGGTGCAGCCACTCCGGGACTTCCCGGCTGATGTAGTAAACGATCGGCTTGACCGGCTCGCTGAGGGTGGCGTTCGGGTCCTTCTTTTCGAGCCGGTAGCGAGCGATGTATTCGCGGGTGACGACGCGGTTCTCGGGGAGACCGTAGTCGTCAAACGACTCCGTGAAGTAGCCGACGCGGGAATCGTAGACTCGCGGCATCATCGGCTTCTCAGGGAGTCGGACCAAGCTGTAATGCACCAGCGCCGTGATCGCACCGCCGCCTCCGCCTCCGAAGCGTCCGGCAAATGGGCTCGGCGCGCCGCCGGGGGTGAAGGTCAGGTTGGAGGTCACCTCAATGTTGGTCGGAAACGACTTGGCCCGCTCGATGAAGGACTTCGTAGGATCGACGCCACCCGCACCGAGCGCGCCCTTGGCACTCGCTTCGGGAGGGTCGGAAGTGAAGAACCGCGTCATATCGATGACGACCGACTTGTTCTTACCTTCGGCTTCCACGTTGAATGCTTCGAGGATCGGCTCAAGGTTCGCGGACTCGACGGCATGAGCGATCGCGCCCGTGCCCTCGGCGCGCGCCGAGTAGTTCGGCTGCCGAAGGAAGATCGTGTTTTCCCGGCGCGTGAACCGAACGACTTTGTGGCCGAGGGCCATGCCGCTGAAGCTGCCGTTGGCTCCGCCGACCCCGGCGATCTCAGATGCGAGGAGAATCTCCTTTCCAAGCTCGGAGGCGGGAATCTCGAAGAAAATCTTCTCGCCGATCCGGTGGACGGTGAACATGCCCGGGTCCGACTTGGCTTCCTTCGTGATCACCTCTTCATACGGCTTGGGGCCGGTCTTGGCCTGCGTCGCGGTGGGCGCGCCCGTCGGAGCCTGACCGGGTGCGCCAGGGGCACCGGGTGCTCCGGGCGGTCGCTGGCGCGGAGTGCGCGGGGCGGGCGGAGTCTGAGGGGGAGTTTGGGCGATCGCGGAGGAGAAAACGGCAAGCGCTGCGAGCAACGCAATCGTGGGGCGAAGAAGAGAATATTTCGGACGCATCATCTAGAGCACTTGGGGCCTCGGCGATAACCAGCCGCGGCTACGGGAAAGGATATTAACGAGAAGTTCAAAAACCGTGTACCGAAACCTATTATAGGGAAAGGCGCAGGAGCGGTGTATCGTAACTTTTCGTCGCTCCTGGCCGACGTCTAGGTAAATTTATTTTGCGACCGGGGCCCGGAAGCTTCGTTCCGTTGTATCGTTCGGATCGACCGAAACGGGGCCATCCCGCCAAAGCCAGCGCATCATCTCCGGGAAGGCGAGTCCGCCGAACGCCTGCCCGTGGTTGTTCATGCCCCACGTGTAGTTAAGGTCGTAGCCCTTCTTCTCAAGCGCCTTTTGGAGCTTGACGTTCTGATAGAACCAGTCCCAGGTCTGGTCGTACTTCCCGCCTCGCATGCCACGGTTGTCGTTTCGGCCGTCGCATAGGAAGACGCGGATTGGTTTGCGCGGGCTTCTTGCCACGATGTCGGAATACTGGTGTCCGCCGTGGATGTTGGTGAAGCTGCCGACGTTGCTTAGCACTTTCCGGAAGGCGTTCGGCCTTTCCCAAGCCACCGTGAAGGCGGCGATCGCGCCGGAGCTGGAGCCGCCGATTCCGTGCTGCTCGGGGTCCTTCGAGATGTTGTAGTCCTTATCGAGGGCGGGCATCAGCTCCTCGGTGATCACGCGGGCGTACTTGTCGTCCAGCGTGTTGTACTCGGTGCCCCGGTTGGTGAAGCCATCACCCCAACCCGCTTTCGGCGAGGGTTCCGTCTGCTCCGGCGTCCGGCCTGGGTTGATGAAGACCCCGATCATGACCGGGATCTCGCGCCGGTAAATGAGGTTGTCCATCACGTTCTGAGCGCGCATCTGCCCGTTTTCGTCCTTGAACGCCTGGCCGTCCTGGTAGATCATCAGCGATGCGGGTGTCTTGGGGTCGTACTGGGCGGGGACGTACACCCAATAGGTGTGCTGGGTGCCGGGATACGCATTGCTCTTGATCACGAATGGCCCCTTGATCTCCCCCTTCGGCACCCCTTCTTGGGGCAGGGAGTCCGGCCCGATTCGGTACTGGGAGTCGGGATTCTGGGCCGCTTTGAGCTTGGCGACTCCGAACACCGTGGCTCCGCAAAACAACAATCCGACGGTCAACGCATACGACTTCTTCATCAAGTGCACCCCTCTGGTTCCTAGACCTAGTCTAGCGGGAGAGCCGGGTTTTCGCACGGGGTCGGCAGCCGAGGCGTTCAGCGTGTTGTCCTCATGGTTGGGTTGGACATCGCTACTAGGCGGTGAGCGCTGAAGGCGCGTAGTATTTGAAGCCAGGGTCGGAGCGCATGCGTAGGCCATGGATGCAGGTGTGGAATCGGATGTGGGCTGAAGGCACGCAATATTTTTGCGCTCAACGGCCACGCACGCACGTTTGCGATACTAAGAAATATTTCGGGCTTTCAGCCCTCCGACTTAGGCCGCCTGCTACCTGGGCCTTCGACCCAGGCTATCAATAGATGTCGCCTTCAGCGCCCGCATTCGACCCCAGCATGAATGCGCTCTTCTGACTAAACCTGGCGATCCGTCGTGGGAATTGTAGCCTGACAGCAAACCTGCCATCCTTTCAGGTTGCGACCTCATGTTCACCCTCTCGACCACCCATGTGCCGGCTACGGACCTCGGATATCTGCTTCATAAGAACCCAAACCGGGTTCATGAAGCCGATCTGACGTTTGGGAAGGCGCGCGTGGTTTTCCCGAAGGCGGATGAGTCCTCCTGCACGGTCGCGGTCTTGGTCGAGGTAGATCCCGTCAACCTGGTGCGCGGCAAGGGCGAGCAGGGCGGTTCGTTGGCGCAGTACGTGAACGACCGGCCGTATGTCGCGAGCTCGTTTGTCAGCGTCGCGATTGCCGAGATGTTTGGCACCGCGATGAGTGGGCGGAGTAAGGAGCGGCCGGAGCTTGCCACGACGGCGATTCCGATTCAGGTCCGGATTCCGGTGCTGCCTTGCCGCTCCGGCGAGGTGGCGATTCGCGAGTTGTTCGAGCCGCTCGGCTACGAGGTGGAAGTACGAAGACATCCGCTGGACGACCAATTCTCTGAGTGGGGCGAGAGCCGCTATTACGACATCCATCTTTCGACCACTCAGCCGGTAAGCGTTGTCTTGCGTCAGCTTTACGTGCTTCTGCCCGTCCTTGACGCCAGCAAGCACTACTACATGGAGAAGTCCGAGGTGGAGAAGCTGCTGACCAAGGGCGAGGGGTGGTTGCCAGCCCATCCGAAGAAGAACTGGATTGTGCGGAGTTACCTTGGGCGCAAGACGGGGCTGATCCGGGATGCCTTGGAGCAGTTGGCCAACGTTGAGCCGGAGTTGCAAGTCCAGGAGGCCCAGGTAGATGAGCAACTTGTGGTTCCTGATGAGGCGGAAAAGACGCGGGCGCGCTCCTTACACGACCTTCGTCACGACCGAATCGTCGAGCTGGTTCGCCAGATGGCGCCGCGAAGCGTGATCGACCTTGGATGCGGCGAGGGACGGTTGATGGCGAAGATGGTGCCCATCAAAGGGCTCGAAAAGATCGTCGGGATGGACGTCGCCTATTACGAATTGGAGAAGGCCGAACGACGGCTCCATTTGGAAGATGCGACACCGGCGCGGCGGGAGCGGATTTCCTTGATCCACGGCAGCCTGATGTATCGCGACGACCGAATCGCGGGATTCGACGCAGCGGCCATCTGCGAAGTGATCGAGCACCTCGATACGCCGCGCCTTGCCGCCTTCGAGCGCGTGGTATTCGAGTGCGCCAAACCCCGGGCGATCCTATTGACCTCACCCAACCGGGAATACAACGCGGTGTTTGGGGATGACGAGGAATTCCGGCACGCCGACCACCGGTTCGAGTGGACGCGGGCAGAGTTCTCGGAGTGGGCGGAGCGAGTCGCCGGAGAGTACGGTTATCGCGTGCGGATCGAGGGGGTCGGGCCGGAGCATACGGAGTACGGCGCCCCAAGCCAGTTGGCGGTGTTTGAGCGATGAGAATCGAAATCGCCGAGCTCAGCGTCGTCGTCGTGATTGGTACCTCGGGTTCTGGTAAGTCGACGTTCTGCCGCAACCATTTTCTGTCCACGGAGATCCTGAGTAGCGATACTTACCGCGGTTACGTCTCGGACGACGAGAACGAGCAGGACGCCACAAAGGATGCCTTCGAGGCGCTCCACTTCATGATGCGAAAGCGCCTGGAGCGGGGTCGGCTGTGCGTTATCGACGCGACGAACGTGCAGCGCGAGTCGCGCAAGATGCTCCTCAAACTGGCGGGCGACTACCACGCGATTAAGGTGGCGATCATCATTGACACGCCCGAAGAGGTCTGTCAGGAGCGCAACCGAAACCGCCCCGATCGCCAGTTCGGACCCCACGTCATCAAGAACCAACGGCGGGACCTGAAGGACACGATCCGCGGATTGAAGGCGGAGCGCTGGCACAAGGTCTACTTCGTCAAGCCGGAAGAGTTCGATTCGATCGAGCTGGTTCGCACGCCGATGATGCCGCGCCGGTACGGCGAGCATGGGCCGTTCGACATCGTCGGCGACGTGCATGGCTGCCTCGACGAACTTCGCGAGTTGTTGGAGAAGCTGGGTTGGCAGTTCGAGCCGGAGTTGCACCATCCGGATGGCCGGCAGATCGCCTTCCTTGGTGACCTGGTCGACCGGGGTCCGGATTCGGTGGGGGTGCTTCGGCTCGCGATGGACGCGGTTCGGCGGGGCGTCGCGTTATGGGTTCCGGGCAACCATGATCTCAAGCTGGCGCGCGCACTGTCGGGGAAGCAGGTCTCGGAAGGACACGATCTGGCGGAGACCCTCAAAGCGGTCCGCGCGGAGCCGCCGGAGTTCGCCTTTGAAGTGCGAGATTTCATCATCGATCTGGTCAGCCACCTCGTCGTGGACGACGCCAAGCTCTGCCTCGCCCACGCGGGAATGCGGGAGGACATGATGGGCCGCGGCTCGGCCGCGGTGCGCGAGTTTGCGTTGTACGGCGAAACCACCGGAGAGATCGACGAGTTTGGGTTGCCGGTCCGGTATCCGTGGGCGAACGAATATCGGGGGCGGACGATGGTCGTTTACGGTCACGCCGATTCTCCGGAGCCGGAGTGGATCAACGGCACCATCAACATCGAGACGGGCTGCTGCTTCGGCGGCCGCCTGACGGCGCTGCGATATCCGGAGAGAGAATTGGTCTCCGTTCCGGCCCGCCAGGTGTACAGCGAACCGATCGGCACCTATGCGGCGCTGTCCGTTTCGACGGCAGATGACAGCGTGGACACCCTCCTTGACCTTGCCGACGTGACCGGGCGCCGTCACGTCGAAACTCGGCTCGGCGGGCGCATCACGATTCGAGAAGAGAACGCGATCGCCGCGCTGGAAATCATGTCGCGGTTTGCCGCCGACCCTCGGTGGCTGATCTACCTGCCGCCCACGATGTCGCCGTGCGAGACCTCGTCGCGCGACGGCTTCCTCGAGTATCCGACCGAGGCCCTCGGCTACTACAAGGCAAAGGGCGTGGAGCGGGTCGTGTGCGAGGAGAAGCACATGGGTTCGCGTGCGGTCGCGGTGCTTTGCCAGAATGCCGGGGTGGCGGCGCGGCGGTTTGGAGTCGGCACGGGTGAGAAGGGAATTATCACCACTCGCACGGGCCGCCGGTTTACGGCGGATACGGCCACCGAAGCGGCGCTGCTCGATCGCATGATCGCGGCCGCGACTTCAGCGGGGCTGTTCGAGGAACTAGCGACGGATTGGCTCCTGATCGACTTGGAGCTGATGCCGTGGTCCGAGAAGGCGGTGGGTCTGCTTCGCGAGCAGTACGCACCGGTCGGCGCGGCGGCCCGGGAATCGGCGCGATTCCTCTCTGAAATAGCGGCAACGACGGCGGCCAACCGACCCGACTTGGCGACGCCTCTGGCTGAAATCGCTAGTGAGCGAATGGCGTCGGCCGACAGTTTTGTCGATTCGTACCGCCGCTACTGCTGGCGGGTGGAGACACTGGACGACTACAAGCTGGCGCCTTTCCACTTGCTCGCCTCCGAGGGAGCGGTGCATGCCGACAAGAGCAATGTGTGGCACATGGAGACGCTCGGCCGAATGTGCGATGCCGATCCGCCGATCCTTCGTCGCACGCCTTACCGGGTCGTGGAGCTGGCTTCGGAGACAGAAGTCACGGAAGCGTGCGCTTGGTGGGAGGAACTCGTCGGGAAGGGTGGAGAGGGGATGGTCGTGAAGCCATTCGACTTCTTGGGCCCGGCGGGCCTTAGCCGGTTGCAGCCGGCGATGAAGTGCCGCGGACCGGAATACCTCCGCATCATCTACGGACCCGAGTATCTACGGCCAGAAAACCTTGATCGACTCCGCCGGAGGGGTTTGAAGGGCAAGCAGTCCTTGGCACGCCGGGAGTTCAACCTAGGCATCGAGGCGATGGAGCGGTTTGTGCGCCGCGAGCCATTGCGTCGCGTTCACGAGTGCATCTTTGGCGTGCTCGCGTTGGAAAGCGAACCGGTCGATCCGCGCCTCTAAACTTCGGCGGAGAGGAGTTCGATCAGACCGGGAAGCTGGCTCATTTCGTGGAAAGTCGATCGCGCTCCCGCGCCAATGAGCTTGGCGGCGGGCGTCATCTCCGCGTAACCGAGCACCGTCATACCGGCCCGGACTCCAGCGGTGACCCCGACCGGAGTGTCTTCGATTACGACCACTTTTGAGGGGTCGATGCCGTAGGTACCGGCGGCGAAGAGAAACACATCAGGTTCTGGCTTGCCGCGCGGAACCTGAATGACGCTGAACATCTTGCCCTCGAAGAGAGGGAGCAGTCCGGTAATTCCGAGGGTCAGCCGCATCTTCTCGAAGTCGCCGCTGGAGGCGACGCAGTAGGGAATGGTCAGTTGCTCGATCGCTTCGCGGACGCCACTCACGGCTTGAAGGTCCTTCGTGAGAACATCCCGGCAGCGGCTCCGGTAGTCGTCGAGGAATCCGTCAGGAACGGGGCGGCCCAGCATCGTCTGGATGAGGTCGAGGCAGTAGCTCGTGGAGTTGCCGACAAACCGCTCGAACATATCCTCAAGGGTGACGTTCAGGCCCAACTCGTTAAGCATGCCGGCGAATACGGAGTTCGTCAGCCGCTCGCTATCGACGAGCACCCCGTCGCAGTCGAAAATGGCAAGTTCGATGGACGGCACATGGCCCTTTTACCCCGGATTGGAACGCTTTGAACGCAACAACGATTCATGCCGTCGAACCGTCTGTCATGTCGTCGGTGGTGGGTTCAGGGATGGAGAGCGCGCGGGTTGCCGGTGAATCGGGCAAGTGGCTCTTGGTCGTGGAGGACAACCCGGACGATGAGTACCTGGCGAAGCGGGCGTTTAGCCTCTGCGACCGGCCTGAGTCGCTGGTTGTGGCCCGAAATGGCGAGGAGGCTTTGGAGATTCTGCGGGGGCGTCCGAACCCCGTCTTGGTCCTTCTCGATTTGAAGCTCCCGCGCATCTCGGGGGTGGAAGTCCTGATGACGATGAAGGACGACGAGCGGATGCGAACCATACCGGTGGTGGTTCTTTCCACCTCGAACGAGTTGTCCGACGTTGGGGCATGTTACGACCTGGGTTGTAACGCCTTCGTGCGTAAGCCGATGGAATACGACCAGTTCATCGATACGTTTACGGCCCTGTTGACGTTCTGGCTGACGATCAATACGACGTTGGCAAGCGTGGTGTAGTTGAGGGGGCGGTGGACAAGCCTTTGCAGGCTTGCCGCCACTCCGGGAACTTGAACTCGAATCCGGCCTTCAACAGCCTTCCGGGGACGACTCTCCGGCTCTTCATGACCAATTCGCTTTCGGTTTGCATGAGGAAGCAGCCGATCTCGAGCATCCAGGCGGGGAGCGGCAAGCCGATCGGCACTCGCCAAGCCTCACGCACGACTTGGGCAAATTCCGCCTGCGGCAACGGATTCGGCGACGCGAGGTTGACCGGGCCATCGATCTCCGGGTGGGCGATCAAAAAATCCAGCGCCGCGCAGAAGTCGTGTTCGTGAATCCACGAGACGTACTGTCGGCCGCCGTCGATCTTGCCGCTTAGGCCGCGACGAGCGAGACGGGAGAGAACATCGAAGATGCTTCCTTTGTCGGCCGACATCACCATCGCGCTTCGAAGGGCGACTTTACGCGTCCCAGGAGTCCGAGCTGCATCCAACTCCTCTTCCCATGCCAGGGCGATGTCGATGCTTCGTTTCCATAAAGCGGGAACGTCAGGCTCCTGGCCACCGATGATGCCGGTGAACTCGTCATTGGGAGCGTCGAACCGGTGGGCGTAGATGGTGGCCGTACTGGCTTGCAGCCAGAGGGGCGGCGGGCGCTTGGCCCGCGCGATGGCTTGGCCGACGACACGGGTGCTCTCGACCCGGCTGTCCATCATCTCCTTCAAGTGCGCTTCCGAATATCGGCAGTTGACGGTTCGCCCGGCGAGATTGAGGACTACGTCCGCGTCATTGAATTCGCGAGCCCAGTCGCCAATCGTGCGACCGTCCCACTGAACGTGACCCTCCGTGGCATGCCGAGACAGGATGACAACGGCGTGCCCGGCGGCAACGAAGTGCCGTTTTACCGCGGCGCCAACCGCGCCTGACCCTCCCGGAATGACGACTTTCATAGTGTTCAGAATATTATGAAACATAAAAATCCGAAAAAACTATTGATGCGCAGATCATATGCGTGCATACTATTAGTAAGCGCGCATATGAAATGCGCGAAGGAACCAAGAAATGAAACCGACCTTTGTTTTGCTCTATGTCGACAGCCCGGAAAAGAGCGGGAAGTTCTATAGTCAGATCCTCGAACGAGAGCCAGTAGAGACCTCGCCCACGTTCAACCTATTCGCCCTCGATGGCGGTTACATGCTTGGCTTATGGTCGAAGCACACCGTCGAGCCGTCCCCAGGCGCCGAGGCGGGCGCCGCCGAACTCGGCTTTCCCGTCGGTGATCCCGCCGAAGTTGCCGCGATCGAAAAGAAATGGCGGGAGATGGGCGTCACCATCGTTCAACCCGGCACCGAGCTCGATTTTGGGTACACCTTCTGCGGGCTGGACCTGGATGGGCACCGGCTCCGTGTGTTTGCCCCAAACGGATCGTAACCATGAAAAAGCTGCCGTCCCGGCATGAGGAAGCGAAGGAGAGCCCCGGATACCTGCTCTGGCAGGTCTCCAACGTCTGGCAGAGACACATCCGAGCCGCGCTGAAGCCCTTCGACCTCACCCACGTCCAGTTCGTCGTGCTCGCCGTGACGACAAAGCTGGGCGAGGACCACGACGCGGTCAACCAAGCCGACGTCGCCCGTGCGGCGGCGATCGACAAAATGATGACGTCGCAGGTCGTGCGCGCTTTGGTGGAGAAGGGGCTTCTGGAACGAAGCCCCTTCCCAAACGACAGCCGGTCGTTTCGCCTCGAAACAACTGATCGTGGGCTGACCCTGATTTCGAAAGCGATCGAGGCGGTGGAACACGCCGACGACTTGTTCTTCGCCCGGTTGGGTGAAGAACAAGCCGACTTCAAGCAAGCCCTCGGCAAACTGGCTACGCCAGAAGTTCTTTGACCACGAAGCCGTTCACGTCCGTCAAGCGGAAATCGCGACCCGAGTACCGGTAGGTCAGCTTCGTGTGATCGATGCCCAAGAGGTGCAGGATCGTCGCATTGAGGTCGTGGACGTGCACCGCCCCCGGCGTAAACGTCTCCGCCGTCGGATTGAGGATCGCCCCCGACTTATCGACGATGTTGTATCCGAACGGGTCGGTCTCGCCGTAAACGAGGCCGGGTTTGACTCCGCCGCCCGCCATCCACATCGTGAAGCAGCGCGGATGGTGGTCGCGTCCGTAGTTTTCCTTTGTCAAAGGCCCTTGGCAATAGACGGTCCGCCCAAACTCGCCGCCCCAGATGATGAGCGTGTCGTCGAGCATTCCTCGGCGTTTCAAGTCGGTGACCAGGGCCGCACACGCCTGATCGACATCCTGGCACTGGCGGGGAAGATCGCCGCCGAGGTTGCCGTGCTGGTCCCAGCCCCGGTGGAAGATTTGGATGAACCGAACACCACGCTCTGCCATGCGGCGCGCCAAGAGACAGTTCGCCGCGAAGGTGCCGGCCTTGTGGGCATCCTCGCCGTACATCTCGAACGTCTCCGCCGGCTCTTTGGAGAGGTCCATTAGCTCCGGCACGCTGGTCTGTAGCCGGTACGCCATCTCGTATTGGGAGATGCGCGCGGCGATCTCCGGGTCGCCGAAGTGGGATAGCTGCATCGTGTTCAGCTTTGCGATACCGTCCAGCATTTTGCGCCGCGTGACGCTGTCCACCCCGTCCGGGTTTTGAAGGAACAGCACCGGATCGCCGGAGCTTCTCAAGGCTACGCCCTGGTACTCGCCGGGCAGGAAGCCCGATCCCCACAACCGAGTGAAGACTGCCTGAGCATCCGCCTTGGCGCTCCACGTGCTGTGGAGGACGATGTAGGTCGGCAGATCTTGGTTCAACGTGCCGAGGCCGTAGCTGACCCAGGACCCGAAGCTGGGCCGGCCGGGAAGTTGACTACCGGTCTGAATGAACGTCGTCGCGGGGTCGTGGTTAATCGCCTCCGTGTACATCGACTTGATGACGCACAGGTCCTTGACGATCTTCGAGGTGTGGGGCAGGAGTTCGCTTACCCAGACGCCGTCGCCGCCGTTGTCATGCTTCTCGAACTTGTACTTGCTTGGCGCGACAGGGAAGCGGGCTTGGCCGCTCGTCATCGTGGTGATTCGCTGGCCGTGCCTAATGTCTGTCGGCAAGTCCTGATCGAAGTGGTCCATCAGGTGCGGCTTGTAGTCCCAGAGGTCCAGTTGGCTGGGGCCGCCGTTCATGGTGAGGTAGATCACCCGTTTGGCCTTCGGCGCGAAGTTGGGGAAGCCAGGCTGGCCGCCGATGGCCTTGCGTTGAATCTGAGTTTCAGCGCCGACCAAGGATGCCAAGGCGGCGGTGCCGACGCCCAGCGCGGTCCGCCCGAAGAGTTGGCGGCGGGTGAGCAGAAGTTCGTGTTCGCGTCGTGGGTCCATGGCTAGTGTTGGGTGAGGGTCTCGTCCAGGTTGAGGATCATGTTGCAGACTAGGGTCCACGCGGCATGTTCGGGGAGGGGAAGCGATTTGTCCTGCGGGGACTCGCCGATCATCAGCGTCTTCCGCGCTTCGTCCGGCTTCGCTTTGTATCGGTTGCGGGCATCGGTGAGGAAGCCTTTGACGACATCGACTTCGGGCGCCGTGGCGGGCCGTCCGGTTGCGAGGCGGAACGCGTAGTCGATTCTCGACTTGTCGTCCGGTTTCGTTTCCATCAGGCGGCGGGCCATCGCTCGGGCGTCTTCGACGAAGCCGGTCTCGTTCAGAGTGGCCAGGGCTTGGGTCGGCGTGTTTGTTCTTGAACGTCTGACGACGCACGATTCGCGCATCGGGGCGTCGAACAGCATCATCGTCGGCGGCGGACTGGTCCGCTTCCAGAACATGTAGAGACTTCGCCGGTAGAGCGCATCCCCATGATCCTGCATGTACTTTGCGGTGTCACTGATCGGATAGGCGATGATCTCCCAGAGGCCGGAGGGTTGATACGGCTTATCCGAGTGTCCGCCCGGCTTCTCGGCGAGGAGGCCGGAGACGTACAAAGCGGTGTCTCTTATGACTTCCGCGTCCAACCGGAACCTCGGTCCGCGCGAGAGGAGGGCGTTGTCCGGATCCTTTGCCCGCTTAGCTTCCGCCGAGGTCGCCGATTGTCGGAAGGTCGCGCTCGTAACCATCAGCTTGGTCAGCTTCTTGATGCTCCAACCGTCCTTTACAAACCTTGTGGCGAGGTAATCCAGAAGCTCCGGATGGGTGGGCCAATCGCCTCGACTGCCGAAGTCCTCGCTCGTCTTGACGAGGCCGGTGCCGAAGTGCTGTTGCCAAATCCGATTGACCATGACCCGCGAGGTGAGTGGGTTGGCGGGGTCGACGATCCACTCGGCGAGGCCAAGGCGGTTGTTGTGCGCGGTGTCTTTGATCTGTCCGAATACGCCGGGGATAGCGCGCGTGACCTGGTCGCCGGGGAGGTCGTATTGGCCCCTTCGCAACAGGAAGGTGGGCCGAGCCATCGGCAGTTCCTTGGCGATGTAGGTCATGGGGACCATCGCGTTTTCGGCGTCAAAGGCGGCTTTCGCCTGCCGGTAGTGGGTCGATGTTTCGGTCGTGGGACCGATGGCCAGATAGGTGTCCAGCAGCGTTGCCGTCTGTTCGGTGGTGCGGTTCGGCAATTGTGCGAGCTGCTTGGCCGCTAGTAAACGGTTCGCTTCGGCGCCGCCGAAGCCGACGTACGCGCCGTCCTCACCCTCGCCGTTGACGATTTTGACCAGGAGCTCGTTGTCCCCTGCGTTGAGGCTCGCCGACACCTTGTCCGCGTTTGCCGTGAGCCCCCGGTTGGCCTTGTTTTGGTGGATCAGCTTGCCGTTCAGCCAAACCTTGATGGCGTCGTCGCTACCGAGTCCGAGGTCGACCTTGGCCGCTTTGTCCATCTTGAGCTGGGCGTGGAGGTAGATCGCGGCGTTCGGTTTGCCAACCAGGTTGGGTTGGAGCTGGCCGACTTTGAAGTCGATCGGACGCCAAGTGGCATTGTTGCTTTCGGGTCCGAAGTCCGTCGCATAGGCGGCGTCGAAGTCTTTTGCCTGGAACGGCCCTGCGATCTGCCAGGGGCCGGCGGTTGGCACGTTCGGTGAGGCGCTCAGAGCCCATCGACAGGCCTCATCGACGGAGGCGTGGTTTCGCACCCCGTTCAACTGGACTTGGAGGACGGCGAGTTGCCGGGTTTGCTCTGGCGTGGGAGCCCGCATCACGGGTTCGTGGAGGCGCTGATTTCCGTCCAGGGGAGTGTCCGCCGTGCTGTTGAAGTAGGCGAACATCCGGTAGTAGTCCTTCTGCGTGAAGGGGTCGTACTTGTGGTCGTGGCACTTCGCGCACTGGAGCGACACGCCCATGAAGACGGTCGCCGTGGTGTCGACACGGTCAAAGGTGTTCTTCGCAAGGAACTCGGCTTCGATCGCTCCGCCTTCAGCCGTGGTCGGGTTTAGCCGAATATAGCCGGTGGCGATCTTCTGGTCGAGCGTTGGGTTCGGGAGGAGGTCGCCGGCGAGTTGCCAGAGCGTAAATTTGTCGTAGGGGAGATCCTCGTTGTACGCTCGCACTACCCAGTCCCGATAAGGATAGATCGAACGCTCGTTGTCGATATGGAGTCCGTGAGTGTCCGCATAGCGAACGGCATCGAGCCAATATCGGGCTTCGTTCTCACCGAAACGCGGATTGGCGAGGAGGCGGTCTACGAGTCGCTCGTAGGCTTGCGGCTGCTTATCGTTGACGAACGCCTCGACTTCGGCAGGGGTCGGTGGAAGGCCGGTCAGCGTGTAGGTTACGCGGCGAATAAGGGTGCGCCGATCCGCCTCGGGCTCCGGTTTTAGACCTGCACTTTCCAGCCGCGCCAAGACAAACCGGTCGATATCGTTCTTCGCCCAGCCGGTGTCGTGAACTGCCGGTAAGGTCGGAGTCTTTGGCGGGAGGAATGCCCAATGCGCACGGTATTCGCCGCCTTCGGCGATCCATTGTTTGATCGTCTCGATCTCCGCCGGTTTGAGCGGCTGGATCCCCGAGTCTTTCGGCGGCATCCGGCTGTCCGGATCCTTGTCGGCCATGCGGGCGACGGCGCGCGACTTCTCCGGATGGCCGGGGAAGATGGAGCGCATGCCGTTCCGGTCGGCGGTGGCTCCGGTGAAGGAGTCGAGGACGACGTCGCCGGTCTTCTTAAGCGCTTCTTTGTCTTGACCATGGCATGGCCAGCAATGCTGCGCGAGCAGTGGCCGCACGTCCCGGTTGAAGTCGATCTTCGCCGGCTTGGGGATCGGCTTCTGACGAGGCGACCCACCGTGGGGGAGCAAACCGGCAACGAAGGTGGAGCCGGCAAGGGCAAAAAGCGATAGGCGAAGGTTCATCGGCAACCGCAGTCCGTTCTGCGTTCGCCGTCATTATATGTCGGCTCCGCTTGTCGGATTCGGCCTTAAGCTATTCCCAATCGCTTCGCCGCACGATCCAACGCTTCTATCCTAACTTCTGGCCGGATTTTCAGGTGCTTGCCAAGATCGGCCGACAAAACGAAAGCCTTGGCAGCCCTCAGGTCCCGAGTAACGGAAAGTGCGAGGCAATCTTGCTTCGCATGGACGCGGGACTGCTGGTAAAGAACGATATAAATAATGGAAGCCGCCCAAAGACTGTGGTAGGCGATGATCGACCATAAGTTGAGGCCGGCGATGAGCATCGCGCATGTTTGAATCAGATAGAAGGGCACCGCGCTTACGATGCGTTCAACAAGGCTCTTCTTCTGCTTGGTAACGGCGCGAATGACGGCGAATCGCCTTACTTCGGCTGAAAGGTCGTGAAAATTTTTGGGGAGATGAACGCGTCTTCCCTCGGCGACCAACTCGACCTCGAGACGGTCACTACCTTCAGCTTGCCAAACGGCAACTTCGCCAAAGTCGAACTCCATGGCAACGGCTTTAACCGCATCTAAGTCCTCCTTCTGGGCCGTCTTGGTTGCGTTAGAGCGGGAGAACGTTCCACTTAGTGCGATGGCGGCCAGACCTATCGCGAAGAAAGGTGACATGAGGAGGAAGGGGCCTCGAATATCAAACCCGGCCCGCCAGTACGTCCCTAAATATGCGACTGCGGTCGCCCAGACGATCCCAACGCATAGCCGCGTCACCGCTCGCAACGTGCTCTTCACAACAAGATTGTACGACCTATTTTTCTGAAGGGCTTAACCATGAAGCGTTACGCCGTCACGGCGAGCGGCACAGATATCCGGTCGCCGCCGACATCGCTTTTGTGGCTATAGCTGTGGGCACCCTCCGAACACCCGAAGCCAAACCAAGGGTGAAACCCATCAAATCGTTGGAATTCCGGCGGATTCGCTTGCCGTAACGGCAAGTACACCATTCAGAAATAGTCTATTAGCGTATCAACTATAGGGAGTATTTCATGAAGAATCTATCTACCAAGGCCTTTACGCTCATTGAGCTGCTGGTCGTTATTGCGATCATCGCCATTCTTGCCGCCATCCTCTTCCCGGTTTTCGCTCAGGCGAAGCTTGCCGCGAAGAAGACCGCGTCGCTTTCTAACGTCAAACAGATTGCCCTCGGCGAAATCATCTACCAGACCGACTCCGACGATGCGTTCGTGCTGTACGTGGGGGGAAACCTCAACGACCCTAACTTCGACGTCCTCCAGAGCTCCGGGAATTTCTGGCCTGGCCTTGTTGCCCCGTACGTCAAGTCGACTAACCTTTTCGTCGACCCCGCCGTTGGGGATGTGGATCGCATCTGGACGGGTGGACCGAACACCAACTGGGCCAACCAAGGCTGGTATCCGGGATACGGATACAACTACCAATTCTTGTCGCCGTTTTATGGCGACAACACGGGGATTTACTCTCTCAGCCGTAACGAATCCGCGTCGATCAAGCCGGCGGAGACGGTGCTTTTCGTGAACTCTCAGATGTGGTGGTCGCTCAGCGGCGATAAGCGCGGATTCAACGCGGTCAACGCCCCCGGCACCGGCCCCCTCCTTCTACCATCCAACAACGGTTACACCTGGACTTGGGACGGCGCGAACTACGAGAGCGACTGGTACGCCCTCGCCGACAGCACCACCCCCGGTGGCCACTACACCTCGACCGCCGACTTCCAAAGCTACAACCACGGCGCCAACGTCACCTGGGTCGACGGGCACGCGAAGTACACGACGGATGGCGCGATCACGGCGGGAACCGACTACGGCTCGTCTACCTCCGCCAGTAACGGCGGCTATGGCGCAAGAATTGTCGACATTACCAAGTACCTGTGGTCTCTCGATGGAACGACGAATGACCTCACTCTCTAAGCTCGCCCTCTTGCCCTTTGTTATCCTCGCCGCCGCCGGTTGCGGCAGCGGGGATACCCCGGCCAAACCGGTCAGCGAGCCGAAGCCCTTGGCCGGCAAAGGTCAAGGTGGAGGGCTTGCTCCGGGCAAGCTGTATCAGCCGTCGGACTCTTCTAGTCTTGCGGCCGGCACCAAAGTTAACGGCGCCTAGACAAAGAGGCGGCGTTTGGATTCCAATCCGAACGCCGCCATACTCAAGGTCGATGTTCTTACCGTTGATTGCGTTAGGTGCGATTCTTGGCCATGATGCGACGCCCGAACTTACGGTCACGGAATGCATCAAGGCCTTTAACCGGCGCGATTGGCGGGGTTTCTTCTCCCGGTTTGACCACGCCAAGGTGGACGAAGCGTCCAGGGTTTATTCAAAGGTGGACGATCTCAATTTGCCCCACCTATTCATCGAGGTTAGCTCGGCCTCGGCGAAGAATGATTCCGCGACCGTGAAGCTCGTGCTAAGTTCGCTTCAGAGAGGCTCAACAATCCCCCAAGGGAGCGACGAGGTTCACCTCCGAAGGACCGGCGGCGACTGGAAGATCGTCGGCGGAGGCGGGCCAAGCAGTCCCTTTACCGGGTTCGCCATGGAAAGTCAGCATCCGAAAGTATGGGTGCAAACACGCTCAGCAGTGCTGAAAGGAACCCGGATCTTGGCCGACATGAGGCAGTTCGCCATTGGGGTGATGATGCACGCGAATGATAACAACGGCAAGATCGGATTCAATCAGGGAACTATGAAGACGACGCTAGACGCCTATCTGAAAGGGGCTAACGTCTGGATCGGGCCGGATGGGGAAGCCTTGGACTTTCGAGTCAATCCGAACTTGGTCGGTAAATCCCTAAGCGGCGTAGCCGAACCTGCGAAGTGTGTCATGGTCACGCTTGGCCCCAAAGAGAAGCTTCGATACATCGGCGAAACGACTCCGATCGCCTTCGTCGATGGTCACGTGATGGGTGTCAAGCGCCAGCAAGTGGCGCGTCTTCGCTGGAAGTAACTAGCCCGCCGAAACGCTTTCTCGCTCGCCGACTGGCCTTGCCGTCGTGTCGCGAACGACGAGTTCGCAGGGGAGAATGATCTCGCCGAGTTCCTCGCCAGAGGCAAGCTTTAGCATCTCCCGAGCGGCGGTACCCCCCAGCGAGGCCAGCGGCAGGCGCACCGTCGTTAAGCCAGGATGCAAGAAGCGTGCGACCGGGAAGTCTCCGAACCCGACCACAGAGACGTCGTGGGGAACGGAAAGGCCGGCCTCGGCGACCGCCTTCATGGCGCCGATCGCGGATAGGTCACTGGCGCAGAAGATCGCGGTCGGCGGCTCCGGAAGGGCAAGCATGCGCTGTGCCGCTTCGTGGCCGATGACTTCCACGAAGTGGTCACCATCTTCTGGCCCGGGATTGAGCCCATGACGGCGCATCGCTTGAAGATAGCCTTGCCGGCGATCCGCGCCGTCGATATTCTCCGGCAGGCCCCGAACAAAACCGATCCGCCGGTGGCCCAGGCCGATTAGGTGCTCGACGGCGGCTTCGGCCCCGCCAACGTTGTCGGGCGCCACAAAGAAAACCCCTCCCCCTGCGCGGCAACGGTTAATGGCGAAGACGCGGTTGCCGCGCTCGCGGAGGAGGTTGGCGTACAACACCTCCGGCTCGCTCAGCAGCACGCAACAAACCAGCGCTTCCCTCGAAATCAGGCCGTCCAAAATGGCGCGCGAGTAATCGTAAATCGAGACGTCGTGCCCGTAGGCCTTGACCTCCTCTTCGAACGCGCCGATGATGGGCGGAAGGTAGTACGGGTCGAGCGACGTCTTCCCACCTTCGATCAGGAGTACGAACTTGAGTCGGTCGGGATTCTGGCTTATGGTGAGCGAAGGCGCATCCGGACGGGCGGCCGCGACGAAGGTGCCCTTTCGAGCGATGCGCTCCAGAACTCCTTCGGCGACGAGCGAAGAAACCGCCTGGCGCGCCGTCATGTAGGCGACGCCGAACCGCTTCGCGATGACCTGCTCGGACTGAATCTGCTCGCCTTCGGCCCAGGCGCCGTCCTCGATCTCTCGACGCAACGTGTCGGCGACGGCCGCGTATTTCGGGCCGCCCGGACGCTTTTCCGCCGGGTCCTCGTCGGACTTCTTTGCCGAATTTACTCTCATCGGATGTTCCAAATGCTCTGAGCCAACGTCGAAGCAACACTGGTCGACCCTTCTGCTATAGAGTATACACTTGCCTGAATCGGTCCCATGCCCCTGAAAGCCTACGGGCGCAACGCGCGGTACGTCTCGTAATATTCCACCGCGACCCCTGCGTAGCCCTTCTGCGACTTAAATGCCTCATCGGCGGAGCGAAAGGCGTCCTCCATGGCGGCATTGCCCTTTTGGTAGAACGTTGCCATCGGCTCGTCTTTAAGCTCCGTCGCCTCAGCCCCGAGCCACACGTCTTTTCCGTGTTCGGTCGCGTAAGCAACGGTGTTCTTCGCGTCGTCGACAAAGGCTTTACTGTTGTCGACGTAATCCATCACCGCGACATAGTCGACCCGGTTCAGCACTTCCTTGTAGAGTCCATTCAGGTCCTTCGCGTCAAACCATCGGGGAATGGCAACACCGAGCTTTAACGGTTGACCGGAAGTCTTGATTTTCGTTCGGCAAACCGTTAGAAAATCCAGATACTGTGCGCGCAGGGTGGCGGAGGGCCATCCGGGGAGCATGTAGGGTTCCACGTCATACTGAATCCCGTCAAATTGCCTCCCCGCCGCGGCCGATCGGTTATACGTAAGCGCGTAATTTAGCTCCCAAAGCCCTTCTTTGCGCTTTTTGTCCGTTACGTAGTCCGCATCTCCACAGAGATAGTCGACGCGAATTCCTTTTCGGTGGGCTTCTTCGATCAAGTCGCCGATGGGCTTTACCTTGGCGGGATCTTCGACTCCCATTCGGGAAAGGAAGATGACGTTAACCCGGCTCTCGGAATTCCCTTTCGGGGCGGCCAGAAAGGCGAAGAACTCTTCGCGGGCTTTCGCGCTTTCGATAAACGGATGCCCATGCCAAACCCACAAAGCCCTCTGCGGGAGGCGAGCCGGTTGAATGGTGAGGGCGAGGAGAAGGGGGGCGATCATTGGAAAAAAGAGAGGCTTCCTTGATGCGGATCGCACCAAGGAAGCCAGGGCGTTACATTCCGGCGTTTGCGTATTCGGAATGGCCGTGGATTTCGTTCACGTTTGCCTTGATCCAACCATTTTGGTCAGCCGCGTTCGTGAACAGGTTTCGCGGGTTGTAAATGCCCTGCCCGCCGAGCGAGAAGGACTGATTCAGCTTGAACGACTTCGCGTGGCCATCGAAGAACTGAAAGTTCGTCGAGCCGCCAGAGTGGATCTGGATGGAACCGATGGGGCCGTTATCGATCTGCGTCCAACCGGTGGGGCCAGGGCTGTAGCGCAGGCTATTGAAGTTTCCTACGGTGGCTTCCGAAGGGCTGGCGCCGTAGCTGAGGTTGATGTACTGATAGCGGCACTCGCCGGTTTGCGCCTCATCGGCCGGGGAGTCGATGCTGTTTGCATTGCGAGACAGGAAGAAAGGCGGCTGATAGGCGGCGTTTCGAACGGTGTTCCACGGGTCCTCTTCGTAGCAATAAGACGCGAAAGCCGTCGGCTCAAGCGAATAGTTGCCGTCCTTCGCGTACTGGTTGTCCGGACACTTGGTAAGGTCCTTACTCTTCATGTACGGCTGAATATCCGTTAGCCAGGTATGGGTGTTAGGCCACACCGCCGCGTAGTAGTAAGGAGGCAGGATGTACGGCTCGACGTAAGTATCGTCGTTGTCGTTTGCATACAACAAGTGAGCGACGCCGATTTCCTTGAGGTTGCTGAGGCAGGTCGTCTTCTTGGCCGCTTCTTTCGCTTGCGCAAAGACGGGGAAGAGGATGGCGGCCAGAATGGCGATGATGGCAATGACGACGAGGAGTTCAATGAGGGTGAACGCTCGGGGTTTACGGTGATGAGGCTGCATATATGGGTCTCCGTGTACTAAATAATTCGTTGGTTTTATGGAGTTGTTTTCCCGGCGAGGGCGGCGTAGTGGGATTGGACGTATTTCTCCCCGTGGCCTAACGTCATATCGTTTAGCGACTTCTGCTCTGCCGCACTCAGCTTTGAAAAGTCCCCGCCGCACTTGAGGGCGAGTTGGTCCGCGGTCTTGTATTGCGCCGTGGGGGTTGGGACCGTCGGAAAGTTTGGTCCGGAAAAGGAGCGGAATTCAAAGAATCCGACCAGCGCCACCACCACAATCACGACGCCCGCGATCACTCCAACTGGGGCCTGCTTCTTTTCTGCCATCGTTCTTTCTCTAACTCCTACACTCCAGTCGGGATTCGTAGGTCGTTCCGTTCGTTGCTGCTATGGAGTATCTCCCGCTAAAAGCCGTTGATTTGCGAGAAAATCACGCCCGCTCTATGGTTTTTGAGGACCATACTATATAGCACTGCCGCATCTTATCACAGTTCCTCCGGATCGGCAACTCGCGCTTCCGAATATCCAGAAAAGCTTCTTGGCCGCCATGAAACCACTCCTACTTCTGCTCGCCGCATTCTTCACTCTCCTCGGGGTTCGAGCCGAAGCCCAGGTGAATCCGTCGCAGGACGTGTTCCGACTACCGGACAAGGTTCAGCCGCGCTGGTTCAGCTTTGAGAACCCAACCGGCGGCAAGGGGACCGCGGCGTTCACGAACAAGGGCGCGAAAGGGAACGCATGGGAGCCGATTCCGGCGGGGAAGACGAAGACGCTGATGGAGATCGAAGGCTCTGGCGTGGTGCGGAGGATCTGGTTCACGTTCCGGCCCTGGACGCAGAAGATGCTCCGGTCGGTCGTGATCGAGATGTATTGGGACCACTCCGCGAAGCCGGCCGTCTCCGTGCCGGTCGGCGACTTCTTCAGCCAAGGCCTCGCCCAGCCGGTCGCCGGAGAGAATGAGTTCTTCTCAAATCCGGAAGGCCGGTCCTATAACTCTTATGTGCCCATGCCGTTCCGAACGGGGGCGAAGATTGTGATCAAGAACGAAGCAAAAGAGGAGGTCGGACTCTTTTTCTATGACGTCGATGTCACTCGCGAGAAGGTCAGCAAAGACGCCGCCTACTTCCACGCTTTCTGGCGCCGCGACCCATATACGAAATTGGGCGAAGATTACGAATTGCTACCTAGGATCCAGGGCAAGGGCCGGTACCTCGGGGCGACTATCGGGGTGCAGGGGCATCCGCAGTATGGCGACGCCGGGTGGGGTGAAGGCGAAGTTAAGATTTACCTGGACGGAGACAACAAACTCCCCACCATCTCCGGAACCGGTACCGAGGACTACATCGGCACCGGCTGGGGGATGGGGCCGTTCTTTAACCGTTTTCAGGGATGCACCGTCTCGGACAATAAGAATCACTGCTGGTGCTTCTATCGCTTGCACATTCCGGATCCGATCTACTTCGACCACGACTGCCATGTCGTAATTCAAGACATCGGCGGCGACGCCACGGAGAACATTCGCAAGATGGTCGCGGCGGGCGCCGAACTCGTCCCCGTTTCCGCCGCCGCCGATCCGGGGCTGATAAGATTGCTTACCGAGGAAACTTATCCCAAATTAAGTGATCCGAAGTTCCCGCTCGACGCCTGGGTGAACTTCTTCCGGCGGGACGATTACTCTTCGGTGGTGTACTTCTATCTGGACCGCCCCTCTACCGATCTGCCCGCGCTGGCCCCGGTCGAGCAGAGGACGGCCAATCTCCGTTATAAGTAAAGGATGAGCCAGGTTCCCTTTTCGGCCGCGGAACAAGCATTCCACGCGGGGAACTTGGATCGGGCCTTTCAGCTCTGCGCCGCTTATCTGAAGCAGGACCCTAAGCATGCGGGGGGGACCCTGCTGACGGGTTTGATATTTGCCCGCCGCCGGCAGCCTCATGAGGCGGTCAAGTGGATGGAGGCGGCGCTGGCGCTCAGCCCGAACGACTATGTCGCGATCATCTGCCTGCCAGACCTGCTTCGGTCGGTCGGTCGGCTTGACGACGCCATTGTGATTGGCCAAAAGGGTCATGCATTGTGGCCAGAGAACGACGACATTCTGGTGAGCTTGAGCCGGGCCTATTTGGAGAAGCGAGACTTAGTGCAGGCCGCAGCTTGCCTCGCGAAGGCGATCGACATCGATCCAAAGAAGGCGCCGAACCATCGGCGACTAGGGATCGCGTACGAGATGCTCGGGCGAGACGAAGAAGCGGCGGCCGAGTTTCGAAAAGCAATCGAATTCGACGTGCCGGGCGCGCAGGAAAACTACGTGCGGCTGGGAAATCTGTACTTGGGGCACGGAAACTTTGCTCAAGCCATCGAGCTTTGTGAACAGGCCCTGCAACTGATTCCGAATTCCGCTCAACTTCGGTTGCTGCTTGCCCAGGCCTTACGTGGCGTTCGCGAGAACGAGGCGGCGCACGAATCGCTTCGGCAAGCGATTGCTCTGGATCCGGAAATCGTTTTGAGTGCGGCGCTTTGGCTGAACGAGGACGGCGAATTCGAGGGGGCGGCGCGATTGTTCGAAACGTCGATCGAGCGCCGGCCGAAGCAAGGAGTGGCGTATTTCGGCTTGGTCAAAGGTCGAAAGGTCGGTGGGGCCGATGCCGCACTTCTCCAGAAGATGGAGACACTCCTGAAGGATCCGGCCCTTCCTCCCAAGGAGAGGGCAGCTCTCTTTTACGGATTGGGCAAGGCGGCCAACGACCTCAAAGAGTACGAACGGGCGATGTCCTTCTTCGAGGAAGGCAACCGGCTCAACTACGATATCTTCCTCGCGGGAAAGCCGTACGATACCGAGCAACTCGACCGGAACCGCGCGAAGATCCTGTCGATGTTCTCGGCCGAGTTCATGGCCTCCCATCGCCACTTGGGTTCGGATTCGAAGGTACCGATCTTCATAATCGGGATGATCCGATCGGGGACGACATTGGTCGAGCAGATCCTGGCGAGCCATCCGGATGTCGGCGGAGCCGGTGAGCAGCGCTTCTGGGTCAACACGATGCCGAAGCTCGTCGATCTCGACGCGGGGACGCTCGATGAAAAACAATTCGTCGAGGCAAGGGACCGGTATCTGCGGGTTCTTCGAAGCTTTCAACCGGCGAGCGAGCGGATCACCGACAAGATGCCGCTCAACTTCTATTGCGCGGGGCCAATCCATCTCGCGTATCCGAACGCGCCGATCATCCACATCCAACGGCACCCCGTGGACACCGCGCTTTCCATCTACATGACGGACCTCGCGAAGCCGCCAGACTTCGCGCATGATCGAAAGAACATCGTCGCCGAATATCGGAACTACCAGGCGATGATGCGCCACTGGCGATCCGTGATTCCTTCTGACCGGCTGCTGGAAGTCCGGTACGAGGATCTTGTGTCCGACCAAGAGTATTGGACCCGGCAAATGCTCGAATTCTGCGGTCTGCCGTGGGACGAGCGATGCTTGGAGTTTTACGCGAACGAGCGGCAGGTCAGCACGCCCAGCATGTGGCAGGTCCGGCAGCCGATCTACCGGTCGTCGGTCGAGCGATGGCGGAACTACGAGCCTTGGCTCGGAGACTTTACGGACTTGCTGGAAGACATATAGCGATCTCCAATACACCTCTCAAGCCTTTGCTCCGGAGAGCAAAGGCTTGGGGACTTCCCCTCGCGGATAGAGGGATCGCTTATCATGGGAGTATGTCTGTCTCCGGTCGAGGCCCTCAAGATTCCGTTCAAGCCGAGATTGCGCTCGCGCAACAAGCCTATCGAACCGGTAACTTGCCCGCCGCCGAAGCGAGAGTCGAGAAACTCCTCAAGCAATATCCGCTAAGGGCCGACGTCCGATCGGCAAAGGGGATGATCCTGCTGGCGAAGGGTGACCAGGCGGGAGCGCTGGCCTCGTTCGCCGCCGCACTCGATATCGCGCCAAGAGATCCGGAAACCCTGGCCTGGGCCGCATTCACCAGTCTCAATCTTTCCCAGTTCGAGGGCGCCGAGCGTTACGCGCGCCGGCTCACCGAGATCGCCCCGAAGAACCATCAGGGTTTCTATTTGCTTGCGAGCGCCCTCCGCGCTCTCGATCGAATTCCCGAGGGGCTCGCGGCGATCGACAAGGCCCTCGCACTGAATCCGAAGGACACCGAGAGCATCGTCGCCAAAGCGAGGCTTCTAAAGGCTTGGCGCATGCCGGGCCTGGCGATTGATCTGTATCGGCAGGCCTTAGCCATCCGTCCCTCGGCGCCGGCGGCAATCGACTTGGCAAAAATCCTCATCAAGGAGAGCCATCCGGAAGCGGCACTCGATGTGCTGAAGTCCGTCGAAGCGGCCATTCCTCCGGACCTGCGGCCCCATGCGGTGGCGGCGGAAGCGCTCACCCTCCTACACCGCTACGACGAGGCAGAGCCGAAATGGTCGGCGGCGCTAAAACAGGGCCAAGCGGTGAGCGTGAGCCAAACCCGCGCGCGCGCGGAAATTGCCGCGGGCCGGTTCGAGGTGGCGGAAGAGATCCTCGGCGACCTGATCGCCAAGGGCCAAGATGCGCCGACTTCGTTCCAGATCCTATCGACGTCCCGAAAGATGAAGGCGGATGACCTACCGCTGATCGATCGGATGAATGCCCTTCGGGACGACACCGGATTGAGTCCGAGTCAGCGGATTGAGTTGAACTACGCCCTCGGAAAGAGCTTCGACGATCTCAAAGAATATGAGCGGGCGATGGGCCGGTTCGACGAGGCCAATCGAATCTGCCGCGAAAGCTACCCTCATAGACGGGAATTCGACCGAGAAAGGGCGCGCGCTTTTACCGACTTCCTGATCGACTACTTCACGGAATCGAAGATTAAAGCTCTGGCGGCCAACGGCCTTTCGTCTTCGCTGCCCCTCTTCGTCGTCGGCATGATGCGTTCGGGAACCACCCTCACGGAAAGCGTCCTAAGCGCCCATTCACAGGTGGCGGATGGTGGCGAGCAGGCGTTTTGGACCGAACGGGGTATCGAGTTCATGTACAACGACCGCGAGGTCTTCCGGTACGACCATCGGCAGGCGATGCAAACCGGTCAGGAGTATCTGAAGTTCGTCGACCCGAAGCGAGACGGAATTCGTTACGTGGTGGACAAGAACCCCGCGAACATCGATCTGGCCGCGATCATTCACGCGGTCCTGCCGAACGCGAAGATCGTTCATCTCAACCGTCACCCGGTCGACAATCTTCTTTCGCTCTGGATGACTCCCATGAGTCCGAATGTGGGTTACTTATCGGACCGGGAAAATCTGGTGTTCGCATACCGTGAGTACACGCGACTCTGGAAGCATTGGCAGAACGTTTTGCCGAGCGACCGGTTCGCGACCTACCGGTACGAGGATCTCACAAGCGCTCCGGAAGAGACGATCGCTTCGATGCTCAGTTTCCTCGACTTGGAGCCGGAGCCTGCCTGCTTCGCTCCGGAGAAGAACACGCGCTCGGTTTTGACTCCCAGTGTTCACCAGGTTCGGCAGCCGATCCATCGGGGTTCGCAAGCACGGTGGAAGAACTACGAATCTTGGCTCGGTCCGTTCGCGGAGGTTCTAGAGTAGAGCTCGCAGAGCATGCCTTTGGCGGAATCGAGACAGACGGCGCCGTTTGCCCCCAAGCGGGTCTCTGGCGAGTTACGTCATTGGGCTCGGACGACCACACGTAGCCGCCGCTCCTTGGCCCATACGTTGCCTTCAAACAAAAAAATGGGGAGCGACTGAAAAAAGTCGCTCCCCATGTCCAGGCTCAGTTTACTGGGGGCCCGATGCGCCCGTTGGCTTTGCCTCTCCCGCCTTGGTTTTCATTTCGTCGGGGGACGGTTTGCCCATGCGTTCCTTCATTGCAGGCTTTGGCTTGCCCTCATTTTTCTTCGCTGCCTCAGCGAGCTGCTTCTGGAGATCATCGGTCCCCGAAGTTGCCTCGTCTTTATTGCAGCCAATCGCCGCGAGCGAGAAGCCAATAACCAGGATCCCAGCAACCCACTTCATCATTGCTGCTGAATGGCCCAGATGTACTTGGTCAGGTCAGTGGCGGTGCCGGCATCGGCGCCTACGCCGTAAGCGGAACAACCGGCAACCGTTTGGCTGATCGGCATCGACTTGGCGTGGCTGTCGGCCCAACCAATAACGACCTGACCGTTCTGCGCACCGGTAGCGGCCGTGCTGCTCGTCTGGTTGTAGAAGGGCCAAAGCGCACCGTACACGAGGTACGACGTCGGATCCGGACTCCAGCCCGTGTTGTAGCCGTATTCCTGACCGGCTCCGCCGTAGTTCTGATACTGATCGCCAGGAGGAAGCGGCTTGTTGTTGGCGTCATTGAAGCAGGGAGCCTGAATGACCCAGTTACCACCGCCGGTTGGCGCGCCACCGACTCGATTCCAAATCGCCGTGCCCCACTCTAGGGTGTGGGCCGGGTTGGTGACTTGGCTGCCGTTGATCGACGCGGAACCGTAATAGGTGCCGCCCGTCGCCTGCTGGTAGATCCAGGGGCTGAAGAATACGAAGTTGTAGCCGATGTTGCTGCGAACGCCGAGAGCGTACAGACGTTGCGTCTGACTCGCGGTCGCCAAGGTGCAGCTCATGTACTGGCACTGATCGGTAATTCGCTGATTCTCGCTCTGCCACGGATCCATCGGATCGATCGCGAACTGAGTGTTCTTCGAATATGGATACATCTGCTGGAACGGGACCGTATCTGGAGGACCGAAGCCCCAGCCGGGACCGTTGATGCTTCCGCTGTCGGACAGCATGTACGAGTCGTCGTTATCGTTCGTGTACATGGCAGAGGCGAGGTTGCCCTGCTTCATGTCGCTGATGGCCGCCGTCTTCTTGGCTGCCTGCTTCGCCTGAGCGAAAACCGGGAAGAGGATCGCCGCGAGAATCGCAATGATGGCGATTACGACGAGCAATTCGATAAGGGTGAAGCCACTAGACTTCTGAGATTTCGTATAAGCAATATTCATGGCGAAGTACACCAATGCCAACTCCACTGTCGGCCGATTCCAATTCTACGATGCATTTTCTAAAAAAGGGAGAACTTTTTCCCGGAAACGCAAAATCGACGCGTGTTGAAAGCCAAAAATCGCCCGTTTGAACCTGAAACCCCGTTCAGTTGGTCCTCCGCGAGATGCGCGTCTGTGGTTTTGCCGTGCAACAAATCTGCCAGTGCTGATAAATGGCATAATAGTTTCGTAGGTCGTATGGCTGCGTAGTCCACTATGTAAAGTGGAAAGATTTGAAGCGATCAATTGAGCCGCTTCCAATAACTAGTGTTAGTGTACTAAACGCCCAGCGTGTTTATCTGCGTTTCGGTCGCTAACGGGGACCGCTGAAGACTTCTCCTCGCTAGAAGAAGTCTCAGGGGCTCCTTTCGTTCCGCATGAGATTCAGCGATTACCGTGACGCCGGAATTGAAGGCGGCCGATAGTGCCGAATTCTTGTGGCCCGCCTTTGTCGGCCAGGGGCGGTGGAGCACGGCGTCGGCAATTTCTTCACCAGGTCGCGTAGCTGGCTAAGCAATGAAGCCGTAGGCACGGCCGCCGACTTTTCTAGAGGGAAGGAATCTACTTGCTATTGCTGCACTCGGGTGAAATTGGTGCTTCGCAAAGCCACGCATTAGTCGAGCGCCGGCGGCGAGTTCGGAATGAACGCTTAGTCTTGCCCGTAAGCCGGATCAACTCTCGCGGTGCTGAAAGGCTATTGGCCGAGCAATGCTTTGATCGGCGGTGGGTATTGATTAAGCCATCCCACTAGCTTGGAGACACATTGCTATCCAGTAGTGTTATGCGTCCTGAAGACTATCTCATCTGACACGCGACCAGTACGCTTCAGATCGCACAAACTCAAACAAAAAAGGGGAGCGACCGAATAAGGTCGCTCCCCTTGTTGAGGTTAGTTTACTGGGGTCCCGAGGCACCCGTCGTACCCCCTGGGGCACTCTGAGACTTCTTTTGTTCATCAGGGGACGGTGGCTTCATCCGCTCCTTCATTGGTGGCTTAGCCTTACCCTCATTCTTCTTCGCTGCTTCGGCGAGTTGCTTCTGGAGATCATCGTTCCCAGAAACCGCCTCGTCTTTGTTGCAGCCAATCGCCGTGAGTGAAACGCCTATGACCAAGATCCCAGCAACTAACTTCATCATGGTTGTTGGATGGCCCAGATGTACTTGCTCAGATCAGTGGCAGTGCCGGCATCGGCACCTACGCCGTAAGCGGAACAACCGGCAACCGTCTGGCTGATCGGCATCGACTTGGCGTGGCTATCCGCCCATCCGATGATGACCTGACCGTTCTGCGCACCGGTAGCGGCCGTGCTGCTCGTCTGGTTGTAGAAGGGCCAAAGACCGCCATACACGTCCCAAGAGGTCGGATCCGGGCTCCAGCCATTGCCATAGCCATATTCCTGGCCGGCTCCATTGTAGTTCTGGTACTGGTTGCCTGGAGGAAGCGGCTGATTGTTGACGTCATTGAAGCAGGGTGCCTGAACAACCCAGTTACCACCTTGCGTCGGTGAACCACCAGAGCGGTTCCAGATGGACGTACCCCACTCTAGGGTGTGGGCCGGGTTGGTGACTTGGCTGCCGTTGATCGACGCGGAACCGTAATAGGTGCCGCCCGTTGCCTTCTGGTAGATCCAAGGGCTAAAGAATACGAAGTTGTAGCCGATGTTGCTGCGAACGCCGAGAGCGTACAGTCGCTGGGTCTGGCTCGCGGTAGCGAGGGTGCAGCCCATGTATTGGCACTGGTCGGAAATTCGCTGATTCTCACTCTGCCACGGATCCATGGGATCGATCGCGAACTGAGTGTTCTTCGTGTACGGATACATCTGCTGGAACGGGACCGTATCTGGAGGACCGAAGCCCCAGCCGGGACCGTTGATGCTTCCACTGTCGGACAGCATGTACGAGTCGTCGTTGTCATTAGTGTACATGGCAGCAGCAAGGTTGCCTTGCTTCATGTCGCTAATGGCCGCCGTCTTCTTAGCCGCTTGCTTGGCCTGGGCGAAAACCGGGAAGAGGATTGCCGCGAGAATCGCAATAATTGCAATTACCACGAGCAGTTCTATGAGGGTGAAGCCGCTAGACTTCTTTGGATGTGAATAAGCAATATTCATGGCAGAAATACACCTGAGCCAACTCCTAATGTCGTCGGTCAATCAAAGTCTACGATGCATTTCCCAAAAAGGCGAGAACTTTTTCGAGGAATTGCGAATTGTGTGTTTGATGGGGTTGCCCGAGTCGCTGTTTTTGAACCTAGACTCAGTTCCCTCGCACGTTTTCAATCAGTTTTCTTGTCATTCAATTCGCAACGATATCCTCTTGCTCGAATTCGAGTATTGAACACTATCCCAGTGACGAACCTGCTCAAAAAACTTGGGGGAGCGACTAATTAAGCCACTCCCCCCACCTTAGATTTAATTTACTAGGCGCCGGCTGGACTGCCGGACTAGAAACCCAGCAACTAACTTCATCATGGTTGTTGGATGGCCCAGATGTACTTGCTCAGATCAGTGACCGTGCCCGCCTCGGCGCCTACACCGTATGCGGAACAACCGGCAACCGTCTGGCTGATCGGCATCGACTTGGCGTGGCTGTCGGCCCATCCGATGATGACCTGACCGTTCTGCGCACCGGTAGCGGCCGTGCTACTGGTCTGGTTATAGAAGGGCCAAAGTCCGCCGTACACGTCCCAAGAGGTCGGATCCGGGCTCCAACCATTGTTGTAGCCGTACTCCTTGCCCGCGCCGCTGGCATTCTGATACTGATTTCCGGGAGGAAGCGGAACGTTATTCGCGTCGTTGAAGCACGGAGCCTGAACGACCCAGTTACCACCACCGCTTGGCGTACCACCAACTCGGTTCCAGATGGACGTACCCCACTCTAGGGTGTGCGCCGGGTTGGTGACTTGGCTGCCGTTGATCGACGCCGAACCGATGTACGTGCCCGCCGACTGGAATTGGTAGATCCAGGGGCTGAAGAATACGAAGTTGTATCCGATGTTGCTGCGAACGCCGAGAGCGTACAGACGCTGCGTCTGACTCGCGGTAGCGAGAGTGCAGCCCATGTATTGGCACTGGTCGGTAATTCGCTGATTCTCACTCTGCCACGGATCCATGGGATCGATCGCGAACTGAGTGTTCTTCGTATACGGATACATCTGCTGGAACGGGACCGTATCTGGAGGACCGAAGCCCCAGCCGGGACCGTTGATGCTTCCACTGTCGGACAGCATGTACGAGTCGTCGTTGTCATTGGTGTACATGGCTGCCGCGAGGTTGCCCTGCTTCATGTCGCTGATGGCCGCCGTCTTCTTTGCCGCTTGCTTGGCCTGAGCGAAAACCGGGAAGAGGATCGCCGCGAGAATCGCAATGATGGCGATTACCACGAGAAGTTCGATGAGGGTGAAGCCGTTAGGCTTCCGGGACTTTGTGTGAGCAGAATTCATGGCGAAAAAACACCTGCGCCAACGTCTAATGCCGTCGGCCAAATAAATCTTACGATGCATTTTCTGAAAAACTTGACAACTCTTTCTTCGATGGGCGAAAGGTGCGTTCCTGCGGGGGCAAAACGGAACGCATTTGAACCGAAAACAGGTTCCGCTTCAAAAAGTCGGCCGGTTTCTTGCGCTAGAAAGCGCAAGAAGTGGGACTGCGTCCGATGCACCGTTTGGATGACCATTGCGCCATTTGGCAGGATGAACGAGCTGCGCAACGGCCCTAGAAAAGCCCGTCGAAAACGTTGGGACTCCTCCTGCTAAACTCGATCTTTGGCCACGGCGATTGCCGCCCTGCGCCGCCAGAGATCCATGGAATCAGCTCCAATGAAAACCGATTTCGACGTTGCCATCATCGGCGGAGGTCCGGGTGGATCCACAGTCGGAACCCTTCTCGCCAAGTACAACCCGGAACTGAAGATCGCTATTTTCGAGCGCGAGAAGTTTCCCCGGGACCACATCGGCGAGAGCCAATTGCCGCTCATCAGCCGAATCCTAGATGAGATGGGAGTCTGGGACAAAGTCGAGGCCGCTGACTTTCCCGTCAAGGTGGGCGGCACCTACCGCTGGGGACGCAAAGACGACATCTTCGATATCGACTTCATCCCGAACGGCGATCTCGCGACGATGCCCCGCCCTGGCACGTTTACTGGGCAACGCCAAAGCACGGCATTCCAGGTGGATCGGTCGATTTACGACAAGGTTCTGCTCGACCACGCGGCGTCGATGGGGTGTTTCGTACACGAATCCACGCAAGTGCGCGAGGTACTACGCGAAGGCGACCGTGTTGAGGGTTTTGTATTGGCCGACGGGCGGAAGGTAACCGCGCGTTACTACATCGATGCCAGCGGCAACTCCGGAATCCTGCGGCGCACGATGGAGATTCCTCTGGACTCGCCCACCAACCTTCAAAACATCGCGATTTGGAACTACTGGACGAACGCCGAATGGGGGGTTACGATCGGGGTAGGGGGAACCCGAATCCAAGTCTTGTCGCAAGAAATCGGGTGGCTGTGGTTCATCCCTATTGGTCCCACTCGCACTTCCATCGGACTCGTGATCCCGGCAAGCTACTACAAAGAACAAGGCAAGAAACCGGAAGACCTGTACTACGAGGCACTACGGTCGGACAAAATAGTTTCCACGTTAATTCGGAACGCGACCCCCGAAGAAAAGGTCCTCACCACCAAGGACTGGAGCTATGTATCGGAGCGTCTCGCCGGTGAGAACTGGTTCCTTGTCGGAGAGTGCGCCGGATTCGCGGACCCCATTCTATCGGCCGGAATGAGCCTTGCGCACGCCGGCGCACGTGAAGTGGCGTACGCCATCCTCGCTTTGGATCGCGGCGACTTCGAGCCGGAATGGCTCCGCTCGCAGTACAGCGTCAGTCACAAGAGCCACATTCGGCAGCACATTCGGTTCGCCGACTATTGGTATACGGCCCATGGTGCGTTCACGGACTTGGCCGGCCACGCCCAAACGATCGCGGACGAAGCCGGACTCCAAATGACGCCCGAACAAGCCTGGCAATGGATTGGGCAGGGCGGTTTCATCGACTCGACGGGCGGCACCGATGTGGGCTTCTTCGGCTCGTTAGTTACCAAGGAACTTATCTCTTCGTTCTCCGGCGGCGAAGTCTTCTATCAGATCGAAGGCAAAACTCACTTCCGGTTGAACCTTGAGGGAGCGACGAAGGACTGGGTCGCGGACTTGGCGAACGGCCGGATCACCCGATCGCGATCCTACCGTCGCGGCAACAAGCAGCTTCCCATGGTGAAAACCGTGGGTTGGGTCGCTCGGTATCTCCTTGAAGAACGGTCCTTTGCCGAGCTGAGAGATGCCGCAAAGGCGCAAGTGGCGTCGGTATCGATGACAAGGGAACAGTATCATTTCTTCTGGTCCCAAGCGATCAAGAGCCTCGAAGCAATGGTCGGAGACGAGTGGGTGATTGCCCGAACGGAAGAAGGAGCCGAAGGCGTACCTCGCTTCCAGGCCGATATCAGCGGGATGTTCCACCCCAATCGGGACGTCGCGGAGTTGCTGACGGAGCCTTAGTCGGCAGGCCGAGGGGCGGCGTGTCGCGTTCGCATCCGCTTACGATCCTTAAACTCGATCGGCACGTGGCCTCGGCGGTTGGCGGTGATCGCCAAGAGCAGCGGGGGTAGGTCCGAGGGGCCGATGGCATGCACCGGTTCGACGGTTGCCTCCTCGTCGGTGCTGTATCCAATGCTGTCGCCTAGCCCCAGGAGTACCACCTGGTCCGCGGCCCGGAAGATCACCTCGCCGCGCAGAATAAGCAAAATAGCGTCTTCGTAGGTTGGGTTTGGCGAGACCCACGAACGCTCAAAGATCTCAAACTGGGACGTTCCCGGGCTATTCGGCATGACGACCATATAGGCTTGAAATGAGCGCACGAGCCCCTGACGGCCAAGCCGCAACCGCTCTTCCGGTTGTTGGACCCGAGCCTGGCTATCCGCCGGAATCCGCGTGCGCCGGTCCCCGGAGGCAAACCAGTTGTTCTCCGCCTGCCGATGGATAAAGAGTTTGCGGCGGTCTTCGGGCAGACCGTAGGGCAGGACCGAATTGACGAAATCGACCGACTCGCCGAGGCCGCCGCAGATCTTTTCCAGACTCCTCCGGTGCACGCGATGCCCGCATTCGAGCCGATGCACTGTCGCCTTATCCACGCCCGCTACCGTGGCGAGCTCGGCCTGGGTTTGGGCGTGAGCCATCCGCAAGCAGCGAACGTTGAAGGCGATGAGGACAAGGTCCAAAGGTGCTTCGGTCTTCATTCTCAAACCTAGTTCTGCCTAATTATGCGACTTTAAATATGCAGATTGAGGAATTGTCGTGCGCGCCTGCCTTCAAGAGGGCGGAACGGCAATCCCAAGATGTATCCGTGTTCGCTCCGCTCTCTCATCGGGTCCGCTCCGTTTTGCTCATGGCCGGCTTCGCCGCGACCGGATTCGCCCAATCGGATGCTTTCCTTACCCATCCGGATATCCATGGCTCGAAAGTCGTGTTCACCGCCGAGGGCGACTTATGGCTCGCGGACATCTCAACTGGGGAAGCTTCCCGGATCACCAGCGAACCGGGCGTGGAGACGAATGCGCATTTCTCCCCCGATGGCTCTCAGATTGCGTTTACCGCCGGATACGATGGGGGGCGAGACGTGTACGTGATGCCAACAAGGGGAGGCATCCCTCGCCGCCTCACCTTCGACCCGAGCGACCCCGACCAGATGCCGGGAGCGGTTGTCCTAGGTTGGACTCCCGACGGCGCCAGCGTCCTCTTCAACTCTAGCGGCCATCTTTATGCCCCTAAGTGGGAGCAGGAGATGACCTCGCAGCTCTTCACCATCCCCGCGAAAGGAGGGCTCCCCGCGCTGCTCCCGGTCCCCAGGGCCGCCTTTGCCAGCCTGAATCCGGATGGCCACACGCTCGCCTACGTGCCCTCCACCAGTTCCTGGATGAACTGGTTTCGTTACGAAGCGGGCGAAGCCGATCGCATCTGGTTGAGCGATCTTAAGGCCGGGACATTTACGCCCTTGACGAATTCTAAGGGCATCGACACGGAGCCCGTCTGGTGCGGCGGCGCGATCTACTTTGTTTCCGAGCGAACCGGCGTACGCAATCTGTGGCGCTTGGACCTCGCGACGAAGAAGGCGACCCAGCTCACTTTCTCTCGCGATGCCGCCGTTCGATTTCCGGCGACGGACGGGAAGCGGATCGTCTATCAAATCGGCCCCGGACTTGGGATCTTTGATCCCGCCGACGGATCCGCCAAGGTCCTCGACATTCACTTGCATTCGGATCGCATGCATGCGCGACCGTTTGAGGAGCCCGTTTGGCCCGCCGATCGCGGATCGGCTTCCCCTATCGCCAGTTCCATCGGCCTGGCCGGCAAGCGCGTCGCCATCGCCACCCGAGGCCACCTCGTAACCGTTCCGGCGGACCGAGAAAAGGGAGCGATGCACCTGCTCGTCAACGATTCCGCCCAGCGGGTCCAAAACCCGGCCTGGTCGCCGGACGGAAAACAGATCGCCTATGTCAGCGACGCGTCTGGCGAGGAGCAGTTGTATCTGATCGAAGACGTCGAAGGCGCCGCGCCGAGGCAGCTCACGCGCACCCTGACCGGCGAGCATGGCGCTCCCGTGTGGTCGCCGAACGGAAAGTACCTGCTGATCGGCGATCGCACAAGCGATATCCAGCTTGTCGATGCGGCCACGGGAGACGTGAAGACGATCGGCAAGGATCATGGCCCCTGGTCCGGCTATCACATCGAAACCGATTTCTCCTTCAGCCCGGACAGCAAATGGGTGACCTACGCGGCTTCGCTCGGCTGGCGACTTTCGGCGGTCAGCCTTTACGAGATCGCCACGGGGAAAACGACGCTCGTTTCTCACCCCGGGATCGATTCGAACGCACCCTTGTTCTCTGCCGACGGCAAGTATTTGTTCATGCTGCAGGCGTCGAGCATCTCGCAAACCTGGACCGGGATAAGCAGCAGGATGAACCAGAACTACGCGACCAAGGTGACCGGCTTCGCCCTGGCCAAAACGACTCGCAGCCCGCTCGACACGCCCGAACCCGAGGAGGGAGCTAAGCCGGAACCAGTTGCCAAGGAAACCAAGATCGATATGGACGGCCTTTCCGACCGGGCTTTTGACATGCACGTTCCCGCCGGGCAATTCCAGGGGCTGTTCGTGACCCCGAACCGGCTGATTCTCCAAGACGAGACCTCGATCCTCGCCTGTGACATGAAGACCGGCGCCGTATCCGATCTGGCCAAGGGCGTTCAACCGGTCGAACTGACCCGCGACGGAAAGAAGCTTTTGGCGGACGGCCCCGCCGGTTTGCAGGTCATCGACGCCACCGGCGGAGTAGTGCCCCCGGGAACGGGCGCATTGAAGCTGGATGGCCTAACGATATCGATCGATCCCCAACGGGAGTGGCGTCAGGTCTTTCACGAGACTTGGCGGATTTGGCGCGATCTCTTTTACGATCCGAATATGCACGGCATCGACTGGAAAGCCATCCGAACCAAGTACGAGGCGGAGCTGCCGCGGGTCGCGAGCCGATACGATCTGACATTGCTCACCCGCGACATGATCTCCGAGCTCAGTATCGGCCATTCCTTCGCCGGCGCGCGGTCGGAGTTCGTGGCCAAGGCGGCGAGGCCGGGTCTCTTCGGGGCGGATCTGGCATGGGACGCGGTAGCCCACGCCTACCGGATCGCTCATATCCTCAAGGGAGACGCTTGGGACCCGGCGCAGAGATCTCCTTTGGCGAACCCAGGCGTGGATGTCAAAGAGGGAGATTTCCTTTTGCGTATCGGCGGAAACATTCTCCGGCAAGACCAGGATCCGGCTTCCTTGTTGCTCGGCACCGCGGGCAGACCGATCGAGATCGAAGTCAATGACAAGCCGGAAATGGCGGGGGCGAGGAAGCTAACCGTGAAACCGCTCTCCAACGATCGCAACCTACGGCTGAAGGACTGGATCGAGGGCCGGCGTGCCTACGTCGAAAAGGCCTCCGGCGGCCAGATCAGCTACGTATACGTCGGCGACATGGGTGGCAGCGGGGCGACTCAATACGCCCAGCAGTACTACCCCAACGTCGACAAGCCCGCGATCTTGCTTGATATCCGTGGAAACGATGGCGGCAACATCTCGGGGAGCATTCTCAACGACCTCACTAGCCATGCCACGGCGTTCTTCGCCTACCGGGACGGGACCAACTATCGCCGCGAAAGCTGGGCGCCGCTCGGGCACGTGGCCCTCGTAACCAACGAGTGGGCGTTCTCGGACGGCGACTACTTCAGCGAAATGTTCAAGCGCCTGAAGATAGGACCCGTGATTGGGCATCGTACGACGGGTGGGGTGGTCGGACCCGTGGGCTACCGTATGGTCGACGGCGGCGGAGTCGGCGTTCCGAACTACGGAGCTTGGGTCGGTAACGAGTGGATCGTGGAGGGTCGCGGCGTGGTGCCGGACTACGAGGTGGAGCAAGATCAAGCGGCGGTCATGGCGGGCAAGGATCCGCAACTGGACAAAGCCATCGAGGTCCTCATGGCCGAACTGAAGGCTCACCCCTTCAAACTGCCGATGCACCCGCCTTACCCAGTAAAGTTGGGCGGAAGCCGAGGCTAGCGGCGCGCGCGCATCGCGACCGTGACTTCGCTTCGGTTGTGATAGAGCTGGCGCGCGCCGATAATTTCGTACCGCGTGGCCAGCATCTCGATATCGATGCGAAGCATATCGAGCGCCTTTCGGGCGCCGTCGGCGGAATTCGTCAGCTTCGGCATCTTCAGCGTCATGATCGCGATGCCCTCCTGGGTGAGGCGCGGCGCGAAGCTGAGCATGATCTCGATGGAGTCCCGCGCATCCATCTTCATGTCGTTCGCGATGACGTTGAACACCTTATTGCCGGGCGAATACTCCTGGATTCGTTTGCGGACATGGGTGATCAGCCGGTTGCCCCAAAGTCGGGGGTCCAGACTGCCGGGGTCGACCGCGTCGACCTGCAGACCCTGTTCGGCCAGCACGCGTGTCCATCCGCCCGGCGAAGCCCCGATGTCGAGGGCTTTGCCGCGCGTCGGCAACGTAAGGCCAAACACGCTGAGGGCTTCCAAAAGCTTAAATTCCGCGCGGCTCACCTGATTGTCGTCGCGCTTCAGTAGATGCTTTCCGCCCGCCCACGCGCTCCGGTTTTGATCTGGCGGCGAGAAGCCGACGTAGGCGCAAGTAGGTAGGCAAAGAACCGAGACTACTTGCTCGGGCCATCGGCAGTCCATGGTCGCTCCCGTCTCTTGCTCAAGGGCGAGGGACAGCGTTTCGTTGACGATTACCTTGCGGTACGGAAGCTTGCCAACGCCGAGGATCCTTGTCTGGACCGAGAAGCTTTTGGTGGGCTCAACCCGCCCGGCCAACTCGGGAACCAGGGTTGCGATAACCGCAACGTCTTCCTCCGTTCCCGTAAGCGGGACCTCATAGTCGACGGGAGCCAGGTGCCGGATAAAGATGGAACCGGACTTCTCTACGCATGCAACGAGGGCTTCGAACTCAAGCTCCGATGAGGCCAGCAAGACGCTGCCGAGAACGACGTCGCCGGTATCGAGCCAGGTGCCGGGTAGAAGGACAACTCCCGTTCGCCGAAGTTCTTCGGTGACGAGCGCTTCCGAATCCGCGTCGCACGTGACGAGGAAGCGATGTACGTTCTCCTTATCTGGCCCCAACTCCTAGATATTAGCCTTGATATAGGGAGCGATTCACCGTTCGATCAAATAAAGGATCTCGGTTTCCCATTTAGCTGGGTCAGGTTGCTTGTCCGGGTCCGTTTTGTAGATTTCGACCCGGGAAGCGAACTCATCGCCCATCTTGTTTTTGGTCATCTTGAATTTGAGATGTTTCTCGCTTGCCCAGCGCTGGAGGGCGGCGTTGGGCGCGACCAGTCCCGAGTAGTTGCCGAAGTGGGTGAGCGAGACGTACTCGCCGGCGGGGATCGTGCCGGCATAAACTTCGGCATCACCCTTGACCGGCTTCGCGACCGGGAAGCCGACCTCGATATCCAGCCGTTTCTCCATATCGATGTACCGGAACCGCATCAAGGGTGGCCCTGCCTCGATGGCGTGGTGCTCGGCCGCCCACTTGTGGAGCTTCGGCATCAGCTTGGGGAAGGCGCCGCCGATCGTTGCCATCGACTCGGTGGATTTGATGGCGATGTAAGGAGTTGGCGGGCGGTGGACAATTCGCGGGGTCTCTTGGACGACGCCGGCTAAGAGGCTGAAGAGGCAAACAACCATGACTGTAATATCGTCGATTCCGTCTTGTGGGATTCGACACCTTTTGCGGACTTTCTAGCGGATTAAGCAAGGACGCTTCGCATCGAAGGTCCAGCCAGGGATGAGATATTGCATGGCGACGGCATCGTCCCGGCTTCCGAGGCCGTGACGGAGATAGAGATCGTGTGCCAGCTCCACCGCGTCCATGTCGATCTCGATTCCAAGGCCGGGGCGGTCAGGCACTTCGATTTGGCCCTTTGCGATCTTGAGCGGCTCATGGGTAAGGGCTTGGCCATCTTGCCAGATCCAATGAGTATCGATGGCGGTGATCCTTCCGGGGGCGGCGGCCGCGACATGGGTGAACATGGCCAGGGAGATGTCGAAGTGGTTATTCGAATGCGACCCCCAGGTTAGTCCCCAGTCCCGACAGGTCTGGGCGACCCGAACCGAGCCTTGCATGGTCCAAAAATGAGGATCGGCGAGGGGGATATCGACGGCTTTGAGCCGGAGAGCATCGGTCAGTTCGCTCCAGTCGGTGGCGACCATATTGGTGGCGGTCGGAATTCCCGTTGCGCGCCGGAAATCGGCCATTGTTTCGCGCCCGGTCCGGTCACCCTCGGCCCCACATGGGTCCTCGGCGTAGGCGAGCACGCTGCCCTCGCACAGACGAATTGCTTCATCGAGCGACCAAGCGCCGTTTGGGTCGAGCGTGACCCGTGCGGAAGGAAATCGGTTGGCGATGGCCGTGACGGCTTCCATCTCTTCATCGCCACTCAAAACTCCGCCTTTCAGCTTGAAATCTTGAAAACCGTAGCGGGCTTCGGCAGCTTCCGCTAAGCGAACGATCGCGTCGACGGTCAGCGCTTCTTCGTTACGAAGGCTCGACCATTCGTCCTCGCCGGCGCCGGATGGATAGGGAAGGTCCGTCTTGTTTCGGTCGCCGATGTAGAACAAATATCCAAGAACCGGAACCTTTTGCCGTTGCTGACCCTCCCCGAGCAGTGCCGCCACGGGGACCTCGAGGTGTCGCCCAAGAAGGTCCAGCAGAGCCGACTCGATGGCGGTAAGGGCGTGGATGGTGACGCGTTGGTCGAAGGTTTGGTTGCCTCGCCCTCCGGCATCCCGGTTCGCAAACCGCGCTCGCATCTCGTTGAGGATCGCGAGGTAGTCCCCAATCTTTCGGCCGATGACGAGCTCTTTCGCATCCTCCAGGGTCTGTCGGATCTTCTCCCCGCCCGGAACCTCGCCGACTCCCACATGCCCCGAGTTATCGGTGACGACGACCAGGTTTCGGGTGAAGAACGGTCCATGCGCGCCGCTCAAATTCAGCAGCATCCGGTCGCGCCCGGCGACGGGGATGACCCGCACGCCCTCCACCGTGGGCATCAGACGGACTCCAGTTCGAAGCGGCGGATGGGGCCGACGATGAATAGGTAGGCGAGGATGCAGAGGATGGAGTGAAGAGCCACGAACATGAGCGCGACATCGAACGAACCCGTCGCTTGCCGAATGTAGCCGATCGCGATGGGGGTCGTGATTCCCGCGATATTGCCGAAGGCGTTAAAGATCCCGGCGGAGAGCCCGGTGAAGGCCTGGGGAGCCGCGTCGGAGATGATCGCCCATCCTAGCGCGGCGATCCCCTTGCCCAAAAAGCCCAACGACATGAACGCGATGATAAGCCCTTGGCTCCCCGTGAAGTTGCAAAGTACGATCGCGGTCGAAAGGAGTGCGCCGGCCACCAGCGGAGCCTTTCGGGCAAACGTCAGACTCTTTCCCTTTTTGAGGAGCGCATCGGAGATCAAGCCTCCCATGATGCCTCCCGCCACTCCGCACAACGCCGGGGCGACCGCGCCAAACCCCGCTTGCACGACGGTCATGTGGCGTGCCTCGACCAAGTAGACGGGAAACCAGGTGGTGAAGAAGTAGGTAAGGGCGGTCATACAGTACTGCCCCATGTAGATGCCGACCAGCATCCGGTTAGTGAGGAGTTGCCGCACGACATCCCATCGGACTTTGACCTTCGTGGCGTCATGCGACCGGTCGAGGTCAACGAGGGCTCCGTTTGCGGCGATGTGTTGGAATTCCTGAACCGTGACACGGGGGTGGGAGTGCGGGGCGTAGACGACTTGCGCGAACACCAAGGCCGCCACCAGACCAATTGCTCCCATGACGAAGAACACGAAGTGCCAGTTGTATTTGTGGATGATCCAGCCCATGAGCGGGGAGAAAAAGACGAGCGCTGCGTATTGGCCGGTGTTGAAGATCGCGGCGGCGGTGCCTCGTTCATGGCCCGGGAACCAAGCGGCGACGATGCGGGAATTTGCGGGTAGAGAGGGGGACTCGGCAAGACCGAGCAGGAGGCGCAGGACGAAGAGCGCCGCCACCGCGGCGGCAGGAGTGAGCCATGAGGCGAAGCCTTGCGCGAAGGTGCAGAGCGACCAGGCGACGATGGACGCCAGATAGACCTTTTTCGAGCCGAAGCGGTCGAGTAGGTATCCGCCTGGGAATTGCCCGACGACGTAGGACCAGCCGAAGGCAGAGAAGAGGAAGCCCAGCGTCACCGAGTCGATGTGGAGATCTTTCTTGATCGCGGAGCCGGCGATCGAGATCGTCGCGCGGTCCGCGTAGTTGATCGTGGTGATGATGAAAAGCAGGGCGAGGATGATGTGGCGAATCGGTACGCGCCGGATCCCTTCCGCTTTCGCCGAATAATTCATATGCTCAGGCCAGCACCTTCGGGGCCGAGAGCCATTGTAGCTATAGATGGTCTCAGGTTTGAGTTACTTGGCCGCAAATTAGCCCCAATAATTGTTCGTTGGCATTTTTAGGAAGGGTGTAAGGATTCCGGACGGCGTGCGAATCACCTATATGTGGACATCAAGCTAATGGCGACAAAACAGGAACGCTTCGAAGCGCTTCTGGCTGAGCACGCCGGAGTTGTGTTCCGGGTTGCTCGGACTTACGCCCACCATCCCGAAGACTTGCAGGACCTCGCCCAGGAGATTCGCGTTCAACTCTGGCGCGGCTTTCCGAAGTACGACGCCCGCCGGCCGTTCGCAACTTGGATGTATCGGATCGCGCTGAACGTGGCGATCTCTTGGCGACGGAAGGCCTCGCATCTGAGTCGACGGTCGCTGGCGTTGGACGACGTCCCGGACTTGGCGACGTCGACGGATTTCGGCGACGAAGCTCGGGTGGCAAACCGGATCCTTGAGGAGTTGGACCCTCTCAACCGGGCGCTATTGCTCCTCTACCTGGAGGACCTCAGCTACGCCGAGATCGGCGAAGTCCTCGGAATCACCCCAAACAATGTGGCCACGAAGATCAGCCGACTGAAGGATCGCTTCCGGAAGACGGCCCAAGAGGAATGAACAAAAGGAAGAATGAATATGGAACTAGACGAACTCAAAGCAAACTGGAAATCTATCGACCTGCGAGTCACCCAACTGGAACGCAAGCAGACTTTAAAGCCTGCGGGGAACCGGCTTAAGCTGGAGCCCATTTTTGAACTCATCGTGGGGGCCTTGACGGCAGTTTGGACCGGTAATCTCCTCGCGAATAATTTTTCGCGCATCCTCAGCGCGCCCTGGACCGCAGTCCCGGCTTTGCTATTGGATGCTTTAGCGATCTTTACGATCTCGCTCAGCATCCGCCAGCTCAGCGTCATTTCGAGTTTCGACTATTCGGGATCGGTCGTACAGATGCAGCGAAAGGTCGCCCAGATGCGGGCTATGCGCGTGCGTTCGACGCGGGTTACGTTCTTGGCGGGGTTGCCGTTGTGGATGATCTTCCCCACCGTGGCGGGGCAGGCAATTTTCGGGATCGACTTCGTCCGCGCCGTCAGCGCCCCTTGGATCTTCTCGAACGTGATCTTTGGCGTGATTCTGGTGGCAGTTATTGTGTTTACGGCTCGCCGGTCCGGCGAGCGGTCTCGATTCTTCCGTTGGGTAGATAACGTGTTCGCGGGCGCCGCGATCGTGGAAGCCGAGGCGCGTTTGGCCGAAGTCAGTGAGTTTGCTAACGAGGCGTGAACAGAATTAATGGAGGGATGCTATGTTCCCTCCATGAGCTTCTCTCGACGCGACCTGCTTGCCGCGAGTGCGGGCGCCGTCCTGCCCCTGAACTCTCCCGCGAAGAAGCGGCTGAGAGTGGCGCACTTTACGGACGTCCACATTCAGCCGGAACTTCACGCCGTGGAGGGGACCGTGAAGGCATGGCGACATCTCATGGGTCAACATCCACGTCCGGACCTCGTCTTGGTCGGCGGCGATATGGTGATGGATGCTTGGTCCGCCGATCGCGACCGGACCAAGCTTCAGTGGGATCTCTATCACCGCACGAGGAAGGACAACATGGACTTGCCCGTCCACCACGCGATCGGCAACCACGACATCTGGGGGATCGACAAGGGCGCCAGCCATACGAGCGGCCAAGAGGGCTTATGGGCCAAGAAGTGGTTCCTGGATGCGTTCGGTTATGCCCGCACGTATCATAGTTTCGACTTCGCCGACTGGCACTTCGTAATGCTCGACAACGTGCTGATCACCCCCGACGGCTACAACGGGATGGTGGACGGAGACCAATTCGAGTGGCTAAAAGAAGACCTCAGCCGCACGAAAAAGCCGACTTTGCTCGTCTCCCACATCCCGCTGCTCTCGATCACCGGCGTTGTCCAGGGTTATCAAGAAAAAACCGGCGAGTGGAACGTCGGCGGAGACGTCATGACGAAGAACATCGATGCGCTTCGCGACCTGTTCCTAAAGAATCCGCATGTGAAGGTTGCCGTCAGCGGTCACGTTCACATGGTCGATCGGGTGGACTACGCCGGTGTGAGCTACCTCTGCGGGGGCGCGGTGTGCGGGTCCTGGTGGAAGGGTTGGAACGCTGGCTTCCCTCCCGGGTATCGGTTGATCGATCTCTACTCGGACGGCACGTTCGAAGAGCGCTACGTGCCCTGGGGTTGGACGGCGCAGGCCTAGGACCATTAGCCGCCAGTTAAGTTTCTTCGTGCCAATGTAGATTTCGTGGGCCTATCTGTTAGATCCTTTCGCTTGCGTGCGTTCTGCTTTTCGGAGGTGAATCGATGAGCAGATACGCACACCCATTTTTTGATCAAATCGGCAATCGTCCGCCCGAGGCCACCGCGGCCGCGCTGGCGTCAAAGCACGCCTGGGCAAAGACTAAGCTAGGGAGAATTCCCCCCGTTCGCGGAAACGGAGTCATTCAACTTGACGAAATCCTCGGCGCGGGTACGTCGGCCGAATTCATCGGGGCCGGCAAGATGATTTTCCACGCGGGCGGCGATAGCGGGATTCCCGGCGGCAGTTCCGAGGCCGAAGCCGTCGCAGAGGCCATGGCCCACGACTATCGCGTCAACCAATCGGCCACGAACCCCGCGTTCCTCATGCACCTCGGCGACGTGATCTACGGGCCCGGCAAGAGCGATCACTACCTGGACGAGTTCTACCGCCCCTACAGCGGGTACCCCGGCAAGATTCTCGCGATCCCGGGCAACCACGACGGGGAACTCACGAGTCGCGATCCGGATTCATTGGCGGCGTTCTTGGCCAACTTCTGCACCCCGCTGGCCGTACCCGCTCCAGCCGCCGATGCGGTCCGAATTCCTCGAGAGACGATGACCCTGCCCGGCGCCTATTGGATGCTGGAAGCGCCTTTCGTACGCATCATCGGTCTCTATTCGAACTTCGCCGAAAACCCCGGATTTCTCGAAGGGGAGGCGGGCGATACATCCCAGCTCGACTGGTTGAAGAAAACCCTCAATGGCCTCACCGGCAAGACGGACAAGGCGCTTGTCATAGCGACCCATCATCCGCCCTTCAGTCAATCTTCGCACGCGGGCAGCCAGGAGATGTTGGGGGAGATCGAAGCCATTTGCGCCACGGCAAGGGTCTATCCAGACCTGTTCCTCTCCGGTCACGCGCACAACTATCAGCGGTTTCTGCGGAAAGCACAAGGCAAACAGACTCCGTTCCTCGTGAACGGATGCCTCGGACACGGCGCGCAAGCCGTGAAACCGCCCGACGGTACGGAGACCAATGGCACGACCTATGTCAAGGCGGTGGAGTGTTACGGCTTTCTCCGGATAACCGTGTCGGCGGCCAAGATCTTGATCCAGATGGTTCAGGTCTTGTCCGGAGGAACCCAAATCGTCGACGAATGTACGGTCGATCTCGCGACGCACACGGTGAGCGAGGCAGGAGCATAATGTCCCACCAAAACCACAACCACACAACGCCTCTCCCTCCTTCGCACAATCCCGCAACCGGCGGCGGTCGTCTCCCCGGAAACAAATTCGCAGCCTTAGTGGGGAAGTACGATCACTGGACTTTGCAAGCGGAGCGCAGCGATGCTCAGAATAAGTTTCACGTCTACGTTTGGGTCGCCGTCGCGGGCGGGCCAAATGCCGGGAAGTACGAGTGCGCGATCAACGTCTTGTCCGACAAAGGGACGGACAGCGCTCAAAATGAGGTGCGATACCACCTTCACGACGTCCAACTCGACGTGTCGCACTGGCCCGCCGAGGGCATTTCGACAACGGCCGCGCTCGACTATGCGAAATTGGGGCTCCACGAAGCCGACTTCACCGACGTGGAAGCGGGCGAACTCCGCACGTTGGTCGAGCACTATGCTTCAAGTTGCCAATTGATGGGGGCCTTCGGCCACACCTATCCAGACGGAACGGGTTTGCATGAGACCCATATGCAGTCTCCGAACCAAGACGGTGCGGTGGTCTTCTACTACGACGTCGACCATGGCGGACCGATCGCTCGCTGGGTCTTCGTCAAGTTCCAAACGCCGAAGTTGCCGTAGGCTGGGGCAAAGCGGGTTCATAGGAGCCGATCTTTGTGGTTTCTTCCGCTTATGCCGATCGCCGCAACCTCAACCCGGAACGGGTTGTCTGTTCAGCGAAGGGTAGCGCCTCTGGGCGTTACCCTGGTAAGGGTGCACAAAGAAAGCAATCAACCCTATAAGGGTTGTCTCCTGCACGATCCGAAACTTGATCGGAATGGCGCGTTTGGGGACCCGCGAGGATTCAACCGCTTTCAGGGTTGGATGCGTTGGTCGCCACGGACTTTCCAGGGTTGAGCCGGGCTCAACCCTTCGCTGGACGGAGAACCCCTTCAGGGTTCAGGGGCGCCACCAGAAATGGATCCATATGCGAACCGCTACGACCTGTGTCGTTCACCATACTAACTACGGCGTCGGCCATATCGACAGCTAAACTTGCAAGTTTAGCTGTCGATATGGTAACTTCTCGTACATGAAAGAGGAGAGGCTTGAACGGGATATCGCCGAGTTTGGTCAAGCCATCGGGTCCCTGCTTCGCCGCCTTCGGTCGGCAAACGAATCCGCCGACCTGTCTTGGACGCAATACGCGGTCATCAATCGGCTGGACCGGAACGGACCTACCACGACTGCCGAACTCGCCCGGGCGGAGGGGATCAAGCCGCAATCCATGGGCGCAATCGTCGGCGCGCTTGAAGAGCTCGGGATCGTCGAGCGAAAGCCCCACCCGACCGATGGCCGGCAGGTGAATATTCAACTGACGGCGCACGGAATCGCCTTGCGCCAGAGCGTCAAGGATGCCCGCTGGAAGTGGCTCGCCGAAGCCGTCGCGGAACTGGATGAAGGGGAGCGGGAAACCCTCCTCGCCGCCGGGCACATTATCAAACGGCTGGCGGAAAAGTGACCGGCACCTTCCGGTCCCTCGCGAACTACAACTACCGCCTTTGGGCCGGTGGCGCGATCGTCTCAAACATCGGGACCTGGATGCAGCGAACCGCCCAAGACTGGATCGTTCTTACCCAGTTGACCCACAACAACGCGACTGCCGTCGGCGTGGTTATGGCGCTTCAATTCGGACCCCAGGTTCTCTTTCTGCCTTTGACCGGGTTCGCGGCTGACCACTTCGACCGGCGAAAGCTGCTCATCGCCACCCAGGCGACGATGGGCGTCTTGGCCTTGGGGCTTGGCCTGCTTACGGTCACCGGGCTCGTCAGGCTTTGGCAGGTGGACGTGTTCGCGTTCCTGTTGGGCTGCGCCACCGCCTTTGACGCACCGGCTCGCCAAACCTTCGTGTCCGAGTTGGTGGGGGAGAAGGACATCTCGAACGCGGTTGCGCTCAACTCCACCTCGTTCAATGCCGCACGGATGATCGGGCCGGGGGCGGCCGGTTTGCTTATCGCTTCGGTTGGGTCAGGGTGGGTCTTCCTCATCAACGGCGCATCTTTTTTGGCGGTGATTATTTCGCTCTGCTTCCTTAGGGTGAACGAGCTCCACCGGACGGACCGGGTAGCTCGCACGCGGGGAAGTTTGGCCGAGGGATTTCGCTACGTTTGGAAGCGGGACGACTTGAAGGCGATCTTGCTCATGATCTTCCTGGTCGGCACGTTCGGCCTCAACTTCGCCATCTTCATTTCGACGATGTCCGTGACGGTCTTCCATGAGGGTGCGCAGCATTACGGAATGCTGACGTCGGTCATGGCGATCGGGTCGGTGGCGGGCGCGCTTCTATCCGCGAGACGTGAAAGCCCTCGGATTGGTTTCCTGGTCGGCGGAGCCGCGGCGTTCGGTGCCGGCCTCGCGGTGGCGGCGGTGATGCCTACTTTCTGGCTCTTCGGCCTCGCGCTCATGGCGATCGGAATATCGGCCCAGACGCTGACCACCACCGCTGTCAGCACCGTCCAACTCTCGACCGAACCAGTGATGCGTGGTCGGGTCATGGCCATTCTGCTCGCCATCGCGATGGGAGGCACGCCCATCGGAGCTCCGTTCGTGGGCTGGGTCGCGGATACCTACGGTCCGCGTTGGTCGATTGCCGTGGCCGCCGTCGCGGGCTTCGTGGCGTGCGGAGTTGGGTTGCTCTATCTCGTCAAGCACCGAAACCTGCGGGTGCGCTTCGACGGTTTCAAAGTGCGCATCAGCCACGACCCGGCGGTGGTCATCGATCCTACTGCCGCGGCTTAATGCAGTCATTCGGTGGTTGGTCAATTTCCCATTGACTAGGTTCGGAAGGATTTTCGACGAGGAATCGAGCCCGGAAAGCGCCAACGGCGCGTAACATTTGGAGCCGATAGAGGGCGAATCTACATGGGTTCGTCCGGCTTTCCACCGTGCTCCGCCTTCAGGGATTTGTACGTTCGAAAACACGTCGCCGATAACCAGCAACCCAATGTAGCCAGGCCCCGATGTATGTGCGGGGGCTGCGCTTACCGCGAAACACTTGGCGATCACCGCCTGCGTCAAACCGGAACCTTCGTCGGTAGCCGGTAGGTCGTCTCAGCGCTACCGCGCGCAGCCCCCTGCACATACATCAGGGGCCTGGCTACACTTGGTTTGTCAACGACAATTCCGTTTTCCCAACGGTTCGAGGTCAAACTTGCCGCGCAATGGCAAGGAATGATGCTGGACGAAGCAACCGGTCAACGCGAGATGTGGGTAATGACAAGATTTGGAGCCTGGGTCGGAGGCGAAGCTGCAGGCCCAGGTCGCAGGCGGGCACTGCGCGCCCAACTCGATGAGCAATGGATAGGAGATTGACACTAGCGAAATCTTGAAACAATAACGCGAACCTTCAGTCCGCAGCCCTGCCGACACCGCATCCAGGGCCTGCGGCGTGATGCGCCTCCAGCCCTGGCTCAAAATGTCTCGCACCTTTGGCGCTTCCTGCGATTGGAAACCGACCAAGCATCAGAGACTATGAGACTGCGGAAGAGACGCGAGGCTTAGTGTCTAAGGAAATCGAACCAGGGCAGTTTGACGCGGCGGAAGTCCCCCTCATTGTCAATGTCCATGCTCTTCGCCGCTTCGGCGAGCGGCAACACAAATTGCTCGAAGTCCGGACGGGAGGCTTTCGCTTTGGGAGGCTTCTCAGGAAGGCCCTCCATGACGGTGCCGATGGCAAAGAAGACGAAGCTGACGGGGAGACAGTAGATGAAACCCATCAATGTGAACGCCGTGGGCGCCGCCCAGTCTGGGTTCACCATGATGTAGTTCGCCCAGTAGGCGTTCCAGAAGCTAAGGAGAATCATCCCCAGTCCAAGCAAGTACCAGATTCTCCCGCGCTTAGAATTCGCCCTCACCATCAAAAACACTCTTCATAGATACCGGGCGATTCCGATCCGCTTGGTCGCAATTCCCTGGGACTCCCGTCACGGTTCGAGGTAGCTGCGGTTCCAAGTCTCGCCCTCGCGTTCGAAGAGGGCTCGGCGGTGCAACCGGCTCGGGGCGAATTCTAAGAACTCGATGCGGATGGCTTCGATTTCGAAGCCGCCCCAATTGTTTGGCCGGCTTACTCGCGCATCATCGGACCGAGAGCTTAGAAACTCTTTGGACTGCACCATGTCCGCGAGTAACTCGCGCTCGTAACGATCGAAGTCCGCAATCTTTTGCCCCTGCTTTGCGAGGCTCGATATGAGCTGCGCGTCGAGGTTTCTTTCCGCGAAATAGCGATCTGCATCAGCCTTGGAAATTCGGCTTGCCATCCCCTGAACCCGGACCTGGCGTTCCGTGTGGGGCCACCAGAACGTAAGGGCGACCTTGGGGTCGTTCCTCATTTCCCGACCTTTCCGCGACCGGTCCGGACCGGTAATGACAAAACGCCTCTGCCGAACTTCCTTGAGCGCGAGAAAGCGGGCGTTCGGGAAACCATCCGACCCGATCGTAGAGAGGCAGCACGCCTCCGGGATTCTCGCGGTTGAAAGGGCCTTCTCGGCCGCGAACCATTCGTTGAACAGACCGATGGGCGTGGTTTCCATGTCGCTAGACTCGGTGAAGGAAGGGAAGGCCGGTTCGTTCCTCTTTGGCATCCGCGAGGGGTGGCAAGGCTTTGCTCATGAGCCGTAAAAGCTCCGCATGTTCCGCGTCCGTAAGACTCGAGGCGAAGCACGTTTGGATGGCCGCGGCCATCACCGCCCAGACCTCGTCGATCCGCCGATCTCCGGCCGCAAGGAGTTGGACGGCGACCGCCCGCCGGTCCTGCGCGAACGCGCATCGGGACACGTAACCACGGTCCTCGAGCCGGTCAATGAGGCGGGAAAGACCGCTGTGCGAGAGCGCCATGCTGGCGGCGATCTCGCGGATAGTCAACTTGCGCTCGGGCGCGTAGTACAGGGTGTAGAGCACGTCGAACTCAGACATGGTCCCGAGCCCTGCCCTCGTCATCTCCGCTTCCAACTGCTCAAGCACGAGCTGATTAACGATGAAGACTGCCTTCCACGCCCGGCGTTGCGTCTCCGTTAGGGAAGGCGTTTCAGTTGTTTGCCGACGCATACATATATCTTCCCATAAATCATGAATTCTCGTGCATAATATGTATGCGCAAGCACACAAACAGAGAAATTGACGATGAGCACCCAAATCACCGAACAGAAGCCAGCCGTTCATCCCGGTACTCGGGTTGGTCACATCCACCTGAAGGTCGCCGACCTCGATCGCGCAGTCGCTTTCTATAGCGGACTGCTTGGTTTTGAGGTCACAACCCGGTATGGGGATAGCGCCGTCTTCCTCTCGGCCGGCGGCTACCACCACCACATCGGGCTGAACACCTGGGAAAGCGCGGGTGGGTCGCCTCCTCCGGCCGGTACGACAGGGCTCTACCACGTCGCGTTTCTCTATCCAGACCGAGCCGCCCTCGCCACCGCTCTCAAGCGACTGGTAGAGGCGGGCTATCCGATCGACGGTGCAAGCGACCACGGCGTGAGTGAAGCCATTTACCTCTCCGACCCGGATGGGAATGGTGTTGAACTCTATCGCGACCGTCCGGAGTCAGATTGGCCACGAGACGCCAATGGCGCCCTCCAAATGTTCACAAAACCCTTGAATCTCCGCGCACTGCTCGCGGAAGCGGCTTGATAACTAGGAAATCCATATGAAAATCGCCCACCTCGGAGCCAGCGGAAACGTTGGCTCGAAAATCCTCGATGAAGCCTTAAGACGCGGCCACACGGTGACCGCAATCGTCCGCAATCCGGCTCGCCTAGCCGCTCGCGAAGGCCTCGCGGCCGTCGCGGGTGACGCCAATGTGCCCGGCTCGATCGCCCCGCACTTTGCCGGCCATGACGTCGTCGTCAGCTCTGTCCATTTCGCCGATGTCGCCCCGGAGAAGGTCATCGGGCCGACCCAAGAAGCCAAAGTCCCTCGCCTCATGATCGTCGGTGGCGCGGGTAGCCTTCGCGGCCCGGATGGTGTGGATATCGTCGACTCCGCCGGCTTCCCGGACGCCTACAAGCCCGAAGCGCTCGCCGCACGTGCGTTCCTGAATGTGCTCAAGGGAACGACCGACCTCGACTGGACCTACGTTTCGCCATCCGCCATGATCGCGGCCGGGGAGCGCACGGGCAAATTCCGCGTGGGTCAAGACGACCTGCTGATCGGCAAGGATGGCCAAAGCCGGATCTCGGAGGAAGACTTCGCAATCGCCTTCGTCGACGAACTGGAGAGCCACGCGCACCCGAGCCAGCGTATCACCGTGGGCTACTAACGATCGCACGGATTCTGGGTCAGCGAAGTTGATATCATACGAGGATGATTTCGCTGGCTCAGCTTGCCGTTGGATTCCTGATCGCGCCCAGTCCGTCCAAGGACGCCGGAAAGCAGGTTTCGCCAGCCCACAAAATGGCGGTCGCCTTCGCCCGCGTCAATCCCGCGAAGATGCTGATGACGGATGCCGACTGGGTGGAAGCGGCCCGCGAGGTCTATGCCGACCAAGGCCGAGTCGATCACCAGCTAAAGCGGCTTTCGGAAGCTGAACTGAACCGATTCGTCATTCGAAGGGGCAATACGAAGGGTCTGAAAATCGCCCTGACCTTCGACGACGGCCCCCATCCCGACTTCACTCCCAAGCTGGTGAAAATCCTAAAGGACGCCAATGTGCCGGCGACCTTCTTCATGATCGGCCACATGGCGGAGAGCTACCCCGCAATGGTCAAGCTCGCCGCGTCGAACGGCTTCGAGATCGCCAATCACACCTACAGCCACGTCACCCTCACCAAGCTGACCGACGCCCAGGCCGATACGGAGTATCGATCCACCAATGACCTCCTCAAGAAGCTAACCGGCAAGACACCGCGCTACTGCCGTCCGCCGGGCGGGGACTACGATTTCAATGTTCTCGAGGCCGCCTACGGCGAAGGACTAACCACCGTCCTCTGGACCGACGACCCCGGCGACTACGCGAATCCAGGCGATAAGGTCCTGCTCGAATCGGAGACGGCCAAAGTCTCGGCCGGCGGAATCGTCCTTCTCCACGACGGCTCGCAAGACACGATCGACACCTTGGCGTCGTTCATCGCGTCTTGCAAGCGCCGCGGCTACCGCTTCGTTACCCTTGATGAGCTCCGCCGCCCGTAGGTCGGAGCGGCAGCACGAGATGGGTCGGGTAGCGGCGTGATCGGTAGATTCGTTGCGTCGCCTTCTGATAGTCGGAAGCCTTCGCCGCGAAGATATTCGGTACGAAGGTTTGGGGGTTCCGGTCGATGAGCGGGAACCACGCGCTCTGAATCTGCACCCCGATCCGGTGTCCCTTCAGAAACACATGATCGGCCGCATGGAGGTCGATCTTGAACTCCTCGACCTTGTTCGGGATGAGGGCTTGAGGATGCTCAAAGCTCGTTCGGAAACGTCCGCGAAAGACCTCGTCGGAGATGATCGACTCGGTTCCATCCGGCGACACGTCGAGCAGCTTGACCACCCAGTCGCTGTCGGTTCCAGTTGTCGAGGCAAATAGATCGGCGAGGACGTCGCCAGAGAGGGTCATTTCGCTCTCCAAGGTTTTCGATTGCCAGGTTAGGACATCCGGCCGCTTGCCGAGTTCGCGCTGATCGTCCGTCAGCCAGGTGTACCAAGTAGACCCATCCCCATAGGTGGGCTTGATCGCCGACGCGCGGTAGGGCGCGGGGTGGGCGGGATCGGAGACGTAGCTATCGAAGCCTTCCCCCGCCGGTCGGTCGAAGGATGCAGAGGCAGCTTCACCAAGATAAAGGTTTGTCGACTTTGAGTCCCGAGGTGGCCAGTTCTCGCCCCGAATCCATTTGTTGGCGCCGGTCTCGAAGGTCTGGACGTGGGGGAATTCGCCCGCGCCCGTTCCCTTAAGCCAGTGGTCGAACCAGGGCTTCTCGATGTTGTGGCGGTAGTCGTCACCCGTCGCACTGCCAAAATCGAGCGGGCCGAGCTGCTTGCCGGGGCCGCCCCACCCGCCGTGGTTCCATGGCCCGAGCACCATGTAGGCCAGGTGCGAGGGGTCGTGCTTGGCCAGTTCCTTATGGATGCGTTGGGGACCGTAAAAATCTTCTTGGTCGTACCATCCGCCCACCAGCAGAGTCGGAACAGTGAGGGGTGTCTTTAGGTAGGGGGCGATCGCCTGCCGTTGCCAAAACGCATCGTCGTTTGGGTGCGCGACGAAGTCATTCCATGAGGGGTATTTGCCGTGCAGGAATTTCGCGTCAAGCGTGGAGAGCGGGCTGTTCTCGAGGTACCAGTCGTACGCGTTCGGCTTGTCGATAGGCCAAGCCGTGTTCAGTTCTTTTCCAGATTCGAGAAGCCAAACGTATTCGAATCCATAGCTCAAGCGGAATGCCCCGTTGTGGTGAAAGTCGTCGCCAAGAAACATGTCGGCCACCGGTGCTTGCGGCGAGGCGGCTTTGAGGGCGGGATGGGGATGAATCAGCGCCATCGCCGCCAGCCAGCCGTCGTAGGAAACCCCGGTGATTCCTGCCTTTCCGTTGTTCCCGGGCACATGGTGGATGAGCCACTCGATGGTGTCGTAGGTGTCCGTGCACTCGTCGACCCCCGTCGGATCTTTTGGATCGTGGGGAGGTCGCAGCATGACAAACTCTCCGCCCGATTTGAACTTGCCTCGGATGTCTTGGTTGATCTGGATATAACCGTCCCCGGCGAGAAGCTTCTGCTCGGCATCGGATAGCTTTGCGGGAAGCTCCGTCCCGTAGGGCGTTCGCTCGATCATGAAAGGCAGCGGAGTCGTTGAGTGTGCTGGACTCCGAATCACCGTATAGAGCGTCACGCCATCACGCATCGGGATGTTTACTGCCGTGACCGTCCACGCCTCCTGAGGGGTGCTCGCCCATGGCGTCGAAGCTAAGAGTCCGCAAACCAGAGAGGCCGTGAGTGGTCGAGAGAGTAAGTGGACCATCGGTATTAGACATCTTTACGGAACGGCGTTGCGCGGGGTGTACCGGTATAGAAGCAAAATGAAGCCGATGTCCAGTTGGCTTTCCCTCCTGCTCGCTACTTTGACGGTTCATCAAGTAGCCGTCTCAGACGCGAACGTCGTCTACAGTCCGTACAACTGGTACAAGTCCGCAACCTATGCCCAGTCGCCGAATCCCGGTGCGTACCTAAAGGTGGGCTTTACCGGGTCGCAGATCGGGGTGAACTTGGACGAATCGCCATTGGCAAAAGTCCCGGCGAATCAGTGGCCGGTAGTTCGATATTCGATCGACGGCGGACCTCCGACGACGGTGCAACTGACATCTGCTACGACAACCTTAAAGTGCGCCGAGCACCTTCCGCCTGGCAACCACAACCTGCTCTTGCAGTACGTTTCAGGCTACGTCTTCTTGGACTTCTGGACTCCGGTCAATGTCCTGCGCGTGACGGGATTTACGTTGGACGAGGGAGCGGCGACCGTGCCGGCCTCGCGAACGGAAGAAAAGCGCCCCCACAACGCCCTCTTCCTCGGCGACAGCATTACGAACGGAGACGACGACACGGCGACATTCGCCCATGGCATCACCAACGAGGTCGATACGCAGGACGCGACGCTCGGTTATCCGGCGGTCGTCGCATCCGGTATCGGGGCCGAGTTCGGGGTCGTCGCTTACGGTGGCGCATCCTGGGATGGGCGAGCGGCGGATAGTCATACCCCCGGCTTGATGACATTTCAGTCCATGTTAGATAGCGTCCATTCCCGACTTGTTGGCGGCAAACTCGCTCCGGTTCCGGATGATGTGTTCGTCAACATGGGAGAAAACGTGGGGCCATCGGGTGACGATGTGCCGAAGCTGCTCACCGCCTTGCGGTCCGAAAGCCGTGCCGATACGAACCTGTTCGTCATCGTCCCATTTTCCGGTCGAGCACGGGCGCCGCTAACCTCCGGGGTCGAGGCCTACCGAAAGGCGAATCCCTCCGATCATCGGGTCTTCGTGATCGACCTAGGAAACAATCCGTATCTGACCGACGAGCATTCCACCATGCTCTCGGTTGACGGCCAGCACCCCCTGGCGAGCCTCCATGCTTTGCTCGGAGCGCAAATTGTCCAGGCGCGGCAGATCGCAATCGGGTCCGTGGGACGCGGCAACCGAAATTGATTCTTGCCCTCCTTGGCTCACTCTGTCTTGCGCCCTTGTCCTCTCCGGCAGAAGCGTTGCGTGTTGAAGGGTTGCGGACCGAGTACCTAGAAGCCCCTCACGGGATCGATGCGCCACATCCTCGCCTTACCTGGTTTGAGACCTCCACCCGGCGGGGAAACGGCCAGACAGCATTCCAAATTCTCGTGGCGGGAACCGCGAGCGAGCTGGCAAGGAATCAAGGTTCGCTTTGGGACAGCGGCAAGGTGAACTCCCCGGCGCTGCGTGCCGAGTACGGGGGCAAAACCCTAAGGTCCGGTACGGGTTGCTTTTGGAAGGTACGGGCTTGGGGCTCCGACGGGCGAGTTGGGTCCTGGAGCGAAGCCGGCTTCTTCAGCACCGGTTTGCGTAGTCGTTCCGAATGGAAGGCGGAGTGGATTACCTCGCCCGCTCTGGCCGATCCGACGAATCGTCCTCGGACGCCGATCCATTGTTACCGGAGCGAACTCACCTCCAATCCGGACGCCAAAGGCTGGATCGTTCTCGATCTCGGCTCCGCACGGAACGTGGATCGGATCGTGCTAGCTCCGGCGCGCCCCAATGGATTGACGTTCGATATCGGCACCGTTCAGTTTCCCAAGCGATTCGTCTTGGAGGTCGCCGACCGCCCCGACTTTCGGGACAGTAAGGTTCTCGCCGACCAGAGAAATTCCGACTACCCCGAACCACGCGGCAACGCCTGCGAATTCAAATTCCCAGCGACCCGCGGGCGGTATATACGGCTCTTGGTAACGCGATTGGGAGGTTGGGATGCCCACGATTTCGGGGTATTCCTCGCTCAATTCTCCGCTTACTCGGGCACGGAAAACGTCGCGGTAGGCGCGCGAGTGACGGCATCGAGTTCGGTCGAAAATGAGCGGTGGTCGAAAAGTTTCCTGGTCGACGGCCACCCGAATATAGAATTCTCGGCCTTTCCGCCCGCTCTGGACCCCAAGGTGGACGGCGTCTTCTCCCCCTCCCGAACCACGCTCTTGCGGCGCGAGTTCGACCTGACTGCGCCGATAAAGAGGGCCACGCTTTACGCGACGGCGCGGGGCTTTTACGAAGCGAGGCTCAACGGCCGACGCGTCAGTCAAGACCTGCTCGCTCCCGGTTTCACGGACTTCCACCGCCGTATCAGTTACGAGACGTACGACGTGACCGGGCTACTTCGAACGGGACCAAATGCAATCGGCGCGCTGCTTGGCTACGGTTGGTACGCCGGACACATGAACCTGGGCGGCAACGCGTATTTTTACGGCTACTTCCCCCAGTTCGCCGCTCAACTCGAAATCGAATATGCGGACGGACATCGGCAGACCATCGGCACGGACAAACAGTGGTCGACGAGCCTCGACGGTCCGATCCGTTGGTCCGACCTCCTCGACGGTGAGGCCTGCGATTTCCGCAAGGAGCAAGCCGGTTGGGATCAGCCCGGATTCCCTAGGGGCGTCTGGCAAAGAGCGTGGTCGCAGCCACTCGGACCAGAACAATTGGTCGCGCAGAAGACACCCCCGGTTCGCGTTATGCGCGAGATGAAGCCGGTGAGCCGCCGCGAAATCCGTCCCGGTGCTTGGGTTTACGATCTTGGCCAGGAAATCACCGGCTGGGTTCGCCTCTCAGCAAGTGGACCCTCCGGAACGCATATCGTCCTCCGGCACACCGAGGCCGTTCAGGCGAATGGCGAGATCGACACCGCCAGCCTTTGGGGCACGCCTCAGCGAGACGACTACATCTTGGACGGTAAGGGGTCTCGAACCCTGGAACCGCACTTCACCTACCACGGGTTTCGCTATTTCGAGATAACGGGGCTACGGTCCGCCCCGGAGAGAGTGACGGCGATCGACATCCACTCCGACGTGGCTGAGGTCGGCAAGTTCGAGTGCTCGAACCCGCTCTTTAACCAACTGATGTCGGCGTCGCAATGGACGCAGCGGAACCTCTTCTTCGACGTTCCCGCCGGCTGCGCCGCGCGAAGCGAGCGCCTCGCCTGGACCGGCGATATCCGCCCCTGTGTCCAAACCGCCCTCTTCAACTTCGACACCGCCGCGTTCTTCGAAAAATATGCGGCAGACCTTCGGGACGATCAGAAAGCCGATGGGCGGTTCACCGATATCTGTCCCCACGCGCACTTGACTGGCACCGATATCTGCGTCGGCTCGCCCGGTTGGGCGGATGCCGGCGTTTCACTGCCCTGGGACGTGTACGTCAACACGGGCGATCCTCGCGTTCTCGAAGAGCACTTTGAGGCGGCGAAGCGCTGGGTGGACTTCGTCCACGCCCAAAATCCCGACCTCATATGGTCAAAGGCCCGGGGGATGGATTGGGGCGACTGGCTCAGCGCGGGTCGCGCGACGCCGAGGGAGATCGGTTCGACCGCCTTCTTCGCTCACTCCACCGACCTCGTCGCGCGCATGGCCCGGGTGCTCGGCCACACCGAAGACGCCAACACATACGGTGACTTATTCGTGCGCATCCGGGCCGCCTTCACGGCGCGCTTCGTTTCGCGGGACGGACGGATTCGCGTGGCCCCGGTACGACAGATCGCGGATGTAACGGCGGTGGTCGCTCGCTTCGTGATGGACGGCAGTTTGAATCTAGTCGTAGGCAACGATTCGCTCGGCTTAGACCCCGCCCCGGGGGTGGAGAAGCGGCTGCACCTGAAGTTCTCGGTCGGCAGCACGGAAACCACGCGCGAGTACCGCGAAGGCGCGAAAGTCAACCTCGAAGGCAATCTTAAGATCCTTGAGGCGACCTACGGCTCCGAAGGTCATGTGGAGGAAGACGCCCAAGGCAGCTATGCGCTCGCTCTTCTATTCGGACTCCTCGACGAGCCCCTAAAATCAAAAGCCGTCCAAAGGCTCCTGAATGTCATCACAAGAGACCACGGCCACCCGTCGACCGGATTCTGGAGCAGTCTCGAACTGATGCTTGCCCTCTCCGAGAACGGCCACCAGGCCGAAGCTTCGGAAATGGCCAACCTCACGAGCGCTCCCTCTTGGGGCTACATGGTGACGCACGGCACGACGTTCTGGGAAGCGTTCGACGCCGATAAGAAGACCCTCTCCCTCAACCACTGGACTCACAGTGCCTGCGGCGAATGGCTCTGGCGCGATGTCGCCGGACTGAGCCCGGACCCGGACAAGCCCGGCTACGAGCGCTTCATCGTTCGGCCCCTGCCCACGAAAGACGTCAACTGGAGCAAAGCAAGCTACCGTTCAGTAAGGGGTGACATCAAACTCGACTGGCGCCTCTCCGACAAGAAATTCGTCCTGTCTCTCCAAGTTCCCCCCGGATCAACCGCGCAAGTTTATTTCCCACCGGACTCGAAGGAGATCACCGAGAGCGGCCATAAGATCGCGCGCGCGGACGGAGTTCGACTTCTGAAGACCGACGGTCGGTCGCCGGTTTACGAAGTCCGGTCCGGTTCTTACCGATTCGCTGCGAAGAGCTAGTAAACCGAGTCGGGGAAGTAAAAGTCCTTCGCGTTCTCCGGCGTGACGAGTTCGACGTCGATCATCACATGGCGGGGCGTGTACTTCTTGACGTTGTCCTTGCCGCCGCGCAGAATCCCGGCGGCGGTCTGAACGCCAAAGCCGATCATCGAGGGCGGATAAGTGATGTCGGCGGGGAAGAGGGCGTCTTTGTCCATCACGCGCTTCACGATGTCCTTCATGCCGGCTCCGCCGAGCACCCAGACATTCTTGTCTCGGCCTGCCGCCTTCAAGGCGGTCTCGACCCCGAGCGCCATATCGTCGTCGCTCGCCCAGATCGCGTCGATTTGCGGGTTGGCGACGAGCATGTTCTGCATCACCTTCTCCGCCTTCTCCCGATTCCACATGCCGCTGTCTTGGGCGACGATCTGGATTCCCGGATTGGCCTTGAAGACGGCGGTCGCGGCGGCCACGCGGTCGGTATTGACTGTGCTCGGAATCCCCTCCAGGATCGCGATCTTGCCTTTGCCGCCGAGCTTCTGAACCATGTATTCGGCCGACTTTCGCCCGAACGCCTTGTTGTCGCCCTCGATGAAAACGTCGGCGACCGGCTTTGTGAAGCCGCGATCGACGTTGACAATGAGAATGCCGGCGTCGTGAAGTTTCTCGGCGATCGGAGTCAACGGTGCGCTTTCCGTGGCGAGGATGACGAGTGCGTCGACGCCCTGCGTCTTCAGGTTTTCGAGTCCCGTGATCTGCTCCCCCGGCTCCTTGGCGTCCACGACCACCCAATCGATATCCGGGTTTTGCTTGGTCGCGTAGTCCGCCCAATACTTCACTCCGGCCGTCCAGCCGTGGTCGGCGGCGGGAATCGAGACGCCCACCTTGAATCGCTTGCCTGCCTTGGCGGCAACGGGGGCATCGCCGGTCTTCGCATCGGTTCCGGTTTGGCATCCAACTAGTGCCAGCAACGCCAAGCCCGCCAAGAATCCCTTCGGTTTATTCATCTTCTTTTCTTCCTCTTTGAATGAGCACGGCGACCAGGATGACGATTCCCCGCACCAGTCCTTGCCAGTTAGTGTCGATATGATACGCGGTTATCATATTGGAGATCAGCGTCAGCAAGAGCACGCCGACGACCGTTCCCCAGACCCGGCCTTTGCCACCACGGAGGCTTGTCCCCCCGATGACGACGGCCGCGATTGCGTCGAGCTCGTAGTACAACCCCACCGAGCCGGTCCCGACCGAGTTCATCCGCGCCGCTACCAGAATGGAGGCGAGCCCCACCAGGGCCCCCAGGATCGCATAGGTCGCCACCCGCACGGTCTGGACGTTGATACCGGAGTATTCGGAAGCCTTCGCATTCGCCCCCACCGCGAGTACGTACCGGCCGAACCGAGTCCGGTTCAAAACGAATTCGGCCAAGAGCGCGATCACGATAAACGCAAACGCGCTCCAATAAAAGAGCACCGGTCCCCCGCCGGCGTCCTTCGCAAACGGAATCGCCACCCCGCCAAACCCGAAGTCTTGCAGCGCAGGAACCTGCGAACGAATCTCGCCCCCGTTCCCGAGCACTAACGCGATCGACCGAAAGCCGGCTAGTCCGCCTAGCGTGACTACGAATGCCGCGACACGCCCGTAGGCGACGACCAAGCCGTTGAACAGCCCGGCCAGCAGACCAACTCCGACAGCGGCAAATGCGGCAATCCAAATGACGGCCGTCGGTCCCATCCCTGAGAGCTTGTTGATAAGAAGGATGGCAACCGCACCGCACATCGCGGTGAGGCTCCCGACCGAGAGGTCGATGCCGCCGGCGATAATCACGAGGGTCATGCCCACGGCAATGATTCCCACCGCCGCGTTTTGGCTCACCAGGTTCCGAAGGTTCTCGATCTGGAGAAAACTCGTCCCCCGCGTCGCGACATTGACGACGAACAGCAAGGCGAGCGCAATCAGCGCCCCGTATTCACGCAGCAAATTGGCCCGCTTCAAGGCGTAAGCAATCCCCTGACGACGTTCCAAAGCATGAGCCGTATTCTATCGCTCCGAGGCGAATCCCATGAGCCGTTCACCCGTATCAACCTTTGCCGTTGGTAGATAAAGTCATGGAGCCGTGGGGAATCCGAACGATCGAATCGCTTGCAGCAAACGGTCTTCGGTTTGATACGGTCGAGTACACCTCCGGACACTGGTCGGAGTGGCATGCCCATGACATCGCCTACATCGATCTGGTGCTTTCGGGGGGCCAAAACGCGAGGTTGACCGGCGATGAAGTTTGCCGCCCTCCTGGAACTTTGGCCCTGATGCCCGTCCGAGGGGGGCACGCAATGAACTCCGTGCGGGACACCCGAACCTTCCAGGTTGCAATTCTCCCCTCGTGGGAGGGGGCAGACAGAATTTTTCAAGGTGAGTGCTCCTTGGTCGATCTCGGACCTACCGCCTGGGGAATAACCCGTATGTATGCGGAGTTTCGTCGGCCGGACGATTTGACCGCCCTAGTTTTGGAGGGGCAATTCCGTGCCTTTCTGGACGAGTTCTGCGGGAGCAGGGAAAATTCTGAGCACCGCGCCTCGTGGCTTCCTAAGGCCCAAGAATTCGTGAAGACCCATGCCCTCCAGGGGTTTGCGGTATCGGAAATGGCCGCGCAAATCGGCGTCGATCCCGCTCACCTGATGCGGAGCTATCTGCGCCGCTACGGCTGCACAGTCGGCGAGGATGCTCGAAGGATGCGTCTCGTCCACGCCTGCCGTTTGCTCGTAAAGGAAGACCATTCCCTCGGCGAGGTCGCGGTTTTGGCCGGCTTTGCCGACCAGAGCCACCTCACGCGAACTTGCAAACAACTGACCGGGCTCACCCCAGGTGAGTATCGGCAGAGCATGCGCTGAAAAGATCATTCCGGTTCAATACCGTGAAGCCGTCGGCAACCCAAGCTGGAAACGTGACTTGTCCCTCGCTCGCATTGGCACTCGTTTCCCTGTTCGCACCATCGCCCCCTGAGCGAATGCTGAACGGCTACTTGCGCGCCTTCAACGAGAATGGCGGCGCCGGACTGGCGGTCTTTCTTCGCGACAATTTCGAGCTGCCGAAGGACAAGCCCGAAATCCTGAGGGGACTTCAATCCGACCAAATGGGTCAGAGAAAGCTAACCGGCGGATACGATCTGCGGGGCATCGCGAACGTCGGTTCGAACGAGGCCGCGGCCTACATCCAAAGCCGGAATCTGGGCACTTGGAGCCGGTTGACGATCTACCTCGCGGCGGAGCCGCCGGACTACAAGAAGCCAACCCTACCGTATCGCCTCGTCGGCATGGGAACGACGGATATCGCCGCGCCCGAGAAGTTTTTGCCTCAGAACCGGCTCTCGGATCGCGAAATTGCCGCCCGGCTGGGCAAGCTCTTGGTTGCGCTTGAGAAGGCCGACAACTTCACGGGAACCGTGCTTGTAGCCCGGCAAGGGAAGCCGATCTTTGCCCACTCTTATGGCCTGGCGAACCGTTCTTGGAACGCGCCAAACACCCTAGAGACGCGATTCAACCTCGCCTCGATCACCAAGATGTTCACCTCCGTCGCGGTAGCCCAACTGGTCGAGCACGGCAAGCTTTCGTATGACGATTTGGTAGGCAAGGTCATGCCGGATTGCCCGAACAAAGCGATCGCCGAAGGGGTCACGATCCGGCAACTCCTTTCGCATACTTCCGGCATGATCGGCGCGCGGGACATGGCAGAGAAGCTAAATGCCCCACCAACGGCCCGGACGATTGACGATCAGGTCCGACCGTTTATCAATGAACCACTGGCTCTGAAGCCGGGCGAGCGCTTCAACTACAGCAACGCGGGCTTCATCCTGCTCGGCCAAATCATCGAGAAGTGTTCGGGCCAGACGTATTACGACTACGTCCTCGATCACGTCTTTCGCCCCGCGGGCATGCTCCACTCGGGCTTCCTTGAACTGGATATTCCCGCGCCAAACATTGCCACCGGCTATGAAGACGCCCCCGGCAAAACGCGGCGCGACAACATCTTCGACCTCGCCGTGATCGGCTCACCCGCCGGCGGAGCGTACGCCACCGCCGGAGACATGGACCGCTTTGGCCGCGCACTCATGGCCGGTCGCTTGGTCAAGCCCGCCACCCTGGCCCTCATGTGGACGGGAGTTACGAAGAACGCGCAACAGAACTCCGAATACGGCCTCGGCGCGACCATCGAACGCTATCACGGCCAGCGGATCATCAGCCACGGCGGAGGTTGGAAAGGGATCACCAACCATTTCGAGTTCTATCCCGAACTCGGCGTGACCGTCACCGTCCTGTCAAACATCGACGACGACCCTAACGCGATCGCCAACAAGGTTAGGGAGTGGCTAGCGCAGGGAACACAAGGCTAGCAATGGGGTAAGGTCCGTGCCGCCAACGAAGGCGAATCAATGGTCCGATTTCTTGTTCTCTACCCTCTGCCCACGGATGTCGAAGCGTTCGAACGCCACTATCGTTCCGTTCACGCACCGCTCGTCAAAAAGGTGCCGGGATTGCTCCGCTATACCGTCAGCCGGAATGTCTCGCCGTTTCGCGACGATGAACCCTTCTACATGGTCGCTGAGTTGGATTGGAGCGACCTTGCTTCTTTGCAGCAAGGGTTCGCGTCCGACGAAGGTCGGGCGACGGCGAAGGATCTGGCGGATAATTTAGCCCCCCTTACTCCGGGTACCCGGCGCATGATTTACGAGGTTGAAGAACTCTAACCTGGGTTGATCGGGTCCCACGAGGCGACACGGTACCGAACGCCCTTCCAAGAGCCTTCGCGGTGAATCTGTCGATCCGAACCCAGAACGACGCGGTTTTGCGCGCCCTTTTCGAAGTCGAACGTCACGCCATCATCCTCAAACAGCGTGAAAGAGGATGGCTTCGCGCCGTAGATCCGCACGTGAAGGTCGAACGCGGTGTCGGCCGAGATGTGGTTCACGGGCTCGGCAAGGGGCAGGATCGAGCCGTCCTTAACATACAGCGGCAAGGAATCCAGTCCCTTTTCCACGTCGATTCGGCGGCCGCCGTGAATCCGCTCGCCGGTGAAAAAATCGAACCAGTCGCCGGCCGGGAAATACACCGAACGCTTCGTACCGGAAAGGATCGGAGCCACCATCAGAGACGGACCAACCATAAACTGGTCGTCGATTTTGCCGGCCTCAGGATCCATCGGATAGTCCAAAACCAAAGCCCGAGTGGGCGGCATACCCGTGTGCCGGTACTCGTTGAACGCCGAGTAGAGGTACGGCACCAAACTCATGCGTAGCCGGAATAGCTCACGCACTTTCTGCGTCGTTTCGGCCGCTTCCGGCATCTCGATGCCTCGGTTAGCCTGGTCTGCGTCGATCTGGCGCCAAGGCGGGATGCCCATGTACCAGCAGTTGACCATCGCGTAAGGGGAAAAGATGACGGCCTGGGTGCGCCGAATGAGCTCGTCGACGGTCTTCGCGTCGCGAACCTCCGGCGTCCAAAGGTGACCCCCAAAGCCCGATTTCACCATCCCTCGCACGTAGCTCTTAAGGTCGTAGCTGTCCGAATAGACCACGTAGGGAAGCGACGCGGAGAGCGCACCTTGTTGACGGATCAGTCCCCAGGTCCGCAGATTCTTTGCGCGGAATGGCTCGAGGATCGTCTGACCGCAAAGGTTTCCGATGATCGAATGCATGGTCTCGCCGTCCAGTCCGGAAGGGAACGACGCGGCCTCCGGATACGACCATGGGTTGGAACGAAAGGGCTGGTGGTCGATCTCGTCGATCTTCACGGAATCGACCCCCTTGGAAAACAGCGATTCGTTTTGCAGTCCCAAGAAAATCTTCCGCGCCTCGCTAGTTGCGAAGTCCGGTACGAGGCCGTTCCAGACCCGGTAGTCACCCGCGAAAGGCTTCAGTTCGTTGTAAATCGGCGAGGACGGATGGGTGAAAGGGTGCTCCCAGAAGCTGAGGCGATAGCCGTCGCCATGCATCGCTTGAATGAATCCGTCAGGGTCCGGGAACCGTGTCTTGTTCCAAAGGAACGAGCAGGAGTAAGTCTGCGTCTGCCAACCCGGCTCGACGCCGAAGATATCGCAGGGAATATCCGCCGTCCGAAAGGACTTGGCCAGGACGAGGGCCTGGGTCGCATTGAAATCCCCTTTCGCCCGGTACGCAACACCCAAGCCCCAGAGGGGCGGAACCGCACCGCCGCCCGAGAATAGGATGTAGCGTTGCACGGCTTCACGGGCGGTGGGGCCGGCAAAAACATAAACGTCCACGCCCGGAGCGCTGGGCACGTCGACCAAAACGGTGCCCGTTCCCTCGTGCCTTTCGCCGTAAAGCTCGGCCGTACTTGTCGCGACTTTGCTTGTCTTCTTGGTGGACTTTGCCCCAGTGGCGCGATCGACGCTGCCTACCGAGAAAGCGGCAAACCGAGCGGTATCGACGTACACGCCGTAGCCCTTCGTCGAAACGTAGAACGGCTCGGGTGCGTGCGATTCGTTCGTCTCGGCTTCCGGGTTATCAGACGGAACCACCCACGACCGGCGCCCGTTAAGCTCAAATGTGTGCGTGCTAAGGCCCAACCCGAACAGCTTCTCATCATGTTCCAAGGGCAGCTCAATCGCGCAACCACGGGCGGTGTGGCGGAAGGCGATGCCACCAAGCGGCATGGACTGGCTCGGAAACGACGCCAAACCTTCCCGGGCCGGCGGAGCCGACCGGTAGGTCAGCGGCGTTAGCCGCTCCGGCGTACCGTAGCGAATACGCCAAACACCGGGCAAAACCTCTTCCGCTCTGGGAGCTTGATTCATGGCGAGAAGCACAAGGAAGGCAGTCGAACTCACCATCCCTGCGGTTCTACCCTTCGGGATGGTCGGAGCGCCGGAGCTACGGTTTCGGAAACCACTTGAGCAATTCTGCCACCACCAACTCGTGGCCCCGCCGGTTCGGGTGGTTCACCTGGGACATCAGAGAATTCAGCGGCGTGCCGCCGGCGATCGCCGATTGGAAAGCGGCAAAGCTATCCACGAGACCGACGCCGTTTTCCAGGGCGAGCCGCCGAATCGCCGCCGCCTGCTTTGGCAACGGATCGTTCGAGTCGTCCATCTTTGCCGACTGGTCTCCGGTCGGGGTCAGAAGAATGACCTTGATCCCTTGCGCCTTGGCTTGCCCGATCATGGATTGCCAAGCCGTCCGCACTGCGCCCTCGTCCAGCCCTCGGTCATTCAGTCCGTAGTCAATCGTCACCACCGCCGGATGCCTCGAAAGGACGTCCTCCGCGAACCGCTTCTCCCCTTGAATCGAGTTCTCACCCCCGATCGCCGTAACCGTGACGTTGATCACGGCGTGAGGAAATCGCCGGTTCAGCTTCTCCCGAAGCAGATTCGGATAGGCATCGAGCGCGCGAATCTCGGGCGTCTTCGCGTAGCCGGCGGGCACGCTATGGCCGTGGCACACGATCTCGATCATGCGATTGTTGGGCCACACCTTCGTGAGGTCGGTGACGACGTCCGAGAGGTAATTGGCCTGATTGGCGACGGCGAGGAGAAGCGGGGTTACAAACATGATCGCTACTTAAAAGACACCAGAGGCGCATGCCGAAGCCATTCGTCGCGCAACCGACCCTGCTCTACAGAAACGTTTGCGACGGGAATGATTGTTTTATCCTGAAGGGCAAGCCCGATCTTCGCGAGCGTGGCCTCGACCGGAAGCTCTCCCGGTTTGAGGACCCAAACGTCATACAGAGGCCCCATTTCGGCGCCGCCAAAACGGATGAGTTGGTTGCGAATCTCGTCCGTCTCGAAGCCCGGTTTATTGTCCTTGCACTTCTCCCAAAGCGCTCGCTCCACATCGTCAAGCGAATGCTTCCCCGCGGTGCGAACGCGAAGTTCAATATCGAAAAGCATGCCGAGAACCCACCCGGTGGGATAGTAGTTGACGCGATAGCCACTGCTTCGACTCACCGATTCCGGGATGCGGAACCCAGATTCGAACGGGCTCACCTCCAAGCGAGCTTTATTCGAACGAACTGCGGCAACGTTTTCCATGGCTTCCCGAAGAAACGCCGCCTGATCCGAAGCGCCGGCCCGGTAGGGAATGAGATATGAGTAGTAGTCGGTCACACCCTCCAGCCACCAGAGCGATCCGGCCTTCGGCAGTTGCGCGTAGTCGAACGGCCCGAGAACCTTCTCCCGGATACGCTTGACGTTGAACAAGTGAAAGAATTCGTGGGCCATGCCATGAAGCGCGCCAGGGCCAGGCGTGTCGCCGACGAAAATGTCGGTTCCGTTTAGGTGCTCCACGCCACCCGCGTTGTCCCCCAGCTTGGCGGCCATGATGTGCCACACGTACTTCGGATAGGGCGCGACGCCGAAGAAATCCGTCTCTGACTTTGAGATGAACTCCGCAATGCGGGTGACCTTGTCGCGATCCATCTTGGCCGCCTCGGAACCACGGAAGATGAGCTGATGAAGCTTGCCCTTCACCCTGTAAGACGTTTCGATGAAGTCGCCAAAAGTGACGGGAGCGTCGGCAAGGTCGTCGTAGGTGGGAGCCATGTAGGTGTCTCCCTTCTTAGCGAGCCCAACGGCAATCTTGGCTTCGGGCGGGAGCCGGAACGTGAGGGAGCAGGGGTCCTCCTTGCGGTCAACGACGTAAAGGTACGTGCGGGGGCCGGCGTAGTGGATGGCGGCGCCGGCGGCCGAAAACATGCCTAGGAACTCATTCGATCGGTCAACTGGACGCGTGTAACGGACGGTGATCGTCTTCGCCCCACCGTTCGCAAAAGTCCAGGTGTCGCCGCGAGGATGCTCGGCCGGGTGGGCATTTCCGGTCTCGTCCACGGCCACGACGTCGTCGAGGCTCTTCCAATAGTCTTGGCGGATATAGAGGCCGGGAGACCAGCTGGGCATCTGCACCGTGGTTTGTGGACCGTGCGGGCGAAACGTCATCGCGATTCCGATTCGGTCCGCCTTCGCATCGAAGGAGACCTCATAGCGAATCTCTTGCGGAGCAGATCCGGCGTGGGAGGCAATCGCGGCGAGAGCGAAAGCAAGGAACATGGACCGTATTCTGCCTGAAGGCGCTCTTTCCAGGGTTTTGACGATTCCGACCTATCGCAAATCTCTTCGGATGAGACTCAGACGGTTTAAAAAGACGGGCGCTGGCTGGACCGCCGACGTGCCGCCAACCCTCATCAAGGGCTCCGTCAGCGAATCTATCGAGGCCGCCCGCGTCGGGGAAGGGGCGGGATCGGAATCAGGAATTGTCAAAGTATTGGCAGTTCAACGACGGACGGGTTTTTCAATTGCGCCTTTGTGGGCAGGATAAATCGCGCGACGACGTTCGAGTATCCACCGGCGCAAAAGCATGTCCTCAACAGTACTCACGTAAGCTAGCGCAGTTCCCCTGGTTAGTCGGCCGCAACTTTCGATGATGCACGCTCAATCAAGTCCTTCTCCGCATAGCGTGGATGCTACGGTAGCGGACCGTCGTCAGTGGATGCTGGCCGGTTGGGGGTGTTTTCTTCTCCTTCTCGGGCTTTTTCTCTTCACCCATCCCGGGCGAATCGATATGCTGGATGGCCAGTATCGGTACGATGTTTCGCGCAACATTCTCGATCAGCACGGTCCCGTTCTAACGGACCCCCAGTTGACGCAATGGCCCGCCCCCAAGAATCCCAAGACAGGCACTCCCTACAGCTACTACACGGCCCCGGCGAGCCTTTTGCCGCTACCGCTGATGGCTTTGGGTCGCCTGTTTCTGGGCGCCAAAGTTGCCTCGGATCGGTTTAGCTTCAGCCTGGTAAGTGCTTTCGTGGGCGCTTTGATCGCTCCCCTTTTGCTGATGTTCTATCGTCGGCTGGGAGTTTCCCTCAAGAGGTCCATCGGCTGGGCGCTGGCGTTTTCCGTCACGACCTTGTGGTGGCCGTTTGCGGAAACCATCTTCGATCAGTGCCAGCACGGCGTGGTGCTGCTTGCCATGGTCATTGCCGCTTTCGACACCGCGCGGGATCGTCGCTGGATGGCGGCTCTTTTGGCGGGATTGTTGGGCGGATTGCTGTTCAACTATCGGACCCCGTTCATCTTCCTCCTGCCGTTCGTGCCGCTCTACTGGCGTACGGAGTTTCGCAAGGTTGGGGTGGAAAAACGGGTTGCCTTCCAACTCAATGCCGTGTATGCCGCGGGAATTGGAGTGGGGGTCGTAGGGTTTCTTTTCTACAATTGGATCCGTTTTGGTCAGCCCGGCATGCCTGCTTACTACGGCGCCGTGCCGACCCTTGGTAGTCCAGTCTTTGGCTTCCTAACCCTCATGGTGAGCCCGGGCAAAGGCGTATTCTGGTTCAGCCCTCCCTTAATTCTTGGCGTGGCCGGCTTGGCGGGGATGCTAAAGCCGTATCGGGCGCTCGCCATTCTGATCGTCTCGGTGAGCCTGATGCATATCGCCGAGATGTCGTGTCTCACCTTCGCCGGTGGCGATTGGTGTTGGGGACCGAGGTACATGGTGCCCCTGCTACCCCTTTGGGCGCTCGCGTTCCCGTTCGTGTCCCGTTCGGTCTTTCCGAAAGTCGCCGTCCTTGCCGTTTTGTTCCTCGGGCTCGTCGTCCAAGTCATTGGCAACGCAGTCGACTATCACCGGTTCTTCTACTTCCGGCGGTTGAGCTCCAATTTCTGGCTGGACAGCTATGCGTACTTCAAGCGGTCGCAGCTTGCTTCTCGTCCGGCCGAAATCCTGGAGACAGTGAGCGAGCGAAACGTCACTCGACCCCTGGTGAACAGCAATCCGACCAACGAAGCGACCTATTGCCCGTTTGGACCAAGCGAGAAGGTCGATCCTCAGGAGTGGCAAAAGCAGTTTCGGATCTTCTACTTGCCACGACCCTGGTGGGGTTGGGTGAGTCAGGTACCGGAGGAGCAGCGGCCGGTTGATCCGACTTTATTCTTGATCGCCTGTTGTATACCGACCGGCATCGGCTTTGCCTTGCTTCGGAGAGCACGCCCCAAGGCGCCGCCAACCGTGGCTTGAAGATGTCGATCAGACGCCGGATTTTTGCAACTCCCAATGGTTCTCTGAGTCGAACCGCGCCCCTTAAACGTTCAAACATTGATCGATCCGATTCACAGTAGAAGTTGGACCCAGAATCGATCCCAGTGGCGCATGGCCGCATGGGGTTCCTTCCTGTTACTTCTCGGGATTTTCCTCTTTGGGCACCCGGGACGCATTGACATTATCGATGGTCAGTTTCGCTTCGACGTCTCGAAGAACATCTTGGGCGGCATCGGGCCGCGCGTCTCAGACCCCGAGTTGCTAAAAGGCCCCCTGCCCAAAAACCTGGAAACTCGCGTCCCCTACAGCTACTATTCGGCCCCGCCCAGTCTTCTGCCAATCCCCCTGATGGCGGCCAGTCGAGCCTTGGTCGGCTCGAAGCCGGCCACCGATCGCTTCAGTTGGAGCCTGGCGAGCGCCTTTGCCGGCGCTTGCATCGGCCCCCTCCTGATCGCCTTCTTTCGCCGGATCGGCATTGCGCTTAAAAGCGCGATCGGCTGGACCTTGGTTTTTGCGCTGACGACGCTCTGGTGGCCAAGCGCGGAAACCGTCTTCGATCAGTGTCAGCACGGCGTCGTGCTCCTGGCGATGACGCTCACTGCCTATGACGTCGCTCGGGGTGGTCGAACGTGGCTCGCCTTCCTAACCGGAATCCTTGGCGGGCTGTTGGTTAGTTATCGCATTCCATTCTTCGTTCTCCTCGTCGTATTTCCCCGCTATTGGGCTTACGAAGCCCGCAAGGTTGACGGTGACCCCAAGGACGCGAAGCGGACGTTCATCCTTCAGAATCTCCTCTACTCCGCAGGGATTGGCGTCGCCTGGGTGGGCTACCTCGCCTATAACTGGATCCGGTTTGGTCAGCTCGACATGCCGGCGTATGACGTTGCTGGCGGTCTATTTGGGAACCCGGTCGCTGGTTTCCTGACGTTGACCATCAGCCCGGGGAAAGGTCTGCTTTGGTTCAGCCCGACGCTTTTGTTCGCCTTCTTCGGCATGAAGCCGTTCTTCAAGGCGGATCGAGGTCTCGCCGGCTTGGTTCTCGCCCTTAGTTGCCTTCACGTTGCCGAGATGTCGTGCCTATGGTTCGTCGGCGGCGACTACTGCTGGGGGCCACGCTATCTGTTGCCCATCATGCCCCTGTGGGCGCTCGCCTTACCGTTTGTCTCCGCCTATGTGCTTCGTCCCGTGTTTGCACGGTCGCTTATTGGGGCGGGCCTGGCAGTTCAGTTGATGGGAATCGCGGTCGACTTTGATCGGTTTTTCTTCGACCACCGACTCACTTTGCCGCCTTACTTCAACGTGAATCCGTGGGGTTATTTCCACTATTCCCAGTGGATGTCTCGGCCCGGGGAAATCCTGGAAAGCATCCGTCAACGAAACCAGGTTCGTCCGAAGGTTAATAGCAATCCACACGACGACGCGACTTACGCCCCTTTCATCCCGCAGTATCTCGTCGATAAAGAGGGCTACCCAATGTATCCACCCATCACCGCGGGAATGCCGAAGCCACCCTTTCAAACCATCGCGGGGACTCAGCAGAAATCGACCACGGTTCGAGATGCTTGGTTTCCACTTGGCCCCTTGCCAGCCCCCATTCGCACGAATATATGGGAGCAAAAATTTCGGATTTTCTACCTGCCTCGGCCATGGTGGGGGTGGTTCGAACAAGTTCCCTCTGAGCAACGGCCCATGGGAACCCGAAGCTTCTTCATTGTCTGCTGTCTGACGACCCTTCTCGGGGCCGGAACCATACTGAGATCGGTCCGCGCGGAAAAGAGCGGTGAGCTCGAAGTAAATTTGCAAGAAATTGGAACGTAAGGAAACATGATTACCTCTGGAGTCCCGCAAATAGCGCCCGTCGCCACCGCGACCGATCTGGACGTCACGATCCTGATGCCGTGCCTGAACGAAGAGCAGACCTTGCCCGCGTGCATCAAGATGGCGCGTGAGGCGGGCGAAGCGCTCGAGGCCAAGGGGCTGACTTACGAGATCCTGATCTCGGACAACGGAAGCACTGACGGGAGCATCGAGCTCGCGGAAGGTCTCGGTTGCCGGGTCGTTCACTGCCCGAACCGGGGTTACGGAAGCGCCCTCGTGTTTGGATGTACCGAGGCAAGGGGATCCGCCATCGTATTTGGCGACTCCGACGCATCCTACGATTTCCGCGAAGGGGTCGCGATGGTCGACAAGCTGCGTGAGGGCTACGAAGTTTGCATGGGGTCGCGCTTTAAGGGCGAGATCAAGCCGGGGGCGATGCCGTGGAAGAACCGCTACATCGGGAACCCGGTTTTGACCGGGATGCTGAACCTGTTCTACCACTCGGGCCTCAGCGATGCGCACTGCGGACTCCGCTCGCTCACCAAGGACGCGTTCTTCAAGCTTCGACTTGAGTCGAGGGGAATGGAGTTCGCCAGCGAGATGGTTGTGAAAGCCGCGATCCTGGACGTCAAGCGCACGGAAGTTCCGGTGACGCTCTCTAAGGATGGTCGCGATCGTCCGCCCCATCTGCGTCCGTGGCGCGATGGTTGGCGTCACGTCAAGTTCCTGATGACCCTGTGTCCGTTGTGGATCTACTTCCTTCCCGCGGCAATCTTGGTGGGTGTCAGCGGCCTCATCTTCGCCGCGCTCTTGATGACGCCCGTGGGGCAGGTCTTTAAAGTTGGGCCGCTTTGGTTTGGCGACCACTGGCTCATTCTTGCCGGCGGGTTCTTCATCGTTGGCTATCAGTCCCTGATGATGGGACTTGCCGCGAATAAGTACACCCGTGCCCTCGGGTTCCGAAAGCAGAGCCGTGACGATGCGATCATCGATCGTCTTGCGAAGGTCGACACGATGCTCGCGGCGGCCGTCCTTTTGGGCGTGGTCGGCGTCGGAATGCTCTTGAACGTTGTCTTTACGTGGTCAGGCAACCGCTTTGGTTCTCTCCAAATGACCCGCCAGATGATCGTGGCGACGACCTTTATCGTGGCCTCCTTCCAGACCCTTTTCGGTGGATTTCTGTTGTCGATGCTTGGCTGTGATGACTAAGCCACGCATCCTGCTCGTAACCCACTACTACGCTTCGCACCGGGGAGGCGTGGAGATCGTTGCGGCCAAGGTCGCGGGGCATCTGGTAAGTCGAGGTTACGGCGTGACGTGGGCGGCAAGCGATACCGACACCCCTCCCGATGCCCGCGATGGGATCGAGATTCTTCCCATGAAGGCTCAAAACTTTGTGGAGAAGAAGCTGGGCTTGCCGTATCCCGTCTGGTCACGCGAGTCGCTGTCGCAATTGCGGACCAAGCTCCAAAGCAGCGATGTGCTCCACATCCACGATTCGCTGTATCACGGCAACGTCGCCGCGGCCCGAGCGGCGCGTCGGATAGGGAAGCCATACATCGTCACCCAACACATCGGGTTTGTGCCTTACAAGAGCGCGGTTCTCCGCACCGCTCTTACTATCGCCAACCGACTTGTTGCCCTCCCGACCCTTCGCGGCGCGAGTGGGATCGGTTACGTGAGCGAAACGACCCAGCACTACTTCGAAGGACTTGGGCTGGCTCAAGATAAAGGCGAACTCGTTCCAAACGGCGTCGACATCGCGACCTTCACGCCGGAGGGACCCCGTGACCGGGGTTCCTTTGGATTTACCGAGGACCGCCCCCTGTGTGTTTTCGTTGGGAGGTTCGTCGAGAAGAAGGGCTTGCCTACCATTCGCCAATTGGCGACGGCAAACCCCGACGTACAATGGGCCCTCGCCGGATGGGGGCCGATCAACCCGGCGGAATGGAATCTGCCGAACGTCAAAGTCTTCCGCGATCTGGGCGGCCCGACCCTGACTCCGCTCTATCGGTGCGCCGATCTACTCGTGATGCCAAGCGTGGGCGAAGGGTTCCCGCTCGTCGTTCAAGAAGCGATGGCCTGCGGTACCGCCGCTGTCATCAGCGCCGAAACCGCCGAGGGCTACACGCCGGCGCGTCCATTCCTTCACGCGGTTCCCGCCGCCGACGTCGAGCAATGGAAGGCGACATTGGCCAAACTGTTGGCGAACCGATCCGAATTGCAGGCGACGACGGGCCAGCGGGCGGAGTTTGCCAAAACCTATTGGTCATGGGATTCGTGCACCGACCGCTATGAAGCGCTCATTCGGAAGGCGCTGAAGCTCTAGACAAATTACGAGAACTGTTGCCGTGAGCGAAATTAAAAAACCAATTCGAATTGCTTCCCTTGGAATGGGCTGGGTGACCACTCACCGCCATCTGCCGACGATCCTCAAGAATCCGGGCTTTGAATTGGTCGGCCTCATCGATCGCGACGAAACGCGGCTGAATGCGGCGCTCAAGGGCAACGCGAACGTAAAGCGCGCCCTCACAAAGCGGTTGGCGGAGATTCCCTGGCTGGACGAGATCGATGCCATCACGATTGGGTCGAGCCCCTTTAGCCACTACGCGCTGATCAAGGAAGCTCTAGAACTTGGCAAGCACGTGCTTACCGAGAAGCCGTTCACGATGACGGTGGCCGAGGGTGAAGAGTTGGTGGCCCTGGCGGAGTCGAAGAAGCTAACCCTCTGCATCGTCCATAACTTCCAATTTTCGAACGGGGCCAAGAAGCTGGACCGCGATCTCGAAGATGGCAAGCTTGGCCCCCTCACCAGCGTCATCGCGATTCAGTACAGCAATCCCCGGCGTCGGCTGCCTAAGTGGTATCAGGACTTGCCGCTGGGTCTCTTCTACGACGAGAGTCCCCATCTGCTGTACTTGCTTCGAAAATATGCTCCGTCGCCTCCCGAACTTCAGGCGATTGACGTGGTCCCCAGCACGAATGGCAACGCGACGCCCGCTTCGGTAACCGCGCGCTACCGTGCCGTGCGAAAGGATGGCGTTGAGATCCCGCTAGTCATGGTGTTGATGTTCGAGACGCCGATCAGCGAGTGGCATCTAACACTCCATGGCGACGAAATGCTCGCGGACTTGGACATCTTCCGAGACATCTATATCCGGCTACCCAACGACGGATTGCACACGACTTCCACCGTGATCCGCACTTCGTGGCTCACCTCTTTGCAGCACTGGGGACAGCACTTTACGAGCGGGGTCGGCCACTTGCTGGGAACGCTTCGCTACGGTAACAACTGGGTTTTCGAAGGGTTTGCCCAGGCCATTCGCGACGGCAAACCGGCCAAGGGTATCTCTGGGCAAGATGCCCTCGCGGTTCTAAAAATGCAGCACGAGATCGTTGCCGCCGCGCCGAAGCCGAAGGATTAGCGGGGCCTATTTGGGCGTCATGATGAGTGCGATGCCCCCCATAACGAGGAGCATCCCGATCAACTGAGTGGTCGATGGACGCTCCGATAGGACGAGAAACGCGCCTACGATGGTGAGAAAGTAGGACGTCCCCGCGAAGAGCGGAAAGGCGATACCGAGCCGAACATTACGCAACAGGACCGCCCACAGAACTCCGCTTACCCAGGTGAGGATGAGACCCAATATCCACCATTTGGACGAGTCGGCCCAGCTTCCGAAGTTGCGGAAGGAGAAGGGAATCTTTGCATCGCGACCGCCCCAACGCATCGTGACCTGCCCGACGCCATTGACGATGCCGGACATCACCACCATCCACAATAAGGCAGCCGATTCCTTCATCCCGACATCTTACCGACCGCTGTCGCGTCTCATACTTATCCGGCGCATCTGCTTGGAAGTTACACGGAAGCGTCCCTCCAAGAAACGGTTTAGTTCGCCAATAAGGAATCAGCAATGAATGCGACCCACAAGAAACTCCTGAAACGATTTCTGGAGGACAACCCTTTCCAGCCTGCCACGTCCCTCTGGCGCGCCTATGAAATCGCGTTCATGGCCGAGAAGGGGCTGCCGACCGGGTTAGGGCTCGATTTGGGCTGCGGCGACGGCCGCCTCACCCGAGTCTTGCTCGAAGAAACGGGCAGTCGAGAGCTGGTCGGCATCGATCCAGATCCCCTTGAAACGACTCAGGCCGTTCAAGAGAAACTCTACACGCGAGTTCACACTGTGGGCGGCTCCGAGATTCCCGAGCCGGATGCCTCGTTTCAATTCGTGTTATCAAATTCCGTTCTGGAGCACATTCCCGACCTGGAGCCGGTCTTGGCGGAGTCGGCTCGTTTACTGGTGAAGGGCGGCACTTTCGTTGCCTCCGTACCCGGCCCCGATTTCCACAAATGCCTTCGCGGCCCTTGGATCAACAAGAGCCATCGGGAGGAATATCTTAAGGCGCTCGACAAACGGGTCGCCCACGTTCGCTATCCGACGGAAGACGAGTGGCGCGGCATGTTCAGCCGAAATGGCCTCGAACTGGTGGAAGCCCCGAGCTACCTCCACCAACAGATTGTGCGTCGCTGGGAGTTCGTATCGCGAACCACCGCCGGCGCCCTCGTCGCCCTAACCTTCGGCCGAAAGCGTCCCATCGAGATCCAAAGAAGCTTGGGCGTTCGCGGCAAGCGAACGAAGTTCCCGGGGTTCCTGATCTCGCTCATGGCGGGCGTTCTCAGCTTTGGTTTGAGCGACCGGCCCAAGCCGGGGGAAGCCTGCGGATGCTTGCTGGTTATCGCGCGTAAGCCGTAAGGCGACCGGCATACTTATGGGCATGCAGGTTCTCGAAAGCTGCCTCTACGGCGAAGACCTCGTGGCTGCGCGACAGTATTACGTGGACATTCTCGGCCTGGAGGAAATCGCCTTCGATGCCAACCGCCACCTTTTTATGAAGGCGGGCGAGTCGATGGTGATCGTCTTCAAGGCGAGCGCAACCCTTGTGCCCGATCGAGGCGTGCCGGCTCACGGCTCAACTGGCCCGGGCCATCTCGCGTTCTCCGTGGCCCACGAATCACTGGCCGAGAAGGAGGCGCTGCTCGCCGCCCACGGCATCGAGATTATCGAACGGGTGGAGTGGGGCAACGGAGCCAAGTCGATCTACTTCCGCGACCCTGCCGGAAACATCCTGGAGTTCGCTACGCGCGATCTTTGGTTTCGGTAACTCCACGACGGTTTGCGCTCGTAAACTTGATCCGTGAGTAGAGGGGCTTCTAGCGATGCGGGGTATTTCGGCCAAACCGTAGCACAACGCTGCCTTGCCGGAGTGACTTTCACGGAATCCGCCTACCGGGCGGGGCAGAGTTTGCCCTCTCACCGCCATCCGGAAGCCACTCTTTGCTATGTACTCCGGGGCGGGTTCGAGGAGCGCTGGACGGATGGCGAATCGGATTTGTCCGAGGGCATGCTGATCTACCGACCGCCGGACTATCTTCATTCCGACCGTTTCATTGCCCCTACGTGTCTAACCTTTTCCCTCGACCTAACAGGTGCCCTGGCCGAGGCTGGCCCTTCTCGGCCGACGGCGATCAGGGGCTCGAAGAGCCGCGGAGTGGTCTCGCGTATCTATCGGGAATTCGGAAGCCCGGACGACTGCTCGGCGCTCGCCGTGGAGAGTCTCATTCACCTGCTCCATGACGAACTTTCCCGATTGCCAAGCGAGAGTGGCCAGCGACCTCCGCGTTGGCTTCTCGATATCCGGGAAAGGCTTGAGGACGAGTTCCAACAGACACCCTTGCTGGCCGACCTCGCCCTTCAAGCGAATGTCCACCCTATGCACCTGACCAAGCGCTTCCAGTTCTTCTTTGGCTGCTCGGTCGGCGACTTCCTGCGCCACAGAAGGGTCGAGCACGGGCGGCGTCTTCTTGAGGAGACGGATCTGACGATCGGCGAAATCTCGTTGGCGGCGGGCTTTGCCGACCAGGCTCACTTCACGCGGGTTTTTCATGCCGCGACGGGTCGTCCGCCCGCTGCCCATCGGCGCGAAACGCGAAAGGCTTCGATCGTTCAAGAACCCTAGCCGCGCGAAGCGCAAGACTGCGGGCGTGCTTGCCCTTCTGCTTTCAACCTGGGTTGCAATCGCCACCCCGACTTACAACCTGGCGGTCGCCATCCGGCCCGCGGATCGGTCGCTGACGGTTTCCGGCGAAGTGGATTTACCCGCCGCAAAAGAGGCTCGGTCGAAACTCTATTTCCAACTGGCCTCGCAGATGAGGAACGTTCGGTTCGAAGTTCTTAGTCCGCACATAGGGACGGTTCAGCCCGTGATGTCGACGGACAATGGCTCGGGCACGGGCAACTGGACGGCTGAGTTGCCTTCCCCCATCCCCGCTGGCGTTCACGTGCATCTCAAGATGTCCTATGAAGGCGGAGACAAGACCGCTTTCGTGTTTCACATCGGTGAAGAGGGAAGTTATGCCGATGGCTCGGACATTGCCTGGTACCCCGAGTTTGGTCCCGCTTCAACGACCGGAAAATTCTCCGTTGACGGAGCGGCAAACGTGGTTGGCGACGTCGCCTATTCTTTCCAGAAGGGATATCAAATCGTAGCAACGGGCAAGTCATCGCCGCCTATCGAAGCGGCGCTTAAAAAAGTGTCCTACAAGGTGACCAACCCGAGCGCGCTTGCCTTCGCGTTGGATAGGTTTAGCGTTAGTCGCAGTGAAGGCAGGATTCCCGTTTCGCTCTACTTCAAGGGCGATCGGCCGGATGCGAGCGAGTACGTCACGGGAATTCGCAAGGTGATCGACCAACTCGTCGACATGTACGGAACGTTTCCCTTCCCGGAGTTCAGTCTCGTTGAGGTGAGCGACAAAGCCGTCGAGGGCGCCGGGTTCGGGGGCGCCGGGTGTCCGGGTTTCATGCTCTCGACCACCTCGTTCCTCGACGAAGGCTTCAACTTGGCTTTCTTTGGCCACGAGATCGGCCATCAATGGTGGGGCAATGCGGTGAGTCATGCCACCGAGCCGGATGGGGCCGATCTGCTAGATGAGGCGATGGCGCAGTATGGATCCCTCCAATGCGTCGAGTATTTGGAAGGCAAGGCCGCCGCCAGACGTTACCGACTGACCGGATATCCCGGATATGTCTCAACCCAGTGCGGGTCGCAGTATCTCGGTATGCACCTCGCCGGCAACGATCATCGGCTGAAGGATTTGGATGCATCGGATCCGCTTTCTCATGAGCTGGCGGATGAGAAAGGGTTCCTCGTGTTTGACCAGCTGCGCCGCGAGCTCGGCGACGCCGTCTTTCACCGTGGGCTTCGCGCGGTTGTGAAGAACTATTCGTTCCGCTCGATTACCTTACGGCAGTTCGAGGAAGAAATCGAACGAGCGGCCGGACGAAAGCTCGACTGGTTTTGGAGTCAGTGGCTTGACCAAACCGGAGCGCCGTCGCTCTCGGTTAGATGGCGGCAGACCGCTTCGGGTGTAGATGGCATGCTGTCTCAGAAGGCGCCTTTGTACCGTCTCCACGTTCCGCTGGTCGTTGGTGGCCAAGTTGTGCGCGTCGATATCGATGGCGCTCAGGCCTCGTTTCACGTGCGGGCGGCCGGCAAGGTCGCCGAAGTCCAGATCGATCCCGATTTCGAGTTGCTCCACTACTCGCCCGAGTTGGAGGCGGAAGCAATCGCGAATCTTGCCTGCACCCGAGCTTTATGGCTCTACAGTTCGGGAAAGTTGCTCGCGGGTTTTGCGGTGATCCGAGCCGCCATCGCAAAGTTCCAAGGCCCCGATCCTTACGGAGCCGAGTTTCGACTCCGTTACATGAACGCACGAAGTCTGTTCTTTGAGAAGAAGTACGCCGAGGCCGCCACGGAACTTCGCGCCGCCTTTGCCTGTCCGTCCCACGTCCCAAACCTCGTTCCAAACGCCTACGACCTTCAGCTTAAGCTCTGTGAGGCCCAGAAGGACATCTCAGGCGCGCGACAAGCCGCTCAGTCCACTATCCAAGCCGAACACGCCCTTCGCCAATCAACTTCTCAGTCCCGCGAGGCGAGGGCTTGGCTGATGGCTCACCCTTGAGAGAAATTCAACCGATCTCTTGCTCGTGACGAACGGGATCGCGGTTGAGCTGGATCATTTTGTTTTCTGGGTTTCGCTTCAATAAGGGCAAGCTCGGGTCGTAGGAAGCCTCGATCCATCCGTCGTTGATCATCGCCTCGATCGTTTCCGGCACCTCCGGAAGAGCTTGGGCGACGAAAGGTTCTGTTCTGGCCAGGTCCTGTAATAGGCGCAAGAAGTACGGGAAGCGCGGCTCGCGCTGGAGATATTCGAAGACCATCAGCACTTGGCTGAACAACGGCAAGACCCGGTCGCCGCGAACGTACGACTCCTCCTTGTAAACGCGGCCCTGGTGGTAAACGGCGACCGCCATCTTAACCGCACCCTCAAGGTTCAGGCGAAAAACATTGTTCCGCTCGACGGCTAAGTCGACATCCAAATCGCTGAGGAACTCTCCGAGCTTGCGCGCGCCGGAGATGCTGAAGCCGCCCGTCCCGATGCGCAGGTCTTGATTGATGAAGCCGCCCTGCGAGATCCACATCCAAGCCTTGGCCGGGGTGAGATCCAGGCCGGCTTCTCGCGCCAGTTCGGCGGTGTAGGCTTGCAAATCCGTGAACTGGGTGTTGGCGGTGTACCAGTAGTCGCCGAAGCGGATGTGGGTGAGGATTCGCTCCTTCTGCCCGTGCTCGAACTGTTCGCGAAGCCAGTCCGCGTTATGTTCGCCTCGCTCGATTTCCGCGATGGTGTAGGCGAGTTGCCGCGCGCTGACCTGAGCCATGGTGACGCCGGCGGAGAGAATCGGGTCGGCAAAGCCCGCGCACTCGCCGACCAAGAACCAGTTGGGTCCGTAGTGGTTGGCGGCCAGGTGCGACCAGTCCTTGGTCGCCTCCAGTCGGCCTTCGGCGGTTGCGTTCTTAAGAAGGCTGGAGATACGCGGCTCTTCGCGAATGGCTTTGTTGTAAAGCTCCTCCGGGCGAAGGCCAGACTCTTTGTAGTAGCTCGCCGGCACGACCAAGCCCAGACTGGTTCGGGTCGGTCCCATCGGGATAAACCACAACCAGCCCCAACCTAGGCTCATGACTTGAATGCGGGTGCCGCCAACCCCAATTTCCACCGCCCAATCCGCGTTTTGCCAGTAGTCCCAAATAGCGATGTTGCGAAGCGTCGTGGGCTCGTCGATCGGCACGTTCAGGGCTCGGCGGAGGAGAGCGGCGTTGCCGGACGCGTCTACGTAGTGCTTGGCGGTGACCTTGTCGCCCTTATCGAGAATGAGCCCGGTGACGGTCAGGCCGTCTCGTTCGACGGAGGTCACGCGCGTCCCCGGCCGAATCTCGCAGCCAAGCTCCTCGGTCCGGTCCAAAAGGATCTTGTCGTAGGTCGCGCGCTCAACTTGAAAAGAGGTTTTGGTCCGCTGTCCGCGAAACTTGGCGGGGCGAGGCTCCTCGACGAATTTCTCCGAGGCGAGAAAGTCCAGGTCCCAAAGCTCGGAGCTTTTGCCCCATCGGTAGGTGGCGCCGATTTTGATCGGGAAGTTCGCTTGCTCTACCTGGTCCCACACGCCCATTTCGTCCAGGATTGGCCCGATCGGCGGCAGAAGGCTCTCCCCAATGTGGTCTCTGGGAAAAGTCTCGCGTTCCAGGATAACGACCGAAAGATCTGGCCGGTATTTCTTCAACAGGGCGCCGACGGTAGAACCTGAGGGTCCTCCGCCGACGATTGCAACGTCATAGTGGCAACCGTTCGGCATAAGGTTAGAGTTTAGAGCATCCGCGACTCAAAGGCGGAGCGACATGGGGGTTCGTATGAGAAATATCAGATTATTTAGGATAAAGAGCCAAGTCTCTCAGATATTCGGCTACACTTACCGTAATTCACTGGTGAATAGGCATGGCTGAGGGCAACTGGAAGTCCATCGCGGCAAAGATTGCCGCCCAAATAGAGTCGGGAGAGCTTGCGCCGGGCACCCGCATGCCCTCTGGTGATTCTCTCGCCATCCAGCTCCAAGTGAATCGGAACGTCGTTCACCGCGCTCTCGAAGAGTTGCAGAGGAGCGGCCTTGTGATTCGTCGCCAAGGCAGCGGCACTCTTGTCGCCGAGCGAGTGCGAAAGAACTCCGGTCGGGTCGCCCTCCTGGTGGATGGTTACAGCGCCGCCCACAACTTTCCCTCCGGCGATCTGTTGCGAGGAATTCAAGACCGAATCGGCGAGGAGATGAACTTAATCATCGCCGACAGCAAGCACGATCCCGCACTTGAGGCTAAGCAGCTGCGCAAGTTGGTGAAGGAAGCCGACGGCATTCTCCTCTACACTTGTGCCCCGAGTCGCTCCGGCGCCCTTTCCGAACTCTTGGCCGAAGGTTATCCCGTCGTGGCCTTGGACCGGCTCCCGAACGGAGTGTCCATCGACGCGTCGTTGACCGATAATCGCGGCACGGTAAAAGAAGTAGTGAGTTCGTTAATTAATAACGGACATCGCCGCGTCGGTTTCATCGGTCTGCATAAACCCACCTTCAGTTCCGTCGTCGAACGACACGAAGGTTACTGCGATGCGATGACGGAAGCGGGTCTTAACGCGGAAGAATTTGTACGATGGCTTCCCGAGGTCGTCAACCTCTCGGCGGCGATGATCGACCGCCTGGTGCAGGACACTATCCTTGGTCTCGTCCACGGATCCGAGCCGATTACCGCGCTGTTTTGCGTGGAAGATTGCTTGGGCTGCTCCGCCGTGCTCGGCTGCAACCGCCTGGGCATCAACCTACCTACCGATTTGGAGATCGCCACGTTTATCGACTGGCATCCCATGACGCTGCACAGTCCGTGGAATGTCCGGCGTATCGTGCAGCGCAAATATGATCTTGGATTCGCCGCGGCCGGCTTGCTCCTTGATCGAATCGCATCGCCAGGACGCCCCCCTCGGACCGTCTTGGTGGATGCCGATATTAATCCGTTCGACGCGGACTTGAAAGAGCCCACGTCCATTCCGTCAGCAATTACTTGATCCGACCAATGAGGGTCCATTGTAATGAGAAAGATTCATAAAGCATTTACGCTCATCGAGCTACTCGTCGTTATCGCCATCATCGCGATCCTTGCCGCCATCCTTTTCCCCGTCTTCGCCCAAGCCAAGGCTGCTGCGAAAGCGTCTGCCGACCTTTCCAATTTGAAGCAGCTCGATTTAGCCGTCCTTCAGTACACGAACGACAATAACGACACGTATGCCCGCAACTGGAATAACGACGTGTTCACTACCTACGCTGCTGGCGTAGGCGCAGACCGTTATCACTGGATGGATTCGGTTTACCCGTACATCAAGAACGCGGGTATTTTCCACGGCCCGACGCAGCAGATCGTTGGCGACCACGCCACGTACGTTCCGCGTGACCAGATTCCCCAGCTTGGTGACGATGCGAGCAATGGCCAGGGCGGCACGCGAACGACCAAGTTCGGTTCCTACGGCATCAACGCAGCCTATTGGGGTGGCGGCAATCAGTTCGAGCCGCTCGGATCGGCGACTTTCGGGACCGATGGCGGAACTCCGCGAACGACGACTTCGATCGATGACGTATCGGGCACGGTATTCCTCGTGAATGGCAATGGTTCGTTCCAGTTCGACTGGCCAAACATCGGTTCGCAGCCGACCAAGGTCGTAGGCACCGGCAATTCGCAGTCGCTGAGCTGGGGCGATAACTCGTTCGATTACAACAAGACCCAAGAGGGCTGCATCATGTTTCCGAACAATGGACGTACGAACGTTGCGTTCCCGGACGGACACACGAAGTCGGTTGCCCCTGGACAGATGCTCGTAAAGGTTACGGACAACACCAAGAACACCTTCGGCGCGTTGGCGATGTTCACTACCGAGCAAGACTAAGTCTTAGCTCCCTAAACAAAGAAAGGGCTGCCTCCCGAACGAGGCAGCCCTTTCTTTGTTTGATGGCTGGATTTACCCTCCAGGTTGACCAGCGGCAGCGCCAGAGCGGCCCGCCATCGGATCCTTAGGGGGTGGTGGCTTCAGAGCCGGACCACCGGGAGTGCCGGGCCTGGCCACGTTACCGCCCAGACTTGCCGGGGGACCGGGGGCAGCGCCAACATTCGGATCCCCTGGATCACCACCGGCATGGCATCCACCGAGAACAAACGAAGCAACGACAACGATAACGAACCCGTGGCTCTTCATTGAAAACCTCATGCCCTTGATTTTGGCCCGGTTCTGACCGAAGTGCCACGAAAATCTCGAAATATCTCAGAAAAGTTTGAGATAATTCCAGATGCCTGAGACAGTAGGTGCTTATTGGGGCCGAATCAGCCCTTGGTCAAGGCTGATTCGAACGAAGCTTTACCGCCGACTACCGGAATCTCGACCCGAGTCTTGTCGAGGTCGATCGTCAGCTTGGTACCCGGCTTGGGCCAGAGGGTGAAGTCGCGATCACTGGACAAGATCATGAGCGCGATGCGCTTGCCGGCGGGGATGATCTGGTCCTTCGGCTCCAGGTCGAAGGTCATCGGCACGAATTGGCCGGGCGTAAGCGGAACGCCGTGGGCCATCGAGTGGTAGTCGCCGCCCTTGGTCAAGGATCGGTAGTTCTGCGGGTCCGCCCAGCCACGGGTGATCAGGTTTGCGGTGCTGATCGGTCCAGTGGCCCAGGGAAGTTGCACCAGATAGACGGAGAGATTGGCGGCCGGAGCACTTAGAGCAAGCCGAATGGTGATCCGGGCCGTGCCCGAAAGATGGACCGGCTTCGTCAACTCCGGGGTGGAGTAGATCAACCGATTAGGCGAATCCGCCGCGAGGGCGAGCGAAGGGGCGTCGAAGGAGACATCATCGGTCAGTTCCTCGGTCCCCTGTTTGGGATGGGACATCGTGGAGAGCCCGCCTGCCGTGCGACCCCCTGAACTCGGCGTCAGAGTGACCGGAGATGCGTCGGGATTGGGGTAGTCGGCATAAGGCGTGGGCGGCCCCGCCGGACCTCGACGACCGCCGGTAGTGGGCCGCTCACGAACGATGTACGCTTTCGGGCCGTTCTCGACCCCGTTCTGAACGCCGTAGAGGAAGCGGGTGAACCATTTATTCATCAACTCGAACGGAGGCTCGCCGCCGTGACCGCCTTGGTGGAAGTACTGGATCAACGGCACCCGTCCCTTGATCGCCTCGCTGATGCGCGTGCTGTGCTCGGGCACCACATTCCAGTCGTTGAAGCCGTGGGCCATTAGAACCGCGCAATGGATGTTTTTCGCGAACTGCAATAGATCGCGTTCCGCCCAATAGGGACTGTAGTCGCCCGTGCGCCGGTCCTGATACTTTGCCATCTCGCCGTCGCGATAGAGCCGGTTCGCAATCTCCCGGTGGGCCGGATCACCGCTGTTGATGAAGTCATACAGCGAATCGACGTCTTCACCGAGGTAGCCGCCGGGGCTTCGGACGAGCCCGTTCGAGCGGTAGTAGTGGTAGTAAGACGTATTGGGCGAAACCGGAATCACGCACTCCAACCCCCTCACGCCCGTGGTCGCCGCCGCCAAGGGGATGGTCCCGTTGTAGGACGTACCCGTCATCCCCACCTTGCCCGTGCACCACTTCGCATAGACCTGGGTCTGACCATCGATGCTGGTGAAGCCCTTGGCGCGGCCATTCAGCCAATCGATGACTGCCTTGGGAGCCATGCGCTCGGTCAGACCACCGACCGTCGGGCAGCCGCCAGAAAGCCCGGTTCCCGGGGCCTCCGAGTGCACGACCGCAAAGCCGCGCGGCACCCAGGTCGCCACGAACTCGTTCGAAATGCGATATCGCTTCGGATCGAACCCGATCTTGGGGTGAAAGGTGCGCGGCTTCGGCTCAGCGCCCAGTTCTTGGCGCACGTCCCAGTCGATTCCCGGCCCATCGCCCGTGCCCGCAAAGTATGGCGAGGACTCGTAAATGACGGGCACCTTCAGCCCTTCCGTCTCGGTCTGCTTCTGGCGCGTGACATCGACATGAACCCGGTCTCGCTTTCCGTCATGGTCGGAGTCAGACTCCGTCTCCACCCACAAGCTCTCTCGAATGTATTCGGAGGAGGTCGAAAACGCCGGCACGACCTGAGCCTGTCCGTCGACAAACACCGGCTTGGCTAAGCCGGACTGCGCGGTCCCCGCCTGGGCGAGAGCCTGGGCAGACACGAAGATCGCCGCGACGACGGAGGCGAGCCCGAAGATGACTCGGGGGTGCCAATTTTTTACGGTGGGCATTACACCCGCATTATGCCAATCTCGCCGTTTCCGCGTAAGGCGCTTTCGAATGTTCGTTGCCAGGAAACTCAATCGCGGGCGTGAACCGGCTTCGCCGCGCCTTCACCTTTTCGGTCGTACCAAAGGATGTCGGCGAGCTCCGCATCCGCCGCCGACTCCTCGTGGTCGGTGTGGAACAGCTCGGCGGAATCGGCGGCCCGGTAGGACTTGGCCGTGTTCACGGTGAAGGTCTTCTTCGGCGGCAAGATCGCGGAGTATGGCTCCGAGTTTGAAGCTTTCCGGCCAAATACTGCCAATGGAGGCGCGGAGGCCAAGAACTGGTTTGCCGGCGGCAACCCGAGCAGACTCAACACCGTCCTTATGGCGCTGTCCGTGTTGTAGAAGCGGGAATCCGTGCGGCCGCGCTCCACGAATGGGGAAACAACCAGGCAGATCGAGCGGTGGCCGTCGACATGGTCGAAACCGCCCTGCGCGTCGTCTTCCACGATGATGATCGCGGTCTTCGACCACAGGGGACCCTTGGAGACGGCCTCCACCAATTGGCCGACGGCGTAGTCGTTGTCGGCGAGCATCGCGGATGGGCTTGCCGAATCGGGCGCGGTGCCGTTGGTATGGTCGTTGCCGAAGCGGACCATCATTAGGGGCGGGACTTTGTTTTCACGCACAAGCCGCTGATAGTCGCGTTCCCAGGCGGTGAATCGGTTGGTGGAGACGGGCGTCCCCCAAGTCTTGCGCTGGTGGGGCCAGGTCAGGTGGTGTCGATCCCAGGCTTGGCTGTCGGCGAAATCCGTATCGAACATCCGGAAATCGAGCGCCGCACGTCCCTCAAAGGCCTTCATTCCGATGACGTTGTCCTCCGAAATCGGCTTGCCGCTCGGCGTTTTGATGGGTACACCCGCCGCCATGTAGAAGCCGTAGTTGCGGAAGCCCACGTTGCCCTTCAGGCATGAATCCCAGAGGTAACCGCCCGGCGGGTCGTTGACGTTGCGGATCCCCATCGCATCGACGGGCGAGCCGTTGTTTTGGCCTTCGTAGTCATAATTTCGGTCGCGGCCCGAGTAGTCGTACTGGGCGTTCCGCTGAACGAACTCGCTCGCAATGCCCGCCGTCGACCACGACCAACCGTCGGCGCTCATCTCCGCGTTCGCGTAAAAGTTGTCAAGCAGCACGAATCGCCGGGCGAGGGCGCGCTGATTCGGGATCACGTCGTCGCCATAAAGCAGGAGCGAGGGATCGCCGTTACCCGCCTTGAAGTCGCCAAAGAACTGGTCGTACGTCCGGTTCTCCTTGACGATATAGATCACGTGCTCGATCCCGGGATTCAGGTGCGCGCTGGCCTGGGCGAGAGAGTCGATCTCCCGGAAACGGTTGTTGCGCACGGCGACCTCGGTCGTGCGGAGGAGCTCCCGATCGGTCGGTACGGCGAGGGAAGTTACCAGGCCCCGCTCGTTGAAGCGAATATTCGAGCCGCTGTCCGCACCCTCGAGGTTGCCCCGCGGATCCTTATTCGGGCCGGGGTTGTTCTTGATGTAACTTTCGACGGTATTCGGATTCGCGGGTCGCTGCCCCTTGCCGACCGTGACCAGGAGCTGCGGCCCCGTGCAATACACCGCCGTCGGATACCAGCCGACCGGCATTAGGCCTTTTAAGTCGCCCGAGGCGAGGTCGACTACCCCAACCGAATCCAAGTCCGCCAGCGCGACATATAGTCGCTTCTCATCGGGTGATAGGCTCATCCCGAGCGGCGTCGCTCCTGGCAAACCTCGCTGAGCCACGGGCCGCACTTTCAAGGTTTGGGTCACCTCGTCCGTCGCCGTATCGATCACCGACACGCTATCGCTTCCCGCGTTGCTTACGTAAAGCCGGGTTTGGGAGCCGTTCAAGAGCAGGTGGGTCGGGTTCGTTCCGCAGTGAATCTGCTTCACAACTGATAACGAGGCCGTTTCAACGACGCAAACCACGCCGTCCCGCTCACTCGTCACATAGACCTTCTTGTCCCGAAGAGAACCGGTGGTTAGGGCAACCGCGTCGAGGGGAAAACCAGGCAAAGGAATCACTTGGCTGCGCTTCCCGGATGCCGTATCGATCACGCTCAGCGAGCCCTCGAAGTTGGAAAGGGCAAACGTCTGGTTGTTGACCGCGTACAACCGGGACCCATCTGAAGAAAGCGCAAGCCCCGCCTGAAAATTCGGCATCGCGGCTCCCATAAGTCCGGGCCGGTGGTTGGCGATGTCTTGAGCCGAGCCGAGCTTCCCGTGAGCATCGAGCTCGCGTACGGAAATGCGATCCTGAGCCCCGTGGGAAGCATAGAGCAGGGTCTTGCCCGCCGGCGTCTTCACGAACCGCAAGCCGAAGTACAAACCATCTTTCTTCTTGGAATTTGGCGCGATGCCGTCGAAATTCACCTGATCGGTAAGCCGACCGGTGGTGGTGTCGAGAATGCTCAGGTTCTGCTGGATTCCCGCGTTGGTGATGGCGACGAACCTCCGGTCGGGAGACGGTTCGATGTTCACCGGGAACCCGCCGATATCGATGGAGCGCCCGACGGGACTAACGATATGGTTAACCGCCGACCGGTTTGCGCCGAGGCGTCCCACCGCGCGATAGCCGAGCGACCAAGCGCTCACTCCGGCCAAGCACCCACCCAAAACGAGAAAAGCAAGTTTTCGCCTGCGCACAACAGGACAAGGCTACACGCATTCCTCGGAGCTTAATGAAGCGCTAATGAGACCGTCGGATAATGCCCGAGTCATTCCCTGGAGCAATCAACCCATGAGACGCGCATTTACGCTTATCGAGTTGCTGGTCGTGATCGCCATTATTGCGATCCTGGCCGCGATCCTATTTCCCGTTTTCGCCCAGGCCAAGCTGGCCGCGAAGAAGACGGCCTCTTTGAACAGTGTTAAGCAGATCGGGCTCGGCATGGCCCTCTACGTCGGCGATTCCGACGATACGACGCCGATCGTCTTCTCGATCAACGGCCAAGGCTCGGTCGACGTGTACCAGACCATGCAGCCCTACATCAAAAACATGGACCTGTTCTTCAGCTCCGAGTGGAATCAAAAGGACGGCACGGCGGTGGGTAGCGGCGTGATGAGCTGCGACAATACGAACACCCCTCCCGGTTACTATCAGCCGACAGGCTTGAACGCGAAGCGATGCGTCGCGTTCGGCTACAACTGGGGATTCGGCGTATGGGCCGGTGGAGCGCTGGTCGGCGCGGAGAATCCTTCGCCCAACGGCCAAGTTACGCAGGGAATCAGCATGACCGCCGTCGACGAACCCACGAAGCTTGCCGCATTCGGTGATGAATACAACGGCCGCCGCTACACGATCAGCGCGATCGGCTCCGATCTCGAGTACTACACCGGCGAACAGCGAAATTCGTCGTTGCGTTACGGCGGCAGCTTCAACTTCTCGTTCGTAGATGGCCACGCCAAGGCGCTTAAGGTTAGCGGCTACACGTTCAACCCGGCCGCGGCCATTCCTGGCGAGGGCTACATCATGATGCCGGCGGACCACTCGATCTGGCACAACTTCTGGTGCTCCAGCGAATCCGGCGCGGTGTCGCCGAGCAAGCTTCCGGGCCTCGAAGGAGTGCCGGACATGCCCTGCGGCCAGTTCATCGACTTGACGATGTCGGGTGGTTTGGGCATCCCGGTCGTTCCTTGGGCGAACTAGGTTTGGGAGGGGGCGCGGTAGGGAATTCGTCATTCTCTGCGCGCCCCTAATCTGCCAGACTTCGAATCGTGCTCACCGTCGTTGCATCTGCCGTTCTGATCGTCTCCCCGAAGCTCCAAGCCGCCAATCCCAAAGCCGGGAAGAAGCTGGTTTTTAACCAAGACTTCTCGAAGATTCGGAAGATCGATACGAAGATTTGGAAGTTCGACGACGGTCCCGTCTACAACAACGAGAAGGAAACCTACACCGCCGAAAACCACCACAACGCGTGGATCGAGAATGGCGCGCTGATCCTCGAGGCGCGGAAGGAAGGGTCCAAGATCACGTCGGCCCGCCTCCAAAGCCGCCCGACATGGAAGTACGGCTACTTCGAGGCCACGGTAGAAGTGCCGAAAGGGAAAGGAACTTGGCCCGCGTTTTGGATGCTCGGCGACCGCCTTCGCCAGAGCGGTCCGAATCGCCTCGGTTGGCCAAAGTGCGGCGAGGTCGACATCATGGAGCAGGTCGGCCAAGACCCGAAGGCCATCCATTTCTCGCTTCACACTGAGAAATACAACTGGATGAAGAAGGAGCAGCGAACCAAGGTTGTGAACCTCGCTGACTCAACTGGCTTCCATACCTACGGCTTCAATTGGACGCCGAAGGCCGTCGACTTCTATCTCGATGGCAAACCCGCCTATCACGTCGACAAGACCGAGAACACGATCGAAGCGTGGCCGTTCGACGATCAGTTCTACATCATCCTCAACCTCGCCATCGGCGGCAACATGGCCGGCGCGGTAGACGACACCATCCTCCCCTGCCGATATCGGATCAAGGATGTTCGGATCTATCAATAGCTAGAATCGTCTCACCATGCGCAGGACCGGTGCTCTGGCTCTGCGGAGACGGGGGCTGGCCTTAACGCGCATCGAGAGTCGAAACAAATAAACTGGGGAGCGTGCCGTTGTTCTTGGCGCCTCTCCTATTTCAACCCTTCCTAACTCAGAACCGTGCGCCCGTCGTTACCTCGATTCGGATCTCGCACGGGCGGTTCGAGTCAAAGACGGTACGCCTTACTGCGGATGGAACGCTTCGCTTTCAAAACGATGATCCGCAAACCTACACAGTAGAGGCGCCCGGGCTTCTTCCGGGTGATGTGATGGTGCCGGCGGGGGCGACGGTGGAAGCGACACCCCTGTATGAGGCGGGCAAATTTACCGCGATGATCGAGGAAGTGCCCAGTTCCGAAGTAGAGATCGTTTTCGCGGGACGACCCATCACAGATCCCCTTCTTCGGGAACCACCGTTCGACATGGCACGACGGCATGATCGCCAACCGTTGCTCTTCGAACCGGGCGAGGAGCCGGCATATGGCGCTTACACCAGCTTTAACCTGGCGGGGAAGGGCGAAACGGCCCGGCAAGGGGTTCTTCAGGATCTCTACCGGGTTGAGGAATCGCTTTCCGGGGAGAAGCCACCCTCCGAATTGGCGCCCTATCTCACCCGACAAACCTGGATGCGGCTGAGGCCGTCCGTCGCACTCGTCGTGGGCCTCGGTCCGTCGGTGTTCGACGGGAAGCGGTTCGGCGCGAAAGTCGCCGCGAGTCGCCCCGCCGGGCTTCATCCCTTTATGCTCGCGCATCGGCTAGGGGTAAAGATGCCCGCGGGCCGAGATGTCCTCCTACGGGTCACCAGCGACAGCCAATGGTTCAACCTGCGGGTTTGCCGGTTGGTTTGGAGCAGGTTGCGGGGGCGGATCGGCTCCCCGACGCTGGAATCTGGCTACACGCCGCCCCGGGGGCGTTCCCCGATTCTGGGCGGCTTCTTCGACGGCATCGGAAACCCATCGGGGGCGGTCCGAGACCGGGCGGTCTACGGAGGAGGCAACGGCACGATTCTCGCGCTCTTCCGAATCGAATTCGACGAGGCGCGCTTCACGGGACTAAGCCTGGCTCAACAGGAATCCATCGTCGGCCGCAAGCGAGAATCGGGCCACCTCATGAAAAAGGCTCCCGAAGCCGCCCACCGGGTGCGTGCCCAAAACGACGGCAAAAGCGTGCTCGTCCGGATGCCGCTCGTGTTCGACGATGGACCCAACAACGTCGGCCTCCTCTTCGCGTCCGCTCAACCCGCGATCGATAGTCAGTTCGAACGGATTCTGCGCTTGATGCTTGCCAAAGGGCCGAAGGGGAAGAAGGACAGTCTCCTCGACTTTATGCGATTCGAGAGCGGGGCGTATTACTACATCCCGTCCTCGAATCGAGGAAGCTACCCCGGATCTCTCCGCGGTGGCTAGTAGCGAAGGCTACTTCGTGATCGTGAAGCTATCGATCTCTTTGCCGTCCTTATCGATCTGCTTCAGCCGGAAAGTTTTGCCGTCGATCTCGACGGATGAGAAGCTGAAAATGGAGTGATAGGTGGCCTGGTACGGCTTCCATGTCTCGGGATGATCGTTCATTTCCGGATTGTAAAGGCCCGCGCCACCGGCTCCGGTGACGACGTAGATGATGCCCTTCGGATGGGTCTTCGTCACCCCGTCGAAGTCGCTATCGACGCCCCAATCGTCCTTGGCAAGCTCGGTCTTCACCGCGCCGGCCTTTGTCCCAACTTGGATCGGTTTGGACCGCTGGTAGTTGTGGACATGACCGTTGAACACGACATCCACCTTGCCCTGCTCGAAGATATCGGCCACGAGCCGCATCTGCTTCTCGCCCTGGTGGGTCCGGGCCGAGTGGAATCCGGGCTGGTGGTACATCACAAACCGCCAAGTCTTCTTCGCCCCCTTGGCCAAGTCGTCGGCAAGCCATTTACGGAGTTCAGGATTGCTCCAGTCGACGTAACTGTTTGCATCGAGCACGGTCCAGTGCGCGTTGCCGTAGTCGAACGAATAATTCGACATGCAGGGATAAGCGGGACCAGCATTCTCCAGGAATGCCTTCTGCCGGTCTTCGGGCCCCGAGAGCGTCGGCGAGCTTGGCGCGCCAACGGTGTGAATCGGGCCGTTCAGAGGCTGCTTCCAGTAGTAGTAGTAAGCGAGAACTTGAGGCGACTGCGCCAAGTTACGGTTCAGGATGTCGTGATTTCCCGGCGCCGCCACAGTGAGCGCGGTATCGAAGAGCGGCGCGCCGTTCTTCGGCGAAGCCATCTCCGCGGTGTAGTAGGGGAAAAAGTTGGACCGATACTGGCTCACCAACCCGCTGCCATAGACGAGGTCGCCGGTCAAAAGAACCATGTCCGGCTTGGTCATGTATGCCTGGTAAGCGACCTCGGCCTGCTCTACGCCGGCAACTCCGCAGTCGCCGAACACTGCGAAGTGGTACGCCTGCCGATCCGACTTCGGCGCCATAACCGACGCGCTGTAGAGGGTCTCCGTTCCCGCCAAGACCTTGTAGTCGATCTTCGTTCCCGCTCGTAACTTCGAAAGGACCGCGGTGTAGACGCGGTGCGGCTCGATGCCCTCGACACGGATCGTCTTGAAGGAGACCGGAGCGTCGATCATCTCTCCGCCCTGACTGAACTTGACGGCAAAGGGCGCGTCGACGTCGGGGGCCTGCCAGACGAGGCTAACCGAGTCCGCGCGGCCGTCGGCGCGTTCGCCGAGTTGGACCTCGGGCGGAATGGTGATCCTTGCGGTTTGTCGTAGTCCGTTCGAATGGGGGTGCGAGGTCGCGACCGCGAGGGTGAAGAGAACTGGGATCAGACTGGCCATGGCTTGAATGCCATTATCCCGAGAATAGTTACTCTCAAGTTAAGGAATCCGCATCTCGGCATTAAAGGTCTTAACCAGCGCCGGAGAAAAATCCTTAACTTCTCCTTTACTTCGCCTTAAGAAAACCTAACTAATTCCATTACTTATGCGGATGGAACATTTGATGTCCTCGGCTTCGTGCGTAGTAACGGTCCGATGCGTTAGATTTTGCTCTTAGCTAATACTTAACCGGCCCTTGGCCTCTCCTTAATAGTCTACGGTCCAATATTGGATCACGTCCCCGGGAATGAGGGGCGAGCCTACGGATCGATTCTCATGAAACGCGCATTCACTCTTATCGAGCTTTTGGTGGTCATTGCCATCATCGCCATTTTGGCGGCCATCCTCTTTCCCGTATTTGCTCAGGCCAAGGAGGCAGCGAAAAAGACCACCTGTCTTGCGCACAGCAAGGAAATGGGTACGGCCATTAGCCTCTACTTGAACGACTACGACGACGTATACCTGAAGGGTTATTACTATGAATTGGACGGCCCGACGGCTGGCCGCCGAGTTCAATGGGCTTACACGCTTCAGCCCTACATAAAGAACGTCGACATGTTCAAGTGCATGTCCGATTTCAAGCCAACTCCTCCTCAGTCTACGGGCGGCTACCTCGATCTGACGGTCCCTGCGCTTAGCTACACGCCTAACTACGCGGTCATGCCAGCCCACGATGGCGGTGCGGTCGGAGCCAGCAACATCGGTGCAACCGCCGACGTCATTCTGATCGCCGAGAAGCAGTATGAAATCGGAACCAAGACCCTAAAGCCTTACGCGGGAGCTTCAGGCTTCTATCCGGATACCCCTACGAATTCCGACTATTGCCGGAGTCCGCTAAAGAACGTGCTCGCCGCCATCGATAAGCCCAGCGACAGCAACTATAAGCTTGCTCGAGTTGCGTTTGAGCGCCACACGGGCGGCTCTACGAAGAAGCACGACGGCAATTCGAACTTCGTCTTCTGCGACGGCCATGCGAAGTCGCTCGCGGTGGCTCAAACGTTGGATAGCAACTGGAAGTGGGGCGAGTACTACTACGCCGGCAGCACCGGCAAGCTCCTCGACGACGCTACCTGCGCTCCGCTGGTTCCCGCGAACTAAGGTTCGTCGTTCCCACATTACTCCGCCTCTTAGCCGGGGCGGAGCCCGCTTTCGCCTGTACCTTCCATGCTGCTTACTGTTCTAGGTCTCGTATCTCTTCTGACGAAATCCCCTCAATCTACCGGCGCTCCGATCCGCGGTTGGATGGTCCACGGCAACGACCGGCCCTATCTTCTGTCCGTGCTAGACGCGGCGAAGCGGTACGGCATCAACCATCTTGAGATCGCGGGAATGAATCCCACGTTTTCCGAGGAGTTCACTCAGTATCCCAAGCAAAGCGCGTTGATCGAAGAGATAGCGCAACGGGGCAAGAAGCAGGGACTCGACGTCTACGTCTGGATTCGCGAGTTTAACGTCCGGGGTAGGGACCTCAAAACGGATCCCGCTACGCCGGAGGGGAAGGCGTTCTGGGATGGCCGTCAAAACGCGCTGCGAGCCGCCCTCGGCCTAATGCCTTCCCTCACCGGCGTCGTGATGAGCTACGGCTCTACGCCCACGGAGATTTGGAACGTAAGAGGCGATAGCTTTTGGCAGCAGATGACGCCGCCGCAACGGATTCGATTTAGCACCGAGCGATTTCGAGACGTCGCGGTTCGTGAATTCCACAAGGAGATGTTTGTTCGGGACTTCAATCACTCGCCGAACCAACTTCACTGGCTCGTGGATGGTCTGCGTGATGAGGACGGAATCATCATGCACTCGAAGGCGGAGCCCCAAGATTGGCAATTCTTCTATCCGCATTCTTTCGCGCAGGGAGCGTACGGCAAGACCCCGCAGGTCGTCGAGTTCGACCTGGCTGGCGAGTATTGGGGATGCTCTTTCATTCCCGTCTCTCTCGTCGAGTACCTAAAGTATCGCTGGGACTACGACCGGTCCAAGGGCGCCAAAGGTGTGGTCGGCCGTATCGATCGGGATAACGATCGAGCTCTGGGCGCGCCAAGCGAGATCAATCTTTATGCCCACTCCATCCTTATGGGGAAGCCGGATACCTCGGCCCAGGAAATCTATGACGGTTGGAACTTCAGTCGCTACGGTTTGAAACCAAAGAGCCCCGAGTCGAATCGCCTTACTGAGATTTACCGCCGTTGCACCGAGGTCGTGAAGCTTCAGTACTACACGCTCGGCTTCTGGGCGCCCAAGGCGCAAACCTCGCTTCCCGATTCGATGCGAAGCATGGAATCGACCCTGAAGAGCAAAAGCACCGCGCAGTGGGATCCGGCGGCGAAGCCGACGGAAGCGTTGCTGCTCGATCCGACCCCGCATACGGTGGCACGGATCCTTCACGATAAGGCCGAATCCGTCCGCCTTGCCGGCCAGAATCTGGCCGAGATCTCGACTCTGGAGGGAGCAATGCGGCCCGCGGACTATAAGCCGTTCCGCGATCAACTCGTCTTCATGCTCGATCAGGCCAAAGTCTGGGAATCGATGGCCCAAGCCTTTTGGACGACCAAACTTGCCCTCAAGAACACCGCCGGAAAGGATGCCGCTCATTCCGCCATCGAGGCTTTCGACACGCAACTGCATGGTCTGCAAAATTCCGACGCCCCTCAATTCGTCGCCCACCTTCAACGGTCCGGCGTGAAGCTCGTCGCGGATATGAAGCGCCGTCTCGACGCCGGCGAGTAGTCAGGGACATTTTCGGGCGGAAGATTAGATGCGCATGTTTAACCGGGAACGTCGCCGCTAAGGCCGTCCAAAAACGTTGCCGTTGGGACGAAGAATAGGCTTCCGGTGACCGCCCGGCTAAAGTCCAGAAGCCGGTCATAGTTGCCCGGCGGATTCCCGACAAACATATTCCGAAGCATCTTCTCCGTGACCGCGGGCGTCCGGCTGTACCCGATGAAGTAGGTTCCAAACTCGCCGTGACCCGGTCTGCCGAAAGGCATGTTGTCCCGCAGGATTTTGATTTCTTTGCCGTTCTCTTCGATTACCGTCAAGGCGTTGTGGGCGAACGCGGGCTTCACGGCATCGCTCAATTCGATGTCGGAAAGCTTCTTCCGCCCGATGATGCCTTCCTGGGTTTCCACCGACAGCGCATTCCAACCCTTCATGTCGTGCAAGTACTTCTGCACGATCACGTAGCTTCCGCCGCTGAAGGCCGGGTCCTCGCGGCCGACGATCGCGGCTGCGCTAGCCGCGTCGCCCCTCGGGTTTTCCGTGCCGTCGACGAAGCCGAGCACGTCTCGATCGTCGAAGTAGCGGAACCCGTGCACCTCGTCCTCCACTGAGACAAGATCACCGATGGCCTCCATGATGTGGGTTGCCAACTCAAAGCAAAGATCTTGCCGCTTGGCCCGGATGTGAAAGAGGATGTCGCCCGGCGTCGAAACCGCGTGCCGTCCTTCGGAGAGGATCTCCTGAAACGGATGTAGCTCCGCCGGGCGCGGCGATCCGAAAAGCTTGTCCCACGCGTCCGAGCCAAACCCAACCACGCAAGTCAGTCCCGCTTCGATGTTTCGAAACTCGACCGCACGCACCAATCCGGAGAGGTCGGGAAGGAAGGAGCGCAGCGCCGCAAAGTTTTCGCTCCCCGTTCGGATGCTAAGCACCAGAAAGATCGCCGACCGCGTGAGCGGCCCTGCCACTGGTTGCGGAAGCACGACTTCATTGAGTTCGTTCGGGGTGTCCATGGCGTTTCGTTCCGTCCAGAAGAGTTTCGCACACCGAGGTTCGTGGGTGGAGCTGGGGGACAAATAGCTAGCCAGGTTCCGAACTAGAAATTTCCTGATAGGATTCCGCGGCCCTGGTATGCATATCTTTCAGTTCATTTGGAATCCTGGCATGAGCACCCGACAGATATATTTGAAAGAGGTCTTCGTTCCCTGATGAATCCATTGTTTCGCTACTTTCCATCACTGAGTCGAAACGTTGGCGAACCGTCCCGATACGCCGACGCATTGAAACAAGAGTCGAGTCACGATCCCGAAATTGCTTCTGCCATTCACTCCAAAGACAGGAACCAAGCATCCACGGTAGCGCTCGCGCAAATAAACTATCGGTAGCGACGCGAGGACGGTCACTTTCGGCCAGCCGGTTAAAATGCTCGCGGCAACCCGCTAGCATTGGAGGATATAATATTTCGCCGGTATTGTGTCGTCGGTTCGAGTGATATGCCTGTAGAACCTGTATGTCTGGCATCGTATCGCCAAGAAGTCTGCTGGTATTGGTTAGAATTTCATCGACTTGATCTTGGGGAGGCTTTGCGTGCCGCAACAGCATTAGAAGAGCGTAAATTCCAATTAAAGGATTGTGGTACTTGTTGTCGGCTACGTCAGCGATGAAAGAAGGAGATAGCCGTCTCCTGCCGCTCATAACCACTTGTCGCGCCTGCTCTGAAATGTTCGCGTCGCGTCCGTTCGGATCAAAACCTGTGGATAGTGGGCTCATTAGAATGCTACACCCGCTAAGGGCTAGCCCTGGACTATGGGGTGAATCGGTAATAAATACTTGAGTCTGCCATGGAGAACCATCAGCAGATCTTGAGCTGGGAAGCCATACTCCGATCTCCGTTGCGGGTGTCCCCTCACGTCTAATACGGTAGTAGCCGGGATCGAGCAACAAATTTAGAGCAGAAAAATACGCTGCCGGTTCGGTAACGGCCATTTCACCGCCAAGTGCCGCGACAATCTTATCGTCACGATTCCGTACGCTGATCGCGGGTGGCTGCCACTTACGCTTTGTTAGTCGAGTCGTTGTCCTGTTTGCACTAGTCCTGACGAACAAGAATAGTGCGCTTCCTGAACCAATTTGAATCGGCTTATGCGATAGCTCTTTGGCTGGATAGGATTGATATTCGTGGTGCGAAGCACTGTTTAACAGCGGAGCCTCAGTTTCTAACGTCGGATTCCAGTCATCCGGCGGGGCCACCGTCGTATCCTGATCGAGAATAAAAGGCGCTTGTTCCCAACGCTTTGATCCACAAAGAATCCTAACCGCGTAGATACCGGGAGGCAAGGAAAACACTGAGTAGCCGAGTCCCTTCGCCACTAGATCTAAATGTCCAGACACCACATTGACCTCCGCAAGGGGACTGCCTGGCAATACCGTAAGGCTGTAATTAGAAGTCCACATTGTAATCTACTCCTTTCAAAAAGGCTGACTTCGTTTCTGATGTCATATCGTCGATGACGATGTAAACTCCGGGCGGAGCAGGGACGCTCCAAAGACTAGGTCCGGCCGTGGTTTGCGCAAAAACTTGGTTTTGTCCGATGAGGATTCTAATTGAATTCCCAACCTGATCGGGGCGCGTGGATATGAGCAGACTCTGAGTAGGAGGCGGTGCGGTGCCAAAATCCATATCGCTATCGGCTGGCTCAAAACGTGGCGGCTGGGTGAAATCGACACCACAATCCTTAAGCAAGTCCGGCAGACGGTTCTGCACGTAGTCGTTAAGTGACTTGCCAGTAATCTTTCCAGCGATGTCTGGTGCCGCCTTGCCTTTCAGTCCCTCCAACAATGCCGCCGTGAAGAGTCCTCGAACTTGATTTCCTGGTGGGATAGCGTACTCCTTGCTTTTTAGTGGAAACGATGTCGCAAATGCGATGAATCGTTTAGTTCCTAGCGCCAAGGGATCGTTGAAAATCGGGAGATCGAGTGAGATCGCGTCAGAGGACGTGGTGTCCCGACAGCAGTCCATGATAAGAACAATCTCTCGAAAGTAGCCGCCCTTTTCTAAGTAGTTCAGAATTGCTCTGCCCGACGCGCCTAAAAGCACCTTAGGTGTTGCATTAGCTGAAACGATCTGGGCATCGTCCGGATTGGGAGCAATGCCATGTCCGCTGTAATAAATATAGGCTCGGTCGGCAATTGGTTGGCCGTTCGGATAGGGCTTTTCATCAAGCCAACTACCAAGGGCCAATTTTATTTCATCTCCCGTGGGTCTTCCCTCCGGGCTTCCTTGAGCTCCGACCGTCGTAACCTGGCACGCGGGATCGAAATTCAGAAGCCACTGCTGGAAGTCATATGCATCTGAGTCAGGCCCCTGGAGCTTGGGATACCTTGAATAGTTCTGCGCAGAGATAATGAGGGCCTTCGAACTCAACTCCAATTCCCTTTGAGCAATTCTAACGTGCTTTCTAGGGTCTCCTTATCGTTCGGAAAACCTCCGTGAGTCGTTGCCTGGGATTGGCGACCAGCGACAGCAGAGGAATCGGTCTTGGAAATAACACTGGATCCGCTGTCCACGACCGCTTTCGCAGACGAACTGACGCTTGCGTCAAGACTTCGGAACCGGCTGGACTCCATAAAACGATCCATTCCTAATAGAGGCTTATCCGCAATGTCTTCTAGCAGCCCCGAGATCGCGTACAATAGTGAGGATGGATAAATAAAACGAACCGCAGGTAATAGACCATCGAAGATGCTGTCGGCGAGTTCAACGGTATCATTCATGAAGAACGAGCGTAGATGGGCAATTTGCGAGGGCCGCCTTTCGAATTGTTGTGCCGCGAGATCACACGTTGCCGCGGGCGCAAAGAAGACGACGTCGAACTTTGTGTTGGGCAGTTCTCTGGCCGCAGCCTCTAACAGATGGATGATATAAATGGAACCTGCGCTATGCCCGAGTAAGGTGATCCGATCAAACGAGTTCGGGTCCAACAAGGCAAGTTCCCGTAATAGGCAAGTACCGCCGAACGTCTCTGGGTCCGGTCCGAATGCTGCTAATGATTCGTCCTTCATCGCATCCCAAAGGCCACGTCCGATCGCGCCGACATAAAAGGCTCGCAAAATCTCCTCGGAGATCGTAAGGTGAATGCCATGGTCTCGCCCGTTCAGGAACCGCGTAAATATTCTGCCTAGGACTTGTAACGCCTGTGCGATGAAACCTGGAGAAAGGAATCCGCTTAAGTCCAAACCCTTGTTTCCTTCGGCCAGTGCTGAACTCTCTGGAGCAATGAATTGAGGGTCCATGTAGGGATCTGCGGCCCGAGTTACGTCGGATATTCCCTTGCCTCCGACATCCGATGGAGTGGCAAACAGAGCCCTTAGACCAGGATCTGCGTTTAGCGCGGCTACGAATTGAGCCTCATCCACGTCCGTCAAGTGCGCCTGCGGCCTAACATTTGCGTTCTCGGCATCAACGAGCTGAGCCGCTGCAATGGCCGGCGCAGGAAGCTCGTCACCAGTGGAGCGAGTGCCCGATTCGTTCCCAAGCTTTGCCGCGACCATCTGGCCGACAATCTGGTTTAGCCGCTGGAATCCGAGGGCATTGTCCGCGATCTTCGGCAGCGCATTCAGGAGGACTTCGTTCCAACCGGTGTGCCAGATGAAGAAGAGAGGGTAGCTGTAGGCGGCGTACGGTTTGATTAGCTGATTCATCGTGTCAAGTCCGCCTCTTTCGTCGACAAGTCCTCCGTGAAAGAAGAGAACTAGGTGCTTGTGTTCGTTGGCCGCCGCTAAGCTAAGAATTCTTCGCATCTCATCTCGGCTGCTGCCTTCCGTAAAACGTCCTTGCCGCAGCATTACCCTATGGTCACGCCCATCCATGGAACAAGTATTGATGGGCAATAGCGATGTTGTCAATAGTGAGCGATTTTTTGGTTTCGTTTTGCAGGCACGTCCCTTGAAGTCTCCCGAAGGCGGAACATGCCCAACGCGCCTCCCGCTCGGATTTCGGATATAGCAAGGTAGCTATTCACATGGCCGGATTGGAATATGCGGTGTTACAATGCGGCAAGGCGCGCAGAACGGCGCCAGGAGAACTCGATGAAGAGTATGAAATCGAAGAACCGTGTCGTCGTCACCGTCTCGGCCTCGCTCATCGCCGCCTTGTGTCTTGGCGCGGTTTGGACGCTAAGTGGGGACCTGAATAGCCACGACCCCGCCATTATCAAAGAGGGAACTACGTGGTGGACCTTCCGCACTTGGGGGGCGGGCATCGGTGTCGCCTATTCCAGCGACGGCCATGCATGGAACACCGGAACTCCGATATTCCAGAGCGGCCTTTCCTGGTGGCACCCATACAACGGAAACACCGCGTGGACCTGGGCGCCGTCGGTGGTGGACTACAAGGGTAAGGCGCTTTGCTACTACGCGGTATCCAGCTTCGGGTCGCAAAAATCCGCCATCGGCTTGGCGACCGCTACCAGCATCGCAAAAGGAGACTGGACCGATCAGGGGGCGGTGATTACCTCGCAGAGCGGATACAACTACAACGCCATCGATCCCTGCTTCACGCTCGACGCCGCCGGAAACCCTTGGCTCTCTTTCGGATCGTTTTGGACTGGCATCTACGTGACGAAGTTGAACAGCTCGTTCAAACCCACCGGCACTTGGACCAACATTGCCTCCAACAGCGCGGGAATCGAGAACTCGCAGATCGTGTACAACGGCGGCTACTACTACCTCTTCGCTTCCGTCGGAACCTGCTGCAACGCCGGGTCCAGTACGTATCACATCGTTTACGGACGCTCGACGAGCATCACCGGCCCATACCTGGACAAGAACGGAACCAACATGCTCAGCGGAGGTGGCACGACGCTAGATGCCGGCAGTAGCCGCTTCATCGCTCCCGGCGGCGAAAGCGTCTTCAACAATGGTGGTAACTGGGTCCTTGCCCGGCACGAGTTAGATTCCCAAAACAACTACGCTACGACGTACTTCATCAACGACCTCTTCTGGGTCAACGGCTGGCCCTCGTACTGACCTGCGTTTTTGCTCCTGAATCTTAGGATTTAGGAGCAAGCCCCGAACGAACGGCGAAGAGGCGGATGAGCCGCCGCCCGCTTTCAAGAACCTCCTCAGGCGAAGTGACACTTTGTGCTTTTCCCTGGCGCCGATTGCGGAAGGGTTACGGTGATCTCGAAGTGGCGAGTTGGTTGTGGTTCCGCATCCGCGCCGCAGGGGGAAATCATGAGATCACGTCACGCCTTCACGCTTATTGAACTTCTCGTCGTCATTGCGATCATCGCGATCCTCGCCGCCATCCTGTTCCCCGTATTTGCCCAGGCGAAGGCTGCCGCCAAGCGGACGGCGGACTTGTCGAACATAAAGCAGATTGGCACGGCGACCGTCATCTACACGAACGACAACGATGACGTTTACTTTACGGAACTTTCGAATGGTGGCGGCGGCGAGCCGAATCCGTCCACGACGGTTAAGTGGTCGAGCAGCCTCGTACTGCAGCCCTACCTTAAGAGCACAAAAATCTTAGTGGGTCCCTTTGACCCGACCTACACGCCAACCTTCCCGGCGGGCGGCATTCCGTCAAACGGTCGAACGCCCTATGCGCTTTCCTACTTGACCAACACCCTTTCCCAGACCCAAACTTTGGCCGATGGGGAGCAGGTGTTCTTTCCCGCTGGCGTAACCGATTTTCGGGGGCCGATCAGCACCGGGTTCAACCCGTTCAATACGGGTATCTACGATCCGCCCATCAGCGCAACCGCCGCCGCCAATCCGTCCTCGCTAATTGTGTTTACTCCGGGCGCGGTAGGTGGAGACATCTATCAAGGCCAATATGTGAGTGCCGGTTGCGCAACCGCCTCCAACACGGAAACGCGGACGTCTTGCGACTTCGACATCCTTGTCCCGAACGTCGTTGCATTTTACGCGCGTGGAGCGGACTTTGGCGGAAACACGACCGGCTTGGGTCAGGCTTGGAAAAACAACGGTAACACGGCCAACTTCTCGTTTGCCGACACCCACGCAAAGGGAGTGGCGCCTATGTCGACGATGATCAACTCGTCGCTTCCCAACATCAAGCTCGATCCCAAGTATTGGCTTGTCTCGGGTGGTTCTTAGTCGCGAGGTCAACGGCCGGCCTGCGCTGAATTCCAAGATTTAGGGGAGATGCCGAACGGGGGTGGAGGCGGACAAACTAGCCGCCTAAACCCCCGTTTCCCAGAATCTCTAGGAAGGCTCGAGCCATTTGGCCGGCCGCGGCCTCCGGATCCATGGCTCCTATCCCCGTCGCCATGCCCGGAATCGCTAGCGAGCCAATCTCACCATGGTCCATCGCCGCCTGAAGGGCGGCTTTGGTGGACAGGTAAGCGTTGTCCGTCATGGCTACGTTACCGGGAGTCACCATTGTCGGCGCCGAGATCAAAAATGGGACGTACGGATCTTCGGTCGCTACGACAATCGCGGCTCCAACCGGCAAATACCCTCCGGTTGCCTGCTGAACAAGCTGCTGAATAGACGGGAATCGGTACCGCAAGGCCCTGTCGAACCCGCCGTCCATGTATCCGTAACTATTCGCCGGCGACACGTATGCGTCTACTTCGACGTCGAAGAAGTCGCCGCATTCAATCGAAACTTCAAGGCCGCGGAACGCCTGTCGCCATGCTCGAACGATCGCAAGGTTCGTATCGCATAGAACGACTTCAAGACGCATCACCGATATATTTTGTCCGAGGGAGTCGGCGCCTCACTGCTCGCCACTTCCAAGGGCTTCGACGAACGCCCGAGCCATTTGATTGGCCGCGACTTCCGGAACTCATGGATTTGTACTCAATTTTAATCGAAGACAGGCATTTCAGTTGACACTAAATAGTTCAGGCTATGCTAGTATTGAAATGACGAAGAAATCCTGACTATATGAGGACTTTAATTCGTTTTGCGAAACGCAGTTTTCATGCGTCGGATGGTATCGGAGGAACAATGAAAGCTTTTCTATCTTTCGCACTTTTCGGGACATCAATGATCTGTGCGCACGCAACTTACCAAATTTCTCAACTTGCGCCCCCGAGCGGCGTATCTGGGAATAGTTTTGCTTATGCCATTGGCAACGGAAATACGGTAGGCGGGGTTACGACGATGGTTGCGGCCGGCTATTGTGCGGCAACGCACGACGTGCCGGTCAAGTGGAGCATCAATACATCTACCTACGCCATCACGTCGAGCACGATCTCTTTGCTCTCCGGAGCAACGGGCGGAGTAGCCTACGGGGTCAACAAGTACGGTGAGATTGTCGGCCAGGATGAAGGCTTCACCGGAGGGCTATTGAGCGTATCAGCCTTTTATTGCAGCGCATCGGGAAGTGTAAGCGCGCTACCTGCCATCACGTCCGACTTTCAGGGATATTATTGCATTCCCATGTTGGCATCTTCGATCGATGATGCCAGCAATATAGCGGGAGAGCTCTCACGCTTTACGAGTCCGACGTCGCACCTCGCCGCGCCGGCAGCGAACTTTGCTTTTCGGGGAACGACGGCCAGCCTTACGGAACTGCAATCTACACCCACTGTGGGAGGGGCGTATCCGGTCGGTTCGTTGGCCTTTCACATCGCCGAAGTTGGCGGCATACCCTATGCCGCGGGGTGGTCGTGTTGGGTGGATCCGACGTCGTTCGATCAATATCCCACCGCATTCTCGTCGACCTCAGCCCCCATTGCCTCCTTCGGGGATCTCAACGGTTGGGAAACAACCTCCGTCGCCTACGGAAACAATTCCTCCAACGCGACCTGCGGTGCCGTTGGCCCCTATGGAGGTACGACGACGGTTCCGTTCCTCCGTACGAACGGGGGTGCAGTGACGATTTTGACTACCAATAATGGAGAGGCCCGCAGCATCGACGATTCGGGGGACGTAGTCGGATGGATGAACGTTTCTGGCGCTCGGCACGCATTTATCCACTACAACGGCGTGAGTGGCGTGACCGACCTCAATTCACTTATTACGGCAAGCGGTTGGGTGCTTCAAACGGCTTACTGCATAAACAATAGCGGAGTGATCGTCGGTGCGGGAACCTTGAACGGAACACCGACCGCGTTCGTTCTGCACTAAGTTCGATCGCTGAAGTGAGTTGGAGCCATTTCGTGGCAGTCGCGAAATCGACTCCAACTCGCGGTTGACGAAGGATAGTTAGCCTGCGACCAGTGTCTCGGGCAATGTTGACTTCATTGCACCTTCGAAATCCCGCGACCTGCCGCACCCAAATTGGTTAAGCCTGCGCTTATCTTCCGCAAGGGACTATGAAAGTCGACAACGTTCCACCCCACTCCCGAAATCGTTCACAAACTCTCTAAAACCACTTGAAGGGAAGGACTAGAATCCTCATGTGGTGGGGATAGTTTGTTGAATGGATTCCTTTGTGCCTTGGCGATGAGCGCACTCTTTCCCGCCGCGCCGCTCGTAAGCGCCTCGAAATTGAGGCCGAACGACGCTTCGGTCAACGCTTTTCTCCGGAATCTTCGGACCAGTTTCCGACCTGTCATCTGCTGGTACGAAGGGGCCAACTTACAAGCCAGCCGAGCCCTTCCGGGTGGGAAGCTCCAACTTGCGAGCTCAAAGTGGTCCGTTGCAACCGCCCTTAACCGAGTTGCGGGCGCCTCGGATGCGCGGGATCTGACGGTTACCGCAACTCTCCAGGAGGGCAATGAGACTTCCTCCGGGATGGCTGCAGTATTCGAGTTCGCCGATTGGAGCACGGGCAACTATGTGATGATTCCCGCGTCGGTTTACAACGGAAACCGCAACCGCATCGTGGACCGTGGTTACGCGGAAGGCCTCGCTCCGCAGGATTATTACCGCAAAGATCTGCCCCTCACGCATGGAAGCGTGCCTTGTCTCGCGCTTGAGAAGGGAAGCCCCTCAAAGCTTGAAATCAACGCTTCCAACGCGGCGACTCCGGCGGTTTGCATCTTTGACAAGAAGGCCAAACGGGGCTTCATCTTGCTTACCGAACAGGCCGGACGCGGCGGCACCGGAGACTATCTAAGGAAGTCGAACGGCGAGATTCTGGACACCGGATTGACCGTCGAGGAATCCGCCGACCGTACCCACGCCAACATCACCATAAGCGCCCCTGGGGTCCGGGGGCGTAAGCCTGAGTTTATCGGCTTCAGCGATAGCCCGGATCGGGGAATGACGCTAAAGGCGGGCAATAGCATAACCCTCAAGTTGCGCCTCTACGACTTCGCGGCCGCCGACATTCCCGCCGTCCTTGAGAAATTCACGATGGTTCGAAAGGCGCTCATTGGGCCGAACCATCCTCGCCTCCTGCTGCCGGCGAGCGAGTCGTTGAACTGGATGGTGGACCGCATCGAAAAGCGGTTCCTCGTTACTCCTGATGTTTCTTTCTATCGGTGCGAGAACGGGCCGTGGATCGCTTTTGGGTGGGTCAGTGGTTGGATGAATACGTTCCCGCTGCTTGCCCTCGGCGATCCGAAGCACCTTGAGCGGGTTGGGGAAACCTTCGACTACGGATTAAAGGCCCAGGAACCGTCCGGCTGGTTCCACTACGCGATCAATGATAAAGGCGACACCGCCTTCCGTGAGCCGAAGAAGGATATGAATCTGACCCGGACCCACGGCGATGTCCTGTTCTGGATGGTCAAGCAGTTCCAGGTCCTAAAGTCGCAAGGTCGCGGAAGCGCGGTCAGACCGGAGTGGGAAACCGCGATCAAGAAACTCGCGGACGCCGCGGTCATCACGTGGAACCGGGATGGGCAATGGGGCAAGATGGTCAACGTCAAGACCGGCCAAGTCTCCGAATACAACTCCTCGGGCGGGGTCATGTTGATCAGCGGACTCGCGCTCGCGTCCACGTACTATCACGATCGTCGGTACCTCGAAGTCGCGAAACAGGCGGCCCGTTTCTACTACGAGCGCGACTTCGTGAACCAGGGTCAAACCACCGGCGCTTGCGCCGATATCCTCCAAAACGCGGACTCTGAAACCGCCTTCGGGTTTTGTACTGCGTTGATGGCCCTGTACGACGTTACGGGCGACAAGGCTTGGCTAGAGAAGTCGCGACAACTGGCCAGCCTCGCGGCGACGTGGACCGTATCGTACGATTACGAACTGCCGAAATTCACCGCGTTAGGTGCCCTGGGAACTCCTTTGGCCGGCGCCGTTTGGGCGAGCACGCAGAACAAGCACTCCGCGCCGGGATACTGCACCGGTTCTGGCGAGCCACTCCTCAAGATCTATCGCGCTACCGGAGATGCTCGTTACGCGGATCTGCTGCGAGACATCTTGAGGGCTCACGATGAGGCGTTTTACGGCGGCGGTGGCACCGAACGTCTTACCTACTGCGACGCCGATAGCCGTGGCGACAACAACCCCGGCTCGAACGGTTGGACGGAGTGCAACGGAGCCATGATGGCCCTCGAAATCCCCGGCATTTACCTTCGAACCGACACCGATCGGATCTATGTTTTCGACGCGGTCAACGTTAAAGTCCTCACCCATGATTCCGAAGGCGTGAAGATGGCGATAACGAACCCGACAAAGTTCAATGCGAAGGTCTCTGTATTCGCCGAGGGTGCCGCGCAGGCGCGCCGGCCCCAAGGAGTAGTCGCATTCCTAAAGTGGCCCAAGGTCGAAGTCAAGCCGGGGGCAACGGTAGTCGTTCGGGTTAATTCAGACGGTCTGTTGAAGTAGACGGACGCCTTCCCCTGCCCGATTTTTGGATGGGGTACAACGCCGCGATGGCGACATGGTTTTTCGGTGGTTTCCGCAACGTTGCGGGCCACTCTAGACTCCTTCTCACTTTGATCTGCGTTCTGGCCGCGAAGGGCGCCTTTGCGGAGAAGCAAAGCACCGCCAAGTCTGCGAAAGTGGACCAAGTTCGTCAGCGGTCATGGTCGCCAGACAATGGAGATGGCACTTTCACCAATCCACTAATGTGGGGAGATTGGCCGGATCCGGACGTGATCCGAGTCGGGGACGACTTCTATTTGACGTCCACCTCGATGCACTACGTGCCGGGGTGTCCCATCGCGAAGTCCAAAGACTTGGTCAACTGGTCCATGGCCGGTTACGCCGTCGACCGGTACGACGAGGACCCTCGCTGGGATATGAAGGGCGGGGAACTCTACCTAAACGGTTCTTGGGCGACAACGCTCCGGTACCACAACGGCCAGTTCTACTTAGGATTTTGCACTCCGGAGGGATGGGGCATTCCCCATGGCCACTTTTCGATGTGTGTCGCCAAGAGTGTTGCCGGGCCCTGGAAGCGAACCATCTTTCCCGAGTTCCTATACGACCCCGGACTGTTCTTCGACGATGACGGCAGAGTCTACGTGGTTCATGGTCAAGGAACGCTTTATCTGACCGAACTTGCCGCCGATGCCCTTTCAGTTAAGCGTCCGGCCGTGAAGATTTGGTCGGGTGGGTTCGACGCCAATGGCGAACTCGGAACCAAGAAGGGCTTCGCGCCTTTCGGCCTTGAGGGCTCCCACGTGTACAAGATCGGCGGTCGCTACTACATCACCTGCCCGGGTGGTGGCACCGAGGGCTTTCAAATCTGCTTGCGTTCGAACAACATCACGGGGCCTTACGAATGGAAACGAATATGCAAGGATGATCGCGCCTATCCGCCGAACGGGCTTCACCAAGGCGGGATGGTCCAGTTGAAGAACGGCGATTGGTGGTTCGTCATCATGCAAGACCGAGGACCCGTTGGGCGAGTCCCAATGCTTGTGCCCGTCAAATGGGTCGATGGTTGGCCGATGCTCGGTGAGGGAGGCGAGGGGAAAGGCGTTATTACTTCTCGCAAGCCCGCCACCGGCAGCGTTCAACCGGAACAGTCACCCGCGACTTCGGACGAGTTCAGATCCTCCAAGCTTGGGCTTCAGTGGCAATGGAATCACAACCCGGACAACGAAAACTGGTCGTTGACCGAGCGCCGCGGGTACTTACGGATCCGGGCTGGAGTCGCCGAAAACCTCACCCACGCTCGCAATACGCTCACTCAACGGGTTCAGGGGCCACGTTCGGAGGCGACAACCCAACTGGACGTGAGCGGTCTAAGGGACGGAGACACCGCCGGACTCGGGGTCTTCCAATTCCCGTACGCCTTCGTGGCGGTGCGCCAAGAGAAGGGAAGACGCCGCGTGGTGATGGTGAACGACGGCAAGGACGTTGCAACGTTTGACGACTTCAACGGCCGGTCGGTCTGGCTTCGGGCCATGACAACCGACCATGGATTCCGAGCAAGGTTCTCCTATAGCCTCGACGGCAGAACCTTCACTCCTATCGGAAACACCTTACTCATGGGACTCGGACTTGATTGGACGGCAAACCGATTCGCTCTCTTCAACTTCAGCCGGCAACTTACCGGCGCGGGTGGAGCAGCCGATTTTCACTGGTTTCACCTGATGATGCCGAACAACGACTCTGCTGCAAGTGCCGGTTCGATCGGACTAGACCGACCCTAGAGTTTATTCGCGCTCAGGAGGTAGAGGTCCGCCAGTATCCAAATCTCATCCCGGCCAGTGATTTGTTGCGCCATCCGATCAGTTGATTGGGTGGTGACCCGCGTGCTCTCCCCCTTTCTTTGGTCTGCCATCGTGCTTCTCCGAGGACTTGCCGTGCGCATGGCCGCCTTCCGGGCCCATGTTCGCCATCATAGCCATGCACATCTCTTGCATCGCCTTTTCTTGGGCCACCATCTCGTTCACCGTGGCCGTCGTCGCATCGATCCTTTCTGCTCCTTGAGTGGCATTCATTTTCGCGGCGAGATCTGCGAGCTTTGCTTGGCCCTTTGCCATATCGGCCATGCACTGCTTCATGTCCATCATCGGCATTTTGGCTGCGTGGGCGGGTTTGGTCGCCGCAGAATGGCGCCGGTGAGGGCGGCTGTGCGTTTGAGCGAAAGAGCTAGTCGCCGCCGCCACTAGTATGCCAAGGACAAATCTGGATTTCATGAGGATCTCCTTCGAGCCACTCTCCGGCTCGATAGCCTACGTTTCGTCAATCGACAGCCCGCAAGCCAGTCGTTGCTTCCGCGTCATGGGATTGCACGACGTTGACGTGCAACCGTTGATCGATCCATTTCTTCAAGCCCTTGGCCTGGGGTGCGAATGGGCGCATGACTCCCGATCTCCAATCCTTGTTTCTTGTGGGATGTCGGCAAGTATGAAGCCCCAGGAGGCGTAGCGAGGGGCCACATAGGGCTTTACGTTTGTTCCTCTTAGACAGTCAGTATAAGTCGAGGTTATAGTCTATAAGGTCGAAGACTAGTCGGATAAGTCGGCTCAAATGGAATGGACGGTATCGCTACAGTGTAACGTAATGGTGGCCCGGTAATCGGCGTATAGATTATTAGAAACGCCGTTCTAGGAATGTCTTCCTTTACGGTAATGGGAGAATTAAGAATGTTGATGTCGCAGTCGCTGAAAACTCGAGTATTGGCCACGATCGCCGTCGGTGTGCTAAGCCTGGCGCCCATGGCTAGTTATGCGCAGCGTGGTGGGGGCCGCTCCTCTGGTGGAGGCCATTCCTTCGGCGGAGGCCGCTCCTTCGGTGGTGGCGGCAGCTTCCGAGGCGGCGGCTCATTTGGCGGTAGCCGGGGTTTTGTTGGCGGCCGCCGCTATGGCGGTTCATACCACCGAGGAGGTTATGGCGGAGGCTTCGGCTTGGGTATTGGCTTCGGTCCCGCATACGTTTACGGGCCGGATGTGGTGGTCGGAGGCGGCTATCCGTATGCTTACGAACCCGCCCCCTACTACCCGTATGACGATTATCCGTACGTCTACGGAGGTGGAGTATGGATCGGCGGAAGGCTTGTCCACCATGGCTATGGCGGCTACCGCCGAGGTGGCACTTTCCACGGCGGCTCCTTCCACGGTCGGGGCGGGTTTTCCCATGGTGGCGGGGGCAGAAGGCGCTAAGCCGCAGATAGAGACATCGCGGTGATGCCGGCGCCCGGAGTGGGGTCAGGCCCTTGCTTTCGCATTGGCCAATTCCACCGCATCCGGGCCCGCCGGGAATCGAAGTTGTCCGGACTGGTCGTTCGCGGCTCGCCAAACGCCTTCGGCGACGTCCGATTCGACCGTCACCATCGCTGGCTGCCCAAACGCAGCGAGAATAGGTTGGGCGAAGGGGAGATAAGGTTCCGGGACTACCTCTTCGATTCGCACGTCAGTATTCTGTGAAAATCTGGTGGTCGGACCGTAACCTGGTTCGACCAATTTGACGAAGACGTTAAAGTCGCGAAGCTCCCACTCAAGCGATTCGGTGAGCCCCTCGATGGCCATCTTGCTTGCGGCATAAATCGACACAAGCGGCATTGGGGCGAGGGTCACACTGGAAGTTACATTGACCACGACCCCTGACCGGCGGGCCCGGAATTGGGGAACGACCGCCTGGGTCATCGCAATCGTCCCGAACACGTTCGTCTCAAAGATCTCGCGGACCTTGGCCATGGATGTCGCCTCAAGTGCGCCAATGAGGCCGATGCCCGCGTTGTTCACGAGGACGTCGATGGGGCCGCTCGCCTCCAATGCCGCTCGGATGCTCTCGGCCTTGGTCACGTCCAGCGCCAGGATACGGATTCGATCGGATTGAGGAAGTACGTCCCCTCGCGGCGAGCGCATCGTAGCGATCACGTTCCAACCTTGGGCGTGAAAATGGCGCGCGGTCTCCAGCCCATAACCCGAAGAGCAGCCAGTGATGAGAACGGTTTTCTTTTCCATGACAATATCATTTTGGAGAACCTCCTGTGGACTATCGACCACTATAAGTCCGTAAATTATCTGCCATAGTCCGGAAATGGCCGACCCGCTTTCGGAAGTCATCGCAATCCTTCGCCCACGCGCGGTCTTCTCGAAGGGAATAAGTGGAGCGGGGGTGTGGGGTGTGCGCTACTCCGAATTTGGTCAGCCGAGCTTCTGCATCGTATTGGAAGGCGACTGCTTACTGGAGGTGGAGGGACAAAAGGCCATTGCCCTGGCCGCCGGCGATTTTGTGCTTCTCCCGGCGACTCCCGGGTTCGTCCTTTCCGGGTTTGAGCCGGTGATACCAAGTTTCGTCGATCCGAAAACCACACCCTCGCCTACCGACGAAGTTCGACACGGACGCCCTGATGGCGATCCCGATGTCCGTTTACTTGGCGGCAGCTTTGTTTTCGACTCGCCAGACGCCGGATGGTTGGTCTCTCTGCTGCCCGCTATCATTCACGTTCGAGGGGTTGAGCGCCTTTCGACGCTCGTACGGATGGTTCGCGAGGAGTTTCTTCACCAGCGATCCGGTCGTGATTTCACGCTTTCTCGGCTCGTCGAGCTATTGCTTGTCGAAGGCCTACGATCGTCGCACGCCAAAGACATGCCGCCCGGCTTCTTGCGCGGTTTGGCCGACCCTCGGATCACGGCCGCGATGCGGCTCATGCACAGCGCACCGGAGCGCCCTTGGACTGTCGCACATTTGGCGCACGAGGTGGGTCTTTCCCGATCCGCATTCTTCGATCGTTTCACCCGTGCGGTTGGTCTTCCGCCAATGGAGTACCTCCTCAGCTGGCGGATGGCCATCGCGAAGGACTTACTGAGAAATCACGACCTGAGCCTAACCGAAGTCGCGCTTCGCGTCGGCTACGGCTCTGCCGGCACGTTCAGCACGGCCTTTAACCGGCAAACAGGCCAGTCACCAGGGCGATTCTCGCGAATGTCGATCTTGAATAACGATTCGATTTGTTCAGCGACCCTACGACTTCGGCAGAAGTGAGGAGATCTGGTCGCCAACGGCTTTGGCTTGCACAGTTGCCTCTGCGATGGTTGGCCCCGGCGGAGTATTGGGACCACCGGGAACGCCAGGTCTCTTGTGGCCGATGGCCGTGAGATACGCGGACAGTAGGGTGTCTTGGCGCGACTTGACGAGCTTGTAGATGTCGTCCCCATTCTTGGGGAAAAGTGCTTCGGCCTTCGGAATTCGGTCTACCTGGACTCCGAAGGCGTCGCGAAAGATTGCTTGCGCCATGACCCAATGTCCCTCGGCGTTCGGATGCACTCCATCCCCCGCAAAGGCAAAATTGGGGTCAGTTTTTCGTCGAGCGTCCAGTGCTCCCCGGAGGGAACCATGAAAATCGACGACGTTCCATCCCTTCTTGCGTTGACCTAACAGCCACTTCGAGTATCCATCCAGAACCTGATCCCGCTTGTTTTGCGACACTGGCCCCCGGTCGTCGAAAATTGGCGGGGTGCAGAAAACGATCCGCTTGACTCCGTTTTGCTTGGCCACTTCGTCGATCTTGACCATCGCTGCCGCGAACCGGTCCAGCCCGGGCTGGCCGTACGGAAGGCAGTCGGAGTCGTTCATTCCGTAGCAGACAAAGAGCAAGTCGGGCTTCGTCGTCGTGAGGGTACGCAGCAGGCGGTCGCCAAGCATAGGGTGACCGAAGCCAAACGCTTTCGTATGGCCGGCGTTCTCATCGCCAATAAGATCCGTTCCGGTCTCGCTCGCCAACCCGACGTCGACGAAGTCTCTTTTGATACTGTTCGCGAGGCACCAGCACTCGACGTCCGCCACATAGTCGCCCGCCTGGGTGATGCTATCGCCGAGGAAGACGATGCGGTGCATTCCGCGAAGGATCTGGGGTTCTCGGCTGGTCGCGGGAGAGGCGTTGGCGGCGAGCAGAAGTATGGAGAGGCAACTGGCGAGCACGCTTGTAGCTTATTCCCTCGCGCTTGTCAGTGAAGGCGCCTGAAAAGCGGTGCGGCTGTCCTTTCGCCACGTTTCTTGCTGGCGTCAGAGTTTCAGCCTTTGCCGGCCTCACGGTAGTAGAGCCGCTCGTACTCCGGGACGATGATGTCGGCCGTGAAGCAGCCTTCCGCAAATTGTTTAGCTTCCCGACCCATCGCAAGCCGCCGATCTACGTCGGCGATCAATTCATCGACCCCACAAGCCAGGCCTACCGCGTCGCCGGCATCGACCAGCAGCCCCGTAGAGTCGCTGCGGATGACCTCTGGAATCCCGCCGACCCGAGTCGAGACCGAGGGACATCCGTGGAACATGCCTTCCAAAATGCTTAAGCAGAAACTCTCCGAATCCGAAGTCACGAGGCAGAGGTCGGCGGCGGAGTAGTACTCCTCGACATTCTGAATTCGCTCGCGCACCACGACCCTATCGGAGAGACCAAGCCTATGCACCTCCGACTCAAAGGGAGCGAAGGATTCGCCGGCTAGCACGAGCAACCGGAAAGGCGCCTTTACTAAAGCTGCCGTCTGCAAGAGAAGGTCGATACGCTTGATCGAACGCAGATTCGAAGCGTGAATCAACAGCGCCTCTTCACCGACACCCAACTCCGCCCTTATCTCCTCCCTTGAACGTAGCCGCGGAGCCGGGGAGACGAAGTTGTGGATCACTTCGATCGGGCGCGTGATTCCTAAAAGCCGACGTGTTTCTGCTTCGAGGAAGGCGGAGACCGCGGTGACGGCGTCGGACTTCTCCAGGGCGTGGCGAATCGCCGGGCCGTAGGCGGGGTGGCTGCCGAGGAGAGTGGTGTCGGTGCCGTGGAGGGTGGTCACGACCTTCGGGCGCTCCGATGGTTCCAGCATCGACAGGGCAAGAATCGCGGCGGTGGCGTGGGGCACCGCGTAGTGGACGTGCAGGATGTCCAGTCCGTAGGCGCGGCTCACCTCCGCCATCTTTACGGAAAGCGGCAGCGTGTAATCCGGGTACTTGAAGAGCTCGTGATCTCCAACGTCTACCGGGTGGAACTGGATGCGAGGGTGCTCAAGCGGAAGGCGGAAGGGGCGTTCGTAGCTGATGAAATGGACTTCGTGCCCCCGCAGGGCGAGCTCGATCCCGAGCGTCGTCGCCAGGATCCCGCTGCCGCCCACGGTGGGGTAGCAGACGATGCCGATCTTTAGAAGCACCGCGCTCCCGTCGCGATGGATTCGAGCCGGTCCACGACGATGGGATTGGCGGGAAATAGGGCGATGGCGTGACCGATGCCCGCGCTTAGCCCGCGCAAACGCGCTCGGGTCAGCTGCATTTCCACGTAGGGTTTGGCTCGTACCTGCGAGGAATGGGCTTCCATCGCCGCCACCCAAGTGTCGACATCCTCCGAGACATCGTACAGAATCGGCGAAAGGTCGCGCGGTTCCGCCTCGAGGGATAGGGCGTAGTACAGAAGGCTGCTAGTAGTATGAGAAGCCGATCCGAGAAGTTCGGTGATTCCTCCGTAACGCGCCAATCTCGTGGCGTCCCGGACCAAGCGACCCAACTGAGCGTGGTCTGGGTGCTGGTTCTCGACCAGGCTCGGGGCGAGGACTACGCCGGGGCGAATCCGACGAATCAGGCCGGCGAGTGTGATTGCGTGGGCGGGAGTCGCGTGCAGTCGGGCATCTCCGTCCAGTTCGACGAACTCTAGGGATGCGCCGAGGATGTAGGCGGCGGAAAAGGATTCCGTCGAACGAATCGCCGGAGTTCCGGCCGAGCCGGCCTCGCCCCGCGAGCAGACAACCATATGCACGGAACGCCCCAAACGAACTTCCCGAGCCACCACGCCGCCGCAACCGAACTCGATATCGTCCGGGTGCGCCCCGAAGACGAGCAAAGGTGAGTTATCCGACATAAGCCTCGTCCGATCGGTCGATGGCATCCCTCACCACAAAAGTTACTTCCGGCGTCTCTTCCATGTGCATGTAGGCTTGTTCTCCGAGCCCGCAGACGTAGTGAGTGCAGCCGACTACCGACTGCATCCAGAGGAGCCGGGAGTCTCGGGAGGGGCTAATCTGTTCCTTGCCGAATTCCGTTGGCGGGAGATCAATCGAGACACCTCCGCCCTTAAACAAGGTCAGTTTGCCGCTATTCCAGCGGGCGCGTACGATCTCGCCTTCGTAAGGGACGTCGGCGAAAAAATCGGAGATCGAGCAGGCGGCGCGGCGGAAAGATGGATCGCTTGATCGGACGATGCGAACGCCTTCAAGTAACCCCATTTGCTCGTACATCGCAAGGCAGAAGTCGGCGACGCTGGGAGCTTCGAGGCAGGCGAAGCAGGAAACGATTTCGCGGTCGAGGTAGGCGGGAAGCTGGCGCGCCGTCTTCTCGTGCCATTCTCGCACGACTCGCTTCAAGTACAGGGGAGAATGCTTACGCTGAATCTGATTCTCAAAGCTGAAGTTGAACTCGAATGGTTCTTCAGTCTTGCGGTGACGGAGCACGGTTCGGGTCTCCCGGAAGTCGTGATCGCTGTCGTGGCAGAAGAACACGACCTCGCCGCCGATCTCTTGCTGCAGTCGCTTCGCCGTCTGAATCTTGGAGACCAGGAAACGCTTCGGGAAGAACCCGCACGGCTGCTGTCCGAAACATATGATCGGTTCGCTCACGATGCGGGAACTCCTCGCCGGTTGAGAAGGGACTGCAAAGCGCCGGCGAAGGCCAGACACAATGCGCACCCGATGACGTTGTACCAAAGATAAGTTATCGTTTCACCCAGCCGGAAGTAACTGATAAATACGATGCCCTGGGCGATGATCGCGCCGAAAAAGATGGCCGTGCCCTTGATTCGTTTGAAAAAGAAGGCGGCCAGGAAGAGTCCGAGGATCACGCCGTAAAAGATGGAGCCGATGATGTTCGTCGCTTGAATCAGATTCTCCGAGAGGTTCGCGAAGAGGGCAAACCCGATCGCGACCAGGCCCCAGAACACGGTGAACAGACGCGAGGCCCGATAGTAGTGGGCGTCGTCGCGTTTGACCAGGTGCCTATAAATGTCGATCGTGGTCGCCGAGCTGAGGGCGTTCAATTCGGCGGCCTTGGAGGACAGGGCGGCGGCGAAGAACGCGGCCATGAGCAGGCCGATGAGGCCATGAGGAAGCTCTTGAAGAATGAACCGGACGAACACGTAGTCGGTGTCGTTCGTGGACTTGATGCCGGCGTCCTTCAGGGCCTTGCTCGCATCTTTGCGCGTATCTTCCTCGCGTTTGTTCGCGGCGTTTGCCTCCGCTTTGGCGACCTCGAGGGCGGGAGCGTTGGAGTTGTGGGATGCCTCGAGCCACCGACCGATCGCCACCCGCTTCTCCTCATGCGCCTTTTCGAATTGCTGCTCCAATGCGGCCAATCGTGGCCCCGCAGGCGATGCCATGGCCCGATTTAACGCGGTTTCGTTGAACAGGAGCGGCGGCCGTGCGAACTGATAGAAGACGAACAGGAAGCAGCCCAGCAGAAGGATAAAGAACTGCATGGGGATCTTGCAGATCGCGTTGAACATCAGCCCCATCCGGCTCTCCCGTAAGGAAGCGCCTGAGATGTATCGCTGCACCTGTGACTGATCGGCCCCGAAGTACGACAGGGCGAGGAACAGTCCGCCGATCAACCCCGACCAGAACGTATACCGTTTGCCGAGCGTGAAGGAGAAATCGACGGCCTGGAGCTTGTGGAACCCGCCGGCGAGGGTGAACGCGTCGTGCGTGGATACATTTGCCGGTAGCTTGGAGACCAACACCGCAAACGCCGCCGCCATGCCGGCGAAGATCACGGCGAGCTGGTATTTCTGGGTGTGGCTGACCGCGTCGCTTCCGCCGGAAACCGTGTAGCCGGTGGCCACGAGTCCGCTGCCGATAATCGTGAGGTCGAGCCGCCATCCCATGACCGTCGATAGCACGATGGCCGGCGCGTAGATGGTTATTCCCGCGCCGAGGCCGCGGTGAAAAAGAAAGAGGCCGGTGGCTAGGAGTCGGGTCTTGGCGTCGAACCGATTTCCCAAAAACTCGTAGGCGGTGTAGACCTTCAGCTTCCGGTAGATCGGGAGGAAGACGGCGGCGATGACGATCAGGGCAAAGGGCGCGCCGAAGTAGTTCTGAACGAACCCCAGGCCGCCCTCAAAGCCTTGGCCGGGGGTCGAGAGAAAGGTGATCGCGCTCGCCTGCGTGGCCATTACGGAGAGACCGATCACAAGCCAGTTGGTGTCGCCGGCGCCTTTCAAATAGGTGCCCAGGTCCCGGTTTTTGCGGCTCCGCCAGACTCCGTAGATCGCGATCCCGAGAATCGCGACAAGGAGGACGGCGTAGTCGAGGGGATTCATGCGAAGGCCCTCTCAAGCAGAAGGAAGAACGCAACGAAGAGGACAAAGACGACGACTACGAATACGTACACGCCGCGCCAAGCCGGGAACCAGGGGAGGCCGGTGGTCTCCTTTTCCGTTCCCTGACTCGGCTCGGGCGAACTCATCGTCCGAGCGACTCAAGGTTGGCGAACAACCGATAGGCCCCGGGAACGCCGGCGGGAAGTTGACGGAAGAAGGTCAGTCCGGTGTAAACGAAGTATCCCTTTCCGTGCGGAGCAACGAGAAGACTTCCCTTGAGTGGGTCTTCGCCGGCATCGGATCCGGCGAGCAACGGGGTGAATTTGGGGTCCCATTCGCTGGCAAAGTACGTGCCCCGCTCCTGTACCCAGCCGTCGAAATCGGCTTGGGTGATCTTGTTCGGCTTGTTGAAGGCGGGGTGCTCCGGTTCGAGGACCGTCATGGTGGCATTCGGGTCCGTGATGCGCAGGGTCGATAGCTGGAGCTTGTATGGAGTCAGTTTGGTGGTCTTCAGGTTTTCGGGGCGGTCGTACTGGAGGATGACCGTGCCACCATTTTCGGCGAAGGCGGCGAGAGCGTCGGACGTCTTGTCGTTCAAGTCGCTACGAACGTTGAAGGCTCGGACTCCGATGACGATCGCGTCGAGGCCCTTCAGTTTTTCTACGGTGAGATCCGCACCGGTGAGTTGGGTTACCGCGCATCCGAGTTCGGTCAGGGCCGCTCCGACTCCGTCTCCGGCGCCGGGGAGGTAGCCCACGTTTTTGGCGGCGAATTCGCAGTTGAGGGCGACCGCTTTGACCGTCGCGCTTGGCTGCATCAGCAAAGTGGGAATGTGCGGGTAGTCGATGACTTTGCGCTCGACGCCGAAGCTCTTTCCGTTTACGGTGGCGTGGACGGCGATGATGCCGGCTTCCGGTTTGGCCGGGGCGTGAATGGTGAACTCCACGTTGGCTTTGTCACCGGCGGTCTTGAGCTCGAAGGGCTTCTTCGCGGGGGATACCGACCATCCCGCGGGGACGTCCAGGCCGAGAGTTCCTTTGACGTCGGACCGGGCGGCGGTGACGGCGATGGAGATCGTTTTCGAGGCGCCGGGGGCGAAGAGGCGGACGCCGGTCTCGGGGAGGATCGAAACGGGGGCGATCACCACCATTCGCCGCGTGGCCTTGATTCCCTTGTTGTCGGGAATTCGCTGCACGGGTTCGGTTGCGATGCTGATGGTCTGGTCGCCGACCGAGAACTCGTAGACGACGGGGAAGGCGGGGGGATTTTCCGGCAGGCCGATCTCATGCGGGTCGTCGACGACGAACATGCCTGCCGTTGGTTCGTGTCTTCGCCAGTAGGGCTGGCCGATGGGCGTGTCCGAGGGGAGGGTCGGGGCGTCTTCCCTTGTTGCAAGCTCGCCTTTCTGGAGGGTGACTGAGCTGCCGGTATGGCCTTTGGTTGTCGGGTAGTGGACGGCGAGCCAGCGGACGGGATAGTTCGAGGTCAACTGGACGGAGTGTTTTAGGTGCAGCTTTTCGCCGGGGACAACCTCCGCGTCGGGAAGGGATGTCTCCACCGTGAGACCCAGACAGTGCTGGATCAGGAGGTCCAGGCTCTTCTGTTTCTCCTTGACGAGAGGATCTGCGGGAAGAGCGTTGACCTTTTTGCGGATATCCAGAAGCAGCGGCAGACTAGCTTCTGGAGTCGCGTCGTTGTAGGTGTCGACGAGCTTCGCCGCCAGCGTAGCAATCTCGTCTCCACCGCGACCAACGCGCGCCCATGTGAGGTCGACGCCTTCAAAAATGTCTTTGGTTGCCGGATCTCCGGCGAGCAATCGGAAGGACTCGCGTCGCGTGCCGCCGCCCCTTCCGCCGATGAAGCCGCTCGTGCCGAATTGGCTTTGGTGCATGCCTCGGCTTCGGCCGGCGATGTCGCTATAGGAGACGCCAAGCACCGGATCGGCGCCTCCGATCTCTAGGGTCAGGTCCGAGCCTCCGTTTTGTAGGATGCGCTTCGGCTGCCAGGGAGTGAGGTCTTTAAGTTGGTCGGAGAAGGCGTTTGGGTCGCCGGCGGCTTTGAAGGCTTCGACGGCCAGGACTGCGGAAGCAGTGTGGTGGCCGTGGGTTCCGCTCGGCTCGGGCGCAAACCGAGTGATCATCACGTCGGGGCGGAAGGTCCGGATGACGCGAACGATGTCCGCGAGGACCTGTTGCCGGTCCCAGATCGAGAGCGTTTTGCGGTAGTCCTTGGAAAATCCGAAGTCGAGGGCGCGGGTGAAGAATTGGCGTCCACCATCTAGCCGCCTTGCCGCGAGGAGTTCTTGGGTGCGAATCGCGCCCAGATCGGCCCCGATCTCGCCGCCGAGGACGTTTTGGCCCCCATCGCCGCGGGTGAGCGAGAGGTACGCCATCCGGTAGTTGAGACCCCGAGCGAAGTAAGCGATCAGCTCGGTGTTCTCGTCGTCCGGATGCGCGGCGACGTAGAGGACGCTTCCCATCGTTTGGAAGCGCCGCATCTCCTGGAGGATCTCGGAGGCTCCGAACGGCTTCATTGAGTTCATGAAGCCGTTCGGAAGAATCGAGCCGGCAAGAAGAAATCCGGTTTTGGTCAAGAGGTCCCGGCGTGAAAGCGGGGACCCTACCGATTCGAGATCCTCAGGGTGCATGGGTTGCGTTACTTTACGGTCGTGAAGGGGACGCTGAACTGGGTGTTCTCCCACATCAGCTTGATTACTCCGCCGCCGCCCGCATTCTTCGCAACCGCCATCGTAAATTGCTCAACCGGAGCGCTGGTGTCTTCCTTGCTCATCTGCACTCGGCACTGATCCTGCTTGTCGTCGTACTGCAGGCCCCACTGGCCGATCTGCTTGTTGACGACGAGGGTGGCTTTGCCGTCCGCTTCCGGTTGAAGGAACAGGGTGTAAGCGCCGCCAGGAATCGTCTGTCCCGCGATCTCGATCGGCTTCTGGATGACGAGCAGCGTGGCCTCGTTGGCGCCCATGCGCCAGATCTTTCCGTAAGGAACGAGTTCGCCCCAGATCTTTCGTGCGGCGCCGGACTGAGGGTCTTTGGTGTGCGGCCGGCTGTAGTAGATCGTGACTCGGTTTCCGTCGATGACGGAGCCGGCGATGTCCGGCGGACTGACGCGCGGCTGCTGAGCGGCGGCGACGCCGACGGCGACGCAGAGAAGGGAAGAGAGCAAAAAGCGAGATCTAAGCATGCGATTCCTTCTTTAGTAGAGGCTGCCGGGCAGGAGGTTTGAAAAGATTCCTGTCGCCAACCGCAACCGCATTCCGCCCCGCGAGGCCTCAGGGCCGCCAGGCGACATCGACTGCTGTGCCCGGTATACCTACAAAGCGTTCCATTCCGATAGGCAGGCCGGTTAAGCCCTCGAAAACCTCCTGGCCGCTTTCGCCGAACTGCCCTCGGCAAGCTAGCCAGCCTTTTCCGACGAGTGCATGGAGGAGCCCCCGTCATCACTACTCAGGCGCTCAAGACTGCTGGCCCAATTGTTCTTAATTCTGGTGACCGCAAGTCCTGCGTCTCCGATTTCAATCGCCCGAATGATTTCGAGGTGCTCCGCGTGCGAAGCAAGTGTCCTTGGAATCGTGTTGAAGTAGGCGAGCTCGACCCTGCGCACTTTGACTCGCAACTTGCCGATGATTGCTTGAAGCTCTGAGTTATTGGCGGCCCTGTTCCACCGACCGTGGAAATCTTCATCGGCCTTTGAAGCTGCGGATGAGTCTTCTATCAAGGCTGCCGCAAGCATTTCCTCGTTAGCTCTCCGAAGATCATCCAGCCAAACCCTGGGGTCATGTCTTGTCGCGGCCAAGTCGAAGGACAGAGCATCGAGGGTCTGAATGATCGTATAAACCGACTGGGTTGCTTCAACTTCGATCGGCGCAACGCGCGTCCATCTGTTCAGTGCCGTCACCACAAGCCCTTCTTCCTCCAACCTCAGAAGGGCCTCTCGGACCGGCGTCCGGCTAACTCCTAGCGTTTGCGAGATGTTGAGGTCGCTCAGGTTTTCGTTCGGTTTTAGAACGCCGTCCACGATCCAGGCACGGAGAGTGGAATAGACCTCGTCTCGGGCCAGAACGCGAGCGAATTTGGCGGTTTCGGTTGGGATAGGCATATGGCGCCGGGAAAACTCTTGCGAGAGTGGTATGTAGTATATTACATGCACCTCATGGCGAGACCAAGCTTTGTCGGACGCATTTTCAAGGGCGCCGGTCAGATGGGCGCGCGCTCAAGCCAGCCGAGTGGACCCACTAACGGAAGGTGGGCAAAGAATGGCCTACCAAAAATGCTGGTGTGCCTTGTTTCTACATTGCTTGCTGCCGGGGCCGCATTGGGCGAGACACCCACGATCGACCAAATAAGAGCGCGCTTCGCTCAAACGTCGTGCGTATTGCCTGAAACAGGCTTCTTGGTATTAAAAGGTATTACCAACCGCCGCGCCGTATGGCAAACGTTCGAAATGGTCGTCGATCACTCATTTCGATACCGGACGGACGTCAAAGGTCCCTTGCGTGAATCGGAAGGATATGATCGCGCACATTCATGGAAGCTTGGCGTTTCGGGCGTACCTCACGAGACAATCTTGACGGACCGGGAAATACCTCGGATCGTGACTTCCGTGATCTCAGGTTCTTGGGCTTGTCCAACGGCGCCTTTTACTTATAAGGTGGAGGACTCAAGTTCTGGCGCCCTAAATCTCCAGATGCAGTGCCGCGACGGACGAATCCCCGTTATTCTGAGCCTTAACCCGAAAACCTACTTCGTGGAAAGGCTCTCGTACTGGGGCGCTGATGGCGACGAGGTCTGGAGCTTCCGAGAGTTCAAGAAAATTGCCGGGATCACCGTGCCGACTCGGATATCGCATCAGGCGGGCGGCTCAACCGACACCATCGTCGTTCAGGCCGGCCAGATCGATCGAAATCAACCCGTTTCTTTCTCCATTCCCCGGGTCGAATCAAATGGATTCAGGTTCGATCCGCAGGCTGGAAGTCAAGTCAAATTGTTGTACCAGCATGGGCACCTGTTCGTACGGGCCGTTCTAGATGGAGTGGAAGAGGGCTGGTTCGTGTTCGATACCGGGGCAGGAGTGATGGTGATCGACTCAAAGATTGCCTCGAAACACGACTCACCGACGATTGGATCCGAAGTTACCGTGGGCGTGACTTCCTCATCCGACCTGAAGGTGTGCCAGGGCATTTCATTCCAATTGGGACCGTTGAGCCTTGAAAATCCGACCTACATGCTGGGAGATATGACTTCATTGTCCAAAGGGTTCGGCATGCCGATTGCAGGAATTTGCGGTTATGACCTAATAAGCCGGGCCTCCTTCGAAATCGATGTTAGAGCCGGGACAATGGGCATCTACCCGCCTGGCCGGGCTCCGCTACCAAAAGGGGCGAAATGGATCCCGCTAGGTTTTGACGAGGACACTCCGTCAATTTTGTGCCGCTTCGAAGGCGATCGGGTGGGCACGTTTTCAGTCGATACGGGCTCTAACTCAACCGTCGACTTCTTGGCGCCGGCAACAGAGACGTTAGGTCTCACGAAAGGTCGAGCGTTGACTTCTACCAGCGGTGGAAGCGGAGGCTCTCCTGCCGTAGCTTATGAAATGGGTCCCGTGGCGTACTTTGACTTTGCGGGAGTGCGATACAAAGAACTATCCGTTGGGTTCCAACATACGAACCACGGCACCTTTGCTTGCCCTTTTTTTGAAGGGTTTATCGGAATGAAACTGATGGCCCGATCTCGGTTGCTTCTTGACTACCAGAAACAACGAATGGCGGCGATTCCGTACTAAAGCTCAGGTCACGCGATCCGCAAGGAGCCTCGGGGAAATTGGGTTGGGTAGCTGAACACCGTCGAGCAGCGGCAGACTTACCGGCATGCTGCACCCGCGCCGAGTTGGGGGTGCAGAGGCACTTCTCTTTCTGGACGACGTCTGTGCGAACCTCAGCATCGTTACCCTAACCGATTCCGAGTACATCGACGCGATCCGTTCAGCGGCATCCCAGTCGGTTTTTTGGCGGGGGGATCTACGACGCCCTACTCGCTCAGTGCGCGCTGAAGGCTAGTGCCGAGGCGCTTTACACGCTCAATGCAAAGCACTTCGTGAGACTCTCTCCCCAAATCGCTTCCTTGGTTAAGGCGCCATAGCTCGCGAAAGACTCAGCTACGGCGTCGTCGGCTCCGTCAGGAGATAGGTCCAGGCGTCATGCCAACGGGCGGCATTTTGCGGATGGATGGCGGAAGAGTGGGAGACCATGGCTCCTGGGCTGTTTTGTCCCTCTACGGTGACCAGCGGATAGCTGGTGTAAAGCGACCGCCGATGACCGTAGGGAGGCGAGGCGCTGTCTACTTCCGCGACGGACCCGTTGGAGATAAGGCCGAGCGCCGTCAGGTTCGCCCACAGCTCTTGAGGCGTGCATCCCTTGGGGTCCTGATGGTGGTTGAATGCGAAGAAGCGATCTTTGGGGGTGGCGGAAGCTTCCGAATACCACGCGGCCGGGGCGCCCAGGCGCTGGCTGAAGTCTTTCGGCGCGCCAAAGCAGATCACTCGGGCGACCTTTTGCTTGATGCCGATGAGCGCCGCATGACCGCCCCCTTGCGATTGGCCGGCGACCGCGACGGAACTCCAGCGGATCGAGCCGTCGCTGTTCAGAAACTGGCCCCAATCTTCGCGCGGGCGGCGCGATCGGATAAATCGAAGCAGCATGGTCAAGCGACTCTCGATGCTTTCGTGCGGCGCGATGGAGATGCTAACCCGTGGATTGGCTCGGGCCTGCCCGCCACGGATGATGGCCATTCGGAAGGTTTCGAAGGAGGTGGGATCCAGGTTGTTGTCGCAGGCGGCGGCCGCGACGTCATCGGGGTACATCAGGCTGATCACGTGATAGCCAAGCTCTGCCGCCACTCTTCCGAAGCCCTTAATCTCGTTTCCTTTCCCGTCCGTCCCCGTCAGCCACAACAGCAATTGGTGACGGTCGGCCGGCTTACTTGAATCGTGCCCGACGACAATGCTTCGGTCGACCATAAGGTAGTGGGGATCGTCGAAGGTCCGGATTTCGGGATCGGTTTGGGAGGGACGAACCGCGACGGTGGTCACTTCGTTCTGCTGACCGGAAACCAGGGTGAGGGCGGCGAGGAAAGCAAGCATAGTCTTGGACTCATTTCGATTGACGTAAATAGAAAGCCAAAGATCGGCTCATCGACCCAATGTTAAAACTGGCGATGGGAGACCCCGACGTGGCAAAGCTTGGCAGTATCGTCCCGGTCTGCGGAGTCGACGGAAATCCCAAAGTTTCCGCATTTTTTGATTGCACAAGAAACCAAAATCGTGCAATCGTGCGTATCCTTGGTCGATGATCGATACGTCTCCGAAAACCACCACTCGCGATGCGATTCTCGATGCCGCCGAGCGGATGGTGAGCCACTACGGGTTTCGGAAGACGACGGTGGACGATGTCGCCCGTGAGGCCGGCGTTAGCAAGCGGACGATCTACGTTTACTTCGCCACGAAGGAAGACGTCGGGATGTCGCTTCTGCGGCGCGTGGTGGACCGGATCCAGGTCCGTCTCGACGCCGTGTGTAAGTCAGAAAGATCAGCCGCCGATAAGGTGCGGGAGGTCCTGATCATCCGCACCCTGGAAAGGGTGATCGGCGTCAAGGATTCCTCGGTCTGCCTGGACGAGCTGTACAGCAGCATCAGAGCGCGCAGCTTGGCGCAACGCCGCGAGTTCTTCGAGGCGGATGTCGCCCTGGTCGCCGGACTGCTCGAAGCGGGCCGCAGGGACGGACTTCGGTTTGACGACCCGCAATCGACCGCGCGAGTATTGCTGCTCGCAACCAGCGCCTTCATCCCCTATAGCCTCTCCGTCGAGGAGATGGGGGGCATCGAACTCATCGAGCGTGACCTCCGGATGACCGTTGATTTGCTCGTTGCGGGTCTACAACGACCCTACGCATCCCTCTCAAATTGAAATGAAACAGATACTTGGACTTTTTGCCCTTCTCGCCATTTGCCCGTTGGCGTCCGCTCAGTCGGACCTGACCCGGGATGCCAAAACGCAGGCGATCGCCGCCTTTGTCAAGGACTTTAAGGCGAACTATGTTTTTCCCGATCTGGCGGACAAGGCGTCGGCCCTCCTCCAGAGTCGGCTGAATCACGGCGACTACGACACGGTGACGAGCGGGGGCGAACTGGCGAAAATTCTGACCGACAGCCTGCACGAGGTCTGCCAAGACGCGCACCTTCGGTTCTTCTATAGCGAAAAGCCCTTGCCGGAGCGGAAGGCCGACGATAAGCCAACCCCGGATGAGATCAAAGCGATGCAACGGCAATCCGTGTTCTTGAACGGGGGCTATGAACACGTTGAGCGGTTGGCGGGAAATATCGGATACCTGGAGGTTCGGAGCTTTCAGGATGCGGTCGCGGCAAAGCCGCTTTCCACGGCGGCGATGACCTTCTTGGCGAACACGGATGCGCTAATCCTGGACCTTCGACGAAACGGGGGAGGCGATCCGGAAGCGGTGAAGACCCTGCTCAGCTACTTCTTTGCCAAGCGGACCCATCTGAACGACTTTCTCGACCGGCAGGAAGGGAAGACGACCGAGTTTTGGACGAACGAGCGGGTCTCAGGCGCGAAGTATCTGAATAAGCCGGTCTACGTGTTGACCAGCAAGCGGACGGGTTCAGGGGCGGAGGAGTGCGCTTACGATCTGCAATGCTTGCATCGGGCGACGATTGTCGGTACGACGACGTGGGGCGGGGCTAACCCCGGCGGCTTTTACCGGCTGACGGATCACTTTCAGGCGTTCATCCCATCCGCCCGGGCGATCAACCCGTACACGAAAAAGAACTGGGAAGGGACGGGAGTCATTCCGGACGTGATGGAGTCGGGGGACGCTTTGGTGACGGCGGAGAAACTGGCGCTGAAGAAGCTGTTGGAGACGGCGACCGGGGACGACAAGGAGCGATATCAGAAATCGCTGGACGACCTTTCGAAGACGAGTTCTTAAGAACTTAGGGCCCCGTCTCCATTGATCGGCGGCACGAGCATAAACGCGGCTCAAAACCGCCGCAAGAATGTTAAAAGCGACAGTAACGAAGCCACTTGGCGAAGTAGTCGCGTTTGCTGATGACGTCGTTGTGCTCAAGGGTGGTCGTGAGCACAATCAAGGGACCTCGCTTGCCGATCTCGGCATCGGTGAGGTCCTCTTCGAATAAGACTCGGGGCTGAACGCGACGTTTCTGGAGCAGGGCGATCAGGCGGGCGTTCTCGTGGCCAAGGTGCTCGGTGCAGATGGAGATCAGCCGTCGCTTGGGATCGGCGGCGCAGTAGTCGGCGAAGGCGGGGAGACCGCCGTAGGTTGCGTCGAACAGGATCACGTCGGTGATCTTGTCCGCAAGCTCTTTGCGATCCACGATATAGGTGGTGACGAGGTAGCCGCCGCTGTGTGCCGTCAGCGCAACGTGCCCAAGCGCGGCGTCACTAGAAATCCGCCCCGACTTGGCCAAGAAAGCCATCGCCTCGTTCAAGAGCGCGGTCAGCGATCCCTGGTCGTACTGAAGCTTGCCATCGGTCGAGTCAGGCACGTCACGTGGACCCTGAGGCACGAGGAGAACCGCGTTCAGACCGCTCTTCGCCATTTGCCGGGCCAGATCGTACTGCTCGAAAACCTGCTGGACGTGGTTGTTGTGCCCGTGAAAGTGGACGACGAAGTTGATGGCCTTCGTAGCCTTGAAGCTTTTCGGGACGAACACGCCCACGGTTGAGTCGGCGTAGTGCGGTTCGCGCGGATAGAAGGTCGTACCGGACTGAAAGCCGTGGTCGCGGGTGGAGTGGGGAAACGGCGCGCTCGCGAACGGAACGAGGGCCAGATCTCCATTCTCCGAGGACTTCCAAAGGGTCGACTGAATCGTCATCGTCGCAAGGCCAATGAGGCAGATAAGGTTCATGGGTCGCCGTTACCACCTTACCCACGATCCGACGATCGTATCGAATGCTCGGTATATACGATTGGAGAGACGTCTCCCCTACTTCTTCAGGGAGCGGATATAGGCGATGACAGCTTTTATTTCGCCGTCCTTGATCTTCCCTGCGAAAGAGGGCATTCCTCCCTTGCGGCCGTTCTTGACCGTGCTGGTGATCCCGCCGTCCGAGAGTTCGATTCCGCTCAGCTTAGGCCCATCGTCCCCGATTCCGTTCGCTCCGTGGCACACCACGCAGAACTTCCCGTACACCTGGCTGCCTTGCTTGACGAGTGCGGCATTTGCGGCGTTTGTCGCCTTAGCGACCGGCTTCTTCACCTTCTTCTTTGGCGCCTGTCCCGGAGCCATGGAGAAGGCCAAAAGAGTCATCGTCAACACTAGGATTGAGGCAGTGGAAGTGACCGAACGGGTAAGGGCGGTTCCGCGCATGTAGATCCAGACACTTGGCGGGGGCAAATATTCCCCTCTTCGTTCTCAATGTTCCACTGAGCGATCAATCGGCCGGCGCATGGGTTTCTCGATAAGTATCGTGCAGGCTGTGAACCCACCGGAGTCTTTCTTACGTGTCGGGTTGATCGTCTGAAACCACGCATTGAAGCTATCTGGAGTCGGCCGTCTCCCCACCTCCTGTGCCAGTTGAGTAACCGTGGCTACAGCTGGGCAGGAATCAAACACCAAGAAGGTCTAGGGTTCGCAACGCGAGATCAGGTCGGATAGCCTTAGCAAGCTTGCCCAATACGAACCATTATCAAGTATGATAATATAATCAACAATGGAAACAATTGACTCGAGCCGATCCAGGATATCGCTGGTGACCCACCCGGTTCGGGCAAGGGTCCTCTTGACCTTGATGCGGCGTGAACTCACCACTCAGGAGATGGCGGATCTTTTGCCGGACGTCCCTAAGGCGTCCCTCTACCGTCATATCCGCGAACTCGCGGAAGCGGGGGTTATCAAAGTGGTCGGTGAAACGGCCATACGAGGAACCGTCGAGAAGCGGTTCGCGGTGCAGTTCAACGCCGTGACGTTTTCGAAGGAAGACATGATCGACGCCGGGCACGAGGAGTACTTGCGCCTCGTAAGCGGATATTTAGAGAGTGTTCTCGCCGTCTTTCAAAGCTATATTGCGCGCAAGGAGCCGACGCTGGCGGAGGATACGCTGTTTCGGGTCAACGCCGCGAACCTCACCGACGAGGAGTTTTGGGCTCTCCGCAAGCAACTGACCGATCTGCTTTCCACGGCGCGCGATACTCCGGCCGCACCGGGCAGGCGCCGCCGAGTGATCAGCCTCCTCGCGGTCCCCGATGAAGGCACTGCTTCGCAGGAGGAGGCAGAAAAGTGAAACTCGCCCTTGGCTTTGTCGCGGTTCTTCTATTCTTGGCCGCTAACGGGCAAACGCAAGGCAAGGCGGCCTTCGGAAATTGGGGTGTCGAAACAAATCGCATCAGCAAGACGGTCAGCCCCGGCGACGACTTCTTCACGTATGTAAATGAGGGCTGGCTTAAATCGACCCGTATCCCCGACGGCTACTGGGACTATGGGCAGACGTCCATTCTCGAAGCGGACATCAAGCGAGAAGTCCGGGATATCGTCGAGTCTGCGGTAAAAAGCTCGGCTGCGCCGGGAGATCCTCGTCGTCTGATCCGCGACCTCTACAAAAGCTATCTAGACACTGATCGCGTCGAACAGCTCGGCTTGGCTCCCATTCGCGGCGACCTGGCTCGAATCCTGAAGATCAAGACCCGTGAGGAAGCGGCAAGGTGGATGGCAGATCCGAGGTCCAGTTGTCTCTTCAACACCTACGTCTTTCTCGACGACGGAAATACCGACCGCCGGCTTGTGCATTTCGATCAGCAGGATGTAGGCCAACCACCATTCCTCGGGCTGCCTTTGCCCGAATACTACAGCCGAGTGGACGGCGCTTACCCGGACCATCGGAAGGCGTATTACGCGTACTTGGTAAAGATTTTCGAATTGGCCCAGATCGATCGGCCACAGCAACGTGCCGAGGAAGTCCTCTCGTTCGAGACAAAGATTGCCGCGCCGCACTGGAATCTCGAGCAACTCCGCGATCGAAAAGCTAACTACCACCTGCTCTCGATGCGGGGCTTGGAAAACTTCGCCCCCGGCTTTCCCTGGCAGACCTTCCTTTCGGCGAAGAAGGTTGGCGCGGTACGCGAGGTCATCATGGGCACCGACTCCGCCGTGAAAGCCGCGGCAAAGATCTTCGGGGAAACGCTGCCGGACACTTTGGCTAGTTACCTGGCCTTTCACTGGATTCAAAACCAGATCAACTTTCTGCCGTCCTCGTTTCGATCGTCGAGTTTCGAGTTCTACAACAAAGGGTTTTGGGGTCAGAAGGTGCCATCGCAGCGCGACGGCGACGCATTCGACTTCGTTAATCGCCAAGTCAGGGAAGCGGTTGGAAAGCTCTATGTTGAGCGGTACTTTCCGGTTTCCAGTCGAGCCAGCGCGGAGGAATTGTTTGGCTACTTGCGCCGCGCCCTTCGACAGAGCATGGCGACGGCGGACTGGATGGATGCGAGCACTCGCGCCGAGGCGGAAGCAAAACTGGCGAGCTATCGATTCAAGGTGGGATATCCAGCGAAGTGGCGCGATTATAGCGGTTTGGCCATACGCCAAGACGACCTGATCGGAAACGCCAGGCGGCTGAAGGAGTTTGACTGGGCGCAGGAGCGTGCTTCGCTAAACGCTGGCCATGAGGCGCTCGGCTGGAACGACTCTCCGCAGACGCTCAATGCCAGTTACAGTCCCCAAATGAATGCCATCGAACTGCCCGCCGCGTTCTTGCAGCCTCCGTTCTTCGATGCGAACGCCGACCCCGCCGTCAATTTCGGCTCGATCGGAGCGATTATCGGCCACGAAATGGGGCACGGTTTCGACGACCAGGGATCGCACTTCGATTCCAAGGGCATCCTTCGCGACTGGTGGACGGCCAAATCCGCTCAAGGTTTCAAAGACCGCACGAACGCACTCGTCGGGCAGTACGATGCCTACACTCCGTACCCGGGCCTGCACCTGAGGGGGAAGTTGACCCTCGGTGAAAACATCGGCGACTTGAGCGGAGTATCGATCGCTTACCGCGCCTACCGGCTCTATCTAGACGACCACCCCGACCAGAAGGACAAGGTGCGTGACGGCTTCACCGACGACCAAAGATACTTCCTATCCTGGGGCCAAACCTGGCGCTACCTCGCCCCCGAGAGCGCAATCCGCTACATCGTCCAGAACGGCTACCATTCACCGGCTCCATACCGTGTGAATGGGGTTGTGCGCAACATCGACGCCTGGTACAAGGCCTTCAATGTGACTTCCGGGCAGAAGCTTTATCTTCCGCCCGCAGAGCGTGTGAAGCTTTGGTGAGCAGGAGCCGGGTGACTGGTACAGACACGCACCGAGGTGGTGGGCGGTATAGGATTCGAACCTGTGATCTCTTCGGTGCGAACGTCATGTTGCGGCTTTGGTAGCACCAAGTGAGTCTGTCACGGTCATGGTGGTCTCCAGTTTCTCCTGCAATAGAGTGATCTGAGCGTGGTACCCATTCAGCGCAACTGACCTGCACGTGCAGGCGTAGAAATGCAAAGCATGCCTATCTACTTCGACGAGAGTGGAAACACTGGGTCAAACCACCTGGATGATTCGCAGCCCATTTATGCGCTGTCGAGTTTGAAACTGGCGCCAGAGCAGGCGGAGGACTTATTGCAGAGGCACTTCGGAAACCTGCTTGCCGGAGGAATTTTGGATCTCAAATACGCTCGTCTTTCTGGGAGCCGCCTTGGAAGGAAAGCCATTCTTTCCTTTCTCGGCGAGATCAATGATAGGCCGGAAATGCAAAAAACATACATCGTATTTAAGCGCTTTGCGTTGGTCGCAAAATACGTTGATTGGCTAGTCGAGCCTGTCGCCTATGCTGACGGCATTGACATGTATGAAAACGGTGGAGCGATGGCGAAGGCCTTCGCCAATATGCTGTGGTACATGACCCCTCACGCCTATCCTGATGGACAATGGAATGTAGTCATGGCCGATTTTCAGAATTGGTCAACCGGTCGCCTGCCAACTATCAAGCTTCGCGAGCGCGTTCTGTCACTCCGAACCGAAGTTGGCTGGGAGCGCGTCGATGCCACAGCGAAAATTCCATTTTGGAGTAATCATACCGTCCAAGCCCCTGGTGGTCAAGACTATCCGATGGATATATCGCTAACATCTGCTTACAGCATCGTGCGCTCTTGGATGGATGATGGAAATAGGGGCATTGAAATCGTTCATGATCGCTCTAAGGTTATGGAAGCCCAACAGAACAGGTGGACTGAATTGATTGACCCTGAACTAAGCACAAAACTTTTTGCTTTCACCCCTGGCGAATGGCCAGCACTATCTATTAACAGTGTCCGTTTTGGAGACCAGTATTCTGACCCTGCGCTACAATTAGCAGACATCGTCGCCGGAGCGAACCGGGATTCAGCGAACAGCCTTCTAGGTTTTTCGGACACCCCGTTTGCTAGCCTACTGCGAACAGAATTGCAGCTGCCGAGGCCGTATGCCGGAACGATATTTCCCGATCCATCGATTTTCGAGGGTAAGGAGGGAGAATGACTTTAAGGACCTTTCATCACCCTCGCCTTCGGGCGGCTTTAAGCAATTCGTAAGTCCGTTGGCATGCGTAATCTCATAATTCGATGAGTAGTTCGCACGATTTGTTCAATAGAGTCTTCAGAGGTATCGAGGGCGACAAGTGGGCAGTACGTTGTCTTGCCGACAGCCAAGTTCAGTTGGCATATGCCATCGTATGACTCCATGACGAGTTCACCATCATCACTCTGATCTGCTGCATCATCTCCTTCGTCTCTCGAAGACTCCCGAAATTGATCCCAGAACTGGTCCTTTTCGGCATCGCTTAGTCGCTCTGTGTTGAATCTCATGATCCTCGAACAATCTGAGTAGCATAGATCATATATTTGTTGAAACGCGCGGGAGATCACTGGCCTTGTGACGCTATCCTTGATTTTCTCTGGAAAATCAAGGCCAGACAATTTCCATGAATCTCGATAGAGGGTCATGACTAGGTCGGCCGAGTATCTAAGATTGAGCAAGTGAACCAGTTGAACCATGGCTTTAATGAAGGGCTCAATGTCGGTGCCTGCTTCCTGCGCCCGGTACATGAAGCTTAGAGAGTTGACGAGAAACATTGAGAAGACTGTGACAAAGTCCTCTTTGCTGTCAATTTTTAGAAACCAAGGGCGCTGCCTGATGTTGCCATTGGCAAATTCGCTTACGGCTGCAGCCATGATATCTTGATGCTCCCATTGAAGCTCGGTCCGCACCTTCCATAACGCAGCCAATGTTGTAGCATCGGCATAGCGAGCGTAGTCCCAAAAATGCGTTCGCACTACTGCGAGACGGCCCTGGCTCGTTAGCGCTTTTGAAAATAAGCGAAGGACGACTTCCGGTCGTTCCGTAAGCATCCGTTCTAGAGAGTGCTTGTCCCAAAGCCTAATCTTTGGTCGAGGGTGGTTTTCCTGCCACGTCTTGAGCCAATCCCGGGATGGATTGCTGAAAACGCTATTCGTGGCAATTACTAGAACGTCTATATCCGAATGTCCGGCAGCATTTATTGCCGCTTGTTTAACGGCGCTCGGTTCAACGGTCTTACTACGTCCTTTGGCTTCAACCCACCACCGCTCTCGCTGAAATTCACCATCTGGCGAAGTTGCAAAGAACGTTGCTTCTAGGTCTCTTCCGCCATCGGAGGTTCCTGAACCGGTTCCGCCAATTCTCCATTCAAGGTCTTTTGCTCCCATCGCATTCAGGAGCCAAAATAAGCACCCTTCCAACTCCGAACCCGTCAAGGAATCGTACGGAATCTCCGTTGGGGCAACCAGTTCATTCATAGGGATTCTGGTCGCTGCTTTCTTAGAATATGGTCCGGCAAGATCTGAATCATTTGTGGAGTCAGGCCGCCTCTATATTCTGGACTAGCTATCTTGAGGTGAAAGCTTGCGTCCCGTTAGTTGATCGTTTGATCAACCTGGCTTCAACCGGCCTCTCTATCTAAGAATTCTATGGTGGGCGGTACAGGATTCGAACCTGTGACCCCTTCGGTGTGAACGAAGTGCTCTACCACTGAGCCAACCGCCCGCGAGACGTATATGTTACCGCACGCGGGCTGGAATGCCGCGGAGCTGAGAAACGCCGTAGGGAACCGTGACAAACGCAGAAAGCTTGGTTTTTACTCAGGCTTAACATTGTGTCGATAGCATTTCGGGCGGGACAGAAGCTAATGCATAAAAACGTACGTTCCGCATTCACGCTCATCGAGCTCCTCGTTGTTATCGCTATCATCGCGATTCTTGCCGCCATCCTTTTCCCTGTCTTCGCCCAGGCCAAGCTGGCTGCGAAGAAGGCCGTCGATCTTTCCAACATGAAGCAGATCAGCCTGGCGCTCTATATGTACGCCGGCGACAATGAAGACACCACGCCTCAGGTCTCCTGGGAGTTTGGGGCACCGGCCGAGCCCGTATCGCCGATGAACCCGGCGGCGACCTACCAGGTGCATTTCACCTACCTCCTCTACCCGTACACGAAGAACTACAACATCTTCCTGGCCCCGGCCGACCCGCACCCCGTGATGCCGGCGAACCCTTGTCCGAACGGCATCGCGGACATTGGAAAGCTGAACGCCGCCGGCCAAATGTACTGCGACTGGCAGGTCACCAACAGCTACATCCCCGCCTACAACGTCATCCCGGCCCACGACTGGCTCCCGGTACCGTTCACGACGTTCCCCAACCCGGCGAACATGATCGCCCTGGCCGACCGACGCTACCAAAACACGGCGCCGACGCCGGTGCTCTTCTCCGGCAAGAAGGGGCTCAGCGGATTCAACCCGAGCCAGCCCTGCACCCAAGAAGGCGCTCAGATGATCCCGCCGCAGTTTGCTCTTCTGAAGGCCTCGTCCAAGCAATACGCGTTTTGGACTGCCGACCAGATCGTGCAGCACCTCACTGTCGATACCAACGACAAGGTCGATCCGACCCGTGTTTGGTATGACCTCTACGGCAACGGCTCCAACTATGCGTTCGCCGACGGGCACGCGAAGTTTCAGCCGCTGGGCGCAACCCTCATCCCTCAGCTCGGCCAGTACGAGTACGGAGACACCTTCTACCCGAGCATCAATCCCCAGGAAGGGACCACCTGCGTCGGCGGCGGCTAGTCTGCCATCTAGCGGTCGGGGCTGTCTCATAAGGCTTTGCTTTTGAGTCCGCCCCTAAAAATATTTTGAGATCTGTCCGGCATCCACTCCGTAGCCTGCGGACTTATGAATCTGCGGTTGGGCCAGTGCTTAGTCGGTATTCCCGCAGTTGAGGGAGCAGAGGTAGGCGGTGGGACTTGCCCCCTCCGCCTACCGCCTTCGCGGAGCTATGGCGGAGGCGTCGGTCAAAAAATGTCTTGGGCGAATGCGCTGAAGGAAGCTAGAGTTTGCTTTGAGTAACTGGACTTATGAAGCATCCCACCGTCATTTTCCGCGAGGGACGAGATCTACCGTGATCCAACGACTCCGACTCAAAGTCCCGAGGTGGTACACCTCGTCCGAAGATGCAACCCCTTTAAGCCTCGCCCCAGACAAAGTAAGGCTAATGGGAACGGAGGAAGGCTCAAGGAGCAACCGCAAGGTCTTCCCATCCATAACCGAAGGCTCGGAAGCGGACAAGTGCGTCCCTTCCACTTCTAAGTCTAGAGAAACCTTCGAAGTCCGAATCGACACCCGCCGCCGAACGCCGTCATGCGGCAAGAAGGAATAAAGACCGGAACCTGACCCGACTCCCCCGAAGCAGAATCGGCCAAAAATAGGATCGTCCGCGACCAGCGTCCGGGCCGAACGCAGATAGCCGCAGTAGCCCAGGTCCGTCTCGCACGAGTAGTACCAAGAGCCCCGACCGTGGGGTTGGTCTAGCCAGGTCTTTCCGAACGATGCGGGTTCGAATCCGCCGCCCGCGCCGCCGTTATTGGCCTCGCCCGGGAACCAATATCCGTATCCCGAAGAAGCCGTTCCCGCATTCAAAAGCGCCCATGAGCTCAAGAGAGACTGGTAGCCCAACCGCAAGTAAGGCGCGGGCTGTGAGGCGTACTTCAGACCGTAATCGAGCACGCTCCCGCCACCCATCGGAGCCATATACGAGAGCGTGTAACCATCGCCGGCCGCGCCCCGATAGTCGCTGCCGAGAAGGTAATAGGCGGGTTCCACCGAACCCCGGCAAAGCAAGTTGGCCGACATCTGCCGATCCAGAAAGGCCCTCGCCTTTGGCAGGTCATGTCGCATCCCATAGTCCGCCAGGACCTCGGTGGATTCGAACCCGGTGGAGTCGAATGCATACTCCGAGCCATACAAATCGACCCGTCCGGTAACGAAGGTCTTCGCCTTTTTTGCCCAAAGCTCGGAAAGCTTTTGCGCCTTCTCCGTCAGACCACTCGAACGTAAATCGTTGATAAGGTGTGGGATCACGCATTCGTTGTAGTAACCGGTTTCGTATGGCGACCACTTCACGAGCTTGTCCGGCACGGTGAACATGGCCAACGCCGTTCCGTACGCCCGCATCAAGTACTCGTGCGCGGACAAGCGAGTACGGTTCGCCAAAGCGATCCGGTACATGCTCTCGTAGAGCAAAACCACGTGCGGATAGTCGTAGCACCGCCAGACGTGATCGACCCCTTTGGTCTTGTCCGCCACTTTGCTTTCGCGGAGGGTCTTCCAGTCCGGGATGCCGTAGATTGCGTACGGGTAAGGCTCCGCCGGGGTCTGCTGAAGACCTCCCCAGACGAAGTGTTCGAGGTACCGGTCAAGCGCCTCAATCTCCGCCGCAACCGGATGCTCCGCATTCTTCGCGGCGAGAAACGCCGGCTTCGAGAGACCGGGGTCGTCGCAGGTCACCTCGTAAATCCGCCACCCGCGGATCCGGTCGTAGTGATCCGGGTCCAGGTAGCCGCCGCCGTCCATGTTCCACTCTCGGAGTAGGCCGTCGTACCACTTCGAGGAATCTTTCACCTGCGAGCGAGTAATAAACGCGGCCCGCTTATCAAGAAGGTTCTCGATGGGAAGGCATGAGAAGAACTCCAGGTACGTCGTTGCGCCGTCTCTTTGGCGGACGGCGAGCCGGTTTTCCCCCAGGTGATGAAACGCAATGCGATAGAGACGGTAGCCAGCGCGCGAGGCTAAAAAGTGAACATCCGTCTCTTTCGGAAACTCCGCATCCACCCGCTCGATGGGATTTGAAGAGCGCAGAGCGACGTCCACGGAAAGGTCGCTCGGCACCGTCATCCCCGGCGCGACCTGTACGTCAATCCCACCGCTTGCCGCGAGCAAGTCCCGCACACCCTGATTGTCCGCCGCCCACGTAAACGCATAGCCGCCGTCAAAAGACTGCCCCGGCGCCAACGTTTGCGACGTGTGAGGAAGCCGCCAACTCCCATGATGGGCCTGAATCGTCGGGACCTCGGAAGCGGAATGGGCAAAAACTTGGTACGTCCCGTCGGCCGTGTGGTTCCAATATTCAAGCGAAGTCCCCTTGAGCGGAACCATGGCCAAATACGGACCAAGTCCGTCCGGCCGAACCCAATAGACGAAGGAACCGGCGCCCGAGATAAAGCTGTGCTTCACCAAGGTCGGCTTCGCATTTTTGTCCATCCGCGTCCGTAGGGCCAGCGGCGTGCTTAGTCCGCCAAGCTCGATCGGGCTGCCCGACAGATTCGTGACCTGGTATCGCCAGACCAACCGCGTCCCCTTTGGTTCGAACCAGCTATGGACTCCCAGTTCGTGCCCCGCCTGCCAGCGAAGGCCAAATCCGTTGGAATCAACCGTCGGCAAAGATGCCGCGCCGTCGCGCCAAGGGCCTTTGCTCGTGCGATACGCGACATGCACATCTCCAAGGGACGCCCCTTTCGCCACGTATTCCGTCTTCAAATCTTCTTCACAACGTAGCGAAGAGATCCGCCCGCCCGACCAGTCGAGTCGGAAAACCGATGCTTGCGCCCCGAGCATCAGGAAGCCAAGAAGCATCGCCCTATCCCCGTCCTCGTGAAATATGATTCAACATCGAACGATTCCAGTATAAACGACCTCGTAATGGAGCTGGTTAATTTTGCCCCCAAAAGGCGAAAATAGAAAGAAGGCTCCTTACGCCATCTGGCAGAGAGTCGAACCGGTATGTTCGTCGTTGCTTTACTTGCCCTCCAGACCCGCGGCGGAGTCGTTCACACCCCGTATGCGCAAGCCGAGAGAGTGGCGATTCGGTCCGCCCACGTGGTGAGTCCGCAGATCCAAAGGCTGGAGGTCGAGGAAATCGAGGTCGATGCGCGTGGCACCTTCGACAACCCTTTCGACCCCGACGACATCGACCTAACCGCCCACGTTTCGACCCCGGAAGGCCACCACTACGACGTCCCCGGCTTCTTCTACCGGCCCTTCACGCGTGAACTCACGGGCGGCAAAGAGGTTCTCCACGAATCCGGCGAGCCAAGTTGGCGCGTAAGAATCGCCCCGAAGGAAGCCGGCGAGTACCGCGTCGATCTTGAACTGAAGGATCGGAACGGCATCGCAAAACGCTCCGGCATCCGGTTCGTCGCGAGCAAAGACGGCCCCGAAGGAATGATCAAGGTCAGCCCCCGCGACCGCCGATACTTCGAGTTCGACAACGGAAAATCGTTCTATCCGGTCGGTGCGAACGTGGCTTGGGGCGGCGACCAAGGCACCTTCGCCTACGACCAATGGTTGGGCGACTACGGACACGTGGGCGCAAATTACGCGCGACTGTGGCTATCCCCTTCGTGGACCACCTTCGGGATAGAGCAAAGCGGCAAACCGTCGGACGGCAAGGGCCTGGGGCAATTCGACCTCGGCAACGCTTGGCGGCTCGACTACACCTTCGATCTCGCGAAGCGAAACCACATGTACCTCCAGCTTTGCCTGGAGTCTTTCAACGTCCTGAGGGATCGCGACAACGCCCCTTGGTGGGAGAAGACGCCGCAGAACAGCGACAACGGTGGACCGCTCCGCATCTGGAGCGACTTCTGGACCAACGGCGACATGGACCGGCTCTTCAAAATGAAGCTGCGGTACCTGGTGGCCCGCTATTCGGCGTACTCGAACCTCTTCGCCTGGGAATTGTTCAACGAAGTCGATCTCGTGAGAGATTTCCAGGTCAAGCCGGTGCGCGACTGGCACCAAAGGATGGCCGCGGAGCTCCACCGGATCGACCCGAACGATCATCCGGTAACCACAAGCCTTTCCAATACGCAGGGTAACCGCGACATAGACCTTGTTCCGGAGCTTCAGTTCTTTCAAAGCCACATCTATAACGCTCCAGACCTCGCCGGTACCGTCGTCGATCAGCAATCGCGTAAGCAGTGGGGAAGACCCCATCTCATCGGCGAGATCGGAGCGGATTCCAGCAGTCCGCGCGCCAAAGATGACCCGGACGGCATGCAAATCCACGACCCGATGTGGATGAGCATCGCCTGCGGCGTTTCCGGCGCATCTTCGCCTTGGTGGTGGGACAACTACATCGCCACGAACCACCTCTACTCCCTCTTCAATGGACCACGGAAGTTCACGGAAGGGATCGATTGGGCGGGTGAGGCCTTCCAACTGGTCGATCCTACGTTCGGCTACCCGGGCGTCAATAAGAAGCCCCCGCTACGCGACCTGATCCTCGATGGCGGACCCCAACTTTGGCAGGCAAGCAGCGTAAACCGGCCTACAAGCGTTCAAGTTTCGGACGAGGGCGTCACCGGGCCTCTTCCTCTTTCTGGGCTCCAGCACGGCCTCCGAAACCATCCCGAGTTCCATAATCCGGTCCAATTCCGAGTCGAAACCTCCCACCCGATCCGGTTCGACGTGATGGTCGGCGACGTCTCCGGCTACGGCGGCGCGACCCTAAGGGTCGACTTGGACGGCGAGCACGTGATGACCCGCGACTTTCCCTCCACGGATTCGGTGAACCACGCGCCCCTAAGTAAGTTCGCGGGAAGGTACAGCATCAACGTCCCGAAGGGGACCCATACCGTGAAGGTGGAGGACATCGGAGCCGACTGGTTTACGGTCGCCTACCGCTTCACCGACCTCATTCCCCGGGCGAAGCCGCCGATCGACGGCTGGGCCCTCCTCGGCAACGAGACGGTGCTCGGCTGGTTCCGGGCGGAAGGACGCACTTGGAAGCGCGTCTGCGCCTGGAAAGAGACCGCCGCCCCCGCGCCGCCGACTGTCGTCGGCATCGTCGGTCTCCCCGCCGGCAAGTGGACCGTCGAGTATTGGGACACCTGGAAGGGCATTGTCACCTCCACTGAAACGATTTCTGTCCGGAATGACGGCAAAGCACGCGTAAGTCTGCCTCGCATCGATACCGACATCGCGATCAAGATGCGCCGCCAACCCTAGTGCCATCATGCAAACCCTCAAATATGACTTCCTCGTGATCGGCAGCGGCCTCGCGGGGCTCGCTTTCGCACTCCGCGCTTCCCAATGGGGCCGGGTCTGCGTTCTCACCAAAGCGGAAGTAACCGACTCGAACACGAACTGGGCGCAAGGCGGGATCGCCGCCGCGGTTGGCGAAGCCGACTCCTGGGAACTGCACGAGCGCGACACCCTCATCGCCGGCGCGGGTCTTTGCGACGAAGGCGCGGTCCGCTTCCTCGTCCAACAAGCCCCGAGTGCGATCCAATGGCTGATCGACCTCGGCGCCAAGTTCGACTCGGATGGCGACGACCTCGCGCTCGGCCGTGAAGGCGGACATAGCCGGAATCGAATCGTCCACCATGCGGACAAGACCGGCTTCGAAGTCGAGCGAACCGTCGTCGCGAAGGTTCGCGCGAACCCGAATATCGATGTCCTTCAGCACGCCTTCGTCACTCGACTTGTGCTAGCCGACGGACGCTGCATCGGCGCCGAGGCGATGGTGGGTGAAGAGCCCGAAGTCCGGCGAGTCTATGCGAAAGCCGTCCTTCTCGGTTCGGGTGGGTGCGGACGCATGTACCAGCACACCACTAATCCTCGCGTCGCTACAGGAGACGGCATCGGCCTAGCGGCAGCAGCGGGAGCGAAGATCGAGAACATGGAATTCATGCAATTCCATCCGACTACGCTCTTCCACCCCCAGATGCGAAGTTTTCTCATCTCGGAAGCGGTCCGAGGAGCGGGCGGAACCCTGCGCAATCACCTTGGCCGCAGGTTCATGTACGACTACGACCCGCGGCTAGAACTTGCCCCCCGTGACGTTGTTGCCCGCGCCATTGAGGCGGAGATGAAGAAGCATGGGACCTGGTGCGTCTATCTCGACACCACTCACCTTCAGCCCGATCTCCTGCATCACGAATTCCCAACGATCTATGAGCGCCTCGCCTCGATCGGTCTGGAGATCGAGAAGGACTGGATTCCCGTCGTGCCCGCCCAACACTACTCCTGCGGAGGCGTCGTGACGGATCTGACCGGCCAAACCACCGTCCCTGGTCTATATGCGGCGGGCGAGGTCGCCTGTACGGGCGTCCACGGCGCGAACCGGCTGGCGAGCAACTCGCTTCTTGAGGCCCTCGTCTTCGCCGTCGCCGCCGCCGACGCATCCAGAGAGGATGGCGGGCATACCGGCGAGGTGGGGGCACTTAAACCGCACTGCATCTCGGAGTCCGAGTCGATCAGAATTCGCCGGGCGCTGCAAAGAACCATGACGAACGATGTCGGCATTGTGCGAACCTTTGCCGGCCTAAGGGAGGCGCAAACCGTAGTGGCGAACCTGATCGAGGAATACGACGGCTTGCCGGAGTCTCCCTTCTCCGCGCACCCGCTTGAGACCCGCAACCTGCTTGTCGCCGCTCATTGGGTGGTCTCTGGCGCGCTGAAACGCGACAAGAACGTTGGCCTTCACTTCAACTCGGACCTGGCGGCTTAGTTCGCCGCCGTCCGCCCGCCGGCGGGCGCAACGTCGCGAAACGCCGTACTACAGGCTTGTTTCGGAGTACGCTGGCGCCTTCACCGTAGCGGGCAACCCCTTCACCCAAGTCGGCAGGGTGAGGCGAATTTCGCAGATGCCCGCCGTCTCCGGGGTGAACGTGACTTCGGTGGCGCCAAGCGTCTGATCCGCGCGGAAGCGGGGAATGTTCGTGAGCGGATCCAGTTTGATTTCGAATCCACTTACGAAGCTCACCACGCTTGGCTTCGCTTCGACGGTCGGCCATTGAAGCACGAGCATCTTATCGCGCGTGACTAGCTGCAAGGCAAGATCGCCGAAGAGGCGGATCGGGCTGGTCATCGTGTCGACGAACGCCATTTCGGGGTCTACGGGCTGGGCCGCCGCTACTTCCCGCTTCGTTACGAAGGGTTGGAGCCGGAAGATGCCGCGCCGGATGCCGCCCATGGGCTCCAGAAATTTGGTGGCCGAGGCCGTCGATTCGTGGTGGGCTCGCCAAAGCTCGTAGCCTCGTTCGGCGCTGAGTCCCGCCTGGAGCATGCCCGCGTTGAGCCGGCGCTCCGGCTCCGGGCACATCGATCCCGCGATCGCGGCGAGGGCCGCCGCGCGTCGCCGCAGGCCGGCATCTGCGGCCCAGGGAAGCCAGGTCGACCAATCCCTTCGAAGCATAACGGACGTCAGCAGAGCATTCGGCTCCGAGGTTGCCTTGGCCGTGCTAGCGGCCGCCTGCATGAGCAGGGCCTGAGCCGCCGCGAGGTCGAGTCCGTTGCCCGCCGCGTCGTAGGGCAGAATCTGGTCGGTGAAGGGCTCCGTGAAGTAGGCCGCTTGCGCGAGGTACTCGGCGATCGTCTCTTCGGCGTTGTGCCTCGTCTGCACGTCCCGGCTCGCCGGAAGCATGTCCATTGCCAACTCCACGACGCTTTGGAGGTCCTGGGGTGAAACGGCCCCAATCGCGTCGGCAGTCGCCAAACCAATCGAGATACCTCGGCCCGCTGGGATGCGGCGCACCGGCAGTCGCACCTGAAGCTGATTGGTCACGCATGCTTGCAGTGGCCCGTTTCCAAGGGAGAAGCCCAAAGTCCGGCTGGCCGAGCGAACCTGCGTTGCATAGCCACCGAGGCTTGCCCATTGAGCAGCGAAGGGAAGCAGCGCCCCCTTCTTGTCGAAGGTCCAAGTTCCGATCGCCGCATCCTCGTCGGCTTGCACCTCAAGCTTGACGAGGGCGGGGGCGGCACTCGTCCACATGCTCTCCTCCGCCGTCGTTTGCTGCGCGAGCTTGCCCAGCGCGCTCGCCGTGTTTGCCCGCGCGGGGGTAAGCCCTCCAGGCAGTCCCACCCGAACCCAGCCGTTGAAGTCGGCGGGGCCCCGAATCGTCCAGTCACCGGGTTGGCCGGTGATCGTCAAGCTCGTCGGCTTGTTCTCGAAGCCGAGCACGAGAGCCGGCTGGGCGTCTCGGAAGGAAACCACCAGCCAGCTGCGTGGTGGAGAAGGCACTCCTTGCGAGACGCTGCCCTCTTTCCAGGTTAGGTAGGGCGCGGCGGTAGAAGAGACCTTTAGGGCTAATCCGGTGGGGAAGAGCAGCGAAAAGCCTGGAGCGGTAAGGCTGATGCGTAGCGCTTCGGGGCAGTCTTGTTTATCTCCTAAGGCGATCGTCTGGGCAATGGCGCTTGTTTGCGTGGGCTTCCAGGTACCGCAGGGGCTTACGAACCGAAGCGTGTCGGCGGTAGGATAGCCGGCTTTGAAGCCGGATCGGTCCAACTCAAAGCCAGCAACGGGCACGTGTTCGGTGTAGCCGAAGCGGCCGAAGGCTTGACCAAGGGCCAAGCCTGGCAAAAGGCTCGCGATCCCTGCCAACGCGGCAAGGACGGGCCTAATTGATCGTGGCGCCAAGGAGCTGAATCCCAAATCGATTAGTACGTTTCGACCAGACGATTCCAATTTCTCGCCAACCCACCCGGTAGCCGATGGCCAAGTTGTAGTCGAGGAATTCTTCGTTTAGGAATCGATCGTACGTATATGCCGTCGAGAGGCGCCACGACTTGCTCAGTTTGTAGTCCGCGTCGATAAAGGCGCTGGCCCGATCAATATCCAAGCTGCGACTGGCGAAGAGGCGCAGGCCAATCTTGCCGGAGTTGTAGAACGTTTGGGCGCTCAACATGTGCTCGCCCATGATCTTGTCGTTGAAGCCGTCGTGGGTGAAGTCGTAGATGAGAAGCGAGGAGATTTGCGGGGTGAATTGGTGGCTGAATGTCGCGTTCCCCAGGATCGTCAGTCCTTTGACTGTATCTTGGCCCTGCAGATAGCTAACCGTCGTACTGGTCGTGAGATTGGTCTTGCTATCGATCTTGATCGGGCGCGACTGCAGGTGGGTAGTGAGACCGGCTACTCGTTGCGTCATGTTGATGAGGCTGTTTTGACTCTCTGTCGCTGTGAAGCCCCAGTTGAAATTGAAGGGAGTACCGTGAACTTGGCGCGGCGTAGTTTCGGTATCGAAGCCGACGTCGGTGTTGGTTTGCGTAAGGCCTCGATAGGTGGTGGTTACGCTTCCGCGAATGTCGGTTTGGAATCCATTGAACTGGTGGGTCGCGTTGGCCGAACCGTAGTAGCTGCTGTCGGCAGGAATTCCGACTTGGGCAGACGCTGAAGTCCGGTCGTCGATATGCAAATACTGCTGCAGCCCGAGCTGCCAGTCAGAGCGACCGATATTTCGAACCGCGAAGGATCCGACCATGTCGTCGCCCTTATTCCAGTTGAGCTCGTAGTCGAGGAACGCGCCCGTGCTCGTGCTCATTCCTCGCCCATAGGTATCGCCCGTACGGAAGCGGAGAAGGCTGCTCTGCCCCGGCTTTAGGTCGAGGTAGTAAGGGTAGTTGACCAGAAGCTGGTTGTCACTGACATTTACGAGATCTTCCGTGATAAGCGGACTCGTGCTTTGCTGCATGTTCACTTGGAACAGAGGCAGCTTCATGACCTTGGTTTCGGCCACGTAAACATCGGCACGTTGGAACTGGATGCGGCGGTTAGGGAAGATAACCGCCTTCTTCGCCATGATGTGCGAGGGCGATCCGATCAGTTCTTGAAACTCAAAAAGGGAAGGACCAACCGGAGTTAACGACGGCGTGATGGACGGCCCTTTAATTGCGACCACTCCATACTTCTGCATTGGCGCGGGTGTGCCGAAGTTGTACGTTCCGTCATCGTTGAGGGTCGCAAACGCCAACCAGCGGCCCTGAACCGTCAGGAATTGCGGCGCGTGCCCCATATAGGTTGCCGTGCCAAAACCCTTCTTCTGGTTCAGCCGCAAGTAGAGCTCGTCGAAAACCTGCGTGAACTTGCCGATATGGAGGGTTGCCTTCCGGGCCCGTACTTCGTAGGTCGGAATATTAAGCTGAATATCCTCCGCTTCAATGGAAACTTCGCGGTAGCGCATGGACACGCGCTTCATAGGTTCGGCGGGGTTCTTGGGATCCTTTACGCCGGAGGCCCCGATGATCTTGCTGTCGACCGTATAGGTCATCATTCCCGGCGCCGTAACTTCGATGTACTCGCGGGCGGTCGAAAGCATCGAGCGGTCGGCAACGAGTTCGAAATCTAACGTTGAAGGTCCGGCGCCACCACCCAAAGGGGTCACCGTGATCGTTGCGATACCGGGAGTGCCGCCGGCAACGAGAATGGCTCGGGCGATGCCGTTCGTGGTGGTTTGAAGCTCAGTGCGGAAGTTGCCGAGCGTGGAGCTGAAAACGACGCGCGTTCCGTCCGGAACGGGCCGGCCGCTTGTGTCGTGGATGTTGGCCGTTATCGTCGTCGTACTGCGGCCGTCGGCAACGATCAGATTCGGGAATGCATTCATCTGATCGGCGGACGCGATGGCCGCAAAACAGGCGATCGCCGCGACATTGAGAAGACGAAGGTTGCGAAGCCACATGGGGTGGAGGGCCGCCGCCGGCCAAGGCTCGCGTTACAAGCCGGAAATTCTGGGAGAGGTAAGAGTCCGGGCGCTATGTGCGCCCGGACTAGGTTTGTTTTAGCGGTTGACGAAGATGGACACGGTCTTCACTTCGGCCGCGCGGTTTGCCGCCGCTGCCGTGATTTGGATCGTGTACACACCGGCGCCGACTCGCTTGTTGTTCGAGTCGACTTGCGTCCAGCTAACGGTGTGCGAACCCTTCGCACTCGCCAGAGCGTTGGCAACCACATCGACAACCTTCGTGCCTTGCATCACCTTAACGGTGACATTGGCATCGGTATTGACAACGTAGTTGATGTTGAACGGCGAGGTGACGCTGCGACCGGAAAGAGCCGCGGAGATCGTGCCGAGCACGGGACCGGTGTATACCGTGCCCTGTACCGCGGTGATCTTGAACGCTCGGTTTCGGTTCGCGATGCCGGCGAACGTAAAGCTCGACTGCTTGCGCATGTCGATCTTGGTGTTCGTGGCCATGTCGGTCAGCGTAAGGCTAACCGTCGAAGGCACCGAAGTAATGGCTGGCCAAGTGATCACCGCCGGACCTGCCGACTTCGTGAAGACCTGCCAATCCCAGATCATCGTATTCGAGCTGGCCAAGAGTGACTGAGCAAGACTCAGCGACTTGTTGCCTTGCGTTGCGATCAGAGCGCCGGAGACTGCGGAAGCGACCGGAGCAACCGGCGGCTTCATGATGCGGGCCTGCTGAACCTGCGCCGCGTTCTTGAGAACGCCGATCGTATTGTGAGTGTCCGTGGCTCGGCTCGTCTTAATGGTCAAGCCAAGTTTCCAAGCCGCCGCAGGAGCGACGTAGGTCTTCTCCACGACGTTCTTCTTGAAGAAGTTCGTCGTATTGTCGACCGGCAAGAAAGGAGTCGAGACCGGCGGGAACGCTAAGGTAACCGGTTGCGGGCTGTTAACAAAAACCCAGTAGCCGATGTTCGGCTGGATTAGGTCAATGAACGAACTCGTGAACTGGTAGGCCTGCGTGTTGGGGTCCCAGAAGGCGAGCGTCGGGCTGATGATTCCCTGGTCGGCGAGTGCTTCGTACGTTTGGCTCTGGGAAGGGTTAGCTTCCGATACGCCAACGATCTGTCCGATCTCGATCGAATAGTTGTACGGGTTTGCAATCAGGTTCCAACCGGGGAACAGTTCGACGTTCGGCGCACCCGTCTGAATCAGCAGCTTGCCCGACGATGCATCGACTGGCTGCGACGGGTTTCCTTTGAGGCTAACAAATCCCAGGTTCTCGTTCGAGATAAGCCAGGTTCCGTAGCCGAGCTGCGGGCTCGTCTGAAGAACGTAAGCCTGCTGCAGGCCATCCCACGAGAAGGCTTGGTAGTTCACATCTTGCTGGAACGTTGGGGTTCCGAGGATCGTGTTCCAGTCGCTCGCGGTGAAGGACCATGGCACACCGACGAGGTTGCCCGTGGCCGCGATCTTCAGCTTCGGCTGGGACGCCACGTTAATAGAGCCCGTGACCGTCTTCGATTGGGCCGGTTTGGCGATGATGTTGACCGAGTAGTTCTGCGTTCCGTAAACCGTAGGGTCTACGTTGACCGGGAAGTCGACGAACGACATCGGGGTGCTGATCGGGAAGCCGGTCGCCGGATCCAAGAAGTGCGTGGTGAACGGCACGACCGGGATGAATTGCGTGATCTTTGTGGAGATGCCGTCGTTTGCGTCCGTCATACCCTGCGGCAGGTTCAGCGTTACCTGAACGTCGTTCAAGTTAATCGGAGCCGACGCGGAGGAAAAGCCTCGCGTGTTGTCGATGTAAACCCGAATGACCATCGGGTTGATGTTGAACGTGAACGGATCGTCTTGCAGAACCGAGATCAGGTTCGGCGCGTCGAGAACAACCGAGTACGGCGCGACATAGTCGGTCGAGCTCCAAGTGTTTTGATAGTAGGCGACGATCGTTCGTGCGGCGCCTGCGGGCGTCTGCTTAGGGAACCAGCGCTCGACGTAAGCCGTGGACCCGGTAAAGGAAGTGTCTTCCAGAATTGGCGCGGGCGTGGAATCGAACGGAGGCATTGGCGTATCGGCGGCGGTTTCGACGCCAAGCAAGAAGCCAGCCTTGCCAACATCCAGGATGTCGACGGGGGTCTGATCCGGAATCGCCGTAGTGGCCTTCAACGGAACCGTCAAACCATACGCATTTCTTTGCGTCATGCCGATGTCCAAGCGGGGAGGCATCGCGAGTTGATGCGGAGTCGTGGCCGCCAAGTTTGGATTTGCCGCGAATCGGTGATCGGTGAAAAGTGCGCGTTGACCGGGCACCGTAACATACGTTAAAGCGACCCCGCTTGACGGATCGACGACCGGTCCATTGGTTAACGGCTGTGAGAAGCGAACCCACTCACCGTATTCCAAGCCGATGCTGACGGCGGCGGTGTCCATGTTGGTCATTTGCCACTGAAGCCGCCCGGCGTCGCCCAAGATATCGACGCGAAGGATAATGCGAATGTTGTCGTTCGTTGCTTCGACGACGAAGTAGCGATCGCTAGCGCCGTAAAAGAAAGTATCGGGGCCGTTTTGGCCAAAAAGCGTCCGGGTGGTCGTTCCGGCGCTCGTGCTGGTTGCTCCCGAGACCTTGACGGACTTCGCGTAGCCCCAGTTGCCTTCGACGCCGTCCGGCATACCCATGGTGATCATCAACCACGCATCGATCAACTGGTTGACGGGGGCGCCGACGGGATACGCCTCGTCTTGTGCCGAGCCTCGTGGTCCGATCATTTGACCGATGCGTCCCTTGATCGAGTTGGTAATGCCGTTAGGTCCGAAACAGTTCTTGGCGTAGTGGACCGTTCCGCTAACGCCCACCGTAACGCCAAAGAGGTCGTTCCAGTCTATCTCGATGCCGTAGTCGTTGCTGTACGTGGGCGTCGTATCGACGCAAAGGGGGGTCCAGCCAAGCGGAGGAATCACCGGAACTTGAGCAAGAGCCGACCCAATCCCCACTAAGCCTATGGCCGCAAGAGCAGTCGCCTTCAAAAGATTGCGAATCATGTTTTGTCCTTGAAAAAGTTAATTGGCCAAGCCCCCGGCCAACAGATAGACGGGGGCGAGGCCATTGCTTGGTTCACTCGATTTTCTTCAGGTTCCTTTTTAGCCTTTGTGCTTCTTACCCGTCTTAACCGTCGAGCTAGTACCAGTGGTGGCACCGACTTTAACGGCGGGCGGAGGAGGAGGCAGACCAGGTCGCGTGAGCGTATGGTACTGACTGAAGATATATCGGGCGCCGGTGGTCGGATCCTTCACGGGACCCGGCTTGTCGGCCACGTTGCGAGCACCGACTCGCCAATAGAACGTGTTTGCGTTCGCAATGAACGAAGGAACGGAGTTCGTCGTGTCGACGGAAGCGACGTTAATCGTTCCCGTGGACGTCGACTGAGTTCGCCCAACGATTGCCGTCGTAGCGGCAGGGAAGCTCTGCGATGTCGAGAACTGAAGCACGTACTCGATGTTGAGTCCGAAGCCGGCAGTATTAACTGAGTTCACGACAAACGTAAGGGCAACCTTCTGAGGCGCCGATCCGGGGTCTCCCGGCTGGGTCAAGAACGGAGCGATGAGCGGAGTCGCGGAGCCCTGAGCGCTGGTGCGCTGGCTCAGGAAGTAGCAAATCGTGCCTTGCGTGGACGTGCCAGTGGAGGTCGACGTACCCGTTCCTGTGGAAGTGCCCGTGCCCGTGCCCGTTCCAGTGCCAGTACCTGTTCCCGTTCCGGTACCTGTACCCGTTCCTGTACCCGTTCCAGTGCCCGTGCCCGTGGAAGTAGAGGTGCCCGTTCCGGTAGAGGTGGAGGTGCTGGTTGAGGTTCCGGTAGTGTCGGCGCCCGGCAGATCTAGGCTACTCAAGGAGTAGACCAGTTCGACCGAGTAGACGTACGGCTTTCCGGGCGTGACGCCAGGAATCGGGGTCGAATTGGTCGAATTGAGCGGAGCGGTAAGCGTACAGGTGAAGCCACCCACGATGCCGCTGTTCGAAGTGTAGTTCAGTGTGGTCTGAGCGTTCTCGTCGTCAACCTTGAAAAGGCTGGAGCCGGGAACGACCTGTACTGGACTGTTGACGACGTCGTCTCGCCAAACTTGCCACTCGTAGCGTGCAGAGTTGCCCTTCGTGAACCCGTTCGGAGTCCACGACACGCGAACCGCGGGGTTTCCGCCGATTCCCGGATAGAGCATCGGCTCCGCGATTACCCCGTTGACTACCGAGTTGTCGCTGGCGCCACCGTTGCCGAGAAGCACCGCGAGGAGTCCGACGACCAGCGCAACCGTGATAATTCCCGAGTTGTTGCTGCTTCGTCGGGCATGGACAGGCTGCATGCTGCCATTTTTGTCAAGGCCGACGCGTACGGTAGGCAATTGCCAAATCGCACGGACCTTGTCGCCGGGCTGAACGCCCTTTGTGAATCGCTCGATGCTGATCGTGGAGCTGTCAGGCTCGACATCAGAGACGCGGGCCGTGGCCACTTGCTCGTGGTTTCGGAGGATAAGAACTTCCTGGCCGACGGCAAACCCGGACCGGGTTCCCTTGTTGACCAGTGCCGTGTTGGTTTGCGTATTCAAAACCGTACCGGCGGGAAGGGTTCGTGCCTCGATTTCCCCGATCGCCTTATTGGCAGCCTGGCTGATCGCGTCGTTGACGAGAGTCTCGTCGCTGACGTCGCCCGGTCGCACGGTGGATTCGCCCAGAACAACGGCGCCATTTACGATGACTCCGGAAGCAACGTCGTAGACCTTTACGGTCAACTGAACGCGCCCTTGCTTGCCTGAACTACCGCTGAGGACTTTATAGTCGTCTACTTCGCCAGTGACGAGAGTAGTCGTGTGGAGCTCTTGCCCCAGACGCATGATATTGATTTCGCTTGCCGGCGGATTCTCGATGCCCAAGGACGTGATCGTGCGAGCGATCGTATCGTCAGGGGTGATGTCGTACCGGCGAGTCTTGGCCAGTTCGCTCGAGATTGCCGCGGAAGCCGCTTTGCCGAACGATGTGCCCGGCGACTTTAGGTTGCGGAACTCAACGACCGCCCACTGGGGCAGACTTTGAACCTGAGCCTCCGCTCGGCTCAATAGAGCCAGGGTGATGGAGGGTAGCAATAAGGCCAGTACTAGCAACTGACTTATGACCTTCCCCGTTAACGATGCGATGAACCGCCTCACTATGACGCGTCCTCCTTCCTCAATCCTTCTTCGGTTATTGGACTTGCGACACCGCGCCGTCCTTGACTTCGATTCACAACCATATGGTGCACCGTCTCAAGCTCGCGAACCCTCTCGCGCGTAGCGTGGTCTCAAACAAATCCATCGTTTTCTCCAGCCGTGAGTCACGGTCAGGCGAATCTGAGCGAGTATAGCACGATGCTATTGAACGCGCAATTCACCTGGATGTAACTGAGCGACGGATTCCGATAGTAAACGCCGGACGGAATCAGCGGGTGCATTGGTTCGAATTATTCGGTCCGCGAAGAGCACTTTCACTGAAGTCGGGATTTGTGTCGCTATCAGCCTGCTAACAGTGGCGGGGTCGGCATACCGCGATCGAAGGCGCCGGCGCTGCTCGCGGGGCCCGCAGGTAACCACCCAGACCTCGGAAAATAGGTCCTGGAGGCACGTTTCGTAGAGCAGGGGTACCTCGATGAACTGGGCGCTAGATTTCCGGATGGCCTCCACGATACGTGGATGAGTGACGGCATTTACCGCGCGCCGAACGGAGTCCGACTCGCCAATCGCTTGACGTAGTACTTCCGGCGCGATCGGCGGGGCAACTCGCGCGATGCTCGCGAGCTCGGTATTCACTTCCGGCGTATCGAAAACGGCCCGTGCGAGCCGGTCCGCGGACTCGGTAACGAATCCCATGGACCGCAGCATCTCTAAAACCGTCGACTTGCCCTCGCCGATGCCGCCCGTGATACCAATAGGCCTCCAACTAGAACTGTGAGCTTCGCCCGGGGCCATTAGACGAAAACTACCTGACAGAACGAAAATGGCTCCCAAGCGGACGAACCGCGTGGGAGCCATTTTCAGAGGAGAGGCAGAAGACCTATTCGGTCCCGGCGTGCTCCGCCGTCTCTTCGGTAGATTCTGCGCCTTCCGCACTTTCTGCGCCTTCGGTGACTTCCTCGTCGTCGTCACGACCCAGGAATCCCTTGAGCATGCCAAGGCGCTCTCCGATCGTCGCACCGCCGCCCGTGGAGAACCCACCGCGTCGGCTGCCCAGATCGTCGAACTCCTCGAAGTCCTCACGACCGCCTCGACCCTTACGGGCGCCCTTCTTCTTATCGAGGGGCCGGCCGCCGGTCGCAGGTCCACCTGCGGACCGTCGCATATCCTCTTCGTAGCCGCTCGGCTGGAAGGATGCGCCGGGTCGCAGCTCGCCGCCGCCGCCGAGAGCTCGCATGGATAGAACCATTCGTCGCTCGTCCGGTCGGAGGTCGATGATCTGAGCCTCGACTTCCTGATTCTCTTCGACCACGTCCTGAGGTCGCTTGATGCGTCGGTAGCTCATCTCGCTGACCGGCATGAACGCTTCCGCGCCTTCCGGCAACTTGATGAACGCACCGCTCTGCACGATTCGACCGATGATAACCTTCAGGTTTTGGCCAACCTTATAGTTATCCTTGATCATGTTCCAAGGATCAGGCAGAACCTGTCGGTGACCGAGCGAGATCTTGCCCGCGCCCGGATCCAGCCGAAGGACCATGACCTTAATCTTCTGGCCTTCCTTGAACATCTCCTTCGGATGGTTGATGCGAGCCCAACTCATCTCCGAGATGTGAAGAAGTCCATCCACGCCGCCGAGATCGACGAACGCACCGTAATCGGTCAGCCGGCGGACGGTGCCCTCAAGCACGTCGCCCGGCTTCACGTTGGTGAAGATATCTTCCTTCGCGCTCTGACGTCGCTCTTCTTCGGCCTGTCGGTTCGAGAGCACGACCTTCTTGCGCTCGCGATCGATTTCGATGACCTTAAGATCAAGCGGCTGGCCGACGTACTTCTCGATGTTGCGAAGCTTGCCCGAGCCTACGTGGGTTGCGGGGACGAATCCGCGCACGCCGACGTCGACCACCAAGCCGCCCTTGACACGATCGACTACTTGGGCCTTGATCGTCTGCTGGGTCTTGTGGGCTTCCTCGATTCGGTCCCATGCCTCTTCGAACTCCGCTCGCTTCTTCGAAACGATCGGGTTCCCCTCGGCGCCTTCGGGCCGGAGGACGATGACGCTGATCTTGTCACCGACGTTGAAGTGGCCTTTCGCCGTCTCCAGGTTCTCTTCGCTCAACTCGCCGAGCGGGACGATGCCTTCCGACTTCGTTCCGAGGTCGACGAAAACTTTATCGCGATCGACTTGGATGATCGTCGCTTCAATGCGCTCACCCTTGGTGAGTCGCTTGTATCCGCCATCGGGCGCCTCGCCCTCGACGTTGAAATCGCCGCTCATGTACGAGTCGAACAAAGCGGCATCTTTCTTTTCGTCCCGAGCGGGAGCGACCACGGGGGCTGCTGGGGCTGGCGCGACCGGCGCAGCGGGAGCTGCGGGCGCTTCCGCGACCGGTTCCTGGTGCGGTACGTCAGCGGGGGCAACGGGCGTTTCGGGAGCGGGCTCTTCGACATGCGAAGGCGCTTCGGTGGGCGCTTCCACGGCTACGGGCTCGAGGTCCGGTTCCGCGGTTGCGACCGCATCGGAGGCGGCATGGGTAGAGTCGCCATCCGCAAACGCGGGCAGCTCGTGGGTCTCGGCGGCCACAGGGGCCGTCTCGGGGGCGTCGGACGCCGGACCGGTTTGATGAACCGGTTGGGCTTCTGCATCGCCCACAGGCGTCGGATTCTGGTCGATCGTCATGGGGTACTTGGGCTTCACTCCAAAGAGTTGCCGTCTATGCTACCTGAATTCATTCGTGGCAACAGGAACAGCAAACCCTTGTGAGAGCGCTCAATTATGACGCAAATTGATGCTGAAACGTCCGAACGGATTCGTAATGCGCGCGATATTTGGCGTAGCCCGCCCGATAATCCCGGCCTCCAGGCTCAACGATTCTCTTGGCGCGAATCGTTGCGGCGCACGCGGTCTTAACATCAGGCCAGACGCCGATTCCGACTCCCGCCAGTATCGCAGCGCCAAATGCAGGACCTTCGTCGGATTCGAGAGTGGTGCATGGCGCCTCAAACATATCTGCCAACATTTGAATCCAAAACGGGCTTTTGGCGCCCCCGCTGGTCACTCGAATCTCGCGGGGTTCCGCCGTCGATCCGCCGCCTAAATTCTTAAGCAATTCATAACCATCCAGCAGTCCGAAGCTGATTCCCTCGAACACCGCGCGGCTGATATCGGCTCGCGTATTGCCGAGCCCGATCCCCTCAAACCCCGCTCTCGCCAGCGGATCGTTATGCGGGCAGCGCTCGCCGGTCAAGTAAGGAAGAAAGCTGATCCCGCCGGCGCCGGCGGGGGAAGAAGCGGCTTCGGCGGCGATGGCGTCATAGTTCGACCCTGCATGAAGCGTGTCCCGATACCAGCGGAGCGCACCGCCGCACGAGAGCATCACACCCATCGCGTGCCAGCCCCGGTTCGCGTGACAGAACGTATGGGCGGCTCCACCGGGATCGTAGTTCGGCTGATCGATGGCGGTGAAGACCACACCGCTCGTTCCGAGACTGACGCTGATGATCCCCGGCGCAACCGCGCCCGTACCTACCGCACCCGCGGCTTGATCGCCTCCCCCGCCGATCACCGGGATGCCATCCTTCGTATGTCCGGTCACTTCGTCGGATTCGACGCAGGTAGGAAATAGGGCCGGATCGACTTCCAGCCCGGCCATCATCTCGGTCGACCATCTTCGCTCGGGCACATTCAAGAGACCGGTGCCGCTCGCGTCGCTGACTTCGGTCGCCTTGACTCCGGTGAGCTTAAAGCGGATGTAGTCCTTCGGCAGCAAAAGCGACCGGAGGCGCTGGTAGTTACTGAGTTCGTGATTCCGAAGCCAAAGCAGCTTCGGAGCTTGGAAGCCGGTCAAGGGCGGATTGCATGTGATGGCGCGAACCCGTTCCTTCCCGATCGTCTGGTCGATTTCCACGCACTCCGCAACCGTACGCTGGTCGTTCCAAAGCAGGGCCGGCCGGATAACTTCATCCTGAGCGTCGAGGAAAACCGCGCCATGCATCTGCCCGGTAACCCCGATCGCGTCGGGCGTCTCCCCGATTTCGTCGAGGCATTTTTGAACCCCCGTCCACCAATCTTCAGGATTTTGCTCGGACCAACCCGGCTGGGGCACCGACAGTGGATACTCCGCCGAGGCCTGCTTTAAAACCCGACCGGTTTCGTCGATTAGTAGGACTTTGCATCCGGAAGTGCCGACATCGATTCCAAGCAGCTTTGCCATCGGGACAAAGCATAACCGCTCGACTGCCAAACTGATCGACGTGCGCAAAGCAGTTATCGACGTCGGCTCAAACTCGGTTCTTTTGGTCGTCGAGGAGCGGACGGCGGACGGTTGGAAGCAGATCACCGAGGCAAGCTCGGTTACCGCGCTCGGTGAGGGCACGAAGACAACCGGCCTGCTTGGCGAGCCCGGGATGGCCGCGACCCTCACGGCGCTGAAGAGCATGTTCGACGAGGCGCACGCCTGTGGCGTCGAATCGATCGTCGCCGCCGCGACCATGGCCGCCCGGATCGCCACGAACACGCCCGACTTTCAAGCGCGCGCCGCTGCCCAAGGAACTCCGGTGACCGTACTAAGTGGCGAGGATGAAGCCCAACTTGGCTTCCAGTCCGTGGTCAGCGACCCTCTCTTTGCGTCTCAGAATCGAATTTCGATCATCGATCCAGGGGGACAGAGTACGGAACTCGTCACCGCGATCCGCCGCGATAAGGGCTGGGATGTGTGCTTTCGGAAAAGCTTCCCCGTCGGCACTCTCGGACTTCGGTCGCAGATGCTGGGCGCGGAGTCACCGGATGGCCTGGAGCTTTTAATGGCTTCGGCCGCCATTGACGACACGATTGGGCTCTGCTACCTGCCCAACAAGGCCGGTCAGGCGGTGGTCCTCGGAGCCACCGGCACAAACCTGGTCTCCATTCGAGAAAAACTCACAACCTGGCAGCCAGAGCGCGTTCACGGCGCCTATTTAGATTTCGAGGAGGTCGGTAAGTCCGTGGGGTGGCTCAGTGCGCTCAGCGAAGCCGAAAGACGGGCCGTGCCCGGCATGGAGCCCGGGCGCGAGAAAACCATCCACATTGGCTCGCTGATCCTCGAGCGGTTTTTGAGCGCGACGGGCGCTCCCGGTTGCGCCGTAAGCGTGCGCGGATGGCGTCATGCACTGCTTGAGCAAGAGTAGCGGGTAACACAGGCGTATGTTGCCGTTCAGGAGTTCGCAAGAAAGGCTTGCCACCCTCGCCCTTGGCGTGCTCCTACTCTTTGGTCTGGGTTATATCGGCGCCAGCAAGCTACGGCCTGCGGAGCCGCTGGTCATTCAGCCCGTCCAAACCACCGACTTGAAACCGCCAATAGAGGGGTCTAGTACTTCGACGGTCCAATCTCGGGTGAACGAAATCGTCGTGGAAGTAACCGGCGCCGTGAAATACCCAGGCGTCCTTCACCTCGCGCAAGGAGACCGCATAGAGCAAGCGGTATTGGCCGCCGGTGGACCCACAAATGAAGCGAACCTACTGACGCTGAACTTGGCGGCGAAATTGACGGACGGGCAAATGATTCACGTTCCAGCCCAAGGAGAAGCCGTGCCAATGGCGAATGCCGGTGCGACCGGCGCGGTCGCCACGTCTTCGCGCAAAGGAGGGAAGACGCCCGCGCAGCCCGTGGATTTGAACTCAGCCACCGAGGTGGAACTGGAGACCCTTCCGGGAGTGGGACCGGCGACCGCCCAGAAGATTCTTGAGTACCGCAACACGCACGGCGGCTTTCACGATGTGGAAGAGATCTCAGCGATCAAAGGGATGTCGGCCGGTCGCATCGCCAAGATCCGGCCCTGGATCCATCTTTAGGCCTGCCGTTTCCGGGCTGTTTCGAGTAGCTTTAGCCTGATGCCGACGCTGTTCACCAAGATCATCCAGCGGGAAATCCCGGCGACCATCGTTTACGAGGACGAGTACGTCGTCGCCTTTCGCGACATCGACCCGCAGGCGCCGACCCATATCGTGATCGCGACCCGGCACGAGATCCCTGGCCTTGCCTCGCTTGCCGATACGGGCGATCAAATGCATATCTTGAACGCGGCCAAGAAGATCGCCGAACAAGAGGGTCTCGTTGGCGGCTATCGAGTCGTGCTGAATCAAGGCGAGGACGGCGGGCAGTCGGTCGACCATCTTCACGCCCACCTGTTGGGTGGCCGCCAACTCTCCTGGCCTCCCGGCTAACCCTTTATGAGCATCCCCACCATCGAACGCATCCGGGTCCGGTACGGCGAAACCGACCAGATGGGCCACGCCTACTACGCGAACTACTTCTTCTGGTTCGAGCAAGCCCGTGGCGCCTGGTGCCGGGCGCGCGGATTCACGTACAAGCAGATGGAAGACATGGGCTTCATGCTCCCCTGCGTCGAGGCTCATGCCGAGTACCGGGGCGAAGTCCACTACGACGACTGGATCTCGGTAAAGGTCTGGGTAAGCGAGATGCGTCGAGCGTCGATGCGGTTTGACTACGAGGTAACGAACGAAGGGACGGGCAAACAGACCACGACGGGTCATACGTGGCACGTATTGATGGGGACAAGCCGGCGCGCGGTCACGATGCCCCCGGAGATTCGAGAGCTGCTGGATCGGAATCCCGACGAATACGAAACTGTCCCCTAGTCAGGTGGAAGTTCTGGCTGAGCGTTACGCCCGGAAGCGCTGAAGGCGCGGTCCATCGCTAGCCTGGGTCGAAGCGAATTGCGCAGGCACAGGACAAGAGCATGGGCAAGGAGTAGGTCTGAAGGACCGACATAATTTCCTTCGCGTTTGTTAGTCAGGTTGCTGACTCAAGAAGCCCTCGAAACTGGCCCGTTGCCGAGGTTCCTAAGCGATTAAGGGCCAACGACTCCCATGGGATATAGGTTCAAAAAATCCCATCCTTCGTCTTCAGCAATCTCGCGAAAGGCTTCGGTAGCTACGATAACGGACATTGGTAGTGCGAGGATCAGCGCATCCCCGACGTACTCGGCCGATGCGAGTTGAGGTGGATTACCCATTTCGAGCATCTCAATTGCGATCTCGACGTAATCCTTTACCCGCCCACAAGTTCCGCAGAAGCCGACTCGATTCCAGAAATCCATTGTGTCGCAAGGTTCTTCAGGGCTTATTGGTTGAAGAAGCTTGTACGTGTGCGTGGGCTCTGCGGGCATGCAGCTCTTTGTGTACTGTCGATTTTTAGTTACCCAATCGACCGGGAGCACCGCGATACCTCTCAGTCTTGTCCCGATTCTCTCGACAACATCCGAGCGAGCAAGCAAGCTTCGGATTCCGGAAATGAACTCAACCTCTTTGCCGCAAACGTATTCACAACGCGCTCTGTCGCGAGTTAAAGGAACAAATTCACATCCCGGGCACTTCTGTTTGGGAGCCGTAATCCCATAGGCAACGCAGCATGAGGCTCCATGGTCCCAGTTCGCCTCAACCAAATATAACATGCGATCTCGATCTTACTGAGGAAATAGACTTGGGCGCCAAGGCGGCTGTGGCCAGGATAGCATCGCGAACTAGGCCTTGGTGGAAATTGGTTTCCAAGTCGCGATAAGGGGCGATCGCGAAAAGTTGCATCTTCGTCCCCAACGAAACCACCTATCATGTAATCCACTGAACCAAAGGGCATCCTTCGCCCACTTAGCTTCAATGGGTCGAACGTTTGTATTTTTCGTTGCTGCTTTGACCGCTCTTGCGCCGCTGGCCTGTGCGAGCACGCCTGCGGATGCCGAACGTCGCGAGTTGTACCGATGGTTCGACTCCCTCGGGTTTCCTGATCTATCGAAAGCTCCTCTTGTCGAGATTAGGACGTACGCCTTTGAGTTCGGCTCCCAGGTGCAAGAAGGGTTTGATCGGGGGTTCGTAGTCGGCCACCAAGGAAATCGCTACACCTTCATCCGTCCGGATCTAAAGCGGCTAACGCTGACGATCTCCCCGGTCCATGGCAAGGCGGCCGGAACTGAGATCTCACCGATCCCATTTAACGTCTTCCTGAAAACCTGGCAATGGGAGACCGAAGACCGGTATCACCCGCGAGACTTGTCCACGGGACGGCCGCGAAGCAAGCTGAAGCCTCCCTGCGTCGCGACGGCCTCCTTCGTCTTCGCCCGCGTTGCTGACTTACGCGGGCAAGACGATCTAGCCGATGGTTGTTACTGAACCGCTAAAGCCGAGTTAGCAAGAAGGAAGTCCGCCCAAAGCTTTTCCGCTCATCTTAAAGAGGATATCGCCAGCCAGCTAACCGACCACATCGCGGAAGACATGGTCGACCAAACGGTTCCTCGGGCAAAGGTGCTCGCCGAGCTAGATCTGCTACTCTCGCACTTTCCCGATTCCCCCTATCGGCGGCAGGCAAGGGCGGACGTCAAAGTCCTAACCTCGATGATGGCGGACGAGAGCCACCGAAAACCCCTTACCGCATCCGCACTCATCAAACTCCCGCTGCAACCGCGCATGGAGGAGCTGGTGTGGCAACTTAAGGATCAATCGTTCCGTGCGGGCCGAGAGGCGATGTTTGGCATGTTTGCCGACGGAACCCCTGCCGACCGCCTGATCGATCACGAAAAGGATGCGGTGCCTCTTCTTATTCAAGCGCTGAACGACCAACGCTTTACACGCGCCGGTTTTCGACGCTATAAGGAAGATTGGGGAGGCCGATATCACGTACTGAGAGTGCGAGATGTCGCCGTTAAATGTCTTTCCCGCATTGCGGGTTTCGATTTTGCGGATCACGAAAAGTCGTTCGACGCCGGTTATGATCTCCCAGTCGACAACCCGGTTCAAGCGGCTCTCGTGGCGACTCGAATCCGGACGTGGTGGCGGGATATTCATTCCCAAGGTGAGTCGAAGACATGGGCCGACTTGGTTTCTCTCGGGGGTGATCGGGCCGCCTCGCTCGCAGGGGAGCTCGCGCGAAAGTATCCGGCGGCCGCGGTTCAGCCAATGCGGATGGCGCTGTCGAAGCCCACGAGCGAGAGCAATTTTCAATTACTCGTCAGTGCTCTCTCCTATCTAGGCCCGCAAGCCTCGCTTCCAATCGCCGTTCCTCTTATGAGCCACGCCGAAACCCTTATCGACCGCGTTCGCGCCGCGGAGGTGGTGGCAACGTTCGATCCGGATCGCGCCACACGGGCGATGGCATTGGAAGTTCCAAGATTCTTCACGGGGAGCACATCCCCCGAGCATCCTTCCCCGATTGGCGAGGACGCATGCTGTAAATTCCTTGCCGCCTCCCAAAGAAAGGTTGCGGTGGATGCACTTAGGGCTTCTATCCGCAAGATGAGTGTCGTTCATCGTTGGAATGTGATTTTCGCCTTGAGTCCCGGCCGCCCTCTCGATTCCAAGATTAAGCCGCCATCCTTACCGGAGCGACTCGCCTTCGACCACGCGCTGGAGGCATTTCTAGGCGTCGAACTGACTGACCGCGAGTTTCAAGCTGGAACGGGCATTTCAAGTAGTGGAGACACCGGGGAGGTTTCTCTCCAAGATCCGCGCCCATGCGACTTTGCCGCGTTCGTTCTCGCGCGACGGTGGCCAAAGAAATTCACGTTCAAAAACGGCCTCTCCCACGCCGAACTGGACGCTCTCTGCGATCGAGACCTGGCGCTCATCAAGGGAGCCAGATAGCGCTGGGATGCTGCTAGCCGACTACGTAACGGGATGCCGACATGCTTAGCATCTCTTGACCCAGTGAGAGCGAGGCGGGTACTGTCTCGCTCCCATGCCTGAATTCACCGCGCCCGGTCGTCGTATTAACGTTCGCGGAACCACCGGGAGTGGGAAATCGACCCTGGGTAAGGCACTCGGACAAAAGCTGGGAATCCCCTACGTCGAGCTCGACTCAATTAATCACCTTCCGAATTGGCAGGAGATCGAGAAGGACGAGTTCCGCCGCATCGTGTCGGAAATCGTCACGCGGCCTGAAGGGTGGGTTATCGACGGGAACTACGTAAAAGTACGTGACCTGATTGTCGAGAAGGCCGATACCTTCGTCTGGCTGGACTACCCGCTGCCGATCTTGATGTACCGCCTCTACACCCGTACCTTCCGGCGATATGCAACCAACGAGGTCTTGTGGAATGGCAACCGGGAGCGGTTTTGGAACCATTTCTTCACCAAGGATTCGATCTTCCTCTGGCAGTTCCAAACCTACAAGCGCCGCCGAAAGCAGGCCGACGAGTTCTTCGCCGACCCCGCCTTTGCCGACCGCATCCGCATCAGATTCCGCCATCCGCGCGAGACGCAGGCTTGGCTTGAGCAGGTCAAATAGCCAGGCTTTGCGCCCGCGTCAAGGTAGGCGCGACCCAAACGTGGGGAGTTCCCTCTAGCCGCATCCGTTCCGCTGCCGACTCCGCTAGAGCAAGGTCAACGAAACGTCCGAACACGGCCGAGCCCGACCCGCTCAAGGCCGCATCGCGTGCCCCCAGCTCTCGAAGGCGGACGATTAAGTCAAGCGACTCCGAAGGCGCCACAAGTTCGAAATCGTTGTAGAGCTCATCGGCAGAAGGGAAGTCACGCCAAGAACGGTCCCGCGCGTCGAGCCGGCGAAAGGCCTCGGGAGTCGGGCAGCCGATGTCTGGCCGCGCCAAGACGATCCAGTCCGGCTCCCCGTCCGGAAGGGGCGCAAGGATCTGCCCATAACCCTCCCCGCGCGCCCGGCCGCCAACCAAAAAGAAGGGAACGTCGGCGCCGACCTTCAACGCCAGCTCGTGGATCACCGCATCAAAACCGCGCACGACCAGGGAAATGAGCCGCAGCATCGCTGCCGCGTCCGAACTTCCGCCGCCCAAACCGCTCTCCGCGGGGATCCGTTTCGTCAGTCGAACCGCCATCGGAGGAATCTTGAAACGCTCGGAAGCGAGCGCCAAGGCCCGCGTCACCGTATTTAACGGTGGCACCGCCGGGTCCGAGCATGAGAAGGACGAGGGCGCGTCAATTTCCACTTCTAAAGTGTCAAACAGCCCGATCGCCTGGAAGACTGTCCGCAAGGGGTGATAGCCTCGAGCGTCTGGCGGACCGACCGACAAGAACAGGTTAATTTTGGCTGGACAAGAAATCGTGTATTTTGTGGGCACTACTTGCCGCCTTACTGTCTTCCGTAGTTGGTCGAAGACAAATCGAAGCATGGGATTCTACCAAATGGTTTCAAAGGTCAGAAGGAGAACTCGTACGGCATGAGGTTGTTTCATAAGGACAGGCGGCCAGTGCGGCTGGTCGAGAAGCATTCCCTCGCGACCCGTTGGTTCCATTGGATCAACTTCCCCATGATCACGATCATGGTCTGGAGCGGCCTGCTGATCTACTGGGCCAACCGCGCTTACCACGTCGGCCCCTACATGCTCTTCCCAGACGGCGACTACAAAGAATCCAGCATCGGTAAAGGGATCTACGAAAAGGTCCACATGGATGCCCGCCTCGCCGAGGGCATGGGTTGGCACTTCCTGTTCATGTGGTTCTTCGCCCTAAACGGCGTCGCCTACGTGCTGTACACGATCTTCTCCGGGCAGTGGCGCGAGCTTGTCCCGAACCGGGATTCGCTCAAAGAAGCAATCCTGGTCGTCCTCCACGACCTCTTCATCGTGAAGAAGGCCCCGCCGCAAGGCAAGTTCAATGCCGCCCAGCGGTTCGCCTACACCGGCATCGTCTTTATGGGACTGGGTTCGTTGCTGACCGGCTTCATGGTCTTCAAGCCGACCCAACTCGCCTGGCTTTCCGCCCCGATCGGCGGCTACCAGAACGCCCGGTTCATCCATTTTTGGCTGACGATGGGCTTCATCGCTTTCTTTGGCGTTCATGTGGCGCAGGTCGTTAGGGCCGGCTGGAATAACTTCCGCGCTATGGTGACCGGCAAGGAACTCGTGCCGATCGAGGAGGTCCCGCAATGAGCGACGAATATCCGCCACGTCTTGAAGAGGAGTCGCCGGTTGACGTTGAGGCCATCGACGCCGAGGCTCGTTACAAGATGCGGCGTCTCTCTCGCAAGAGCTTCCTCTGGGCTGGCGTCGCCGTACTCGGCGGCTACTGCGGCCTTCGCTTTTTGGATGGTCAGCGGTCGGTTCAGGGCGCCCTGTGGCCGTTCCGCGTTGCCTTCGAGGCCAATGAGCAGCTTCAACGCGATCTTTACCGCCCCGCCCTCGCCCCGACCTTCGATCCCGCCCTTGCCACCGAACCCACGGTCAACCTGCTGGATGAAGAGCAGCAGCAAGAGGACATCGATATCGCCGATTGGCGGCTGTCCGTCGAGGGGCTATTCGGTCAAGACGAGCTCCTTAAGCTGTCCATGGACCAGCTTAAGAAGCTGCCCAGGGTCGAGCAGACCACGAACTTGAACTGCGTAGAGGGGTGGACTACCATCGTCCATTGGGCCGGAATCCGCTTCGCCGACCTCGCCGAGCACCTCGGCCCCGCCACCCAAAGCGGGGAAAAGCCCGATGTTCGCAAAAAGCCCGGGGACGTTCTCGAGTACGTCGCACTAGAGACCGTCGAGAAGCTCTATTACGTGAGTGTCGATACGCTGAGTGCACTGCATCCCCAGACCTTGCTCGCTTACGAGATGAACGGCAAGCCGCTCACGACCGAGCACGGCTTTCCCCTCCGCCTCGTGATCCCAACGAAGTACGGAATCAAGAACATCAAACGCATCGGCTCCATCAAGTTCAGCGCCGAGCGGCCAAAGGATTATTGGGCGGAACAAGGCTACGATTGGTACGCTGGCTTATAGCGAAAAAAGGGGTGTCGATTCCCGTCGGCTCCGCACGACTAGGCTTCAATCATGAGCAAAGAGCTGATTTTAAGAATGTCGATGTCGGTTGATGGATTTGTCGCGGGCCCGAACGGTGAGTTCGATTGGGCCTTCCCCAGCATGAGCGACGCCGGCCGCCAATGGACCGCCGAGCTTCTGGGGACGGCAAGCATTCACGCGATGGGGCGCAAAGCCTATCAACAGATGGCGCCTTTCTGGCCCACCGCCCCCGGTCCCCTCGGCCCGGTGATGAACGAGATTCCCAAAGCCGTCTTCTCCCGGAGTGGCGTGATCACGCCTCCAAGCTATGAGAACGCCACCAATGCCGATCCGGCGGCGGTGGAGAGTTGGCGTAACCCGATCCTGGCCGGAAAGGACTTGGTCGCGGACATCCAGCGCATGAAGGCCGAGGACGGCGGGCCGATCATTGTTCACGGTGGCGCCGAGTTCGCATCGAGCCTCATTGCCGCGAACCTGATCGACCTGTACTACCTCGTCGTGCATCCGGTCGCCATCGGTCGGGGAATGACGATTTTTGGTGGACTTGAGAGCCCGCGCCATCTGAAGTTGGAGGACACCCGGAAAACCGATACTGGCGTGGTGGTCAAGATCTACCGACCAGCATGATTCGGACAATCTAGAAGTCGAACAAGCTGGTCGTGGCTCCTTCGATGAGAAGGAGCTTCTCCTTGGTGAGGAGTCCACCCGGCGCCGAGAAGCCGCCCATCTTGCCATCCGCGGCAAGTATCCGGTGGCAAGGGATAATTAACGGAATCGAGTTGCTTCCCAAGGCCTGCCCCACGGCTTGCGCCGCCTGGGGTTCGTTGAGTTGCTTCGCGAGTTGGCCGTAGGTTCGGGTCTGGCCGACCGGGATGTCGAGGGAGAGTTCGTAAACTCTTCGAGCGAACGGCTCGAACTGATCCCAGTCGATCGGCACATCGTGGAAATCTTGAAGTTCCCGGGCGAGGTGTCGGCGGGACTTCTCGATAACTTGCTCGATGACCAAGGGAATCTCGGTCGCCTTCGTTGCCTTGCGGGCAATGCGCCGCTCGGTCTCGGCCTCGGTTGCCTCTGGTAGGTTGAAACTAACGATCACCGGCGCATCTCCGGTTCGCCAGGCAATTCCGCAGGTTCCGATCGCGGTTTCGAAAAGCGTATATTGGTTGGCCATCCCCATTCCTATACGTCGCAAACGCGCAGAATTTCGGGGTGCTTGCCTGGCATGACCCTTACCGAGCTTCCCGTCTGTATCCTACTTCTTAAGCCTTCTTTGACCACTGCCGACTTCACCAGCCGGCCGTCCAAGACCAAATGAACCCGATGATTCCGGTCGCAGGGGCCGATTGCGCGAGCCTCTACCGACGGATCGGGCGAAGGGATGACGACGGGTTGCAAACGCGGCGCCTTCGGCTTAGGCCCATCAAGTGCGCTCCAATCCAAAGCCGCCAAAGTCGGACCCGGCGCAGGGGGCGCGATCTTCGCCACCGGCTCAACGGATACCGAAGAAGATGGTCCAGACACGCTTGTCAAATGAAAGTGATGACAAATCGGGCAGTGGTAGGCTCGAAATCGGCCTTCCACTGCCCGTTCGGCGTCTCGCGCCGAATCGTATCGGTTCTTCGACGCGCACGCCCGTTCGGCGGCTTTGATGAAGCGGCCCTTGGCCAAGACTTAGACCAGGACTTCGCTTCGTCGCTCGGACACGCGCCGCTCGGCGTGGTCCAGGATCTTCTTTCGGAAGCGCAGCATCTTCGGCGTGACTTCGAGCAACTCGTCGTCGCGCAGCCAGGACAGCGCCTGCTCCAGCGAGAACTCCTTGTAAGGATCCAGCGAAGCGGTCGATTCGCTCGTCGCCGATCGAATGTTGGTCGCGTGCTTTTCCTTGGTCGCGTTGACGATCATGTCCTCGTCGCGTGAACACGCGCCAACGATCATGCCGCCGTAGACCTCGACGCCGACCGGATAGAACAGCGTCCCGCGCTCCATCACGTCCTCATAGGCGTACCGCGTCAGCTTGCCCGGATCCTTGGAGATCAGGGAGCCTTGCGTTCGCGATTCGACTTCGCCCTTGTATTCGCGATAGCCGTCGAAGAGGGAAGACACGAGGCCGAGGCCGCGGGTCATCGTCAAGAAGTTGGAGCGGAAGCCGATGAGGCCGCGCGTCGGGATCGAGTAGTCGAGCGACGTCGTGCCGTTGTCGTTCTTTCGCATGTCGACCAGTTCGCCCTTCCGGCGAGACATGTCCTCCATGACGGTGCCGACGGATTCCTCCGGGCACTCAAGGGTGGCGACTTCGTACGGCTCGAGGATCTTGCCCTCTTCGCGGCGGAAGATGACCTGCGGTCGCGAGATCTGCATCTCGTAACCCTCTCGGCGCATGGTTTCGATCAGGATCGCGAGCTGAAGTTCGCCGCGCGCCTGAGTCTTGACCGTGTCAGCCGAAGCATCCGGGTCGATCTTGATCGAAACGGAAACCGCCTCTTCGCGCTCGACGCGCTCGCGAATCTTGTGGATGGTCAGGTACTTCCCGCCATCTTTGCCCGCCAGCGGCGAGTTGTTCGCGTAGAAATTCATCGACAGGGTCGAAGGCTCGACCTTGATCGCGGGCAGCGGCGTCGTCGTATCGACGTGAGCGATCGTGTCTGAGATCAGGACCTTGTCGAGGCCCGCAAGCATCACGATTTCACCGGCGCCAACGCTCTCGGTTTCTTTAAGCTGAATGCCCTCGTACGTCCAAAGCTTCGTGACGTTGAACGCACTTCGCTTGGCCAGTTCTTCCCGCATCATTTCGACGCGGTCGCCGATCTTGATCTCGCCGCGCAGAACCTTTCCGCCGAACATGCGACCCATGTAGTCGCTGTAGTCGAGGTTATTAACCTGCAACAGGAACGGACCTTCCTGCTCGACGCGGGGAGGAGGCACGGCGTTGACGATCATCTCGAACAGCGCGCGCATATCGGTCTCGCCGCCATCCGGAGAGACGCGGGCGAAGCCGGAAGCACCCGAGGTGTAAAGGTGGGGGAAGAAAAGATCGTCCTCATCCGCGCCAAGGTCGATGAACAAGTCGATCGTCTTGTCGTAGGCGTAAGCCGGACGAGCGTTCGGACGGTCGATCTTGTTGATGCAGACGATCGGCTTCAGGCCATTGTCGAACGCCTTCTTCAGCACGAAGCGCGTCTGCGGCATCGGACCCTCGTTGGCGTCCACGATGAGAAGCACGCCGTCGACCATGGAGAGAACTCGCTCGACTTCGCCTCCAAAGTCGGCGTGTCCCGGAGTATCGACGATGTTGATCTTGTACTCTTTGTAGTGGACCGAAGCGACCTTGGAGAGAATGGTGATACCCTTCTCACGCTCGAGGTCGTTGCTGTCCATGACCCGCACTCCCATGTGCTGGTTTTCCCGGAAAAGGCCGGACTGCTTAAAGATCGCGTCAACCAGGGTCGTTTTGCCATGATCGACGTGCGCAATAATGCCGACGTTACGAATGGGGGAGGCCATAGACATGAGTATACCTTCTAGGCCCCAAACACCCTCTTTTCGTTCCGTTAAGGCATGTTAATGCGCTCTAACCGGTAATTTTCCACGCCTGAGTGGCCGTTTTATCGCCTATGGCGAGCTCTAACGTGTAGGTCCCCACGGGAACATATGTCGGCCTTGTACCGGCAAAAGGATCGTCCAAAACGTCCTTCGCGGTTTTCACTTGCCTTGGTGTCAGGGCTGCTGCTTTGGCGGGCGTCAGCTCCAAATCGATCTCGGCGAAGTTGTAGCCACGGGTGGCGTCCACGCTCTTTTCTTTAACCACCTTGCCCGCCTTGTCCTTGATCCGGATGGTTGCCTTGCCCGGTTCCTTCGTGAAGAAATTGACCTTTGCCGAAGGCGCGCGGGGAGGACGGGTGTCCCAACGATCCCGCCGATCGTAGCCCCAAGTAGAGAGGTGCGTGACGTCATCCACATCGAACATTTTCAAGTCCGTCTTCCTCAGTTCTGGGGTTAGGTCGGCTACGTATTTCAGCGGCAAGGCCCACACGCTGCGGGCGTGGGTCGCGATGACCATCTCGTTCTCGCGAGGCTGGATCACGAGATCGTGAACCGGCGTGTGCGGCAGACCGCCCTGCAAAGGTTCCCAAACGATCCCTCCGTCGTAGGAGACGTATACGCCCATGTCCGTGCCCACGTAGAGCAGATTCTTCTTGTTCGGATCCTCGCGAATGACGTTTATCGGCTCCGGCGGCAGGTTGCCGGCGATAGATCGCCAGGTTTTGCCCATGTCGGTCGACTTCCAGAGGTACGGCGCGAAGTCGTCCTCGCGGTATCCGTTCTGAGCCACGTAGACCGTCTTCTCGTCGTACTTCGAGGCGACTACTCGCGTCACCCACTTGTCCGGCTGCGGAGTCGGGATGTCGATCCACTGGAAGCCGCCGTCCGGCGTCATCTTCACGTTGCCGTCGTCACAGCCTACGTAGATAAGTCCGAAGCGGAGCGGGCTCTCGCTCACATCCTTGATCGTCGAGTAGGGCACATTGCCGTTCGGCTTGTTCTTGGTGAGGTCCGGCGAGATCGGCGCGAAGTGCCGGCCTTGGTCGAAGGAACGGTAAAGGCGCTGCGCGCCAACGTACACGATGTCGGACTGGTGCGGCGAAACCACGGTCGGCGAGATCCAGTTGAAGCGCGCGTCCGGATCGCCCTTCGGCGCGCTTGGGCGGACGTTCCAGCTGTCGTTCTTCCCTTGGTCGATCGCCGCCGCTTGACCAAATTGGTAAGCCACGTAAACCGTGTCGCCATCGTTACGGGGGTCTACGGCGACCCAACTGCCGTCGCCGCCGTAGATCGACTTCCACTGACTCGGGTCGCTTTGGCCCGGCACATAGGAGCTCGGACCCTTCATGGTTCCGTTGTCTTGGAGGCCGATGTAGACGTTGTAGGGCCGCTTGTTGTCGACCGCAATCGTCGTCGCCTGCCCGACGCCGACGTTATTGAGGTGGGTTGTCGTCTTGCCGCCGTCGTAGCTTAGGTAGAGTCCGCCGTCGTTCCCCAGCCAAACCTTGCCGGGCTGGCGCGGATCATTCCACACCGCGTGGAAGTCGACGTGCGCCTTCTGGGCAGTTGAGGTCCAACTCTTGCCGCCGTCCGTGGAGCGAATGAGGGGCAGGCCCGTCACGTACAAATCGTCCGGATCGGTGGGGTTTACGAACACTCGGTCGTAGTAGTAGCCGCCTATGACGCCGAAGTGGCCGATGTCGGTTCGCTTCCAGGTCACTCCGCCGTCGTCGCTACGATAGAGCTCCTCGCCAACCTCACCCGGATCGAAGAACTTCGGGTTCTTCTCCTCGATCTTGTCCTTCAGCTGCGCGACGGTCAGCTTCTTGGCCTTCACGTCTCGGATAACGTCTTCGGCTTTGAGGTCGCCGTTGATGGCCTGCCTCAAGAAGGTATTCAAAATGGCCGGCTCGACTTGAACGAGGGTCTCCTCGTTCAGAAGAAGGAACCGTCGCGGGGTGAGCCGGCCGGCGGGAACATGCTCGTCCACCCCTTCCCAGTCAAGGACGTCGGAAGACTGATTGTCGATGAAGGCATAGACCCGGTTCGGCTTGGTTTCGCAAAGCCCGAGGCCGATGCGTCCGGCATCGTATCCGGTTGGTAAACCCTTGACCTTGGCCCAAGTCTGACCTCCATCGGTCGTGCGATAGACGCCACTTCCGGGACCGCTGCCCCGGTAGTTCCAGGCGCGCCGATCCCGATCGTACATGCTTGCGAGGAGGACATCCGGGTTGTGCGGATCCATCGTGATATCCATCGCCCCCGTATATTCGTCTCCCTTCAGCACCTGAACCCAAGTGCGGCCGCCATTGGTCGTTTTGTAGACGCCGCGCTCCGGGTTTTGGCTGTAGAGGTGGCCCAGGGTCGCTGCGTAAACGATGTTCTCGTTCTTGGGGTTGATGAGGATCTGCCCGATGTGCTGGCTCTCCGGAAGCCCCATGTTCTCCCAAGTCTTGCCCTCGTCCTTGCTTTTGAAGATGCCGGTGCCGGAGTAGCTGGTGCGTTGGTTGTTTGCCTCTCCGGAGCCCACCCAAATCGTCTTTCCGTTCTTGCTTAGGGCGAGGGAGCCGATGCCGAACGCGCTCTGGCCGTCGAAGAGGGAAGTCCACGTCTGGCCGTCGTCGGTCGTCCGCCACAGCCCGCCGGTCGCATAGGCGACATAGACGCTCTTGGGATCGTCCTTCGGCGCTTTGATCTCGACAACGCGTCCGCCTTGGACTTCGGGACCAATATTTCGCCATTTCAGACCGGCGAAGGGGCTCCCTGCCTCCATTCGCATGCGCTGATCGTAACCCCGCATCCTCACATCCGCAGGCATGCCGACAACTGCCTTCGGATGAAACTTCGCTCGCTCTTCCGCGTGGCTCAGCCGCTTGCCTTCTTGTCCCGGCGCTTCTTCGTCGGGGTCGGCTTGGGCATAGGTTCGTGGGGAAAGAAGGGCAAAGCCGCTTACGGCGAGGGCCGCGGCAAAGAGGAATCTGCGAGACATGGGTGTCCCGATTCTAACTACTTTCGGCGCGGATAGTTTGAAGTGCCCTAAGTTGATTTACATCATCTCTGTCCCGGTCTCGGTCGGCTTGCGTTTTAATTGCAATGAGGTCCTCGATCGCCGCCACCCGGATCGCCACGCCAGCCGCATCGAATACTAACGATCGTTCATATAGCCCGTCGAAAGAATCGATCCCCGGGAGCCTGACGATGAGGTCGATCCGTCCCGCATCCGTCATAAAAATCGTCCAAGGTGCGCGGATCGACTTCTCATCCCAAGTAAAAGGAGTTTTGCCCGAATACCGAAGGGGGCGCGGGTTCAAAGGCGCGAGGGCCGCGACTACTTTTCGGCGATTGTCGATGTCGAAGGCGATCGCGAGATCGGCGTCTTCGGTCATCCGCGTCCCGCCATGCACCATCACCGCGAGACCGCCGATGAGTACGCAGCGGAGGCCGGGAATGGAGTCGAGGGCGGCGAAAAGACTAACGAGATCGAGCGGAGACGGTGACATTGCGCAGCCACTGGATCGAGGCAAGGGATCGGCGATGCTTCTCAATCCGCTCGGTGACAGAAAGGGTGAGGTTCGCGCGAAGACCAAGAAGGTCAACGCCGCGCTCATCCTGCTCGCCCTCGGCCACGGGATCGTAGCCGGCTAGTTGCTCGCGATCAGATTCTTTCAGGCTGCCCATGAATCATCTCTATCTTACGACGATTTTGCTGCTTCGAGCTTCGCCATCCGCACCATTCCGGTAAGCCCCAAACTCTTGCCCATCGAAAGCTCGCGGCCGAAGATCGTATAGACGATATCCTCGGACACTTCGTTGACTTGCGAGAGGGGGGCGCCGTTCAAGCCCTGCTCAAGAATCCGGGCCAGCGCCATTGCGGAAATACCCTGCGGGTTATCCACGGCAAAGAGATATTTGCGGCCTTGTCCGAGGGGCTGCGACGCGACATAGACCTCACTCTCGCACCCCGGAACCCGGTTCTCCGCGCCTCGCGGGACGATATCCGAGCCCGGATTTGTGAACTCCTCGCCGATCTCGATGAGCGCTTGGATGCGGTCGCTACGGTCTTCGTAAAACGCAAGTTCGTCGATTTGCGCCTGGAGGTTTGGGGGCAGCGGCATCGTCCATAAGTTTGACCGGTTTCTACCATGCAGCCCATGAAATTGCGCAGGTTAGGGGGGCCGTTTCTTTAGCGTGATAGAGGAATTCCTGAGTAAGCTCCTAAGCCATGGCATCGGAACTCAAGTGGGGGATTTTAGCGACCGGGGGCATCGCGCATCAGTTTGCAAACGGCCTCAAAGTATCGAAGACGGGCAAGCTGGTCGCCGTCGGCTCGCGGGCCCTCGACACCGCGACGGCATTCACGGATAAACACGGCGGGAAGCCGTACGCTTCGTATGATGAGGTCTTGGCGGACAAAAACGTCGACGCCGTCTACATCGCCACGCCGCACCACATGCACTACGAGTGGACGATCAAGTGCGCCGAGGCGGGCAAGGCGATTCTCTGCGAGAAGCCATTCACCCTCAACGCCCTTGAGGCTCAGCGCGCACTGAACGAAGTTCGGAAGAACAAGGCGTTCTTCATGGAAGCGTTCATGTATCGCTGCGCGCCCCAAACCTTGAAGGCGAAGCAGCTTATCGACGAGGGCGCGATCGGTAAGGTGCTCACCATCAACGCGGAATTCTCCTTCGCGGCGGGCAAGGACTGGACCAACTTCCGAACCGATGCTGCCGTCGGCGGTGGCGGACTCATGGACGTCGGCGTTTATCCGGTTTCCTTCTGCCGAATGATCGCGGGCACTGAGCCAGTCGTGACGCACTACGCGGCCAAGCTGAGCGAGTCCGGCTACGACGAGTACGGCTCGGGCTGTTTGCGATTCCCGAACGACATCACCGTCCACTTCGGCTGCGGAATCCACGCGAACATGAAGAACGAGGCGTACATCTACGGAACGCACGGCATGCTTCACATCGAGAGCCCGTGGAAGGTCTCGACCGGCGGGAAGATGACGCTCAAAAAGAACGGCGCCGACCCCGAGGTGTTCGACATGGGCATGACGAACGACGAGCTGTACGCCGGTGAGGCGGATGCGGTGGCTGAATTCCTGGAAGCCAAGGAATGCCCCTACATGACCCTAGAAGACACGCTGGGCAACATGCGAACCCTGGATGGTCTTCGCGCCAGCGCGGGCATGAAGTTCGCCGCGGAAAGCCAGAGCTAACGTGCCTTCTTAAGTTGGGGGAGCCATCCCGGCTCCCACCCTTTTTTCCGGCTGCGGAAAGTATCCGAAGCCTCGTAACTATTTCTGCCTACTCCCGACACCGATCTCATGAATACCGGCACCATTCCGTATCTCGATAAACCCGTCTCGCGCATCGTGTGCGGCACCGACTTTCTGATGGGAGCCGCTCCCAATCAAACCTTCGCCGCGCTCGACGCTTATTGGGAAGCCGGGGGCCGGACCTTCGACTCTGCCCACTGCTACGGAGCGAACACGAGCATTTTCGCCGCTTGGACCGGCAGCCGGGGCGTTCGAGACCAGGTCATTTACTTTGACAAGGGGTGCCACCCCTACGGCCGTCAGCGCGTAACCCGCGAGGATATGCTCTCCGACATCCTCGAGAATCACCGGAAGCTAGAAGTCAACTACACGGACTTCTTCGTGTTGCACCGCGACAACCCCGAGGTACCGGTCGGTGAGATCGTGGACTGGTTGAACGAATTCAAGGACCAGGGCCTGATCGGCGTCTTCGGCGGCTCTAACTGGGAGCACGCTCGTATCGCCGCGGCGAACGCTTACGCGGAGAAGGCCGGCAAGCAGGGCTTTTCTTTGAATAATCCGAACCTGACCCTCGCCGAGAATGTCGTTCCCCTCTGGGGCGGCTGCCTTACGATTGGCGAAGAAGGCCGTAAGTGGCACGCCGAGACCGGCTTTCCCCTCTTCGCCTGGTCCTCGACGGCCCGCGGCTACTTTGCCGGCACGACCGATGAGGAAGTGCTTCGTGCCTACGATAGCGAGACAAACCGGGCTCGCCGCGACCGCGCGACCGAAGTCGGTAAGAAATACGAGATGTCTCCGGTCCAGATTGCCCTCGCGTGGACGCTTAGCCAGCCGGGCAACATCTTCGCGCTGTGCGGTCTGCGAACCGTTGACAACGTGAAAGAGAACATCAAGGTGGCCGATATGCGTCTGACGCCAGAAGAGCTTCGCTATCTCGAATTCGGCGACGCTTCTTAAAGGGGGATCGATTCAATATGGGTCGGATCGAAATCGTTCGCGGCAGCCTGCTCGACCAGGATGTCGAAGCGATCGTAAACGCGGCGAATACCTCCATGCGCGGGGGTAGCGGCATTGACGGCCAAGTTCACCGGCGGGCGGGTCGCGAGCTCTTGGCCGAGTTGGTCAAGGCCGCGCCGCACGGCTCGCGTACGGGCCAGGTCGTCGCGACGCCTGGCTTCAAGACCGGCTTCACGTTCATCCTCCACACCGCCGGCCCAATCTGGCGCGGCGGCCTAAACGGCGAACCGGGCTACCTCGCCGACTGCTATCGCAACGCGGCGGAGATGGCGAACGAACTCGGCGTGAAGTCGCTTGGCTACTGTTCGATCGCCACAGGCGTGTACGGTTTCCCCTTGGATCGCGCTGCGCCGATCGCACTTGCCTGCGTCCAAGAATCCCTCGGTAACCTCGAACGCGTCGTCTTTGCCATGTTCGGTGAGAAGGAGTTCGAGGTCTTCACGGACACGGCTCTTAAGTTGAAGTTGATCGAGTAGACCCCCAACCTCCTTGGTGCACCAACAACTTGACCGACCGCAAATTGCAAGCCAAAAAGGTGAGTAAATTGGCCGCCCGCTTGAACAGGAGAGCATTGACAGGCTAGTGATTGCAGACCTGCCTACTGCCGATAAACCCACTAAGTGCAAAGACGCGTACCACATGTATTTATGTCCTAGTGGGGGTCGTTGGAGATTTGATGTTCGAAAGTAAAACTTGGTGGTTGTCTGCGTCAATCAATACCATCGAGGCAATCGAGTCCAGACGTAGTGACCGCGTCCCACTGTCACCTCACATGCGAGCCGCCGACATTCTTGCGAGAACAGAAGCAGAATATGCGACGGCCATTTGCCTATCCTCGAAAGAAGCGATGGCTTGCGTCGGACTAATCACTAACAGCAAGGTCAGGGTCGAAGGAATGTTCCAAGCCTTGACCTGAAATACTGCGGATCCGCCTAGTTCCGAGCTGAGGTACAGTAACGCGGCAACCCGACGAGGGCAAGCAAGCTCTCTGAGATCCGGAGTAATCTTATGCCTGCGTTCGAAGTATGCTGGGTGCATTAGGCCAAAATGGATATTCGTTTTCAAGAAACCGCTGCTTTGGATGGCACACGCCTAAACGACTTTGGAAAAGTGAATGCCATTTGTGGGAAAAATAATAGCGGAAAGTCAACGGTGCTTTCTGCCATGAAGTTGCGTAAATTTGAGTTAGGTGATTTACCGGGAAGCTTCTATAAAGCAGACTCTAGTATGACTATACTCGGCCATATGCATGGAAACGGACAGCAGGAACCGCATCAATGGGATGCCGTAGTAAACGGCATATCGGATTGCTTGGTGAGGTTCCGGAGCTACGAGGAATCTTTTTTCTGGTCGCAGGCCAATGACCTTAAGGTTGCGTTTGATGAAGTTTGCGTGAAGTTTAAGCCATACATTTCTGTTGACACGCAAGGCTTGGTGGCTGAAGTTTTGGCTAATCTAGCCATGGTGCCTTCAATTGCGGATGTTCCAGCGAAACGTCGACTTGACTACAAGTCTCGCTATAATGTCGTGGGTAAAGTTCTGTATGATGGAACAGGGATTCTAGAGGACTTATTCTCAAAGAAAGTCGAACTCCGCAAAGGGTTGAATGAGTTCAATGCTTTGGTTGATGATTTCCGCGCAGTTACAGGAGGATTTACTTTTGATGTTGATATGAGCGGTCAGGAAGGCTTAGATCTCACGCTCTTTTTTCGAAACCAAGAGTTGGATTTAATTCCTGCATCCGACTGTGGTTTGGGAATGCAAGATCTTCTGGTGATTCTATACGCTGCAAGGTTTTCTCTGGCAAAATGGATGCTGATTGAAGAGCCGGAAAATCATCTCCATCCTGCTATGCAGAGGTCCTTGCTTGCATACTTGGTCAAAAATAGTGACAAGACACTCTTCTATTCAACTCATTCCAATGTTCTTATTGATCGCACCTATGTCGACTGCATATATCAGTGTCGCTTCAATGCAGGGCGAATTGAAACGCAAAATGATACATCGAAATCTGAACTGCTCGCAAATCTTGGCTATCTTTCAGTAGATAATCTGGTTGCCGACTTGCTTGTGCTTGTAGAGGGGCCTCATGACCGAGAGGTGCTGGAGGAATTCTTGGCAAAGTTTCCTCAGAATGGCCGTATCGTGAAGATTTGGCTACTCGGAGGTGACATCATGCTTCACCAGGACCTCACCACACTTAACGAATCGTATCGTCTTTTTGTGATACTTGACAAGGAGCGAGACAAGGGCTCGGCAAAGATTCGTAGAGAAATGATTCGACGATGCAATGATCTCGGCGTAGCATGTAAGCAGTTATCCCGCTACGCCGTGGAAAACTATTTCCCTGTCCGTGCATATCGTGCTGTATATCCTCAGTTTCCTGCGGAGGTAGCGAAGTTAGAGCCGGACGTAAAAGTGGAAGAACAAATTGGTTTTAACCCCAAGGGTTGTTCGCGGCAACTGGCTCGTGCCACAGAACTAGAGGAACTGGAGGGAACGGATCTCTTGGATGCCCTGAGCTTTATTCGAGAAGGATGAGTTTTGCGCCGCAACACTTTTCCTTCTCTTGCTCGTCGCTGTAAACTAATCGCGAAAACTTTTCAATAACGCCAAATCCCGTTCCTGACCTTCATCCGCGATTTCCGTTTCCAACAAAATCGGCACGTCCGTCAAACGCGGGTCTTGGACCAAACATCGGAACGCCTCCGACCCAATCTCACCCTCGCCCAAATGCTCGTGCCTGTCCACTCGGCTGCCGAGACCTTTCTTACTGTCGTTGCAATGGATCACCCGTAACCGGTCCAAACCGATAATCCGGTCGAACTCCGAGAACGTCGACGAAAAAGACGAAGGCGTCCGGATGTCGTACCCCGCCACAAACACGTGGCAGGTATCCAAACAAACTCCGAGCCGGGGATGCCCGTTCAAGGCCTCCAACACAAACGCCAGTTCCTCGAACCGAGACATCAACGCTGAACCCTGACCTGCCGTCGTCTCCATACAAATCGTCACCGAATCTGGCGTCTCCGCCAAGACCTGCTTAGCGGACTCCGCGACCGCCGAAAGACCAACGTCGACCCCCTGACCCACATGTGCGCCCATATGCGAGACCACCCGGTCGATTCCGTACTGCGCGCACCGCTCGATCTCCCCTTTCATCCCCTCGATACTCTGCGCTCGCTTCGCAGGATCCGGAGCGCAGAGGTTGATCAAGTAGCTGTCATGGCTAACCACCTGATCGATGCCCGTCTCCAAAACCGCCGAGCGAAACGCCGAAACCATCGCCGAAGTCACCGGCTTGGAGTGCCACATCTGCGGACTCGAGGTGAACACCTGCACTGCCGTACAACCGATCCGATGCGCGTCCAAAACCGCGTTATGGACGCCTCCGGTGGCCGGACGATGGGCGCCGAGATACTTGGCCGACATGAAGACGAGGTTACCGCCGCAAAACGAACAAACCTGCGTGGGGTAGAACCTAACCCAAGATGGGGAAGTACCTACCGGCATTCAAGGCCTATGACGTTCGCGGAAAAGTTCCGGCGGAGCTCAACGGAGATCTCGCATACCAAATCGGCCGAGCCTATGCCGATGAGGTAAAGCCGAGCAAGGTGTGCGTTGGCCACGACATCCGCCTCAGCGGACCGGAAATTTCACGCGAGCTTAGCCGAGGCTTAACCGATGCCGGCGTCGACGTTGTCGATCTCGGGATGGTCGGCACGGAGATGGTCTACTTTGCGACCGCCTTCTACGGATACGACGGCGGCGTCATGATTACCGCCAGCCACAACCCGCCGGAGTACAACGGCCTGAAGATGGTCCGCGCCGAGAGCCGCCCAATTAGTGGCGACACCGGCCTCGGGGAGATCGAGCGCCGAACCTTCGAGCAGAAGTGGGAACGCACTGGGCACGGTCAGGTCACTCAGCAGGACGTCTACCAAGACTTCGTCCACCACCTCCTCAAGATCGTCGGACCGGACGAGTTGAAGCCGCTCAACGTCCTCCTCGACGCGGGCAACGGTGCGGCCGGAGTCGCCCTCGATGAGTTGCTCCCTCACCTGCCCCTGAAAGCGCATCGCCGCCATTTCGAACCTAACGGCGAGTTTCCAAACGGCGTTCCGAACCCGATCCTCGCCGAATCCCGAGCCGGCACCGAGGAAGCGCTAAGGAATGGCAAGTTCGATTTCGGCGTCGCCTGGGACGGCGACTACGACCGCTGTTTCTTCTTCGACGAGCACGGCACGTTCATCGAAGGCTATTACATCGTTGGACTTCTCGCCCAGGCAATTCTCGTCGCGGACCCGAACCACACGATCGTCTACGATCCCAGACTCACTTGGAACACGCTCGACATCGTGAAGCGCCTCGGCGGTAAAGCCGAGATATGTAAGAGCGGACATGCCTTTATCAAAGAGAAGATGCGCGCGGTCGACGCCACCTACGGCGGCGAGATGAGCGCCCACCACTACTTCAAATCTCACTGGTATTGCGATAGCGGCATGATCCCGTTCCTCCTCGTCTCGCGGCTTGTCTCGAAGGCGGGCAAATCGCTCGGCGAGCTGGTCGGTGAAATGATCGCGAACTACCCGTGCAGCGGCGAGGTGAATTCCACCGTCGCAGATGTGAAGACCGTGATCGACGCCGTCGAGGCAAAATACGGCCCGAGCGGGGAAGTCTCGCACCTCGACGGTCTTAGCGTCGAATTTGCCGATTGGCGCTTCAATCTTCGAGGCAGCAATACCGAGCCGGTGATCCGCCTAAACGTGGAAACCCGGGGCGACGCGGCACTCATGCACGCGAAAACTGAAGAAATCCTTGCGATCGTTCGCGCATAGGGTAGTTCGCCGTCGATTAGGCCAGTGGGAGACGCCGCTGGCCTCTTCAACCCTGTAATTTCACCGGTTGATGAGAGACATTCGCTAAAGACCCACCGTAGGAAGGTCAATCGGGGTCAAAATAACAGGTTGTCACCCCGGAAATCGACTTGAAGAGCGTCACATCCTACTACGAGATCCTAGGCGTTGGCCCAACTACCGACTCCGATACCTTGCGCAAGGCCTACCGTAGGCTCGCCCGTAAGCACCACCCAGACGTAAGCAAGGATCCTCGTGCCCATGAAAACATGGCGCGCATCAACGAGGCTTTCGAGACGCTCGTCGATCCCAGCAAGCGGAACGAGTACGACGCGATGCTGGCCGGTACCGGTCACTTCGAGGCGCCCGCGAAGGAAAAAGCGCCGCAAAAGCCCGTCGTGGTGCGCTTACTGCAAAGGCTAAAGGGTCATAAGACGCCGGTCTACGCGGTCACCTTCACGCCCGACACGGGAGGCCTCGTCAGCAGCGCCTTCGACAATGAAATTTTATGGTGGGATGAAGCCGTAGGCCGCCCCAGCCGCCGCACGAAAGTTGAGGCGGGCGTTATCAGTACGATTCGCGCCTTCTCCCTCGACCGCCTGGTGGTCGCCGGATCCGCCGAAAGCCAGGTCACTTACTGCCGGCTCGAAGGCGACAAGGTCGAGGCGTTCAAGGCGAACCAAGAAGAGTGGGTCGGCTGCGTCGCTATCTCTTCGGACGGTTCCTCGCTCGCCGCCGGCTCGATGCACCACTCGTTGAGCGTCACGAACACCTCCGATGGCCATTCGCGCTTCCGCCGGGAAGAGCACGCCGACGCCGTCACCGCGGTCGCCTGGTCGAACGATGGACGATTTCTCGCCACCGGTAGCGCCGATGCCACGGTGAAGCTCTGGGACGCTCGTGTGGGTAAGCCAGTGGGCACCATTTCGCAGCTGCGAGGCGCCGTGACTGCGCTCGCCTTCAGCAACGACGGCCGATTCTTGGCCGCCGCCGGCGTCGATCTCAGTATTCGAATCTTCCGAATCGCGGACGGCGAACTCATCAAGATGATGTTCGGCCACACGAAGCCGATCGAATCGATCGCTTTCCACCCGAACAACTGGCTTTTCGCGAGCGCGAGCCGCGACGGCACCGTCGGACTTTGGAATGCGGCGAAGGGAATTGGAAATGTCCGTATCGAAGTGTCCACTCGGCCCGTCAGTTGTGTAGCATTCAGCCCCGATGGAACAAGACTGGCCGCCGCCGGTCAGGATAAATTGGTCCGTCTGTGGGAGGTAGCGGCCAAGGAAGCTGCATGACGCGAAGGGTTCTCATTGCGGACGATTCGGAACTGGACCTCCAGTTGACTTGTCGCGCCCTAAAAAAGCTTCTTCCTGAGTGGCAAATCGACTCCGCTGAGACGGGCAACGTCGCCTCGGAAAAAATCGGGACTCCCGAGGGAATCGAACTCGTACTCCTCGATTTCAAAATGCCCGGTAGCGGAGCCCTCGAAATCCTCGCCAAGACGGAGCCCACATTGCTCGGCAAAGTGCCGTTTATCCTGTTTTCTTCGTCGGTCAGCCCGACGGATGTGTCGAAATGCGAGGCGTTTGGCGTCCGAGAGTACGTCGAGAAGCCGACCGACCCTTCGGTTTATGCCGAGGCGCTGGCGCGCATCTGCCGCAAGTGGATCAGTTTGGATTCACCCACTCACTGAGTTCGCCGGACGAAAGCCGGTAGAGAGTGGCGGGGACAGAGTCCGATAACTCGGCCTCCAGAATCTGCCGCTCCAGGACAGGGAGCAACTCTTCCATCCGCTCAAGGGTGTCGGTGGTTTCCAACAGCCGCTGCTTCTCCAAATTCTCCATCTGAAGCAGGTTCGCGATCGTAAACGAGAGCACGACCGGATCCGGAGGGAAGACGACTTTAACGCTTAGCTGCTCCCGCTCGATCTGCCGGCGAATCAGCATTTCAAATTCGGACCTCGCCCGCGAGACCAAGTCTTCGGCGCGCAAAGAATCTTCGATCTCGTGCTCAATCACCGGCTCTACACGGCCCATCAGATAGGGCCGGCTGTCATCGAGCTGCCGGATGCGGAAGCGCCGCTCTCCGATGACGTGAACATCCATACAGCCGTCGTCGTAGGTCTGCACGCGTTGGATCCGGCATGCGGTCCCCACGAGGTAAGGATCTGAAATGCCTCCCACCTCGGGGCCAGAGCGAATCAGAACGATTCCGAACGGGCGGTCTTCCTGAAGACACAGCCGGACCATCTCCCGGTACCGGTCCTCAAAAACGTGGAGTTGGATGGACGCGTAAGGGAACAGCACCGTGCTGAGCGGGAACAGCGGTAATTCTTCAAGGTCGCGAGCCATTCCAGCCTTAGTATAAACGCACTATCGGCAAACGATGATGGCGTTCAAACACGTCCAATCCGGGGAACTGACTTCCTCCCGGCCAAAGTAATGGATTGATTCACTCCGTAGGCCCGGAAGTCCCGTGCATCACTGACCCTCCGGCAGGTAGATTCATGGACGTGTCCCTTGGAACACGAACGACGATGAGCGACGACAACGAGCTATCAACGCAGTTGCAGGACCTGCAAGAAAAACTCTCGGCGGCGCTTGGCCGTAACGATGAGCTTGAGAACAAGGTCCGCCAACTAGAAGGGGATCGCGGTGTATCCGCAGGTCCTCGCGCCCCGGCGGAGGCCCCTGAAGTCGCCCCGATCAATGAAGCGGATGTCACCCTCCGCCGGCTGGTTCAACGCATAGCGATGATCCTCCAGTCGGAGAAGATCGTGATTATGTTCTTTGATCGCGAAACCGGCGATCTGATCGGCATCCCGCCAAGCTACGGCGTCGAGGAAGATAAGCTTAAGCTCTTCCGCGTCCGGGCCACCCACGGGATCTCGGGTCACGTCTTCCGAGACTCTCAGGCACTCATTTTCCATGACATCCTGAACGACCCGCGTGCTCAGGAAGATCCGTTTGCCCTCCTGCACGTGACCAACGGCGTTACCGTTCCGCTGGTTATCGAGAAGCGAGATGAGGAGAACCGGGTCATCGATCGCACGACGATCGGTGTCCTGCACGCCTTCAACAAGCGTCACGGCGAAGATTTCAACGATGAGGATGTCCGGTTGCTGGAGCGCATGGCTCGCAACGTCGGCTCCATCATCTCGAACCTCCAGCTTTACCAGGAGGCTATTCAGAAGCGCCAAGAGCTGGTGCAGACGTTCGAAGCCCTTACCGCTGGTCTTATGCTGCTCTCGCCCGAGGGCCGCATCAGCCAGATCAACTCCAGCGCTCGTGCGATCTTCGGATTCGCGAACGACATGGTCGGCAAGGACATCAAGGTCACGGGAGTTCCGGCTGAGCTGCTGAACGCTTTCTCCAATGCCAGAGAGAACGCGGAAGGCGGCAAGGCAGAGATTCACGTCAACGTGGCCGGCTCGGAGCGAATCTACGAAGCCCAAGCCGCGACCGTGCGAGGGGAGGACGGAAAAGACCTTGGAACCGTCGCCATCTTGAACGACGTCACCGACATGCGGAACATCGATAAGATGAAGTCAAGCTTCGTCGCGATGGCATCGCACGAGCTTCGAACTCCGCTTACCGCCATCAAGGGCTTTAGTTCGACCTTGCTCGAAGGCTTGGACGCCGATCTTTACAGCAAGGAAGATCAGCGAGAATTCCTCGGCATCGTGGTCTCGGAGTGCGACCGGTTACGCCGTCTCATCGACGACCTGCTGAACACCTCGCGAATCGAAAATGGCGACAGCCTCACGCCGGACTACTCGGAGTTTCCGATTCTTCCGCTCCTGGAGCGAGCCGTCGCGGTTCAGCAACAGGCTTCTACGAAGCACCGTGTGCTGCTTTCGGTCGAGAGCGCATTGCCGCAAACGATCATCGGCGACTCGGACAAGCTGGACCAAACGCTGACGAACCTTCTCAACAACGCCATCAAGTACAGCCCCAACGGCGGCAACGTGGTCGTGCATGCGAAGGTAGAAGGCGACTTCTTGCTCATGGGAGTCGAAGACCAGGGGCTTGGTATTCCGAAGGAGCACCTCACCAAGGTCTTCGAGAAGTTCCACCGGGTCAACAACGACGACAACCGAAAGATCTACGGAACCGGCCTCGGCCTGTTCTTGGTCCACCACTTGGTCACCGTCGTCCACTTGGGCGAGATCTGGGCTGAGTCCGAGGTGGGCGTAGGCTCCACCTTCTGGGTCAAGATCCCGGTCAAGCTGGATCTTGAGAAGGCGAAAGAACTCAACGGTTAAGGAATAAACAAATGGCCCGCGTGCTGTAGCAGCACGCGGGCCATTTTTGTTGGTCCTACGACCCGAGGACGAAAGAAATCCTCGTTCCTTCACCGGGCTTGGCATCCGCCCAGATTTTTCCGTTGTGCCGGTGAACGATCAAGCGCGCAAGGGTCAAGCCGATTCCGGTGCCCGGATACTCCGTCTCACCGTTTAAGCGCTCGAACGGCTTAAAGATACGTCCCGCGTTACCAGGATCGAACCCAATTCCATCGTCTTGAACGAAGTACGCGCCGTCTTCGAAACCGATGGAAATCGTAGCCGCACGTCCCTTCGGACCGAACTTGATTGCATTCCCAATTAGCTCATCGAAGAGCATCGTGATGAGCTTGGCATCCGCCGTCGCCTCCAAACCATCCGCCACGACAATTCGCGGCTTTGTTTCCGCTGCACTCGAATGTTTGGTGGCAACTTCCCCGGCGAGCCGGCTTATGTCGAGCGTATCGACCGTCATCGCCTGTCGCCCGAGACGGGACATTCGCAGGACATCGTCGACGATGCCGCCAAGCCGGCGCGCGGCGCACGACTGTCGATGAAGCTCTTCGCAGCCATCCTCCCCCAGTCGATCCCCGAAGTCTTCGATGAGGATCATCGAGCTCGAAAGAATGGCCCGTAACGGTCCCTTCAAGTCGTGCGAGATGGCATAGAGCACTTCCTCGAACTCCTTTTGGGTATGGGCTAAGCGTTCCTCTAGCTCTTGCACCTTCCCGCTTATTTCTTGTTCTTCTGTCATATTTGCTTCGCTACTCCTCGCCTTGTTAAGCGTTAAGGATGCAGATCCCTGATGCGGACCAAATCAAAGTCCGGTTCGGCTATCGGCATCGTGAGCGTTGAATCTCACAAGTGTAAGACGACTGCTCAAGCGGACGGAGAAGATCGACTAGGTCCCCGGTCCTACCGGGACTTGTACCATCCTTACGAAGTTTTGGACGATTCGGAAGCCGTCTTCAGTCAGAACGGACTCGGGATGGAACTGAACGCCCTCAATCGGAAGGCTCTCGTGACGGAGCCCCATGATCTCGCCATCGTCCTCCGCCGTCGCCGTTACGACGAAGCCGCGCGGCAAGAAATCCCTCATGACGACGAGTGAATGGTAGCGGATCGCCCGGAATGGATTGGGCATTCCTTCGAAGAGACCCTTGCTATCGTGACTCACCATGGAAGCCTTGCCGTGCATGATATTGCGCGCTTGCCGCACTTCACCCCCCGCGACCATTCCGATCGCTTGGTGGCCAAGGCAGACGCCGAAGATTGGCATCCTCATCGCGGGATGCTCGGCCAGCGCGGCGGAAAGGATATCGAGGCAGATTCCCGACTGGTTCGGCGTGCAAGGCCCGGGGGAGAGCATGATTCCAGCCGGCCGCCAACTCTCGATTTCTTCAAGGGAGACTTCGTCGTTCCTTTTGACGACGATCTCCGCACCGCACTGGCCAAGGTATTGGACCAGGTTGTACGTGAAGGAATCGTAGTTATCGATGACCAGGATCACAACCGGAGTTTATCCGCTGTGAGCCTTAACGATCCGCAACGCATCCCGGAACCGCGGATGATCGGCACTCTCCAGCCACTCGTAGGCCACCGACTCCGTATGGGCGGGCACGATTCCCGCGTCGCGGATCCTCTCCATGCCTAGCTTGTGCCTTTCTTGAGTCCGCGCAGAAACGCCATCCGGGCAAACTGCGACCTCATAGCCGAACTCCTGCAGTCCCTGCGCGGTTAGGGAGATACAAATGTGGGTTTCCAAACCAAGGAGCACCACTTTCCGCCGGCCACTGGCCTCAAGCGCGCGCATGAATTCCCCGCAAAGGTGGGCGCCAAACTCCATCTTCGCAAAAGTTCGTGTCGGATCCAGGTGCGCCTTGAGCGAATCGACCGTCGATCCCATCTTCGTCGGATTCTGTTCCGTGACAAAAACCGGCACGTCGAGGAGGTTCGCGATCTCCGCCAGAAAGCTGATTCGGGAGGTGGTTTTTTCCCCTTCAAAGATGTACGGAGCCAGTCCGGACTGCACATCGACGACGATTAGGGCGGTTTCGGGAGCTCGAAGTGTGATTCGCGCCATCACTTGCATTATAGAAGTGGCTTCCTCTATACACTTATCGACTAGAACGGGCTACAATGGGACCGCTCACGGAACGAGCTTGCGCTCGATCCCTCCATGGGAGGCTATGCAGTCATGAGGAGAATGTTCACCGTAGCGGCCACAGTAGCCGCATTCGGCATCGTAGGAGTCGCGGCCGCGCAGTCGTCTAACTCCCCCGACCTGACCCCAACGGGTGTGACCGTGCGTCTCGGCGCCGCGATCCCGCTCGACTCGTCGCTTACGAATCTCGGCAACACGTTGCTCGACTTCGGCGCCGAGTACACGATCCCCACCCCCCTTATCAAGGGCGGCGAGACTTTCCTGTCCGTCGATTATTGGGGACGAAACTTGAATTTTGGTCAGGGGTCGGTCGTACCGCTCTTTATCAACCAGCGCTGGTACACCGGTTCGACCGAGACCAAGCGCACTTACTTCTTCCTGGGAGCGGGCATCGACTTTATCGACGTCGTTTCTTCCAACACGGCTCTCGGCCTTCGGGGCGGGTTCGGTGAGGAGCTCGGCGAGCACATCATCGCCGAAGTTGCCGGCTACATCAGCGACCGAGCCGGTGGCGCTCGCGCGAATGCGGTTACGTTCTCGATCGGCTACCGCTTCTAGATCGTGACCTTATAGGAAGGAAACCTGCCGTGAGGCAGATTTCCTTCCTTTTTTGTTTGTGGACCACCTTGCTGATCGTGCTATTTAGCATTCAGTTAGGACTCGTTCGGCACGGAGCATGAAACCGGTACGTCAGGTCATGTCATATTTCGTTCCCTGGCATAGCTCGGTCTGCGATGCGCTGAAGGCGCGCTATATTTGGAGCCAGGGTCGAAGCGAATGCGTAGGCCCTGGTTGGTGGGAGGCTGAGATCGCAAGGGCTGAAGGCCCGACATAAAAGGTAACAACCTCCGAAGATGCCGCAATCCCTATCGCAACTGTTAGTCCACATCGCCTTCAGTACGAAGGACCGCCAACCGTTCCTGGTCGACCGACTTGGAACTCCGATGCATGCCTACCTGGCGAAGGTGGTTCGCGAACTGAAGTGCGATTGCTACCGCGTTGGAGGAGTAGCCGATCATGTTCATCTTGCCGTCGGTTTAACGAGGACGATAACAGTAGCGGATGTTGTCGAAGCCGTGAAGACACCCTCTTCCAAAAAGGCGAAGCCGTACTGCGCAAACTTCTCCTGGCAGCGTGGCTACGGGGCGTTCAGCGTCGGGTACGGTGATCTCCCGAAACTCGTTGCCTACATTGATAATCAGGCTGAGCATCACAAAAAGCGCACTTTTCAAGATGAGTTCCGCCAGTTTTTACAAGAGAACGGGGTGCCCTTTGAGGAGGAGTACGTGTGGGACTGATCCCGCCCAATTCACCTGACAATTATTGCGGGCCTTCAGCCCTTGAATTCTCTGACGAACTCGGACCAGGGCCTTCGCATACGCTGCGACCCTGGCTTTAGATATCGCGCACCGTTGGTGCTTTGGCTTAGAAGCGCTTATTGATCTTCCAATGAAACAAAATGGAATCGTTACTCGCCTGCTGCTTCGGTCGAGGCGACGATCGTAGCCGTAATGACCTATGCTTAACATCGGTGGGGTTGATTCGCCTTGGCTACGCCGCCTCGATCATCTGATCTGTGAGGTCGACGACATCGACTTCGCGGTTCGACTCTTCGTGGATCGGCTTGGCTTCCCATTGGCATGGCCGATCGGCCGATTCTGGCCCAGCGGTTTGACCGCGGGAGTGGCGCTTGGTGGCGTCAACCTTGAATTCATTCAGCCCGATGAGAACCCGCCGGCGGTGGCGCGGATCCGCACGATCGTCTTCGAGCCCGTGGACGTCGACCTGGCCTCCAGAGAACTCAGCGAGGTAGGTGTCGCGACCGTGCTGCGTGAAAAAATGGAGCCGGACCCGGAACTGCTTCGTTTGCGGGGATTTTCGGAGCAGGATGCCCAGACTCCCCAGTTGATTTGCCGAAACCTATTGCTCGAGAAGCCCGCGCCGTTCGATTTCTTTCTCTGCGACTACGCTCAGTTTCTCCGCGACCGATTGGCGCCCTCGGCGTTTAGCCCGATCCCTTCCGTATCCTCGATCACGTTAGGACTGCCAAACCCTTTTGCGGTTTGGAGTGAGCTGAACCGCGTGTGGGGGCTTCCCGTGCGGAACCGAGGCGTCGACATTCAGATTTCCGAAAGCTCGAACCCCATCGCCGAGGTAATCGAGATCCGAACCGACCGTGGACCGCTCGATCTAGAGGGCTGGAACGCGGGGTTTCGGTTTGTCTAGTCACTCGTTTGCCCGCCATCCAATGAGTCGGCATCGTTAAGAGACCCACCCAAGTAAACTTGCCTAAAATGCCGACCACGATCTGCACCGCGATCCCATATGTGAACGGCGATTTCCACATCGGAAATTCCCTCACCGAGATAGCCGGCGATGTTACCGCCAGGTATCTGCGGATGCGTGGCGAGAACGTCTACCTGCAGGTCGGTACCGACGAGAACGGACTGAAGATCAAGGAAGCCGCGGAAGCTGCCGGCCGCGATCCCTACGAGTTCGTCGCGGATATCGCCGAGCGGTTCAAGAACACCTTTAAGTTCATCGACATCTCGTACGACGATTTTGTCCGCACGACCGAGCCTCGGCACATCCGGGCCACGCAGGAACTGTTCGCGAGGCTGAGAGAGGCCGGACATGTCTATCTCGGCACCTACGAGGGTTGGTACGACGTGTCGACGGAGACCTACTATCGCGACGAAGATATTGTCGACGGTAAATCCCCCGACGGCAACCCCGTGCGCTGGGTCAGCGAAGACAACTACTTCTTCCGCCTCTCCGCCTTCTCGGACCGGTTACTCGCCCACATCGAGGCGAACCCCGACTTCATTCGTCCCGATAACCGGCGCAACGAGGTTCTGAGCTTTATTCGTCAGGGTCTCCGCGACATTTCGATCACGCGGAAGAATCCTGGCTGGGGAATCCCCGTTCCCGGCGACGAGGGCAAGGTCGTCTACGTTTGGTTCGACGCGGTGATCAACTACATCACCACCACGGGCTGGCCAGACGCGGGGTGGGAGTCGAAGTGGCCGGCGCGCGTGCATTGGGTCGGAAAAGACATCCTGACGCGATTCCACGCCACTCTATGGCCGGCGATGCTCATGGGCATTGACCTGCCCTTGTTCGAAACCGTCGTCGCCCACGGCTGGATCCTTTTTGGCGGGGAGAAAATTTCCAAATCGAAAGGGAAGGCCGTCTATCCGGTGCCGCTATGCGAGGGCCTCGCGGCAAGAGCTGGGGTCCCGATCGGTATCGCGGTGGACACGTTCCGGCACTACCTAACCGCGACGATGTCGCTCGATTCGGACTCGTCGTTCACCTACGAAGATTTCGACCAGCGCTATAACAGCGACCTTGCGAACGACCTCGGCAACGCGCTGAACCGGTCCCTGGCGATGGCGCACAAGTTCGTCGCGGGCGCCATCCCGGACGTAGATCCGGAGCCGGAAGCGATCGCCGCCATCCAAGCGGCGAAAGCCGCCTACGAGAGGGCGATGGCCGACTACGACATCGCGCGAGCCGTCGAGGCCGCGTGGAGCGTCGTCCGATTCTTAAACAAATACATCGATACCCGCGCCCCGTGGGCACTGGCGAAAACCCAGGATCCCCAACTGGCAGCCGTTCTGAGATCCATGCTGCTCTGCCTGCGCGCCGCCGAGGGTTTGGTCCGTTCGACGATCCCCACCGTCGCCGATGCAATTGCCGAACAACTTAATTTGAAACCGTTGGAACATTGGGACCTGATCGGTAAGTCCGACTCCCTGCCTGCCGGCACGATGCTTCAATCGCCCCGGCCCATTTTTCCGCGTCTCGACTTATCGAAGAAAGAGGAACCCAAAACGTTGTCTGAAACCCCGACGCCCGCTCCCACTCCCGCACCGAAACCCGCTCCCGCCGTAACCGAAATCTCGATTGAAGACTTCATGAAGGTCCAACTCAAAATTGGCCGAATCTTCGAAGCCGAACCTGTCGAGGGCGCGGATAAGTTGATGAAGTTGCAGGTCGTGATAGGCGAGGAAAAACGACAAATTGTCGCAGGAATCCGAAAGAGCTATACACCGGAAGAGCTTATCGGCCGACAACTTGTCGTATGTACGAACCTAAAGCCCGCAAAGCTGAGGGGTATTGAGAGCCAAGGGATGCTGCTTGCGGCAACCGACGCGGATGGCAGCGCGATTCTGTTGCAGCCAGACCGCGAGGCGCCGGAAGGCGCAGGCGTGAAATAGAGATTCTTTGCGACCTGGAGTCGCCTTTTATGTACGCGGATAGTAACGAACTGCTTAGGACCCTTTCCATGCGAATGCTCGTCGTAGACGATCAGGCGCAGGTCCTTGACTCCGTGCCCTCCGAGAACCCTCCGATGGACCTCTCGTGGCTCGGGCCGGAGATTGCCCGCCGGGTTCCTTTCCGCGCCGAACTACCGCTCCTCGAAGGGGGTTGGCTCCATTTTCGTGGCGCCCCGCTTAGCGAGGGACGGTACGCGATTGCGGTCGTTCCTTCGAGCGGGCTCCGACATAGTTTTCTGGCCAAACTCCTATCTCCGGCGCTGTGGCGATTGGGTCGAGATGGACGTATCGTTGAGGTAACCGACGAACTTGCCACCTGGCTTGGTTCCACCGCCGACGCCTTGATCGGCAGCCACGTTTCGGATTGGATGATTCCTGGCGAAGGCGAGTCCCGGTTCGAGGCGGAATTCCGCACCCTTGGCTTGGGCCGAAAGAAGGCCGTGGTACAGCGCGCCACTTCAGAGATCTTGGGTGGTGGCTGCGTGGATGTCATCGCGGATGTGACCGAGGAATCCCATACCCGGGCTCGTCTGGCCGAGGAAGTCGAGCGCATGAAGGCGCTCGCTCATACGGATGCCCTCACCGGTCTTCCGAATCGCCGTGCCTTTGAAGCGGCCCTGGATGCCGCGATTGCCAGCACCGAACCCTTCGCGATGGCGATGATCGACGTCGACGACATGAAGGGGATCAACGACAGCTATGGTCACATCACCGGTGACCACGCGCTCGTCGAGATCGCCAATGCCTTACGGCGTACAACCCGAGACTCCGATTTGATCGCCCGAATTGGCGGGGACGAGTTCGCCGTGCTCTTACCGGCTGCGACCCGCGCCATGGCCGAGCGGATCGTGTACCGCCTGCGCGAGTGCCTTTCCGTCGAAGTTCCGAACGCGGGGCTCGTCGAAGCTTCCATGGGTCTCGTACACCGAGACGACTGCGAGGAAGATATCCAGCAGATGGCGGACCTTGCCCTGTACGCAGACAAGGTCAAGCGCAAGAACATCGCCTAACTCTCCAGAAGCCAAACTCTTGGCGACCTCTGAAGCCTAACCGGTTGCGACCTGCAGCCTAACGGCGGCGAATCGCGTAACCTTTTAAGACGCGATGAAGAAGACACTGCAGGAGCAGATCCAATCTAACCGGCGGGCCAGTCTCATTCTCGCATCCCTGATCGTCGTCCTGTTGGGCGCGCTCGGCACCGCCATCACGGGGACGTACGCTCCTGATTATTGGTGGGCCGGCACTCTTGGCTCAATGGCCCTCGGACTCATCGTCGGACTTGTCGCAAATTTCTCCGGTCCCTCGATCGTTTTGAGCATAGCCGGGGCCCGGGAAGCGACCCACGCGCAAGACCAAGTTTTGGACAATGTGGTCGAAGAGATGGCGATCGCCGCCGGCCTTCCAAAGCCGAAGATCTATGTCATCCAGGACGATACGATGAACGCCTTCGCCACCGGCCGCCGGCCGAACGAGGGAGTCATTGCCGTCACGACCGGCCTTCTCCGAAAGTTGGATCGCGACGAGCTGCAAGGGGTGGTCGCCCACGAGATGTCGCATATCCGAAACGACGACATCCGGTTCATGACCTCGCTTGCCCTGACCGCCGGTCTCATTCCTCTGCTGGCGGACATGTTTGTTCGCATGCAGTGGTGGGGTGGATTAGGCGGGCGGCGAGGGAGAGATCGAAATAGTGGGGACCTCTCGACGATTTTTGCCGTCGTGGGCTTGTTGCTCTCCGTTTTAGCTCCCTTGTTTGCACGCTTACTCGAACTGGCGGTAAGCCGAGAGCGGGAGTATCTCGCGGATGCCTCAGCCGCGGAACTCACGCGGTATCCCGAGGGCCTGGCGCGGGCGCTGAGAAAGATTACGTTGGATCCTGTCCCGATGCAATCGTTCAATCGCGCCACCCAGACGATGTACATCGTCAAACCAAGGGCGCTGAAATCTCGCTGGGCCGGGCTTTCGAGCACCCACCCGGAAGTGGAGGAGCGCATCGCGGCGCTAATGTCACTCGCGGGCTCCGATCCGGAGCGCTTTAGCCGGCCGGTTCCTCCCATGCCAACGGGCGCCATTGAGGCTCCTCCCGTGGTTGAACTGCCACCGATCCTCGACTAGTGGCGGCCAAGAATGTCCTGGAGGTGCTGGATTCCCGACGGGTCGATCGCGACCAAGTCGAAACGGATCTCGCGATCGGGTTCCTCGACATGTTGTAGGTAGGCCTGTCCGGCTCTGAACAGGGCTTTTCGCTTTGCCGGGCCTACCGCCGTCGTGGGATCGTAACCGGGCGTGAACCGCGCCTTCACTTCGACGAAGACCAGAACATCGCCATCGAGCGCGACGAGGTCGATCTCTCCTCTCAGGACCTTGAAGCGCCGGGTAACGATCGTGTAGCCGGCTTGGATCAGAAACTCTGCCGCCCGATCCTCCGCTTCCCGGCCTACGACTCGAAGGTTAGGCATGGCTGATCGAGTCCGAGCGCCTCGCGGACGGGGGCGAAGCTTCGGCGGTGGATTTTGCACGGACCGAGCCGTTTCAACGCTTCTAAATGGTCCGGCGTCGGGTAGCCGAAGTGCTTTTCGAATCCGTACCCCGGATAGGTGCTGCCCATCTCCACCATCATCCGGTCCCGCGTGGTCTTTGCGAGGATGCTTGCGGCGGCGATGCAGGCGACCTTGCCGTCGCCCTTGATGATCGCTTCCGCCTGGCACGTCAGCCCCTTTGGGAGCCGGTTTCCGTCCACGTAGACTTTGCTTGGCGAGATTCTTTGGATGGCGCGGGCCATCGCCGCCATGCTCGCGTGCAGGATGTTCAGCCGGTCGATCTCCTCATGATCCGCCGCCTCGATGGCATAGATCGCCTCCGCCAGGATTCTTGTGGCGAGTTTGGTGCGCGCGGCGGCATCCAGTTTCTTGGAATCATCCAGCCCGGTGCGGTCGAAAGTGTCGGGGAGGATGACGGCGGCGGCCACCACCGGTCCCGCCAGTGGCCCTCTACCGGCCTCGTCCGCGCCCGCGGCCCCGGAATAGTGTTCAAGGACGGCTACGACCCGCATAGCCCTCCAAATCGTCTTTGAAAGGCTTCGATCACAACCGGCTTGGCTTCTTCGATCGTTACGTTTCGACCAAGTTCGGCCGAGAGGGAAGTCACGCCGAAGTCCCCCCGAATGCCGCAAGGGACGAACAGGCCGAACTGGTTTAGGTCGACATTGCAGTTCAGCGCAAGCCCATGCATCGAGACCCGACGGCTTACCTTGATCCCGATGGCGCATATCTTCCGGTTGTCGATCCAGACGCCAGTGTTGACCGCGTTTCTCGATCCAGTCAAAGACCAGTTCTCAAGGGCGTCGATGATGGTTTGCTCCAGTTGGCGAAGCCATCGGTGCAGGTCTCGCCCGACGAGGTCGAGGCTAAAGATGGGATAGATCACGAGTTGGCCCGGACCGTGGAAGGTCACATCGCCCCCGCGATCTGTGGCTTTGACCGAAATACCCCTTTGCTCATACGTCGCTTGAGGGAACAGGAGGTTCTCCTCGTGAAATCCCGCGCCCAGGGTCAGGATCGGATCGTGTTCGACGAGGACGAGGGTGTTCGGGCGCGAGCCCTCCGCGACCTCGGTTAGGAGCGCCTTTTGGCGCTCGTAGGCCGCTTCGTAACTTATGCGGCCGAGATCGAGGACTTCGATCGTCGCCATACGGTCTTCAGTGCAGCCCGTCACGTTCGATTAATTTGTACCTGGTTAACGTACACTGGGGGCGGAGTTGGCTGGACGGCGGCTCCGCGCAAGCGGGGAGGAAAGTCCGGACTTCATAGAGCAAAGCGCCCAGTGAGAAGCAATTCAAGCTGGGGCGGGGCGACCCGACGGAAAGTGCAACAGAAACAAACCGCCCGCAAGGGTAAGGGTGAAATGGTGAGGTAAGAGCTCACCGGCGGTTGAGGTAACTCGCCGGCCGTGCAAACCCCGCTTGAAGCAAGGCCAAATAGGGAGGGGATGACGCTGCTCGCCGACCCTCCGGGTTGGCCGCGTAGACAAATCGTCGTCCACGACAGAATCCGGCTTATAGGCCGACTCCATTTTTCTTGACATTTTTGAAGGCACCAAAGGCGCCCTCAAAAATGTCACTGGCGGGGGATATTAGGACCCGACTCGTCCGGCGCGGTTGATGGTTGGAACCTTGGGGGGAGCCTTCTTCGCCGGCATCTTCGCCAACTCGTCCATCAGGTATTTGACCGCCGCTTCCAACTGCGGATCGATGCCTTTGGCGGCGAGATCCGGGCGGAGGTCGACGTCGATGTCGGGGGTGACGCCGGTGTTTTCGGCGATGACTTCACCCGTCGTCTGGTCGTACATCGCGGCCTCGGGGGAAGTCACGGTGCCGCCGTCGATGAAGGCGTCCGGGGCGTTGTAGCCGACGAGGCCACCCCAGGTTCGCTTGCCGATCAGCGGACCCAGCTTCTCCCTTTGGAACAGCCAGGGGAACATGTCGCCGCCGGAGCCGGCGTAGCCGTTAATGAGCATCGCCTTCGGGCCCTCGATGCCGAACGCATCGAACTCCTCGCCCGCGTTGCGGGTGAAGACTCCGACCTTGGCGTGACGGGCGAGCATCTCCACGAAGCCGGTTGGCAGGTTGCCACCGCCGTTCCAGCGCTCATCTACGATCAGGGCGTCCTTATCCGTCTGGGCGAGGAAGCCTCGGGTGAGGTCGACCGTGCCTGTAGGACCGGTATCGCGAACGTGCACATAGCCGACGCGCCCATGCGTCTGGGCCGTGACCCAGTTCCGGTTCGCAATCTCGTAGTCCGTGTAGCGAAGCAGTGCTTCCGAAGCGATCGGCTTCACGCGAACCGTTCGCGCGCCGGTCTCAGTTGCTGCCATGTTGACGGTCAGCGTGATGTACCGATCCGCGCTCCCGAGGAGCAGGGAATTCGGGTTCGTATCCTTCGTAACCGGCTTGCCGTCGATCGCGAGCAAGAAGTCACCCTCGTGAACGACCACGCCCGGCTCGGTCAGGGGGCCGCGGGTTGAGTCGTCGTCGCTGCGACCGCGATAGATCCTCGCGAACCGAATGTGTCCGTCGGCGACTTCATAGTCGGCCCCGAGGTAGCCGATCGGGATGACGGGAGCCAGGGGGCCGACATCGCCGCCCTGTACGTACGCATGGCTCGTGCCGAGTTCGCCGATCATCAGGCCGATGACGTAGCTGAGGTCCTGGCGATTGTTAACGTACTGGAGGTAGCCCGCATAGCGCTTGCCAACCTCCGGCCAGTTCAGGCCCTTCATTGCCGGATCGTAGAAGTGGTCGCGCTCAAAGCGCCAGGCTTCCCAGAAGATTTGCTTCCACTCTTCCCGAGGGTTGATGATCCCTTGGACGCTGCTCAACGTGACCTTGCCCTGACCCGCCGTCGAAGGCGGTCCGGGGTGCAAGTCGACCACGCCAAGTGTTCCGTTGGCGGCATAGGCGGCCTTCGAGCGAGTGGCGTTGAACGTCACACTTCCTCCGCCAGGCCCCAATATCAGCATCGGGGAGGATTCGCGAGACGCGAGGTCGAATCGCTGAAGGGCGCCGCCGGCGATATACATCAGGCCGCCACGGGAACCGTTTAGATTCGCGTAAGGGCCGGGCGGCAGCGGGAGGGGCAGAATTCGGTCGCCCATGCCATCGAAATCTACGGTGATCGCCGGAGGGGGACCATCCGGAGGACCACCAGGCCGTCGCCGACCGGGACCGCCACCTTCCGAAGCGCCGCCCCCGCCGATCGGCTCCTCTTCGCTGGAGACGGTCAACGGGTTCGGGGTGTCCTTGGCGAGAGGGATCACGTAGAGGCGAGGAATCGATTCCGCCCCCGGGGTCTGGATGGCGTTTTGCCGCGTAAGGCCGAAGGCGCGGTTCGAACTCAGATAGAGGAACTTGCCACTTAGGTCGAAGCTGAGATCGTTGTCGTCGAAATATCCGCCATCGACGGCGGTCGTCTTACCGGTCGCGATCTCGTAGAAATTGATCGCGCCGTGGTTATTGCGGCCGTTCTTGATGTAAGCCAGCCACTTCGAATCTGGCGAGAAGTCCAGCCCGCCGACGCCATACGGAGCGTCCACGGCTTTGGTCAACTTCTTTGTCGCGACATCCAGCAATGACAGGGTCCTATCGCTGCGGGTGACGAGAAGATTCTTGCCGTCCGGCGACCACATGATGTCGGCAACCGAGCCGTCGGTGTATGTCGTGAGCCGGGTCGGTTCACCGCCGAGCTCGGGCCGGGTGTAGACATCCTCGTTGCCGGCCGCGTCGCTTACGAAGGCGATCGTCTTGCCGTCGGGCGACCAGCGGGGATGACGCTCACGATTGTTGGTGGTCGTCGTCAGCATCCGCGTATCGCCTTCGTGGGACGGCACGCTGAAGATCCTTCCCCGGGCTTCCAAAGCTAAGCGAACACCGCTCGGTGAGAGGCTGATGTCCGAAATCTGGCCGGACAAATTCCGGAGGTAGGGCCGGGCGTTCAGATTTTCGCTCTGGACGACGATCTTCGGCTGGTCGATCGTGCCGGTGGCGATGTCGAACGAATACATCCGCCCGTCTCGCTCGAAGACGATGGTCTTGCCGTCGGTGCTCGGAGTGCGAATATCCGCATCCGAAAAGTGCGTGAGCATTGCGTCCTTGCCCGAGGACAGATCGTGCCGGTAGAGATTCAAAACGCCGGTGCCACGGTCGCTAATGTAGTAGATCGACTGGCCGACCGCCATCGGGTAGTACGACTGCTCTCGGTTCGACGGCAATTCCTTGTAGGTGCCGGCGGCGAGATCGTAGATCGAGATCTTGCCTTCCGTGCCTCCGCGGTAATGCCGCCAATTGTAGCCGGCGGAGGGGAAGCGATTATAGGCGATCGTGTGCCCGTCGGCGAAGAAACTGGCCTCCGAGACCTCTCCGATCGGCGTGCGCTTGGGCAAACCGCCGTTCGGGCTGATGAGCCACAGGCGCGATTGCCGGTTGATGAAGCTACCCGCGGTGCTCGCGTAGGCGATATTGCCGTCGGGGGTCCAACCGAGGCAGCCGTCGCCTTCCGTGTCGTAGGTAAGCCGTTTGACCTCGCCGCCGTCGATGGAGATCGTGTAGATGTTCGGCGGGCCGTCATAGGAGCCGGTGAAGGCGACCGTCTTGCCGTCATCGGAAATGTGGGGACGCCCCTCCATTCCGGGATGGCTGGTGAGGTGCCGGGCGACGCCTCCGTGTAGGTCGGAAACCCAAAGATCGCCCGCGTAGCTGAATACAACGGTGCTGCCGTGAACGGTGGGAGAGCGAAGGAGTCGAGGTTCGATGGTCGCCCCATCTTGGCCGGGGGTGGAAAGCCCCCAAGCGGCGACGCTCATTAGAATTAAGCTCAAATTAAAAAGTCCTCTATCGGTATCCGGATTGACCTACGGAGTGGGGTTTTGTTCGGTTCCCCAAAGCTTGCCGCCATGATGTTCGCGGCGCCAGACGTCACGCCATCGGTGAACGTCGACCGCACTGATCTCCGGCCGCGGTTTGCGCTCTTCGGCGGTCGGCAACGGCGGGAAGGGCTTGCTCGGCGTCGTTTGGTACCAGTAGGCGACGCTGGCAAGTTCGAGGGTCATGCAGTTGGCGTGGCCATGCTCGATGCTCGCCCGCAGGGATTTCTTGAACCGGATCGGATCTTCGAGGTGGAAGCGGTACACGTGAGTTCGGCCGAGCCAGCCGAAGCGGGGCGAGTCATTTAGCCGGCCCGGCGCTCGCGCGGTGCCGAAGTAGGGATGGCAGAAATGCTCGTCCGGGCACCAGCTCTGGTTGAAATAGTCCTCCGTGCCCGTTCCGTGCGCGGATCCCGGCCAAGCCTCGCCGTCCACGAGGAACATGTCGTCGCCTTCGCCGTACCAAACCGGGGTCGGGCAGTTGATGTAGTAGTTCACGCCCACGAAATGGCCGGTTCCTTCGGGTTGGCAGAAGACGTAGTTGTTCTCGTCGGTCGGGTTATTTGGGAAGCCGCCGAAAATCGTCCACTCGTTCTCCCGGTCGCCGCCGAGGCCGACGTTGTCCGTCTGCCCTTCGGGCTGGGTGAGCTCTTGGTGGTACCAGGCGTGGAAGCGGCCGGTCGTGTCCGGCATCGACGCATGCTCTTCGTAGTCGATGTAGTAGTAGAAGTGCTCGACGTCGGCGGTGCCTTGGTTCTCGACTTCGATCCGCGCGCCGGCGCCGTAGGGCATCGGCCAGTAACAGACGAGCGACTTGCCTTCGGAAGGGGTGGCGACGATGGGGAGGGAGATGAAGTTGTATTTCATGCCCCAGCCCTGGCCGAAGAAGTCGCCGATCGGTGCTTCGACGCTCGGGTGATCTTGCCCGTCCCAGTACATTCGCAGAACGAGGTTGCGGCGGATCAATTCGTCCTTGCAGTTGATCGTGATCCAGATGTGCTTGACGATTCCGGCGCCCTCCATTTGGGCGAGGGTCACGGTCTGTCCCATCGGGACGGGAATGTTGTCGCCATTCCCTCCGGATCGGTCAAAGCTGGAGATGCGCTTACTCTTGGCGTCGACGATTTGCGCGATATTTGCGAGCGGGCCGTTGCTCATGTTAGGGCAGACCTTACCCGGCATCCAACCAGTCTGCCCTTGTTTGCAGACTCACTTTGCGGGGCAAGAATCAAGCGACCCGAGGGAAGGATTTATCTGTCCAGGACCGACCGTCAAGACGAAAGCATCTTTGCCTCACTTCTCGAATCCCGTTCGCGATGGCGGATTCGCGGAGTCACGATCGGTGTGCTTTCGGCGCCGGTAACCTCAGCGGCTATTGAAGCCGGTATAGCGCGAAGTTTTCCAACTTAACCGTCGGCATGATCTGCTCTAGTTTTCGATTTGCCCGCGCGGCCTTTACGAAATCCTCCGGAAGCATACGGTCCGCCCTCGTGAATATCCAGAGCGGCCCACGGTGGGCGAGGATTTCGGAGAACTTGCCCGTGTTGAGCGCGTCGCGGTTCAGATACATGAGCACGGAGGGTAGATCCGTCTCTTGGAGCTTCAGCTTGCCCGTGCCTCGGCTCTGCTGGAGTCGGCCGAGCTCGTAGAGCGCGACGTCACCCGGCTGTTGGCGCAGATATCGCACGAGGGCATGCGCCTCCTTTTGCCCGCTCATGCCGTACCAGACGAGAAATCCGGCATTGGCGAAGACGCACATGAAGCCGCAGATCGCGTAACCCGTCGGGACTGCCCACTTACGCTCGACCAAATATCGGCCCACGAGGATCGCCAAGGGAGGAAACACGGGGAGGATGTAATGGACGAGCTTCGCTCCGCTGATCGTGAAGAAGATAAATACGACGGCGGCCCAAACCGCTAGGTAGCGATTCAAAGCCTCGTCCGGCTTGTGATCCACCTTGAACGACCGTCGAGGCCAAGCGCCCCAGATCCAAATGGACCAGGGGATCATGCCTAGGAAGAGGACGGGGATGTAAGCGGGGAGCGTCGCGAGGCCGACAGTGTGGGCGGCGTCGCCACCGGTGAAACGGCCGATGTTTTGCTCGATAAGGAACTTATCGACGAAGAGTTTGCCATTCACCAAATAAGCCGGCAAATACCATGACGCCACCACCAAGGCCAATAGGATAAAACCGAAGATCCATTGCCCCCGGAAGTTAGGGCGTAGTTCCGGTTCGCGCCAGTAAGTCCAGCCAAGAATCAGCAGAAACAGAATCGCCGCGACCGGACCCTTCGCCAAGACGCCGAAACCGATCGCGACCGCCGTAACCAGCCGCCATCTACGGTCCCCGACGAGGGACTCCCAAAACGTCAGCTGCGCGGCCGCAATACAGAGCAGCAAGGGAGCGTCGGTCAGCATCATCCGCCCGAGAGCGACGATCAGCAGGGAAGACGCCAAGATCAAAACCGAAAGCTGCCCAACCCGGTCCCCAAAACGACGCCGAGTGAACCAACCCACCAACGCGTAGGTACCGAGCATGCACAAAACGCTCGGCAGTCGTGGACCCACCATCTCGCCAAAAAGGAACATGCATGGCTTGGCCAACCAGTAAAGGAGGATCGGTTTTTCGAACCAAGGAGAGCCGTTGTAGAAGGGGGTAACCCACTGCCCGCGACGGTTCATCTCCGCGACGACCGCTCCATAGAACCCCTCATCGAGGTCAAACAACCCGGTGGCCCACCAGCCGAGCAGGGGGAGAAGCGCCATCAAACCGGTTAAGGCCCAACGCCTCCGTTCCGTCACCCCACTATTGTGAATGACAGGCTGTAAAACGCGATTAGAATGACGATGTGCGTAGAGTCGCCATCCTCCTAGCCTTGCTTGCCGTTGTGAGTAGCGTTCCTGCGCAAAGCCTCAAAGACTTCTTAAGGAAGTGGGATGCCAAAACTGCCGGCCCGGTGGTGTCGATCGACTCTTCGCAGGTCTACCCCCAGACGAATACGCCCCCCGGACAGCCCGAGCCGGCAATTACCGACTACTCCTTCTATCACCGAAAGCGGATGAAGGTTGGCACCCTCAACGCGATCGTGCCGGAGCAGATGCTCATTTTCCCGCCCGACCAAGCGCCGAATCCCTACGACTACTTGACCAAGGAAGACAAGATGATTGCCTTCCTTCAAACCCTGAGCCCCGATCAACGGCGTACGCTCAGCTTCCGAGGATTGGCCCCCGACGAGCTCACGGGACAGGCGCGGGATCTGCTGCGCTCCATCATTCCGCACCCGCTTTACGTACAGGAATGGACTCGCGAAGGTAGCTCGATCAGCACATCGTCGGACCCGGTGAAGCTCTCGTCCGATGTCCAGGACCGCGTCCGGCTTCAAATCTTTAAAGAACTTACGATCGGCTACAACCAGTTTTTCGACCCGAAATCCGGCGCGCGGACGTGGACCGGGATCTCCAGCGCGAGCGCCGGCCCGAACGGAACGAAGATATACAAACCGTCGGAGGGTCCGAAGATTCCAAACCAAGGCGGTTTCTCCGGCGCCTTGGTCGACAACCAAGAAAAGAATGGGGAGCTGAATCTTGGCCTTCCTGCCCTTCAAAAGAAGATCGCATTTCGCCCGGACTGGAAGGTTGGCACGCTCTTCGAAGACATTCGGAGGACGTGCGGCGTGGAGATTTACGCCGACTTCCGTCTCCTGCGGTACCCCGTCGACGTGATCGGGACCGAGGCGACGGCAAGCGAAATGCTTCGCGCCATGGGGCTTTGCTTCTGTAGCACGTATCGGCAGGTCGGTCCGGCTTTCGTGCTGACGAGCGACTTGGTCGGGCGTGAGACGCGTAGTCTGAGCACCCTCGGCGCCGGAGCGATGACCAAGATGCAACTCCAGGAGACGATCGCCAAAGGGCGCGCGGAGTTGAAGTCGAACCTACTCGACACCCTGGGATTCCTGCCCGACGATGCTCTTGAGGCCGGTACCTTTGCGCAGTCCTTGTCGAAGCCGTTGCGCTTTGCGGACAACAACCCCTGGATCTCCGTCACCGGCATTCCAGACCGGATTCGGGTCGCGATGGGAAACTTTAACGACCCGACTCCGCCCGCCGGCGGCTTTGCCGGCAACCAAAACTCGCCGCACTACGTTCTCGACCCGGAGACCATGAACAAGGTCCATCTTGGCTTGGCGTCGTCGTACCGGCTAATTCTGCCGAGTGGGCGGCCTTTAGCGGCCGAGTCACTTAACTTCACGAATGGCTTTTCGGGTGGGCGCCCACCAAAGACTCCCGTATCCCTTCCGATCGATCCCGCAAAAGCGAAGGCCGCGTATTACGCCGGCTACCGGACGGAAAGCACCGAGAACGCAAAGGCGTTCTGCGCGCTCGCCAAAAGCCATGGTTTGAAGGAAATCTGGTTGGAAACTGGGTCACCGGAGGTGATCGCGACGGCAAAGGATGCCGGGCTTGCCGTGACCCTCATCGTCCGGCCTTGGAAAGCCCTGGCGGGAGAGAGCGTGGTTCCGGACATGAATCCCCTGGGCATGACCGGCGGCGAGTTCAACAAGATCGACCGCGCCCGATGGGACTCGACGCTTAATCAGACTTGGTATTTCCCGGACTCCATCGCTCCCGGCTCGCGCGACACGGGCGACCACTGGGCGCGGCTGACTCGGCTCGTCGCCGATAGACGCGTCTCGCGTGTCGCGGTCATCGATGCGGTGCCCACCGGCTACACGGGGCCAAGCTCCGACGATTACATGCAGCCACAGACCACCGCGATGTTCGTCAACGGTGTCGAGGCGGCACTGAGCCTGAAGGATCTGGTACCCGACGTTTACAACTTCGGCTGCTCCGTGGACTGGCGGCTCACTGGGCTGCGAAAATTCAGCGTAGACCTCCTGGACCTCGACAACCCGCATCGCCACGCGCCTTACATGCCGATCCCTTACTACGACGAGGGACCATTCGGCAACTACGGATACCCCCGCCCTTCCGTCGGTGAATCCGAGATTTATCAAGCGATGCAGGCGCTCGAACAGATGAAGAAGGATGCTTGTGTGAAGCAAATGGCGGGGCTGTTAAAGCGTTGGGGCGACGCGAAGGTCCCACTTCTCGTGCAGCAGCCGTCGTTCGACGGAGGGAGCGGAATTATGCGGTCCTGCGACTACGAGTTCGCGACCAACGTGACCGTCGGGGTTGGGAATTCGGGCGACCGAGATCAGGTCGAACTGTTCACGGTTAATCCGATCAACGCGGAGCAATCCGAGGGGCACCTTGTTTTTCAGCTTGCGTTGGGCGATCCGAAACCAACGTGTTTGGACCTGAGCGATGTGCCGGTCGACCGCTTGTCGGTGTATTTCAATTATTTGTTCAAACCGGTGAACTAGCCTCCGGCTCCCGGCAGATGGTATGAGAGCATGTCAAGCCTTTAGTGGCTCTTCCTGCCAAGAAGAGCCTCTTTTGAGGACGGCATGTGCTCTTACGAGCAACCTTCTCATGACGGCGACGATTGCGGTTTGGTGTG